>LBJMR02800__coassemble_156_pt1 | contig 196005 bp, 214 predicted proteins | sample LBJMR02800__metabat2_low_PE_050 | metagenome-assembled genome bin LBJMR02800 | reverse complement strand
AGCTTTCCATATCTCTATTATAGCAAAGAGGGCGCAAATGTCAAGTATACTTTCCGTTTAGAGATAAAGAAATAAAACGGTTTCAAAATGTACGCAACCAATACGAACACTTTTTGTCAGCTTCGGTTGGTAGAAATCCGGGAAGAATGCGATATAATATGAGCAAGGAGGTTGGAAATACATGAAAAAGCAGACAAATCTGATTTCTCGGAATTTAACTGCACTGCGGCAGTATCATAAATATTCGCAGGAAGAAGTAGCAGAAAAAGTCGGCGTAACCCGACAGGCCGTGGCAAAGTGGGAGTCGGGGGAAACAGTCCCCGATATCCTTAACTGCGATGCTTTGGCAGAACTTTACGATGTCTCGGTGGATACTCTCATCCACTATGATCAAGAGAAAGAGCATATGCCCATACCGCCGCGAGGCAAGCATCTGTTTGGCACGGTCAAAGTGGGCGAGCGCGGCCAGATTGTTCTTCCAAAAAAAGCACGAGACCTTTTCCATATCAAGCAAGGAGATCTTCTTGTGGTACTGGGAGATGAAAATCCGGAAAGTGCCGGTATCGCTTTGGTGCCCGGAGATACCGTCCTGCGCAATATCGCTTTTCTGCGCGATATGTTAAGCGATGAAAAGGAGGAAAATCTATGACAGAGCTTTTGCAGGTTGAGCACCTGAGCAAGCAGTATCCGGGTTTTACATTGCAAGATATTTCTTTCTCAGTAAAGCCTGGGCGCATTATGGGACTGATCGGCAAAAACGGAGCAGGCAAAAGTACAACACTCAAATCCATTCTGAACATGGTGCGGCCAGAATCCGGAACGGTCACTATGCTGGGAAAGGATTTTTATGCGAATGAAAAGGAATGTAAGCAGGACATCGGCGTTGTGTTTGGAGGGATTGACTTTTATCCGCTGAAAAAGCTCTCCGCCATTACCGCTGTTACCCGGCGGTTTTATAAAGACTGGGATCAGGAACGGTATAATGATTATCTCCGCCAGTTTTCTCTGGATGAGAACAAGCAGTTCCGGTCTCTTTCCAACGGAATGAAGGTAAAGTACCTGCTGGCATTAGCATTATCACATCACGCCACCCTTTATCTTTTGGACGAACCGACTTCCGGGCTGGATCCGGTTTCAAGGGATGAGATCCTTCATATCTTCACCCGCATCGTAAAAGACGGAAAGCGATCCGTCCTGTTTTCCACCCATATTACTTCTGATCTGGATCGATGTGCTGATGACATCACCTATATCCAAAACGGAAAGGTCCTGCAGAGTGCAGACAAAGATACATTTTTGCATTCATTTGAGCACTTAAAAACGGTGGAAGATACCAACCCGCTTACTTTGGAGGAGATCATGCTGCGTACAGAAGGGAGGACCTTAGATGAAACTGCTCTATAAAGAACTGATGCTTGCCGCTCATCCCACATCTATTGTCTTTGCATTTTTGGGATGTCTTGTGGTCGTGCCGGCATATCCTTATACTGTGATCTTCATGTTCGGCTGCTTAGCTCCCTATATTACATTCCTTTACGCCAGGGAGACGAATGACGCTTGGTATACCGCCGTTCTCCCTGTTACCAAGCGGGAGAGCGTAAAAGGGAAATGCCAGTTGATCGTTTCCATCCAGCTATTCCAGCTGCTGATCTCCATTCCTTGTGTTATTCTGCGGGGGATTCTTGAAGTGGAGAATAATCCGGTTGGAATTGACGCAACAGTGGCCTGGTATGGGTTTGGGCTTATCATTTACGCTGTTTTTGATTTGGTATTCTTTCCGGCCTATTATAAAAACGGGTATAAAGCCGGTAAAGCGTTTGTGCTCGCTGCGATACCCATGTTGCTGTTAATGGTCGTTGTGGAAGGGGCAGTCCACATTCCGGCGCTTGCCTGGCTGGATAGTTATGCTATGCCGGATCAGCTGCGGCAGCTGCCAATTTTGCTGTTCGGGATCGTATGTTATGCAGCATTGCTTTCAGCGGCTTACCGGATTTCTGTGAAACGATTCGAGAGAGTAGATTTATAAAGAAAGCTCGATACATCGCTGTATCGAGCTTTTCCCTATTGCAAAAGTTTTTCGTAAGTAAACCGTCCCATAGATTTTTGCAAAAGAACCCAGGCGAGTATTGCACATACCGCGCCAAGGCCGAGAAGAATCCAGACATTCATTAAAAGGACGCCGGTAAACTGTCCTGCTATAAGCAGAATCAACGGAATGATCAGAAAAACGGCAGCCTGTTGAGATTCCTCTACACTCTGCGCTTTGGCAGAGCCCCGGACGATCAGGGTAACGGCAATCAGGGAGATTGCAGGAGAAAGCAGCAGCATAACAACCAGCCAGCTTACGCTCGGAACCAGCAACCTGCCATCCAGGAAAAACAATTCTGTTTCGATGACCAGGAACATAGCCGTAAAGGAAATCAGAGAGACAAGCATACTTAAAAGGAAAGAAGCCCATACTTTCGCCTGAAAGATCTGTTTGAGAGTAAGTGGGCAATAGAGCAATGTTTCAAGCGTATGGCGTTCCTTTTCTCCTACAAATGCACTGGCTGCCATGATAGAAGCAGCCATTATAGGAATCACCAGGAAAAAGACCGGAAGGATATAATTTAAGATCATGCTGGAAAGCGTAAGTTCCAGGCTTTCCAGCCGGGCGGCTTCAGGAAGCAGCGACAGCAGCTTCGCAACATCCGGATCATCCGGCACAAAATGAATGGCAATGACGAAAATAGACGGCAACACGATAGTCAGTACCAAAGGAACGATTAAAAGCGCAGAAAATAGCCGTCGGTTGCTCGCAACACCGCGAAAATCCTTTTTGATGATAGCATACATAGCAGTCTTCATATCGTCAATCCTCCTTCCTGCCGGCAGTCAGGGCAAAATAAATATCTTCCAGACTGGGTTCTATGAGATTTACAGAATAGATATCCTCGCCGGCTTCTACAATCTTTCGTACCAAATCAGGAACTTCCTTTTTATCGTATATTTTGATTTCAAATTCATTGGCGCCACATTTGACAAAATCCAGTTTCTCAGGAACAGCTGACGCGCAGATACGAAGCGATTTTGTGGGAAATACCCGGGCGCGTAATTCATCTATTGTGCCTGAGGCCAGAAGAGACCCCTGTTCAATCAGTCCGTAGCGTGTGCAGATTTCCTGTGCATACCTGAGCTGATGGGTGCAGAGAAAAACGGTGATTCCTTCTTTACGGGCCAGGTTGTGGATCATTTGATTGACATTTTGGGCGCTTTCCGGATCCAAGCCGGAAGTCGGCTCGTCAAGAAACAGGACCTTCGGGCGGTGCAGCAGTGCCCGTGCCAAGGAAAGCCTCTGTCTCATACCGGTAGAATAGGTCGCCAGTTTTCGGTCTTTCGCGTCTGTCAGCTCTAATTCCTTGAGCAGCGACTCGCCGCGCTGTTTTCCTTCTTTTTGCTCCAGTCCAAAGGCAGCAGCATAGAAGAGCAGATTTTCCATGCCGGTCAGATTATCATACATCTGTGCGTGTTCGGTTACGATCCCGGACAAGAGATGGGTCTTTTCCGGTTGGACATTGGGATTGACGCCCATGATATCACATGAACCGCTGGATGGAGTAAGGACTCCGGTAAGGAGTTTTACGGTTGTTGTCTTTCCGGCACCGTTGGGTCCGAGAAAACCGAATACCTCCCCTGTGCTTAGTGACAGCGAGAGCTGTTTTAATGCTTCTTTTCCGCCAGGGTAAGTTTTGGATAGTTTTTGTATGGTAACAGCCTCCATTTATTTTCCCTCCTCGTTCGCTCTCAGTCTATTGACCATGACCTGAAACCGTGGGTTATCTGCCAACGGAAGGAAGACAGGGTTTTCACTGAGAGCTTGTGTCATACTGTGCCGGATCAGCGTTTCATCTCTTGGCGGAAAGGAGCCTAACATGAGTTCGCTGTCAAACCATTCATCCAAAAGATTGAAGAATTTGTCTCCATGTAGATGTAATGGATAAATATCACTGACGGCCAGATCTGTATACTGCGTGAGAATATCCAGTGCTTGTTCGGTATCTCCAAGCGCCAGCCAGCCCTGAGCGATAGTAATATAGACTCCTAAAAGAATGCTGGGATGCAGTGTTTTCATTTGAAAAGTGTCTGCTATCTGATAAAACCGCTGACAGACTTCTGCAAATTGCTCCGCATCGTTCAGACATAAGTTCAGATAGGATGGGAACAGATCAAAGAGCGTCATAATCTCTTTATAGATTCCAGCTTGCAGAATTTTTTTTGCCTCATGGTCATTACCGGTCGCTCGATATGCAGAAGCCAAAAGCGGTTCAGGAGAAGTAGCCTGTATTTCAATTGGCTCCAGAATATCAATGACTTCGGATGGGCGCTGGAGCTGCAGCAGACAAAACGCTTCCATTAACAGTGCCTCTTTTTGCAGATTTGGCTCATCCTCTTCAGACCTCACACGATGGAAGCATTCCAGAGCTTTTTCCATAATCTGTGTCATTTGCTCCGGATTGGCAGCCTGCGCAATATGATTAATCAAAAGAGATCCTAATTGGAACAAGAGCGGATAACAGGAATAATATTTTTTTATGATTTCAAGGCATTCGGCCAAGACCTCATCAAAGGGCAACACAGAAAAGTCCTTTGAAAGGCGGATATATAACTTCTGAATATCCTCTTTTTCCATCTGTGGCTGGTATCCGATCAGCTCGTCAATACTGATATCGAAATAAGACGCCAGTTGTGGTAACAGCGAAATATCCGGCAGCGAAGAGCCAGTTTCCCATTTAGAAACAGCTCCTTTTGAAACGCCGATGTGTGCAGCCAGTTCATCCTGTGTGATTCCTCTTTTATGGCGGTTCTCGATCAGGATGCGGCCAAGATTCATTTCCTTCATAGTATTCACCTCATGTTGTAATTATAAGGGAAGAAGATAGTAAATTCAATGGAGGCGTGTTTCACTTTTGGCGAAAAAGTCTACCAACAGGAAACTTCTTAAATCGAAAAAGCCCTCTGCCTGAGCAGAGAGCCTTTGTGTTTAAAAAGGGAATCGCTTATCGAGTTTATAATCCGTCCGGATCGGATTTTTCTCGGCACGGTAGATTTGATGATCTTTCAGATCGTACAGGACGGACCAAACTGTATCTTTTCCGGTGGATCTGTCATACTGACAAAGAAAGCCATGTTCTCCTCGCAGCAATTGCTTGGATTCTTCCAGACTCATTTCTTTTGCGTGAGCTTCCAGGAAATTGACCAAAGTCTGGTATCGTGTTTCCGCTTGCCAGTCATCAATTCCTTTGATGTTTACTGAAGAAAGTTCGTCAGAATGAAATCGGTTTGTGGCACAGACATAAGGCTTTTCCTTGGTTGGACGCAGTACGATCACCTTGTCACAATAGCATTCAAGAACAGCTAAATTTCCAAAAGCATCGGCAACCGTAAATGTTTGTGCAGAGCTGATAGGAAGCCTATTCAGATAAAAAACTACTTCATCAACACTGCTGCACTTTTCTAAAAAGAAACGGAGCAGAAGTCCGGCATTCATCCCGGGACGAATAGATGGAGGATACACGGAGGTCAAGCCAACAGCCAGCCCCTTTTCATTCACTCCATCTTCCATTTGAACAAAAGCGGTTGTATTCCCGGTAAAGGAAAAAGAGCCAGCGGAAAACCGGTAAATTACATTCAGGTTGTTTTTTTCAATGGCAGTTAGAAAATCGCTGTTACGACCAAAGAAAATGGAGTTTTCATTGGAAACCGCAAAACAGGAGCATTGACAGGCCGGTGGCATAGCATAGATGCTAAATAAAAGGCCCTGAAGGAGTTTTACATCACAGGATTGTCCGTCTGCAATCCCCTGTATTTCATCCAGGATCTCCGGGAAGTATTCCTGATAGATGGGAAGACATTCTTCAGCAAAGCCGATGCGTTCCTTAGTGATCGGAAATGGAATATTGTTCAAAATATAATTTGCGTGCTTTGCCAGCCGGGAACCCCGCCGAAATCCAATTTCATAGTGGTTCCCATAAAATCTTGCGTGATACATATTTTTGCTCTCCTTTATATGAATTAGAGAGCTGCCGGCAACTCTGATTATAAGGGTAACTGAATAAAAATTTTATGTCAATAGGGATTTGCAAAAGACCGAGCCGAGTAATGAATAGCTGCAACACTTAAAAATGAAAGCACAGAAGATCAACTCTTCTGTGCTCATTTTACTCCATAAACGCCAGCCATTTATTCCCATAGGTATCTTTATAAAATCGTTGCCCCAATTCATTCTCTACCAATCGGTCTTTGACCGTAAACCAACCGCGCATTTCCTGACGGAGATCCTCATCTTTGGAAATAGGCTCCACCCAAACCCGGGTGTATGTCTCAATCTCATCGCGGGACAATTTCCGACCTTTTGGAATGCTGTTACTCTGAAATATCGGCGGTAGCGCAGAAATCCGTGTAGCATCGCTAAATGGCAGTTCGCTGCCACCCAAAAACCGGATGCGCTCATTGATAGCATCTACCAAGCCCCAACGATTATTATTTACGAAGACAGGATGGTCGTGAAGAAATGGAAGAATATCCTTGTCTATGGATTCCGCAATACGGCGGAAAGGATTTGAGGAATCTGTTCTGCCAAGTAAATAGTCCGTAGAAACGCCATATAGGTCTGCCATTTTCTCCAAGGCATCAATCGTAGGAAGTCTTCTTCCGGATTCCCAGTTGTTCACAGTAGCAGCGGAAACTTGTAATTGCTCTGCCGCGTCCTTTTGGCTAATTCCCGACTGAACTCTTGCGTCCTTGAACCTGTATGACATTATGTTCACCTCCTGCTGATAAAAATGTCATATTCAGTTATTCTGAAGTTTGCTTTTTGCGATACTTTCCGGTCTTTATCCTTGCATCCGCAGGCTTTTGCGCATCTTCAGGAATGATCCAATTGTTCCCAGCCTTTTGGGCACCTTCAATTCTATTCTCCGAGCAGAGAATAGCGATACGCCTTGCAGAGAGATTCCATTTTTTTGCGATTTCAAAAGTTGACAAATATTTCATACTGTAAGGGATCCTTTCTCTTTTTTCTTTGCTCTATGCTTATTATATTCAATTTCCTGAATAATATCAAGTGACCGGTTTGTTTGGTTTGCCTTGGACAGCGCAATTTGCTCTTTAAGGTGAATTTGTCTGATCCGATGTGTTGCAAATTTGCTGTTAAACCTGTGTAATAAGGTATCTATAAAGGTGTACCTTTATGGATGCAAAGAAGGAAAGCAAAGCAAACGCAAAAATGTATCTGTAAACATTCGGATTTCTTTTATGGACATATCCAAAAACAAACGGAGGTTTACAGACACATTTTCAAGGAGGACAGAGGATGAAAAAGGTATATGGATATGCCCGTGTATCTACAAAAGAGCAACACTTGGATCGGCAGCTGAAAGCGCTGCTTGATTTCGGTATTGAGGAACGAGATATCGTGACGGATAAGTCCAGTGGAATGTCAATGGATCGTGAAGGATATCAGATGCTGAAAACAAGGTTGCTGCGTGACGGCGATACGCTGGTTATTAAATCTTTGGACCGGCTCAGCAGAAACAAAGGCTACATCAAAGCAGAACTGGAGTATTTCAAACAGCGGCACATCCGGGTGATGGTTCTCGATTTGCCGACCACACTCGTAGAGCTGCCCGAAGGTCAGGAATGGGTTTTTGAGATGATCAATAATATTCTGATTGAAGTTCTGGCCAGTATCGCAGAACAGGAGCGCCTGACGACAAGGCAGCGCCAAGAAGAAGGAATAGCCGTTGCAAAAGAGCGGGGAAAACATCTCGGCCGCCCAAAAGCGGAGTTCCCGTCAGACTGGGAAGAAACATATAAAAGCTGGAAGCAAGGTGATTTGACAGCGGTTGCTGCAATGAAGCACCTCGGACTGAAACGAAGCACATTTTATAATTTGGTCAAACTACAGGAGGGGCGCACATGAAGAAAAAGATTTTTGTGCCCATACTGACTTTGACACTCACAGGAATATTGGTTTTTTCCGGATACCAAATCTATAAAATCATTTCTGAATATGAGTCTGGGGAGCGCACTTACGACGACCTTGAGATATATGTTTCGACGCCGTCGATTACCAGCACACCACAAAACTCATCTGAGTCTGAGAAGAAGACCGAAAACGCATGGCCTGAAGTAGACTTCGAGGGTTTAGCAGCCATCAATCCGGATATTGTAGGTTGGATCTATTCTGAAGATACGCCCATCAATTACCCGATTGTGCAGGGTACAGACAATTCCTATTATCTTAAACACCTTTATACCGGAGAATATAACGGCGCCGGTAGCATTTTTCTTGACAGCCGCAATTCTTCGGACTTTTCAGATCGCCATACTATTGTTTATGGGCATCATATGCAGAATGGCTCGATGTTCTCTTCTCTAACCGGCTACAAACAGCAGGAATACTATGAGGCCCACCCCATCCTGTATCTGATGACACCAGAGAAAAACTATGAGATAAAGGTATTTGCCGGGTATGTAGCAAGCGTCAAAGACGATGCGTGGCAGCTAAACTTTGACACTGAGGAAAGTTTTCAAGCGTGGATTGGAAGAGCGATAGAAAAATCCACCTTCAGCAGCAACATAACGCCCGCAGTCACAGACCGCATTATCACGCTTTCGACCTGCAGTTACGAGTTTGACAATGCGCGATATGTACTGGTAGGAATTTTGAACGGATAATAGAGAGCCGCTTGCAGAAATGCTGGCGGCTCATTCAGTTTTAGTTTTTTTGAAAAATGTAGGTGTTACAATGATGGCCCTGTTTCCCCGCTTACCAGACTAAGACTTTATATTCTGTGTTTTTAAAATATGGTATTGACAAAACTGTTCTAACTGTATATACTGTACCTATACAGAAAGAGCAAAGGAGGCGATTTGGTGAATGTATTCATAGATAATAAAAGTGGCGCGCCTATCTATGATCAAATATATACGCAAATCAAAGAGCAAATAATAAACGGAACTCTTCAGGAAGACGATCCGCTGCCTTCGATCCGTAATTTAGCGAAAGATTTGAGGATTAGCGTGGTAACGACCAAGCGGGCGTATGACGAGCTTGAAAAAGAAGGATTTATCTATACCATAGCGGCCAAAGGCTGTTTTGTAGCGGCAAAGAATGTTGAGTTATTGCGCGAGACAAATCTGAAAAAGATTGAAGAGTATATGGAGCAGATCGCCCGGCTGGCTGTCTCTTGCAACCTGACAAAGAAAGAGATTCTTGAAATGTTCGACTATATGATGGAGGAATAAAACGATGAACGCTCTTGAAATTAGAGATTTATGCAAATCATATCCCGGCTTTTCACTGCAGAATTTGACCCTTACACTGCCCCAAGGCTGCATTATGGGACTGATTGGTGAAAACGGGGCAGGCAAAAGCACGACCATTCGATTGATTCTCGAAATGGCACAGAAAGATTCGGGAAGTATCCGGATTCTTGGAAAAGACAATACTGAAAATATTTCTCTTGCGAAAGAGGATATAGGTGTTGTACTTGATGAGGTTGGATTCCCGGAATGCCTGACCGCACAACAAGTCGGAAACATTATGAAAAATACTTACCGCAACTGGGATATGGATGTATATAAAAAGTATATGAAAGAACTGGCATTGCCGGAAAACAAAGAATTCAAAGAGTTCTCACGCGGTATGAAAATGAAGCTGGGTATCGCAGTGGCCTTGTCTCATAATCCGAAGATTCTGATTTTGGATGAGGCGACCAGCGGACTGGATCCGGTGATCAGGGACGAGGTGCTTGATATCTTCAGTGAATTTACGCGGGATGAAAATCACGCAGTTTTGATGTCGTCACATATTGTGAGCGATCTCGAAAAAATCTGTGATTATATCGCCTTCCTTCATAAGGGAAGACTGCTCCTCTGTGAAGAAAAGGACAGGATCATGGAAGAGTATGGGATTTTTCGTTGCTCCGCAGAGCAGTTTGCGGAACTCGATCCGGCTGCAGTGAAAGGAAAAAAGGAATCCGCATACGGTGTTGAAGCCATTGTAGAGCGGGACAAAGTTCCGGCGGCGCTGCAGCTGAGTCCCGTTGATATCGAGCAGTTATTTATTTTTATGGTTAAGGAGGCCAATTAAGATGAAAGGATTACTTCTGAAAGATTTTTATATGGCGATGAAATATTGTCGCGCATATGTTGTGATTGCAGTTGTATTTTCTCTTTTGTCAATTTGGGGCAATACTTCATTCCTGTTAGCGTATCCCGTATTATTGGCAAGTGTTATTCCTGTAAACCTGATATCCTATGATGAAAAAAGCAGGTGGAGCAGCTACTCTGGTGTATTTCCATATTCCAGACAACAGTTGGTGTCGGTCAAATATCTGATGGCATTAATTTTCCTTGCTTTTGCGATTGTACTCGTATTGATCGGGCAGATTGCAAGAATGTTGCTAAACAATACCTTTGATGTGAATGTAGTGCTTTCTTTGGTCGCATTGCTGCCGGCGATGGGAATTTTGGCCCCTTCTTTGATGCTCCCTGCTATTTTTAAATTCGGAGCAGAAAAAGGCCGTATCGTGTTCTATGTGATTATCTGCGGATTTTGCGGTGTTTTTGGAGTCCTTGGCGCTATTGGAGAGGAAGCGGATTTAGCTAATTTGATGACATCCATGCAGTCATGGCTCATTCCAGTCATTACTTCTGTATCCGTTGTTCTGTTGGCAGCCTCGTGGCTTCTTTCCATAAAGGTATACAGGAAGAAGGAGATATAAGATGAGCATGGTTATACCGATTGGTGGTATCAGAAAGAAAATGCTGATTCGGCAATTCCTTGATGCAGGGGCCACATCTCCTGAAACTGCACAAACATTGCATGACATCGGTGTGTGGAAGGGTATTGGGCTTGTTTTCGATAAATTAGAGCGAAAAGGCATCATAGTTTGCTGTCCGGACGGCAGATATTATATCGACAAAAATAAGATCTCATAAGGGGTAGAAAACAATGAGCGATAGATTCAAGATAGCATATTCTCAGAATTCATTCGGTTCAACGATAGAAATTTTAGTGGACAGGGAAACTGGCGTAAATTATATCTGGAGGCGTTCGTGCAATGCGGGCGGAATGACACCCTTGCTGGGGGCAGACGGACGGCCAGTCATTTCAGTAAAGGATGAGTGCGATGAAAAATAATCATTGTTGTCCTAAATGTGGTTCAACAGAGATCAAACGCATTCCCGATAACGGCAGGTATACGAGCGGAAATAATATCTATACGACCACAGTCACTTTGTTCGGGAAAATCCCTGTTATACGCTATGTGTGCTGTAACTGCGGTTATGTAGAGAACTGGGTAGAAAAGCAAGAAGAACTGAATAAAATCCGTAACTCTTTTTAAGGGAAGGCGAGAATGATATGAAGGAAAATGAAATGGAAAAAAACAAGGAATTCAATCCACAAGAAAGTGAAGATTCCGTTGGTGCCGATCCAAAAGGAACGGTTAATAACGAGGAGGATTTGGATTCTGGTGAGGTGGTATCGCTTATGATGTTATTAGGACTCTTATAACCCGAAAAAGCGGCGATTCAATTGTGCATGGATAAATTCAGCCAAACATCTTGCAAAATCAAGTGAAGTCCGCTATAATAATAACATCAGTATCAGTAATTGCTTTTTAGCGATTAGAGTTTTCCGGTTACACAGCGTCTGAGAGTATTGGCTTTCAGGCGCTTTTTTTGTTTCTACTGCCTCTCATCAATAAGAGGCACAGAACCAGTTTCGCGGAGGAGTGGACATTCCGTCCGCCTTTACAATTTAATACTTTGACTCCAATTGAGTCACAAAGGCACTCAGAGAAAGAAATTTCTTTGGGTGCTTTTTTTATATAGATCTGGAGTCGATACAGGCTCCCCCTATCCTTTGTTCCGGGGAGCCTTTTGGCTTATCCCGTTTACATATATAAAATTCAAGCGCTGAGCGCAGAAAGGAAATGTTTATGACTCTATATTTAGACGCAAGAACAAACTGCTCTGATCTGATGGTTGACTTTATCGAAGTTCAGCTATCAAACGGAGAGGTCGTATCTCTCAACTGGGATGAAAGCGGAATTGACCGTGATAATGTCGGATTTAGTGCCCGATATAAGGGACTCTACTTCGATGAAGAGTACGCCGATGGACGGTTAGATGATCTTCGGGAAATGAAGATTCAGACGGTTCAGGTATATACGGAGCTGGGTGTTCCCGTAACATTCCAAATTGACGAGATGCTTTTTGTGGATGCAGAAGAAGAGCTTCGGTTCAAATCACCTTCCTATGAAGAACTGGAGGTGGAGTGATGGCGGCCAAATTACAAAACTCAAAATCTGCGAAAGATGAGTTGCGGGAGGCGATTCGGTCTCTTGGCACAACGATGGGGCTGAACAATGCGTTCACCAAATTTCTGGAACTGACCGCCACAGCCTTAGGTGCCGAACTGGATCCTGTCAACGCCAAAGTGCGTGATCAGCAGTATGAAGATGCTCAAAAAGGCTTGAAGCCAGATGAGCTATCTGAGTTTGCCCGGATGACAGCGCTGATGTGGCTGTCTGTACTCGAACATCAGGAAGAACCGATAGATATCCTTGGAGATATTTATCACAGTCTGCGCCTCAATAATGAATGGAACGGACAGTTTTTTACTCCGGATGATGTTGCGAGGATGATGGCTATGATCGTTAATCCTGTTTTGGAACAGGGTGATTCCCAAGACTATCTGACACTCAATGAACCGACCTGCGGTTCCGGTACGATGGTCATTGCGAGCATTTGGGCAATGAAGAAACACGCCTTCGATTATCGAAATAAAGCCTTCTTTGTGGCGCAGGACATTGATATCCGCTGTGTGTGGATGGCATATATCCAGCTGACTCTATATCAGATTCCGGCTGTAGTCATTCATAGTAACACACTGACGATGGAAGAATGGTCATACTGGTATACGCCAAATGCCGCGCCTTTCCTTCTGAAACAGCAAAGTGATGGAGCGGAGGCGGCGGTATGAACTGTGAACCGAAGTATGTTTATCTTGATGTGTCGCTTGCGTTGGCATACGCTGAACTTTTAATGTCAGAAGAACTCAAGCAATCTGTTTGGGAACTGAGGCTTACGGGACTGAGGCGGCTGCAGGCGCAGCTGACATATTATGAGAAGCTCGGGTATAACCGGTCCCTTTTAGAAGCAATTTCTGAAAAGAAATCGCAGATGATTTTGCAGGTTTCTTCTCAGACTGGGTTTGACAAGGTGATACGCCCACGAGCGCCGCGTTTTGACGGAAACAAGCTCATTCCGGATGAACATAGCATTCCAGAGGAAGAACTGATCTGCTGGTGCGAGACATCTCTGCGAGGGCCGCTCAATGAGTATGGATTTCTCCGGTATATGGAAGTGTTTCGGCAGGTATTCCCTGAAAGCAGCAAAGAAATTGACACGAGGGAAAGCCTATGAAAATTTTGTCCTTTGGAGCCGGAATGCAGTCAACTGCACTCGCTCTTATGAGTTGTGAGAATGTGTTTGCGAAATCAGACGGTAAGGAATTACCATACCCTCTGGTTCCGATCTACGACATCGTGGTTTTCTGCAATTTGGGTTTGGAGCCGATATGGGTACGAAAGCAGGCGGATTTTGTCCGCAGAGCCTGTGAAACGGCAGACATTCGGTATAAAGAACTGGATGCGCCTCTGTATCAGGATCTGATGCGTGATTTTGGAAAGAAGCGTGTTGTCAGTATCCCGTGGTGGACGATTGACGAAAAAGGGCATAAATCTAAATTTCCACGCAACTGCACGCTCGATTACAAGGTTCAGGTGATTTCAAAGTATGTCCGTTGGGAGCTGCTTGGATACCGAAAGCACCAGCGGCTGCGCGACGAGGACAAGAAGGCTCACGAGATGCACTTGGGGTTTAGCTTTGAAGAAAAGAAACGCTGCAAAGAAAGCCCGAACCCAATGTTCGTAAATAGGTTTCCGCTTGTCGATATGAAGCTGGAGCGTAAAGACAACTATGCTTACATTAAAGATGTGTGGGGACTGGATACGAAGGCATCTGCTTGCTGTTTCTGTCCATTTCATCGAAACTACTTCTTTGAGCATCTAAAACACAACGAGCCGTCAACTTACGGGAAACTGCTCGCTGTGGATACCTTGCTTGAGGAGAATACGCCAAAACCGCCGACTGAATCGAAACTGTATATCTCACGGAGCCGGAAACGACTGTTGGAGCTTAGTGCCGAAGATTGTAACGATGCGGAATATTTTCTGTATCGCGGAAATCCGGTATGGAACGGTTTTTAAGGGAGGTGCGAGCGATGGACAAAATCGTCATTGTTGTAGAAAAAGGCATGGTGCAGAGTGTTTACGGCACTCACCCATACCGAACTGACATTGAGATACTTGATCTCGACTGTACGGATCCTGAATTTGAGCATATTTTACGGGATCGTCTGCAGGAAGTGGAGCAGGTACTCTGCAAAATTTATTGAAAGGAGTTTGCGCTATGAGTGCGAATAAGTACAAAACCAATCATGAGCGAATGCTTGAACTGATTGAAAAATTGAATGAAGCGGATATCGCTTACTACCGAGATGACAATTCGATTATGAGCGACCGTGATTATGACATCCTGATGGATGAACTCAAAGGGCTGGAGAAAGATACAGGTTTGATTCTTTCCAACTCTCCGACGCAGAAAGTGTCCGGAGAGATTTTGGAGGAACTGACGCCGGTCCGTCATACCCGCCCAATGCTCTCTGCGGATAAAATCAAATCTGAGGATGATTTGATTAAATTCGCAGCCGGCAGAGATGTGCTGCTGTCCTGGAAGATGGACGGTCTGACGCTGGTGCTCCGTTATGAACACGGTCAGCTGGTGCAGGCAATCACCCGGGGCCGCGAAGGTATCATCGGCGAAGATGTCACGCATACGGTGCTTTTTTTTCTTAATGTGCCTCTCTCCATACCGACAAAGGAATCTTTTGAGGTGCGTGGTGAAGGCGTCATTTCGTGGAATAACTTCAGAAAGATCAATATGAGTCTGGAGGAACCCTATTCCCATCCGAGAAATTACGCTTCCGGCAGTGTGCGCAAGCTGGATGCCAGCGAGGCAAAGAACAGGCTTCTTGAGTTCTGGGCCTTTGATTTGGTCAGTGACTATTTGGAACCGAAAAGTAAAGTCAGCCAGCAGGAGTTTTTGAAGCACAACGGCTTTTCCGTTGTTCCATATATCTACATCAAAGCAGGTACAAGCGAGGAGATGATTCGGAATGCCGTTGCGACAATGGATCCGAAGCATTTTGCGTATCCTGTGGATGGCCTGATTATGGAGTACGAGGATATTGCCTACGGAAAGAGCCTGGGTGCAACAGGACATCACGAAAACCGGCTGATTGCATTCAAGTGGGAAGATGAGTTACACGATACCAAGTTTTTGGGCGTTGAACTTGCTACCACAAGAACCGGTAGGGTAAGCATTACAGGAATTTTTGAGCCTGTGGTGATTGACGGAACAGAAGTCAGCCGTGCGTATCTGCATAATCTGGACAACTTTGAAAAGTATGAATTCGGAATTGGAGATACGGTAAAGGTCTATAAAGCCAATATGATTATCCCTCAGATTGCTGAAAATGTGACGAAGAGCGGAACCTATACGCTGGCGAGAAAGTGCCCTTGCTGTGGGGAACCACTTACGGTAAAAACCACAAGCGGCGGAACGAGGCAGCTGTACTGTGAGAACGATCATTGTGCAGCCAAACTCATCCAGAAATTCGCCCATTTCTGTGAAAAGACCCGTATGAATATTGAAGGACTTTCCGCAACTACGCTGGAAAAGTTCATCAGCAACGGGTGGATTCGCAATTTTGGCGATCTGTACGAACTGGAGCAGCATCGTGAGGCAATTATCAATACGGAAGGTTTCGGCGTAAAGTCCTATGAGCGTCTGCAGGCAGCCATCGAAAAGAGCCGCCATTGTACGCTGGCAAAATTTATTGCCGGTCTTGGCATTCCGATGGTGGGAAGACACGCTGGCCGCGATCTCGACAGATACTTCAATGGTTCCTGGACGGCTTTTGAACAGGCAATTCAGGATGGCTTTGATTTTACACAGCTGCCGGATTTCGGAGAAACAATGCACAACAACATTTATCAGTGGTATGCGGATACCGATGAGGCAAAGCTTTGGCGTCCGCTGCTCGAAAAAATTGATTTTATTAAGGAGAATAATGATATGAACATCAATACAAATAATGCTTTCTTTGGGAAAGTCGTTGTTGCAACAGGAAAACTTGAGAACTATACCCGTGATGGTATTCAAATGAAACTCTTGGAACTGGGTGCAAAGCCTGCAAGTTCCGTAACCAAAAAGACAGATTACCTGATCGTTGGCGAAAAAGCCGGCAGCAAGCTTGCAAAAGCACAGCAGCTGGGTGTGAGAACGCTGACAGAGCAGGAATTTGAGGACATGATTGCCGAATAAGGCGATACAACAGTGGCGGAGTGGGAAACTGCTCCGCCATTCATTTTATGGAGGACTGACTATGAGCAATAGGAAAAAAACATTGGAAATTACAGGGTGTCCTTTATACCCCATTACGGTCGGATATTCAGCGTTTATTTGTGAGACAAATGGAATGCGCCGGACAAGTATCGTTTTGAGTATGGAGATGGTTTCTCAGACTGAAATTCAGTTTGAGACCTGTAACACAAATTATCATCTGCATCTCATCCCACAGGAGGTGACGGTATGAGCAGTGAGATCTTTTACGATAAAGCATTTATCCGTGTGGAAGAAAAGTACATTCCGGTAGTCAATCACGGTTCGTCCAACTGCTTTGAGTTTGACAGCAGAGGACGCGAGATTCCGGAAAAAACCTGGTCGGTGTTGAATCATCCTTATACGGAACGAATGCTGTTTACCGCTGATGAGATACGAGAAATCGCTGATTTCTATGAGGGGATCAACATGAGCAATCGTGGCGGTACTAAAAAGAGCAGGAACAGGTCTTTTGAGGAGAATGAGTTTCGTCGTTGGATTCTTGCCGGAATGAAGTCGGCTCATACCGTGGAGGAATATATGGAATTTGGCAATCGGGTAATCATTATTGATTACAGCGAAGATCGCTGGATGAAATACTCTGTTCCGACAACGGAAGCACTGCTGGACAAAATTCAGGAGCTTGCGGATCGTCAGATTACCGTTGGTTTTTGGGATAATCGCCATGTGAACCGTCCAACTATGCGGCGCAGCGAGAGGCAGCCCTTTGATTTTAGTTCCTTGCCGGAATATTATGTCTTGCTTGGAAAACAGGGCTATTTTGTCAAGCGCAGCAGCAGACGGATATGGTTTGCTCGAAATGTGCAATCCACCCACTCCGCTATCCGTAAATTCAAAACAGAAAAAGCGGCGCAAAAATATTTGACCGACAATCAGAAGTTCTTTTCCAAGTGCGAATTCACGATTGAATGCGTACAGAACGGAGGTGCCTCTGAATGAAAGAGTCAAAAGAGGATCGTTTTTGCCGTGTGGCAGAAGCGCGTGTCAATAAAATCATTAAGATGATGCGCCTGCTTGGGAACTGTTCAAACAACGCAGTCTATGCGTTTTCGCCTGAGCAGGTAGAACAAATCTTTGAAACTCTGCAATTTGAGCTGAGACAAGCTCGCAAACAATATATTCAAACCACAAAAAAGCGATTTTCTTTATCTGACGAAAGTGCTGATCATAACTATCCCAGTTTGGAGCTGCTTTTGCCGGACGGAACCAGTCTGACAGCAAAAGCAATTGATGACGAGAATTTCCCGGCTATCAATATTTACTGGGATGGAGCTGAAAGCGAGTCTTACGAGGAAGTCGCTTTTGTTGAGTACAATCCCGAACGCAGCCCCTGCCACAAGGTCTGTATCGGAGTTTATCAGTCAGGTCGAGACGACACAACTTATTACCAGCCATATATGGCAGAAAGGAATGTAAAATGATTTGTCAAAAAGCGATTCAACTATCTTGGCACGAAGCGAGCCATGCGGTAGCAACAGGGATGAGTGCTCTGCTGCATAAGAAAATTGATTGCAGAGCATTTTTGGACGATGAGATATACTGGGCTGTTTCCCTTGAAAATGAGAGACTTTCATTTGAGGAGCTTCTCTTTTTGATTCGTTCTGTAGGAAATCAGCAAGAAGTGATAGAGGAAAATATTGATGGCGATGAAGCCATTGATCTTTCCAGTATCGGGACGATGCTGTCGGAAGAACTGTTAAGGAAAAGTCTCGGTATTCGGTGGCAGCAAACGCTGGCCACAGAAAAGCACCTTACTCTTGTCGGCGTTACGGAGGAAAAACCTTCGGTGTCTCCGATTATTACGATTGATGGTTGCACAATTCAAACGGATCTGTTGAAATCGAAAGACGAACTTCTCGCCTTTTTTGAAAAAAATGGTGCAACACATACTTCGCTAATGGATTTCTGCGAGGAATACCGAACACTGTATCAGAATGAATTGTGCTGGGCATATCCCATATCCGACGGGAAACACTTAGGCACTTATCTAATCTTGGTCCGGGAAGGCATTCTCAGTCTTCCATATGATGAAGCAACTGAAGAGGACTATGAAATTTTCTGTGTAGATGAGATGAGAATGTTTGATGCACCGACAATGAAGTGCTTCATGGAGGATTGGAAAACTTTTTCCGATGATCTGTTCAATGCTATGAGCAATATGAAAAAATTCTTATCAAAACAGGAGGGATGGCTATGACGGCAAAAATAGATTGGAAAATTCATTACGCTGCCAACGGAGTATGCTCTGAATGCGGTGAATTGGAAAAAGGGTTTATTCCATATACCTGCAATACGCATACACACGGCATGGAAAAATACGGACATATGGACTTTCAACTGGTGTTGAAGGCTCACCCGGCGGAAATTGGACGCATTCTTAATACCTTTGGTTTATGGGTGCAGTCCGGCAGACGATTCAAAGCCGGCGATATGGTATCGGGCATCTTTCAGGACTGCAATGTTCGTCTGGATGAATTTGAGGAAACAGGCCGCACGGTTTTGCGTATCATTATTCCGGATGATGAGAATCGCTTTCCTGAGGATGAGAACTGTATGGAAGTATACCGTCTTCAGCTGCTGGAAACAGACAACCTCTGGAGAAAGGACGGTGCAGTCTCGTGAAGGTTACAATCTATCAAATCGTTCCGGAACTGGATAATGCTCATTTGATGTTTCGGAATTTCAGAGATCTGTGCATTGCCAGCGGCGGAGAATTGCCAGCCGAATGCTATGAGGCGGTGTACACGGGAGAAATCAATGCGGTCACGCTTGGAGATGTGTATCGGATTTTCAATATAGAACATCCTAAAGGCTTCCGGGGACATTCATTGTCCCCGTCAGATGTCGTGGAGATCTATGATTTCGCAGAGGAAAGCAGTTTTTATTATTGCAATCCGACAGGTTTTTTGAAAATCCCGTTCGACAAGAAGAAAGCGTTTTCGGAAATCCAAAACCACGACTATGAGCAGTGTGAAATCATTCGCTGCGGTAATTTTTCCATTGTGTTTTTAGGAGCACATGGAATGCAAAGCGTACACTGCTCAAAAGTAGTTCTGACTCGCAGCAAATACAGTAAATCACAACTGGGATACAGACTCAGATATTTCCCGTGGGGTGAGGATGGTTATCAAGATAAAGAATTCTTGTCTCGCCCGAAAGTGCTGTATGTGGAAAGCGGATTCAAAAGCATTCCGGTTTCGGCTTTTTATGAGCAGGCAAACGAAATGCAAAAGAGCTGGCACGAAAGGCTTGGCGATGATTGCTTGAAACTTGCAGAAAAATGGTGCCGTGAAAACGGATACCGGTACTCGTATTTGCTGTAAAGCCACAGAAAGGATAAGCGATGAAAGAATTCTTACTAAAAATGATCCCCATAAAAACCACGGACCGATTTCCGTTTCGATGCAGGCAATGCGGCGCTTGCTGCCGAAGAGTGCGTGAAAGCGTACCGCTGGAGAGCCTGGATGTGTTTCGTCTGGCAAAATTCTTCAGGGACAGCGGTGCAAAGATTTGGTCTATAGATGATGTTTTGGCTGAATACGCCGAGCCGGTACTGCTACACGAGTCAGGATATTTGACATTTATGCTCAAGACGGTTGGCGAATATGATGCGTGCATATTTTTGAAAGACAACAGATGCACCATTCACGATGTAAACCCACGAGCTTGTCGTACATACCCGATTTCGATAGGACCGGATGGCAAAGGCGGCTATGAACAATTTATCAGTATGGAGCAGCCTCATCATAATAACGGTCCGCAGATGTCGGTCAAGAAGTGGGTACAAAGGCGTTGTTCCAAACAGGACTTTGCGTTCTGGGACGAAGAATACAACACTGTAAAAGAGATCGCACAGTTGCTTGAAAGAGTTCCGGAATGCGATAAACCAAGAGCGCTGATGCTTTTCATCCGCTATAAGTATTCAGATTTTGATTTGGACAAGACCTTTATCGAGCAGTATAAGCGAAATAACAATCGCTTGATTGCTGCGCTGAGAAGGCTTGCCGGAGAATGATAACGCCATAAAGGCAGAAAGGAAATCACGATGGAAAAACTTGTACTGATCTTTAAGGGCAGAGATGATTGGGACAGACCTGTTTATGAGTCAAATGGTCAGCTGTATGTGGATGTCAATCCGTATAGGAATCGCAGAGCGAATATCCATACGAAATGTGACAACGACTTTTACGGCGAGCCTGATATGCCGATCAGAGAAAGCCTGGAGGTTGAATTTGTTCCAGATAGAGATGTTTGGAACTAATCAGGATATGAGATCACAAAGAGGCGCCAAAACAATTTGGCGCCTCGGAATTTTTTGGAGGGAAACTATGGATAACAGAATAAAAGAAATCGTGGAAAATTTTGATCAAATAAAAATCGGCTTAGATGATCCTTTTAAATTTCACTGTACTATGTGTGGTAAATGCTGTATAAACCGAGAAGACATTCTTTTGACACCGCGAGATATTTATAATATGTCAAAGGAACTCGGTATGCGACCCGGAGATTTCTTCCATGCTTATTGCGAATATTATATTGGAAGTAACTCCAGAATGCCAATTGTGAGGTTAAAACCGAGAGGCTCCGTTCAAAGGTGCCCTTTGTTAAAGGATCGAAAATGTTCAGTGCATAAAGCCAAACCAGTTGTATGTGCAATGTTTCCTATTGGTCGTGGTATTAGAACTGAAGGCGATGTAGAAAAAAATCCGCTTTCCGAGTGTGAAATCGAATACATCTTCAATGATCCTGGATGCGGCGATAATTCTGAAACTCACACCGTTCGTGAATGGTTGACTGAGTTTGGAATTTCGATTGATGATAAGTTCTTTTTAAAATGGAGCAACATCATTAGAGAACTTGGAGCTGTATTTCGCAAGGCAGAAGGGAAAGTAAAAAATAGTCTTATGGAAAATGTATGGACTTTAACCTTTGTTAAGCTGTATTTGGCCTATGACATGGAAAAAGATTTTCTGCCTCAGTTTGAGGACAATTCTGAAGACCTTCTTGCATTGATGCAGTTCATGCCGATTCCGAAAGGTGGTAAAAAATAATGGACGAAAATCGCAATCAAAATCAGATCATCCGAAAAGATGCCAGGAGCTGTTTTGTAGAAAGTTTGAGTGACGCATTTGAAATTGGAAAAGTGCATCTCGCATTTGCTACCTATGACCTGACGAGACCGGCAGGTCAGCGGCAGACCAACAACATTCATATCTATATTGCCGTGGATGAGTTTTTGGATTTATGCCGTAAGATTGAATGCGGTGAACTTAGGTATATGCTGCAAAACAAAAAACAAAACAAGGATATGACTCCCCTGTATCAGTGCCTCGGCGGTACATCTGCAGAAAAATTGGCAAAATATGGTCGTTCCAGGAAGGACGGGATGAGCCTGTCCAGAACAGCGAAGCTCATATGCGGAACAAAAGCAGATTTTCTGTTTGTCGCAGACAGCGGACCGGGACAAACTGATGCCAAAGGGCTTATCGTTCCGAAGTTCGGAAACAAACCCGAAAACCATGTTTCCATCTCTATGAGTTTCGAGTCATTCAGCGAAATGATGCTGTTGACAAAGGAACATTTCAGAGCTTGGCTATCTGCATGGTATTCTGTGAAAATACAGTCTGCAGGGAATCAGAAATCGTTTTATACTTCAGAAGAGCAGACACCGGAGAACGATTTTGCGGCGGACTATGGTTCGCAGCCGATGTTCTAAAGTACTATATCGCAGCGCAGTCCTTTTGAGGATTGCGCTGTTTTTTTATGCCTGACAATACCCTATCCCAGCCCGATTTGTATAATCGCTTGGTCCTGACAAAATAAGATGATTGTGTACTTGTTTCGACAAAAGTTCTTGTTTTGGAATAAATATCGTGTATATTTTGTTTTTATTCCGAAACGGGAACAAAATATTGACAAAGAGAATGACTTATGCTAAAATGGGAACACTAATATAGGAGGTGATCTCATTGGTACAACGAAAAGAATATTTAGATCAGCTCATCAATTGGAGAGATGAACAGGTTATCAAAGTGGTGACAGGCATCCGCCGCTGCGGAAAATCTACACTTTTGCTTCAGTTTCAGCAGTGGCTGAAGGAAAACGGAGTCACAGACGAACAGATCGTTTCCGTCAACTTTGAGGAACTGGAATACGAAGAACTGCTTGACTATAAAAAGCTGTATCAATATCTCAAAGAGCGTTTGGTAAGCGGGAAAACCACTTATATTTTTCTCGATGAGATCCAGAAAGTTTCTTCCTTTGAAAAGGTTGTAGACAGTTTGTATGTAAAGCCGAATGTAGATCTGTATATTACCGGCTCCAATGCGTATATGCTTTCAGGAGATTTAGCAACACTTTTGACCGGCAGATATGTGGAGATCAAAATGCTGCCGCTGTCCTTTGGGGAGTTTCTTTCCATGACGGGGTTAGAGCCGGAACAGGGATTTTCTGAATATTTAAGAAGCGGCGGTATGCCGTATATTGCCGCCATGAATCGCACCGATGAAAAGGTAAGCACCTATTTAGAGGGAATCTACAACACGGTGATCGTAAAAGATATTGAGGACAGGCAGGCAAGAAAGGAAAGCGATCCTTCCAAGCGAAAAATCACCGATATAGCATTGCTCAAGACAATTGCAAAGTATCTTGCCAGCGTAATCGGTAATCCCGTATCGGTCAGAAGTATCACGGACTATTTGATCTCAAACGGAAGAAAAATCTCGCCCAATACCGTGAATGACTATGTAGAAGCCTTAACGGAGTCCTTTATCTTCTACCCGGCGGAGCGTTTCGATATTGTGGGAAAACAGCTCTTAAAGGCAAACCGAAAAATGTATATTGTTGATCTTGGACTCAGAAATCATATCCTCCCGCGCAGAAGTTATGATCTTGGTTTTTCTCTTGAAAATATGGTTTATTTTGAACTCCTGCGTCGGGGCTACAAGGTTACGATAGGCAGGGTCGGAAATACAGAGGTCGATTTTGTTGCTGAAAAGCAGGGCGCATATGAATATTTCCAAGTTACAGCAGATATGACGGCAAAAGAAACTTTTGACCGGGAGATCAGACCGCTTGAAAACATCCGAGATAATTATGAAAAGACGATACTAACAATGGATCGGCTGACACCCGGCAATTATAACGGGATTCAGGTGCGGTATTTACTGGATTGGCTGATAGGGACAAAGAACTGAATAAGGTACACTGTGTCATTTCGTATAGCTGCTTGGTTTTACAAAAAATCAGGCGGCTATGTTTTTGAAGGCAGAGGCCGCGCAGTCCTTTTAAGAATTTCACTGTTTTTTGCGTCTGAAAATGAAATGTCCTATAAAATGGCAAGGGTTATGCCGATGACATGAAAATCTAACTGTGATATACTATTATCGTCCACACTTAGGTCTTGACCACTTCGGTTATAAAACCGAAAAAATATGTAAAGGAGTGTGCGATATGAAATTTTGTCCCTTTTGCGGTGCATCCGTTCTGGATGACACCGTTTCTTTTTGCTCTGAATGCGGTAAGAGTCTGAGTATTTCCGCCAAACAGCCCGAGGAAAAAGAACCGTCAAAACCTGCAAAGAAAAAGGATTCCGGCAGCTCGACACATCTGAAGAAAAAGAAGCCGAAGAATTCAAATCTGGATCCGCCGAAACCTTCTGAAGAAGAGGCAAAGGCGGAAGACGGATATGACGGTTACTATGATGACATCGTTCCGACTGATACTGGAAAACCACGCGAAGGTGTAGATTGGGTTCTGATGAAGAAGATCGGACTGATAGGAGCAGCGGTTGTGGTTATCATCTGCCTGTGTATAGCGGCTATGTACTTACTTTGATGTTGCAGTTTTTCCTCGTGGTTCGTGTAATAGAATAAAACACGCAATGAGGTGAGGAAATGTATATTTCAAAAGGTACGGTTATCAGTCCTTCCACAGAGGGTTTGTTGTTTGTGGTACGAGGCGGAGTTAAATTTCAGTTGACCGGCCAAGAGGCTGCTTTATGGCTGAACGGCAGATTCCAGTTTGTCGATGAGAAAACGGAAGATGAGCGACGCTGTCTAAAAAAATTAAAAAGAATGGGTCTTGCCGAAACTTCTCAAAGTCAGTCTGAGGCCGAGAAGTATCGGATACTGACACAGTGTGTGCTATACCCGGCGGTTCCAAAGAGGATCCGGCATCACACCACAAAAAAAGAAAGAGAAATGCTCGATTGGCTGATGAAAGCTGGACTGCATCTGACGGTCGCAGAACTTGTCTGCCTGAATGAGAAAGGTATTTCCCCTACGGAGGATCTGCTGTACTCATATAATAGGCAGGCACTTACGGAGGCAATCTATCTGGATCACAGCATTCAGGATAATGTCTTGGAAGCACAGATGGAGCATTCCCCTGCCAGGGATGTAACTGTGGCAACAATTTTAAGTCTGCTTCGGAAAAAGAGAATTTTGTTGCTGTGAGGTGATATAATGAAAGAAAGGTTTAAACGATTGCCTGAGGCACTGCAAAAGCAGGTGATCTACCGTTTGGGCGCAGGGGTGATTTTTTTACTGTGTACAATTTTGATATTGATTTTTTTCAGGGATATCTATCTTCTGCTGCCGGCCCTGTGTTTTGCTATTTTCTTTATTTTGAATGGTTTATGGGTGTTCTTTGAAACTGACGCAGGGAAATATGTGGTAATTGAAGGACGCTGCACAGGAATTGAAAAGACGCCGCTGCGTAAGCGTATCAAAAACATTCACATAGAAACGGACGATATTACAGTCAAAGTTATTGTCAAGCAGCGAATGAAGCAGCTTGACATCGGAGATAATATAAGGGTGTATGTTTTCGAGAAGACTCCGGTGTACGACCAGGAACAATGCAAATTGCTCTGTTCGTACCTTGCATTGGAAAAGACAAGGAGGGAAAGTGAAAATGGTGACAGCAGAGGATTTATTGCTGATTCTGGAGGAGATCAAGAAACTGGTTCTGACGAATTCTGATAGTGATGGTAATACGGATTTCGACAGCCAGAAGGTACGAATTGCGCTTGAACTCGCAAAGACAGAACTCATACAGTCTTTGAATTGAGACTGATGGATGCGACAATTTTTATGCGGCGGATTGACTGGGAGAAACAAGTATGCTATAATACATTTGATAGTTTCAAGGTTTTCACTCGAAAATCCAAAGTAACAGGTTATCAAAGTGTCAGTTAGCACAGTTGTGCTGATTGGCACTTTTTTTGTTTCTCTTCGGTTTCCGCCTGCAAAGCAGGTTGAAATAAATATTTTTTATGCAGGTAGCCCCTGCAAGAAAGGAGTTTTAACAATGATTAAAACCGTAGTAACAGAAGCCATCATTTCCAAAGGTTATGAGGGCGCAGACGCAATCAAAATCATCCAGGGTGAAAAGGGCGACATCGCCAGGTTCCGTATCGGCACAAAGGTGTACGATCCGAAAGCAGATGGCAATAGCCGTTGGTTCAATCTTTCGGTCAAGGCTTTTAACAGTGTGTGTGAGCGCATAAAAAAGATGCAGCTCAAGGACGGAGCCTACATCAACCTGAGTGGTAGACTGGATGAAGAAAACTGGGAAGATCCCAACACGCACGAGAAGAAAAAAGCAATTGTTCTGATTGCGGATGAGGTAGAATACTGCTACGCCGGTAACAACGGTGCCAATAAGCAGAATACCGAATCTGGTGGTCAGGCAGCAGCTCAGCAGACACCTGCCCCGGCGCAAAATCAGGCTCCCGCAAATACAGCTTCTGCACAGGCAGAGGGATTTACAGGCTTTGAAGCCTTTGGCGGGCAGAATGCTTTCTTTGGGTAAGGGGTAACTGACAAATGAATACGGCGCATTAAACGCACATAAGTTTCGAGAAATCAGCTTATGTGCGTTTTTTTGTGTCCGGATTTAGGCTCGGAAAGGAAAAACATCAATGAATCAAAAAGAATTCAAACGGCGAATGGCATATGAGGTGCTTATTATCCTGGGAATGCTGGCGCTGCTTACATTCATCTGCCGCTTATGGCCCATTCTGCTTCTTATCATTCTTGGAATTTTTATTGCAGCCATTAGACTGCTGTTTCTATCATCCAAGAAAGTGGAAGTGATTGAGCCGATGCCGCAGGCTCCGGAACCTGTAAAGGAACCAACGGAGCGTGATGTCAGGGAACTCGCCTACGCTGTCATACTCAAACGGATTACGGAGCTTATTACAGATGAGTATCCGGACGCCAGATGGGTCTGGGAGAATCCGAATGCAAAGCAATGTATCCAAAACGGCGAAGAGGTATATGTCCTGCTTAATCGAGCCGGTGGATACCGAAGGGCGAAGGTTGTTATCGCAAATCTTCAGGTGCTGGGCATAAAGTATTGTTCGGCTGAGGAAGAGGATACGCCTGAAAATCAGGAACTGGATACAAAGGAGCAGGAAGAAACGGATGTTTCTGAAAGTCCTGAAGAATCCGAATCTGAGGAAGAACGCCCTGTCAACTATGAACTGCTGGCGTATGAATGGACCGAAGCGCACATTGTTGAGTTAAACGCTCGCTGTAACGAGGCAATTGCTGAGGGAAAAGAGAGCGTGCTGCTAACCGCAGAGGAACTGCCGGTAAAAGAAAGCTGGCCGGATATCTGCAATGAACTGATCCGCGCCGGTATTGAAAATGCTGTTTGTCAGGACGCCGGCATTCAAATCAATCTCACGCACTGAAAGTGCAGAAAGGAAATAACTAATTATGAGTTCAATTAAAATTTTTGATTACTCCCGTACCCTTCCATCCCCTTTTGACACCTTGAAAAGCAAGAAAATCAAGGTATCGTCAACCTATGGAGATGGTACGGAGGCAACGCTGAGTGGATCTGTCATCAAGGCAGTCCACTCGATGATCCGGTATATGGAAGCAATGTCGGAAGGCGCTGTCGGTACACGCGATAATCTGTGTATTGCCGAATACAAATCTGCGGTAAGTCCAGACGCTTATCATCTTGTGATCTATAACAAAGCAAGCGGAGCTTTGATGGCGTCTGTGTATGACAAAAGCGTGGAAACCTTTGAGCAGTATTTGGTCGGAAAGAATGGTCGCGACGGCGCGGCCATTTTGACGGCTATGATGCCGGCATTACTGGAAGATGAGGAATTCAATTCGCATTTTTTGAGCTATAAGGATCATATGGATAATGGTTATCCGGATCTGAATGCCGCTGCAGAGGATATAGCGATGCTTTGCGATAACGCATATCGCAGGGTCAAAGATGAAACTTGTGCGGCACATCTCAAGGTGAGTATTGATAAAGCAGGTAATGTGCTGAATATTTCATCTACCCAGCTGGATTCCGGCAATTATGAGCCAACGGATGTAGTTGCAGGTGAGTTTACGATTTTTGCCAGCACGACCCGAGTCACCGTAAAAAAAGCGGTAGAAACGGTTGCGCATAGCGATTTCGTTGGCAAATATCCGCTGGATCCGAGCCGAAAGCTATCTGCGCTGGAGCAGTCACTCGTACCGCAGTTGCCATCCTGGTATATCATCCCGGAAGAGGTGGTAGATATCTGTAAGCACGCCAGTATCACGACCGGTAAGCCAACGCAGATGCGTAATTTCTTGCTTCGTGGTCCTGCCGGAACCGGTAAGACAATGGGTGCAAAAGCGATTGCTGCAGGGCTGAATCTGCCGTATATGAAGTACACCTGTTCGGCCGGCACAGAGATTTTCGACTTTATCGGAATGATCTTCCCCGAGACTGATTCGGTTTCTACGGGAGATGCTGAGCTGGATAAAGAGAAGGAAGCGCTCAAAGCAATGGGCGGTATTAACTATGCCAATGTAGCAAAACTGATGCACTTGCCCGATCTTGACGATATGGATTATGATCCCGCAGGTGTATATCAGGCGTTGACAGGCAAAGAAAAAGAAGATGCTACAGCACAGGATTGTATGGCACTTGTACTCGAAAAGGTTACGGACAAAGTCCAGCAGCTCAGCCGCCGTGCGGAAGACGAGCAGTCCAAGGGTCAGACCTATACTTATGTGGAGACCGATTTCATCAAAGCACTGAAATACGGTTATGTGATTGAAATTCAGGAACCCACCACCATTATGCAGCCCGGCGTACTGGTCGGACTGAACTCGATGTTGGAGCAAACCGGTTCGATCACGCTGCCGACAGGTGAAATCATCAACCGTCATCCGGATGCGGTCGTAGTGGTCACAACCAATGTCACTTATGAAGGATGCCGGGGGCTTAATCAGTCAGTTATCGACAGAATGAGTCTGGTACATGATGTGGAATTGCCGAGCCCTGAGATTATGGCAGAGCGCGCGATGAGTGTTACCGGCTTTGACGATGATTATCAGGTTGCCAAAATGGTACAGGTAGTCAACGATATGTCGGAATATATGCGAAAGAACGGTATCACAGACGGTTCGTGCGGTATGAGAAGCTTGATTGACTGGATTATCAGTACGGACATTACGGGTGATGCCTACACATCGGCTCTATACACCATTATCAGCAAGGCAACTTCTGACGAGGAGGACAGAGAGGCACTTAAAGTCTCGGTTTTGGAACCGATTTTTCCGCCCACAAGAAGGAAGTCGGCTGTATAAAAATCTGTTGAAAGGAGGATACCCTATCAATGGCAAGGGTGAATCACAAAAAAGTCAAGCAGATGCTTGAAGAAACACGGAAAAAAATTACGGACCGCCAGTTTTTCACTTCCCGCATTCTTGCGGGACACTATGAAGATATGGCGGCTGCACAGACACGGCGGTATAAATACAACCGCCGTATCAAAATGAAGATTATTTGGAAGCCGAGAGAGCAGTCTATCGCGGTAACAAACAATCTGAACATCTTGATCAATGCAGGGCATCCGATTGTAACCAAGCGAAATCGCCTTCGTCAGGATCGATATATGATTGTGACAGGGTTGTTTACGCACGAACTGGGACACGCTCTGTTTACGGATTTTTTGGCAAGTCAGACCTATACGAACTTCCTTGCTGCCTATAAGTGGTATCCTGCGCCGCCTGCTTTCAAAAGTAGTGCGGATGTGCGCAGGGAAAAATCGCTTTGGGAATATGCAAAGAGGGATCAAAGCAGTTTGGAGGCTTTACAGTATCTGGCGCATCATATTGGGAATATCATCGAAGACGGATATATTGAGAGCCGAATGCTGAATCAGTTTCCCGGTACGCTCGGCCAAAGCCTTGAATTCCTTAGAACACAGTTTTTTGAGGATCAGCCAACGGTCACGCAGCTTATCGAAGCAGAGGAGGATGAAGAACATCCCTCTCATATCTTTGAGAGCATTATGCAGATTATGCTCTGTTATGTAAAATTCGGCGAGATCAAGTATGGCGAGGAATCGCTCTCTGATGAGCGTATTCAGACTATATTCGATCTGATCCCTGAACTTGACAGCGCATTGCTCAATTCCAGCGGAAAGGAACGGTGGACAACGGTAAGTACTGTTCTTGTCCGTTGCTGGGATTACATCGAAGGTTACATTGACAGGATAAAAGAGCAGATAGAGGCTGAAAAGGCAGCCGGCAATGAAAGCTCTGCTTCCGGCGTGTTATCGAAACGGCTTGGCTCTATGACTGGCAGCTCAGAAGAAGGCAGCGGAGACAGTACTCCTGTTCCCGGTGCCGATTCAATAGCAGGAAAAGCATCAAACGCCGCAGGCCGTGCAGCGACAAAAGCACTTGCAGCAAATGGATCCTCGGAAGAACCCGAAGAAACCGAAGATTCTGAAGAAGGATCTACAGGTTCAGACGATTCTGAGTCTGAGGAGGATTCGGAGGAAGAAGGCGCTGGCAGTAGTCCGCAGGAAGACGAAGATACTGCTGATGGTTATGCAACGGGTAGTATCGGGGGCGGAAAGCAGGAAACGACTGACAAAGAAGGCGGAAGAATTCCGTATCATCAGACTGAAAGCGCTTATGCTCCCGAAGGTGGCGAGATCACTTATGATAAAGACTACCAACGGGAAAATTATGACCGCGCAGCTTCAGATATTGAGAGGCTGCTTGAAAAGATGGCAGAAAAAGAGGCTTGCAAGGACTTGGAAAACGAGAGGCTTCGTGAGCTGAATGAAGCTGCACAAAACATTTCCTATGGAGATATTCATTCCGGTGTTGCCATTCAAGTTCATCGGATCACGGATGTTGACAGGGACCTGGAAACCCAGTATGAGGAAATCTCCGCTCCCCTGCTTGCTATCTCCAAGAAATTGCAAAAAAGCGTCAAACAAGAACTGAAAGACTCTCAGCGAGGCGGAAAGCAGACCGGCCTCGTTATGGGCCGTCGTCTGGACGCGCACGCTCTGTGCAGAAATGACGGCAAGGTGTTCTATAAGAATGCTCTCCCTAACGATATACCGCAGCTTTCTGTTGCACTTTTGCTGGATGAGTCCGGATCGATGGCCTGCGGAAACCGAGCAACCTATGCAAGAGCCGCAGCCATTATCCTCTACGATTTCTGTCAGGAGCTGGACATCCCGATTATGGTATATGGTCATTCAACCGGTTACAGCACAGGCGTTGACCTGTACTCCTATGCTGAGTTTGAGAGCTTTGACCGTGATGATAAATACCGTATGATGGATATTTCAGCACGAGGAAGCAATCGCGACGGTGCTGCTCTGCGGTTTGTTGCGGAGCAACTCAGCAAACGCACAGAAGAGATTCGGCTGTTAATCCTGATATCGGATGGTCAGCCGGCAGACTGGGGTTACAGTGGTACTGCAGCTGAGGAAGATCTCCGAGGCATCAAGCAGGAATACCGCCGTAAAGGTCTGATCTTCGTTGCTGCTGCCATCGGCGACGATAAGGAAAACATTGAACGCATTTATGGAGATTCCTTTATGGACATCTCAGATTTGAATCAGCTGCCCGTTAAGTTGGCCGCTACTCTAAAGCGGTACATACGGGTATAACAAAATCATTATACACAACAGAATGGGCAGCCGAGAGATTTCTACGGTTGCCCTTTGCTGTGGGAGAGGAAGAAAATTATGCACTTTATTTCATTGGTAGCTGTAGAAATGCCCAAAATCAAAGAAAATCAGGCAGAGAACCAAGAAGTTGAAAAATGTCTGGAAGAATTACGAGAAGCCTATAAGCAGGATTCAAAAAATATCGTGCTTGAACTGCAAATCGAGAGACTGTCGGGGCTTACCACAGAGTTTGCCCGTGCTCTTGACCATAGTGTGTGCCAAATTATGAAACCATATGACGCAGGCACCGAAGATCCGAAATATCTGGAATTTGACGACCGGACGGAAGAATTGGAAGACGCATATTTTGACGGCAAAACGGACTGTATCCGATTGCCGAACGGCACGATTTTGGAAGCGACTTCCTATTATTTTTGGGATAGGTTCGTCATTTCAGACGGTAAAGTTTTTCAGCAATATGCGGGACCACTCCATCATATGAAACGCACAAAGAAAGCGAAGAAAATGACGGTGCTCCCGGATTATCCTCGTACAAAACTCTTTAAGACATTTGAGGAGTACGCTGAAGAACGAGGGGTGCCTTTTGATGAGCAGAAAGAGCGGTATGGTTACTGGTACAATCACAATGGAATGTGGGACTGGTATTCGATTGGCGGACGATGGGCAGATATGTTCCTTGTCAAAGATACCTGCACAGAATTTTCCCCTGGAGAGCGCAGTTGGTGTAATTCGGAAAAGGACTTCGTAGCCCCGGAAGGATACAGGTGGGTGTGCGCAGCCCGGAAGAAAGATATCGACTGGCAGAAAATGCGAGAATGGGAAACTCAAAAAAGAACCGAATGGTTTGAAAGGCTGCAGCGTATGGTTGCAGATAACAAACCAGAAGAACAATTCAGCGGTATCGTTGATGAAAAAGGAGTCCGCTATTATGGCGAGTATATCTACTATAAAGGTGAGTCATTGGAATCCTTTATGAAAAGAGAAGCTATGCCGAATGAGTGGAAATACCCAATATATATTCACGATATCGTTGATACAGATGACTGGCAGTCTAAAGATGATATACAGGTCGGCGCTGAACAACAAAAATCTTGGCATATGATACTTGACGAGTATATTGATTCGCTTAGCGATGATACGGTGCTTGTCGGCGTGGATTACCACATATAAGGAGGTCTTGAATATGATTATCAAACAACCAGGAGCAGAGTTCTTTTATGAGGATGTCTGCTATAAAATCGGCGACAGAATCGTTGGAACAGATGCCAGCGAGTATCAAGGACTCTTGGGGTCTATCATTGAAATCCGTGACGGTGAGGATAAAGAAACCGAAAATGAAACGCCGGATATCTATTGCTCGTTTGATGCCCCGGTTTTACCCTATGACATCGCAGAGCTGGAAAAGCGTTTTTCGGAACTTTATCAATGTAAAAAGACGATTGAGGATATTATTTTGGATGAAGTCATTATGGCGCCGGAAATGATTGAAACAATCGAACAGGCAGATAAACAACTGACAAAGCTCAATATCTACCTCGTGTCTGAGGATTGGGCAGTGGATGGTGAGTCCGACCATTCCGTGACGCCTTGCACAGACTATCATACAGCAAAACGAATATTGTGTGAGAAGCTGGCAAAGGAGCTGGATGCTGGGTGCATTCCACTGTGGAACGATAATGAATCTTTCAGAACCGAGGCAGGGAGCGATTATTACGAATGCTGGGTGGATGGTGAATACAGCGAAAGCCACTATGAAATCGCCTTGGTACAGGAAACACTCCTGATGTCTCCGCAGACTGTCGGGATAATTGGTCGCAGTTATATAGACCAATGCCGAGTTGAAGACTTTCAGTCTCACATCGAACAGCAGGACGAAATTTCTTCTCTTACGGAAGAGCAATACCATCGCCTCTGTACAGATCCGGATATTTCCGAACGCATACAGAAAGCGCTCGACAAGAACGATTCTTATTGGGAGCATTACTGGGATTGTGTTTCGGAAGTGGCCAAGGATCTTGTCCAGGAGTACCTGGAGGAAAATGAGGAGGCTGAGGAACAATGACATTCTTTGATTATTTACAGCTGCTGGGCGGTTTTGTCCTGGCGCTCGGGTATATCCCGCAGATCATACAAATTATCACGACGCATTCCTGCAGGGATCTGAATCTGAGGACCTACCTCGCAATGGTGCTTGGAATTGGACTAATGGAAGTCTATGCGATAAATCTTGTGCTGAATGAAAGCGGCTTGATGTTTTTGATAACAAACAGCGTATCGCTGTTGCTTGTGATTTTCATCTGCTTGCTGATTATAGCAATGAGAAAAGCCAAAACAGGCGCAGCAGAAAAAGAAGCTCTCTATGTCTCAAGATGGGATGACGGTTCGGTTATCATTACACCCTGCAAGGTGAATTCCAGAACAAAACGGATTTACGACATTCAGTCCTGTCCGTACAGCCCTAATGGCTGCCTGGAAGAAGAGAGCATTATTATCGGCGATGAGGAATATCCCGTGCAGCACGAAGATGTGCGAAAGGATGACTATCATATCGCATAAAGGAGGTGTGAGCAATGCTTTGTACGAGCGAATCTATTCGGCCTCTTACCAGTATCGTATCCTATCCGGAACGCGGTGAAGGCGGAAACAACAAATATCGTGGGAATTGTTCTCCGAAACTGATCGAAGACTTAATTGGCTTTTTCAAGCCGTCTGAAATCTGTGATTATATGTGCGGCAGCGGTACGACAGGTGCTGCCGCCGCCAAATGCGGCATCAGCAGTAAGCTCTACGACCTGCACAGCGGGTTTGATCTGATGAATTCTGAAATACCTGACAGACCGGAATTTATTTTCTGGCATCCCCCGTACTGGGACATCATTAAGTATTCCGATGTAATGTACCGGGCTTCAGATGTTCAAAACAGGTATGGATATAACCCCTGCCAGTTCGATTTGTCGCGCATCGCAGAGTGGGATGAGTTTGTCAAAGCAATGAACTATGCGATGATGAAACAGTTTTCTGCTCTCGAAAAAGGCGGCCGTATCGCCGTCCTGATGGGAGACATAAAGAAAAAAGGAAAGCTGTTCAGTATGCTGGCGGAAATTACAAAGCCGGGTACACTGGAGAACATCATTATCAAGGCACAACACAACTGCTTTTCGGATAACATACAGTACAGCGGAAAATTCATTCCGATTCTGCACGAATATGTGATGATTGTACGCAAAGACGATGCCCTTTTTTATCCGATTCTGTTTTCGGAAAAGCGGAAAGTGGATATTCGGGATATGCCGGGAGCCACTTGGAAAGATGTCGTTGCGTCTGTGCTGGAAAGCGCCGCAGGACCTGTAACGCTTTCCTGGCTTTATGAACAGATTGAGCCACACAAAAAAGCACAGAACAATCAGTGGTGGAAAGAAAAAATCCGGCAGACCTTGCAAATCCATCCGTCTCATTTTATGAGCAACGGACGAGGATTGTGGAGCCTTCGGACAAGCGCGCAGAGCGCATAGTTGATGAGATTAAGGGGTGTTGCTGCGGCGGCACCTCTTTTTCTATATATGTCAAAACGGGAAAGGAGCTGAGAGATATGGGATGGATATGCTTTTTTAGCGGTCTTATGTTCGGCGGATTCATTGGTGTTGTCGTGATGTGTGTATTACAGATAAACCGCACTAATCGTTTGGAAAAAGAATGATGAATTTGGGATGCGGATGAATATGAGTAAAGGTGGGATAATTTTCAGATTATAAGTGAATGCTCTTTTTTGCCCCGATGAATTGACTATACGGGAAAACTCTGCTATAATAATTATGATAGTTTCAAGGTTTCCAAGTGGAAATCCATAGTATTCAGGTTATTCAGAGTGTCATTTGCAATTTTGCAGATGGCACTTTTTTTGTTTTCCGGCCAATTTTTTGGGCATAAGCCAGCAGTCCTTAGGGGTTGCTGGCTTTTGTTATATATCAAGGCGGTAGCATACCGTCAATAACAGAAAGGAGCATTTCATATGCAAAAACAATGTGAAGACAACTTCTACACAACCTTCAGTTCTGCGTTAATGCTGCAGGACTACCATGACACTCAGGCGAAAAACAGCCGGTGGTATCGCTGCCAGGTCAACGAACTGCAGGTAGAGCCGCTGGACAGTAAATCACCCCTCTATAGTGATATTACGAAGTTCGCTGCCGGTGTCACGCAAGACGCTGTTACAGATACAGCGGAAAATCTGGGCATTGCCATACGGGTCGATGGGCAATACTATCCCGTTCGTATGACAGCCTATAAAAGCCTTTTGGACAGGGCAAAAATCGGCGGTACGGCACTGCCCAAACTCAGCCGAAAGGTGCTGGCAGAGGTTCTGAACGAATGCCTCCACTTATTTTCATCTGAGGCACTGCTTTTGATTCGCGATGAAAAGGTATCGGCAGTTCATTCCGGTGACTCATCGGATTACTCGGTTTTACCGATTAACGAGCTGCTTGCTGTGCTGACTAAGAAACTGGATGAGAGATTTCCGGGCAATGAATTTGAGTCTGGATACAGTGATCATTCCGTTTCCAGCGCTGCATGGATCCTGCCAAATCAGAGAGAAGAATTGATTGGCACATATACCAAAATGCTCATAGCAGAGGGTAAATCAAAAATGGCGAGCAAGCTGATGCCGGGCATTCGGTTTACAACATCCGATACCGGTGTGGCGTCTGCTAAAGTGACCGCATTCTTGAGCGGTATGCGCTATCCGTTCCATATTGGAAGCTGCATTGCCGTGGATCATCGGCATCAGAAGAAAGTCGAGGATTTTGAGGCGGCTCTTGATCAGCTGTTCGCGCAATTTGGTGACACAGTGAAAAAACTGGAAAGCCTGATGGATATCACGCTGGAGTATCCGGTCAATGCGATGACTCGTATTTGCAAGAAACTCAGTCTGCCGAAAAAAGCAGCACTTGAAGCGATTGCAATGTTCGAGATGTCCTATGGCGGCGGAACGGCAACGGCGCACGATGTCTTTATGGCCCTTCAGGAGATTCCGTTCAGCTTGAAAGCGCAGAATACACCAGAAGGAAAGATGCTGGTCATAGAGGAAAATATGGCGCGCGTCTTGACATTACGGTGGAGCGATTATGATCTGGCAAAGGCGGTGAATTACTGATGGCAGCTCCTATTTTACTATGCGATACTGCTGGAATGGACAATGACCGCTGGCTTGAGTGCAGAATGCACGGACCGGACGGAAAGATTCCTTATACGGTCGGAGGCAGTGATGTAGCGGCTATTTTCGGACTCAGTCCGTGGACAACGCCGTTAGAACTGTGGATGATTAAAAAAGGAAGGATGAAACCTCCTGTCAAAGCAAATTCCAGTCAGCTTGAAATGGGGCATCTGTTAGAACCTATTGCGGCGTATTGGTATGCCAAAAGGAGCGGTAATACCGTTTATGAGGATACTGGTCTTTATCAGCACGCTGACCATCCCTATGCCCTGGCAAACTTCGACCGCAGGTTTATTCGCACAGAAGATAATGAACCTGGGATTTTGGAGTGCAAAAGCTGTACCTTCCATAAGGCCGATGACTGGGCGGATGATGCCATTCCGATTTATTATGAACTTCAGCTGCGTTTCTACTTGGGCGTGGCAGATGTGAATATCGGCGCATTTTCAGCCCTATGGGGAAACAATCCGGACAATGACCTTGCGATTCCATCAATCGAAAGGGATCAGGCAAAAGAGGATTTGATTTTCGAGCGTTTAGATGAATGGATTTGGAGCTTGGAACATGATAAACCGCCTACGATGAGCACTGTCAAACCAAAGCTGGCTTTGGAATCGCTCGCGAGGATTTACGGCGCAAGCAGTCCGACCCTTCCTACCATTGAACTGCCTCGGAAATTGGAAAAGCAGGTCAAACGCATTGCTCTCCTGCAAGATCAGATTGCTGATCGGCGAGCAGAAATCAAAACTTATGAAAAGGAGATTGAGGCACATACTGTGCGAATTGCAGAATTGATGAAGGCTCACGAACATGGATTTCTTGAGACCACTACGGATAAATATCTCATTGATTTTGCCACTAAAACAAGCCACAGAACCGATACGAAAGCGCTCAAGGAGAAATATCCCGGAATCTATCAGGATGTTCAAAAAACCTCCGAGAGCCGCAAACTGACGGTTACAAAGGCGGTATAAGAAAGGATCGATATTGATGGAAACAAACATTTTTACAGACAACTGGGAAAGCCGGCTGGAGTCGCAGTTTCTTAAAAACAACCGATGCTGCAAGAAGGTGTATATCTGCTCGCCGCTCAGCGCAGAGACCGATGAGGAAATGCTTTCTAATATGCGGAACGCCAGAGCGTATATGTACTATGCAATGACGGTAATGGGCTATGCTGCAAGGGCGCCCCATGCGTATCTGCCAATGCTTTTGTGCGATAAGATTCCTTCAGAACGCGCAGCAGCTCTGACATTCGGGCTGCAGCTGTTGTCGGACAGCGATATGCTGTTTGTATGCGGCAGCCGCATCAGTCAGGGTATGCGCGGTGAAATTCTTCACGCAGTCTCCCTGAATATGTCGATTTATACCTTTGACGATGCAATGTATGTTATGGTGCAGAAACTCGTGACGCAGAACGGCGGCAATAAGTCATTGGTGAAATTCAAGCCAGAGCATTATATGCTCAGCTTTGATGCACCTTTGTCCCATATGCAGAATGCGGTGATGTTCAAATGAGAAAGTTTTATCAATCGGTGGATTTAAGATCCCGTAAGGCGATGACGGATTTTCTTGAGCATCACTTCCGATACCCTACAATGAACTCCTGGAACGGCTCATATTCGTATGCGTGCAATCTCAAAATTTACAAGCTTGGTTTAGATCAAGAGATTGCAGACAAACTGTACGAAATGCTGGATATCCCGGAGTTTTTTTATTTCCAAAGCGACCTGGTGAATGATTTTGCTCAAAAACACGATTATGTGTGGCAGGCAAGATTTAATGGTCGCAACGGAGGGTATTTGGTGCTCTACCAGGGGGATCGTGAACACTATTACCCCAATCGTGGAACGGATGATGACGCGGATTTCGAGGAATGGGAAATGTACGAACTGAGAGAGCGCGTCAAATTGGTTCAGGAGTTTGATAAGCTGGCAGACGATATGATCCGTACCGCTGTCAGACTCACAAAAGAATATGTAGTCAGGGAAGAGGAATATTTTGTGCCGCAAACACGGAAAATCCTTGTTCCCGTTTTGTCATAACAGTAGAAAGGAGCAAAGATTTTGATATGTCAATTTGAACGATTGATTTATCCGCAGAATGTCACGGTTGTGAATCCGGGCAGTTATATGATTGCCCTGTACCGCACCTGTGAAAAGGTTCAGGACTTCGTTGGAAATGATGTCACTCAGATAAAAGCGGTGGGATACTGCTTGCCAACGGCTAACAATCTGCGCTATCAGCTAAATGGGCATTGGAGTAAAAACCCAAAGCACGGTGTCCAATTTGAAGTAGAGAGCTATAACGAGGTAATTTCACCAACGAAAGAAGGGATTATTGCCTACCTCTCCTCCGGCCAGATTAAAGGCATTGGACCCAAGATAGCTGAGAGAATATTCGAGGAGTTTGGTGTACAGACCCTTGAGGTGCTTGACAATGAACCCAAGAGGCTGCTCGCGATTCCCGGTATCAGCCAAAATAAACTGAAAAAGATCTGTGAGTCCTATCTCGCCAATCGAGGCGCTCGTGATGTGGTTGCCTTTTTGGTGCCCCACGGTATCACACCGAACAGAGCCGTCCAGTTTTATCAGCTTTATGGCAACGAAACGATGGATATCGTGAAAAATCATCCCTATAAACTCTGTGAGGTTCCGGGCATTGGGTTTCATACCGCCGATAAGATCGCAATGAGTATGGGATTTCAAAAACTCACTCCAGAGCGTGTGGATGAGGGACTTCTTTACACACTTCAGGAAGCAGAAGGAAAAGGAAATCTGTGTATGGAAAAGCACAGTTTCATCAAAGAAGCACTGAAGATTCTCGAAACACCGGAATTGACAGAAGATATGGCGGCAAACCGTGCGGCCAGACTGGTTTATTCCGGCAGGCTGGTCTGTTATAAGGACAGTGTATACCGTCCCGCAACAGCAGAGGCTGAGGAACAGCTGGCAAAGATGCTTCACCGCAAAACAAAGCAGCGTGTGCAGTTTGTATGCAATAACATTGAGCGAGCGCTGAATTTGGAAGAGAAAAAACTGGGTATCCGTTTGGATCCGGAACAGCGGAATGCAGTCTTGACAGCGCTCCAGTCCCCTATTTCCGTCATTACGGGCGGTCCCGGTACGGGTAAGACTTCGATTCAGAAAGCGATTCTTGATATTTATCGGAGCCAGTGCCCCGGGAATCAGGTCGTTTGCTGTGCTCCTACGGGCCGCGCAGCGAGGCGTATGGAACAATCAACAGGTTTTCCGGCATCAACGGTTCATAAGGCACTCGGCCTCTTCGCTGGAGAGGACGGAATGTTTGGAGAACCGGAGCCATTAGAAGCTGATTTGGTGCTGGTGGACGAGGTCTCTATGCTGGATATTTATTTGGCAAAACACATCCTGCAGGGCATACCGAACAGATGTCAGGTGGTGTTTATCGGAGACTCAGATCAACTGCCATCTGTTGGTCCGGGAGCAGTGCTCAGTGAAATCATTAAGAGCGGTGTCATACCGGTTGTAAGGTTGGACAAGGTTCACAGGCAGAGCGCAGGCAGCAGAATTGCAACGAACGCAAAACTGATCCGCCACGGCAACCTGTCTATGGATTACGGTGATGATTTTCGGTTCGTGGATTCCAGTGAGCTTCCGAAATCTGCAGAGATTTTGGAACGCATTTATATGGAAGAAACAGCGAAGTTTGGCGTAGATAATGTAGCGTTACTATCGCCATACCGTCAGAAAACAGATACCGGTGTCAATGCACTGAATGAACACATCCGATTACAAATCAACCCGCCTGATGCCGCCAAGAAAGAGGTTGTGCTGGGGAAACGCGCTTTCCGTGTTGGTGACAAGGTGATGCAGACCAAGAACCGTGAGGATATCAACAATGGTGATGTCGGGTACATTACCGAAATTTCCGGTTCCGGCAGTGAAACCGTTGTAAAGATTGATTTCGGAGATGGACGGATGGCTGAGTACGATATAACCGAGCTTGGCCTACTGGACCTTGGCTATGCGTCAACGATTCACAAATCGCAGGGTTCAGAGTATCAGTCGGTTATCATTAACCTGCAGTGTGCGCACGCGATCATGCTCGTAAGACCGCTTATTTATACAGCGATTACAAGAGCAAAAGAGCGAGTCATTATTGTGGGGGAACGCCGCGCCCTGTGTATTGCCATCAAGAAACAGGACACGGAAAAACGAGGAACTTTATTAGCACAACGGCTGATTGAATTCAGCGACAGAAAATAAGAAAGGAGCCGGTTATGGCAACATTATTAGAGAAGTATACCGATCTTCGGACGGGATTAGTAGAAAAGGTTATGAACGGAGTTTTACCGCTTGACAAGGTGCTTGTATATCAGGAGATCTTATATCGTATTGATGTCCTGGAGTCTTGCCAGCTTTTTGTGAAAACAGCGCCTGTTACAACTGATACCAAGGTGCTTGCTTATCATTATCAGATGTGGGATGTGTATATCTACCATATGCTGACCGATCACAAGTTTGGACAGCCGGCAGATGAAAAGCAAAAGCAGGTGCGGGAAACAGCAGCAAACAGTTTATTACAGGTTGTGAATAACTGTAGGAAACAGTTCAGCAGCTTTAAGCCCACCACAGCGGAACTTTATAAACAAAGTATCAATACCTTGATTACGACCGTGCTTCCCGCATGGGTACAGTATCGGGAAACCTATATCAGTCTGAAGGAGGAACAAAAATGAGTTTGAACTCGAATGAACAAAGCAAGATGTTGGCTTTGAAACAACTTAATACTATCAACAATGTGGAGGGATTTGACCCGGAGGCATTTGCTGTGGAATTTACTGATCTTTCGACCGGTGAAAAAATGAAGCGGTTGCCGGTGGTCATTCAAATGGCCTGGTTCCGGCTGGTATATCCGCAGGGGAAAATTGCTGTTCAGGTATCCAGCGGAAAAGATTGTTTTGTTGCGTCTGCTCGTGTCTATGCCAACTATCAGGATCCGGTGGAGTGCTATTTGGCGGAAGCCACAGCATCAAGAGGTGTATCGACAACAAAGCCGTCAGTCTCTCCCAGGGAATGGGCGCAGACAGCGGCTATTGGGATCGCACTTAGAAATGCTGGGTTCGGATTACAGTTTGCGATTGCCGGCGAAGAAGTAGAAAATATTCCTTCGGAACTTCCGGCGGAAATACAACCGGCAGCTACCGTAGTGCCGACAAGCACAGCTGAAGCGGTATCAGAACCGGCGCCTGATAATCCTCCCGAAGAAGAAGAGTATGAGACAGTTCCTGCCGAGCTGTCCTATGACGACAAACTGAAACTCGCGATGCAGACACCGTGTCCCATCAAGAAATACAGTGGAAAAACTTTGGGAGATTTGATTACGATTGATCCGAAGGCGTTGAACTGGGTTGCAACTAAGTTTACAGGAGCGCCCGAAATCACTGAGGCGGCAAAACTGATATGTGAGGATGCCGTACAGAAAACATCAGCTTGATGTTCATAAAATTAGGGGGACGGATAATCCGTCCCCCGGAAAGGAGGCTGTATGGATATTTTTCATATGTCAGATATCATTCCGCTGCTTGGATTGCCATATCCGCCATACGGCAGATCTGCATATAACATTTCCTGTCCGTGTTGCGATGATAATCCGCGAAAAAAACATCTGAATATCAATCTGAAAAAAGATGTGTTTAGATGTCCGCGCTGCGGATTCTGCGGCGGTGTGTTCGATTTGTATTCTCATTACACCGGCATACCGCGTAATGAAGTTCGGGATGCTCTGATTGCGAGATTGAATGTGCAGGGCGAAGTAAAAAAACCTCGGCAGCAGATTGTTGTCAAAGAGGTTCCTGATTGTCCGCTTACTGATGTGGACAGCAGGCATGAAACCTATCAAACATTGCTCTCGAAATTATCGCTGGCCTCTGATCATCGGCAGAATTTACACGATAGAGGGTTATCTGATGAGATGATTGAGCGGTTTGGATATAAAACGACACCGGTTATCGGAATGAAAGCGCTTGCAAAACAGTTGATGAATGAAGGACTTTATCTTGCTGGTGTTCCTGGATTTTATAAGACGGATAGCGGCGAATGGTCGTTCATAAATGAAAAGCGTGGGATTTTGATACCGGTTCGGGAAGAACATGGCTCAATTCAAGGTCTTCAGATACGACGGGATAATGTGACTCGTCGAAAATTTCGCTGGGTTTCCAGTGTGGGAAAAAACGACGGCTGCGGCGCTGAAGCTTGGGCACATCTTGCCGGACCGCCGAGGCAAACCATTTTGCTTACGGAAGGTCCGATGAAAGCGGATGTCATTCATAATCTGACAGGTCAAACCGTAGTCGCAGTGCCGGGCGTTAGTTCTCTTACACACTTAGAGCGAATGCTTACTTATTTGCGAGAAATGGGGACAACAAAAATAATGACCGCATTTGATATGGATTTTCTCAGTAATCCAAATGTTCAAAACGGTTATAACAACCTTGTGGGAATGCTCAGCAGCATGGGATTTGTGTATGGAACCTATCTCTGGGATCCGCAATATAAGGGACTTGATGATTATATCTGGAAATATCTCATCCAGTCATCAATCTCACAGTAAACCAAAGGCGGGCGGAAGTTGCAACTTTCTGCCCGTTTTTTTATGCGCATTTCAAAGAAAATGAGTATTTGATGTTGCGAATGCGGATAAACATCCGTGTAATAAGATAAAATATAAACTCAGGAGGTATCTCAAAATGATTATTGCAATTGATCACGGCAATTACGCCATAAAAACCCTCAACCATTCTTTTGTTGCGGGACTTTCCGAGCATACAGTAAAACCGCCGATGACTGATGAAATAATGGAATACGACGGAAGATTTTGGACGCTTACCGGCAACCGACTCTCCTATATGCGCGATAAGACACAGGATGAGCGGTACTTTATTCTTACCCTGTTTGCGATTGCCAAAGAACTGGAAAGCGTCGGACGGCTGTCTGCTTTTGAAACCATTGACCTTGCGGTTGGTCTTCCGCCGGAACATTACGGCATACTGAAGAACAAGTTTGCTCAGTATTTCAAGCGGACCGGCACGGTCAATTTTGTTTACAAAGATAATCCTGTCAGCATTATTATCCGCAATGTATGCGTTTATCCTCAGGCATATGCAGCAGTTGTACCGTATGCTGGGAAACTCCTCAGCACGCTGATGATGTTTGTCGTAGATATCGGAGGATACACTACGGATGTGTTGCTTCTCAGAAATGGCAAACCGGATTTACAGTTTTGCCGCAGCTTGGAGCTGGGCGTCATCACAATGAACAATGATATCATTCGCAGGGTTGGTGCATTACACGATATGAAGATCGAGGACGAGCATATCAGTGCTGTGCTGCGTGGTGAAGAAACATTTTTGCCGGAGGATGTGATACAAACAATTACGAAAGCTACAGAGACACATACCAGAGATATCCTGCATAAGCTTCGCGAGCTGCAGGTAGATCTAAGAGCAAATCCGGCAATGTTTATCGGAGGCGGTTCTATTCTTTTTGAAGATTATATCAAGGCGTCCAACCTTGTTAGCAAAGCGGATTTCATTGAAGATCCCAAAGCGAATGCCATAGGATATCAGATGCTTGCCTCCAAACAGTTAGGTTATCGCCCGACAGCATAACAGGGAGGCCGATAGCGTGAAGAAGGATGGTAAGTATAGATATACCTTGGGATTTGGTGATTCGTCAGAGAAAAACCATATGGTCGGCGAATTTTTGGAAAAGATAGGAAATAAGAAAAGCGCTATTATTGTTGAAGCTGTAGCGCAGTACCTTGAATCACATCCGGAAATCAATATGGATTGCAGAAGAATTCAAGTAAAGATTAAGCCGGATATTTCTTGGGCTGAGTTAGAAGAAAAAATCCGCAGTATTATAGACGAGAAAATATCAGTCGCACAGGCCAGTGGCGGCTTGGAGAACACTGGTAGCCAGCCTATAATTGCAGATGCGGATATAGACGAGATGCTACACAATCTGGACTTATTTGATTAGTAAGCAAGAAGGGGTTCTCCGAGGGTGAGGACCCCTTCTCCCTTTCATTTTCAAACATTTCTTATACAATTCCACTTATACTGCGTGTTTTGGAATTTTGCTTTCTTCAAACTGTGTTGATGATGGAATAAAATTGAGATATAAGGAGTGTATGAATTTGGAGTACAAAAAACTGGGTGCTAATGTAAGAAAGTACCGTAAAATTGCAGGACTTACACAAGAAGAGCTTGCAGAAATCATAGGTTGTTCCAACAGCCATATCGGACAAATTGAAAATGGACGAGGTGTTCCGAGTTTGGATACGATGGTCAAGATAGCAAATGCTTTGGGGGTGATGATTGACCAGTTTGTTGTGGCAGACTCAGATCACCCAGAGCTTATTTATTTGCACGAAATTAGTGCAAAGCTAAAAAGCTACCCATTGAATAAGCGTATCCTTGCGTGTGAAATGATAGAAAACCTTTTGAAGGTCATTGATAATTCAGATCAAAAGTAGACAGGGAGGAATGCAAATGACAAAATATCATTAGCGACGCCGGTGGGCAAAAAGATAAAAAACGAAGACAAATACATAAGATAAATTACAACGACCTTATTGAGGTGGTTGTTCTATTTTGCGCTTTTGAGCGGTTACAGTATGCCTTTGTGTGCTGTGACCGCTTTTTTATATTCACTTTGAAAGGGGGTGATTCCCATGATTGTTTAATGCTATGTACAGGAGAGGCATCACGGTCACTAATAATCATAGCGTGCCGTTTCGGCATTTTACCATATATACCTTCCTTCCACCGCCGCAGCGGCGCGTCTGGAAGGGGGTTAAAAGGTGTCGAAGGACACGGATCGGGATGAACTGCGTGCAAGATTTACTGTCTACATATCGCAGGTTATCATCCACGCAAAACTGGATTACATCCGAAAGGTAAAACAAAGGGCGCAGGAAATCTATCTGGAGGATTTGGAAATGGAACCTTCTGTAGATTTTGAAGAGCAGTATGTGCAAGCATACAGCAACACGCAGTCCTTTGAGTTTGAGGAAGAAAAGCTGGCAAACGCTTTTTTGTCCCTCCCATTGATGCGGAAAAGAGTACTGGAAATGCTGTTTATTGAAGAATTGTCTGCTATCGAGATTGCTCAGAAAATGAACTGTTCCGTTAAGTATGTATATGACCAAAAATATTTGGCTCTGCAGAAACTTCGGAAAAGTTTGGGAGGTGAAACAGATGACCAAAAGTGAGTTTGCTGAAATTCTGACTCGTGCAACAGAGGGCGACCACACAGCGCTGGGTAGAATCTTTGAGCTTTATATGCCGCTCATCGATAAACACAGCGTTGTAGGCGGCAGATTTGACGAAGACTGCAAGCAATACATTATGTTTCAGATAGTGCTGCAGATTACTCGCTTCAAGATTTAAGACTTTCATAAGAGTACGCCGGCTTTCTGGTAGAGTCGGCGTGCTTTTATAAAAATCTTAAATCATCTGCGAAATCCGATGTCCCCTATTCGCTTTTATTTAACGAAGGCATCCTTCTGCACCTTGAAAACTGAATAGCAAACCTCGGTACATCCCCTGATGATGAGCGGCTATCCCTTTGTGTGGCGAACAAAGTCAAGAGCACTGATATGCAGGCAGCCCCCGCATAACGCGATGAGGCATCAGGGATAATAATGGTACTTCCGTAATTCGCGGCTCGGCCACAATGAAGGCGGAGAGATGAGATTTCTATGGACCCAGTAGCTATGGGCGCCGAGTTAGGCATTATATGATATTGCTATCGCTTGAATAGAACTGGTCTATTTTGGCAATAATTTTAGAGAAACCGTAAGGGAAAGGAGTGTTTTTATGGGCACGAACATTAACCGCGAAAGTTTGAATGAAATGCAACAGGTAGACATTCGGACTGTAGATAAATCGGCATTGATTGATCTAAATAGCGTAAAAATTGACGAATCGCTTCCCATACCGGAGAGAGTTGCTTCATTTGTCAGCCAAATCGGAAACCCCTATTGTTTTCGAGTAGGCGATGTGGCTGTAAAAGTGGTATATAAGACGGGCGGTCCGACATTTCAACAAAACATGGAGGAAATTTTACGCACGATTTGATTCTGGGAATGTATGGAATATGGCAAAGCAGGTAGAAAATCCGGCTTGAATGTGCTACAATACGGGTGGACTAAATTTGCATACTCACCCAGAAGCAGTGGTTTGTGGCGAACTAATTGCTAAAGGAGTGAGTATATATGATCAATCAGAAGGTGCAGCAGTATAATGCTGCTGTTTATCTGAGACTATCCAAAGAGGATATGGACTCTGCTCAGAAGGCGGAGAGCAATAGCATTGTAAATCAAAAACAGCTTATTTTGGGCTTTTTACAGGATAAGCCTGATATTAAGGTTGTATCTATAAGAATAGACGATGGATATACTGGGACGAATTTTGACCGCCCGCAGTTTCAGCTGATGATGGATGACATCAAGGCTGGGCTCATTAACTGTGTGGTGGTCAAGGATTTGTCCCGTTTTGGGCGTGAGTACATTAACGCCGGAAAGTATATTGATCGTCTATTTCTTTATAATGGCATAAGGCTGATTGCAATCAATGATGGGATTGATACCATCACAAGGACACAGTCTGACGAACTGAATATTACCCTGAAGAATTTGATCAATGACAGCTACTGTCGTGATATGTCAATTAAAGTGCGCAGCCATCTACAGGTCAAAAGGAAGAATGGCGAATATATCGGCGCCTTTACCCCCTTCGGCTATCGTAAAGCGGAAAATGATCACAATCAGCTGGAGATTGACGATTATGCTGCATCTGTCGTAGAGGATATATTCCGATGGAAATTGGAAGGTATGAGTCAGGATGGTATTGCAAAAAGGCTGACGGCAGATGGCGTTCTTTCTCCGATGGAATATAAGAAGAGCCAGGGAGAGCGGTTCAAAACCGGTTTTGAGACAGGAAAACAGACACAGTGGACATCGGTTGCTGTTCGCAGGATATTGACAAATCCAGTGTATATCGGCACCTTGATCCAAGGAATCCGCACAAAGCCAAATTATAAAATCAATACGGTTATTGTGAATGATGAGGACAAATGGGTTAAGGTTGAGAATGCCCACAAACCGATTGTATCAGAGCGGATTTTTAATCTTGTGCAAAGGCTTTTGCTGCTGGACACACGAACTTCACCTAAGGAAAGAGTTGTGCATCCATTGGCCGGGCTGGTTATTTGCGGAGATTGTAAAGGTCCGATGGTTAAGACCTCGACCAGTTCTGGTGGCAAAAAGTATTGCTACTATATTTGTGATACTAACAAAAAGCACAAAGGCTGTACCAGCAGTCATAGAATTTCCGAAAGCGATTTGGAGCAAACTGTCTTGCTTCTTCTCAGAGAGCATATCCGTATGGTATGTGAGTTAGATTCTTGCTTAGAAGTAATCCGAAAGGTTCCGTTCCAAAAGATAAAGCTAAAGAAAGTTCAGGAACGGCAATTGAAGATAGAGGAAGAGTTGGAGCGGTATCGCAGGCTCAAGCTTTCACTCTACGAGGATATGAAAGACGGTCTCATCTCGAAAGAAGACTATATGGATATCAAAGCGCAATATGATGAGCGTATTGCCTCTCAGAAACAGGCATATGATCAGGCACAAAAGGAAATTGATATGTACTTGGACGACAACTCCAAGCCGCATCAGTGGATACAGGATTTTATGGAGCATCGCAATATAACAGAACTTACGCGGATGGTAGCTGTTGAGTGTATTGATGAAATTGCAATCTATGAGGATCGAAAGATCGAGGTTTCATTCACTCATTGGCAGGACTACTCGGCATTATCTGAACAAGTGCGTGAGTATTATCAGGAAAATCATAAGGAGGTTGTATAATGGCACGAAAAAGTAGGAAAGCAGTTAATCAAGTAATATTGCCAGCAGCACCTTCTGAAAAGATATATCGCGCCGGTCTTTATGCTCGAATCTCAGTAGAAACAGAGAGAAAGCGCGAGGCAGATACGATTGGCAATCAAATTCAACTGTTGAAGGACTTTTCCAGCGAAAATTTAGATATTGATGTCGTGGACATTTATGTGGACGATGACATTTCAGGTACAGATTTTGTCCGCCCGGAGTTTTCAAGAATGATGAATGATATTCGAGATGGAAAGATAGACTGCGTGATAGTTAAGGACCTTTCCAGACTTGGGCGAAACCTGATTGAAACCGGCGAATATATTGAAATGGTGTTTCCTGTCCTTGGCGTTCGCTTTATTGCAATTACAGACAGATTCGATTCAAAGACGATGCAGGTCGATATCGGCGTACAGATCAAGAATATGACGAATGAAATGTATGCAAAAGACGCCTCTCAAAAAATCTGTTCCGTAATGCGATCAATTCAAGAGCAAGGGAAATTTGCAGGCAGCAGGGCGCCCTATGGTTATGTAAGAGATCCACGGGATAAGCATATGCTGTTAGCCGATGATGAAACCGCACCGATTGTCAGGGAAATGTTTGAAATGGTTGCAGATGGTGCTACCTTGCATTATGTTGCGACCACTTTGAACGAGCGAGGTGTTGCTTCGCCAGGCAGGCGTTTGTACGAAACCGGCGTTTCAAAAAAAGATAAGTATAAGAATTCCATGTGGTATATGCAGACCGTTCGCAGGATCTTACAGGATAGAATATATCTTGGCTGGATGGTTAGCGGCAAGTATGCCTCTGAATTCTATATTACCGGTCAAAAAGGAAGTAAAGCCGTACCGCCGGAAGAATGGATTATCACAAAAGGCACTCACGAGCCTATTGTGACAGAGGAATTATTTAATCGCGTCCAGGAGTATTTTGCTAAAAATAAGGAGCACGCCCTGGCTACGAAGTATGATCACAAAAGCAAGCGTGAGAGTATGTTCCGGGGGCATTTGTTCTGTGGTGAATGCGGAAAAGCTATGCACATCCGTCGGAAAGTAAATCACGGAAGAGAAAGTTACTGGTATTGCTGTATGATTCACGAACACTACAACAGCCAGTATTGTAGTAAGAAGGCTGTTAAAAGTGAGCAGCTGGAATCAATGGTTCACACACTGATCCAAAATCAGATGGCTCTGTACTTAGATGCCAAAAGTATCATTGCGGAGCTCAACAAGAAAAATACCAGCCAAGTCCGCTATAAAGTGTACAAAGAACAGATTAACAACCTACAGCGACAGATTGACCGCTATATGGAACTGAAAGCGGCTTTATACGAAGATTATGCGGAAGGCACGATTACCGCAGAAGACTATGTGGCTATGGGACAAGAGTATGCGCAAAAAGCTGATGAATTGCGGATTTTCCTTTCAGAAATAAAAAAGGAATCCCGAAAATATGATCCGGAATACTTGGGCGGTGAACATTGGGCAAAGCTTGTTGCCGACTTTAAGGATCAAAAAACTTTGGACAGAAAGATGGTCGAAGCATTTGTAAACAAACTGACGCTCTATAACGATGGCCGAGCAGAAATTGAATTCAATTTCCGCGATGAATTGGAAGAAGTTTTGCTTTGGGCAGCAATGCGAAAAAAGGAGGTGAACAAATATGCCGGATAAGACGCTCGCATTCTATATCCGCCTGTCAATGGAAGACGGAGACCTAAAAGGGTCGGCAGACAAAAAGGAAAGCAATAGCATTACCAACCAAAGAAAATTGTTGGTGAACTATTATGAGAGCCATCCGGATCTAAAGAAATACAAAATCATAGAGTTTTGTGATGATGGTTTCAGCGGCACAAACTTTGATCGTCCGCAATTCACGAGAATGATTGAAAGGCTGCGTAACCGAGAAATTGATGCGGTTATGGTAAAAGACCTTTCACGGTTCGGACGAGACCATTTAGAGGTCGGCGGGTACTTGGAATTATTGTTCCCCCTGTTCGGAACACGCTTTATTTCCGTCAATGATCATTTCGATACGAACGATTATGTCGGGACGACCGGCGGTCTGGAACTGGCAATCCGCAACCTCGTCAATGGAATGTATAGTAAGGATCTTTCGCTGAAAATACGAAGTGCGAATCAGGCTCGGCGAAAGCAGGGATTTTACCATTCCTGCGGCCACGCCTTTTATGGCTATCAGCTTGATCCTAAAGATAAGCGCAAACTTATTGTGGACGAGAATGTCCGTGAGGTCGTAGTCAAGATATTTGACTTGTGTATTGAAGGACGCAGCACTAAGGACATTGCGCAATATCTGAATGACAAAAATATTCTATCGCCGCGACAGTACAAACTGCAAAATGGAATGTTTTATAACGGCAGAGTGGTTGACAACGAGAGTATTTGGCTGGCTTCCACGATCCGAAAAATTCTCAATGATGGAAGATATACAGGTAAGATGATTTCTAACACACGAGAGATGGTAGGAATACGAACCAATAACAGCCGTGTACTTCCGCGTGAACAATGGATAGTTGTAGAAAACACCCACGAGGCCATTATTTCAGAGGAAAAGTTTCAAGCCGCTGCTGCTTCGTTGGCTTCTCGAATCAAAACAGTCAATATGAATACTTCCGGTAACAGAGCCGGCAATTTATTTGTTTGCGGCTATTGTGGAAGGAAGCTGCAGAAAGCACCTGCGATTGATACACACCTATTTTGTTTGAAGGCATCTAGTCAAAACAAAGCGGAATGTGCCGCTATCCACGAAAGTCTGGAAGTACTCCAGGACAAGACGCTGAGTGTTGTGCAGGCAATCGCACGAATTCTATTGGACAAGTCTAAGTTTGTGAAAAAATATGATGTCACAGAACAGGCGCAGCTTGAAAGGCTGATCGCAGATATGGAACGAAAGCGCAGGCAAATTGCGAATGGAAAAAGCTCTCTATATGAGGAGTATAGGAATGGGCATATAAGCAGAGAGCGATTCATCAAAATTCAGTCCGATAATAAGGCTGAAGACGAAAGGCTTCAACAGAAGATCGCAGAAAAGAATGTGCTATTAAATGAGTGTATTCAAAAACAAAAAGCTCTTACTCTTGCAGGTCAGGATGCGGAACGGATTCAGGCTTTGACCGAGTATCGCCCTGAGGTTATAAGCCGACTGATAGATAAAGTACGAGTATTTGAAGGTGGGCGAATTGAGATTGGACTAAAAAGCAAGTATCTGACAGATATAATCGGAGAATGTATTCCGGGGCTTGCTTCGTAATATGGAAAAAAGAATTCCTGCCGAATTTCGACAGGAAAATAAAAAAATCTTTTAGGGTTTACTTGACACAAGCAGAGGGGCGCATTTTGGGCACGGGCGCAAAGCTGTTTTCGATTGCGGGGCCGGTGATTGCATACGGCAGTTTTGCCGCGGTGATTTACGGGCTTATCGCCTATTTGTTCCGGCTGTATTAAGGGGGGCTTTTCTTGATTGTTCGGCAAGGGAAATACACCTTAAAGCTCACATCGCACCCGTCGATTATCGGCAACGCCGCGGTCGCCGGGAAAACCGAGGGCGAAGGACCTTTGAAAAACGAATTTGACCGCGTTTTTTCCGATGACACGCTCGGCGAATCCTCCTTTGAAAAGGCGGAAAGCGCTCTTCAGCGGGAAGCAATTTTACGCGCGCTTGACAAAGCCGGGAAAACGCCGCCCGATATTGATTATATCCTGGCGGGCGACCTTTTAAACCAGTGCATCGGTACTTCGTTCGGCATTCGCGAATTCGGTATTCCCTTTTTGGGGTTGTACGGCGCTTGCTCAACGATGGCGCTGTCGTTAGGGCTTGTGAGCGTATTGGTAGAAGCGGAAGCGGCGCGCACGGCAATCGCCTCAACCTCATCGCACTACTGTTCGGCGGAACGGCAATTTCGCCAGCCGCTCGAATACGGCGGGCAGCGTCCGCAAACCGCCCAAAGGACCGCGACCGCCGCGGGGGCAAGCGTGGTTTCGGCGCACAGCCAAAATAAACCGTCGGTTGCAGCGGTCACGTTCGGAAAAATTATGGATTTAGGCATTAAAGACGCCAACAACATGGGTGCGGCAATGGCGCCGGCGGCAGCAGAAACCATTTCAGCATTTTTTGAGGACACTGCCACAAATCCCGACGACTATGATTTGGTTTTGACCGGCGACCTCGGCAAAGTGGGGTCTTCGCTGGTTTTGGACCTTTTGCAAAAAGACCATAACCTTGATATTGCAAAGCTGCACAACGACTGTGGACTGCTTATATATGATTTGGAAAAGCAGGACGTGCACGCGGGCGGCTCGGGCTGTGGGTGCGCGGGCAGCGTGTTCAATTCGTATATTCTCCGCCGTTTGCAAAGCGGCGAACTCAAACGCGTATTGCTTGTCGCCACAGGCGCGCTTTTGTCGCCCACCTCAACCTTACAAGGGGAAAGCATCCCCTCTATCGCGCACGCGGTGCTTATTGAAGCGCCGCAGAAACCCTCAGGAGGGACTCAATAATGGATATTTTTTTACGCGATATGCGTATTCTCGGAACCGGGGCGAAAATTTTAAAAATTTTATATCTTCTCAAAACGGCACTGACGGTTGCGATAATAGTCTTTTCCGTTTCGGAGGTCGCCGGCGCGCTGCGGAAATCCGCAACTGTCCGGCAAATGATTTCCGGTTCTTCCGCCGAGTAAATCGGCGGGCAAAAAGCCACCCGTTGTTTTTACGGGTGGCTTTTTTGTTATCATTTTAAAAAATTAAACAAAATACGGTTTATATTTTTCAAGGTCATTCGCTTCCGCAACCACTTCGGCGCGTGTGCCCTCGGGAAGATATTCTTCGGAAAGCACCTGCCCGTTTTGGCGGATTTCGGCTAAAATCCCGCCTTTGTCAAACGGAATTAGGAGCGTAGCGCGCATCCGTTTGCGGGAAAGCGCCTTTTCCATTTCGGTCAGCAGATTTTCAACGCCCTCGCCGGTTTTTGCGCTGATACACACGGTTTTGCCCATCGTTACCACGTCGTAAATGGACGGAATCAAGTCACATTTGTTCATTACGGTAATCACCGGCGTGTGTTCGGCGCCCAGTTCCCGCAACAGGTTTTCCGTCACCTCGATGTGGTCGGCACACTCGGCGCTCGACGCGTCGCACACATTCAAAATCAAATCGGCGTCACGCGCTTCTTCGAGTGTGGATTTAAACGCTTCGACCAAATGATGCGGCAAACGCCGAACAAGGCCGACGGTGTCAATCAACATAACCGCCTGCCCGTTCGGAAGCGTCAGTTTGCGCGCGGTCGGGTCCAACGTCGCGAACAATTTATCCTCCGCGAGCACCCCCGCCGAGGTCAGATAGTTCATCAAAGTCGATTTTCCGGCATTGGTGTAGCCGACAATCGCAACTGAAATCACGCCGTCCTTTTTGCGGCGGGTTCTTTGGGCGTTTCGGCGTTTTTCAATTTGCCGCAAAGTCTCTTCCAGCGCATAAATCCGACGGCGAATGTGCCGGCGGTCACTTTCCAACTTACTTTCACCGGGGCCGCGCGTGCCGATGCCGCCGCCGAGCCTGGAAAGGCTTTGACCTTTACCTCGAAGGCGCGGCAGTGCGTAGTTGAGCTGTGCGAGCTCGACCTGAATTTTGCCCTCGCTGCTTCTGGCACGCTGGGCGAAAATATCCAAAATCAGCGTGGTACGGTCCACGACGCGCACGCCGGTTTCCTTTTCCAAATTGCGTTGCTGCGCGGGGCTTAATTCCCCGTCGGCAATCAGCAAATCAATTTCGTTTTGCTGACAAAAGTCTTTGACTTCGCGAAGTCTGCCGCTGCCGATATAGGTTGCGGGGTTCGGGTTTTCGAGCTTTTGCGACAAAACGCCCGCCACTTCGGCACCGGCGGTCGAAGCCAGTTCTTCAAGTTCCGCAAGCGACGCGTCGCAGTCATATTCCCCGGTATCCACGCCCACAAGCAGCGCGCGTTCCGGCGCTTGTCGGTTTTCGTAAAATTCCATGGTTTTTTCCTTTTCGGTTTACTCAGATCTTTTATTAGTTTACCACAAATCAAGCGCATCAGCAACAAAAACCGCGCAGAGGTTTTCTGCACGGTTTTTGTTTTATGTAAAGTGTTTTAGCTTTACTCAGTCAATAAATTTCCCGTAGTGCTTCGGCTCAGCAAGTGGCGGCGCAAAGCGAATCAAAAACTGCGCCGCGCGGGAAAGCAGCGGGTTTTTAATGACCTCTTTTAAGCTGACAACCAAAGAATCGCAAATCTTATAGGTGGACGGCGTGGAGGTCGGCGTGATTGTGACGCGGTCTTTGCGGCGGAACAGGAAATTAAGTTCGCGTTTGCCGATGGTCTCAATCGGGCGAATCGAAATCTTCAAGTTGATTTCGTCGAGCCAAACCGCGTTGGCGCACACTTTAAAGGCAGTTTTGCCGAGCGTCATCGTTCCGTAACGGAAATGCCCGTCCATGCCGCAGGCGACGGTGTTGTTTTCATCGCCCTCGTCCCAGGTAATGGAGCACTCATGCTCTTTAAACCGGAACCGAATATTATCAATATTACCGGCGCGGTCGGACATCATAAACGTAACCGCCAGCGGCAGCATGCTCATCGGGAAACCGATCAGGTTAAGCAAAATCTTTTTGCGCACCTTAATGGTTCGACCCTCAATTTTCTTTTCCAGCATCGAGCGCGGCGAAACAGCCGGGCGGTCGATTTGGGTGGGTTCAATCTGCAGCGGTTTCTTTTCGGTATTTTCGTTGAAAAAAGCATAGGGGAAGAATTTCCAAATAGCCTCTCTCGCCTGCGCTTCCACGGGGATTGCCGCCGTGGTGATCACGGAAGCGTCCAACTGCGGGAAGTTAATCGCAAACTGCGAAAACATGCCGTCGGCGCGGTAAGAGGGAATTTGCGTGGCGTTCATCCAGAAGCAATAGCCGTAACCGCTGTTGCAGTCGGGGTCTTCACTCGGCATACGAATATCGCCGATTTGATTTTTGGTCGCTTCCTGCGCCCAGGTTTTCGGAATCACGCGACGGCCGCGGTATTTGCCTTCGTGCAAATAGCAATCGGCAAATTTCGCCAAATCCTCGGTGGTGATATAAAGCCCCCAGCCGCCGGCTTCGACCCCGTTTTGGTCGGTTTCCCAAAACGGCGTTTCAATCCCGAGCGGTTGGAACAGCCGCGGTGTCAAATATTCGATTACACTCATTTTGGTCACGCGGTGTAAAATTGCGCAGAGCATATAGATATTTTCATTGACATAAAGATATTCCGTGCCGGGTTCAAACACCCACGGCGAATTGATGAAATCTTCAACCCAGTCGATTTTGCCTTTGTTCGCCATCATATCCGTCTGTTTGCCGGAGGTCATGGTCAAAAGCGTGCGCACTGTCATTTTTTGGAAATATTCATGCGGCGTGCGCGGCGGGTAATCCGGGAAAAAGTCGGTCACGACGTCATCGAGCGACAAAAGCCCTTCCGTAACCGCAAACCCCACCGCGGTTGCCGTAAAGCTTTTGCTGACGGAATACATTGTGTGTTTGGTGTTCGCGTCAAACGGTTCGTTATACCATTCGGCGGCGACTTTGCCGTGGCGCAATACCATCAGGCTGTGGAACTCCAACTGTTCCTTTTGGATATAGTCGATAAACTGCTCGACAACGTCTGCATAAACGCCAACGTCTTCCGGCGTTGCCGCGCGCGGTAAATCTGTTCTGCTCATTTGGATTTTCCAGCCCCTTTCGGAATTCGGAAGTTCTTTTTCATAACTTTGGTATTGTACCATATAAAGCGCAAAAAAGCAATATATTGCACAAAAAAGGCGGGCATAAAGCCCGCCTTTCATAACAATTAGACAAGTTGATTGGATTTTTGTTTAGTCAACTTTCACGGTCCAACCGAATTTGTCGGGACGTTTGCCCCACTGAATACCGGTCAGCTCGTCATACAGTTTCTGAGAAAGCTCACCGATTTCGCCGTTGTTAATCGGCATAGCCTTATCGCCGACGCGCAGCTCGCCGATGGGCGAAATGACTGCGGCGGTGCCGCTGCCGAATGCTTCGAGCAATCTGCCTTCGTCAAAGGCTTTTTCCAGTTCATCCACGGAAATGCGGCGCTCGGAAACATTGTAGCCCCAGTCTTTGAGGATTTCAATACAGGACATACGGGTGATACCGCCGAGGATGCTGCCGGTTTCCAGAGAAGGTGTAACCACTTCGCCGTCGAGCACAAAGAAGACGTTCATCGTGCCGACTTCTTCGACATATTTACGCTCAACGCCGTCCAGCCACAAAACCTGGGTATAGCCGAGTTTTTCTGCGTCGTCCTGCGCTTTCAAGGAAGTCGCATAGTTGCCGCCGGTCTTGGTAAAACCAACGCCGCCTTTGACGGCACGGACATATTTGTTTTCCACATAAATCTTAACCGGATTCAGCCCTTCGGGATAGTAAGCGCCGACCGGGGAAAGAATGACGGAGAAAATCAGGTGTTTTGCCGGGTGTACGCCGACGTGGGCATCCACAGCGAAAATAAACGGACGAATGTAAAGCGAAGTGCCTTCCGCGGTAGGAATCCAGTCACGGTCAACACTGACAAGCGTTTTAATCGCTTCAACGGCAAACGCTTCGTCAATCTTCGGAATGCACAGACGGTCGCAGGAACGGTTCAAACGCTCCATGTTCTTGTCCGGGCGGAACAAAAGGATTTCGCCCTTGTCGGTGCGATAAGCCTTTAAGCCCTCAAAAACCTCCTGCGCATAGTGCAGAACCATTGCGGCGGGGTCAAGCTCGAACGGCGCATACGGAACAATGCGCGGATCATGCCAGCCCTGGCCCTCGTCATAGTTCATAATGAACATATGATCGGTGTAATAGTTCCCGAAGCCCAGCGCGTTTTGGTCCGGTTTGGCTTTCGGATGAGTGGTTTTTTCGATTTTGATTTCCATAACAAACATCTCCAATGTTTTATTAATTGGCTTTATAATTCGGCACAAGCTCTTTCAAGAACGCTCTGGACTGTTCCGGAGACATTTCATGAATTTTCGCAATGTGCTGCATCAAAACCGCGTCGTCGAATTCACTCGGCGCCGCGACAAAGATTTTATCGTTGGCTGTTTTGTGCATACCCTCTTTTTCAGACGGCAAAATCAGCTCTTCATAAAGTTTTTCACCGGGGCGAAGCCCTGTGAACTGAATGTCGATATCCACATACGGCTCATAGCCGGAAAGTTTAATCAGCTTTTCGGCAAGCGTCAGAATTTTAACCGGCTCACCCATATCCAAAACGAAAATTTCGCCGCCTTTGGCAAGACCGCCGGCCTGCACAACCAGCTGTGCCGCTTCGGGAATCGTCATAAAATACCGGGTAATATCCGGGTGGGTAACGGTAAGCGGGCCGCCGTGTTCAAGCTGTTCTTTAAACAGCGGAATCACGCTGCCGTTAGAGCCGAGCACGTTACCGAACCGAACCGCCGCGAACTTGGTGTTTTTCGAAATTTTCGCAAAATGCTGAATGACCAATTCACAACAGCGCTTGGTGGCGCCCATGACGTTGGTGGGATTGACCGCCTTGTCGGTGGAAAGCAAAACAAAATTCTGCACGCCGAATTCGTCGGCAACTTTTGCGGTATTGTAAGTGCCTAAGATGTTATTCTTAATTGCCTCAAACGGGCTTTCTTCCATAAGGGGCACATGTTTGTGCGCCGCGGCGTGGAAAACACTGGTCGGGTGGAATTCTTCGAACACTTCCCGAAGACGCTCTTCCTCGCGCACCGAGCCGATACGAATTTCAATCTGCGGGGTGCCGAAATATTGCATATCCAGCGAATTTTTCAGCGCATAGGCATTGTTTTCGTAAATATCGAAAATGATGATTTTTTCCGGGCTGTAACGCGCAATTTGCCGGCAAAGCTCCGAGCCTATCGAACCGCCGCCGCCCGTGACCAAAACGACTTCGTCGTGCAGGTATTTGCACACCTCGTGATTGAGTTCAATCGGCGGGCGGGAAAGCAGGTCGAGAATATCGACCTGGCGCGCTTCTTTCAGCGCGGATTTGTGACCGTTGAATTCCGTGTAATCAGACGCCATTTTAATGACGCAGCCGGTTTCCACCAACTTGTCCAAAATTTCACGTTTTCGCGCTTCGGCAATATCCGTGATACAGAAATAAATTTGGTCCACTTCATATTTTTTAACGGCGGCAGCGACTTGATTGCAGTTGCCGATAACCGGCGTTCCCAAAACAGAAAGCCCGAGTTTTTTCGGGTCGTCATCTAAAAAGGCAACCGGTATGCCGAAACGATAATCGGTCATTTGCAGTTCGGTAACCAACGCGCTGCCGACAGCGCCGGCGCCGACAATCAAAACCTTTTTCGCAGGGATAGCGTTTCCCTTGCCGGTTCTGCGCTTGCTCTCGCTCGTCATAACACGCACGGAACGGTACATCACCCGGATAAATAAACAAGCAAAGATAATGACCAAGGTGGAATCAATATAAACCGATGTCGGCAACACGTTAAAGTACAGAGGAATGTCCACGCCCTTAGCTTCAATCAAATACCGGCAAATTTTCATACCGGTATAGTCGCAGCACCAGACTATACAGGTTGCAATCACCGTTGCAACGCCAAATCGGAACAGTTCATAAAACCCGGCGTAGCGCCACATAATATTGTACAGCCGAAACGCCGTGTAACAACCGACATAAGCCAAAATCAAATACGGTATCCGCAAACTTAACTGCCGGACAAGGCTAAGGTCCATGATAAAATTCCAGTGCACGAACACCATGATATAATTGACAGCATTGATAATCGCAATATCCGCAAGGGTTAGTGCAATTGCTCTTTTATTCCATTTGTGCCTCTTAATTTGCACGATTCTCCCCCATTTAATTTTATTAAAAGAATTTTACTCTTTTCTTTTGCATATGTCAATAAAGCAGGCCGCACAAAAACCCATTTTATTACATGGAAAATCCCTGTGAAACAGTTGAAAATAAACGGAAATAATGATAAAATGTTTTAATATTGTATTGGAAAGGAGCGGATTTTATGCAACGAAAGCTTTGGCAGCTGTCGCCTTGCGACAAAGACTTGGCGGCACAGCTTTCGGAAGACTGCGGTATGGATCCGATCCTTGCGTTGCTGCTCGCTTCGCGCGGCATTCAGGACGAAGAACAGGCGGCGTTATTTTTGTCGGATGAAACTGAACTTTCCGACCCGTTTTTGCTCGCCGATATGGAAAAAGCGGTCGAGCGCGTCGGGCAGGCGATTGAAAATTTTGAGAAAATTGCCGTGTTCGGCGATTACGACGCGGACGGTGTCACCTCGACGGCGCTTTTGTATCTCTATCTCTCGAAGCAAGGCGCCGACGTGCAATGCTATATTCCCGACCGCATTACGGAAGGTTACGGCATGTCGAAAGCGGCAATTCAAAAGTTCAAGGACGATGGCGTGAAATTGATTGTCACCGTCGACACGGGCGTTGCCGCCGTTGAAGAAACCGAATTTGCAAAATCCCTCGGGATGGATATTGTCATTACCGACCACCACCAACCGGGCGAAACACTGCCGGACGCTGTGGCGGTCGTTGACCCGCACCGGGCGGACTGCCCTTCGGAATTTAAAGAATATGCCGGCGTCGGTGTGGCGTTTTTACTCGCTTGCGCATTAGAGGGCGACTTTGAAAGTGTATTAGACGAATTTTCGGATTTGGTCGCTTTGGGCACGCTTGCGGACGTGGTTTCGTTAACCGGCGAAAACCGCACGCTTGTCAAAGCCGGCGTGCAAAGGCTTAACCACAACCCCCGCCCCGGATTTGCAGCTTTGAAAGCCGCGTCCGGCACCCAAAACCGGGCGCTGACCGCCTCGGGTGTTGCTTTTACGTTGGCGCCGCGTATCAATGCGGCGGGCCGTGTCGGGAGCGCGATGACAGCGCTGAAACTTCTGCTTTGTGAAACCGAAGAGGAAGCGCGCCCGTTTGCCGAAGAAATTGAACAAGAAAACCACCGGCGGCAGGCGATTGAAGCCGAAATCTCAAATGCCGCCATTGCGCAAATTGAAGCCGACCCCGCCATTCGCTACGCTTCCGTTTTGGTTGTGTCGGGCGAGGGCTGGCACCCGGGCGTCATCGGCATTGTCGCCGCGCGCCTTGTGAGCCGTTACGGCAAACCGGCAGTGGTCATAACGACTGACGGCGACACGGGCAAAGGCTCATGCCGAAGCATTGACGGTTTTTCGATTTTTGACGCGCTTTGCGCGGTGAAAGAACATTTAACCCATTTCGGCGGACATCCCGGCGCCGCGGGACTCGGCGTAAAAACACAAAACATCGGCGCGCTTCGGGAAGCTTTGGACGCCTACGCGGCAAAAGTCGGAATGCCGTTCCCGACACTGACGCTGGATTTTAAGCTAAATCCGTCTTATATCAATCTTGCCCTGCTCGACACGCTCGCCGTGTTAGAGCCTTGCGGGTGCGGCAATCCCGTGCCGACCTTCGGGCTGTACAACATGACGCTTCGCGCCGTAAAACCCGTCGGTGAGGGCAAGCACTTGCGGCTGACGCTGCAAAAAGGGATTACGGAACTTACCGCCATGTTGTTTTCCGTCACGCTCGCACAATTCCCGTTCAAACTCGGCGACGCGGTGGATTTGGCGGTGCAGGTAGACCGCAACGTGTTTCGCGGGGAAGTCAAACCGTCAGTACATATCCGCGCGATTCGCTTTTCGGGGCTTGACGAAGAAAACTTCTTAAAAAGTGTTCGGCTTTACGAAAAATACCGGCACGGCGACACACTCAATGAAAAGGAAGCCGCTTTCCTTTGTCCGTCTCGCACGTTTTTATTAAGTGTTTATAAATTCATCCGCGCCAACAGTCCGTGGCATTTTGACATTGACGTTTTCTGCAAACGAAGCGGCTGTTCCGCCGCAAACGCCGCCACGGTTTTGGTCGCCTTGGATGTGCTTTGCGAACTGCATCTGATTTTAAAAGACGGTGAGGGCGGTTTTTCTTTCAACGAAGAAAGCATCGGGCAAAAAGCGGATCTTGCCGATTCTGAAATTTTGAAAGCCTTACAGGATAGAGGGGGCGCGTTATCATAGAACCGAAAGAAAACACAAAAAAGAAAAAACAGACCGAAAAAGCCGAAAGCGCCGTGAAAACGGACGCTTCTAAAAAAGCGAAAGCCCCGGCAAAAGAAAGTGCGCCCGAAAAGGCAGCTGCGCCGAACGCCGCACAGGCAGCCGACAACGGGGAGAAAAAAGAACTGACCCCGCGCGAAGAGTATGCCCTTTTGAAAGAGCGTTTCAAAAAAGAAACCTCGTTTACACAAAAGGAAATCGACGAAATCGACAAGGCGTATTTGCTCGCCGAGCGCGTACACAGCGCCCAGCTTCGCTATTCCGGCCAGCCGTATATCATTCACCCGATTGCAGTCGCCAATATTTTGGTGGATTTCGGCATGGATGCGCAGTCGATTGAGGCGGCGCTTTTACACGACACAGTGGAAGACACCGACGTGACACTCGACGATATTCGCTCGAACTTCGGCGACGACGTTGCCGCGCTTGTGGACGGCGTTACAAAACTCGGCAAAGTGCCGCTGACAACCAAAGAGGAATTTCAGGCGGAAAACATTCGCAAAATGCTGCTGGCGATGAGCAACGACATTCGCGTTATCATCATCAAACTTGCCGACCGCCTGCACAATATGCGGACGCTGCAATACATGGCGCCGCAGAAAAAGCGCGACATTGCGCTGGAAACCTTGGAAATTTACGCGCCGATTGCGCACAGACTCGGTATCCGCGCCGCGAAAGAGGAACTTGAAGACCGTGCGATTCGCTTTTTGGACCCGATTGCCTACGCGGATATTGAAAAATCCTTAGACCAGATGAGCAAATCGCGTTTGGAGTTTTTGGAGGAGACTAAGGCACAGATTGCCGAACGCATTTCGACCGTGGTTAAAGACGCGAAAATTGACGGGCGCATTAAGAGTGTTCACGGCATATACCGTAAAATGTATATGCAAAACAAAAACTTCGACCAAATTTATGATATTTACGCCATTCGTATTATTGTGGACAGCGTGATTGACTGTTACAACTGTTTGGGTGTCATTCACGACATGTTCCGGCCGATGCCCGGGCGGTTCAAAGATTATATTTCCACGCCGAAGCCCAACATGTACCAGTCGCTGCACACCACGGTCATCGGCAAAGACGGTATTCCGTTTGAAGTGCAAATCCGCACCTGGGAAATGCACCGCACCGCGGAATTCGGTATCGCGGCGCACTGGAAATATAAACTCGGCATCAAAGGCGGCAAGTCAAGCCTTGACAAACGGCTTGCGTGGATTCGCCAAATGCTCGACGACCAAAAAGAATCCGGCGACGTGCAGGAACTTGTCCGCGCAATTAAAAGCGACCTCGTGCCCGAAGACGTGTTTGTCTTTACCCCGCGCGGCGACGTAATTAACCTCCCGAGCGGCGCAACGGTGATTGACTTTGCTTACGCCATTCACACCGCGGTCGGCAACAAAATGGTCGGCGCGAAAGTGGACGGGCGGATTGTGCCCATTGACTATGTGGTCAAGACCGGCGAGATTGTGGAGGTCCTCACCTCCTCCCAGCCGGGCAAAGGGCCTTCGCGCGACTGGCTGAACATTGCCAAAACCAGCTCGGCACGCAATAAAATCCGTTCGTGGTTTAAAAACGAAAAGCGCGACGAAAACATCGCCGAGGGCAAAGCAGAAATCGAACGCGAATTCCGCCGCAACTTTATCCGTTTAAACGACGAAGATTACGACCAATTCATCAAACACCTCGCCGCGCGCCAGCACTTTGACAATCTGGACGACTTTTACGCGGCGATCGGCTTCGGCGGAATTTCGGTGATCCGCATGATTCCGTATATTAAAGAGGAATACAACAAAAACTATCGTCCGCAGGAGCCCGTACAGGCTTCGGACGTGGTGGAGCCGACCGTCAAGCGTAAGGGCAAAGACGGCGTAACCGTCGAGGGCATTGACAACGTGCTGATTAAGTTCTCACGTTGCTGCAACCCCCTGCCGGGCGACGAAATCATCGGCTTTATTACGCGCGGGCACGGTGTTTCCGTGCACAAGCGCGACTGTCCGAATGTGCCGCGCGACCTGTCAAAGGCCGCCGAGCCGGAGCGCTGGGTCAAGGTAACTTGGAACGCCGACGTAAAAACCGAATTCAAAGCGACGCTGCAAATCACCGCGCTGTCACGCATCGGCCTTATGGCGGATGTTTCCGCCCAGCTTGCCAACATGCGCGTGAATATCAACGAGATTTCTTCGCGCGACACGAAAGACGGCAGAAGCACAATATTTATGACCATTACCGTCAGCAATGTGGACCACTTAAAAAATGTGATTGGACGCATTGAAAAGGTTGACGGTGTATTAAATGTGGAACGGTAAAGGAAAAGTCTATGAAAGCAGTGATTCAGCGCGTCAGCCGCGCAGAAGTCCGTGTCGACGGTGAGGTCGTCGGCAAAATCGGAGAGGGTTATTTGATTTTGGTCGGCGTTATGAACGGCGACACGATAAACGAAGCGCAGCTTTTGGCGCGCAAGACCGCCAATCTTCGGATTTTTACAGATGAAAACGACAAAATGAACCGTTCGATTTTAGACATTGACGGCGAAGTTCTGGCGGTTTCGCAGTTTACCCTTTGCGCCGACGTGCACAAAGGCAACCGCCCGTCGTTTATTGAATCCGCACCGCCACAGGAAGCAAACGCGCTGTATGAAGCGTTTTGCAGTGCGCTTTCGGAAAACGGCGTGCGCAAAGTGGAAAAAGGCGTGTTCGGCGCGCATATGGAGGTCTCGCTTTTAAACAACGGACCCGTTACCATTTTATATGACACCGACACCTGGAAAGGAAAAGTATAATGTCTGTTACTGTGGATTCTCTTGCGCTCGGACCCGTGAGCGCGAACACTTATATTGTCACCGACGACGCCACCGGCGAAACCGCCGTGATTGACGCCGGCGCGTGCACCGACGAGTTATTGGATAAACTCAAAGATAAAAACGTGCGCTACATTCTTTTGACGCACGGGCATTACGACCACATTTTAGGCGTGCCCGCCTTAAAAGCGCACACCGGTGCCGAAGTTCTCATTCACAAGGCGGACGCAGACTGTTTTTGGGACACCGAAAAAAGCCTCGCTTCGTTTGACCATTCATTTTCGCAAACGCCGATGAAAGCGGATCGCCTGCTTTCAGACGGGGAAGAAATTCATCTAGGCGAAACGGTGCTTTCGGTTTTGCACACCCCGGGCCACACCAAGGGCGGCGTTTGCTATATTGACTATCAAGACCGCCTGATTTTTTCCGGCGACACGCTGTTTTGCCTGACTGCCGGGCGCACGGATTTTCCGGGCGGCAGTTTTGAAGAGCTGATGGCTTCTTTAATCACGCTTCGCAATCTGCCGGGCGACTACATCGTCTATCCCGGCCACAACCGCGCCACAACCTTGGAGCACGAGCGCGTGCGCAACAGATATATGCGGAGAATCGGAAAATGATTTTAGAAATTCTGAACCACACCTATCAATATGAGGCGGAAAAGCTGCTGCGTGTGTTTTTTCCGAACGAGAAAATCCATGTTGTTTTTGAAAAAGCCGAAAATCCGGAAGGAGCCGTATTGACCACGGAAATCACCGACACGCACGCCCTCGCCGTGTTTCACGACGGGCAAACGGCGCAAAAAAGCGAAGCTCCGCTTTCGGGAAGTGACGACAAAGAGCTGCTTTTGGCAACACAAATGTATAAAGTGCTCACGACTGTGACCGGCTACACGCCGAAATGGGGGTTGCTTACGGGCATTCGCCCCTCTAAGCTGTTGATTGCCTTACAAGAAGAAATGGGAAAAGAGAACGCGGCGCGGTATTTTACCGAGCGTTTTTTTGTCTCGCCGGAAAAAACGGCGCTTGCCGAAAGCGTCGCCGCGCGCGAAAACGCGATTATTGCGACTTCAAAACCGGAGTCTTGCAGTTTATATGTATCGATTCCGTTCTGTCCGACGCGGTGCAGTTATTGCTCGTTTGTTTCGCACGCGATTTCAAGCCCGTCGGTGAAAAAGCTGATTCCGGACTATGTCGCGCTTTTGTCGCAAGAAATTGCCGAAACCGGCAAAATGGCAAAAGAACTCGGGTTAAACCTCGAAAGCGTCTATTTCGGCGGCGGCACGCCGACCACGTTAAATGCAGAAGAACTCGGCGCCCTGCTTTCTGCGGTTGACAAGGCGTTCGACTTGACAACCGTTCGTGAATACACCGTAGAAGCGGGACGACCGGACACCATTACCCAAGAAAAACTCGACACGCTGTATCAAGGCGGCGTGACGCGCATCAGCATCAACCCGCAGACATTCAACGACCGGGTTTTGGAAAACATCGGGCGAAAACACACCGCCGCCATGACCGAAGAAGCATTCCACATGGCGCGTGACGCGGGGTTTCGCAATATCAACATGGATTTAATCGCCGGACTTCCGGGCGACACGACCGACTCATTTGCCGCTTCGGTTGACAAGGCGATAAGCTTTACGCCGGAAAACATCACTGTGCACACGCTGTCACTCAAACGCTCGTCGAATATGGGCACGTCCGGCACCCATTTTGACCGATTGCAGGGGCGCGCCGCCGACGAAATGCTGCATTACGCCTATAAGGCTTTAACAAAGCAGGCGTATTTCCCCTATTATATGTATCGTCAAGCGCGCACGCTCGGTAATCTTGAAAACACCGGCTACACAAAAGACGGTTTTGAATGTCTTTACAACATCTTTATGATGGAAGAATGTCATACGGTATTTGCCGTGGGCGCGGGAGCGGTCACGAAGCTCAAAGCCCCGCACGGCAAAGAAATCGAACGCATTTTCAACTATAAATACCCTTATGAATACATATCGGGCTTTTCAGAGCTTCAAAAGCGCAAAGCCGCGATTATGGAATTCTACAAAAAATACGGGATTTAGGAGGTGTGCGGAATGTCGAACATTCCCAACAACCTGGAGTATATCAACGACCTTGCGAAAAACGACCCGGTGGAACTTATCCGCCGCAGTGAGGCACGGTTTGACAATATTTTAAACGACATCGCCGCGCGCGTGCACAAAGAACCGGGGCGCGAAATTGTGATGCTCGCCGGACCTTCCGCATCGGGCAAAACAACCACTGCGCGCAAGCTTTCCGAAAAATTTGCGGCACTGGGCATGCAGACGCACGTGGTGTCGCTGGACGATTTTTATTTAAACCGCGAGGATATTCCGGGCTTTGCCGAGGGCAACCCCGATTATGAAACCGTAACAGCGCTTGATTTGCCGCTGCTCGCGGCAACGCTCAACCACCTTTTGACCGGCGAAGAAACCGAAGTGCCGGAATTTGACTTCACCGTCGGCCGCCGCAGTCCCGAAGCGCGAAAAATCAAACTCGGCGCGGGCGACGTGATTATTGTCGAGGGCTTACACGCGCTCAACCCCGAAGTGACCAAAGATTTGCCGGGCGAAAACCTTTTGAAAATATATATCAGCGTTTCGTCGCGTATATATAATACGGCGGGAAAAATCGTGTTAAACAAACGAAACCTGCGGTTTATCCGCCGGCTTGTGCGCGATTATCAGTTCCGCGCAAGTTCTGTGGAAAACACCTATAAACTTTGGGAAAATGTGCGCCGCGGGGAGGACGCTTATCTGTTCCCCTATCGCCGCTTTGCAGATCTGTCCGTAAACTCCATTCACCTAAGCGCCCCCTGTCTGTTCCGCGATATGGTGATACCGATGCTCGAATCAGCAGAGCTTTCCGGCGAACCGCGGCAGGACGCCGACCGGCTTGTGCGTTCTTTAAAGCAATTTGTGCCGGTTTCCCCGGCGCTTTTGCCCGAAGATTCCCTTTTGCGGGAGTTCTTAGGAAAAACAGGACTGAAAAATAAAGATTGACACTTTCTCTTTCCGGTGCTATTCTGTATTTCGTTATTTGACGCCTATTTCCGAAAGGCTCGTTTTGTGGATTGGAGGTGCACGTATTGGCGCAGAAAAAAAGAAAAAGCCAATCGCTTTTAAACGGCGCCATTGTGCTTGCCGCCGCGACGATTATTGTAAAAGTCATCGGGATTCTTTATAAAATCCCGCTTTCGAACATGGTCGGTGCGGTCGGCCGCGGGTGTTTCGATTCCGCTTATAATTTGTATATTCCGATTTACACCGTTTCCATGGCGGGGCTTCCGGTGGCTATCTCAAAAATGGTGTCACAGCAAGTCGCCCTCGGGCGGTTCCGCGACGTTCGACGGATTTTTAAAGTCGCCGCGCGGTTATTTTTATTGACCGGCACAATCGGCACCGTTTTGATGATTGCGCTCGCCTACCCTTACGCGGCGCTTGCCAAAAACATGGAAGCCATTCCGGCGATTATTGCGATTACGCCGTCGATTTTCTTCTGTTGTATCATGTCGATTTACCGCGGCTATTACAACGGGCTTCGGAACATGACCCCGACGGCCATGTCGGAGGTTTGGGAAGCGGCCGGCAAAGTGGTTGTCGGGCTTGTCTGCGCGAAACTTTCCATTGAAATCGGTCTTGCGCGCTTCGCCGCGGGGCAGACGGTTTACGGTCAGACGGTTTCAACCGAGGCAGAAGCCATGAGCGCCATTTACCCTTACGCAGCAGCTGCTGCGGCAATCGGCGTCACCGCCGGCACCATCATCGGCATGATTTATATGATGATTTTGCACAAGGTCAAAGGCGACGGCATCACCCGCACGGAGCTTGTCAACTCCCCGCCCCCGTTAAAGGGCACGGCGATTGCAAAAACGCTGATTGCGATTGCGGTCCCGGTGGTCGCTTCTTCGCTTGTGTTCAGCGTCACCAATTTGATTGACTCCATTACCGTGCAGAACCGGCTGGACACGATGATTCTTTCGAACCTCGATTACATCAAATCCGTCTACGGCGACCAGCTTTTGGCTTCGCAGATTTTAGACGAAGATATTTCCAAATATCTCTACGGCGCTTACACCATGTCGCTGGACTTTAAAAACCTGATTCCCTCAATTACCATGACGCTCGGCGTCAGCGCGATTCCCGCGCTTTCCGCCGCGTGGGCGGTTAAGGACAAAAAGGTTTTGAAGGTCTCGGTCGAATCGGTTTTGCGCGTTACGCTGATGTTTTCCCTGCCGGCAGGTATCGGCATGGGCGTGCTCGCAGAGCCCATTCTCGACATGATGTATGCCACCGGCAAATCCGCACCCGCCGTTGCGACCGCCGCACCGATTATGGCGGCTTACGGCTATACGATATTCCTGATTTCGCTTTCCCAACCGATGACCAACATGCTCCAAGCCATAGGCAAAGCGGGCGTACCGCTGAAATCCTTAACGCTCGGCGCGGTTGCCAAGGTAATTGCAAACTACATTTTCATCGGCATACCGCAAATTAACATCAACGGTGCGGTCATCGGCACGGTGATTTGCTATTCGATTATCGTGATTTACAACTACATTGCGCTTGTCCGCACGACAAAAGTGCGCGTCAACGTGTTGTCGGTCTTCTTTAAACCCTTATTTGCAAGCGTGCTTTGCGGCGTTTCTGCATTTACCACCTATGGCCTTCTTATGAACGTTTTGCCGGAAATTTCGCGCGGGGCGCTCTCCCTTACCAATATCATTGCGACCTGCATTGCGATTGTGCTCGCGGTGTTCGTTTACGGCATTGCGATGCTCCTTATCGGCGGCGTTGCAAAAGACGATATAAATATGCTCCCGAAGGGAGAAAAAATCGCGAAACTACTTGCAAAATATGGATTTATAGAGTAAAATAAAGGACAGTGGACATTCTATGAAACAAGATTTCCAATTCAAATCGAAATATGATGTGAACGATCTTGTCCGAATTATGCAGCTTCTGCGCGGCGAAAACGGCTGCCCGTGGGACAAAGAACAAACCCACGAGTCGATTCGCAAAAACCTCATTGAAGAAACTTATGAGGCGGTGGAAGCGATTGACAAGAAAGACAGCCACCTTTTGTGCGAAGAACTCGGCGACGTTTTGATGCAGGTCGTTTTTCACGCGCAAATGGAAGCGGAAGCCGGCGTGTTTGATTTTTCAGATGTTGCAGACGGCGTTTGCAAAAAGCTGATTGAGCGCCACCCGCACGTGTTCGGCGACACAGAGGTCGCAGACGCGGACGAGGTGCTTGTCAACTGGGACAAAATCAAATCCGCTTCGAAAAACCGCAAAACGGTGACGGACAAAATGCTTTCCGTGCCGCGGCAGCTGCCCGCACTCATGCGCGCTTGCAAGGTCCAGGAAAAAGCCGCCAAGGTCGGTTTTGACTGGCCTGACGAAGAGGGCGCACTGCAAAAGTTTGAAGAGGAAACCGGCGAGCTTCGCGCCGCCGTGCAAAATAAAGATGTCACCAACACCGAGGAGGAGCTCGGGGATTTGTTGTTTTCGGTGGTCAACGCCGCAAGACTGCTTTCGGTTGACCCGGAAGAGGCGCTGACGAAAGCGACAGACAAATTTTTAAATCGTTTTTCCGTTGTGGAAAAACTTGCCGGTGAACGGGGGATCACCATGGAAAACACACCGCTCCCTGAACTGGACAAGCTTTGGGACGAAGCCAAAGCGACGCTTGAATCCAAATAGCGGCAAAATGCAGCTATCGGAGATATAACAACCAGAAAACGGAGGAAAACAAAATGAATAAGACAGAACTGATTGCAGCAGTTGCAGAAAAAGCCAATCTTTCCAAGAAAGATGCAGAAGCAGCGGTTTCCGCTGTTCTCGACGCTGTTACCGACGAGCTCGTTAAGGGCGGCAAAGTTCAGCTGATCGGCTTTGGCTCTTTTGAAGTTCGTGAGCGCGCTGCGAAGCAGGGCCGCAACCCGAAGACCGGCGAAGCGATGCAGATTCCGGCAACCAAGGTTCCCGCTTTCAAAGCAGGCAACGCTCTGAAAAACGCTGTTGCGAAATAAATTGGGCTTACGCCTTGACAGAGGGAAGCAATTCCCTCTGTTTTTCTTTTCGCTGTATCGGATTTTTAGGAGACCCTTATGCGTTTAGACAAGTTTTTAAAAATATCCCGCATTATTAAGCGCCGCACCGTGGCAAACGAAATTTGCGACGCAAAGCACGCGACTGTCAACGGCAAAGTGGCGCGCGCATCTTACGACGTGAAAGTCGGGGATATTATTGAAATCACCTTTGGCGCGAGCGCCAAAAAATATGAAGTGCTTGCTGTCACCGAATATGCCACGAAAGAGTCCGCGGCCTCAATGTACCGCGAGCTTGACAACTAAAGACAGCAAAGAACCGCAGAGAAACCTCTGCGGTTTTTTTTATAAGCGCACGCCGGCAATGTGCACCCCGCGCGCGGCGGTGTATTGGTAGCTTGCAAGCGGACGGTTGTCGCTGTCGTCGGTGTGGGCGGCAACCTGAATCCCGCCGCGTACCGAAACCACCAAAAGCGAGTGGGCAAACCCCTCGCCGAAATCCAGCTGCACCACGTCGCCCGGCTCGAGTGTTTCAACCGGCTGAGGCACGCCGTAAGGGCCGCTTCCCAAATTGGTCGTTAAAAAGCGGTAAAGATATTGCACGCTGCTCCAGGCGGGCGCCCGGTCATTTAGGTCGTTATAATACCAACCGTATACCTTGCGGTAGTGCATGCGTCCGCTGCCTGCAAAAAGGCACTGGGACACAAAATTGGTGCAGTCCCCGCCGATTGCGTCAAAATTATAATACGCCGGATTGCGGGAGAACGCCCAGCGGTGGGCATAGGCGACGGCGCGCTCCCGGTTGTAAAACGGCATTGCGCTCCCCTCCCCTTAACCCTGCCGGAACAGAGCGTCCAGCGGGTTTTTCTTTTTGGTATTCACTTTGCATTCGCGCGGGCAGTCGAAGTTGACCAAAATTGTATCGTCGCCGATAACCTCGATTTCCTCCCAGCAAATGCGGATATCCTGTTCGCGGGGCCCGAGCCCGAACCATTTGCTTTTGCCGAAAATAATAATCGCGACAAGGCGCCCTGTGCAGCTGTCAATTTCCACGTCGCACACGCACCCGAGCCGACAGCCGTCTTTGAGGTTAATCACCTCTTTTTCGCGCAAATCGGTTAAACAGCAATTCATAAAAACACCTCCGGTTCATTATATGAGCCGGAGGTTTGTTTCTTGCTTTGGTTTAGCGACCTTTGATTTTGCGAATCGCGCCTTTTTCGAGCCGCGACACCTGCGCTTGGGAAATGCCGATTTCCGACGCGACTTCGGTTTGGGTTTTGCCGTCCATAAACCGCAGCGCCAAAATCTTTTTTTCGCGCGGGGACAAGTTGCGAATGGTCTCTTTAATCGTGATTTCGTCAAGCCAGTCGCTGTCGGAATCTGTGGAACCGACTTGGTCCATAACATAAATTGTGTCGCCGCCGTCGGAATAGACCGGCTCATACAACGAAACCGGCTCAACAATCGCCTCAAGCGCAACGACCACCTCCGACACCGGGATTTTCAGCGCTTCGGCGATTTCTTCCATAGTCGGGTCGCGGTTGAGCTTTGCTTGGAGCTGTTCCTTGACCTGCATTGCGTGGTAGGCCGTGTCGCGCATCGAGCGGCTGACGCGCAGGGCATTGTTGTCGCGCAGATAGCGGCGCACTTCGCCGATAATCATCGGCACGGCGTAAGTCGAAAAGCGGACGTTTTGGGAAATGTCAAAATTGTCAATCGCTTTCATAAGCCCTATGGTGCCCACTTGAAAAAGGTCGTCTAAATTTTCGCCGCGGTTAACAAACCGCTGAATGACGCTTAACACAAGTCGCAAATTGCCGATGACAAGCTTGTCGCGCGCGGTTTTGTCGCCGGCGTGCATTTGTTTGAGCAGTTCCATTTTTTCGGATTCTTTGAGCACCTTGAGCTTTGCGGTGTTGACCCCGCAGATTTCGACTTTATTATACTGCACATAAATCTTCCTTTTCTTTTTTTATGTACAGCAAAAATAAAACAAGTAAAAAACCTCTGCTCTTATTATGAGCAGAGGTTTTCTTTTTTATAATCGAATTTGTTTACAGGTCTAAAAATTCTTCGGGGATTACGTCTTTGACAAAATCCTGAATATAAGAAATGCTGAAATCCGACTGTTTGATACGGCTTGCCTGTTTTTTGGCGAGCGTATCGCTGTATTGCGAAAGCGGATAAATCTGCACGTCGTGCGAGCCGGAAACATAATGCGTGACAATCGGTTCTAATTTCACGTCGCTCACCGTGACCGCGCCGGAGGACTTATCTACCGTGACGGAATAATGGAGCATGCCGCCGATGACACGCGCCGCCGTGTTTTGCTGGGAAATGAAATTGCCCAAAGAGTAGGCTACCAGCGTCCGGCTGCCGTCGGCGTTGTCAATCCACTCGACCGGCTGGAGCACGTGGGGGTGATGGCCGATAATCACGTCGGCGCCCCACTGGGCCATTTTGGCGGCGAGATTGCGCTGATCCTGCGACGGCGTGGTGGTGTATTCACTGCCCCAGTGGGCGTTGACAAGCACCATATCGCAGGAAGCCGCGGCGGCTTTGATTTTCTTTTCGATTGCCGCTGTGTCGGTGGTGTAAAGAATTTTCATCGGGCTGTCTTTCGGGAGGGAAAGCCCGTTTGTGTATTGTGTCACGCCGACAAGACCGATTTTTACGCCGTCTTTTTCAATATATTCCACAGTTTCGAGGTCGGTTTCGTCTTTATAAGCGCCGGTGTGGGCAACGCCCTCTTTGGAATCCCAAAACTCGATTGCTTCTTGAAGCCCTTTGGAGGTTTTGTCGAGCATATGGTTGTTAGCCATTGAAACGACGTCAAAGCCGGTTTTAACCACTTCGTCGCCCAATTCCGTGGGGGAATTAAACAGCGGGTAGCCGGAGGGCTTATAGCTTTTGGCAATAATCGTCTCTTGATTGATGGTCGCAATATCCGCCTTTTGGACGGTGTCTTTGACGCGTTCATAGCAGAACGAAAAATCATAGCCGCTGCCGCCCGCGCGTTTTTGCGCCTGTTCGTAAATACCGTCGTGAATCAGGTTGTCGCCGACCGACAAAAACTGAAGCGTAACGGTTTTGGGCGCTTGCGTTTCGGTTTCCGGCGCTTCGGTGCTCGCCCCTTCTGTCGCAGCGGCGGACACAGCCTCAGGCGTGTCGTCGTTTCGGACGCTTTGCACCACGGCGACCACGCCGAAAATCAGCACGACCGCCAAAATCACCGAAAGAAATATTTTAACTGCCTTATTGTTCATATCCTTCTCTTTTCCGCAAAATTATTTGCTCGGGAACATCTCGTTATAACGATTGATTGCATCTTCCACGATTTCCACCGCCGAAAGCACCCCTTTTGCTTCGTCGATGACGGTTTCCTTGTTTTCCAAGGTTTTGTAAACCGAGAAGAAATGAATCATCTCGTCAAACACATGTTTCGGCAACTGGGAAATATCCGAATAGCCGTTATAAGTCGGGTCGCCGACCGGAATCGCGATAATTTTATCGTCGGGCGCGCCGTTGTCGAGCATCGAAATGACCCCAATCGGATAGCACTTCACAAGCGCCATCGGCTCGATTTGCTCGGAGCAGAGCACCAGCACATCCAGCGGGTCGTTGTCGAGCGCATAGGTGCGCGGAATAAAGCCGTAATTCGCCGGGTAGTGGGTGGAAGTATGCAGCACGCGGTCGAGATGGAGCATGCCGGTCTCCTTGTCGAGCTCATATTTCATTTTGCTGCCCTTGCTGATTTCAATGACGGCGTCAAACGACGAGCGGGTGATGCGCGCAGGGTTGATGTCATGCCAAATGTTCATTTACGTACTCCTTTGTATTCCTCAATTAACAGATTGCGGATTTCCCAGAGTTTTTCCGACAAATCCACATAATATTTGTGCGGGTTTTCAAACCGCTTGACCTCGTCCCAAAGGGTGTCGACCTGCTCCGTGCAGTATTCGCGGATGTGCTCGAGCGACGGGGATTCATAAACGCATTTGCCCTCGTCAAAAATTTTCACAAGCAGCGGACGTGCAACAAAGTTTTCAATTTCTTTGCGCTTCCATGTGAAATCCGGGTCGAACAGCTCATAGGGCTTCGATTCGTCAATTTCCTCACTGTCGGTCGTCAGCACGTCGGCAATCGCCTTGCCGGAATCCATGTCGAACAAGCGGTAGACCTGTTTGGACGAAGGGATGGTGATTTTGCGGACGTTTTCCGAAAGGTTGATTTTCGGAATGATTCGACCGTCTTTTTCGACCGCGCAAAGCTTATAAACGCCGCCGAACAGCGGAGAGGAAGCGGAGGTAATCAGGCGCTCGCCGACAATAAAGCAATCCACTTTCGCCCCCTGGGTCACCATGTCGCGGATAATATTTTCATCGAGCGAATTGGACGCCATAATGTCGCAGTCCGGGAAGCCCGCTTCGTCGAGCATTTTGCGCACACGTTTGGAAAGATAGGTGATGTCGCCGGAGTCGATGCGGACGCTCTTGGGGCGCTTGCCCATCGGCACCAAAACGTCGTTAAACGCACGAATGGCGTTCGGAACGCCGGAACGAATCGTGTCATAGGTATCGACCACAAACGTGCAGTCGTCGGGGTTGCGGCGCGCATATTCGCAAAATGCTTCATATTCGGAATCGAACATCTGCACCCAGCTGTGAATCATCGTGTTAATCGTGGGAATCCCGAAATCCCGCGCCGGAAGCACGCCGGAGGTCGCCACACAGCCGCCGATATACGCCGCGCGCGCACCGCAGACCGCTTCGTGGAAGCCCTGCGCACGCCGTGCACCGAATTCCGCCACCGCCGTGCCGTGTGCCGCACGCACAAGCCGGTTCGCTTTGGTGGCGATTAAGCACTGTTGGTTAATGCACAACAGCAAAACGGTTTCGACCATCTGCGCCTGCATCACGGGCCCGCGCACTTTCACAATCGGCTCATTTGGGAAAATGGGCGTGCCTTCGGGAATCGCCCAAACGTCACAGGCAAAACGGAAGTCGCGAAGATAGTTAAGGAAAGGCTCGGAAACGCCCTTTTCACGCAAAAACGAAAGGTCATCTTCGTCAAAATGCAGGTTTTTAAGATATTCAATCACCTGCTCGAGTCCCGCCATAATCGCAAACCCGCCGTTGTCCGGCACGCGGCGGAAAAACAAGTCAAAACAGGCGACAATATCTTCCATGCCGCCGGAAAAATACCCGTCCGCCAAAGAGAACTCGTAAAGCTCCGTCATCAGCTGCAGCTTGTTCCCGTTTACAAAAGGTTCGGTCATAACGCATTCCTCCGTTTCAAGTATAGTTTCAGTATAGCATATCAGAAGCGGTTTCGCAATCGAATCTTGTAGATTTTAAAGCGCAGGGCGGTTGCAAAACCGTGTTTTTCGATTTATAATAAATTTGTAATTTAAAGGTTTGGAGTGACCCTTATGACAGATTTTAAGGATTTAATTTTAGCGCGGCAAAGCTGCCGCAAATTTGACCCGCGCGAAGTCGACAAAGAAACGCTTTTAAAGCTTGTGGAGGCGTTTCGGTTAAGCCCCTCCGCTTGCAACGCACAGCCGTGGAAGCTGATTCTTGCGACCGGCGAAACGGCAAAAATCGTGCGGCAGGGCGTTCAGAAAGACGGGCGCAACAAATTTACCGACAACTGTCCGGCGTTTGCGGTGCTCGTCGAAGAACCGGCGGTGTTAAAACCCGCGATTGCCGCGCGGTTCGAAAGCCAAGCGTTCGCCCAGTTGGACATTGGGATTGCGACCGCGCACTACTGCTTAATGGCGACCGACTTAGGGCTTTCCACCTGCATTTTAGGCTGGATGGACGAAGAATGGCTTAAAGAGGCTTTGGGAATTCCGAAAGAACGGCGGATTCGGCTAGTCCTCGCGACCGGCTACGCTGCCGAAGACGACAAGCTGCGCGAGAAAGTGCGCAAGCCGCTTTCGGAAATGGCGGAATTTCGTGACTGATAAAATCGGCCGAAACTTTTAAGGCGAGCGAAAAAAAGGCTTGACTTTGCCTTTTGAACATTGTATAATACCACTTGCAATTTGAAATTGCACATAGCGGTATTGTGTAATGGTAGCACAGCGGACTCTGACTCCGTATGTAGAGGTTCGAATCCTTTTACCGCTGCCAAAAAGAAGCAAGTGCCAACCGGTACTTGCTTCTTTTTTATTTCAATTCAAAAGGATTCGCGCTTCGAAGGTTTCGGCGTATAGAAAATGTGCCGGCGGCACGTTTTCAGCCGAAAGCGCGAGGGCGGTACCGCACGCGAAGCGTGGGGTGTCCCGAGCGTACAGTCTGCAAGCGCAGCGCCGCAGACGGTCGAGCCTTTTACCGCTGCACAAGTAAGCAAGTGCCAACCGGTACTTGCTTCTTTTTTATTTCCATTCAAAAGGATTCGTCTGAAAAAGCAAAAATCCGAAGCATCGGTTCTTTCGATGGTTCGGATTTTGAAATTCAGAGCAAAATGTGTATATACCATAAAATCGGCGTTTTGTTACAGCTTCAAACGAAGGCCGCTTGCTTTCTGGCGAAGCATTTCTTTGATGACATCGGCGATATACGCCGCGGCTTCCACAGGCGGCATGCCGAACCGGCTGATATTGGACACTACCGTATAATCGCTTTCACTCATATCGGGGTGCGGTTTGTAGGCGATATAAGCGCTCATGCTTTCGTCCGTGAGCAACCCTGGGCGTTCGCCTATGAGCACGCACACGACTTTGGCTTGCAGCAGGGGTCCGATTTCTCTTGCCGTATTGACACGGCAGTAGCGGACAAAAAACGGTTTGCCCATGGTTATGCCGTCGTTTTCCAAAGACAGGCGTATCATCGGGAGCATATCGCCGACATTGGCGCCGATAGACGGCGCAGAAAGCCCGTCGCCGCAATAGACCTGTACGTCCGCCCCAACGTCGGCAAAATCTTTCAGGCGTGTTTTGGTTTCGTCGGTAAAACACCTGCCGAAATCGGGACGGGTGAGCATTTCATATTTGTTTTTGCATTTGGTTTGAAATTCAGAAAGACCGAGTTTTTGTAAGGTCTCCGCGCTTACTTCGCTCATCACCGCGTCAACAGCGGCGGCGTGTGCACCCCGAAAATCCAAATAGCTTTTTGTTTTATATCTGCACCCGGCGCTGCCGATTTGAAGCCTTGCGGGCGTGGCGCTTCTTAACGTGTCAAAATAATCCATTGTGGTCTCCTTTTATAAAAAAACTCTCGGGTTCCCGAAGTTTTTGCCGGGGCCGCCGTTTTCCCAAATTCCGTAGCTTTCAAGCCAATTTTTAAACGGCTCTATCGGCGAAAGGGAAAGCATTTCCCGTATAGCTGCAATATCGTGATAAGACGTGGACTGATACATCAGCATCACATCGTCGCTTTGCGGCACGCCGATTACATAATGACACCCGGCGGACGCCAGCATCACCAAAAGCGAATCGCAGTCGTTTTGGTCTGCTTTCATATGATTGGTGTAACAGATGTCGCAGCCCATCGGCAGCCCGTGCATATGGCCGCAGAAATTGTCCTCGAGCGCCGCTCTTATCAGCTCTTTGGAATCATAGATATATTCAGGTCCTATAAAACCGACAACCGTATTCACCAAAAACGGCTTATAGTGCCGCGCGAGCCCGTAGCAACGGCTTTCCATAACCAACTGGTCGGCGCCGTTGTGTGCGTTTGAAGAAAGCTCACTCCCCTGTCCGGTTTCAAAATACATATAGTTTGGTCCCTTAGAGGTGCCGTATTGTTCCATCAGCTCATTTGCCTGTTCCAATAAATCCACATCAACGCCGAACGAGGCAAGGGCTTTTTCGCTGCCGGCAATCAATTGAAAGCAAAGGTCCATCGGCACGCCGGATTTCAAAGCTTTCAGCTGCGTGGTAACGTGTCCCAGCACGCAGATTTGCGTCGGAATACCGAGTTTTGTTTTGGTGTCGTTGAACAAATTCAAAATATCTGAAACACTTTTCACGGTGTCGATTGCGGGGTTAAGGCCTATAACGGCATCGCCAACGCCGTAGGAAAGACCCTCCAAAAGAGAGGCGGCGACGCCTTTCACATCATCAGTGGGGTGGTTTGGCTGTAATCTTGACGCGAATGTCCCGGGCAGGCCGATTGTCGTGTTGCAGTTGGCCGTGATATGTAATTTCCTTGCAACATACATTAAGTCTAAATTGCCCATCAGCTTTGCAAGCGACGCAATCACTTCGGAGCTCATACCGCTGCTGAGTTTCAGAATTTCGTCGCCGGTTATTTTGCTGTCTAAAATTTTTTCACGAAGCTCTCCGATGGTGAGCTTTTTGATTTGTTCATATTGTGTTTTGTCCAGGTCATCGAGAATAATTCTTGTGACGCTGTCTTTTTCATATTCCACAGCCGGGGAATTCGTAATATCTTCCACCGTCAGTTCCGACAAAACATATTTCGCGGCAATGCGCTCTTTGGCGTTTTCGGCGCCTATCCCCGCGAGCGTGTCGCCGCTTTTTTGCTCGTTGGCTTTGGCAAGCACTTCTTTTACAGAACCGAATTCATAATTTTTTGAAAAAAGTTTGGTGTTAAGTTTCATCTTTCAGCCTCCGAAAATCAGCGTTTTCACGATAACGGGCACCACTTTGCCCCCCGCTACGGGCGCGCCGATATCTATATAATCGCCCTGCTTGCACGAAACGGAGTCCGCACACAAAAGCGGATAATTTTTAGGCAGCAGCCGTCGGATACATTGCCCGAGCGCCTTGGAATAATCTTCTTTCGTAATCACGACGAGCGGAATATGATTTTTTATCAAGTTTTGCGATGCGCGAACGATGTCATCAGCCATTTGGTTGACTTCGCGAAAAGAAGGCGTTTTTTCCCGCTGCGGGCAAAACGCGCAAAGCGTATCCCCGATTTGGCTTAACGAACAAACGCAAGGCAAATTTTTAATTGGCAAATCGATGTTAAAATAGCTTATCGTACTGCCCGAAAGCCTTGTGCTAAAATGGCTTGCGCCGATTACTGTGGCTCTTATGGGGTCACAAGAGGTTTTTGCAACCTGTATTTTTTGGCTTTCGGCTTTTTCTAAAACCGCTTTTCCGAGCAAAACGCCGATGTCCCCAAAAGCGAAATCGGGCAAGGCTTTGCCCATACATTCGGCAACGCCGCCCGAAAACGTGATGATTTCGGGGCGCGCTTCGTTTGTAAGCAGGTGGTCTGTGATGAGATTTTGCGGAAAACGCTTATTTGTGCCTTGTAAAGCGGCGAAAATCCAATCCGCCAGCGTATTGCAAAGGCAAATAATATCTTCTTTGTTTTTTTGAAAGCCGGTGATTATTATATGACTTTCTAAAAGCAGCGCTTTTATAGCGTCCGTCACATAAAGTTCGCCGTTTTCGCCTTGTTTAACGGTTCTGCCGCCAATATTGAGGCAACAGGTGTCGACACAAGTGCCCTTTTTAAACACCGAAATGTTGGTTGTGCCGCCGCCGATGTCGATATTCGCCACGGTTTTTCCGGTGTCTTCGCTTAACTTATCCGCGCCGGCTCCTTTCCCGGAAAGGTAGGATTCCAGTTCGTTGCCGGCTTCCGCCGCTACAAAATCGCCGAAATTTTCCGAAATGGCGGAAAGGACTTTCGCGGCGTTGCCTTTGCGCGCACTCTCGCCCGTAATAATCACCGCACCGCATTTTAAGTCCGACGGGGCAATCCCGGCGCGGTCGTATTCTTTTTGAATCCGCAGCGCCACCCCTTGAAGGTCAATGTCGCCGTTTTCAAGCAGCGGTGTAAAATACACCGGGCTTTTATAAAGAATTTCTTTCGACGTGATTTCCACGGACGGGACGACGCCAAAGCCGCCGGTTTCGCAAATCCCGAGCCGGCTGACGATTAGGTGGGTCGTTGTGGTTCCTATATCTATGCCCGTGCTTAAAACTGTCTCGTTTTTCATCTTTTCTATTACCGCATTTCAGAGAAATCACAATAAAAAAGGGCACATAAGCATATAAGTGCAAATGTGCCGCCTTTGACTTTTTTATTGTATCACTTCGGAAAAAAGCTGTCAATAAAATATACCGTTTAAGTGTGCGACAGCCCGAGTTCTTTAATTTGCCAGTCTTTTAAAACAAACTTCGTGGCCGCATTGTTCGTTCCGTTGAAATACATCAAATATTCATAATGGTCAAAATTCCCGCGCTTCAAAGTGCCGCACGAGCATTCCAGCAAATGATAACACGCGTAAATCGGCGCGAGCGTATAGGCCCCGGGGCAATTTTTGCTGTTGTTCGGGCCTAAAATATGGTCAACATAGCGCTCTGCAAACTTATCGTCATCATTTCCGTAAAAATAGCCGCAAGAGAGGCACACGTTGGAAGCCCCCACCTGTTCCTGCGTATTGGACGGGCCGGTATTTTCTTGCTGCGCGGCGGACCACTCCGGCGGCAGGAACGCCGGTGGATTGTTCCCCGGCGGCGTTCACGCTCGCAGCCGAATTACTTTCTGTCACGTTTTCATGCTTGTCGGAAACGGTTACGTCCGCATTTTTTGCACTGTTGTCGCTCTCTTTACTTCCCCCGCACGCCGTAAGTGAAACGACCAAAACGGCGGCTAAAAAGAGCGCTAAAATGCTTCGCTTCATTTTTTTCGTTTCCTTTCAAAAAGGCACTCCGCCCGTATGAAACGGACAGAGTCTCTTTAAATTTATGTTGCGGCTTATCCGAAGGCACGGACAGCGCACGGCTTTAGGGTCTGGCGGTATTTTGTTTTGCCCGAGACCGCTTTTGTATATATTTTTACTATATCACCAACTCCGCTTTTTTTCAATTTGGTTTCTGAAAAATCTTTTGTCGCCCGAGAAGCAACCGCTAATTTAGCAAAACGGCGGCACAGACTTCGTCTGCACCGCCGATTTTGCAAGACTGTTTTTGGTTTTTTCCGCCTATAAGCAGTAAACGCACGCTGAAAATAACATTGCAATCCGAAAAAAGATTCGATATAATGCAGATAGAAGTTGTCAAAGGAGAGGCGGAACATGAAAAAGCGAAAAGTGCTTAAAATTATTTTGCCGGTTTTGGCGGTCGTTTTGGTCGCCGCCGGTCTTTACATTGCGTTTGGAGTGGTCGGCGTGGAAGAAAAACGAACTTACCCCGTAAGTGAAGCGGTCGAAAGCAATAAAAATACCGGCGAGACGGTCATTGACGAAGCCGTTACCTATCAGACGATGAACGGCTTTGGCGCTTCCGCCTGTTGGTGGAGCCAGGAAGTCGGCACTTGGGAAAACTGTGAACAGGTGCTTTCTTACCTTTACGGCGACGAAAACGGCATTGGCTTGAACATTTACCGCTACAACCTCGGCGCAGGCACAAAGGGCGATAACAGCATTGAACTCGAAAACCGCAAGACCGAATGTTTCTTACAGCCGGACGGCACTTATGATTTCAGCGCCGACGCGGGCGCACAAAATGCGCTTGCCGCGGCAAAGAAGCTTGCCGGTGACGACTTGCGCGTGACGCTGTTTTGCAACAGCGCGCCGGTGTCGCTTACGAAAAACGGCAAAGGCTATTGTGACCCGGTGACGGACACCGAAGCGCCCTATGTCACCAATTTAGCGGAAGAAAATTATGACGCTTTCGCGGACTACTGCTACACCTGCGCCGACTACTTTTTGGGGCAGGGCTACCGCGTGACCGACGTTTCGCCGATTAACGAGCCGCAATATGCCTGGCGTCCCACGGCGAACGCGGACGGCTCTTACATGATGAACCAAGAGGGTTGTTATTATTCCAAAACCGAAGCGACAAAGCTCCTTTCGGCGATGGTTTCCCGGTTTTCCGGCAGCGCGGTGGAAGAAAAGGGCTGCAAAGTCTCTATGTTTGAATCCGGCTCGGCGGAAGGACAGGGCAGCGCGTCGGCGGCGTATCTCGACTGTCTTCTCGGCAAAGGCCCGAAATATGTTTTTAATAACAAAGCGCTTCGCGACTATTTTGACACGGTGAGCACACACTCGTATTGGTCTTCCACCGAAACCAAACAGGAAGCCGCGGCGTATCTTCAAGAGAAATACTCGAACTATGACGTCGTTTGCACCGAATACTGCCAGATGACCAACGACGAAAACAGCGGCGCTTTTGATTTGATTCAAAACGAGCCGAACGGCACAAACGGCATGAGCATTGAATACGGCGTTGCAATGGCGGGCGTGATTTTGGACGATCTGACGATTCTCAACGCGAAAGAATGGGACTGGTGGCTCGGCTGTTCTTACGGCGTTTACCCCGACGGGCTGGTTTATATCAACGCCGATGACCACAACGACATTCAAACTTCTAAACGGCTGTGGTGCCTCGGGAACTTCTCGAAATTCATTGAAGAGGGCGCGGTGCGTCTCGCCTGCTCCTCCGGCGTAGAGGGGTTAGAATCCGTCGCGTTCCGCAACACCGACAATTCTTTGGTGCTGGTGTATGTCAACGAAAGCACTGAAAGTAAAACGACCGCTTTGCCCTTTGCGGCAGGAACCGGATTTTCGGTTTACACGACGGACAGCACGCACGACCTTGCGAACACTGCGGTTTGCGCGCCCGGCAGCGACACCGGCGTGACGGTTCCGGCGCAGTCGGTTGTGACGGTTGTCATCGACCGCGCGTAAAAATTAAGACAACAACATATAAAAAGCTCTGCTTTTTGGCAGAGCTTTTTCTTTTATCTATTTTGCTTTTTATGCGTGTTCGTCGGAAAGCACCGCTTCGGCGCAGCGAATCCCGTCCACCGCGGCGGAGACAATTCCGCCGGCATAACCCGCGCCCTCGCCGCAGGGGTAAAGGCCGCTTACCTTGGTTTGGAAAAATTCGTCGCGTAGAATACGCACAGGCGACGACGAGCGCGTTTCGGGACCCGTGAGCACCGCCTGGTCGTAGGCAAAGCCCTCAAGCATCGTGTCCATTTTTACAAGCCCGGCGCACATGGTCTCCGTAACCGCTTTCGGCAAAATATCGCGTAAATTGCAAAGCCGCACACCTGTCGGACAGGTCGGGTGTACATCGCCGAGCGCTGTTGACGCTTCGCCGCGCAGAAAATCGCCGACCAAGGTCGCCGGGGCGGTGTAATCCCCGCCGCCGAGCTGAAAGGCTTTTTGCTCGATTTCCCGCTGAAAATACATACCGGCAAGCGGGTGGTCACTCGGGAAATGCTCAGGCTCAATCCCGACAAGCAGGGCGGAATTGGCGTTTTCCCCGTCGCGGGCATATTCGCTCATCCCGTTGGTGACAACCGTCCCCGCTTCGCTCGAAGCGCAGACGACCGTGCCGCCCGGGCACATACAAAATGTGTATGCCCCGCGCCCGCCGTAGGGGTGGCAAGCCAATTTATAGTCCGCCGCGCGCAGTTTCGGGTGCGTAAACATTTCGCCGTATTGCGAACGGTTGATCATTTCCTGGCGGTGCTCAATGCGTGCGCCGACGGAAAAGGCTTTTTGCTGAATCGGAATGCCCTTGTGATAGAGCATTTCCACCGTATCACGCGCGGAATGGCCGATTGCCAAAATGACCGCGTCCGTTTCAAAATCTTGGGGCGCGTGTCCTTTTTCCTGCAGGGTAACCCCTTGCACCGCGCCGTTGTAAATTAAAATATCGGTGAGCTTTGTGTTAAACCGCATTTCGCCGCCGAGTCGCAAAACCTCTTCGCGCATCGAGCGCACAACGCCGGCAAGCTTGTCCGTGCCGACGTGAGGCTTGGCGCTGTAAAGAATTTCTTCGGGCGCGCCGTGGCGGACAAACTGCGTCAGCACTTCGCGTTGGCGGTAGTTTTTGGTGCCGGTGTTGAGTTTGCCGTCGGAAAACGTACCCGCGCCCCCTTCGCCGAACTGCACATTGGACTCGGGGTTCAAACGGCGGGTCAAAAAGAAATTTTTGACCGACTGCTGCCGTTTTTCAACTTGTTCGCCGCGCTCGACGACAAGCGGACGAAGCCCCGCGCGCGCGAGCATCAGCGCCGCAAACATGCCGGCGGGTCCAAAGCCCACCACGACCGGGCGGAACGTCGATTTCCGTTTGTTTTCGGGAAGCACATATTCGTCAATGACCGCTTTGCTCACTTTCGGGTTGTGGGTGCGCGAAAGCAGGCGGTCTTCGTCGCCCGAGACGGTCACATCTACCGCGTAAATAAAGCGAATATCCTCTTTCTTTCGGCAGTCAAGGGATTTTTTAAAAATCGAAAGGCTTTCTATGTCGTTTTTCGGGATTTTCAATGCCTTTGCCGCGAGGGCGGGCAGTTCCTGTTCGTCGCCGTCCAGCGGTATTTTCAGTTCGTTAATTCGAATCACGGTGTATTCTCCTTTACAACAGCTTCCCCGGCGGCACGCCCCGAGCTCCACGCCCAGTGCAAATTGTAGCCGCCGCAGCCGCCGTCCACATTCAGACTTTCGCCGCACACATAAAGATTTTTGTATTTTTTCGATTGCAAGGTTTTGCTGTCAAATTCGCGGCAATCCGCCCCGCCGGCGGTCACCTGCGCGAAATCAAAGCCGCGCACGGTTTCAACCGATACAGTGAAATTCTGGATTTTTTCCGCAAGCGCCGAAATTTGCTTTTGGGAAAGCATTTTGACCGGCGTGTCGTTATGAATCCGGCAGGTAAGCAGCAAATAAGAGGCGAGATTTTTAGGGATAACCCCTTCTAACAACACAAGTGCAGGCTTTTCGGGGTTCAATTGGGCGGCGGTTTGCAAAAATTCCGCGAGGCCCGGCACACGCATTTGCGGCAAGCAGTTGAGCTTTACATAGAAATGCTTTTCAGGCGCTGTCGAGACCAGTCGCGACAACTGCATAATCGGAATGCCCGACAGACCGTAATCCGTAAACTGGACTTCGCCGTCAATTTGATAAGCGGGCTCGTTTTCACAAAACAGCGTCACGGTGCAGTCGCACCGCACGCCTTTGAGCGTTTTCGGAAAATTTTTGCACACAAGCGCCGTAAGCGCCGGAGCGGGCGTAATCACGGTATGCCCCAGCTTTCGGAGCAGTGAAAATGCACCGCCGTCTGTGCCTTGTGACGGTGCGGCGCTCCCGCCCGCACAAAGCATAAGCACATCGCAAAAATATTGATTGTTCAACCGAAAGCCGCCGTTTTCGGGGCGGACGTCAGAAATTTCACAGTCGGTCACAAGTCTAATGGCAAGGCGTTCGGCTTCACAGAGAAGCGTTTCCCGCACCGCGGAAGCCTGACCGGAAGCGGGGTAAACGCGCCCCATTTCTTCCTCTTTGGTCAAAAGCCCCAAATCGTTAAAGAACGCCCGGTTGCTGTCGGGCGGCAGGGCTTCGAGCACCGATGCGGCAAACACCGCGTCGCCGAAATAGTCCGAAAACGTCGCGTTTGCATTGGTTAAGTTGCACCGGCCGTTGCCGGTTGCCAAAATCTTTTTAAGGGGCTTTTGCAAGCGCTCGTAAATGGTTACTGTAAAGTCGTTCGACTTTCGTGCAATCGTAATCGCGGCGGCAAAGCCGGAAGCTCCCCCGCCGACTACGGCTACTTGTTTCACGGCTCACGCACCCCCTCGACACTTTGTTTTTCTAAATATTCATACATTTTTTCCATGGTTTCTGCGCTGAGTATGTGTTCCATACGGCAGGCGTCCGCTTCCGCATGCGCTTCGCTGACGCCGAGCGCGTCCAGTAAAAAGCGGCGAATCATTTTGTGCCGCCGCAGGACATTGGCGGCGTGCGACTCGCCGGCGGGCGTCAGAAAGATACCGCCGTAGGCTTCGTGCCGCAGCAGTCCTTTTTCCCGAAGCTGCGCAACCGCATGCGTCACACTGGGTTTCGACACGCCGAGCGACCGCGCAATATCGGTCACGCGGACGGGGTTTTCAGGATTTTCCACGGACAATATAAATACCGTTTCCAAATAATCTTCCGCCGAAGCGGTGATGTTGTGTTTTTTATTTTCCATCTCGATTCGTTTCCCTGTAAGCGCAATTTGCGCAATCCGCGCCGTGCTTATTACAGCCCTGACAGCCGTCACAACCGTTACAACCACCGCCGTGTTTCCACACGCGCGCTTTTTTATAAATCAGTGTTCCGACCGCCAAGACAGCCAAAACAAGAATGACAATATCAATAGGAGACATCGTTTTTCTCCTTACATAACGACCTTACAAATATTGTAAACGATAAAGGTAATCACCCACGCCGTGACCGCCTGGAAGCCGAGCGCAATCGCGGTCCATTTTCCGGAATTCATTTCGCGCCGCAAAGTGGCAACAGCCGCCATGCAGGGAATGAACAAAAGGCAGAACGTCATAAACGAATAAGCGGCGGCAGGGGTATAAACCGAAGCGATAATATCGGAAATCGCACCCGAATCGCCCGCGCCGTGCAAAATGCCCATGGTGCTGACGATGGATTCTCTGGCGATGAGCCCGGAAATCATAGAAACCGAAGATTTCCAGTCGCCGAAGCCGAGCGGCGCAAAAATCGGCGCGACGAACGAACCAATCACACCCAAAATGCTCTCTTCGGAATTTTCCACGTGCTGCAGGGAAAAGTTGAAATACTGGCAGAACCAAATCACAACGCTCGCGCCCAAAAGCACCGTGCCCGCTTTGGTCATAAAGTCTTTAATGCGGTCATACAAATGCAAGCCGAGCGTTTTCGCCGTAGGCAGGCGATACGGCGGCAGTTCCATGACAAACGGGGCGTGACCGCCTTTTAACACGGTTTTCTGCAAAATAAACGCCGAGAGAATTGCCACGAGCATCCCGAGCAAATAAAGGCTTCCGACCACAAGGCCGCGGTTCGACGGAAAAAACGCCAAAATGAACATGGAATAGACCGGCATTTTCGCGCTGCACGACATAAACGGAATCAGCATCATCGTAATCCGCCGGTCTTTTTCGTTTTCCAACGTGCGCGTCGCCATAATCGCCGGCACCGAACAGCCGAAGCCCATAATCATCGGCACAAAGGATTTTCCCGAAAGGCCGATGGAGTGGAGCGCACGGTCCATAATAAACGCCGCGCGCGACATATAGCCGCTGTCCTCCAAAATCGAGAGGAACAGGAACAGCAGCAAAATCTGGGGGAAGAACGAAAGGACAGCGCCCACGCCGCCGATAATACCGTCGCAGACAAGCCCGACCGCCCAGTCGGAAGCGCCGAGGGACACAAGTCCGCCGCGCACCCACGAGGCGAAAATCTCGTTAATCAGCTTGTCGACAAGGTCGGTAAGATTCGCACCGAGCGCACCGAACGTGATATAGAAAATCAACAGCATCAAGCCGAAAAACAGCGGGATAGCGAGATATTTATTGGTAACCACGCGGTCGATTTTATCGGAAAGGGTCAAGTGCCCCGCTTCGTGTGCGCGTTTGACGCACTTTTCGGTTATGGCGCATATGTATTTATATTTCTGGTCCGCAATGACCATTTCGCGGTCAATGTTTTTGGTTTCGAGTTCCGACACAATCGATTCGATACAGCTTAACTTTGTGTCGTCCAACGCGAGCGTTTCAAGCGTCGGTTCGTCGCCCTCAATCAGCTTGACCGCCGACCAACGAAGCGGTAAGCCCTTTTTCTTACAGTCGTCGGCAATCAACTCTTCAATCCGCAAAACCGCCTTGCGCACAAGCCCTGTGTAAATGTCAGGCGGGGCGCACATATTGTTGTGTTTGTCCATATGGCGGCCGGCAGTGTCGCTGCCGTGGACCGCTTCGTGGTTTGCCGCGTGTAAAAGCTTGTGAATCCCTGTCCCTTTCGCCGCGGAAATCGGCACGACGCGAATGCCCAAAAGCACCGACAGCATATCCACGTCAATGCTGTCGCCGTTTTTTTCGACCATATCAATCATGTTAAGCGCAATCACCATCGGAATCCCGAGTTCCGCAAGCTGTAAACTCAAATACAGATTGCGTTCGAGGTTGGTTGCGTCGACGATATTGATAATCAAATCCGGTTTTTCGTCGATGATATAATTTCGGGTGACAATCTCCTCCATGGAGTAAGGCGAAAGCGAATAAATCCCCGGCAGGTCGACAATGGAAGCGTCCATATTGTCATGGGTGATTTTGCCTTCCTTTTTTTCCACCGTAACGCCCGGCCAGTTGCCGACATATTGGTTGGAGCCCGTCACCGCATTAAACAGCGTGGTTTTCCCGCAGTTCGGGTTGCCCGCAAGCGCATAGCGATAGCCCATGCTTATTCCTCCGTTTCCACGGTAATGCCTTGCGCTTCGGATTTTCGAAGGCTCAGTTCATACCCTCTGACATTGATTTCAAGCGGATCACCCATCGGCGCCGCCTTGCGCATAATCACAACCGCGCCGGGCGTAATCCCCATATCAATGATATGCCGGCGAACAGCGCCCGAGCACTCTAACGAAACAACCTTGCTTTTCTGACCGACTTTCAGTTTATTGAGCGGAATCATCATACTTGTGTCTTTGTCCTTTCAAATATTGCTTATATCTAACTTTTTAAAATATTATATTACCGCGATGTGCAATTTCTGTCAATATAAAATCCCGACAGGCGAAAAAATCTTCTGTCGGGAAATCGTTATTTTTTGTGCACTTTTTTAAAGAGCTTTTGATTGCGGCGAAACACAGCGTCTAAAATCTTTTGGCTGTTTTCGCTGATAAACGCCACGGTGACCGTCGGAGTGGGGCGGATTTTAGCTTTCAGCCGTTCACGGAGCGCTTTTCCCGGGCGGAAGGTATCAACCGCCTGCCGCAACAAATTTTCAATCGAATCCATTTTCAAAGCACCTCCGTTTCCAGTTTTTCCGCAAAGACCCGTTTGGCTTTTTGAAGCCTTGTTCGAACCGCCGACGCGCTGACGCCTAAAAGCGCGCCGATTTCTTCGCTTTTGAAGCCTAAATTTTTTAAGGTGAGCAACTCTCTTGTGTCGCGGTCGAGCGCGTCAAACGCCAGCCGCACACAAAGGTTTTGCATATCGTCCGACGCGGACGGCTCAGCGTTTTTCACCAAATGCTCTTGCACGCCGCGGTCTGAATAGGCGCGGCGCAAATAATCGTTTTTCAAGTTAACGGCGCAGCGAAACGCCCACGCGCGCCAGTTGTCCGGCGGTTGTTCGGCATCTATCGCCCGCCACACCCGAAGGAAAATTTCCTGAGTCAAATCTTCGGCAGCTTCTGTGCCGAAACAGATGTTGAAATAGGCGTAGATGTCGCTTACCAGCGCATCATACACACTTTCAAACGTTGTGTTCTTTTCTTCTTGTGTAATCATTTTTGAATTTTCGTAACATCGTGCGCGAGCAGCTGCACTTCGTCGAATGTCTTTTTGGTCGCCTTAAGCGAAACAATGGCGGAAAATGCCAAAACCTTTTCCCGCAAAAGCGCCGGCGTAACGTCTTTGCTGATTTTTACTTGTGTTATGTCACATAAAACCAGTTTTCCCTCGACGCTTTCCAAAAGGCTTTTGCTGACGGTGAACGACGAAAGAGCGCTGCGCAGCAAAATTTGATTTTCGCGTGTGTCTGCAAACAGCACCTGTTTGCCCTCCAACTGAATCCGGCTTGCGCGCACGCTTTCGTCGGCAATAATCAGTTGCGCGCAAACTTCGCCGTGGGCATCTTTTTCGACCGGCTCGATGACCGCAACGGTTTTGGCATAATAACGGTTTTTGCCGTCGCCCGAAAAACAGGTCGCGGGCAAAACCGCCTGCGGCGCTAAAATTTTGGTATCTTGAAAATCAAACAGCTTCATTTCACCGTTTAAAGACAAAACTTCGACTTTGCCGCCGTTGCTTTTGTCGTTGCGCAAAATGCCGTTTACCAAAAGGCAGACGTGTTTTCCTTCGGACAGCGGCAAAACGGTCACATCGCCGTTTACAGAATAAATAACCGTCTCGCCGTCCGGCAGGCAGGCGTTGTCCAATGTAAGCTCACCGTTGAATGTGCTGATTTTCGCGTTGCTGTCAGCATAAATGGTTGCGGCAACATTGTGCATTTCGATTTTCGCAAAGGCGGCGCGGGTTGCGTCGTCGGCCTCCTGCGGCAAAATAACCAACGCCGCGTTGGTGACGGATTCAATCTCACTTGCCGCCTCCACCGAATTATATTTGCGAAGGTCACAGGTGACTACATTTTTAAATTTCATTTTTTCGGCTCCTTTTTTTCTGCGTTCATAAAGAAAGACGCAAACCGGTTTCTATCTGTCTGCGTCTTTTTGTAATATTTAAGCGGCAATGTCAATATACCACTGGGAGCCGACCTGCACCAAGGTGTAGGGCTGTTCAAAATTTTGCCCGTCTACCGTGTAGCGGTAAGTCACTTCGCACACACCGGAAATGTCGAAAAGCGCAATCCCGAATTTTTCGAGCCGGGCGGTTCTCGCCGCGTCCATGGTCGATTTATAAGCTTCAAGCTCGTCGCCGGAATAGGTCTTTGTGACTTCGGTGGAAATATTTTCCGCTTGCAGGCGGTTTGCTTCGCTGTAAGCCTGGACGCTCGCTTCAAAACACTCGACCGCTTCGTCTTCGGAGCTCGCGGGTTCGCCGAAAATGGCCTCATGCTGTTTTGCATATTCCGCCATATACTGCTTTAAAACGCCGTCAAGCGTTTTGTCGGTGTTGCCCGCAATAATCTGTGCGTAATACGCGTCCATGACTTCGGAAATCTGGGTTTTCAAATCACCCTCTTCTTCGGGGGTGCGTTCTTTGGCTTCGTAATTCGCATCGATTACGGGTTTTACATAATTATTGCGGAAATAATCGCCGAGATACTGATTGGTAATCAGCGTCGAATATTTTAAGGAGTTAAAATCATCTTTGCCGACAACTTCATTGGCGCCGTATTGCTCGGCGACCTGTTCGGGGTAAAGCATGGCAAAGGTGTTTTTGTAATGAACGCCTGTGGCAATGCACAAAAACAGGATAATCCCGACGATTGCGATAATCGCATAAAGGGAATCAAATTTTTTGGTCGCGTTTTCGTCAACCGTATGCAGTTTTTCGTGCTGCACGGTTTTCTCTTTCGCCATGATTACGCCTCCTTTTCGTCGCTCAGTTCCGCCGCACGGCGTTCCTGCAATTCTTTGGTAATCATATCTTTCTTCTTGCCGGTAAGGTCATAGAACAAAATCGGAAGCATCTGCCCGATGACGAAAATGGCGGGAATCAAGGTGTAAATCATCAAAAGCTTGTTGAGCGTATCGTCCGTCTGTGTTGCGTAAGCGACGTTGATGTTGGTGGAGACTTTATAGCCGGACCAGACCACCAGCGCAGGGCCGAACGATTTGGTAAGCGCCGCAGCCACTTTTGAGAAGAAGCCGTAGCCGGCATAGCAAAGGCCTTCCTGGCGTTTGCCGGTTTTCCACTCGATTTCGTCGACGCAGTCCGCAATCATAACGTTGGGCGTGAGGTTTGTGTTGCCGTGCTGAAGACCTACGAAGAAGTTGATAATCAAGAACGGAATCATCAGCGTGGACGGATTGAAGCCGATAATCTTGGAAACGATGTACAGCACGCCGAGGATTGCCGCGCCGTAAAGGCAGCAGACAATGTAAACTTTGCGGGTGTCCCACATTTTCAGAAGTTTTTTAACAACCAGCATACCGACGGCGGTACCGACGCCCATCGGCAAGAGAAGGCCGATTTTCAAATCTTTGGAGCCGAGCAGATACACAGCAATGTAAAGGCTTACCGTGCTGTAAACGCCGCGGCCGAAACCGGTAAATTTGGTAAGGGAAACCATCAACAGGTTTTTATTGGTGAAAACGAATTTCAGACTTTCTTTCAAGCTGACTTTCTCTTCCGTGTAAGGTACGCGCTCACGGTTGTTGACAAAGAAAATCATAATGAACAACACACAACCGAGCACACAAACCGCCGTGGAGAACATCAAATCAAGCCCCTGCCCCTCAGCGGTTTTATACTGCTGTTCGCCGAGCGCCAATTTCATAATCGCGCCGACAACCGGCAAAACAACCATGCCGCCGGACTGCCCGACAGAACGGAAAATGCTCGCAATCGAAATCGCGTCGCTGCGCTCGGTGGGGTTCGGTGTGCAGCAGGCACCGAAGCAGTTGGACGGACTTTCCACCGCGCAGGAAAACGCCGTGTAAAGCGCGTAAATCACAAACATCCAAACCACAGCCGCGGTGTAGCTGTTGGTTTTCGGGGCGATAAACACAAACATGGAAACAAGCGCCAGCGGGATAACGCCGAAGCCGAACCACGGGCGAATCTTGCCCCATTTGGTGCGGGTACGGTCCACCAAAAAGCCGATAATCAGCTCACACGCGGCGCCCACAAAGCCCGCAACGCCGAAAACATACGCCAAAATTCTTGTGATGCTTTCGGGGTCAATATCGGTCCCTTTAAACGCAAAATCGTTGAAGAAGGTGTATGTATAATCCGGCATCCAGCCTGTCAACAGCGCAATGCCGAAAAGACCGATGCCGTAGGTCCACACCTCAGACTTTTTCATGTATTTTTTCATGCTTTCCCTCGTTTCTCCGGCCAGCCGGTGAACATAAACAGAAAAGAGTGTCCATTTTCTGACACTCTTTCCATTAAATTAACAAATATTATATGCCGATGGCCGAAAAATCGCAATCAGCATTTTACACAAAGTTTCGAAAAATTTTACGACAATTTAACAGTCTTGCCGTCGGCGACAATCTCGTCGTAATCAGACGTTTCCGGCACGACGAAGGAAATGGCGGATTCCAAAATCCGGAACGTGAAATCGGTCACATATTCACACTCGCCGTCCACGTTAACCGCGGCGGGGTTTTGGCTGATAATCTGCATTTTTTTGCCGCGCAAAAAGTGGGTGAAATCCCAAGAAAGGTGTTCCCCGCGCTTATATTTGCCGACAAGGCCGGCAAGCTTTAAGGTGTTGCAGGTTTTTTCGACAATGATAAAATCCAAAAGACCGTCGTCGGGCACTGCTTTCGGCGCGCCTTTATAGCCGCCGCCGTACCAACGCGCATTGGCGCACAACGAGAAGAGCATAGTCCCCTCAATGACTTTTTCGTCGTCGAGAATGACTTTAAAACGGCTGCTGTTGACCCGGCGGAACAAACAGTAAAACAGCGCGAGCGTATAGGCAAATTCGCCGCCGACACCGGGCATTTTTTTGAAAGCCGCCTGTTTTGCGCAGACTTCGGCGTCAAGCCCCATGGAGCACTGGTTGATTGCCACGCGGTCGCCCGCCTGAATCAAATCAAACCGGCGGGTTTTGCCGTTAACCTGCGCGTCCAGATTGATTAACTTTTCACGGTCGCCCAAAATGCGGGCAAAATCGTTGCCGGAGCCGAGCGGAATGCTCGCCACTTCGACGTTCGGATATTTGTAAGCGCCGTTGACCACCTCATAAAGCGTGCCGTCGCCGCCGCAGGCGTAAAACCGCACCGGCTCGCCCTTTGACGCGACCGACTCGACATAACGCATACCGTCTAAACGCTCTTTCGTCACATAAATTTCCCATTCATATTGCGGGTGCGCGGCAAAATACGCCTCCACTTCGGGAATGATACGCTTCGCCGCTTTGCCTTTGCCCGCGGTCGGATTCACAATAAAAATATGCTTCACAATATCCACCCCATATCACACAAAACTCATTTAAAATACATATACGCCTGGCACCGAATCATGCCGTTATAAAGCTTGCGGCGTTTGTCCGCGCGCCGTTTGAACAAGGTTTCAAACTCTTCTTCCGGGCTTATCACACAATAGCTGAAACCGTGGCGGCGAGGAAAAACTTTTCCCATCGTTTCAATCAAGCGCGCCGCCTGTTTTTTATCTTGTAGCCGCTCGCCGTAAGGCGGGTTGCAAATCACCGTGCCGTGTTCGGTCGCGGGTTTAAAATCGCGAATATCCGCGCGTCTGAAAATGATTTTATCACGTACGCCGGCGCGGACGGCATTTTCTTCGGCAATTTTCAGCGCTTCTTCGTCAATGTCAGAGCCGAACGCCTGAAAATCCGGCGCGGGCACAACGGCGTTTTGCGCTTTTTCGCGTTCTTCGCGCCAAACCTCCGGCGGAATTTGCGGGAACCGTTCCGCGGTAAAGTGGCGGTGCAGTCCCGGCGCGATATTTTGCACGAGCATAGCGCCCTCAATCAAAATCGTGCCGGACCCGCACATCGGGTCGTAAAGCGTGTGATAAGGACGAAGCCGCGACATCGCGCACAGCGCCGCCGCCAAAGTTTCGCGAATCGGCGCTTCGTTCGCCGCCGGACGGTAACCGCGTTTATGTAAGGTTGTGCCGGTTGTATCCAAAAACAAATGTACCTGATTTTTTAAAATCGAGAAAATCAGCGCGTGGCGCACGCCGGTTTCTTCAAACCATTCAATATGGTAACGCTGTTTGAGCCGCTCAACCGCCGCTTTTTTGATAATCGACTGACAGTCGCTGACGCTGAACAAATCCGAGCGCAGGCAATGCCCTTTCACCGGAAATTCGTCGTATTCGCCGATCCAGTTTTCCAAAGGCAGCGCCTTGACGCCGTCAAAAAGCTCTGTGAATGTGTGCGCTTCAAATGCGCCGAGCACAATCAAAATCCGTTCCGCAAATCTCGAGCAGAGATTGGCGCGCGCAAGCAGGTGTTCATCGCCTTCAAAAAAGACGCGTCCGTTTTCCGGCGCGACCGCTTCGGCGCCCATATTCCGCAGTTCTTCCGCGACAAAGCTTTCCAAGCCGAACAAACACGGCGCGGCAAATTGAATTTTCATAAAAGGTACTCCTCCGAGCCGTTTTTCGGCAAAACCTATGCCTAATAGTATATATGCATTTTCACAGAAAAGCAAGATTTATGTTGTATTTCCTGTCACTTTGTTGGATTTTACAAAAAAGAAAAAAGGGGCAGAAGTGATTTCTGCCCCCGTTTGGTATTTTGACAAATTACTGCTCGACCGCGTAAACGCTGACTTTTTTGCGGTTCTTGTCCATTCTTTCGAATTTGACTTTGCCGTCAATCTTTGCGAACAGGGTGTCGTCGGAGCCTTTGCCGACGTTCTCACCGGGATGGATGTGCGTGCCGCGCTGTTTGACAAGAATGTTGCCGGCGAGCACGAACTGACCGTCCGCACGTTTTACGCCGAGTCTTTTGGATTCGGAGTCACGGCCGTTTTTGGTGGAACCCATACCTTTTTTGTGCGCAAACAACTGAATGTTTATTTTGAGCATTATAAAGCACCTCTTTCAACTTGGATAAAATCGGGATATTGTTCGGATAACGCTTGTAAATGCAGGAAAAAGCCCTGCAAAATATCAGACGCTTTTTCTGCTTCTTCGTTTGAGAGCGTCAAACGAAAGTAGCCGTCCTTTTCCGTGATTTCGGGGGAGAGCGAAAGGATTTCGGTCAAGGTGTTTGCCGTCATGTAAACGGGAGACGAAACCGCAGCGCAGATAATATCTTCGCCGCTTTCGGCGCTTCCCGAATGACCGCTGACACAAAAGCCGGTAATCAAGCCTTGTTCCCCGACACGGAATTTCGCGCGAATCATTTAAGCGTTGATCGCGGAAATCTCAACCTTGGTGTAGGGCTGACGATGACCTTTTTTGCGTTTCTCGTTCTTTTTGGGTTTGTAAGTGAAGACAACAATCTTCTTTGCTTTGCCGTTTTTCAGCGCTTTGGCTGTAACGGTTGCGCCCTCAACATAGGGCTTGCCGACTTTAATACCGTCGTCGGTGCCGACTGCGATGACCTTGTCAAAGGTGACATCTGCGTTTTCTTCGACTGCAAGCTTTTCCACATAAAGCACATCGCCGGCTTCGACTTTGTACTGCTTGCCGCCTGTTTCGATTACTGCGTACATAGTTTTACCTACCTTAATATAGACTCGCTACCGGAGGCGGGAAAAATCCGCTTTTGGCGCCTTGCGGCACCGCCCCTAATATGCGGCAAATGGTATTTTATCAGAAAAGTCAATGGTTGTCAACCGTTTTTTCTGATTTTCGGCGAATCTCGATTATCCCGTAAGCTTCCGCCGGAGTTCTAGCAAAATCGTGCGCTCGCGGCGAGACACCTGCACTTGAGAAAGTCCCAAAATTTCGGCGGTTTTGGTTTGCGTAAGCCCCTTATAATAGCGAAGCTCGATAAGCCGCCGGTCATTTTCGGGCAAAATTTTTAAAACCTCGGAAAGCGCCAGCTTGTTTTGAATTTCCTCCTCTTCGGATTCCACGGGAATGTCGATTTGCCGGTCGTTTTCTTCGTGCAGTTCGGTTAAAGACGCCACCGGCATTGACAAATTGACAAGCTGCGCCATTTCATATTCGGACACCTGCATTTTCGCCGCGAGTTCCCGCAGCGTCGGCTCACGCGAAAGTGCGGCGGTCATTTTCTCACGCAGTTTTGCCGCTTCTCTCGCGCGTTCTTTTAAAGCGCGGCTGATTTTCACCGCGCCGCCGTCGCGAAACAGCCGTTTCATTTCGCCCAAAATCGCCGGAACGGCATAAGTCGAAAACGCAAAACCACGCGACTCGTCAAAGCCGTCGGCGGCTTTAACAAGCCCCAAACAGCCGGCGGAAAACAGGTCGTCATATTCAATCCCCTTGTTGCGAAAGCGATTCGCACAGGCGTGCACCAGCCCGAGGTTATCGCAAATCAGTTCTTCACGGCGCAATGCTTGTGTGCCTGCCGCGAATGTATTTAATCAGCGTCACGGTCGTTCCGCTCCCCACTTTGGAACGCACGCGCACATTGTCAGAAAAGCTTTCCATCACCGAAAAGCCGAGCCCCGCGCGGTCGCCGCCGCCTGTCGTAAACAGCGGTTCGCGCGCTTTCTCGACGTCGGCTATTCCACAGCCGCGGTCACGGATTTTAATTTCCACCTTGCCGTTTTCAAACAGCCGCACGGTTATGTAAATGATACCCATTGTATTTTTGTAAGCATGCACAATGCAGTTCGTCACCGCTTCGCTGACGGCGGTTTTAATGTCGTTGATTTCTTCAAGCGTCGGGTCGAGCGTCGCGGCAAACGCCGCCACCGCCACGCGCGCGTAGCCCTCGTTAACCGAACGGCTTTCCAGCTGCATTTTCATTTCATTCTGTGGTTTCACGGTTTTTTTCCTCCTTTTTCCCCTTGCGGGCAAGCGTGGCAATTTTGTCAAGCCCCGCAAGGCGCATCACTTTATAAGCGTGGTCGGACAAATTCTGAATTTCAAGCGTACAGCCCATGCTTTCTAAAAGTTTATACCGCCCCATGACAAGCCCTATCCCGGAGCTGTCCATAAACGTCACGCCGCCGAAATCCAAAACGGTTTTTTCGGGGCGAAAACAGGCGGCGGTTTCGTCAATTTTATCGCGCACGGTCGGCGCGTTGTGGTGGTCAAGCTCGCCGCTTAAATATACGGTCATCAGCTTGTCCGCCGTTTCGATTGTGGTTTGCATAGTTTTCCTCCTTTGGTCATCCGTAGTTCTGATTGTATTCCACCCGGTGTGCGGATTTTGTCAAAGCGCGGCGGGGCACAAAAAAACGGACGGTTTCCCGTCCGTTTTGCCTGTATTAAATTGTTTTCGGTTTCTTATTTTCCGAAATACATATAGCGCATGAATTTTTCGGAAAAGCCCGCGTCTTTTGCGAGGTCTATATAGGTTGCGTGCGAGACGATGGCTTCGGCGCGCGCGGTTTCCTCTTTATAAACCGCGCACCCCTCCAAAGACGAGTTGCCGAGCCACACGCATTTTTTTAAAAATTTCGGATTGATAAGTCCGGTTTTGCAAGCGCTTTGCACATTGAGAAATGCGGAAAACCCGCCGGAAAGATAAACCGTTTCCACGTCCGCTTCGGAAATACCCGCAAGCTCTAAAAGCTGCTGTGTGCCCGCGCGGACAGCGGATTTTGCAAGCTGAAACTGCCGGATATCCGCCGCCGTGACCTCGACCTCGGGCGCGACGGGGAATGCTTCTTCCTCCATAGCGCCGGTCTCGTCCACAATGCCGTGGATAAAAAGCTCGCTGACAATATCGACAAGCCCCGTTCCGCAAACGCCCGTCGGCTTGTCGCCCAAAAATGTCGGGCCGTAAGGGTAAACGTAGTGCGTTATCGCACCGTTGGATGCTGGCATACCGCAGGAAATATTCGCACCTTCAAAGCAGGGCCCCGCTGCGGTCGCCGTGCAAAGCACATGATTTTCATTAAACAACGCCACTTCCGCGTTGGTGCCGAGGTCAATGAGCAAATTATATTTCCCCGCTTTCGGAAAATTGCAAAGGAGAAGCCCCGCTAACACGTCCGCGCCGACAAACGTGGAAATGCACGGAAGTGTGGTGACCGTTTCGCCCGGCAGCCCGAGCGATTGCGCCGGGACCGTTTGCGCCTTTAAAAACTGCGGCGTATAGGGCGCTGTGCCAAGTGTCGAACAGTCGGCGCCTAAAAACAGGTGCAGCATGGTCGTGTTGCCGCTGACATAAATCTTTTGTATCTGCGCGCCCGTCGCCGTCAGAGGCTCGATTTCCTTTTTAAGGGCGTCTAACAAAACGCGCTGGAGTTCCGCTCCCCCGTGTTGCGTGCCGTAAGAAATTCGGCTGATTACATCCGCACCGAACGCTTTTTGCGGGTTGTCAAACGCTTTACGGTAAAGTATGGTCCGTTTTATAGGCTCCACCAGCGCCAAGGCGACGGTGGTGGTGCCGATGTCAATCGCCAAGTCCGCTTCCCCTGCCGGAATCTCGTCTTTTGCCGCTTTTGTTTCGGGGGTGACGATTGTATCGCTTTTCGGAAGCGACAAAACGTGAATATCTTTTGTGACGTTATATTGACAGGCGAGCACTTCGCCGATTTCTTGTAAATTCACGCGGCATTTGCCGCATTTCCCCGTCCCGCCGCAAGGCAAGTCTAAAGAAAAGCCGTTTTCACGCAATGCATTTGCAAGGGAAGTCCCCTTTTGCACGTTCAGGCAGGTATTTTCTATAAAAATACAAACGGTTTCCACGGTTTCGCCTCCTTCGGTGGTTTCTTTGTTTAGACTACCCAATCTTTTACGGTTTGTCAAGAAAAAACGGCCTTCTAAAAGAAAGCCGTTTTTATGTTCTCTGTTATTTTTCCGAAACCACAATTTTGCCGCCGACCATGACGTAGCTTACGTTGACGTTGTCATCAAACAGCAGCAAATCCGCGTCATAACCGGGTTCGATTTTGCCTTTTTTGTCGCCGATTCCAATCACGCGCGCGGGCGTAAGGCTCGCCATTTTGACGCAAATTGGCAGCGGCAGCCCGATTTCACGGTACATATTGCGCACAAGCTTGTCACAGGTCGCGACCGACCCCGCAAGGCACGAACGGTCGGCGAGCTTCATTACGCCGTCTTCATAAACGACCGCCATACCGTTTTCCTGGGTAAAGACCTGCCCTTCTTCCATATCCAGCGCGGCATATTCCAGGCCGTCGGTAATCAGATACATGCGGTCGGGGCCTTTGCACTTATAAATCAGTTTCAGCACCCCCGCCGGCTGGTGCCGCAAATCGGCAATGACCTGGGTGGTCACATTGTCGTTGCAAAGCGCGGCTTCGACCGTACCCGCATAGCGGAAAACGCCGATTTTGTGGCAGGACGTGCAGGCGTTGTAAAGGTGGGTAACGTCACTGTATCCGTTTTGGAACGCTTCTTCGGCGACGTCGTAATCGCCCGCGGAATGGGCAATCGACGCTACAATCCCGTGTTTTTGCATCGCTTTGCCGAGCGCCATACCGCCGGCGGTCTCCGGCGCTGCGCCCATCATACGAATCCCGTCCCAGTAAGAAAGCAAATCTTCATAATCCCACTCGTCGGGCACTAAAATATTTTCGGGACTTTGCGCGCCGCACATTTTCGGGGACAAAAACGGTCCTTCCAAGTGCGCGCCGAGAATATTGACGCGGTCGGTCGCGGTTTGCGCCGCCTTGATACCGTCTATGGCGGTTTTTAACTGCTCGATGGGCGCTGCCAACGTAGTCGGCAAAATCGAAGTTGTGCCGTAGCGCGCGTGCGCTTCACACATTTTCACGACCGCGTCTTTCCCGCCCATGGCGGAATATCCGCCGCCGCCGTGGACGTGCAAATCGATAAAGCCCGGGGAAAGATAACGTCCGCCGCCGTCGACGATTTCCGTTTCGGGTGTCGCTTCAATCGTGGTTGCCACTTCGGCAATTTTGCCATCGCGCACCAACACTTCCCCTTTTTCCACGGTGTTTTCTTTCACGATGTTTACATTGCGAAATAAAGTCATAACCATTCCTCTTTATAAGCTTGCCGTCAGGCAGGCGATTTCTCCTTTGTCTGTAATGTCAATCATGCCGTAGTCGCCGCCGCGCACACTGCCGGGGCACATAAAATAAATCCCGTCGATATAATCGACCCGCGCGACGTGGGTGTGGCCGTATATAGCGACGTCCGCCTTGCGCGCTTTGGCTTCCGAGACAAGGTCTTGAAGCCCGTATTTTACCAAGCGCGTGTGGCCGTGAAGCGCAAAAATTCGTTTCCCGCCGAGCGGGACAAGTTCTTCTTTCGGAAGCGTGGCCCCCCAGTCGCAGTTGCCGGCGAGCGCGGTGACTTTTTTGTTGACCAATAGCTTTTGCACCGACGGGGAAAAGAAGTCGTCCTCGCCGTCGCCCAAGAAAAACACCGCCTCGGCTTCGGGGTGCAGGCGCAGAACGCGCTCTAATGAATAATAGTCCCTGTGGGAATCCGACAGGACCAGCGCACGAAGCATAAAAACCGACCTCTTTTCATAGATTATAGTAATTATAGCAAAACGGCGAGGTGTTTGCAATGCAAAATGATAACGGGAATTTGGACCGCATTTTAAAGGAAATTAAGCAAAAAGGCAGCAAAAAAGAAGCGGAAGATTATTTGATGAAACAGTTAAGTCCGACCCAGTCGGAAAAGCTGCAGGCGGTCTTACAAGATGAAAATGCCATGCAGAATTTATTAAAAACCCCGCAAGCGCAGGCGCTTTTGAACAAACTTTTGGAGGGCAACGATGGACAGCATTCGTGAACTGCTTGATTCCGTAAGCCCCGAAGACCTCGAACGGCTCAAAAGTGTGGCACAGAACCTGATGCAGGATAGCGGCAGCGGTGGCGGTCAATCCGGCAAAAAAGAAGAATCGCACCAAAAAGGGAGTGAAAACGCCGGCGCAGGGCTTTCGGCGATGCTCGGCGATGACATGGCAAAAACACTTGCCGCGGTTGCGGGCAGAATGCACGAAGAAGACGACCGCACCCGCTTTTTGCAGGCGCTTCGCCCCCTGCTTTCCGAAGAACGGCAGAAAAAGGCGGACGAGGCCATGCGTTTTTTGCGGCTGATGGATATGCTTCCGCTTTTGAAAGGAATGTTCTGATATGCGCGAATACACCTATGACGAGCTGCAGAGAATGCAGGAAAAGGCGCTCGAGCGCGTGCGCAATATGCAGCTGCACTCCAAAGAAGTGGTGGAGGAAACCAACCGGGCGATTGAATCGCAATCTCCGCCGCCTAGACGCCAACCGCGGGAAACTGCGCCGGCGCCCGAAAAACACGGCGGGCGGATTAAAATGCCGCTGAATCTTCCGGAGGACCGCGACATCACCTATCCGACGTTCCGCGAATATTTTGCGCCGGAAAACGAAAAGGCAAAAAAACAGACCGAGCAAAAAACCAAAGCCAATCTTTTAGACAGTGTTTTGGAAGAACCCGACGAGGCGGTTTTGTTTTCGCTGCTTCTGCTTTTGCGGTCAGAAGGCGCAGACGAAGCGCTGATGATGGCGCTGCTTTATATTATGTCCTAAAAAGGACGGAAAGCGAGAAGGCTTTCCGTCCTTTTGAATTGTAAATTTATTTTTCTGCCGCGGGGGCGTTTTCCAGTTCTTGTTTCATCGGCAAAATCTCTTTTTTGTAAACGTGCCGCAGGAAAATTGTGCTGAACACGAGAGACGCGATTTCGGAAATCGGGAACGAAAGCCAAACCGATTCAAGCCCGAAAAAGCGGGCGAACACATACGCGACCGGCAAAAGCACACAAAGCTGACGAAGCAACGAGACCCAAAGGCTCAAAAGCCCGTGACCGAGCGCCTGGAACATCGACGAACAAACAATCGCGTAGCCTGCGAACAGGAAGCTTACGCTGATGATGCGCAACGCCGGAATGCCGATGGCGAGCATATTTTCCGAAGCGTTGAAAATTGCCAAAAGCTTGTCCGGCAAAAGCAGGAATACAAGAAGCCCGATGAACATAATCCCGACCGCATACAAAATGCTGAGCTTGACGGTGTGGGTGATGCGTTGGGGCTTTTTCGCGCCGTAGTTGTAAGCGACAATCGGCACCATGCCGTTATTAAGCCCGAACACGGGCATAAACACAAAGCTTTGCAGTTTAAAATACACGCCGAACACCGCGGTTGCCGTGGGGGTAAAGGCGATGAGGATTTTGTTCATGCCGAAGGTCATCACGCTGCCGATGGACGCCATGATAATGGACGGCACGCCGACTGAATAAATGTTGCGGATAATCCTTGCTCCGGGACGGAAATTGCGCACGTGCAGGCGCACTTCCGGGTTTTTAAAGTGGTTGAGCACAACGGCCAAAATAAACGCGACAATCTGACCGAATACGGTAGCCGCCGCGGCGCCCGCAACGCCCATTTTCGGGAAGCCCAAATATCCGAAAATCAATATCGGGTCGAAAATGATGTTGATAATTGCGCCGACGCCTTGCGTAATCATCGTATAAATGGTTTTGCCGGTGGATTGCAAAAGGCGTTCAAAGGTAACCTGCCCGAATACGCCGAACGAGAACACCGTGCAAATAATCAAATACTGTTCGCCGTAATTGACGATTTCTTCAATATCGGTCTGCAACGTGAAAAACAGACGCGAGAAAAAGCCGCCGAGCAGCGCGAACACCGCGAAACTGCAAAACGCCAAAAACACGGCGTTGCCCGCGGTTTTGTTAACGCGGTCGAAATTCTTTTCACCGAGGCTTTTGGAAAGCAGGGCGTTGACACCGACGCCCGTGCCCGTGGCGACGGCAATCATCAGGTTTTGCGCCGGAAACGCGAGGGAAACGGCGGTCAGCGCGTTTTCACTGATTTGCGCCACGAACATGCTGTCGACGATGTTGTAAAGCGCTTGCACCAGCATGGAAATCATCATCGGCACCGACATGGAAATCAAAAGCCGGTTGACGGGCATTATACCCATTTTATTTTCTTTTTGAACTGCTGTTTTTGTTGCCATTACTCTTTTTCCTTTCCGCCGGCGAGCGTAATAATCTGCTGCGCCGCGGCGGGAAGCCCGATAGCGCTGTTAATAAGCAGGTGGTAGTTGTGGGGGTTGCCCCATTCTTCGCCTGTAAAGCGGTCATAATAAGCCGAACGATGGCGGTCGATTTTTTGCAAATACCGCTGATAATCGCTTGCTTTTTCGCCGTAGTCCTCTTCCACGCGGCGGACGCGCTCTTCCATCGGGGCGTAAACAAACACCTTTAAAACCGACGGTTTGTCGCGAAGAATATAGTCCGCGCAGCGGCCCACAATTACACAAGGCCCTTTTTCGGCAAGTTTTGTAATCACATTAGCCTGCGCCAAAAACACCTGGTCGTCCAGCGGCAGATTGCGGCTGTCAAAATACAGGTTATAAAGGAAACTCGAAGTCCGGCGCATTTCGGACGTTTCCACATAACTTGCGGCAAAGCCGCTGTCTTCGGCAATCATCTGGATTAGCTTTCTGTCATAAAGCGGAATCTGCAATTTATCCGCCACCATTTTGGCGATTGTTCTGCCCCCGGAGCCATGTTCACGACCGATTGTGATAATCGAATATTTCATGTAATTTCACTCCTTTTTTAGCTTTTCAATATTCATTTTCAGTATAATATATTTTATACCGCCTCCATTTTTCTGTCAATCGGGCGCCCTTGCACCTGAGCGAATTTTTTACAATTCCGTCGAACCGGTTGTCAAAGCTTTTCGGGGTGTGGTATAATACTATAATAAAGAAAAGCGGATAAAAAAGCAAAAATTTTTAGGCGCAAGCCGCCTTATTTTCAGGCTTTTTCGATACCCTTTTTCTTGGAATTTAAAATATAAACATATATTTTCAAAAAGCCGCCGCTCTTTTCGGTAAGGCGATTTGAAATTACGGAGGTTTTTTCTATGTCGAAACACAGTGACCGTGCGGTGGAATTGTTTAAATCCGGCTATAACTGCTCTCAAGCCGTTTTTGCCGCCTTTTGTGATAAAACAGGGCTTCCCGAGGAAACCGCGCTTCGCGTTGCGGCGGGACTCGGCGGCGGCGTCGGCAGAATGCGCGAAGTTTGCGGCGCCGTTTGCGGCGCGGCAATGCTTGCGGGTATGGTGTACGGCGCGACAGACGGCAAAGACCGCGAAGCGAAAGCCCTCACCTATAAAAAGGTGCAGGAAATTGTCGAGATTTTTAAGCAAACCAACCACTCCGTTGTCTGCAGGGAGCTTTTGGGGCTTTCCGGAAGCGCACCAACACCCCCTGTACCGCAGGAGAGAACCGAAATCTATTATAAAAAACGCCCTTGTGTGCAGATTGTTGAAGACGCGGCAAAAGCCGCGGAAGCCGTGTTATTCCCCGAAGAACAGGAGTGACCATATGGAATATCCGAATACCGTATTTATTGAAAGCCGGCAAGGCACCATCGCCATTGGCAACCGCTATATCGTCCGTGTTTTTTCTGTGGACGAGAAGCGACATCTTCGCACTGAATTTGTCCGTAACCGCCGCATAGAAGGCGGGCTGGATTTAGAATTTCAGCCCTGTTCGGAAGAATTTGTCATCCGGGTAAAAATGAAACGGAAAAAACCGGCGGCGCTCAAAAGCTCCGCACTGCAGGTCGAGGACATCTGCACGTGCAGCAAGGAAAACTGTAAAGTACTGGAAATTCGCTTTGCGCCTTACCGGGTTTTGGGCGTAACCTACACAGTAACGGAAACCATTGAAGCAACAGAGGACAAGCCGTTTTTATATAAGACACTGTCTCTTTCTGCTTCAGACGACCGTGTGCTTATTGACACGATTGACACAGAATTCATATCCCTGCCGCGCGGCATTCAGCAAAAATGGAGCCGCCCGAACATGAAAAAAGCTTATCTCACCCCGTTCCAGTCGGCGCTCGGTCAGCCTGTGTATTTGAACGGTCTTTACACCGGCAGCGAGTTTCCCGCCAACGACAACAACATTGAAGACGGCATTGCCCACATTCGTTACTATGCCGGAAAATCCATGCATGATCTGAAAAACGGAAAACCGGCATACACCACCTGGAAAACGGTTTTCGGCGCGGCAAGAAGTTTAGAGCCGGAAGTCATCCGCGCAGATTTTCTCAGCTATATCCGTTCCATCTCGCGTCCGATTTCTTTGCGTACACAATATAATTCCTGGTTTGACCATATGCTGGACATTGACAAGGATAATATTCGCAGTTCGTTCTTTGAAATCGAAAAGGGCATGACGCAAAACGGGCTTCCGCCGGTTGACGCCTATGTGGTGGACGACGGCTGGCCGGATTACGACAAGGATTTTTGGTGCTTTAATCAAAAGTTCCCCAACGAGCTTTATGAAAGCGCCGCCCTCGCTAAAAACTTTGCTTCCGATTTCGGTCTGTGGCTTGGCCCGCGCGGCGGCTACAACAAGAAAACCCCGCGGTTTGCAAGACGAATGCAGCGCGCCAAAAAAGGCGGCTACAACCGCCGCAGCCACGACATCTGCACTGCCGACCACCGCTATACGGAAAATGTAAAGGCTCTGTTTTTAGATTACATGGACCGCTTTGACATCAACTACTGGAAGCTGGACGGCTTTATGCTTCGTTCGTGCCCCTCCCACCGGCACGGGCACCCTACCGGCGGATATGAAGATATGTATTGCTTTACCGACCACTGGGAACGCTGGATTGCGGTATTTCAAGAAATGCACCGCCACCGCGAAGCGCAGGGCAAGTCACTTTGGATCAACCAAACCAGCTACTGCAACGCTAGCCCGTGGCATCTGCAATTTTCAGAAAGCCTTTGGATGCAGAACAGCGACGATATAGGATTTATCGACAAGACAACAAACGGCGAAGCCATGCAAGGCAAAGATTTTGACCGCATGCTTACCTACCGTGATACAAAATATTTTGATTTCCATGAAACGCGCGCCTATCAGTTCCCGTTGTCGAACATGTATAACCACGAGCCGATTTACGGCAATACCGCAAAAATTCAGATGACAGATGAGGAATTCCGCAAATATCTGTATATGCTGGCGACGCGCGGCACAGCATTTTGGGAATTGTATTACAGCTGCAACATGATGAACGATGTCAAATGGCAGATTAACGCTGATGTGCTGCGGTTCTTAAAGGACAATTTCCACATTCTCCGCAATGCAAAGCTCATCGGGCATTCCCCGAACACAGGCGCTGTCTATGGATACTCTGCCTGGGAAGGCGCAGAAGGCTTTGTTTCACTTCGAAATCCGATGCCCTATGCGCAGACTTTTTCGTTCACACTGGATCGGCGCATCGGCGTTGCTGAGGGTACGCAGGACATGGTCTGCACCTCGGTTTTACCCCATGTGCAAACCGAACAGGGCAAGCCCTGGAATTACGGCGACACTTACGAAATCGAACTTAACCCCCACGAAATCCGTGTTTTGCACTTCGGTGCACCGGTAACAGCACCCCCGGTGCTTCTGCGCGCCAAGGCGATGGACGAGCACACCGTTTTGCTCACCTTTGACCGCCACATTTTCCCGGGCGAATTCGCCTGTGCAGGGGAAAAAGCCGAAGCCGAGCTGCTGGCTGATTACAGTGAAGTCCGGCTGGACAGCGCGCAGCCGTTCCCCTACGGAGAAAGCTTTTCGGTGCAATATGCTGTTCGCGATGTTTACGGAAACCTGGCAGAGAGCACAGAAAAATGCATTTGTTATAAAGACCACCTGCTGCCCGAATTCGTCACCGGCGTCGATGAATTTACCGTGCGCCTCCGGCTGAACAACGCCCCGGAAGACGGCATTTTATACACGCAGGGCGACAGCCTTGTCCTCAGCGTTTCCAACGGTAAGCTTGTGGCGGACTGCTGCGGTATTCGCGCAAAGTCAGATGACAAAGTCAGCGGCGGCGCTGTGCGCGCAGACCTCGTTCGGGAGCGCAACGGTATTTTAAAGATTTATGTCAACGGAACCCTTTCCGGCGCCGGTTATCGCGCAGAATCTCCGCTTCCGGCTGTATCAGCCGGAGAAATCCGCAAAAACGCTGCCATAGAAAGCTGCACACTGTATGACCGCGCGTTCGCATATGACGAACTGCGGTAATTGTTAAACGATTCAAAAGGAGGAAAAGCTGTGTGTTCTTTTTGCTGCCCGGTATGTTCCCTGCCGCTTGAAGAAAGTGAGCGCACCTACTCTTGTGCGAACGCGCACAGCTTTGACAAAGCCAAAAGCGGTTATGTAAACCTTTTAACCCATGCCGCCAACACCCACGGCAACCACGGCGACAACCGCGACATGGTGCGTGCGCGCCGCGATTTTTTAGACAAAGGCTTTTACGCTCCCTTACAACAAAAAATTGCCGCGCTGGTGGGGAAATATTTAAGCCCCGGCGGCGTTCTTTTAGACAGCGGCTGCGGCGAAGGGTATTATACCGCTGCGGCAGCTAAAGCCGCACCGCAAGCGACCATACTCGGCATAGACATCTCTAAAGAAGCCGCAAAGCTTGCGGCAAAACGCTGCAAAAGTGCAAAAATTGCCGTAGCCAGCGCTTTCCATTTGCCGATAGCTGACAACAGCATCGATATGCTTTTAGAGGTGTTTTCCCCCTATTGTGCAACGGAGTTTGACCGCGTTTTAAAACCGGACGGCATTTTTCTGGAAGTGATTCCGGGCGAAAACCATCTGTTTGCGCTGAAAAGCGCGGTGTATGACGAGCCTTATAAAAATCAGGTGGACAAATTCGAGCGACCGGGCTTTACGCTTTTGGAAGTGCAAAGCGTTTCGGGGAAAATCCGCTTAACGTCGCAAACAGACATTCAAAACCTGTTTTTGATGACGCCTTATTATTATAAAACCGGCAAAAAAGAACAGGCACGGCTTGCGGCTTTAAAAACGCTGGTTACCGAAATCGAATTTTTCCTGCCCGTTTACCGAAAAGACGCGTAAAAAAGCTTAAAAACCCATAGTTGCAGTTTTTGACCATTTCAAGTATAATAAAAAAGTAAATCTGCTGATTTGAGGTGTGTATTATGGAAAAGAAAAAAGTCAAGGTCACCATTGCCGGCGCAACCTATTCGCTGCTGACCGACGAGACCGCGGCATATACCAACGAACTCGCAACGGATATTGATGAAAAAATCAAAGAGATTCAATCTGCCAATCCGTTCATTACCGCAAACCAGGCGGCAATCCTTGTGGCGATTGAGCTTGCCGACCAAGTGAAAAAGACCGAACAGATTGTCGAAAGCTATCGCTCCCAGATTAAAGATTATCTGAAAGACACCTCCGAGGCACAGACCGAGCGCGATTTCTATAAACGCGAGCTCGACCGTATGCGCACCGAAGCGAAAGCCAAAAAGACCGACCAAATCAATTTGTTCACGCAAAGTCATGACGAAGCCTGAGATTCTTGCCCCCTGCGGCGGATTCCCCGCGCTTTTGGCAGCTTTGCGCTGTGGCGCGGACGCCGTTTACTTTGGATTCGGTGCGTTTAACGCGCGCCGAAACGCTGCCAATTTCAGTGACGAAGAAGCAAAAAAGGCGCTCCGGCTTTGCCGTCTGCACGGTGTGCGTGCGCACATTACGCTCAACACGTTAGTGTCAGACGACGAACTGAAAAACCTTGCCGAAACTTTAAAGCGTACCTGTCGCGAAGCGGCAGATGCGCTTATTTTGCAGGATTTGGGCGTTATTCGCCTTGCGCGCACCCTTTACCCGGACCTGCCGCGGCACGCGTCCACGCAAATGACCGTCGGCACACCGGCGGGACTCCGGCTTCTCGCGTCGCGCGGCTTTTCGCGGGCAGTGCTTCCGCGGGAGCTCACGAAATCGGAAATCGCCGAACTTTCGGAAAACGCACCGCTGGAACTTGAAGCGTTCGTACACGGCGCGCTTTGCATGTGTGTTTCGGGACAATGCCTTTTAAGCGCGATGCTGGGATCGCGCAGCGGCAACCGCGGGCTTTGCGCGCAACCCTGCCGCCTGCCGTTTGCCGCAGACGGCGGCACGGGACATGATTTAAGTTTAAAAGATTTATCTTTAATTGATAATCTGCCCGAACTTGTCAAGCTCGGCGTTTGCTCGTTTAAAATTGAGGGGCGCATGAAACGCCCCGAATATGTTGCCGCCGCGGTAACCGCTTGTCGCGAGGCACTGGCGGGGAATTACAACGACACGCGCGAGGCGGATTTAGAAGCGTTATTTTCGCGTTCCGGCTTTACAGACGGGTATTTTGAAAACAACCGCGGCAAAGCGATGTTCGGCACGCGAAAGAAAGAAAATGTCACGGCGACGACAAACACGCTTTTGAAATCTTATGAAAAGCTATATGAAAAAGAATGTGCGGTTCGACCGGTTCAATTTGAATTTACGGCGAAAATAAATGATGCGCCGCGCCTTGTCGCCGTGTGTGACGGGCACAGTGTCACCGTTTTTGGGGATACACTTTGCGAGCCGGCGAAAACACGGCCGCTGACCGAGGAAACCGTCGAAAAGCAACTGCAAAAATGCGGCGGCACGGTTTTCTTCGCGAAAGAAATCCAATACCACATAGACGAAAATATCGCACTGCCGCTTTCGGAACTGAATGCGCTTCGCCGCAAGGCGCTCGACGCCCTGACGGAAGCGCTCAGCGCGCCGAAGCCTTATAAAATCAACGAAAAGCCCCTGCTCGACGCTTTCCCGGCGCACAAAGCAAGCACAAAAAAGTGGTATTTCCGCTTCCGCGACGCAAGCGCCATACCGGAAAATTTGCAATTTGACCGGCTGTTTTTGCCGCTTTCAACGCCGAAGCAAACACTTGCAAAACATCACGCGGGCGTTTATTTGCCGCGCGGCCTTTTCGGCTCGCAAAAGCAGACTTTAAAGGCGCTTCGCGAAAGCGGGGCTCCTTATGCGCTGTGCGACACGCTAGACGCGGTGGCGATTGCAAAAGAAGCCGGCACGGAAATCATCGGCGGACCGTTTTTAAATCTGTTCAACACGTTGGCGTTAAAAGAAGCCGAGGAAATCGGCATTTCGGAAGCGACAGTTTCTTATGAACTGACCGTCAACCAAATCAATCGGCTCGGCGGCGAATTGCCGCGCGGAGTTTGCGTTTACGGGCGCACACCGCTGATGCTCACGCGCAACTGCCCCATAAAAAACGGCATGACCTGCGCGCAATGCGGGCGGAAACAATCAATTACCGACCGAAAAGGAATTGCGTTCCCGGTGCGGTGCGAAAACGGGTTTTCGGAAATTTTCAATTCCCGCCCGACCTGCCTTTCCGACCGGCTTCAGGAGCTTCAAAATATTGATTTTTATCTGCTGGATTTCACCACGGAAAACAAAGCCGAATGCCGGCAGATTATTGAAAATTACCGCCGCGGCGCGCCGGCTGACGGGGCTTATACACGCGGACTTTATTACAGAGGAGTAGAATAATGGAAGTATTGAAAATCAAGAAAGTACAGGAAAATGCGGTCATTCCGAAGCGCGCGACTGAGGGCAGCGCGGGGCTCGACCTTTGCGCCTGCATTGACGCGCCCCTAACATTAAACAGCGGCGACACCGCGTTGATCCCGACCGGGCTTGCGATAGAATTGCCGAGCAGTCAATACGGCGCGTTTGTGTTTGCGCGCAGCGGCCTTTCGATTAAACACGGTATCGGGCTTTTGAACGCGGTCGGCGTTATAGACAGCGACTATCGCGGCGAAATCAAGGTAGGCGTCATCAATCAAGTTAAAGAACCCTACACCATTGAACCGGGCGAGCGGATTGCCCAACTTGTCATTATGCCGGTGGCAACGCTTCCGGTGGAAGAAGCCCAAACGCTCGGCGAATCTGAACGCGGCGCGGGCGGCTTCGGCTCGACGGGGACGAAATAAGTTTTCTCATTTTTCGCCTGATAAAAGAAAAAGCCATTCAGCAAGTCCCCCTTATTTAAGGGGGCTTATTTTTTATAAGCGACTACATAAAAGCACAAAAAAACACCCTATCCAAACGGACAGGGTGTTTCGCGTTAGAAACGAACTTATTTGAGTTCGACTTTTGCGCCGACTTCTTCAAGCTTAGCTTTCGCAGCTTCAGCTTCTTCTTTCGGCATAGCTTCTTTGACGGTCTTGGGAGCGCCGTCAACAAGCGCTTTTGCTTCGCCGAGGCCAAGGCCGGTGAGTTCACGAACAACCTTGATAACCTTGATTTTCTGATCGCCGACTTCAGCAAGAACGAGGTCAAACTCGGTCTTTTCTTCAGCAGCGGCAGCGCCGCCGTCAGCCGGAGCAGCAACAGCAACAGCAGCTGCTGCGGAAACGCCGAACTCCTCTTCAACTGCGTGTACGAGCTCGGACAGCTCGAGAACGGACATAGCTTTGATTTCTTCAAGCAAAGCGGTAACTTTTTCAGATGCCATTTTATTTTCCTCCAATTAAAGTAGTTTTTTAGATTATTCCGCAGGGGTCTCTTCAGCTGCGGGTGCTGCTTCTTCAGCAGCCGGTGCAGCCTCTTCAGCCGCGGGAGCCGCTTCTTCGGCAGCCGGTGCAGTTTCTTCTGCTGCGGGAGCCGCCTCGCCGTTCTTGTCAACAACAGCCTGGATAACGCGTGCGAACGCAGCCATCGGCGCGTTGAATGCGCTGAGAACGGTAGCCAGCAATACTTCTCTGGACGGAAGTTTTGCAAGGCTCTGAAGCTTTGCGAGGTCAATGACCTCATTGTCCAGGAAACCGCCTTTCAGATTGAAGTTATCATTCTTTTCGGCATATTTCCCGAGGATTCTTGCAGCGGCAACGTAATCGTCCGCGCTGGTCGCAACAGCGGTGGTTCCTTCCAGAACGCTGTCGAGTTCAGCGAGATCCGTACCCTCAATTGCAAGATGAATCAAAGTGTTTTTCGTAACGGTGTATTTCACGCCGGCTTCACGAAGCTCCTTACGAAGCACGGTGTCGTCCGCAACGGAAATGCCCTTGTAATCGACCAAAACACCTGCGCAGGCGCCTTCAAATCTGGCTTTCAGGTCGGCAACCTGCTGTTTTTTCATTTCCAATACTTTCTCACTTGGCAAACGAATTCACCTCCCAAAATAAATTTACGCTTGCGTTATGAGAATAAAAAGGCCTTTTCTGCCGCAAAGACAGAAAAGGCACGTTAAACTTTAAAAGTCAACAACTTTTCCTCGGCAGGCGGACCGAAATCCTTACGCAAAAGCACCTGCTGTCTTCGGCAAGCGGGTATTATACTAACATATCCTTTCGGATTTGTCAAGTATCGAGATTATTCGGCAGCGACAGTCGCAGCGCCGAGTTTGCCGGCGTTGACTTTCACGCCGGGGCCCATGGTGGTCGCAACCACGCAGGACTTAATATACTGGCCTTTCATCGCGGCGGGTTTCGCCTTGATGATGGCGTCCATCAGTGTGTCAAAGTTTTCTTTGAGCTTTTCAGCGCCGAAAGAAGCTTTGCCGATGGGGCAGTGAATGATGTTGGTTTTGTCGAGTCTGTACTCGATCTTACCGGCTTTCGCTTCGGTAACGGCTTTCGCAACGTCCGGGGTAACCGTACCGGCTTTGGGCGACGGCATCAAGCCGCGCGGGCCGAGGACTTTACCGAGACGGCCGACAAGGCCCATCATGTTCGGTGCGGCGATGCAGACGTCAAAGTCCATCATACCGCCCTGCACCTGCTGCACAAGGTCTTCCGCACCGACGATTTCCGCGCCGGCAGCCTGGGCTGCATCAGCGTCCGCGCCTTTTGCGAAGACCGCAACGCGAACTTTTTTACCGGTACCGTTCGGCAGGACAACCGCGCCTCTGACCTGTTGGTCAGCGTGACGGGAGTCAACGCCCAAACGGACGTGGATTTCAACGGTTTCGTCGAACTTTGCCGTTGCTGTTTTAACTGTAAGGGCAAGCGCTTCGTCTGCGTCGTACAATTTGGTTTTGTCAACAAGCTTTGCGCTTTCCACATATTTTTTTCCGTGTTTCATAACTCCAAATTCCTCCTATAAAGTGGTTATCGGATTTTTCCTCCCACGAAGGAGCATCAATCTTCGACAGTGACGCCCATGGAACGCGCGGTTCCGGCGATCATACGCATGGCCGCCTCAACATCCGAAGCATTGAGGTCGGGCATTTTCTGCTCGGCGATTTTTCTGACCTGCTCACTCGTAATCTTTGCGACCTTGGTCTTGTTCGGAACGCCCGAACCGCTTTCAATGCCGCAGGCCTTTTTGATCAGGACCGCCGCGGGCGGGGTCTTGGTTACGAAAGTGAAAGAGTGGTCTGCGTAAACCGTGATAACGACGGGGATAATCATACCCATGTCGTTCTTTGTGCGTTCGTTGAATTCCTTCGTGAACGCCATGATGTTGACGCCGTGCTGACCGAGAGCCGGTCCGACGGGCGGTGCCGGTGTTGCTTTGCCGGCGGGGATCTGAAGCTTAATAAAACCTATAACCTTCTGAGCCATTTGTTTGCACCTCCAAAATTCGTGGTAGTGGCGGAACAGTTGACTTCGACTGCTCCTCCCACGGCGTATCTTGCGACACGCCATAAAAAGCGGATTTTCCGCTGATTACCAAAATTAGTCTTTGACAGCCTCAACCTGGTCGAGTTCCAAATCCACCGGCGTTTCTTTGCCGAACATGGAAATGATAACGCGCACCGAGTTCGCGTCTGTATCAATGTTGTCCACCACGCCGATGACGCCGTCAAACGCGCCGTCCACGATGGTGACCATATCCCCTTTCTCGTAGTTGACCTCGACCACGCGTTTTTCAACGCCCAGTTTGAGGACCTCTTCTTCGGTCAAGGGGACCGGTTTGCTTTCCGGACCGACAAACCCCGTGACGCCGCGCGTGTTGCGCACGACATACCAAGCGTCGTCCGTCATAGACAATTCGTCTGTATCTTCATTTTCAAACACAGCGAATTTCACAAGAACATAACCCGGGAAGATTTTGCGTTCCACTTCTTTTTTCGTGCCGTCCTCGCGGATTTCGGTCACTTTTTCAGTGGGCACGCTGACTTCGAGGATTTGATCCTGCATTTTCCGGTTTTCGACAACGGTTTCAATGTTTGCCGCTACTTTGTTTTCATAACCGGAATAGGTATGCACAACATACCATCTTGCATCGTCTGCCATGTGCACTCCCCTCCGTTATAAACCGAGAAGCCCGGTGAGCATTGCACCGGCAGCAGCCGTTGTGGTTTCGTCGCCGCCGACGTCTTTCGCCAAATTGACAAGGGCTTTAACCCCTTCCGCAAGGCCGGTATCCACAAGCCATAAAATGACAGCAAGAATGGCGACCGCCACAATGACGACCAACGAGCTTTTCAGCACGGTCTTTCTGTCGGGCCATACGATTTTTTTGCACTCGCTGCGGAAATCCTTAAAGAACTTTGCAATGGATTTTCTCGCGCGCGCACCGCGGCTTGCCTTGCCGTCTTTCGACGAGTCTTTTTTGGCTGCGGTATCTTTCTTCGCCTTCTCGGGCTTTGCAGATTTTTCGTTCGACTTCGGTTGAGCGGCAGCTTCCTTTTTCTTTTCGTCAGCCATTTTAACCCTCCGTCTTACTTGGTTTCTCTGTGGAGCGTGTGTTTCTTGCAGAATCTGCAATACTTATTCATCTCCAGCCGGTCCGGCGTGTTCTTTTTGTTTTTCTTGGTGTTGTAGTTGCGTTGCTTGCATTCCGTGCAAGCGAGTGTGATTTTGACTCTCATTTCGGCACCTCCGTTACTAAGCGGTTTGAACCGCTTTTTTCATAGCCTACCTCAGAAATCAGGGCACAAAAAAAGAACCCTCTTAGAGAGGTACAAGTACTATATCATATTTTGCCTTGCCCGTCAAGCATTTTTTTGGATTCCTTCCAAAATCTGCTTGGCAGCAATATAAATTGTTTCTTCATTACATTATATAGATAAAAAATACCCTGTCAAGCGCTTATCTTTTCAAGATTTTCAGAAAAGAGGGATTGACTTTTTTCTGTGCTTTATGATAAAATTGAAAAAATTTGCGTGCAAGCATTTTTAGAGAAGGAGGAAAACCATGAGACGCGTTTTGAGTTCTTACAAATACAGCGCATCGCTTCGTTTTCTCTCTTCTTGTATGTTCTCGATATTTCGGAAAAGCCCCGCCGTTTTTTCTTTCGCGGAGGACCCTTTTTTCTCTGTTTAAAAGCGACGGTTTTTACCGTCGCTTTTCTTTTAAATTCGGCAGAATTTCAGCGGCATTTGTGTTGAAATCAGTCGGGATATATGGTAAAATTTTATGATGAGTAAAGTGACTTGAAAGGCCGGTGAATGGATTGAAAGCATATTTAATGCTGGAAGACGGCTCGCTGTATGCGGGTGAAGCGCGCGGGGATTTCCGAGAGACCCCCTGCGAGGTGGTGTTTAACACCTCAATGACGGGCTACGTGGAAATTTTGACCGACCCCTCTTACGCCGGGCAGGGCATTGTGATGACCTACCCGATGATCGGCAACTACGGCGTAAGCCCGGAAGATTTTGAAAGCGACAAATTACAACCCTGCGCCTTTTTGGTGCATGAGCTTTGCGACACGCCCTCGAACTTCCGCAACACACAGACGATTGACAGCCTGTTAAAAGAATACGGGATTCCCTGCATGTCGGGGTTAGACACACGCGCTGTCGTGAAAAAGCTTCGCGAAAGCGGCACCATGCGCGGCGTAATTACGGATGACATCAGCGACAAAGATCGCTTGATTCAGGTGATTAAAGATTTCCGTCAGGAAAAGCTCGTGGAGAGCGTGACGCTTCGTGAAAAGCGTGTACGCGGCGAAGAAAACAGCGGCGCAAAAATCGCGCTGATGGATTTCGGCACCAAGCGCAACATTACAAACAATCTTGTAAAGCGCGGCTGTGTGGTGACGGAATATCCGGCATGGACCACCGCCGAAGAAGTGCTTCGGGACAAGCCCGACGGCATTATGCTGTCGAACGGCCCCGGGGACCCCGCCGACTGCGTGGATATCATCAAAGAAATCCGAAAATTCTATGACGTCGGTATTCCGACCTTCGCCATTTGCCTTGGGCATCAGCTCATGGCGCTGAGCGTGGGCGGCGAAACCGAACGCATGAAATACGGTCACCGCGGCGCGAACCACCCGGTCAAGTTCTTACACGAGGACAGAACCTATCTTTCCTCACAGAACCACGGCTACATGGTCAACGGCAAGGGGCTTCCGAGCAATGCGGAAATCAACTGCATCAACGTCAACGACAAAACGGTCGAGGGCATTGTCTATCACGGCAAGCCGATTTTCACCGTGCAGTTCCACCCCGAAGCGAGCGCCGGCCCGCGGGACACATCTTTCCTGTTTGACAGATTCTTGAAAATGGTAGCGGAGGGCAGATACGATGATTGATAAAAGCATCAAAAAAGTAATGGTAATCGGCTCCGGCCCCATCATCATCGGACAAGCCGCCGAGTTTGACTACGCCGGCACGCAGGCCTGCCGTTCCTTAAAAGAAGAAGGCATTGAGGTTGTGCTGGTCAACTCGAACCCCGCAACGATTATGACCGACAGCGACATTGCCGACAAGGTCTATATTGAGCCGCTGACCATTCCGACCCTTACGAAAATCATTGAAAAAGAAAAACCGGACTCCATTCTCCCGACCTTGGGCGGTCAGACGGGGTTGAACCTCGCGATGGAGCTCGAAGAAAAAGGCATTCTCAAAGAAAACGGGGTTCGCTTAATCGGCATTAAGGCTTCCGCGATTAAAAAGGCGGAGGACCGTCAGGAATTCAAAGACACCATGGAAAAAATCGGCGAACCGTGCATTGAATCGCTGGTTGTGCATGACGTCGAATCCGCCGTGGAGTTTTCAGAAAAAATCGGCTACCCGGTCATTGTGCGCCCAGCTTACACCTTGGGCGGCACCGGCGGCGGCATTGCCGATAACGAGCAGGAACTGCGCGAAATCTGCGCAAACGGTCTGCGGCTTTCGCGCGTGACCGAAGTTTTGATTGAAAAATGCATTGCCGGTTGGAAAGAAATTGAGTATGAAGTGATGCGCGACTCAAAAGGCAACTGCATTACGGTTTGTAACATGGAAAACCTGGACCCGGTCGGTGTGCACACCGGCGACTCGATTGTTGTCGCGCCGAGCCAAACCTTAATGGATAAAGATTATCAAATGCTTCGTTCTTCGGCTTTGAACATCATCACGGAGCTCGGCATTGAGGGTGGCTGCAACGTGCAATTTGCCCTGCACCCGGATTCGTTCCGTTACGCCGTTATCGAAGTAAACCCCCGTGTTTCGCGTTCGTCTGCGCTCGCGTCGAAAGCGACCGGCTACCCGATTGCGCGTGTGGCGGCAAAAATTGCGTTAGGGCTGGGGCTTGACGAAATCCCCAACGCCGTTACCGGCAAGACGTTTGCTTCGTTTGAACCGGCGCTCGATTACTGCGTCGTCAAATTCCCGAAGTGGCCGTTTGACAAGTTTGTCACCGCGAAACGCACCCTCGGCACGCAGATGAAAGCCACCGGCGAAGTCATGGCGATTGCGCGTTCGTTTGAAGCAGCGCTGCAAAAGGCAATGCATTCTTTGGAAGAAAACCGCAAGAGCCTTTTGTACCCCGATTTAATGGCAAAATCCCTGCCGGAGCTTGAAAAGCTTCTTGAAAATATTGACAACACCAGAATTTATGTGGTCGCGGCGGCGATTTACAACGATATGCCGCTTGAAAAAATCCACGACATTACCAAAATCGACATTTGGTTTTTACAGAAAATCAAAGTAATTGTCGACATGGAAAAGAAACTGATGACCGGCTGCTGTGACCGCGACACGCTGCTCGAAGCGAAACGCCTCGGCTTTACCGACGACGTGATTGCGAAGAACATCGGCGTGACGGAAGCGGCGGTCAAGAATCTTCGGAAAATGTGGAAGATTCAGCCGAGTTTTTCCATAGTTGACACCTGCGCGGCTGAATTTGCGGCGCAGACACCTTACTACTATTCCGACTACTGTGTGGAAAACGAAGTCGACACCACTAAAAAGAAGCATAAAAAAATTATGGTGCTCGGTTCCGGACCTATCCGCATCGGCCAGGGTATCGAATTTGACTACTGCTCGGTGCACTCGGTTTGGGCGCTCAAGCAAGCGGGCTGTGAAGCGATTATCGTCAACAACAACCCCGAAACGGTTTCGACCGACTTCGACGTTTCGGACAAGCTGTATTTTGAGCCGCTGACCCCCGAATATGTCACCAACATTGTCGAAATGGAACAGCCCGACGGCGCGATTGTCCAGTTCGGCGGGCAGACCGCCATTAAACTTACAAAAACGCTCAACGATTTGGGCGTGACCATTCTCGGCACAGACGCCGACCATGTCGACGCCGCCGAAGACCGCGAACGCTTTGACGAAATTTTGGAATACTGCGACATCGCGCGCCCGAAGGGGCAGACGGTATTCACCACCAAAGAGGCACTCGCCGCCGCGCACAGTCTCGGCTATCCCGTTTTGGTGCGCCCGAGTTATGTTCTGGGCGGTCAAGGTATGCAGATTGCCGCGAGCGACGCGGACATCAACGAATTTATGGGCATCATCACCCGCACCATTCCCGACCTTTCGGAACATCCGGTTTTGGTCGATAAATATTTGATGGGGCAGGAAGTCGAAGTGGACGCCATTTGTGACGGCAAAGACATTTTGATTCCCGGCATCATGGAACACGTTGACCGCGCCGGCATTCACTCCGGCGACTCGATTTCGGTCTATCCTGCGGTCACGCTTTCCGAAAAGGTGCAAAAGACGATTGTCGATTACACCAAGCGGCTCGCTTCCGCGCTGCACGTCATCGGCATGATGAACATTCAGTTCATTGTTCTGCACGAAGAGGTTTATATCATCGAAGTCAACCCCCGTTCGTCGAGAACCGTGCCGTATATCAGCAAGGTGACCGGCATCCCCGCGATTGCGCTCGCAACGCGCGCGATGCTCGGTGAGAAAATTGCCGACATGGGCTACGGCACCGGGCTCTTCCGCAAGAGCGGCTATTACGCCATCAAACTGCCGGTGTTCTCGTTTGAAAAGATTATCGGTGCAGACACCTCGTTAGGGCCGGAAATGAAGTCCACCGGCGAAGTGCTCGGCATTTCCAAAGACTTCAACGAAGCGCTCTTAAAAGCATTTGACGGCGGCGGTGTCAGCCTGCCGAAAGACGGGAAAATTATCGTCACTGTCCGCGACAAGGACAAGCCGGAAATCTGCGAAATGCTCAAAGAGTTTAAAGATTCCGACTTCCGCTTCTACGCAACGCCCGGCACGCGCAAGGCACTTATGGACGCGGGCTTTACCAACGTGAAACCCGTCAACAAAATTTCCGGCGACAGCCCGAACATTATGGATATGTTAAACGCGGGCGATGTTTCCTTAATCATCAACACCCCGACCCACGGGCGTATTCCCGACCGCGACGGCTTTAAGCTGCGCCGCATCTCGGTGGAAAGCGGCACTTCCTGCTTAACCTCGCTTGACGCGGCGAAAGCGCTGATGGAAAGCACGTTTATTGTGCCGAGCGACAAAATGTCTTTAACCGACATTGCGACGCTTGCCGTGAAGCCGCAAAAATAAGTGGTTTTAAAAACAGACGTTCCGAAAAACGGGCGTCTGTTTTTTTCTTTCAAAATATGCTATACTCTTTTCAGAAATCCGTTTTGGAGTGTGTGCTATGACGATTGCGATTTACGTTTTTTGCGCGGTGCTTTTATTGACGCTTGTCTTTCTTTTGATTTTCGCGAAATCCGTTTTAAAAGTCGGGTTCGGCAAACGTTGCGAGGGCAACCCCCTGCTGCACTATTTCACGGCGGACGATTTTGATGGTTTAAAAGCCGAGCCGGTGGAATTTCAGAATAATCATAAAGAAGCGCTGCGCGGCTTTTTCTATTCGGACGAAGCGCGCACCGACTACCGCGCGCTGTTGATTTTTGCCCACGGCATGGGTGGCGGGCATTTGAGCTATACGACCGAAATCGACTTTTTCGCAAAACGCGGCTATTTGGTGCTCGCCTATGACCAAACCGGCACAATGGCTTCCGACGGCAAGGCGCTTCGCGGTATGGGACAAGGCTTTCGCGATTTGCTTTGTGCGATGCAGTTCGCCAAGGAAAATGAAAAATCCAAAAATCTGCCTGTTTTGCTCGCCGGGCATTCGTGGGGCGGCTACTCGGTTTGCCGCGCGCTGTATTTTCACCCGCAGGTGCGCGGGGTATTGGCGTTTTCCGCGCCCGAAAGCGAACCCGATTTGCTTTTAGCGCAGGCAAAGGCGCAAACCGGCAAAAGTTTTGCTTTTTTAAAGCCGTTTTTGCGGTTTTGGAATCGTCTGCAATTCGGCCCCGCCGCAGCGATGACCACTTCCGAAATTTTGGCGGAAAGCGACGTGCCCGTCTTGCTGTTGCACGGTGAAAACGACGCGGTAGTGCCGCCCGAAAACGCCGCTGCTTGCAGTAAACGGCTTCTCGGTAAGAAAAATATTCAGGTAAAGCTTTACCCGGGAAAACAGCACAATGTCTATGCAACTCTTGAAGCGGAAGCGTATATAAGCGAGGTGCTTCAAAAATTCGGCGTGCTTTCCGGCAACAAGGAAAGTGCAGAGCTCAAAGCGTATGCCGAAACGCTGGATTTTCGGAAAATGTGCGAAGAGGACAGCGCCGTTATGGACTTCGCCGCCGCATTTTTGGAAAATTGTCTTACGAAAAAATAACTCTTTTAATTTTTTCTTTTTATTTTATCTTTCACGCGTCTGCTCTTTCGGCAGGCGCTTTTTTCGCGGCAAAATGGATTTTTCGGACACGACCGGAAACAAAATCGAATAGAATGTAATGCTCCCCCGAATTTGTAAAAAAATGTTTACAGAAGATATTTGATGGCAAAACTAAAGGTGTGCATCAAATATTCTTTGGAGCGTGATAAAAATGACAATCAAGCGCGGGGATATCTATTACGCCGATTTGAGTCCCGTGGTCGGTTCGGAGCAGGGCGGCACGCGGCCGGTTCTGATTGTGCAAAACAACGTCGGCAACAAATACAGTCCGACGGTCATTGCCGCCGCCATTACCAGCCAAAAATATAAAACCCAGCTTCCGACGCACATCAGCGTTCACGCGGACAACTGCGGCCTTCAAAAAGATTCCATTGTATTATTGGAGCAGGTGCGCACGCTGGACAAAAAGCGGCTCAAAGAGCGAATGGGCAATCTCCCCGAAGACGAAATGGCCAAAATTGACCACGCGCTTTCGGTCAGTTTCGGTCTTCCGACGACCTAAGCGAAAAGGCAGGCAGGGCGCTGTCTGCCTTTTCCGGCAAATCAGAAAAGAACAGGAGGAAACTTTATGGCGCAAATAACCAACGCGGAACTGCAATCGGTCACCCAGGCGCTTCGCGCGGAACGGGAGCTGTTTTTGAAATATCGGAATTTTGCGAAAGTCACCGGCGACCCCACCGTTCGCGGGCTTTGTGAGCAAATCGCCGCACAGCACAAAAATCACTATGACACGCTTTTGCAAAATCTGAATTAAAGGAGGGGTTTTTATGCCGCAGGCTGAACAGGCGATTTCCGACCGGGAAATTTTGGCGGACATGCTGCTTTCGCAAAAGCAAATGACCGACCTTTATAACCTCGCCGCGGGAAAATGCACTTTAGAAACGCTGCAAAGCGATATGCTGGATATTTTACGGGAGGAACACACCATTCGCGCAAAGCTTTACAGCGAAATGACGAAGCGCGGATTTGTAAACCCCGCGCCCGCCGGACAAGCCGAAATCGACGCCGTGCGTGCCGGCTTTTCCGATGCCGAAAGCGACTTTTAAATTCTTGCCGCAAAGCGCAAAATGTGCTACAATCGCCGTAAAGGCGGTGAGGCGTGTGCACATTCGAACGTTACAGGAAAAGGACATTGCGGCAACAGAGGAAATTTGTTTGAAAACCGCCCCCGCGTCGGCGGTCAAGTCCGAAAAGGACAAGCTTTATACCTTATATATGTATAACCGCTATTACACACGCGCGCAAAAAGACGCCTGTTTTGTTGCGGCGGACGACAAAGACCGCGCCGTCGGCTATATTCTTTGTGCGCCGGACTATCAAAATTATCTTGCGGATTTTAAGGCGCACGAGCTTTTAGACATTCGCAAACTCGGCTTTTGGTATTTTCTTCGTGCAAGCGCCGAAATGCGTGTGCAAAGCCGGTTTCAAAAAGATTACCCCGCCCATTTGCACATTGACCTTTTGCCCGAATACCAGCGCAGGCACCTCGGGAGCCAACTTATGGATGCACTGAAAGCGCATTTGAAAAGCGAACAAATTCCCGGTGTTTATCTTTGCGTCGGGGCGAAAAACATCGGTGCGGTTGCGTTTTACAAAGCACAAGGGTTCAAAATTCTCGCCAATATAGGCGGTTCCTTCGCCATGGGATTCCGAATCGAAACCGACAAATGAAACCAAAATGTCGTGTTCGTGACCGTTTTGTGAATTTTTGGAAAAACGCTTGAAAAACCGCCGGGTTCATTCTATAATGTGAGCATAAGCCGGAACTAACCCGGCAAATAAAATAAGGAAAGGTGATAAAAATGGCAGAATTAAAAGGCAGTAAAACCGAAAAGAACCTGCTTGCCGCTTTTGCCGGCGAGTCGCAGGCGCATACAAAATATCAATATTACGCTTCCAAAGCGAAAAAAGACGGCTACGTCCAAATCGGTGAGTTGTTTGCGGAAACCGCGAAAAATGAAAAAGAGCACGCCAAAATCTGGTTCAAGCTTTTGCATGACGACAGCATCCCCGCAACCACCGAAAACCTGAAGGACGCGGCTGCAGGCGAAAATTACGAGTGGACCGACATGTATGCGGGCTTTGCAAAGACCGCGCGCGAAGAGGGCTTTGACCACATTGCGTTTTTGTTTGAGGAAGTCGGCAAGATTGAAAAAATGCACGAGGAAAGATACAGAAAGCTGCTCGCCAATATCGAGGGCGGTCTGGTCTTCTCGAAAGACGGCGACACCGTTTGGCAGTGCTCGAACTGCGGCCACATCGTAGTCGGCAAAAAAGCGCCCGATGTTTGCCCGGTTTGCGCACATCCGCAGTCCTATTTCCAGGTACTTGCTGAAAATTATTGATTTTAAATAAGGAGGAATCACCATGGCGAAATATGTATGCACCGTTTGCGGTTTTGTGTATGAAGGCGACGAGCTGCCCGAGGATTATGAATGCCCGGTTTGCGGCGTCGGCGCTGACCAGTTCGAAAAGGTTGACGAATAATTGACCCTAACGAAATAAAAAAAGCGTCCCGAGTTTCGGGATGCTTTTTTTATTTTTAAGGATTTTCTTATTTCTCCATTAAGGTGACCATGACGGCTTTTTGCGCATGGAGGCGGTTTTCTGCTTCGTCAAAGATTTCGTCGGCGTGCGCTTCAAACACATCGGCGGTAATTTCTTCGCCGCGGTGCGCCGGCAGGCAGTGCTGCACCATGCAGCCGCTGTTCGCCGCGGACAACAGCTTTTTGTTGACCTGGTAAACGCCCTCGAACACCTTGCGGCGCTCTACCGCTTCCTCTTCCTGCCCCATAGAAGCCCAAACGTCGGTGAAAATCACGTCTGCGCCTGCGGCGGCCTGCATCGGGTCGCGCTCAAGCGAGAAGCCCTGATATGCCTTTGCAAAGTCGAGCACCTGTTCCGAGGGATCATACCCTTCGGGGCAAGCCACGGAAACGCGCATGCCGGTTTTTAAACCGCCGACGATTAAGGAGTTCGCCATGTTGTTGCCGTCGCCGATATAGCACATTTTAAGCCCGTCGAGATGTCCTTTGTGCTCGCGAATCGTCATCAAATCCGCCAACACCTGGCACGGGTGGCAGAAATCGGTAAGCCCGTTGATAATCGGGATTGTGCCGTATTTTGCGAGCGCTTCGACTTCGCTTTGGGCGAAAGTACGAATCATGATGCCGTCGATATAGCGCGAAAGCACGCGGGCGGTGTCTTCAATCGGTTCGCCGCGCCCGATTTGCAAGTCACGGTTCGACAAAAACAACGCCTGACCGCCGAGCTGATACATACCCGTTTCAAACGAAACGCGCGTTCTGGTGGAGGATTTCTGGAAAATCATGCCGAGCGTTTGTCCGCTTAAGCGCTTGTGTGAGATGCCGTGTTTGTTTTCATATTTCAGCTGGTCGGCAAGGTTCAAAAGCTCCGAGATTTCCTGCGGGGTGGTGGTTAAAAGGCTTAACAAATGTTTCATAACAATTCTCCTTATTCAGCAAGTACTTTTTCGAGTACGGAAAGTCCTTTGTCGATTTCGGGGTAGGTAATCGTCAGCGGCGGCAGCATTCTGAGCGCGGATTTTGCGGTGAGGATTAACAGCCCCGCTTCACAGCAACGCGTCGCCACGGCGCCCGCCTGTTTTTCGGTAAGGTCAATGCCGATCATCAGGCCCTTACCGCGCACGGCTTTGACGCCTTGGAATTTTGAGACTTTTTCGCGGATATAGTCCCCTTTTTCGCGTACCGACTGTAAAAACGCGTCATCGATTCGGTTTAAGATTTCCACAGCGCTCGCGCAGGCAACCGGGTTACCGCCGAAGGTGGTGCCGTGGGTGCCGGGGGTCAGCGTTTCACCGCATTTTTCCGTGCAAAGGCAAGCGCCCATCGGCAGTCCCCCGCCGATGCCTTTCGCCGTGGTCAGAATATCAGGCTTTACGCCGACGGTCTCCCACGCAAACAGCTTGCCGGTGCGCCCGACGCCGGTTTGCACCTCGTCGAAAATCAGCAAAATATCGCGCTCGTCACAGAATTTCCGCGCCGCTTCTATGTAGGCTTTCGGGGTTTCCAACACGCCGCCCTCGCCCTGAATGATTTCCATAATCACGGCGCAAACGGATTTGTCGAGCATTTTGTCAAGCTCTTGGGTGTCGCCCGCATCCGCGTAGGCAAAGCCTTCCAAAAACGGGGTGAAAAACTCGTGATAATGTTCCTGACCCGTCGCGGTAATCGTTGCGATTGTGCGGCCGTGAAAGGAGTTTACAAGGCTCACGATTTTATAGCGCCCCTCGCCGTAACGGTCGAAACTGTATTTACGCGCAAGCTTAATGGCGCACTCATTGGCTTCTGCACCGGAATTGCAGAACAGCACGCGGTCGAAGCCGGATTTTTCGCAAAGGAGCTTTGCGGCTTTCGCGACCGGCTCGGTGTAATAGAGGTTTGAGGTGTGCTGAACCTTGTCAAGCTGAGCTTTGACGGCATTTTTCCAGCCCTCGTCATTTACGCCGAACACATTGACGCCGATGCCGGCGGTAAAGTCGATATATTCTTTCCCCTCGCTGTCGAGATAGGTCGCGTTGTGCCCCTCTGCGAGCGCCACGGGGAAATGCGCATAGGTCGGCATTAAATACCGGTCTGCGGTTTGTTTGATTTCTTCAAAATGCATAATTTCTACTTCCCTTTCGCCGTTCAGGCCAAGAACATGGTGCCGATACCTGCGTTTGTAAACAATTCAATTAAAATGGAGTGCGGAATACGCCCGTCGATGATGTTCGTGCGGGAAACGCCGCGGCGCACCGCTTCGACGCAGCAGTCGATTTTCGGAATCATACCGCCGGAAATAATGCCCTGCGCTTTTAAAGACGGGATTTCGGAGACGCGCACTTCCTGAATTAAGGTGCTGTCGTCGTCTTTGTCGCGCAAAAGGCCGCTGATGTCGGTCATCAAAAGCAGTTTTTCGGCGTGGAGTTCGGCGGCGATGCTCGCCGCGGCGGTGTCGGCGTTGACGTTATACACTTCGCCGTTTTCGCCGCCGGCCACGGTTGAAATGACCGGGATAAAGCCGTCTTTGATGCAATTATCAATAATTTCGGTATTGACTTTTGTAATATCGCCCACAAAGCCGATGTCCTCTTTTGCTTCGTGCTTTTTCGCGACCAGCATATTGCCGTCGAGTCCGCAAAGCCCGACCGCCTTGCCGCCGTGGCGGATTAAAAGCTGGACCAAATGCTTGTTTACCTTGCCGGCCAAAACCATTTGCACAACGTCAATCGTTTCTTCGTCGGTGTAGCGAAGCCCGCCCACGAAACGGCTTTCTTTGCCTATTTTGGCGAGCATTTCGGAAATTTCAGGACCGCCGCCGTGCACCAAAACAACATTTACGCCCACAGAGCGCAAAAGCACAATATCGGTCATCACCGCGTCGCGCAGCTGTTCGTTAATCATGGCGTTGCCGCCGTATTTTATGACGACCGTTTTGCCGTTGTAGCGCTGAATATAAGGCAGCGCCTGGACGAGCACTTCGCTGCGGTCAGCGTGAGAAATATTGGAAATATCCATAAAAATCCTCCGTTTTGTGGGTTTTGCATTTTCCCCCTAAGTGGGCAAAGTTTGTTGTACTGCTTCTGTTCTGATTATCGGATTATCTGATTATGTTATGCGCCGCTGTGCGGTGCATCGGATACCCCCCGGCGAGGGTTCTCCGGATAAAACAGTCCACCGGACTGTTTTATCTCCTCTCCTGCGCTTTTCGCAAAAGGGATTCCTTGCATCTGCGCAAATCCTGCCCCAAAGGCGCTGCCTTTGGAATCCGCCGCCTTTTAAAAAAGGCGGGCGAAAACTTATATGCTGTCTGATTTTCGAGCGTGGTGCAGGTCGTGCAGCTTTACGGCGGCGAAGCGTATCGGGATACGCGAGTTACCGCCGGAAAACGTGTGAAATGCGCCGCAATCGGAAAACTAGAAATTCCCTAATTTTCGAGTGTGCGTGCTGTGCGGCTTTTGGGCTGCCCGAAGTGTATGCAGATACACGAGTGGGCAGGCTAAAAATTGCACAGTGCGTGCAATCGGATTCCCAAAATCCATCTGATTTTCGAGTGTGGTGCAGGTCGTGCGGCTTTGCGGCGGCGAAGCGTATCGAGATACGCGAGTTACCGCCGGAAAACGTGCGAAATGCGCCGCAATCGGAAATCAGGTGCGGTAGTCACCGTTGATTTTGACGTAATCATATGTCAGGTCACACCCGTAAGCGGTCGCTTCGGCGTCGCCGCTGTTGAGGTCAACCAAAATTTCAATTTCATCTTCCAAAAGGACTTCTTTCGCCTTTTCTTCGGAAAATTCAATGCCTGCGCCGTTTTTACAGACGGGCACAGTCCCCTTGCGGGAGCGGAACGACACGTCGATTTTGGAAACGTCAATCGCCGCACCGGCGTAGCCGAGCGCACAAAGCACCCTGCCCCAGTTGGCGTCTGAGCCGAACATTGCCGTTTTCACAAGCGGGGAACGAATGACGGATTTTGCACAGATGCGCGCGGTTTCTTCGTCTGCGGCGCCCACCACTTCGCACACGACAAGCTTCGTGGCGCCCTCGCCGTCTTTGGCGAGCATGCGCACAACATGATTGCAGATTTTAAACAACGCGCGGCAGAATACGGCGTAATCCTCATTTTCGGTTTCCATGCGCGTGTTGCCGCAAAGCCCGTTTGCCAAAATCGCCACGGTATCGTTCGTGGAAGTGTCGCCGTCGACGCTTAACATATTATAGCTTCTTGTAACACACCAGCGCAACGCTTTTTGAAGCATTTCGGCGCTGATATTGGCGTCGGTTGTGATGAAGGAAAGCATGGTCGCCATGTTCGGGTGAATCATGCCGCTGCCTTTGGCGATGGCGCCGAGCGTGCAGGTTTTGCCGCCGGAAAGTTCGACTGAAACCGCGATTTCTTTTTTCACGGTGTCAGTGGTCATAATCGCTTGCGCCGCCGCGCTCGAACCGTTTTCGTTTAAGCCGTCCACGAGCGTTTGCATGCCGCTTTGAATCGGCTCCAAATCAATCGGCTGACCGATTACGCCGGTGGAAGCCACAACGACGTCGTTGGCGGGGATGCCGGTATATTGTTCGGTAAGCGCGCACATCGCTTCTGCCTTTTCCACGCCGTCGGCGTTGCAGGTGTTCGCAATACCGCTGTTGCAAATGACCGCGCGCGCTTTGCCGTTTTTCAGGTTTTCGCGCGTGACGGTGACCGGTGCGCCGCAGACCAGGTTTTGCGTATAAACCGCTGCCGCGTCGCAAAGCACATCGGACACGATGAGCATTAAATCTTTTTTATCTTTATTTTTGCGGATGCCGCAGTGAATTCCGTTAGCCCGAAAGCCTTTCGGTGCGGTTACGCCGCCTTCTTTGAGAATTTCGATATGCATTAGAATTTCTCCTTATGATTTTCTAAATTGTCTTCTTTCGCTTCGATACACATAACGCCGAACGCGACAAGCAGCAAAATCGGGCTTGCCAAAATTGCATATTGCCCAAATGCGCGCACAAGCGCATTGCCGCACACCGCACCGACCGAGAACACGACAATCACGCCGTAGTAAAGGCAAGACCGCCGAAACAGGCGGGCGTTTTTCTCGTGCACCGCGTTTGCGAGCAAGTCGGTTGCCGTGCGCAAATTGCCGATGCACATGGTGGTGGCAAGGTGGTTGCCGCGGATTTTCTGAAAGCTTTGCACCTGAATGCCGCAGGCGAAAGAGACCATGCAGTTCGCGGGCAAATTGTTGTCGGTGGACATCAACGAAACGGCGGTCAAAAGCACGATTTCCAAAAACAGGGACAAATGCCGCCAGTGAAACCGCCCGCCTTTTTGAAACGCGAGGCGAAACACCTGCGCCAAAAGCACGCCGCAGGTGAAGCTCAAGACGGGAAACAGGTATTTGAGCGCGTTGTGAAAACTGCCGTCAAACACGTTGATGCCAAGCAAAATGAGGTTCCCGGTTTGGGCGTTTGCAAACACGCCGCCGCGGAACACATATGTATAAGCGTCCATCAGTCCGCCGGAAAACGCCAGCAGAACGCCGACGAAAATCGACTCGGACATTTGGATTTTTTTCAGTTCCTTTTTGTTCATGTCTCAGTTCACAGCTCCAAGCCGTATTCCGGGGCAAGGCCCATTACAATATTCATGCATTCCAGCGCCGCGCCGGAAGCTCCTTTGCCGAGGTTGTCGTAGCGCGCGGCAAGCAAAATGCGCTCGCTGTTACCGAACACGGAAATTTCCATGCGGTCGAGCGTGGACAGCTTCGCCGCAGAAAGGAAGCCCTCTTCGTCGGGCGCGTCCGCGTAAGATACAATCGGGGTATTATAAAGCGAACGATAAAGCGCTTTGATGTCTTCCGCCGTTTTGCCGTTTTGCAAATCCCGCGCGTCGAGCACGACGGTGACAAGCATACCGCTGTAAAACGGCGCGACAATCGGGCAGAATGCCGGTGCGGTTTTAAGCCCGGTTACGGCGACCATTTCCTTTAAATGCTTGTGCTGTTGAGAAAGGCCGTAAACACGGGGCGCTTTTAAAAGCGGGGTATCCGTTTCGGTTTCATACTGCGCAATCATCTTTTTTCCGCCGCCGGAATAGCCGGTCAAAGAAGTGCAGCTTAAGTAGGTTTCGGATTTTATAAACCCGTTTTGCACAAGGGGCTCTATAAGCGCGATAAAGCCGCTTGCGTGACAGCCGGGCACGGCGATGCGCTTGCCGTTTTTCACATTTTGAAATGCTGCGTCTGAAAGCTCCGGGAAGCCGTAAGCCCAGCCGGGGCTTGTGCGATGGGCGGTGGAAGTGTCTAAAATCACGGTATGGTCGTTTTCCACCCACTCGACCGCTTCCTTTGCCGCCGCATCCGGCAGACACAAAAAAGCAATGTCCGCTTCGTTCAGCGCTTTTTTGCGCGCCGTGGGGTCTTTTCGGTCGTCCCCGGTTAAAACATGCAGTTCAATATCCGTTCTTTTGGAAAGGCGGTCAAAGATTTTTAAACCGGTGGTTCCCTGACTGCCGTCGATAAATACTTTGGTCATTTTATAATCTCACTTTGTCCCCCGCTTGTTGCGGGGTTTCATTTATTCCGCCTCGTTGAGGCTTTTTACGCGCTTAACCTGCGCGCGGACATTTTCGGGGGCGGGGCCGCCCAAAGAGGTTCTGTCGTTGACGCATTTGTCGAGGTTTATCGCGTCATAAACGCCCTCGTCGAACAAGTCGCAAATCTTTTGATATTCAGAAAGCGGCAGGGTTTCGAGCGTCAACCCCTTTTGAATGCAAAGCGCCACAAGCTCGCCGGTCGCCTTGTAAGCGTCGCGGAACGGCAAGCCCTTGCTAACCAAGAAATCTGCACAGTCGGTAGCGTTGATAAAGCCGCCCGCCGCCGCTTTGCGCATATTTTCGGGGAGCGCGGTCATGGTGTCAAGCATCGGGATAAACGCGGTCAGACACATTTTCACAGTGTCAAACGCGTCAAAAATGGCTTCTTTGTCTTCCTGCATATCCTTGTTATAGGCAAGCGGCAGACCTTTCATCATGGTAAGCAAGGTCATCAAATCGCCGAACACACGGCCGGATTTGCCGCGGATAAGCTCCGTAATATCGGGGTTCTTTTTCTGGGGCATAATCGACGAGCCGGTCGAAAACGCATCGTCGAGTTCGACGAATTTAAACTCCCAAGAGCACCACAGGACGATTTCTTCGGAGAAACGCGACAGGTGCACCATTAAAATGGAGAGCATACTTGCGAGTTCCATACAAAAATCCCGGTCGGAAACGGCGTCGAGCGAATTTTGCATCGCGCCCGAAAAGCCGAGGTCGCGGGCAGTCATTTCCCGGTCGGTATTATAAGTCGTTCCGGCAAGTGCGCACGCACCTAACGGGCAGACGTTCATCCGTTTTTTCGCGTCTTGGAGGCGTTCCTTGTCGCGCAGGAGCATTTCGGCGTAAGCGAGCAGATGATGCCCGAACGTGATCGGCTGGGCACGCTGCAAATGCGTATAGCCCGGCATCACGGCGTCGGCGTATTGCTCGGCTTTTTTGCAAAGCACCGAGATAAGCTCCGTCAACTGCGCGTGCAAATCGTCGCACGCTTTGCGCAGATACAGCCGGATATCCAAAGCAACCTGGTCGTTGCGGCTGCGCGCGGTGTGCAGGCGTTTGCCCGCCGCGCCGACGCGGGCGGTCAGCTCCCCTTCCACGAACGTGTGAATATCCTCTGCGTTCGGGTCGATTTCAAGCTTTCCGCTTTCAATATCTTCGCGGATTGCCTGAAGCCCCTCTAAAATATCCGCCAAATCCTCAGAGGAGATAATCCCCTGCGCGCAAAGCATAGTGGCGTGCGCAATGCTGCCGGCGATGTCCTCGCGGAACATACGGCTGTCAAAGCGGATTGAGGAATTGAAATCGTTGGTTTTCGGGTCGAGCGCTTTTTGAAATCTGCCCTGCCAAAGTTGCATAATATTCTCTCCTGTATATGCGCAATACGACAAAGGGCATTTTTTGCCCTTTGCCGCCGTTTGCTCGCGGCAAAACTGCCGCATTGTTTTATTTAGAAAATTACTGGTTCTGTTCGCGTTTTGCGTCCAGCAAAGCTTTTACCTTAATCGGCAGACCGAACAGGTTAATGAAGCCTGCGGCATCCGCCTGGTTGTAAGCGCCGCCGTCTTCGCCGAAGGACGCGATATTTTCGTCATACAGCGTGTAGGGGGAAGTTACGCCGGCGTTGATGATATTGCCTTTGTAAAGTTTCAGTTTGACGTCGCCGGTCACAGTCTCCTGGGTCTTGTCGACGAACGCGGAAAGCGCTTCGCGCAGCGGGGTGAACCACTGACCGAAATAGACAAGCTCGCCGAATTTCTGGGCGACCAGCTTTTTATAGTGCGAGGTCTCGCGGTCAAGCGTAATCATTTCCAAAAGCTCGTGGGCTTTGTAAAGGATTGTGCCGCCGGGAGTCTCATAAACGCCTCTGGACTTCATGCCGACCAAACGGTTCTCGACGATGTCCAAAAGGCCGATGCCGTTTGCACCGCCGAGCTCGTTGAGCTTTTCGACGATTGCAAGGCCTTCCATTTCTTTCCCGTCAATCGCGGTCGGAACACCTTTTTCAAAGTGAATGGTGACATAGGTCGGCTTGTCGGGCGCCTGTTCGGGCGCGACACCCAATTCGAGGAAGCCGGGTTTGCTGTATTGCGGCTCGTTCGCCGGGTCTTCGAGGTCCAAACCTTCATGCGACAGGTGCCACACGTTTTTATCTTTGGAATAGTTGGTCTCGCGGTTGATTTTCAGCGGAATGTTATGCGCTTCGGCATATTCGATTTCCTCTTCACGGGATTTGATATTCCATTCCCGCCAGGGGGCGATGATTTCCATTTCCGGCGCAAGCGCTTTGAGCGTCAGCTCGAAACGCACCTGGTCATTGCCCTTGCCGGTGCAGCCATGGCAAATCGCGTCGGCGCCCTCTTTTTTAGCGATTTCCGCCAAGCCTTTGGCGATGCAGGGACGCGCGTGGGAAGTGCCGAGCAGATAGGTTTCATAGTCCGCGCCCGCTTTCAAGCACGGCCAAATGTAATCTTCCACATATTCCTTTTTGAGGTCCAAAACATACAGCTTGGAAGCGCCGGTTTTCAGAGCCTTTTCTTCGAGCCCGTCAAGCTCGGTGCCCTGACCGACGTCGCCGGAAACGGCAATGACTTCGCAGTTGTTGTAGTTTTCTTTCAGCCACGGAATGATAATAGAAGTATCCAGGCCGCCGGAATAGGCAAGAACCACTTTTTTAATATCTTTTTTCATAATGAAGAACCTCCCGGATTCGTGTTTTTTGTTCTGCTGTGATTATACGCCTTTTTCGCATAAAATCAAGTGCTTTTTGAATATTTATTCAATATTCGGCAGATTGGATATTATAAATATACAATCCGAAGCCGGTTTTATGCAATTTTTATTCACGATTTCCCTATTCGGGCGCAAAAATATGCAAAACCCTTGCAAAGTTGAAAAAGGGCAACCCGAAGGTCGCCCTTTTTGGTGTGTTGCGCCACAGCGGGCGAACGGGATTCTGCCGTGGAACCGCCTGAAAACAGGTTAGTCCGCAGTGTAGGGCAGAATGGCGATCGCTCTTGCACGTTTGATAGCCGTGGTGAGCTCTCTCTGATGATAAGCGCAAGTGCCGGTTACACGGCGGGGAAGAATCTTTGCGCGTTCAGAAGTATAGCGGCGCAGTTTTGCCGCGTCTTTATAATCAATCTTATCTACTTTTTCCACACAGAAAGAGCAAACTTTTTTGCGTTTTCTGTTCATCGGGCGTCCGCCCTGTGCTCTATCGTAAGCCATTGTAAATCCTCCTTATTCAAAATCAATATCCGTTAAAACGGCAGGCCGTCGTCCTCATCGCTTCCGCCGAACGGGAACGCGTCGTCATCAGACGTGGGAAGCACCGAGAAGCCGTCCGTATTGCCGCCCTGATAAGCGGGCGCGGGACGGGAAGCCGCCGGCGCCGAAGAAGTGCCGGATTCCGCTTTGCTGCCGCAGAAGGAAACGTTGTTTGCCACAATTTCGACTGCGGTGCGTTTATTGCCGTTTTTGTCCTCATAATTGCGGGTCTGAATCGAACCTTGAACCGCAATCATGGAACCTTTGTGAAAATATCTGGTAACAAATTCTGCGGTCTGCCGCCAGGCGACCACATTGATAAAATCGGTCTGTCTTTCTTCACCCGCGCGGACAAACGAGCGGTCCACCGCGACAGAGAAAGAAGTGACCGAAGTGCCGTTACCGGTCGTGCGAAGCTCGGGGTCAGCCGTCAGGCGGCCCATAATAATTGCACAGTTTAACATGCTTTTTCCCTCCGATTACTGCTTCACAACAAGGGAACGCAGCACGCCGTCGGTAATGTTGGCAATACGCTCAAATTCCGCCGGGAAAGCCGGTTCGCTTTCGAAGTTGAAGAGAACATAATAGCCTTCGGCCTCGTCGTCGATTTCGTAAGCAAGCTTTCTCTTGCCCCATTCATCAACGCTTTCGAGAGTGCCGTTCGCTTCGACAAGAGCCTTGAACTTTGCCACCAGGCTCTGGGTTGCCTCGTCGCCGTTTTTCACGGAGAGGACAACAACTGCTTCATACTTAGACATTCTTTTTGCACCTCCTTATGGACTTTCGCCCGCAGACTTCATTTCAAATTTACCTGCGGGAAGGAGCTGTAAAACGCGATAATTATTTTACAGCGGTTTGTAATTATAGCAAACTTCTTGCGGAAAGTCAAGCGATTTTCGGATTTTTGCGCGCCGCCTATTTTTGAGCTGTCAGCCTTTGAAAGAAGTTTATATAATCCGCACTCGCCTCTTCAAAATAGGGGCTTCCGTAAATATCAAAATGGCCGCAGTCATATAACTTAATGGTGCCCAATGGGCTTTGCTTTGCGTATTCCAGCGTTTTTTTCGCGGGCGCGACCTCGTCTTTTGCGCACACGGCATAATAAATCGGCGTGCGAATATCTTTCGCATATTTCCCGGGGCGGTATTTGAAAAATTCGAGCACCGTTTCCACGGGAGTGATGTTACGGAAGGTTTTGCTGTTTCCCGCCATCAGGTCGAGATAATAGGTATAGTTTTCCGCCACCATCAGCGCCCGTTCGTTCGGTTTGCCTGCAAGCGGCACCATGATTTTGTGCCCGAACAGCCTTGTAACGCAATCGGCACAAAGCGTTAAAACCAGTTTCAGACTTGTCACAGCGGGAACGGCGAACACAGACGCGAATGTATCTGTATAAGGGCACTGGGCAATCGTGCCGCGAATGTCGTTTCGTTTTGCAGAAAGCGTCATCACGTGCCCGCCGCTGAAAGACGTTCCGAACAAGAACAGACGGTCCGTATCGATATTGTCAAGCGTTTTGACAAAGTCTACGGCGTTGTTCCAGTCTTCGAGCTGTTCTTTGACGTTTACCCGATAGCGCTTATCGCCTTTGCTGTCGCCGTTGTTCCGGTAATCGAACAGAAAACAGGCGAAACCCGCTTCGGCAAAGGCGGAGGCAAACGCGTCTAAGCGCATGTCCCTTGTGGAGCCGAGCCCGTGCGCCATAACGATAACCGGCTGTTTTCCCGTGCCGGAAACATACAGCCAGGCGGCGCAATCGGTGCCTTCGGACGAGAACCAAATGTCTTTTCGGGTGACTTCTTGTGCCATTTTTGTTTCCTCCGCTTCGTTTCATCTTAATATGTATATATACATTTATAAACATTAGAATAAAACTTCGCCGGGGTTTAAGAAAATTATAAAAGATTTTGCCGCTCCCGTCAATCGATTTGGGCATTGCAAGGAAAGAAAAAACGGCAGGAAAATCCCTGCCGTTTCGCTTACTTTGCCGCTGTTATTTATAGTATGCCAATTTGTAGAAATTCGGATAGGCATTTAAGAACGCGGAAAGCGTGGTTCTTGTGTTGGAACCGGGGTCGTTGATTGTGAAATTCGCCGCGGAAAGCGAGCCGCCGACAAACCCGGTCACGACAACCCAGTGCTGCGCACCGGAAGATTTCTTGGCACCCAAAATCGCGGGTTTGCCGCTTTTGAGCAAGTTGTAAATTGTCTGCAAATAATTGGTGCCATCGGTGGTCGTCACATAGTTGGACGGCCAGTAAAGCCACCCTGCCGGCGCATAGGTGAGTTTGGACACCATGCCCGCCGGCGTAATGGTTGTGCCGGTGCGGAAGCTTTCGGTCATTGCGAGCGCTGTGGTGGTACAGCCGGAAGAACCGATGGTATCCCCCTGGGTACCGATTTTAATCCCCGACCAGCGGGAATCGTTTTGCTTGAAGCTGACAACGGAAAGTTTAATCGCCGCATAGCCGTTCGAGCCCGAAGAGGCAGTTTGCAGATAAGCCGCGCTCACATAACCTGTGCTTTTCCCGTTATACAGGATTTTCGCCCAGCCGCCGGACTGCGAAAGCACAACGACGACCCTGCCGCTCGGCAGCGACGTTTTTACGCTGTATGCGGTGGAAGCGCCCGTGCGGACATTTAAGTTGCCGCTGGACGTGCGGACGGTGGCGGCGTAACTGCCGGGGACTTCGTCAATATAGCTTGCCGCAACATAGCCGTAGCGGCCTTGCGCGTACTCCACTTTCCAGAAGCTCCCGCTTTTTTGCAGGAGGGTTACGGTCTCCCCTTTATACAAAGAGGAAATGACCGAGGACGAAGTGCTCGCCTGTGCACGCACATTCAAGCTGCCGGATGTAATCCGAACCGTGCCCGCCCTGCTGTTTGCGTCCGCGCCGAATGCGGGCAGGGCGCAAAGCAGCAGCAAAGACAGCGTAAGACACAAAGTTAAAATTCGTTTGGTTGTTTTTTTCACACAAATACCTCCTTGTCCGGCAAAGCGCCGGATGTGTGTGGTGTCATTATAGCAAACCGTCAAGCGGATTTCACGCTCCAAATTCTGTTATGGAAGTAATGGAAATAACTTGATTTTTTCTTTATAAAACCGACAAAGCCGCCGAAACAATATAAATCGGTTTTTGTTCAATGCGACAAAAAGGAAAAAATGTTATTTTTTTTATTGACTTTTGTTTGCGGACTGCTATAATAGTGGCATACGGAAGACAACGAGGTCTTTAAAAAGGTCTCGTTGTCTTTTTTTATTTTTGAAGGGAGTCATTCAAATGGGTTACACCAAAGAAGATGTTTTGCGAATCGCAAAAGAAAAAGATGTGCAGTTTATCCGTCTGCAGTTCACGGATATTTTCGGTCAGTTGAAAAATGTTGCGATTACCCAAAGCCAGCTCGAAAAAGCACTGGATAATAAATGCATGTTCGACGGTTCCTCGATTGAGGGCTATGTTCGTATCAATGAATCCGACATGTATCTCCGCCCGGATTATGATTCTTTCGTCATCCTGCCGTGGAAAGACCGCGTTGCGCGCATGATTTGCGACGTCTATTGCGCAGACGGCAAAACCCCATTCCTCGGCGACCCGAGAAACGTTTTGAAAAAAGTCATTAAAGAAGCCGCAGACATGGGCTATACGTTCAACGTCGGTCCGGAATGTGAATTCTTCCTGTTCCAGTTGGATGAAGAAGGCAACCCGACCACCAAGACCGGCGACGTTGCGGGCTATTTCGATATGGGTCCCTCCGACCAGGGCGAACAGTGCCGCCGCGATATCTGCTTGGCGCTGGAAGAAATGGGCTTTGAAATTGAAGCTTCCCACCACGAAGTGGCACAGGGTCAGCACGAAATCGACTTCCGTTTTGACGAAGCGCTGAAAACCGCAGACAACGTTGTTACCTTTAAACATGTTGTTAAAACCTATGCTCGCCGTCACGGCCTGCACGCAACGTTCATGCCGAAGCCCGTTTACGGCATCAACGGTTCCGGTATGCACACCAACATGTCTTTGATGAAAGACGGCAAAAACGCGTTCTATGACCCCGACGCAGAACTGGGCCTCAGCGAAACCGCAATGCACTTCATCGCCGGTGTTCTCAAACACGTGAAAGCGATTACCGCCGTTGCCAACCCGCTGGTCAACTCTTATAAACGTCTGGTTCCCGGCTATGAAGCACCGGTTTACATCGCTTGGTCCGCTTCGAACCGTTCCTCTTTGATTCGTGTTCCCGCGGCACGCGGCATGGGCACTCGTATTGAGCTTCGCAGCCCCGACCCGTCCTGCAACCCCTATCTTGAAATGGCGCTTTGCTTGGCAGCCGGCCTCGACGGTATCAAACAGAACCTCGCAGCACCCGCAGGCACCAACAAGAACATCTTCGCGATGTCTTCGAAAGAACTGGAAGCGGAAGGCATTGACAGCCTGCCCGGTTCTTTGGAAGAAGCGATGGTCGAATTCCAGAAAGACCCATTCATCAAAGAGACCCTCGGCGAACACGTTTACGAGAAATATCTCGAAGGCAAACTTCGCGAGTGGCGTCATTATCGCAACAAGGTTACCGGTTGGGAAATCGACAATTACCTCTGCAAATATTAATCCAACACAAAAAACGCCGGGTGCAATGCATCCGGCGTTTTTCTTATTCATAAAAAAGGAAAATAAAAAGAAAAAGACCGCCTGAGGGGGAATCAGGCGGCTTTTTTCTCTTTTGTTAAAAGAAAGGGGGAGAAATGAAAAAGTTCTTCCAAACAGAGGGGGTAATCTGTTTGTATCGCCTCAAGAAATGCTCTCTCTTGATTTGATGTCTTTAGTATATCGGCAAATTATTTCGATACAATAGCCATTTGTTGAACGTTTTGTAAACAAAAAATTAACTTTGCTTTGTATTTTCTTTTTACACAATTTCGGTGTAGCTGCCGAGATAGCTGAACTGTTCACAGGATTCCTGAAGCTCGGAAAGCATGCGGAAGAAGTCTTCGGAATAGACCGACGCTTCAATATCAAAATAAAATACAAATTCAAAATCGCTGCCCGGTTTGGGACGGCTTTCGAGCTTTAGAAGGTTAATATCGAGCGCGTAAAACCGCGACAGCACGTCATAAAGCGCGCCGGGTTTGTGCTGAAGGGTGAGCATCAGGCTCGTTTTGTTTGCGCCGGGGAAAATTTCCGGCTGTTTGCCGATGCAGATAAACCGCGTATAGTTGTTGGAATTGTTCTGAATGCTCTCGCCGAGTGCCTCCAACCCGTAAAGCGCCATGCAGTCTTTCGAAGAAATGGCCGCAATGTCGCGCCGGTCGCTTTCTGCCACGCATTTGGCGGCGGCCGCCGTATTTTCACAAACGGTCACTTTCACGCCTTTCAAGCCCTCTAAAAACGCGCTGCACTGCTGAATTGCCTGTTCGTGTGAAAAGATTTCACGCACTTCCGAAAGCTTAACGCCCTTTTTGGCAAGCAAGGTGTGCTCGACACGCAGGCGAATACTGCGGACAATATAAAAATTGTGGCGGTTCATCAAATCATAGACCTGGTTGACGGAGCCGGCGGTGCTGTTTTCAATCGGCAAAATACCGTATTGGCAAAGCCCTTCCTGCACAGCCGTGAAAACGCCCTCCCAGTTTTGGAAAAACAAAATATCCGGCTGTTTGAAAAGCCGCGCGCAGGCAAGCGAAGAGTAAGCGCCCTCTACCCCTTGGCAGGCGACAACGGCGTCCTGCGGCAAATCCTTTTTGTCGGACGCTTTTATCGCAGCGCGCAGTTTTTCTTCGAGCGTCGTCTCATTTTTGTCAAGCTGTTTGTGCTGGTAAGACCGGGAAAGCCCCATAATCGACGAATACAGCAGTCTTGTATAAAGCTGTAAATCGGGGTCGTCGGTTTTTTCGGACACTTTCTTTAAAAGCGCACGTTCGCGTGTGCGGTCAAGCACCGGCAGATGATTTTCTGCCTTATATTCCGCGACCTTTAGCGAAACACCCATACGCTCTAAAAACAGCGGCACCAATTTTTCGTCAATTCGGTCAATCTGGGCGCGCAACTCTTGAATATCCATAAAATCCCTCCGTTAAAATCCGAGTATGTCGAGCATGGTAATTGCCGTAACCGCTTCAATCACCGGCACGGCACGCGGCACGATACACGGGTCATGTCTGCCGTGGACGATCAATTTTTCCGGCTGCATGGTGTTCAGGTTGACGCTTTGCTGTTCTTTGCCGATCGAGGAGGTCGGCTTGACCGCTACGCGGAACAAAATCGGCATGCCGGAGGTAATCCCGCCCAAAATACCGCCGTTGTTGTTGCTGGTGGTAACGATTTTACCGTTTTCATCAATGGTATAAGGGTCGTTGTTTTGACTGCCGCGCAGTTTGGCGCAGGCAAAGCCGTTGCCGAATTCCAAGCCTTTCACGGCGGGAACACCGAAAATATTGCGCGCAAGCTGATTTTCAACACCGTCAAACATCGGGTCACCAAGCCCTGCGGGCATACCGGTCACCGCACATTCAACAATGCCGCCGACGGAGTCCGCCGACATCCGCGCTTTTTCGATTTCGGCCTTCATTTCTTCGCCGCAAGCGTCGGAAATGACCGGAAACACCTTTTCACCGGGGCGCGCGTCGGTAATTGTAATCGGGTCAAAGGGAATATCCCGCACGCCGGCAAGCTCATAAATATGCGCCTGCACTTTCACGCCTTTTTGCTCTAAAATTTGCAGACAAACGGCGCCCGCAAAGCAAAGCGGCGCGGTGAGCCGGCCGGAAAAATGACCGCCGCCGGCAACGTCCTGATAGCCTCCGTAACGCACATTGGCGGGGTAATCCGCGTGGCCCGGGCGGGGCACGGCGCGCAGGTTGTCGTAATCGCTCGAGCGCGTGTTGGTGTTTTCAATCAAAAAGCCGAGCGGTGCGCCGCAGGTTACGCCGTCCACAAGGCCGGAAAGCACAACGGGCTCGTCCGCTTCGCGGCGTTTGGTCGAATACTTCGTGTTGCCCGGTGCGCGGCGGCGCATAAACGCGGCGACTTTTTCGCTGTCGATTTTTACGCCCGCCGGAAGCCCGTCAATCACAGCGCCGATCGCTTTGGAGTGAGACTGGCCGAACACCGAAACCTGAATATGTTTACCTGTCAGAATTGAGGACATCTGCCTTTCCTCCCAGTTTATTAAAATCTTCAAAGAAATGCGGATAGGATTTTTTCACCGCTTGCGCGTCGTGGATAACCACAGGGCCGTCCGCAGCAATCGAAGCGACCGCCGTTGCCATGGCCATGCGGTGGTCGTTATAAGACGAGACCTGCCCGCCGTGTAAGGGGTCGCCGCCCCAAATCACCAACCCGTCGTCGGTTTCCGAAACTGCCGCACCGAGTTTGGTAAGACAGTCGTTCACGGCAGAAAGGCGGTCACATTCTTTCAGCCGCAACCGCGCGGCGTTGGAAATGACTGTCACGCCGCTTTTTGCGGCAGCTGCCGCGACGGAAAGCACCGGCACAAGGTCGGGAATGTTCGCGCCGTCAATCGGAATCCCGTGGAGTTCTGCCGGCGAAACCGTGACAGCGTCGCCGCGAATTTCCACTTTTGCACCCATTTCGGAAAGCAGGCGCACAATCGCTTTGTCGCCTTGTTCCGAATCTTGCCGCAGCCCCGTCACCGTCACGCTGTCGCCCAGCGCACCGGCAACCAAGAAAAACGCCGCGTTCGACCAGTCGCCCTCAACGGTGATTTCCCCGGGCGAGCGGAAGTGCTGCTTTCCCGGAATGACAAAGCCTTGTTCGGTCTCTTCAATTTCAATGCCGAACACACGAAGGGTGTGCAAGGTCATTCGGATATAAGGGAGCGATTCCACCGGCGGCAAAAGGGTCAAGGTGCTGTCCTTTTCCAAAAGCGGCAAAGAAAACAAAAGCCCCGTGATATATTGCGAGCTGACGTCACCGCGCAGGGTGTATTCCCCCGCCGAGAGCTGCCCCTCGGTTTTTAAAGGGAACTGCTCTTTTTGCGGAAAGCGCACGCCGTGGGCTTCCATCGCTTCACGCAACGGGGTGACCGGACGGTTGGGCAGCCGGCCGTGCCCTATAAACGTACCGTTTTTGCCGAGCGCGGAAACCAGTGGCAGTAAAAACCGCAGGGTCGAACCGCTTTCGCCGCAGTCGAGCGACACGTCTTTCGGCGTTTCGCAGGCGTTCGGGTACACGGTAATCACGCCGTCGGAAAATTCCGCTTTGGCGCCGAGCGCCGCAAGGCACGCGGCGGTCGCATGAATGTCGTCGGACACAATATTGCAAAGTATTTTGGTCGGTTTTTCGGCAAGTGCACTTGCAATCAGCACGCGGTGCGCGTCGGATTTGGACGAAATCGCAGGGAGCGTGCCGTGCAGTTTTGCCGGCGTTAATCGAATGTTCATGCGTTCAGTCCTTGTTTTGTAAAGTCCAAAAGGCGGTCGGTGGAAATCGGATACAGCACGCATTTGCCCGCTTCTTCCGGCAAAATCAGCGTGATGCGGTCGCCGGCGCGTTTTTTGTCGGAAAGCGCGCGGGAAGCGAGCGCCTCGGCGCTGTAATCCGTTTGCATCGGCAAATGATATTTTTGAAGAAGCTTGCAAAGAAGCTTTGTTTCGTCCGCTTTGCTCACGTTCATTTTATAAGCCGCGCGGGAAGCGAGCACCATACCGACAGCTACCGCGCTGCCGTGGGTTATCGAAAAATCGCTGCACCCTTCAATCGCGTGGCCGAGCGTGTGCCCGAAATTCAAAAGTCCGCGTTTGCCGTGGTCCTGTTCGTCTTGTTCGACGACGTCGCGCTTGAGCGTAACGCAGCGGGTAATCACGGTTTCAAGGTTGTCTTTTGCTTCGTTTTCTAATAGAAAATCCAAAAAGGCGCGGTCAAAAATCATGCCGTATTTAATGACCTCCGCCATGCCGTCGGCAAACTGCGCGTCGGTAAGCGTCGAAAGCGTGCTGTAATCGCAAAGCACCAGCTTCGGCTGATAAAAAGCACCCGCCAAATTCTTGCCGCCTTTTAAATCTACCGCGGTTTTGCCGCCGACGGAAGAATCGACACAGCTTAGCAGCGTTGTGGGGATTTGCACATAGTCAATCCCGCGCTGATAGGTCGCCGCCGCGAAGCCCGAAAGGTCACCGACCACGCCGCCGCCGAGCGCCACGACGCAGTCGGTGCGCGTAACGTGGTTTGCCGCGAAAAATTCCAACGCTTCACCGTAAACGGTGAGGTTTTTGGAGGCTTCACCGTTCGGGAACACAAAGCGCAGCGTCGCAAAGCCGGCTTGTTTTAACGAGGCTTCCACCGTATCGGCATAAAGCCCGTTTACAACGTCGTCGGTGACAATGACGGCGGTTTTCGCTTCCGTTACAGCGCGCAGGTATTCGCCCGCCTGTTTCAGAAGCCCGCTTTCAATATAAATGGTATAATCCGTGCTTGCCTGCACTTTTACGGTTTGCATAACATACTCCCCTGTCAGTTGCGGTATTGCCCGTCGATTTTTTCTTTGCGGTCGCTGCCCGCCTTCAAAAGCGCGTGGAGCGTTTTGGCGTCTTTCTCGTGCAAAGCACGGCTGTACTGCTGCAAATTTTCAATCAAGCCGTCGAGCTCTTCGGTAAGATTATCGACATTGTCTAAAAACAGCTCGGTCCACATATCGGCGTTGAGTTTCGCAACGCGGGTCAAATCTTTGTAACTGCCCGCGGAAAAGCCGTTGTGCACCTGCGCTTGCGGGCTTTTTACATAAGCGTTCGAGACCACGTGCGCAAGCTGAGACGTATAGGCGATAATGCGGTCATGCTCTTCGGGCGTGGAAATTTGGATATTGGTAAAACCAATCGATAAAAACAAATGTTTCAAATTCGCCAAATCGTTGATGTCCGCGTTATCGGGCGGCAGCAAAATCATCGACGCGTTCGAGAACATATGCACATCGGAATAAGCAAAACCGGAGAAATGCAGACCCGCCATCGGGTGCGCGCCGTAAAAGAGGAAGCCGTTTTCTTTGGCGCACTGCCAAAGCGTTTCGCAAATCACACGTTTCACGCCGCAGCAATCCATCACAATAGCGCCCTTTTTAAAGCTTTGCGCGTGTTGGGTGATGTAATCGAGCGTATCCTGCGGATAAAGCGCGGTAATCACCAAATCACAAGAAGGAAGCTGTTCGGGCAGCAATTCGTCGTCGACCGCGCCCAACAGTTTTGCTTTGAGCAGCACGCCGCGGTCAATGTCCGTGCCCAGCACTTCGTGTTCCGTATTGTATTTGAGTGCCTTAGCGAGCGAGCCGCCGATAAGGCCTAAGCCGACAATGCCGATTCTCATAGTTTAAGCCCCCTTGACAGCTTCACGGATTTTCGCAACGCCCGCGGTGACCTCGGCGAAGCGTTCGGGGGTGAGCGCCTGCGGGCCGTCGCACAAAGCGTGGGCGGGGTCGTTGTGGACTTCAATCATTAAGCCGTCCGCGCCGCAAGCCGCCGCAGCGAACGCCATCGGTTTGACCATCCTTGCAATGCCGCAGGCGTGGCTCGGGTCCACAACAACCGGCAGGTGGGACATTTCTTTGAGCATCGGCACAGCGGAAAGGTCGAGCGTGTTGCGCGTGGCGGTTTCGAAAGTACGGATACCGCGTTCGCAAAGAATGACCTTTTGGTTGCCTTCCGCCATAATGTATTCGGCGCTCATCAAGAACTCCTGCAAGGTGGCGGCGAGCCCGCGTTTTAAGAAAATCGGCTTGTCAATCCGGCCGAGCTGTTTGAGCAGTTCGAAGTTCTGCATATTGCGCGCGCCGACCTGAATGATATCAACGTCTTCAAACAACGGCAGGTGCGAAGCGTCCATGATTTCGGTAACAATCGGCATGCCGGTTTCTTTTTTCGCTTCCAAAAGAAGTTCCAGTCCTTCGGCACGCATGCCTTGGAACGCGTAAGGCGAAGTACGCGGTTTGAACGCGCCGCCGCGCAGAATGTTCGCGCCCGCTTTTTGCACCGCTCGGGCAATCGTCAAAATCTGTTCACGGCTTTCGACCGAGCAGGGACCGGCGAAATATTGGAAATTGCCGCCGCCGATTTTGTAACCGTTCACGTCAATAACGGTGTCGTCCGGGTGGAATTTACGGTTAGCGTTTTTATAAGGCTCGGAAATACGCTTGACGTTTTCAACGATGTCAAGCCCTTGGATTAAGTCAATGTCGACTTTGCTGGTGTCGCCGATGAGGCCCAAGATGGTTTGGTACTGCCCTTTGACGGTGTGCACCGACAGGCCCTGATTTTCAAGCCAGTCTGTTAAGTTTTTGACCTTTTTCTGTTCTGCGTGGTCTTTTAAGATAACTACCATACTGTTTTACTCCTTCGTTTTACGTTTCAACATAATAAAAAACTCCGCAGTGTGTTTCACTGCGGAGCTGTTTTACAAAATTGCGCGGAAAATCAGCAAACGAACTCTTTTACAGCGAAACTCGAAAAAACCTTGCCAAAAAAGTTGGTAAAGTAAAAGTAAAAGTATTCGGCTGTAAAGACGAATTTAGACATTTGCTTTTTTCCTTTCGTTTTATTCCGCTGAATTTCGCGGTTTAAAGTATACTAACACCGTAAAAGCGCGTTGTCAACACTTTTTTGGAAATTTTTAAATCTTTTTTGCCCGGTTGTTGCGAAGCGCGCGCAACAGTTCGTTAAACTTCGGGGGCTTGCCGTACATCAAAACGCCGATGCGGTAAATCGCGGCGGCAAGATAGCCGACACCCACGGTAGAAAGCAGCAAAATCGCGACAGAAATCACAATTTCGACTGTTTCAACGTGACCCATGGCAATGCGGGTAAACATCGCGAGCGGCGACGTAAACGGGATATAGGACGCGACTTTCATCAGCGGGCTGTCGACATCGCCGACCATCGAGAACATCGTCACCATAAACGCGATAATCATCAAAAACGTCACCGGCATAATCAGCGTGTTGACGTCTTCAAGCCGACTTGCAAGCGACGCCAAAGCGCCGTAGAGGAAAGAATACAGCAAAAAGCCCAAAACAAAGAACAAAACCGTGTAAAGAATCATCCGAAGCGGCATGCCGAAAACGGATTCAATCACCATGTTGGACGCCCAGTAAGATTTGTTGACGCTGTAAAAGGTGAACGCACTGCCGAGGAGCAATACAAGCTGTGTAAGCCCCGCCGCGCCGGAGCCGAGCACCTTGCCGAACATCAAATTGACCGGCTTTGCCGAGGTAATCAGCAACTCCATTGCGCGCGAGCTTTTCTCGACGGCGACGCTTTGCGCGACAAACTGGCCATACATCATCACAGCAAAATACAATAAAAACATTAAAATATAGGTGTAGAAAAAGCTTTGACTTTGGTCGTTGCCGAGCACGACCGGTTCGGCGGTCACGGCGGCGGTCATCACGCTTTGCGCCTCTTGCCCGGTTAAGCCGTATTGCGCCATCGTCGCATATTGTCTTCGCACGGTCAGCATTTCGCTGATGGTGTAAGAGGTGTTGTCCGTCAGCGCGCCGGTTTGGGTGATGTATTTATACTGCGTCGGGCTTTCGAGCAGCACGGCGGCGTCATAAGTACCGTCTGCAACGCTTGCTTTTAACGTATCCAAATCGGTTTCGACTGCGGTCAAAGTGGCTTTTGGAAGCCCGGGTTGCAAATATCCGGCGACGTCTTTTGCGCTGTCGGAACAGGTGCTTGCTATCGCAATCGTTTTCGGGGCGGTGTCGGAAATCGACGGAAGCGAAATATCTTTTCCGGCAGAAAATCGCGGAAAAAACAGCACAACCGCCATAAACAAAATCGAAATCACTGTCAAAGCGACAAAAACCTTGTTGCACACATAGCTTTTATATTCAAAGCTGAAAATATGACGAAACTGTTTCATATCGCGCCCTCCGTGTAATGCACAAAAATCTCGTTGAGCGTGGGTTCTTTGACAACGAACGCGTCCACGCTTCCCGCGAGCGGCTCCAACGCTTTGTAAAGCGCTTCTTTATCCTGCGGCGCGCGCAAGGTCACGGCGACCTTGCCGTCTGTAATTTCGTGCGCCGAAACAAAGGGAAGCGCCTGTGCGGTTAAAAACGCATCGATTTTTTGCAGTTCCTTGCCGGAAAGCAAAATCGTCCGGCGGTCAAAGCTTCGCTTAATTTCCCCGATGTCGCCGGAAAGCACAATCTTGCCGCCGTTCAAAATAGCAATATCGTCGCAAAACTCTTCTATGTAATTCATCTGGTGGCTGGAAAAGAGCACAATCCGCCCTTTGGCGATAAGTTCACGCACCAAATCTTTCAGTAGCATTGCATTCACCGGGTCGAGGCCTGAAAACGGCTCGTCCAAAATGATAATATCGGGGTCGGCAATGAGCGTTGCAACCAGCTGGATTTTTTGTTGGTTGCCTTTCGAGAGCGTATCCAGTCGTTTGTCGCGGTATTCGGTCATTTCCAGTCGTTCCAGCAAGCGGTCGGCATTCGCGGCCGCTTCGCGTTTTTTAAGCCCCGCGAGCATGCCGAAATACAAAAGCTGCTGCATGACCGACTTTTTCGGGTACATACCGCGTTCTTCGGGTAAATAGCCGATTTTGACTTTTCCCGGCGTCATCGGCTGCCCGTCTAAAAGCACTTCGCCGCTGTCGGGGGAAAAGACCTGCATAATAATTCGAATGGTTGTGGTTTTGCCGGCGCCGTTTCGGCCCAAAATACCGAGCGCACGCCCGCCGGTCACCGAAAAAGAAACGCCCCGCAGCACCGCTTTTTCACCGAAGCTTTTATAGAGCTCCGCGGTTTTCAGTTCCATAAAAGTTTACACCTCCGCACTTGATTGCCGTGCGCAAATAGTATATAATTTATTGCAGTTTTCATTGTAAAGGAAAGTCGAAAAAAAATCAACTAAAAAGTATAAAATAGTGAGAGGAAACCTATGGTACGCGAACTGACTGAAAAAAATCTGATTTATCAACTGCGGCAATATAAAGTCAAACGCCGGGTGCAGTTTTTCCCGGAAACCGAATCCACCAACACCGTTGCCAAAAAGCTCTGCAACGAGGGTAAAGGCGCGGGCGCGCTGATTGTGGCAGACGGCCAAACCGCCGGGCGCGGCAGGCTCGGGCGGACGTTTTGCTCGCCGAAGGGCACGGGCATTTACGTTACGCCGGTTTATGAGCTGCACGGCAACGAAAAAAATATGGATTTAATCTCCCCGCTTGCGGGGCTTGCCGTCCGCGACACGCTTTATAATATGTTCGGGCTCGAAACCACGGTCAAATGGCCGAACGACGTGTTGTATGAAGGCAAAAAACTCTGCGGGATTTTGTGCGAAATCGTCAACGTCAACAACCGCCCGAAATATGTTGTAGTCGGTGTGGGGCTGAACGTTCAGCCGGGCGCGTTCCCGGACGACGTTGCCTGTGTCGCGGGCGCGATTTCCGAATTTTACCAAGGTGAAATCGACCGCAACGAGCTTTGCGTGGAGCTTGTGCACAACATGGACCGCTACATTCAGCGGACAAACGCACTCACCGAGGACAACAAAGAGGTCATTGACCGTTTAAAAGCCTGCTCGGCGACGCTCGGGCAGATGGTGCGCGTCATTTTGCCGGAAGAAAGCTACGACGCGCGCGTTTTGGACATTGCACCGAACGGCGGGCTGGTTGTCGACACAGCCGAGGGCGAAAAAATCGTCACCTCCGGCGAAGTGGTTCATATTCGGTGAAAATTCGTTCCAATTACGGCACGGGAAATCCCGTGCCGTTTTTTTATTGGGCACAAACGGTCACTTTTACGCTTTCTCCGCGGTTGCAAAAAGCCATTCGCTTCTTAACAAACTGTGAAAAGAAATATCTAAAAATTCTCCGTCGGCGGTTTTAAAAAATTCGCGTTTTGTGCCTTCAAAGGTAAAGCCGCATTTTTGTGCGACTCTGCCCGACGCGGGATTTTTTACCGCGTGTGAAATTTCAATTCGATTCATGCCGATTTCTTCAAACAGATAAGCGCAGACCGCCCGGACAGCCTCCGGCATAATCCCTTTTCGCCAATACGCCGTTCCGATGCAATAGCCAAGCGCGGCGGATTCGTCGCGTTCGCTGATTTCCACGGCGCTGATATTGCCGATGGGCTGATTGTCAAGACAGATTGCCCAGTTGTAAAAGTCCGGCTTTTCATATTCTGCGCACCAGCTTTCTAAAAGCTGTTTGGTAAACACCGGGGAAGTGTGCGCCGGCCATGTCAAATACCGCGTAACGCGCGTGTCATTTGCCCAGTTTTCAAACATAAGGTTTGCATCTTCCACGGTAAAGCGACGCAAAGTAAGCCGCTTTGTTTGCAGTGTTTTCGTTCCTTGATGGGTTAACATGTTTATCCTTCCTTTCTGAAAATATCCAAAGTGTGGTGGGACAGGCCGACCATGTCCTGCCGCTCGCAGGTCGCCAAGTGATATTTTAAATATAGGTCGTGTTTAGAGAACATTCTCCCCTGTTTGTCATAGTTTTGGTTATAGTTTTCCAAATACGCTTTTGTTGCCATGTGGATTCCCCCTTAAAAAAAGAATAAAAAATCAGTGCAGGCTTTATTCTCGAAAGCCTGCACTGCGTAATTCCTATCCGTTTAAATTTATTTTAGACGTTCAGGGTACGACAAAGCAAGCCCGCGGCTATCGAAATACATTGCCGGGACAAAATGCATTTTATACATTTTTTCAAAACGACCGATACGGTTTTGCATTGTTGCACCTCCAAATTTTTTCTTATTGTAAACAGGAATTGCTCATTTGTCAAGAAAAAATTAAAATACATATAAAAACAGCGGGGAAAATATTTCCCCGCTGTGGTTTGTTATCCGCTTATGCAAATTCGCAAATGCTGTTCAAAATAAATTTGCCGTTCTTATATTTTTCGGCGCCGGACTCAAAAATGCCGGTCACTTTGCCGTCTTTGGTATCGATACCCTCCAGCAGCGGCGGCAGGCGAAGCCGAGAAACAATATCGGTTCTGCAAAGCGAATAAACCGGCACGTCGCGGTCGGGGTAAGTGAGATAATACGCGGGCTCCCCTTTCGTTACGTCCGCGTAAGTGTAAAGCCAGGAATCGGTGTTGCGCCCGTAGGAAACGCTCAGCGCAAACTGCCCGTCGGAAAGCCGCGTAAATCCCTGGACACGGTTCGGCACGGTGAACGACATTGTCGGCGTGACCGTGGTTTCGGGCATTTTGGCAAACGCGTTCTCAATTTCCGAAAGCGCATAGGCGTTGCAGCGCGCAAAGCTCAATTCGGTCGTGGAAACCTGCATATGATGCGTGGGGTCTGTGTCATAACGCCCGTCGGAATAATAGGTGTAAAACTCGCCGGCATATAAATATTCGCCGTCTGTTCCGATATAAGAGCACTTCACGTCAGTCACGATGGATTCGGTCAGCATGACCGGCGCACCGTCGGAAGCGGTTTGCAGGCGTTCGAGCGAAATGCGGTAAATCGTGTTGCCGTCGCAAATGTAAACATAGGTATCATCATCTGCCACACCGCCGGCGTGACCCGTAAACGGGGTGCCGTCATTTTGGTGGAGCAAAACGGTTTTCTGCCGTTTGCCGGTTTTCGCGTCGACCATAGACAAAACAGAAGCGTCTTTGTCGTGATAATAGGAAATGATATAGGCGTCTGCCGCCTCGCAATAACAATAGCCCTGCGGCACATAGCCGTTTTCGGTTTCGGGAATGTCGGCAAGGGGTGTGTAGCCGGTGTAATTTGTGCTTCGCTGCACAATTCCGGAAAGCCCGCGCCAAAGCACTTCGCCGCTGTGCGCAAGCGTGGTGCGGTATCGGTTCGCCGCCGAGGGCGCATTGATACCGCCCATAACATAAGCAAAAATGCCGACGGTTAAAAGCACAGCCAGCGTGAGCGCAATCCATCGTTTTCCAAGAAGCCGCACAACGACTCCCCCTTTCTGATTATAGCTTCAATATACCACAACTTTTCGCGGTTTGCAATCGAGAGAAAAAAACAGACGGCACAACCTGCCGCCTGTTTTTTATTTTCTTAAAAGTATTTTTCTAATTCTCGGGCGCAAGGACAGCGCCAAAACCGCGCAAAGCACGATTTTTGCAAGGTCGCCCGGAATAAACGGCAGCGCCGTCAGCGAAAGCGCCGCTATGAAAGAAGTCCCGGCGTAAACCATATACCACGCCGTGCCGACCACATAGCAAACGGCCAAAGAAAGCAGCATTGCCGCCGCCATATAGCTCCCGCGCAGGAAAGCGGTTTTATTCGCAAGCTTGCGGTCGTAAACCAGCATCATCACCGCCACAAGCAGCGAAACGAACGGAAATACAACCAAATAGCCGCCGGTGGGGCCCGCCAAACGCGCGACGCCGGACTGAAACCCGGCAAACACCGGCACGCCGACCGCGCCGAGCAGCAAATACACAAGCTGCGAAAGGAAAGCGGTTTTGGCCGGTAAAAGAAGCCCGGCCAAATAAACGGCAATCAGCGAGCAGGAAATCGGCACGGGGCCTATGGGCAAAGAAATCTGCGACACGACGGCGGTAATCGCCGCAAACACGCCGCAGGTCACCACGGCACGAACAGCCGCCGAAGAGCCCGCCTTATACGCTTTTTGCTCCATGAAAATGCCCCCTTACAGAATCACGCCGAGCGTGCCCGCAGGCGCCATAACGGCGTTGGATTCGTCGGTGTCAATGTGCATGGCAAGCGCATAGTTCGGGCTTACACGCACGACCGTGTCACCGAAAATCAGCGAACGCTCCGCCGATTTGATTTCAACGGAAACAACCTGTTTATCGGAAAGGCCGTATTTTTCGGCGTCTTCCGGGGTCATGTGGATATGTCTTTTGGCGATGATAACGCCTTCTTTCAGTTCGACTTCGCCCGCCGGGCCAACCAGTTTGCATGCGCCGGAACCGGCAACGTCGCCGGACTCACGCACGGGTGCGGTAATGCCGAGGGTTCTTGCGTCGGAAGCGGAAATTTCCACCTGGTCAGCCGAACGCTCCGGCCCGAGAATGGAAACTGCCGGGAAGCTGTTTTTCGGCCCGATGACCTGTACGCGCTCCACACAGGCGAACTGCCCGGGCTGGGAAAGGTCTTTTTTCTTGGTCAGCTGATAGCCTTTGCCGAACAGCGTTTCCAAAGTTTCTTTTGTGACGTGCACGTGACGTGCGGAGGTTTCAATCAAAACTGTTTTTTCCATGGTTCTATCCCCTTAATTCTGAATATTCTTATTTGCCCGCAAGCTCGGCACGCGCCGCCTTGATGTTCGCAACAAAGCGCTTGCCGGTCTCGGTAATCAGCTTGTAGTCACCGGTCTTTGCGCCCGCGGTAAGCGAGGAACCCGCGCCGACCGCGACAGCGCCGGCCTTAATCCACTCGCCGACGTTATCCGCATTGACGCCGCCGGTGGGCATCATTTTCGCGTAAGGAATCGGCCCGCGAATGTCTTTGATAATCTTCGGCCCGAAGAGGTCAGCCGGGAATACTTTCAGAATGTCTGCGCCGTTTTCCATCGCGAGCAAGCCTTCGCGCACGCTCATAATACCGGGCATCATCGGCACTCTGTAACGGTTGCACAAATGCAGGGTGTCAAGATCCAGCGCGGGGCTTACGATATACTGCGCGCCGGAAAGCATTGCGATGCGCGCGGTGGTTGCGTCGAGCACCGTGCCCGCGCCGAGAATAATCTGGTCGGGCGTATAGCGGGTTGCCAATTCTTCGATCACCTTGTCCGCGTGCGGCACGGTAAAGGTCAGCTCAATAGCCGCCACACCGCCCTCGATGCAGGCGTCGGTGATGCGGATTGCTTTATCCACGGATTCCGCGCGGACAACCGCGACGATGCCGCAGTCCTGAATTTTCTGTAAAATCTGTTCTTTATCCATACGTACATCTCCTGTATTGTTTGTCGGTATAAATCAGCGCTGCACTCTTGCGCCGGCGCCGCCGATGATGTTCTCGACTTCTTTCAAAGACGCCATCGAGGTGTCGCCGGGGGTGGTCATTGCAAGTGCGCCGTGTGCCACACCGTAGTTGACCGCTTTCTGCGGGTCGCCGGTGGTTATCAAACCATAGATAAGGCCCGAAGCGAAGCTGTCGCCGCCGCCGACTCGGTCATAAATTTCAAGTCCGGGCAGCGAAAGTCCGTTATAGACTTTGCCGTCGGCATAGCAAATCGCGCTCCAGTCATTGACCGTTGCGGTTTTCACCGTGCGCAGCGTAGTGGCAATTACTTTGAAATTCGGATAGACTTTCACAACTTCGCCGAGCATTTTGTAATAGCCCTCAATATTCAGCGATTTGAGGTTTGCGTCGTTGCCCTCGACCTCGAAACCGAGGCAGGCGGTGAAGTCCTCTTCGTTGCCGATCATCACGTCAATGTATTTTGCGATTTCGCGGTTGACTTCCTGCGCCTTTTCTTTGCCGCCGATGTCTTTCCACAAAGACGGGCGGTAGTTTAAGTCGTAAGAAACGATTGTACCGTATTTTTTCGCGGTTTTGACCGCTTCAATCACCACGTCCGCCGTGGTGTCGGACAGCGCGGCGAAAATGCCGCCGGTGTGCAGCCAACGCACGCCGAGCGTGCCGAAAATATAGTCCCAGTCAATGTCGCCGGCTTTTAATTGCGAAGCCGCCGTGTTGCCGCGGTCGGAAACGCCCACCGCGCCGCGAACGCCGTAGCCGCGTTCGGTGAAATTGAGGCCATTACGAACGGTTCTGCCGATGCCGTCATATTTTCTCCATTGGATAAGCGAAGTGTCCACGCCGCCCTGGAGCATAAAATCCTCCACCAAGCGACCGACTTCGTTGTCGGCAAGGGCGGTCACAGCCGCCGTTTTCATGCCGAAGCAACGGCGAAGGCCTCTTGCGACGTTATATTCGCCGCCGCCTTCCCAAACGCGGAAGGAACGGGCACATTTGATTCGGCTGTCACCCGGGTCCAAACGCAGCATGATTTCGCCGAGAGAAATCATATCATAGGTATAAGTGCCGGGTTCTTTTAAATGTAATTCCATTTTTGTCAACTCCGTCAATAGTGTTTCGAAGCGGTCACGCCGCAAAATGATTGCCGAGAAGAATTGCCGCTTCCGTAAGCGCAAGGAACAAAATGCCGAAAGCAAGGCTCAACTTCACCTTTTTGGAGGAAGCCGGCTGTTTTTCACTTTTGCCTTCGATAATTGTCAGCGTCTCGCCGGATTTCGGTGTTTCTTTGGTTGGTTCTTCCCCGCGCGCCGCTTTTTTGCGCAGCACCACACAGCGAATCAGCAACACAACCGCCACGACAAGACAAATCAGTGCAATCAAATACCAATACATTCTTTTCCGCCTCTCCGGGAAAGCCCCGTTTATTTATACGCCGGAATATGCGTTGAAGCCGCCGTCCACCGGAATGGTCGTGCCGGTAATAAAGCCGGAATAGGCTTCGTCGCACAAGAACAGCAGCGTGCCGTCAAGCTCTTCGGGCTCGCCGAAGCGCTTCATAGGCGTTGCTGCCAAAATCTTGCCGGTACGCGCCGTAGGCGTGCCGTCGGGATTCCACAAAAGGGTCTTGTTCTGGTTGGTCGAGAAGAAGCCGGGCGCAATCGCGTTGACGCGAATGCCTACATCGGCAAAATGCACCGCCATAAACTGGGTGAAGTTCGTGACCGCCGCTTTTGCCGCGGAATACGCCGGAATCTTTGTCAGCGGACGGTAAGCGTTCATGGAGCTGACCATGACGATGCAGGTGTTCTTTTTCTGTGCCATGTCGCGCGCAAAAACCTGGGTCGGAATCAGCGTGCCCAAGAAGTTGAGGTTGAACACAAACGAAATGCCCTGCGGGTCCAAATCGAAGAACGTTTTGATGTTTTCATCTTTATTGGTCAAATCCACCGCTTCGAGCGTTTCTTTGGTGGTGGTGCCTTTCGGATTGTTGCCGCCGGCGCCGTTTAACAGAATGTCACACGTGCCGAGCTTTTCATTGACAATTTTGCGGGCATTTTCCATGCTTTCGGGTTCGAGAACATTGCAGCCGACCGCAATGGCTTCGCCGCCCGCTGCGGTGATTTCATCGACGACTTTCTGCGCCGCCGCTTCGTTCAAATCCAAAACCGCAACTTTAACACCCTGGCGCGCAAGTGCTTTGGCGAAATCGCCGCACAAAACTCCGCCGCCGCCGGTTACAACGGCTACTCTGCCTTTTAAATTCTCATGTGTCATGTTATTTACCCTCTTTCTGTTTTGCAACGGCTTCCCAAAGCCCGTTCAAATAGGTGGCGCCGAGCGCACGGTCATAAAGCCCGTAGCCGGGGCGCGCCACTTCGCCCCAAATCATTCGGCCGTGGTCGGGACGGATATAGCCGTCAAACCCGACGTCCTGAAGCGCTTTCACGATTTCATACATATCCAAAGAGCCGGTCGCGCTTTCGTGGGCGGTTTCGTTGAAATGACGACCTTGAACCAATACGTTGCGCAGATGTGCAAAATAAATACGGTCGCCGACTTCGCGAATCATCGCCGGCAAATCATTTTGCAGGCTTGCGCCCAAAGAACCGGTGCAGAACGTGATGCCGTTATATTTGCTCGGCACGGCTGTCAGCAGCTGTTTGAGCGCCTTAATATCCGTAATAATCCGCGGCAGGCCGAAAATGCCCCATGGCGGATCGTCCGGGTGAATTGCCATTTTGACGTCGCATTCCTCACAGGTGGGCATAATCTGTTCCAAGAAATAAATCAGATTTTTCCAAAGATCCTCTTCGGTAATGCCCTTGTATTTCTCGAACAATTCTTTGATTTCGCCCATGCGCTCGGTTTCCCAGCCGGGCATTGCATAACCGTTGGAACGGTCGTCGATTTCGCGGAACATGTCCTCGGGGGATTTGCCCTCGATTTGCGTGCCGTCGTAAGAAAGGCAGGTCGCGCCGTCGCCCATGCCCATTGAAAGGTCAGTGCGCGTCCAGTCAAAGACCGGCATGAAGTTATAGCAAATTACTTTAACGCCCGCTTTCGAGAGATTGCGGATGCTTTCTTTGTAGTTTTCAATATACTTGTCGCGCGTCGGAAGTCCGATTTTAATGTCCTCATGCACATTGACGCTTTCGATGCACTCCATTGTAAGCCCCGCCGCTTCGATTTCTGCTTTCATTTTTAAAATATCGTCAAGTGGCCACGCTTCGCCCGCGGGCAGATAGTGCAGCGCGGGGACCACGCCGACAACGCCGGGGATTTGCCGAATCTGTTCAAGCGTGACGGTATCTTTGTCGCGCCCGAACCAACGAAAAGTCATTTGCATTTGATCATCACCTTCCTGATTTTCAAGATTTTCCCATTCGTGTTTATTGTATCACCGTTCTTTGGTTTTATCAACCGAAATCTTACCGCCCGCGCGTAAAAAGCCGGGCGAAAAAAGAACGGATTTATAGGCAATATGTTGGCAAAAAAGCGCCCGCCGCGCAAAAAGCGGGCAGGCGCACAAAATTAATCTTTGTCGTCGAAAAAGTCGTCGGGGTAATAGTCCCAAAGCGCGCGTTCCTGGTCTTCGGTCAGCGGCACCGCCGGGCACTCGGCATAAGCTTCTAATTTCCCTGTACGCATCCAAATCGACGGGTCAATCCGCAGCGTATAGCCGCAGGCGTTCGGGGTCATCCACTCGTGGAGCGGCGCTTCGGGGATAGCAAACGCGGACATCAGCGCCATAATCACACCGCCGTGGGTAATCACCGCCGTGCTGGGCACACCGGCTTCGATAATCCCGTTGACGATTTTTACAAGCGCCCCGCAGACGCGGTTGCTGAACCCGACCTGACTTTCGCCGAACGGCAGGGGCGTTTCGGGGCTTGTACCGGCAAGCCAAGTGCGAAACGCTTCTTCGTCTTTCAGCTCGTCGGCGGTTTTGCCTTCGAATTCGCCGAAATCATATTCGGAAAGGTCTTCCATAATAATCGGCTCTTTGTCGGGGTAAATGCGTTTCGCCGTTTGCAGGCAGCGTTTTAAGGGGCTTGAAAACACCGCGTCCACCTCGGGGTATCCGCCGTATTCTTCTTTGAGCTGGTCAATTTGCTTAAGCCCCTCGGGCGTGGCTTCCATGTCGGTGTGGCCGATATACTGCCCGTCTAAATTGCCCTGGGTCATGGCGTGGCGAATCAAATGCAGCTGATAGGTTTTCATAAAAGACTCCTTTTTAACAATATACAAATTGTCAATTTTATGATATAATAAAAATACAAACCGTATAAAAGGGGCTGTTTTTTTGAACGAAGCATTTTCTGCGCGGCTTTCTACCCTCCGAAAAGAACGGGGCTTGAGCCAAAAAGAGGCCGCCGAAGCGCTCGGTATTTCCGGCGCGCTGCTTTCCCACTATGAAAAAGGGATTCGGGAATGCGGCTTGCAGTTCATTTGCAAGGCGGCGGCGTTTTACGACGTGAGCTGTGACTATCTTTTGGGTGTCAGCAACACACGGCGCTCCATTAACGAAGAATTTGACGCAAAAGACACCGCGCAAGACAAAGAATTTCGCTTGGGCACGATGTTTCGCGCGGCGGTCATGCTCAACGACACGCTTTCCGCGGCAAGCGGACCGGCGTCAGGCAAGCTGCGCGATTATTTTGCGCTTTCCATTTACCGTGTCGCGATTTTGGCGGGCGAAACCGGCGCCATTCCGAAAGAATGGATTACCCTGCCGCAGGATACGGCGGAAATTTTAAGCGCCGCCGTTATGGACAGTATTGTCAAAACCGGATTTTTAAAACAAGAAAAATCCACCCGCAAACAAGCCGCCGAGCCGCTTTGCGTCAAAACGATTTTGGAAAACAGCGAACGCATTTTACAAAAAGAATTTCGCGCTCTGCTCCCCGCCGCGGACACAGTTCCGCCGGCCGCAGGGGCGGACGGCCGCAAAAGCGACAAATAAATTTTACTTTCCCCGTGCTTTTCGGCACGGGGCTTTTGTTACGAGAGCACCGTTTCTCGGTTTTCAAGCACATAGGTTTTGCAGTGCTCTGAGATACGCGCGCGGTCGAATGCTTCTTTAAACGGCGCGTCAAAACGGGAGACATCGTCGTCGGCGTTATACGCCGTGTAAGCCTCTTTCACCAAAGCGGAAAGTTTTTCTTCGCCGACAGCCGCAAGTGCGGGCGACGCCAACGAGCAAAGCGGCTCGCCGTTATGCCCTAAGAAAAACGAAAGCGCGGTTTCGCTGTCTTCCAAAAAATAATACAGCGTATATAGGTACTGACTCGGCAGCGGAAATGTCGAAAAGCACGTTTCCGGGTCGTCGGCGCGCTCAATTTTGCTTTGCAAAACCGCCTGCACACCGTCGAGCACTTCCCGCGATTCGCACGCTTCGATTTCTTCCTTCGAGGCGTGCTGAAATTTATCTTTTAACGCTTTTAGGCGGTCAATTTCTTCCAAAAGCTGCTTTTTGTCGTTGTTGTGCTGCTGCAAAGCGCCGGAAGCTTTATACAAAACAAACACGGTCACCAAACAAAGCACGGCGAAAAGCACCCACAAATACCAATATTCCATAGATTTCCCTCTCACTGTGTCAGCGCTTTATAAATATCGCTTTTTTTAATGCCGCTTTCTTTTGCCGCGATTTTCGCGGCTTCGTTTTTGGAAACGCCCTTTTCCACTTGCTTTTTCGCAAATGCAACCGCTTCGTCAAGCGTCCACTTTGCGTCGGGCAGGGGTTCTGCGCCGGAAACCACGAGCACAAACTCGCCTTTCGGCGGCGTTTCTTTATATTTTTCGCACGCGGCGGAAAGCGTCGTGCGCTCAATCGTTTCGTGCATTTTGGTAAGCTCACGTACCAGTGCGATTTTTCGGTCGCCGAACGCGGCGTACATATCTTCTAACGTCGCAAGCAGTTTGTGCGGCGCTTCGTAAAACACCATGGTGCGCTCTTCCGAAAGCAGGCTTTCGAGGTGCTTACGGCGGCTCGGCTTATTGGTGCTTAAAAAGCCCTCAAAGGTAAACCGCCCGGTGGGCAACCCCGCCACCGCCAACGCGGTCGCAAACGCCGTCGGGCCGGGTACGGCGCAAACCTGCACGCCGTGTTCGTGGCAAAGGTTCACCAAATCTTCGCCCGGGTCGGAAATCGCGGGCATGCCCGCGTCGGTCACCAGTGCACAGCTTTCCCCGCCGAGAAGCCGCGCCAAAATCTGTTCGCCGCGCTCGCGCCGGTTGTGTTCAAAATAGCTTGTCATGGGCTTGTGAATTTCAAAACGGTTCAGCAGTTTTTGCGTCACGCGCGTGTCTTCCGCCGCGATAAAATCGCAGTTTTGCAAAGTTTCGACCGCGCGCGGGGAAAAGTCGGACAAGTTGCCGATCGGCGTGCCGACCACATATAAAACACCTGCCATTCACTCGCCCTCCTTTTGATTTATTTCTGCATAAGCGCCGGTAATTCGGCGCAGTTCTTCGCTTTCGGTGCCGTCGGGTTCATATAAAAACAAATTCGGCAAAACCGTCATGCCGCGTTTGCCGCCGCTTCGCCCTTCCAAAAGACAAAGCCACGGCGGGCAGTCTTTGTTTTTGGCGACGAGCCGCAAGCGTTTCGGCTCGATTCTTTGCTTCTCCATCGCCGCCATAGCTTCCGAGAGCCGTTCGGGGCGAATGCAGATACAAAACCGACCGCCGAATTTCAACAGCTTAAAAGCGGTTTTGGCGATATCGTCGAGCGTGCAATAGATTTCATGGCGCGCAATTTGCGCGTGCGCCGCTTCGCTTTTTATCCCCGCGCCCGCCGCTTTATAAGGCGGGTTCATCGTCACAAGGTCATAAGTGCCGTTCGGAAGCACTTCCGGCGCGTCTTTTAAATCCAAATGGTAGGCCGTAAGCACGCTTTCGGCGTGATTGTATGCAATGGATTTTTGAAACTGCAAAAACGCCTGCTCCTGGAGTTCTACGCCGTCGACGGACGCGCAAAGCTTGTCCCGGAACCAGAGAAGCGGAATGATTCCGCAGCCCGTTCCGAGGTCGCAAGCCTTATCTTTTCGTTTCGGCGCGGCAAAGTCCGCCAAAAGCATGGCGTCCGTGCCGAACGTATGCGCCGCAGACACAAAAACGCCCGTGTCTGCGTTTAAAAATTCGATGTGGTCCGATTTCCGTTTTTTTATCTGTTCCATATCGGTCATTGTATCATAAATCTAAAGAAAAGTAAAAGAAAAAAGACTGCCGAAGTCCGGCAGTCTTTGATTATGTTGCCTTTTATTCCGCAGAAGGCGCGCCAACGGGGCAAACATCCGCGCAGTTGCCGCAGTCGATGCAGGTTTCTGCGTCAATTGCATATTTGCCGTCGTCCTCATGGATGGCTTCCACCGGGCATTCTGAAGCGCAAGCGCCGCAGCCAATGCAGGCGTCTTTGTCAATTGCGTATGCCATTCCTCTGACCTCCTTCTATCAAGATTAGTTTTATTCTAACATATTTTTGTAAAATAGCAAGTACTTTTATTCGATTCCTTTGAGCGCTTCAATCTCTTTTTTATTTAGTTTAATCTGCGCGTCACGAATCAGTTTAACCTGGTGGCGTTCAATTACCACGGGCGCCGCGTCGGGGCGGCGGTCCAGGCGAATGGTCAGCATACCTGTCAGCAGGTTATTGTCAAGCACCGTGCCTCTTCCCTCACGCGTTTCGACAATCGCGCCGATTTTCGGCGTGTGGCGCAAAAGGTGCTCGTAAGCCTCCTGTTCATATTTCAGACAGCACATCAGCCGCCCGCAGGTACCGCTGATTTTGGTGGGGTTGAGCGACAGGCCCTGTTCTTTTGCCATTTTGATAGACACCGGCTGAAAATCTCCTAAAAATGAACTGCAGCAAAACGGACGGCCGCAAATGCCGAAGCCGCCGATCATTTTCGACTCGTCGCGTACGCCGATTTGGCGAAGCTCAATGCGCGTGCGGAACACGCCCGCCAAGTCTTTGACAAGCTCGCGGAAATCCACGCGCCCGTCGGCGGTGAAATAAAACAAAATTTTGCTGGAATCAAAGGTGTATTCCACATCGACCAGCTTCATTTCCAGCTTGTGCGCACGGATTTTCTGTTCACAAATATCAAACGCTTTTTTCTCTTTTTCGCGGTTTTCCGCTACGATTTTCAAGTCCGCTTCGGTCGCGGCGCGAATGATGCGCTTTAAGGGCTTGACGATTTCTTCTTCGGGGACTTCACGGTTTTCCATTGCGACTTCGCCGCATTCCACGCCGCGCGCCGTTTCGACAATCGCTTTGTCGCCCTTTTTAAATTTCATAGAGTCGGGGTCAAAATAATAGACTTTCCCGACTTCTTTAAATCGGATTCCGACAACTTCTGCCATTCTATTCTTCCTTTCAGAATTCCGTTTTGTTCTCTGCCGCGCGCCGCAGGCGGTAACAAAGCTCTGTTACCAGCAGATTGGTGTTGGCGTTGCGGTCGGCGTCGGCTTTGAGTTCCCCTGCCGTATTCCACAGCGCATATAATTTATGGTTGGTGAGTTTTTCGCACAAAAGCGCCGCGGGTTCAGCGTATTGCGCTGCCGGCGTGCCGCCGTTTTTTTGCTTGAGTGCATTTTCAAAAATTTCGATTAAACACATAAGCGTCGTTTTAACAGCGTCGCGGTCTTTTTCGAGCCCCGCAGTCGCGCGCAAAAGCGCAAGTTCACTTTGAGAAACAACCGCTTTGGCAAGCCCGAAAGCGGTTTCGAGCGTCTCGTCGGAAAACGGGCACACTTCACCCGTCAGCGACAGCACAACCGCGCGGGAAAGCACGGTCGGCAGCATCGAAAACCGGCTGTCACAGGTCAGCACAAAGTAAACGCCCGCGGGCGGTTCTTCCAAAATTTTTAAAAGCGCATTTTCACTGCTGTCGTTCATATTTTGGCTGTCTTCCAAAATATAGACTTTGCAGTCGCCGTCGTTGGGCAAGATAAATGCGTCCTGCCGGATTTCCCGGCAAGTTTCAACTTTGAAAATGCTGTTTTTCTTTTCCGGCGCATAAAACTTAATGTCCGGGTGGCTGTCGGCGCGGCTTTTGACACAGGCCCGGCACACCCCGCACGGGCGCGCACCATCCCCTTGGCACACAATCGCCGCGGCAATTTCTTTCGCGAGCGCGCGGCGTTCCTCTTCACGCCCGCCCTCTAAAAGCAGGGTCTGGGGCAAGGTGCCGTGGCGCAGGCGGCTTTCCAAAAGCTGCCGGTCCTGAGGATTCAGCGCAAAATCGCTCCAGCTCATAATTTATAAAACTGTTCCACGTCCAAAACGAACACGGTCGCGCCGCCCACCGTAACTTCCACGGGAACGGTAATCATTGAGTCGCCTATGTAAGTGGAATTGACAGGCACCTGTTGTTTGCGCTGGCTTGAAAATTCTTCAATCACCGACAACGCTTTTTGCACCTGCTCTTCCTCCACGCCGATCATCATCGTGACATTTCCGGCACGCAGAAAGCCGCCGGAGGTGGCGAGTTTGGTTACGCTGAAGCCCTGCCCTGTCAGTTCCGACAAAACAGCGGAAGCGTCTTCACTGTTGACAATCGCAATAATCAGTTTCATAAATATCCCTCCGGTATATATTTTCCGCAAGACGCGGAATTGGACAAATTAAACTTGAGAAGCCGCGATAAACAGCGGCATGGTCAGTATAGACAGAAAGCTGGAAACCGCCACGGTTTGGGACGCCGCTTCGGTGTCGCAGTTGTATTTCGCGGCGAACATCACCGTGTTGTTGGCAGGCGGCGCCGACGCGGAAATCACGAGCGCCGTGCAAAGCGTGCCGGCTATGCCGACCAGCTTCATGCCCCCGAGCATAACTGCCGGCAGCACCAATAATTTTAAAATCGACACAAGATACGTCTCTTTGCGAAAAAACATTTTTTTCAAATCGGTTTGCGCAAGATACGTGCCGAACATCAGCATTGCAAGCGGCGTATTTAAGTCTGCAATAAGCCCGGCCGGTTCCAAAATGATGCGCGGCAGGGAAAGACGCAATAAGAAAATCGGAAGCCCGATTAAAACCGATATCACGCCGGGGTTGAAAAGCAGCCACTTGAGTTTAAAGCCGGTTTTTTTCGAGGAAACGCCGGCCATTAAGCGAATGCCGTGGGTAAACTCGAAAATATTAAACGGAATTAAAACGCCGGAGCAGAAAAACACGCCTTCCGCCCCCAAAACCGCCTGTGCAAGCGGCAGGGCCATATAGCCGACGTTGCCGTAAACACAAGCAAATTTATAAGTGTGGGTGGTGCGCTTGTCGCCTTTCCGGAAAAACGGCAGCGACAAAAGAATCGCAATCGCGTGCAGCGCCGCGCCGCCGGCAAAGGACAAAAGCAAATTTTTAAGCGTTTCGTTTGAATAGGCTATGGAAGAGAAAGACTCAATAATAATTGCGGGCGTGACAATGTAAAACAGTAAGTCATTTGTAAGCCGCGCCGCTTTTTCGGTATAAAGCCCGGTTTTGTCACAAATAAACCCGACCGCAACCAAAACATATAGAATGGCAACCTGCATTGCCGCCGTTTCTACATTTTGTAAAAACATGCCTTCCTCTTTCCCGCGTTACGCTTCTTCTTTTTCTCCCTCTTGTGCCGTTTCCGTCTTTTCTTCGGCGGCGTCCGCATTCGGCAGAAGGTCATCTTCGGAAGCGGGACGACCGTAGCGCATGTGGGTGAAGATATAAGCGACGGCGAAAGCGCCGAAGCCGATGTCGGCAAGCGAGAACTGGAAGCCGTCCGCTAAAAGGTCCGCACGGCCGCCGACGGTGCAAACCAAGCGCGTGATACCGATTAACAGCGCGAGGAACGCGGCGGGCATGCCGTAGCGCACAATTTTTTTCATTTCACCCTTTTGGTTGACCTGCGCGCTCACGCGGGCAAAGGACATTAAGAAAAGGAGCATAAACGCAAGCATCAGCAATTCTAAAAGCAGCTCGGAAACCATTGTGAAGCTGATTTTGGTCATAAAGCGCGAGACCATGCGGAACAGCGCCCAGAAAAGCGGCATAATCGCAAGGAAACGATAGTCGCAATAGGTCGCTTTTTCGCCGACATAGGAAAGCGCAACCAAAACGATATAGATGCACGCCGCCATGCCGCAAATTGCCTGCAAAAGCTGAGCGAACATGCCGTCGGTGAACATCACGGAGAAAAAGCCGGTGGCAAGGCTGCCGTCGGTCAGCGCGCGCATGACTTTCGCGAACGCGAAAATCACATCATAGGCTATGCCGACTGCAAACAGGAAACTGCAAATCGCCAGCGTCTTGTCGCGGCGCAGAACCGGCCGTGACGCGGGGATTTTCCCGAAGCTGCCTGCGACAACCGCAAGCACGATGACAAAAAGAACAACAACGGCGTAAAAGCAATAGACCGTCCAGTCATTTTCTATGAAAAAGCCGGTGTTCGGCTCAATGTTGGTGAAAAGCTGCACCAACCGAAACGGAATGCAAATCACAAGCCCCGCCAAAAGCAAAAGGCCGAGTGCTTTTGCGCTCACATTTCCCGTTCTGGTTTTCGTTGATTTCTGCATAAAGCGTTCTTCCTCTTCCCTAACCGAAAAATTCGGTACAATATAGTTTATCGTTCCTCTGTGGGAATATACTCGGTTTGCACAACGTGGTTGTCGACGCGCTCGGCCATCGGCACGAAGCGGCGCGGCAGCGACACGCTCTTGTAAGCGGGGCGCATAATCCGCCCGCCGCCACCGGTCAGTTCCTCAATGCGGTGCGCCGACCAGCCGGCAATACGCGAGGACATAAACAACGGCGTGAACAGCTCCTGCGGGATTTTCAGCATGTCGTAAATCAGGCCGGAATACAAATCCACGTTGGCGCAGATTTTTTTCTTTTCGCCCTTATATTTCGCGAACAGTTCCGGCGTGAGCGCTTCTATCAACTCGAGCGTGCGGAAATCTGCTTCAAAGCCGCATTTTTTCGCATATTCACGTGCACTGCGTTTTAAAATGACCGCGCGCGGGTCAGAAAGCGTATAGACCGCGTGACCCATACCGTAAATGAGCCCCGAACCGTCGCCCGCTTTTTTCTGAATGACTTTGGCGAGATAATCGGCGACCTGCCCCTCGTTTGTGGGGTCGGAAACGTGCGCTTTCATATCTTCAACCATTTTATGTACTTTGATATTTGCGCCGCCGTGCTTCGGGCCTTTTAAAGAGCCGATGCCCGCCGCAATGGCGGAATAAGTATCCGTCCCCGAAGAGGTAATGCAGCGCGTGGCGAATGTCGAGTTGTTACCGCCGCCGTGCTCGGCGTGAATAATCATACAAAGGTCCAAAAGTTTGGCTTCTTCGTCGGTGAATTTCCGGTCGGCACGAATAGAGTGGAGAATCGACTCGGCGGTTTTTAAGGACTTTTTATTTTGGTGAATGAACATGCTTTTGTGGTCATACACCCGGCGTTTGACCTGATAGGCGTAAGCCATGATGCTCGGAATCTGCGCGATGAGCTGAATCGACTGGCGCAGGACATTTTCAACCGAAGTATCGTCGGGGTTCTGGTCAAACGAATAAAGCGCCAAAACCGAACGCGCGACCTTGTTCATAATGTCGGGTGACGGCGCTTTCATAATCATATCTTCGATAAACTCGTCGGGCAGTTCGCGGCACTCCGAGAGTAGTTCGCAGAAACGGTCCAGCTGCTTTTGCGTGGGCAGGTCGCCGAACAAGAGCAGCCAAGCGACTTCTTCAAAGCCGAAGCGGTTTTCGGCAATGCAGTTGTCGACGATTTCGTTCATATCAATACCGCGGTAAATAAGCCGGCCTTCTTTCGGAACGCGCTCGCCGTCGTCGATGTAGTAGCCTTCGACCGAGCAAATCCGCGTAAGGCCCGCCATAACGCCGGTGCCGTCCGCATTGCGAAGCCCGCGCTTTACGTCAAAGCGGGTGTACGCTTCGGGAGAAATGCGGTTATTTTTCAAGAGCTCTTCACATAAACTAGAAAGAGAATCCGTGTCAATCGGGGAAATATAATTTTCCATGCTTACAAAATGCCTCCCTTAAAATGAACCGAAATATCGAAAACGGCATAGTGCCGCATTATCGTTTTATAGATATTTTATTGTATATCAATTTCTAAACAAAGTCAACCGACTATCCACCAAAATACAGGAAGCGAGTGGAAAGAATTATGAAAACGTATGCGATTTTATGTTTCGTTTTGGCGCTTGCGATGTTTGTGTCGCCCGTTGCGGTTTTGAATTTCTCGGAGTTTTCCGCCGAAAATGTGCGCGCGGCGTTGTTTTCGGAAGAATCGGAAAACGACGCGCAGGCAGCAAACGCTGAAGCGGAAGCCGACACTGTCGCCGTTTTACAGGCGGCGTCCGGCAAGGTTGTCGAACTTTCAACGCTCGAATATTTAGTCGGCTGTGTCGCCTGTGAAATGCCGCCGGATTACAGCGAAGAGGCGTTAAAAGCGCAGACGGTCGCCGCCTACACCAATTTGATGCGGTTAAAAACAAACCCCGACGGCAAGGCAGGCGACGCAGACATCACCGACGACACCGGCACACATCAGGGCTATTACGACGAAGCGACGCGAAAAGAAAAATGGGGCGAAAAATATGAAATTTACAACGAAAAAATCACGAACGCGGTAAAAGCCGTGCTCGGACAAACTTTAACCTATGAGGGCGCGTATATCACCGCCGCCTATTTTGCGCTTTGCCCGGGTCGCACGGAAAGCGCCGAAAACATTTGGGGCGGCGACATTCCTTATCTTGTGTCCGTGACAAGCCCCGGCGACAAGCTTTCGCCGAATTACAGCGAAACCGTTACCCTTTCCGAAGCGGACGTGAAAGCGGCGGCGCAAAAGCAGGGCATTACGCTTTCGGGTGACGCGGCGAACTGGATAAGCGGCCTTGCTTTTTCAGAAAACGGGACCGGCGTTGTCACGCAAATCACCTTCGGCGGCAAAGTTATGACCGGGCAGGCGTTTCGGACGATGCTCTCGCTTAGAAGTCCGGCATTTACCGTAAAATACGGGGGCGGTAATTTTACCTTTACGGTCACCGGCAGCGGGCATTTTGTGGGCATGAGCCAATACGGCGCGGACTATATGGCGCGACAGGGCGCAGACTACAAAGAAATTTTAGCGCACTATTACCCCGGCACCGCCCTAACATAAAAGGCGCCCGGCACGGAAAATCCGAAACCGGGCGCCGAAAGAAAGGGGCGTTATTGGTTTTCAAGCGTCTCGCCTTTTTCGGCTTTTGCTTCAATGCGCTTGCTGTAATATTGATAAATAAAGGAAACCGCAATCAAAATCCCGCCGAACACGAAGAACGAGATAATCCGCCAAAGAAGCCCGAGCCCGAAAAGGTCAATGATAAACAACTTGGCGAGCGCCACGAACGAGAGCACAAGACCGCTTTTGCGAAGATTCTGGTAACGCCGCAGGAAACCCCAAACGATCCACAAAAGCGCCGCGAGCACATAGAGAATGCTGATAACCGGGTTCGTAAAACGAAGTCCGAACTGCCTTGTCAAAACAAGCGTTAAAAGGAGCACAAAACTCACCGTGCCGAACACCGGCACAACCTGCGCGGACCAACCGAAATCACGCTGCAGCAGTTTGCACATCCGCAAGATTGCCGCCACACCGGCAAGGCAGGCAAGGACCATAAAAGCGATTTGCCGGACAAGCACGCCGGTGGGGACAACTGCCTGTCGCCATGTCTCGAAAAAGCCGAAAGGCACAAAGAACAGCGCCACGCAAAGGCCTATAAACAACCCGCCGGAAAGCAGAGCGCTCACGGCGGTTGTGCCGCCGTTTCGGAACGGACGCAGGAACGAAAAACCGATTAGGAACACAAGCGACAAGAGGAAGAACCCCATCCACCCGGAAAATGTATCTTGAAGCAAGAGCGTTTCCGTCGTATGGTCGCCGTAAATGAACTGCACCGGCACGCCTTTCCCGAGATCTGCAATTCGCTCGGTTAAAAAGGCGATGAAGCCGATCGTCACCGGCAAAAATGTACACGCAAACACCCGGTAAGGCGCGGTCTTATTTCGTTTTGCAAGGACGCTGAACAGCAATATCAGCGCGGCACTGACAACCAACAGCGGGAATGTAACCCACGCCGCGTCGAGCGCGAAATCACCGTTTTCAGACGTGTATTGCATATCGGAAAGCAAATCCTGAATGAACACGACTAATGTGGAAAGCGCGAAGCACACAAAACCGGTCACGCGAAGCGCTTGGCCTTTTTTGAACGTGCCGATACTTAAAAGCACCGTCGATTCCAAAAGCCACGCAAACGACGCATATTCAAAGCCGAATTTGAGCGGCACGACGCAGAAACTCATGACGACCGCGGAAATAAAGAACAGCAGCGTTGTGCGCGCTTCTTCTTGGAGCCGTGCCGCGCTGTACCACGCCGCCGCGGCATAAATAAGCGTGAGCGCCAAAGCGGGGATATAGAGGAAATCGGTGAAAAATACACCTGTGAGCGTAAGCAACAGCACCGTCCCGACGCCGACGTTGATGCAATTTAGCACAAACTGCGCGGCGGAAAGTTTCTTTTCTTTGCCCGTGCCGAAAAAGACGCTGCCAAGGTAGACGAGTACGGTGAGCGCCGCCACGGCAATCGCCACGGCTTCGTAGCTTTGTTTCCCGGTAAGCGAAGCGAGCGACGCGCTCACATAAGCAAGGCCGCAGGTTGCCGGCAGTTGTAAGGCGTAGCCCAAAAACAGCGTGACGTGCCAACGGTTTTTTAAAGAGACGGCAAACACGAACGCGCTGAGCACCGTCAAATACACCGCCAAAACCGGATATTCATAGCCGCCCGCTAAAAGCTCGGGCATTCGGTTGAGATACAGCATCCAAAGCGGCAGATAACCGCCGATGACCGCAAAAGCGGAAATGGTCTGTGACCGGTGGAGCACGGAGAGCGCAAACGCACCGGCGGCCACCAGCACGCAAAGCAAAAACGCTGTCTGCGGTGAAATGAGTTTTAACACGAAATACGTCACGGCCGTTGCCACATACAAAACGGCGACGCCGCCGCTGATTAACCCTTGCGCAAACACATTGGCGCGGCGCTTGCGGGTGATAACCTCACCGCCGGCAATGAGCGCACCGCCGAGCAAATACAAAAGCACGCTTTTGAACACATCGCCGATTCTCGTAAAGGTATATTGCCCCGCCGCAATCGCGCCGATGATAAGCAGAAAAATACCGATTTTATTAAACACATTTAAGCCGACAAAAGTTTCCCAGCTTTTGCGGCCGAGGCTTTTTTCGAGCTCTTCCGAAGTCACGCCCTCTTGCCGGAGGGTTTGGAATTTTTCGTTTTTCTCGTCTGTATACGCTTTCTTTGCATGCGCTTCGAGGGCGCGCATCGCCGCGATTTTTTCGTCGAGCGACTGTGCGAACGCTTCGATTTGCCGGTTTAGCGCCTCGGCCTGTTCGGTTTCGGACTGCTGCACTTTAAAGAACAGCTCGTCAACGCGTTTGCGGCAATCCTTTTCAAGGCTTAAAAGCCGGTTGCCCGCGCCCGCCTCGCGCTCGAGGTAATAAAGGTCGACCCGACGGTTTACGGTTTCAAGCACCGAAAATTTTTCCCGAAGCATTTGCGCCGTCAGGGCATTTTGGGTGTTTTGCAGGCGCTTTTGCGTTTGTGAAAGCGCGGCGCGCGCCTTGTCGCCGTCGGCTTTTTCCTTTTCGAGAGAAGCACGTAACCGTTTGTTTTCCGCTTCGACGTCTGCGGACTCGAGCGCGGCAACTTCGGTTTCCAAGTCCGCCAAAATGGATTTTTGCCGGCTTACAATCTCCCGCAATTCGGATGTTGTGGTCATGTCGACACCTCCCCTGTTTTTCCATAAAGAACAACCATTCAGAAAATAAAAATGCTATGCTGTATCTCTGATACAAACATAGCATCTTTTTTGTAAATGATTTGCGGATTGTCATTTTTGACCTGTTTTTTGTTCTTTTTGGCTGTCTTCGGGGAAATTGAGCCGTACAAGCAGGGTAAACCGCTTTTGTTCACAGCGCGCAAGCACTTCGCCGCGGTATTTTTCGGCAGTGGAGCGAATGCTTTTTAAGCCGATGCCGTGATTGGCGCCGTCTTTTTTGGTCGAGACAAACGTAAGGCCGCGCCGCACCGGTTCTTTTTCGACGGGGTTCACAACGGAAATCACAAGGCTTTCCGGCGATTCGGTGATTTTCAGCGTCACAAACCGTTCTTCGACGTCCGGGATCTTCGCGCAGGCTTCGAGCGCATTGTCGAGCGCGTTACTCAAAATAATACACAAATCGACCGCGTTCGCACGGGTGTTTTTCAAAGAGGCAACTTCAAACCGCAGATTGGTTTGCTGGTTTTGCGCTTCCAGCAGTTTTTCGTTTAAAATCGCGTCGACTGCCGAATTTTCGCTGACCGCGAAATAGGTCGCGTCCTCAATGTCGGACTGCATGGTTTTTAAATACGCCCGCGCGCCGTCGTAATCGCCGCTTTGCAAAAGCCCGTTTAAACAGCGCAGGTGATTTTTTAAGTCGTGCCGCAGGGCGCGGGTATGGTTGTATGCCGTCTCCATTTTTTCGACCGACTGTTTTTGCAAATCCATTTGCAGTTTCATTTCCTGATTGTCGCGCACAATCGCAAGCTGATTTTGCAGCTTTGAAAACAGCACGAACACAAGCACGGTGATGAACAAAAGCCCTGCCGCCGCGGCGTAAATGTAATTGTGAATCTGCTCATCTTCCGGCAGGCTTTGCAAGGCAAACTGGAACACCGTCAGCGTGATAATCGTAATCGCGGGGACGGTTAAAAGCATAATCCAATAGCGAAACTCGATATGCTCGCTTTTTCGGCGGATAAAGCCGCACAAAAGCAAAACTGCCGCAAGCATGATGAGATAAGGCAGTTCCAGATTTAAAAGCCGGAAGAAAAAGGCGTCGCGCTCTAAAAACGGTGCGCGGTCGGCAATCCACGAAAGCGCAAACGCCGACATAATATCCGCAAGCGCCAGCATTAAAGAAAACGCCAACAGAAAAACCACCCGGTCGCGCTTTTTGCCGGTGTAGACGGTGAAAGAAATCACAAGCACCAGCAAAATTTCGGCAAGGACTTTAAACTCGCCGATGCGCCCGGTTTCCTGCAAGGCGAACATAATCCCCGCCGAAAGCACAAACGCCACACGCTGAGGCCAGGGGCTTATATATTTCTTGTCGAAAAAGCTCGACAGCAAAATAAAGGCGAACACGATTTCAAAAACCGACGACAGCGCCTTAATGATATTAAACAATACCGTTTCAAACATCGCTTTACCTCATCGCCCACAAGCTTGCGTCGCGCACCGCTTCGCGCCGGCTTTTGCTCACGGGAAGCGTTTCGCCGGAAAGCAGGGTCAGCGCATTGCCGCCGACAATTTTAATCTGTTTGGCATTGACCAAAAAACTTTGGTGACAGCGCACAAAATCCTGCCCCTTTAATTCCTGCTCAATGTCATCGAGCTTGCCGTAAAAGGTATATTGCTCGGCTTTAACGTGCACCGTAATTTGCCGGCGGTTGCTTTCAAAATACAGAATATCCCGCAAGTCGAGCGTGACGGTATCCGCCCCGAGGCGAAACGAGAATCGCCGCAAGCTGTCGGCGCGCAGTTCTTCCATGCATTCTTCAAAAATCTTGCGAAACGCCTGATGCAGCTCGGTTTTTAAAATATAGCGAAACGCTTTGACCTCATAGCCGCGGAACACATATTCCGCCGACGAGGTGATAAAGACAATCAGCACCTTTTCGTCATAGCGCCGGATTTCCCGCGCGGCGGAAATGCCGTTCATCGCCTGCATTTTAATATCGAGAAAGACGATTTGAAAATCCGCTTCGCCGCTCTCATACGCGCGCACCAAGCTTTCCCCGTCGGGAAACACCCGTGTGTTCCCGTCGAGGTCGGCGCGCACCAGCTGGCCGGCGAGCAGTTCCTCTATTTCCCGGCAGACCGCCGGTTCATCGTCACAAATCGCAACCGAAAGCATAAAAGTCCCCTCAACAATTCCAAAATACAGCGTTTATGCCGCCGTGAAGCTTTCCGCCAGCTGCCGCACAAAAGCAATTGCATCCGGCAAAAACAGTGCGAGCACCGGGAAACCCACAAACCACAGCTTTTCAAGCTGCGGCTTCTTTTTTGCACCTACCAAAACGCCGACGGTCACCGCCGCAAGCAGCAGGAACGACAACACGGCGTTGAAATAGAAAGTCCCGGTTCGCCCAGTAAAGCCGAAGCCAAACAGATTCAGCAGCCAGCATAGGACTTCCGCCGCAATCGCTACCGAGAATAGGCGCAGGAGCATTTTATCCTTTTTCGTGCCCGGCACTTCCACCGCCGCCTGCAAAAGCCACGCGTTATAAAGCGCGCCGAGAATCAGGCAAACAATTAATATCGGCACAGACATTACCGTTCCGCCCATTAAATATGTAAGGTTCTCTGTTTCAAAGGCTTTCTGAAATACTAAGGAATACAGAAGCGACACCCAGCCGACGCTCATATTGGTCAAATACGGATATAAAAATCGGTAAGGAACGAGATCGCCGGTGAACGGTGTCTTTTTCCGGATATAACTGCTCAGAAAAATGCCGGAAACCAGCGTAATGACAGACTGACACAGCGATATTACGGCGTAATACACCTCCGGCAGGGTGGTGCCCATCGCGGCAAAAATACTGCCCGGGACTAGCAAAAAAGCGCCGACAAACGCGACCAGCAGCTGCCAAACAAACGAAACCTTGAAAAAGTAATGGAACGGACGGGTCGGCGCTTTCTTTTGTGCCTGTACTGCGGCGGCTGCCACAGCGTCCAAATCCACCGCGAAATAGTCCGGCGGCAGGTTGTAAGCCGCGGTGATTTTCTGCGCGATTTCGGGCGGCACTTGCGGCGAGCGCTCCAACGCTTCCAGCGCTTCTTCGCTTATGCCGAGTGTTTGTGCAACGTCTTTTCGCCAAAGTTTCCGTTCGGCGCGGAATTGTGCTAAAGTTCTGGTTGCCATAAAATCCCTCTCCTTAATTAAGATTCAAAACAGCCCAATAAAACTATATCATATTCGTTTATTTTTGTAAAGTTTATACAAAAAATTTGCAGAATATATCCTTTCTATAAAGAAAAACCCTGCTGTTTTTTAAACAGCAGGGTTAATGTGTTTCAATTTTAATTTTTTGGTTTTCATACGCCGAAAGCAGAAGCGGCAAGGGTAACGAGCTCCGGCAAAAGGGTTGCAACTACGGGCAGGGAAACAAACCAAAGTTTTCCGAGGTTCGGTCTTTTTTTCGCGCCGACCAAAACGCCGACCAGCACCGCCGCCAAAAGCAGGAACGACAACGCCGTGTTGCCATAAAACAACCCGCTTCGGTCCGTCACGCCGTAAGCCGCCAAATTCAAAAGGAATGTCAGCACGCGCGCGGCAACGGCCGTTCCGAATAAACCATAAAGCATTTTATCTTTCTTTTTGCCGGGGTCGGTAATCGCCGCTTCTAAAAGCCACGCCGTGTATAAGGCACTCAAAAGGAACCCTACTATCCCAACCAAAAACGCCAAAAACGGACCGAATGCGAGATTGGTCTCCACGCTTGTGAAGGAGGACCAAAGCAAGTTGAACAGACTGCCAATCCAAGCCGTCGCCATACTCGACAAATATGGATATAAAAATTCATAGTTAATAATATCGCCGTAAAACTTGGTTTTTTTACGGATATAGCTGCTTAAATAAATGCCGGATACAAGCGTAATCACCGCGGCGCAAAACATTTCGAGATAGGTGTAAAACGGCGCGACGGTAAAATCCAGCACGGCAAAAATACTTGTCGGAACGGTCACCAGTGCGCTCACAATGCCGACGAGCAGCAGCCACACAAACGACACGCCGAAAAAGTAACGAAACGGCGATTTCGGCAAAGCTTTTACGGCTTCCCGCGCCTTCACTTCTTCCGCTTCAAAGTCGACCGTGAAATAGTCCGGCGGCAAGTGATAAGCCTCTATGATTTTTGCCGCGATTTCGGGCGGCACCTCTTCTGCCGTTTCCAGGCGTTCGAGTTCTTCTTCAGGCATTTCCAAAACTTTTGCCAAATCTTTGCGCCAAATTTCGTGCTCCGCGCGAAACTTAGCGATGGTGCGCGTAGACATCCGTTCGCCTCCCTGTTTTTGGGATTTTTTCCGTGATTTCACTATACCATATATAAGGCGCCCTGTAAAGCGGCGCCGTTTTTCGGCGGCGTAGAAATTCTCGGGCGGTTTTTGGAACATTTTTCTTGTCGGGTGGGAATCGTTCCTTGTTCAAAATAGACAAAAATGCGGTTTTTGTGAATTTTGGATTTTTGCGTTCTGCCTTTTCTCAAAATTTCAGCGGTGAATATGAAATTATTTGTTGCAAATCCGCCAGAATTACGGTAAAATAGCAAACAAGTTTTCATTAAAATGAAAGTTTTGCGCTTTAAACTTTCATTTTTGGAATTTGGAGCCATATTTTCCAACTGTAAGGAGTGTTGTTCATGCTCAAACGAGAAGGCAACGTCCGTATTCCGTCCGGCTGTGCCATTTCCGCGATTATCGACCGCAGCGGCACCTGCTTTGACGGCACGGATATTATTGAAAGCATTGCGTTAATGCACGACCGTTCCAACGGGCTTGGCGGCGGCTTTGCCGCTTACGGCATTTACCCGGAATATAAGGATTTATTTGCGTTTCATATTTTTTATGACGACAACGACGCGCGTATTCGCACCGAGGAGTTTTTGTTCCGCCACTTTGATGTGGAAAACTTTGAACAAATCCCGACGCGTAAGGTGAAATCGATTGAAAATCCGCCGCTGATTTGGCGTTATTTCGGCGCTGTTCCGGCGAGCAAAATCAAAAAGAACGATTTTGACGAAGAAGAATACACCGCGCGCTGCGTCATTCGCATCAACAACGATATTCCCGGCGCGTTTGTCTTTTCCAGCGGCAAAAACATGGGCGCTTTTAAAGCGGTCGGCTACCCGGAGGACGTCGGCGAATACTATATGCTCGACACTTACGAAGCGCACACCTGGACCGCGCACGGTCGTTTCCCGACCAACACGCCCGGCTGGTGGGGCGGTGCGCACCCGTTCACGCTTTTGGACTGGTCGATTGTGCACAACGGGGAAATTTCGAGCTATGACGCCAACCGCCGTTATGTCGAGCAGTTCGGCTACCACTGCAATTTGCAGACCGACACCGAAGTTATCACCTATCTTTTTGACCTGTTGGTACGCCGGCAGGGGCTTCGCCTCGACACCGCCGCGAGCATTTTGGCCGCGCCCGAGTGGGAGGTCATTGACCGCATGCCGAAAGAAGCGCAAGACGTATTCACCGCCCTGCGCGCGACGTATTCCGGCGCGCTTATTAACGGTCCGTTCTCCATTTTGGTCGGTTCAAAGCACGGCCTTTTGGCGCTCAACGACCGGCTGAAACTGCGCTCGCTGATTACGGCGGAAAAGGGCTCCAAGACCTATTTCGCTTCGGAGGAATCCGCCATTCGCGTGATTTGCCCCGACCCCGAAAAAATCATGGCGGTCGAAGGCGGCACGCCCGTATTTATCCCTTTTGCACAGGAGGCTGATGCAAAATGAATTATATCGTTCCCGAATTTGAAATTGTCCGTAACGCGCGCCGCTGCATTTCCTGCGGGAAATGTGTGGAGCAGTGCCCTTACGGTGTACATTCATTTGACAAAGACGGCAAAACCGTATTGGCAGACGACAGCAAATGCGTCGCCTGTCACCGCTGTGTAGCGGTCTGCCCGACGCACGCGATTCAGATTGTAAAATATGAAGATGCTTACAAACCGCACGCGAACTGGACGCCGCAGGTGCAAAAGGAAATTTTAAAACAGGCCGAAACCGGCGGCGTTTTGCTTTCGGGCATGTCGAACAACAAGCCCTATCCCATTTATTGGGACAAAATGCTGTTAAACGCAAGCCAGGTGACCAACCCCTCGATTGACCCGCTGCGCGAGCCGATGGAAATTCGCACCTATTTAGGGAGAAAGCCCGACAAAATCGAATTTGACGAAAACGGCGCGATGAAAACCGTCATGCCCCCGCAGATTCGTTTGGAAACCCCGATTATGTTTTCCGCGATGTCGTTCGGCTCGATTTCTTTTAACGCACAAAAAACGCTTGCGCTCGCGGCGCGGGAGCTCGGAACGCTTTTCAACACCGGTGAGGGCGGCATGCACCCCGGCTTAAAAGAATTCGGCGACTGCGCGGTTGTGCAGGTTGCGTCCGGTCGTTTCGGCGTGCACAAGGCGTATCTCGACAACAGCCGTTTCATTGAAATTAAAATCGGGCAGGGCGCAAAGCCCGGCATCGGCGGCCATTTGCCCGGTGAAAAGGTGACGGTGGAAGTCAGCAACGCCCGTATGATTCCGGCGGGCAGCGACGCCATCTCCCCCGCCCCGCACCATGATATTTACTCGATTGAAGACCTTCGGCAGTTAATTTGGTCGTTAAAAGAAGCGACTGAATATCAAAAACCGGTTGCGGTTAAAATTGCGGCGGTGCACAACTGCGCGGCGATTGTTTCCGGCGTTGCGCGCGCGGGCGCGGACATTATTGTAATGGACGGTTTCCGCGGCGGTACAGGTGCGGCGCCGACCCGCATTCGCGACAATGTCGGTATTCCGATTGAACTGGCGCTCGCTGCCGTGGACCAAAGACTGCGGGATGAGAGCATCCGCAATTCGGTTTCGCTGGTCGTTTCCGGTTCGTTCCGCAATTCGGCGGACATTGTCAAAGCCATTGCGCTCGGCGCGGACGCGGTTTATGTCGCCACGGCGCCGCTGATTGCCATGGGCTGCCACATGTGCCAACAGTGCCACACCGGCAAATGCAGCTGGGGTATTGCGACCCAGCGCCCGGAACTTACCGAACGCCTGAACCCGGAAGAAATGTATCCGCGCGTTGTCAACCTGATTTCCGCGTGGAACCACGAAATGAAAGAAATGCTCGGCGGCATGGGGTTAAACTCCATTGACTCGCTGCGCGGCAACCGCCTGATGCTTCGCGGCATCGGCCTTACAGACAAAGAACTGGAAATTTTGGGCATCGCCCACGCCGGGGAATAAGGAGGAAGAGACATGACTTTAACAGCAGGCAAGGAAAATTTTCAGGCACTCAACGCCTCGATTCGTGAACTGCTTTTAAAACACGATACGTTGGAACTCGACGACGTCAACGGTCAGCGCTATATCGGCGCGGCGCTTCCCGCCGGCAAAACCATTTTATTGCACGGCACGCCCGGCAACGACATGGGCGCGTATTTAAACGGCGGCTCAATTGAAGTGTTCGGCAACGGTCAGGAAGCCACCGGCAACACGATGGGCGGCGGCAAAATCATTGTGCACGGCCACGTCGGCGACACGCTCGGGTACGCGATGCGCGACGGCGAAATTTTTGTGGAGAAACGGGCGGGCTGCCGCGCGGGCATTCACATGAAAGAGTTTGAAGCCATGCAGCCGGTTGTGGTCATCGGCGGCGTTGCAGGCGCGTTCTTGGGCGAATATATGGCGGGCGGCACGCTGGTGGTTTTGGGGCTTGACAACCCGGAACATCTGCCGATTATCGGGGCGCACTGCGCGACCGGCATGCACGGCGGGCGGATTTTTATCCGCGGCAAAGTTCCGGCGGAAAACGTCAGCGAGCATATTACCGTGACAACCGAGCTTGACGACAAAGACCGCGCGGATTTAGAGCGCATTGTGAAGCAATACTGCACGCTGTTTTCGGCGTCGCCGGAAGCGGTATTTTCGGAACCCTTTACAAAGCTCATACCGACGACCTCGCGCCCGTATGCAAATTTGTATACGCCGAATTAAATTTTGTTTTTAGAATATGCAAAAACCCGGGACTTGCCGATTGTTTGGCAAATCCCGGGTTTGATTTTTTCAATTATAGGCTATTTATTTTCTCGCGCCGCAGTCGCGAAAATCGCAAGCGGCAATGGGGTTGCGGGAAGGTTACTTATTTGCGTTGCCCGCAAATTGGGCAATACTGATAGTCCACATACGTCTTAGTCTCATAATGCCCCTGGTCCTCTTGGTGGGAACCGACTTTGGTTTTCTCGGTCTTTGTGCGGTTGACATAGTTGCCGCAATAGTCTTCGTTCTTCATCTTGTTGACAATGAGCGCTTTAAAGGCTTGAAAGTCCGCGTCGGTATAAAACCAATAGGTCTCCCCATCGCTGTACCAATTTCCGTCGGAATGCAGCGTATAAAGCTGACCGCCGGGAATCTTTTTCGTCTCATAATCATCCACCGTCACCATTTTGGGCACCCAAACCTGTTTGGTCGCCGTGTGGTTCACCCAAGTGTGGGTGTGAGACGCCGTATTGGCACTGCCGCTGTTGCCGCCGGAAGGCGTGGCGCTGCTTGACGAATTGCCGCCGCTTGCGGTTGTGCCGGCAACCGATGTCGCCGGGGTGGCTGCCCCAGTCTGGGTGCCGTTTGCGCTTGTCATTTCCCCTGCGGCCCGGCTCGCGTCAGGCGTTGCAGAATCGGTTTCGACCGATGCGTTTGTGTTTTCGGCTTGTGCAAGAAGAGTCTTGTTCGGTTTGTCGGCCTCTTTGCGGACGCACGACCGCGCGCCAAAGCAAATCGCCGCGATAATTAAGAGCAACAGCACGACCGCTACCGGAATTACAACTTTTTTATTTTTCGAGAAAAATTCTTTTGCTTGGTTCATCAAAACGCCTTCTTTTGATAGATTATACTTATCATAGCACAAAACGGAAAAAGAAACAAATTATTTTCTAAATTAGAAAAACAAGCGTCCGAAAGTTTAAAACGTCGGACGCTTGTTTGTATTTTATTTTACTGCATCAATTCGCAAATCGCGTTAGAGAAGGCAACCGGGTCTTCGACCGAAAGCCCCTCAATGAGCAGCGCCTGGTCATAAAGCAGTTTGGCGTAGTTTTCGACCTTTTTCGTGTCGCCCGCCGCAAACGCCGCGGTCAGGCTGTTAAACACCGGGTGCGAGCCGTTGATTTCAAGCACTCTTTGCGCCTTGGGGGCGTTTTGCTGAACGTTCGGCATCGCGTCAATCACCTTTTCCATTTCAATTGTGAAAGCGCCTTTGCTCGAAAGGCAAACCGGGTGCGATTTCAGTTTCGAGGACAAAACCACTTCGCTGACCTTGCCGTCCAACGCTTTTTGCATCGCAGCAAACAAATCCTTGTTCGCTTCGGCCTTTTCAGTGATTTCTTTCTTTTCTTCGTCGCTTTCAAGACCTAAATCATCACTCGAAATCGAGCGGAATTCTTTTTCGTCATAGGTGTGCAAAATCTGCATCAAAAATTCGTCCACGTCGTCGGTCAAATACAAAATATCATAGCCTTTGTCGCGGACGGTTTCCGCCTGCGGCAGCAGCGCAAGTTTTTGCGCGCTCTCGCCGGCAGCGTAGTAAATGTATTTTTGGCTTTCGGGCATCGCGTCGCGGTATTCTTTCAGCGTGCAAAGCTTCGAGTCGCTCGCGCGGGTGAACAGCAGCAAATCCTGAAGTTTGTCGCGTTCGGCGCCGAAGGAGCTGTAAAGCGCAAATTTGAGCTGAAGCCCGAAGGCTTTCCAGAACCGCTCGTAGGTTTCGCGTTCTTTTTCGAGCATTTCTTCCAGCTCTTTTTTAATCTTCTTTTCGAGCGCGTGGGCAATCACTTTCAGCTGGCGATCCTGCTGGAGCATTTCACGGGAAATGTTCAAAGAAAGGTCTTCGGAATCCACAACACCTTTTACAAAGCTGAAGCAGTCCGGCAGCAAGTCGGCGCATTTATCCATAATTTTGACGCCGCTGGAATACAGCGCGAGCCCTTTTTCAAAGTTCTTGGAATAATAGTTGTAATCCGCTTTTTCGGGGATAAACAAAAGCGCCTGATAGCTGGTTGTACCCTCCGCTTTTTGGTGAATCACGCGCAGGGGCTTGTCGTAAGCGGAGAACGTTTCCTGATAAAATTTTTCGTATTCCTCTTGCGTAATTTCTTTTTTATTTTTCTTCCACAGCGGAATCATGCTGTTGACAGTCACGTTTTCCGTATAGGTTTCGTATTCGCTGTCACTGCCTTCTTTCAGGCGCGAACGCTCCATATCCATACGAATCGGGAAGCGGATATAGTCGGAATATTTTTTAATCAGCGAAGAGATGGTATAAGTATCGAGGAAACGGTCATAGTCCGCTTCTTCGGTGCTTTCTTTAATGTGCAGGGTGATTTCCGTGCCGACGGTGTCTTTTTCGGCTTCGGTCACGGTGTAGCCGTCCGCACCGGTTGACTGCCATTTAAACGCTTTATCAGACCCGTAAGCGCGGCTTACAACCTCGACGCGGTCCGCGACCATAAACGCCGCGTAAAAGCCGACGCCGAACTGGCCGATGATATCCACGTCGTGTTCGCCGGTTTCGTTTTCATTGGTAAACTGTAACGAGCCGCTTTTGGCGATCGTGCCGAGGTTTTTGTCGAGTTCTTCCTCGGTCATACCGATGCCGTTATCACGCACTTTCAAAAGACGATTTGCTTTATCAATCGAAACATCGATTTTGAAATCGTCGCGGTTCATTTGCACGCTCTGGTCGGTCAGCGACTTAAAATAAAGTTTGTCAATCGCGTCGCTGGCATTGGAAATCAGTTCGCGCAAAAAAATCTCCTTATTGGTATAAATTGAGTTAATCATTAAATCCAGCATGCGCTTGGATTCGGTTTTAAATTGCTTTTTTGCCATGTTTCCATGCCTCCGTCCTATTTTAGCACTCTATCACTTCGAGTGCTAAAAACTACTATACACCTGTTTTTTCCATTTTGCAAGGGTGAGGCTACAAAAATTTTTTAACTTTTTGTAAACAAAAACCCCGTCAGCTCGAAAGAGCCAACGGGGTAAATGTTTCTTTTTTGAAATCAGTCTTTGTCGTCCTCGTCGTCACAACCGCAGTCGTCGCAGCCGCAGTCGCAGCCGTCGAGGTCAAATTCGAGCTTCTCGCCGCAGGCGGGGCACTCGGCAAAGCCGGCGTCAATATCTTCCCCGTCAAAATAAACGGTTTCGCCGCAAGCAGGGCACTCGACTTCATAGACATCGTCGTCTTCGTCGTCGCACTCGTCGTCATAGACATACTGTTCGAGTTCGTCGAGGTCTTCGTCCACAGCGTCGAGCTGTTCGGTGACAAGCGCGAGCTCGTCTTCCAAGTCGGAAACGGTCAGCGCGAGGTCGTCAATGACGTCCATCATCGCTTTGAAAAGCTTGGTTTCATCTTTTTTCTCGTCGAGGTCTAAACCCTCGGCAAGGCCTCTTAAATAAGCAGCTTTCTCGGTCACTGTCATAATGATTTCCTCCGTTTTCAAAATGGGATATTGCCTTATGCGCGGGACATATATTCACCGGTTCTGGTGTCCACGTTAATCATTTCGCCTTCATCAATGAACAGCGGGACTTTGATTTCGGCACCGGTCTCGAGCGTTGCGGGTTTGGTCGCGTTGGTCGCGGTGTCGCCTTTGAAGCCGGGGTCGGTCTTGGTTACCTGCAAGGTTACGAAAGTCGGCGGTTCAACACCGAACACCTTGCCTTTGTAAGAAAGGATTTTGCAGGTCATATTCTCTTTCACGAACTTGAAGTTGTCAGACAAATCGGACGCGTTGACCGGAACCAACTCGTAGGTTTCGGGGTCCATGAAATAGTAAAGATCCCCGTCGTTGTAGGAATATTCCATGTCCTTTCTTTCAATGAAAGCGGTGGGGAATTTTTCGGTCGGGTTAAAGGTTTTTTCAACCACGCTGCCGGCGATAACGTTTTTAATCTTGGTACGGACGAACGCCGCGCCTTTGCCGGGTTTTACGTGTTGGAATTCGATGATCTGATAGACATTGCCGTCCATTTCAAATGTGACGCCGTTTCTGAAATCACCTGCTGTAATCATAAGTTTCTGTCCTCCGTTTTTTCAACGCCCGGCGAAAAACCGCCCGGCACTTCAATTTGTCTATTTTATTTTATATGATACGCCCGCTTTTTTCAAGAGTTTTTTACAGAATTATCAGTTCTTTGGGGCTCGCGGTCAGATTTTCGCAGCCGTCGGGCGTAATATAGGCCATATCCTCAATCCGCACGCCGAATTCGCCGGGCAGATAAATTCCCGGTTCGTCGGTCACGACATTACCGACGGTCAAAACGCTTTTGCTGCGCGGGGAAAGGTTCGGGAATTCGTGGATTTCCACACCGACGCCGTGACCGGCCGCGTGGCCGAAATATGCGCCGTAGCCCGCTTGTTCAATCACGTCGCGCGCGACCTTGTCAGCCTCCGAACAAGGAAGCCCTGGGCGCAGCGCAGAAAGGAGTGCTTTTTGTGCGGACAAAACCACATTGTAAACTTCTTTTTGCCGGTCGCTTACCTGCCCTACCGCGACGGTGCGCGTCATGTCGCTGTGGTAGCCGTCCACGACCGCGCCGAAGTCCATCGTGACAAAATCGCCGGCTTGAATTTTTCTGCTTCCCGGAACGCCGTGGGGCATCGAGCCGTTTTCGCCGCTGACGGCAATCGTTTCAAACGACAGTGCCTCGGCACCGTGATGCAGCATAAAGAAATCCAGTTCCAGTGACACTTCACGCTCGGTTTTGCCGGGTTTGATAAACGCACAAATATGCGAGAAAGCTTGTTCGGTGATCGCTTGCGCCGCGCGGATTTTTTCGATTTCGTCCGGCTGTTTGACGCTTCGAAGCCCGGCAATCAGGTTGTCGAGCGTGCTGTCCGCCAAAACCGCCATCGGTTCAAGCGCATTGCAAATGCGCGCATACTGCGCAAGGTTCATGCGCGAAGCTTCCACCGCCACACGCGTAACGTGCATTTCGGAAAACAGCTCAAACAGCTGGGTGCTGTCGGTCGTTTGAAGCACGACGGAACAGCCCACCGCTTTTTTCTCGGCTGCTTCGACGTAACGGCTGTCGGTGACAAAAACCGCCTTTTCGGCGCTCACGAGCAAATAGCCGTCGCTTGAAGGGAACTGTGTAAAATACAGGCGATTTTCGGGAGAAACAATCAGCGCGCCGTCAAAGCCGCTGTTTGCCATTGCGTTTTGCAAACGCTCAATCCTCGTATACGCCATAACCATGCCGCCTTTCAAATTCAGCTAAAATCGGTGCTTCCCGTTTTTCCTTCCACGCGTAATAGTGGGGATACAGGCTTTTCATCGGAATCGGGTCAATCCGCACCGCGATTGCCCCGCAGCGATTTGCCGCTTTCACATCGGAAAACAGCTGGTCGCCGAGCATGGCGAGTTCGTGGATATCGACATGCATCCGCTTTGCCGCCCGGCGAAGCCCGTGGGAATAGGGCTTTAACGCGTGCGACACAAACGGAAGGCCGAAGCGTTTGGCAATCGGCACCACGCGAAGCAGGCTTCCGTTGGAAACCAGCATAACGGGAAAACCCGCCGCCTGAATGGATTGGATCCACTCTTTTGCGCCGTCAATGAACTTCATCGTCCCGTCGGGCGCCAAAGTGTTGTCAATATCTAACCCGACAGCTTTCGCGCCCATTTTGCGAAGGTCCTCGGGGGTAATGTCCAGAACGCTGCGGAAACGGTATTTCGGCATTAACAGGGCATCGTGTTTCATAACTCTCTCCATGTTTCGCAAAAAGAAAAAGCGGACAAACTGCCCGCTTTCTTTTTACTTATACTTTCTTTTACGAGCTGCTTCTGATTTCTTCTTACGCTTTACAGAAGGCTTTTCGTAATGCTCTCTTTTACGAACTTCTTGAATCACGCCGTCACGAGAGGTTTGTCTTTTAAAGCGGCGAAGCGCGCTTTCCAAGGACTCATTTTCCTTGACCTTTACCTGGCTCATCTTATTCCCTCCCTTTACTGTTTGAGATACTGTGTAATTATACAGCAACGGATTTTCCCTGTCAAGCCAAAACAACACTTTGTCTATCATTTTTCGGAAATAAATCAAAAAGACAGGCTGTTTTTTGCCAGGGAACCGCTAAAAGTTAACAATTTGTTCATATTTTCGTATGCGGTTTGCCATAATCCTCCCGTATACTTTAGATGCATTAGAAAAGCACGGCTTCGGTTGGGCTTTTCGATTCCGGCTTCGCTGAAGTGGTGATCGGCTCGGTCGGAAGCATAAATCTTATATTCTATTTCCCAAAAAGCCAATGCGTTCTGCATTGGCTTTTTATTTTGTCTTTTTCTTTATTTGAGTTTGTCCAGCGGCAGTTCGTAAGCGCGCAGGAATTCCGCTGTGAAAATTTCCGCTTCCGGGCAGCCGAGCTTTTCAAGCGTCGCCTTGGTGGTCTTTTCCGCTTCTTTGAATTCCGAGTTGCCGGCCTTACGCTCTTCCACACATTTAATATAGGCGGAAAGCTTATCGGCTGCTTTCACAAGTTTGTGCAATTCCGCATCGGCGCTGTCCTCTTGCAAAAGCGGGCGGAAATCCGGCTGCATATCTTCGGGCAGCATCGAAAGCAAACGCTCGCCGGCATAGCGCTCGACTGTCGCAAACGCTTCGCGCATTTCACCGCTGTGATATTTAACGGGGGTGGGCATATCGCCGGTGATGATTTCCGGCGCGTCGTGATAAAGCCCCAAAAGCGCCGCGCGCGCGGTGTCATAGTTTTTCCCGAGGCGGCGGTTGCCGATGACGGCTAAGGCGTGCGCCAAAGACGCAACCTCAAACGAGTGTTGGCTGAGCGTTTCGTAATTTGTATTGCGCATCAGCGCCCAGCGGTTAATATATTTCATTCTGGAAATAAAAGCGAAAAAATTACCTTTCATAGCGTACTCCGAAAATACAGCCCGCGGCAGCGTTGCCGCGGGCCATTGATTATGGGTTATGGTTTTGGTTATCCTTTGTCATAATTGGTGTCGCCCACCGAATACCAAAGAATGAAGAAATCGAAGCCGGAACGGCGGAACGTATCATACTTGGTCTGAGCGTCGCCCTGTTTAAAGCCGGCGGTGAGCAGACCTTTTTCCATGGCGGCCGCCATTTGGCTGTCATAAGTGCGGATTCGCGCGGACATGACCAAATCGGTTGCAGAAACCGTGCCGGGCTTGAAGCCGGTCAGCCACCAGTGTTTCTGCCAGCCGCGGGTGAAATATTTCACGCCGTTGTGGTAATCCGCCGGGGTCTTATACATCGTGTAGGACATATAAAGCAAATGGTCGTCGTCAGCGCAATAATACAATTCGTCGGTCTGACCCGGGATTTTGTTATAAACACCGATTTCCGCACCGCCGAATGCGCCGTACTGCCCTTTCCAGAACTGTAAGCGCCAGGCGAGGCCGTCATAGTTAAAGTCCACGCGGGTGGTCAGATAATGCATATTGCCGAACGCCGCAATGGCGTCATAGTGTTTCATGTAGTTGCCCGACCGCTGCCACGAATCGAGTTCCGTATAGAACACGTTTTCTTTCGCGTCATAGTTGTAGCCGAGCGCGTTAATCAAAGAACCGACCAAAGCAACGGACTGGCCGCTGTTTGCCGCGATATTCGCAAGCGTCTGTTGTGACGACTGCGACGAATTGCTGCTGCCGGAAGAGGCATTGTTCTTTTGCGTTGTTGCTGCGGCAGTTGTTCCGGTTGTCGCGGCTGTCGTTCCCGTGGTCGCCGCCGTGGTAGCCGCCGCCGTGGGCGCTTCAATCGAACCGTTGCCGCGGGTAATATCGGGCGTTTCTTCACTGCTTTGGCAAGATGTTAAAACAAATATCATCATCAGCGCAGCAAGAATGGCGCTAATGGCGCGTTTTGCTGTCAGATGCATAAAAAAACCTCCGTTTCACAAGATTTTTCATCTCTTCTGTACATGAAATTATCGCACACTTCCGTTTTGGTGTCAATATCTATTGCTTTTTTAACCCCTGTGTGCTACTCTATTTTTACAAAAAATTCACATTTAAAAATACCCGGTTTGCCGTTACGGCAAAAGAAAGAGGCGTTTATGAGCAGTATTTTGGATTTGTCGCTTTATGAAAGCGGCGAACAGAAAATTCAATGGGTGCGCGGCTATATGCCGCTTTTATCAGGTCTTGAAAAAGAATTCGAAAAAGAAAAGCCGTTTGCGGGGCTGCGCGTGGCGCTTTCGGTCCATTTGGAAGCGAAAACCGCTTACCTTTGCAGAGTGCTCGCATCAGGCGGCGCAAAAATGTATGTCACCGGCAGCAATCCGCTTTCGACCCAAGACGACGTTGCCGCGGCGCTTGCAAAAAGCGGGCTTCAGGTTTTTGCCGTTCACGGCGCCACGCCGGAACAATACAACGCGCATTTAAAAGAAGTGATTGCCGCGGCGCCGCACATTATCATTGACGACGGCGGCGACCTGGTCAACTTAATTCACAACAGCTTCCCGCAGCTGCTTTCCAATGTCATCGGCGGCTGTGAGGAGACCACCACCGGCATCATTCGCCTGCGCGCGATGGCGGCGGACAAAAAGCTGTTATTCCCGATGATGGCGGTCAATAACGCGAAGTGTAAATATCTGTTCGACAACCGCTACGGCACGGGGCAATCCGTATTTGACGGCATCAACCGCACAACCAACTTGATTGTCGCCGGCAAGACCGTTGTGGTCGCGGGCTACGGTTGGTGCGGCAAAGGCGTTTCCATGCGGGCGAAAGGGCTCGGCGCAAAGGTTGTTGTCACCGAAGTGGACGCCGTGAAAGCCATGGAGGCGGTCATGGACGGTTTCACCGTAATGCCGATGGAACAGGCGGCAGAGGTCGGCGATTTGTTCATTACCGTGACCGGCTGCCGCGATGTCATCACCGAATGTGCGATGCGCCGCATGAAAGACGGTGCGATTCTTTGCAACGCCGGGCACTTCAACGTGGAAATCAACGTCGGCGATTTGGAAAAGCTCGCCGTGAAAACCTATGAAAGCCGGAAAAACATCACCGGCTACCGCATGGCGGACGGCAGAACCCTGCACCTGATTGCCGAAGGGCGGCTTGTGAACCTTGCCGCCGGCGACGGGCACCCGGCGGAGATTATGGACATGAGTTTCGCCATTCAGGCACTTTCCGCACGGTATCTTGCGAAGCATCGCGGGGAGCTTTCGCCCGGTGTTTACGACATTCCGCAGGAAATCGACGACGAAGTCGCGCGCAGAAAGCTTGCGGCGTGGGGCGTTTCGGTGGATACGCTTTCCGAAGAACAAAAAACATATCTGCACAGCTGGAATGTATAAGGCATTATAGAAATAAAACAGGGTCTGTTTTTGCAGACCCTGTTTTTGCTTGCTTTGTATTGCATTTAAGAAATCGTGCTGTAAATTGCCGGCACAAAAGTTCCGAGAATGTAGGGAACCGCGAACGAAAACGCCACGGAAGTGACGAGCGTCAGGCCCCACTTTTGCAAATAAGCGCCCGCATATAACACGGCGAAAATCGGGGCGGCGATAATCCGGACAAACAAGTTGGATTTGCCCTTGCCGTAAATTTCCTCGCGCAAAGTCAGCGCGTCTTCCATTTGCGGGAAAAGGTTAGAAAGGCATGAAATGCCGACCCACAAAAACAGGAAGTTTGCAATATGAACCATGCCGCTCGAAGTAAAGAACTCGCCGAGATAATACACGTTGACCGAACCGACGGAAACCAGCACAAGACCGATTAACAGATTGAACAGAAACGGGAAAAAGCACACGCCGAAAATCTTGGAACGTTTGCGGATGATTTCGTGTTCCACATGACCGCACATTTCGTTGGCGCGCAAATACCGCCCGTCTTCAATCAAAATCTCATAGGTTCGGCAGACCAGATGCTCAAAAAACGCCTGCAGGAAAGTGCCGATTACCGTAATGTATCGAACAATTAAATAAATCACTCTCATTATACGTCATAGTCCCCTTCCAAAAGAATGCTTTCCAAAGTTGCCGTTCCGTTTTTATAGTTTGCAACTTCGGTGGAAATGGTATAGCCGCTGCTTTGGAACAGCTCATCCACTTCATTATAAGCGTCCGTCTGACCGGCCGCCGCCGCGCAAAGGGCAAGTGTATTGCAATACTGCATGGAAGGATAGGTGCTGTTTTGGAAGCCTGCGTTCACTTGGCTGTAAGCGGTGTCGTAATCGCCTTTCAACAGATAGCAAAGACCTTCCTGGCGATAGAATTCGCTGGAAAGGGAACTTTGCGCTTCCAGTTTTTCTTCGCAAAGCGCAATCGCGCCGTCGTAGTCGCCGTTCATGCGTTTGGCAATCGCGCGCAAAAGTGTCGAGGTGTCGTCTTCGGCGTTGTCCGCTTCAAGGATTTTGCAAATCGGTTCAACGTCCTTGCCGGAACGTGCGTAAAGGTCGCCCAAAATCGCGCCGTAGAGCCAGGGGTATTCTTCGCCGTATTCGCGGATTTCTTCGGCAAACTGGAGCTGCGTCGCCATATCTTTTTCGCAAATCAGCGCCGTCTGGTATTTGAAAAACGCCAGCATCGCCGCGTTGTATTTCGAGGCTTTCGGCGTGTAACCTGCCGCTTCGGTTGTGGTGGTTTCTTCTTGCAAGTCTGTAACGCCTTCGGTCGTCGTTTCGGTCACCGCTTCGTCTTTGAGCGCGTCCAGCTGCGCAATTAAATCATCATAGGGAATGTCCTCCGCTTTGGCGGTGTCGTAAGGCGCGAGAATCGCGTTCGCCGCGTCCACCGTGGCAAGGAACGATTCCGCTTCGTCAAGCGCCAACCGCAAAGAGCGGAAATGCGGCAGCGCCATTTCCCAAGATTTGATATTTTCCGCCGGCTCCTGCATCATATTGATGCCGCCGAGACGGTAAGCCACTAAAATTTCGCGTTTATAAACCAGTTCGCCGTTGATGTGCTGGTTGACCATGGTGTTCGCGGCGGTAGAATACGCGTCCAGCGCGGAATACAGTTTATTTTGCTTCGCAAGAGAATCCGCCTTGTGCACCTCGGTGAAAACCTGGGTATGCCCTGCGAACACATAGCAGCCATAAAATGTAAACACGAGTACCGCAAGCACCAAAAGAATATTGACAAAATCAAACGGATAGTGCCGAAGCCCTGTGTCACAGGTTTCGCAATACGGCGAGTCGGGGTTTTGGCGCGTGCCGGCCGGGTGCTCTTCGCAGCAGGCGCAAAGCGGCTTTTCGCCTTCCTCTTCCTCGTCTTCTGCCTTTTCTTCGGCGGGATTCGGCAGGTCGTCGAGCCCCTGGATTAAAATTTCGGGTTCCTCGGGCACGGTATTCGCGACCTCGGCCGCTTCGGCCTTGGCGCGGTCGAGTTCCTCTTGAAAAACTTTTGCCAAGTCTTCCATTTCGTCATGAATCGTCTGTTCTTCCGATTGCGCCGCGTTGGGTTCCGCTTCAGAATCGGGCGTGGCGTTCTTTTTTTCTTTCTGATCGTCCAAGGGTATACCTCCTTGTAAGTATTCTTTATTATATTAGCACGATATGCCCCGCATTTCAAACAAAATCACCCGCGCGCACAAAATATTTACAAATCCGACATAATACAGAAACGCCGCTATCCGCTTTTCCTTTACTTTTTTCGTGCGGCGTGGTATGCTGTTGCCAACAAAATCTGTATGTTTTCGGGAGAGATGGGGCTTGAAAAACAAAAAGAAAAAACTGAAAATTTTGATTTGTGTTTTGCTTTGCATTTGCCTTTTGGCAGGTGGCGGCCTCGGGTATTACTTCGGCGTATATACCCGCGACTTCAAAGTGACCAAAGGCGATGTGTTTTCCAAAGTTTATCCCGGGGATTTTTTCGAAGATTTGCCGCTTTCGGACTATTTGCAAAACGCCGAACCGCAGGCGGGGCGCTTGACCGTGGATATTCGTACCTGCGGTGCGGTGCCGGGAAAAACGAGTGTGGACAACAGCGACGCCATTCAGGCGGCGATTGACGAAGTAGCGGGACTCGGCGGTGGGATTATTTATGTCGGCGGCGGCGAATACACCACCGGCAGCATCGAGCTGAAATCCGGCATCACCCTTTTTATCGACAACGATTCGGCACTTGTCGCGTCACACAACAGCGAAGCGATGGACAAAGGCTGCCTTTTGCTCGCGGAAAACGCACAGGACATCACTCTGACCGGCGGCGGGAAAATTTGCGGCGAGGGCAATTTCTTTTCGCTTGCGCCGAAATACGAGCCGAAGCGCACGCCGTTTGACGAGACGCTGGACGTTTGGGAAATGCGGCAGGAATATCGTTACCGTATCCGCTTCGCGCACGAAAGCAAATACGGCAATTTGGTGCGTTTGGTCGACTGTGAAGACGTAACGATTGAAAACTTTATGCTGGAAAACGCCGCGGCGTGGACGCTCGAATTAAACGGCTGTGACGGCGTCACCATTCGGGATTTTGTCATCAACAACAACCGCCATGTTGCGAACACCGACGGCATTGATATTGCCGGTTCTTCGAACGTAACCGTCGAACACAGCTTTATTTCCACCGGCGACGACGGTATTGTCTTGAAAAACGCCGACGGGCTCGGCGCAATGGCAATGGAAAACATCACCGTGCGCGACTGCAAGGTGACCGCGTGCACAAACGCGTTTAAAATCGGCACGGAAACGAGCTTTGACATTTCAAACGTGTTGGTGGAAAACTGCTCGTTCTTCTTAAATGACATTTACCCCGGCGGCGTTTCGGGGATTTCTTTGGAATCCGCCGACGGCGCCAAAGTGAAAAACATAACCATTCGCAACATCCAAATGGACGGCGAAACCTGCCCGCTGTTTATAAGCCTCAACAACCGAAACCGCGACAAGGCATATGACAACCGCGGGGAAATGTCGGGCATTACGGTGGAAAACATCACCGCGACCGATGTGGAAGTCCCGGTCATTATCACCGGCACCAAAGATTTGACCGTGCGGGACGTGACGCTTATAAATTTTAACCTCACCTATGCGCCGGGCGAAGATTATTATGACTACCGGCTGTTCGTGCCGGCTTATGACGACACATACCCAGAAAGCAACCGTATGCGCAATTTGAATGCCTATGGGCTTTGGGCGCGCTACGCGGACAATGTGGTTTTAGAAGGCTTCGAAGTGCAGCCGCGCGAGGGCACCAAGCGCGAAGCGATTTACACAAAGGACGTTGCTAATTTCCAAAACAACGTCTGAAGCGAAGGAAAACGCCGCCTGCCGGAAAATCGGCGGGCGGTTTTTGTCGGAAAAGGGCGCACGGAAAAAGCAAATTATGCATTGACATCCCTTAGATAGTTTGATATAATAATCCGTGCCCAAACACGGAGAGATACCGAAGTGGTCATAACGGAACGGTCTTGAAAACCGTCGTACGGCAACGTACCGTGGGTTCGAATCCCACTCTCTCCGCCAAACGACAGTTTGATAGAACCACTATCTTTTCTATATATTTCATTTCCTGCAACGATTCGAACCCGCGAGGGTTTCGGCGTTAAGAAAACGATTCGGTGAATCGTTTTTAGCCGGAAGCGGCGAGGGCGGTACCGAAACGCGAAGCGTTTGGGTGACCGAGCCGGCAGCACGCCGTAGGCGGGCGGTCGAATCCCACTCTCTCCGCCAAACGACAGTTTGATAGAACCACTATCTTTTCTATATATTTCATTTCCTGCAACGATTCGAACCCGCGAGGGTTTCGGCGTTAAGAAAACGATTCGGTGAATCGTTTTTAGCCGGAAGCGGCGAGGGCGGTACCGAAACGCGAAGCGTTTGGGTGACCGAGCCGGCAGTACGCCGCAGGCGGACGGTCGAATCCCACGCTGGGCCAAACGACAGTTTGATAGATTGACTATCTTTTATATATATCGATTGTTCCGAAACATCTAATTTGCAATACGGTTTCGGGAACGAAAACAAGTTCATATTTCCAAAACAAGTTACAACACGGAGATGTACTCAAGTTGGTGACGAGGCGCCCCTGCTAAGGGCGTAGGTCGGGTAACCGGCGCGAGAGTTCGAGTCTCTCCATCTCCGCCAAATCACTGTGACAAAATAGATGTCCAAGCGTTTTGTCCAGTAAAATCAAGGGTTAACGGGCTTTTCGGAATTTCTTCCGAAAAGCCCGTTTGCCGTAGATGTCCAAACAGCAAACCGCAGCAAAATCCGTCAAAGCGGGGCTTCCACCTGAAAATTCAGGCAGGAGGCCCCGCTTTTTTGCGTTTTGCGGCCTTTTTCCCCGTTGTCGGAAGTGCAGAAGTTTCCGGCAGTTTCATAGATAGATTGACGAATCCCCCAAAACGGGCCAATTTTAAGCCCTCAAGATACAAGGGGGTAGTGCGCCCTTTTTTAGAACCTCCCCGGCAAGCCGCCGGGGAGGTTTTTCGCAGCGACTCTTCGCTTTCCCCCTCTCCCACACCCTCACCCCCTAAATTACTTACCTGGCTGGGAAAGAACAGGATTCCCTCCAGCAAGCTTACTCAAAACCAGTAAACCTTCCAAGTTTTCAACAATCGCCAAGAAAGGATGAGCAAAATCATGAACATCGGCATAGACCACGGCTATTACGCCATCAAAACCCGGCATTTTTCTTTCCCAGCCGGTATCACCGCCTATTCCCATGAACCCTACACCCTGCAGAACACACTGGAGTACGGCGGGAAGTTCTTCGTGTGCGGGACGGGCAGACAGCCCATCCTGCGAAACAAGATGGAGAACGACAACTACTACCTGCTTACCCTTGCCGCTGTCGCCAAAGAGCTCAAACAGCGCGGAGAAAAGGCTGAGTGTTCCGTAAACCTCGCAGCAGGGCTGCCTCTGGCTGGCTTTGGCCGTGAGAAAAAGCCCTTCCGGGAATACCTTCTGCGTTCTTCCCAGCCGGTGTGCTTCAAATTTGAGGGAATCCCCTACAAAGTAACCATCGAGGATGTGAAGCTGTTCCCACAGGGGTATTCCGCCATCGCGCTGCATCCTGAACTTATCCAAAACGAACCTTCTGTTCTGCTCATGGATATCGGCGGCTGGACGGTGGATCTCATGCGGCTGGACAATGGTGTTCCCAACGCTTCTACCTGCCGCAGCTTGGAGCTCGGCATGATCCGATGCATTGACGAAACCAAAGAACAAGTTCGCCGGGACACCGGGCTGTCTGTTACCGACGCACAGGTGGAACGTGTTCTGGCCGGAAAGCCCTGCAGTATGGATGAGGACGCACGGAATATCATTCAAAAACAAGGACGGCTCTACACAGAACGGCTTCTCTCGGCAGCTATGGAATCGGGATTTGACCTGAAAGCCATCCCGGTGGTGATGCTGGGCGGGGGCGCAGCGGTGGTCAAGGGCAACGTGAGCGAACAGGACGCCCTGTGCCGGGCTTTTGCCCTTTTAGACGACAAGGTAAACGCCGAAGGATTCGAGCGAATTTTGGGGCAGTTTTCGGGCGGTGTGAGCAAGGGATGACAAGACCCCTGTATATGTTCCGTCCCAACCTGCAGAACGATGATCACCGGAAAGCGTGGGAGATTTTGCAAAGTGTGCCGGAAGGCCAAAAAAGCGCCTTTCTGGTACGGGCGATTCTGGCGACTGAGCAGCAGGAAGAATTGGAAGCTACCCTGCGCCGGGTGCTGCGGGAAGAACTCAAAGCTGTTCCTTCCCAGCCAGTACAGCCTCCGGAGGAAGCGATCCCACAGGAGATGCTGGGGTTCCTCGGTTCTCTGCTGGGAGAAGAATAAGCCGGACATTGTTGGTATTGCTCTTTTTGCCGTTTAGATTCTTGTTGGTGTTGGTAATAGCTTTTTTCCGTCTTTCCCAGTATGCTTTGTTCTGCCCAAACAGAGAAAGGAGATTTGCCCATGAGAAAAGAGATTTACAAAATCAAATGCCCCAAGCACATCATATTTGGCGATCCCCAGTATTTTGAGGAATTCAAGGGAACAAAACTCAAACGCCTTACGGTAGACTACAAGCCGCCCGAATATTTCGATACAGCCCGGCTTGTCCTGCAGGAGCAGCCTAATCAGGAATTTCCCGATTACATGGAGCGTTCCATAACCCTTTATCTTGCCCCCAGACAGACGATGGAAACCTACTTAAAGGGAATGATATTTACTTCCCAAGAGGTTGCCCAAAAGGATATCGGCGTAGACACAGCCCGTTATTATTTCAATGTCGATGGACGGGATGATGAGATCAAGACCGAAGGAGATGGCTGGTGGGGCTGTTTCGAGGAATACTACCGGCAAAACGGAAAGGACCGTATCTCGGATGCCGTTGTTCTAACGGCGGCAATCCCGGAGGATTATGATTTTGACGGGATGAAGCAACTGGCTGGGTATTTCTTTGGAGATATGCAGCCGGATATTCCTCAAAAGCAGAAGAAAAAAGATTCCCCAATCCGTTAAAAGAAGTTTGTCATATCCATATAGCTCCCGTCTGGCAGCAGGCGGGAGTTCGTTATTTTACCCCAAATAACACCCCGCATAGCCTTTATTGGTTGTGACGTATGTTGCCCTCGCTTTGGCTGAAACGTTGTTGGTCTTGGTGATAGCTTTATCCGGCGGGTTGCAGTATGCTTGTGTTGCCCGAAAGGGAAAGAACGAAAAAAGGAGTGATGGGGCGTGGAAACCAAGGGCGTAACCTGTAAAATCCCGCTGGAGCTGCACAATCAGATCAGCGAGGAAATCCGGGAAACGGAAAGCACAATGAGCAAGTTCATCGAAATGGTCATCCGGGAACATTATGAGAAAGGGGCTAACAAAGTCATGGAAAAAGGCAGAACATTAGCATTTCAGGTAAGTGAGGAACTCTTCCAGAAGGTAAAGGAATACCTTGACCTCTACGAAAAGACATACCACCGCCGCCTTACCCAAAAGGAATTCGTCATCGGGCTGATCGAACAGGCGCTGGAAGAAGCGGAAGAAGAATTCGAAGCCATCCGAGCCGCCGAGTATGAAGAACAGCAGGCTGAGGAAGATTGGGAGTCCGGCGCGGAATCAGAGGGCTGGAATGAAGAAAGCAGTGAAACTGAGGAATCGGAGAATGAGGAAGAACCCGCAGAAGGCTCCCCCAGCGAATCCTATGACGAGAATCCTCCCCAAGAGGATGAAGTGGAAATCGAAAATCAGGATGAGAATGAAAATACCGAAGAAACCGGCGAAGCCAATGAAAACGAAGAAGAAACCTACGCATAGGCAGCCAGCAACAGCCCGCAGGAAACTGCGGGCTGTTTTCATATATATAAATTACATCTCACTGAGAGAAAGGGGCGATGTCCATTGATTGTGCTTTGACGATTTATCAAAATCCCCAAAAGGAGCGTGATAAGAAAAACCATACGATATATCGACCTGTTCTCCGGCATTGGCGGATTCCGGGAAGGACTCAACCGTGCCGGAGGATTTGCCTGTGTAGGACATTGCGAGATCGACAAATATGCCGACCGCAGCTACCGGGCGCTGTTTGATACCAAAGGAGAGTGGTTCTGTGATGACATCCGAAAAGCCGATCCAAGCGACCTGCCGGACTTTGACCTTCTCTGCGGAGGATTTCCCTGCCAGTCTTTTTCGATTGCTGGAAACCGTGGAGGATTCGACGATCCAAGAGGTACCTTGTTCTTTGAAATTGCCCGGCTGACTGCGGCAAAAAGACCTGCGTATCTGCTGCTTGAAAATGTTCCCGGACTGCTTAACCATGACGGGGGCAGGACGTTTGCAGCCATCCTCCATACGCTGGATGGATTGGGGTATGGTGTGGAATGGCAGGTGCTTAACAGCAAAGATTTTGGAGTCCCCCAATCCCGAAAAAGGGTGTACCTTATCGGATATCTTGATAAGCGATGCAGAGGAAAAATATTTCCTTTCACCGAAACAGCAGGAACATCTCTTGTGCAAGTCCTTCCCGGAGCGCAGGGAGAACGAGTGTACTCCCCGGAAGGGATAAGCTGCACCCTTGCGGCACAAACGGGCGGCTTCGGCGGGAAAACCGGCTTGTACAAAGTGGGCCTCCCTATTAAGGAGAACACCAAAAAGGGGTATAAAATGGCGTATCCCGGCGATAGCATCAACTTGGCGTTTGCTCAGAAAAATACCCGCCGCGGCAGGGTTGGACGAAAAATCGCTCATACCCTCACCGCCAGCAGCGACCAAGGAACTTTGGAAGCCCATGCGGTTCTGACCCCGGAGAGAGAAACTGTCCGCCAGAATGGACAGCGGATCAAATCTGCGGAAGAACCCATGTTCACCCTCACCGCCCAAGACCGCCACGGTGTTTT
>LBJMR02800__coassemble_155_pt1 | contig 205831 bp, 169 predicted proteins | sample LBJMR02800__metabat2_low_PE_050 | metagenome-assembled genome bin LBJMR02800 | reverse complement strand
TTATATTAATCTCAGGCAACGCATTCAGCATACCGATGAACGTTTTGGGCCAAGAAAAGACTTGCTTTTACTTGATAACAATGTCTTAGCGTCAAAATGCTATGAGCAGATTATCGATGAAATAAGAGATTGTGGCTTTGGTGTTGGGGCTACATATACACCACCGAACGAATACGATGTAACAATTAGGAATCTCAAGGATTCATATAATGATCGTGCGTATATTCGAAAAGCCATTGCGATTTATAAAGAAATAATGGATAAACTAAAAGATACAACTGAAAAAACCGAACTCTATTTAAAATTGGAAGAAGCCCATTGTCTTCATAATTATACTGCGTCTAAAGAAGATATTCTTTCTTTGGATGATTATATACGACCATTATATGAAAAAACGCACAAGCCCTCGAAAAGAAAAAGAATTGTCGATTTCAACCAAGGGGTAGATTCTCGACTAATTACAGAAGAAAATATGAAGAAATTAGCAGAAGTTAATATTCAGCCATTGCGTATAGCGTTTGATCATTGGAGTTTAAGAGAAACATATGAAAAATCTGTTCGTACAGCTGTCGGCAGTGGCATAAAAAATCTTTCTAACTATCTTCTTTACAATTTTGAAGAGAAGCCCGAAGAGCTTTATTTTCGTTTGCGGTTGAATGTGGATTTATGTGAAGAACTTGACGCAAGCATATATTCTTTCCCGATGAAATATCATCCGATAAATGATAAAGCATTTTTTAAAAACCGTGATTATATAGGAAAATATTGGAATAGAAAATTCATTCGTGCTGTACAAGCCGTTCTTAACTCGACGAAAGGGAAAATTGGCAGAGGTGTCGATTTCTTTGAAGAAGCCTTTGGCCGTGATGTAAATGAGTTTATGAAAATTCTCTGGATGCCTGAGACTTTCATCATCTACAGAAGAATATATGACGCAGATTTACGGGCTCGTCTTGCCGAGAGATACACTAACGTAACAGAGCACGATTGTGATTTAGCAAATGAATGGTGGGAAAAGTTCAACGCCCTAACGCCGAAGAAGCTGGAAAGAGCCAAATCTATAATTGCATTAAACAAATTCAAAGATGGCAATTTCGAGTGTGATGATAAAGATGTTTTGGAAGTGTTATCTTATTATAAAATCAGTCGCAATGATACAGAGTCGACTTAAGGGAGTAGAAAAATGAGTAATGATAATAAAATACTAGATTGGCTAAACGAAGAAGATCTCCCCACGCCACAAGAGGAAAAAGAAACAGAAAGAAAATCTTACGAGGTTAAAATTGTTGGTTGGATAGATATCCTTGGCATAAGAGCAAAAATAAAAAATGAGAAAATATATGATGCGGAGGACATTATCAATATAATGTCTGAACTTGCTTCATATGTTTCAGCTGCTTGCGATAAATATTGTGCCAAAAATGAGATGAATTATTTGCAAATTGCTGATGGCTTTATGATTGTTTCAGACTTAAAAAATGCAAATCAACTATGTTCTATCTTGGCGGAAATTCAATGGAAAATATTGATTAATTTAAAAATGCTGGCACGTGGAGCAGTTACTGCTGGCAATGTTAGTATAACAAACGAAGGAAGTCTCATAATAGGTCCCGCCTACGTTGATGCTTATGCTATGGAAAGCGAAAATGCAATATATGCAAGAATAATTTTATCTGATGACTTTATTGAAGCGACCAAAGATTTTTGTACTTTTGGATATTTAAAAGCAGATACAGATAAAGTTATGTACATTGATTACATTCATTACATAATGGCTACTCAAAAAATCGATGCAAAAAGAATGAGCAAGTTATTTATAGAACAAGGAGTTTCGGCTTCATTAAAAGAAGATTTTAATCAAATTGACAAACTATCTATTCGACAAAAATATGGATGGACCTTAGATCTATTAAGCAGGAATAAAATTGCAGTATAGTTAATATACTAAAGGAGGCAAAACAATGAGTATAGGAATGGGATTACGATTGTTAGAAACATTAACATCCGCTTTATATGAAGATCCTATTGTTTTCTTTAGGGAATATGTCCAAAATTCTGCCGATGCTTTTACTCGTCATCCAGTTGCTAATGCACGCATTGATATTAAAATTGATAAGAGAAATAATAAAATTGTATTTTTAGACAATGGATATGGCATACCTAAAGAAGACTTTATCGACAAAATGACGAGCATAGGTAAATCTGATAAAAGTAAGGCCATCGACCAAATCGGTTTCCGAGGTATTGGTAGATTGGCTGCTATGCCTTTCTGCAAAGAATTAATTTTTAAGAACAAAGTCGAAAACGAGGAAGAAATACAAGTTTTTTCTTGGGATGGAGAAAAATATAACACTTTACTTTCTCAATCGGAAACCGATGATTTGGAAAGCGCTATAGAGCAAATTACTCAAAATTCAATTTTAAAATATGAAGGTAATATTTCCGACCATTTTTTTAAGGTTGAATTGATTTCTTATAGGGCGGAAATAGATGATCTTATTAAAGGAAAAGATTTTAAACAGAAATTAAGTAAGCTTTTGCCATTAAAGTATTCCGATTCTTTTGAGGCAAAAAAAGTTATTCACAGTCACTATAAGAAGTTTATGGGTGAAACATTAGAAAAATATGAGTTTAATGTATATTTGGATAATCAGCCGCTTTATAAACCATATTCGGATACTCATATTTTAGAATCGGATATAGTTTTTTGGGACTTATCATTTGACCAAGTTTCTCAAGAAATTCCGGCAGAAAAAATTGGAGTTCTTTGGTTCACATTTAACCGTAAAGTTTCATCCAATCCGGCTAATTCACCACGAGGTATATTTGTCCGATCAAAAAACATGTTGCTCGGCAATGAATATGCAATAGCCGATTCTGTTTCAAAGGGTAATAATGATTATGTAACAACTTATCGAGAATTAACTCAAACACTTAATGGTGTTTACGGGGAGTTGTTAATTGACACTCAACGATTATCTGATAATGCAAGAAGAGATTGGTTTAAAATTGATCGAGATTCAAATCAATTAAGAGTTATTTTAACGGATTATCTCAAAAAATTAACAACATATAGACGTGACGCTTCAGCAGCATTTAACGACAAAAAAGCTGAATCAAAACGAACTAAAGTTATTGAGTCCTATCGTGAATTAACCGGAGGGTTTGACACAAAGCAATTTGAAAAGGATTTTTATTCTCCTGCACCCGAAAAAGAAGAGAAAATATTTCAATATGCCAATGATGATATACCACGCTACTCAATAACCGCAAAGAAATTTTATGATGAAATTATCATTGCGCTTAAGGAATATTTTATAAAAACTGATGAAAATAATGGCATTGAAAAATTTCTAAAAATTCGCACCTATCTAAAACAAAAGTTAAATACTAGAAATTAAATTCTTTTTAGAAAACCTCCTTTGATACGCTCATTGTACCAAAGGAGGTTTCGTTTTACGAATATACGATTTATTAATCTATCTATTTACCATATCTTCATACCTTACCAGCGTCACATTTCCCATCTCATTTGCCCGGTCAATGCAGCCTTTTGTAAAGCCGGTTTTGGCAAAGAGATAGTAGTGGACATTCTTATAAGGGAACAGTTCGCTACGTTTTACGAGGGTTTCCAAAACGCCGAGATCGACCTTCTCATTCGTCCATTTGCACTCCCCGAAAAGGGCGGTGTTTTTATCCTGCTCGGCAAGAATATCGATTTCAGCCTGACACTTTTCCTTGGGATCGTTGCCCCACCAGCGGCCGAGAGAGGAAAACTCCACCGGGCATTCGCCGTTCAGCAGCTGCTTCCAGAGATACTGCTTGCAGATTTCCTCAAACACCTTGCCCATATAGTCGGACAGATGCGGCTCGATGCGTTTGTATGCCAAGTCGGCAGCGCCACGGGCGATGATTGAATTATTTTCCAGAACAAAACGATACCAGAAGCGGAACATATTGTCCGCAATGGAGTAAATCGCTTTTCGGGACGCCTTTTCACCATAGGGCGTCTCTTTTTCGATAATGCCGAGGGAAATCAGGTTTTTCACATAGGCGGAGCAAATGTTTGTGCTTTCCCCGACCTTTCCGGCAATCTCCGACATACGGGAAGCGCCGGTCGCAATCGCCGTGATGATGGCGTTGTAGAGCGCCGGTTCCCGCACCTCCTGCTTGAGCAGGTTTTCCGGCTCTTCAAACAGGGCGGAGTTGGGATTCAGGAAGGTGTTTTTAATATTGTCCTCAATGCTCAGCTTATCGCTCATCTGAAGCAGATACTGGGGTGTGCCGCCGACAATGCCGTACACATACGCTTTCTCTTCATCGGTGAAATTTTTGAAATACCGGCAGGTCTCCTCGAAATCAAAGGGAAGAATTTTCATCTGTGCCGTTCGCCTGCCGTAAAGCGGCGCTTTGTAGGCAAGAACATGGTCTTCCATATAGGACATGGACGAGCCGCAGAGAATCAGCATCAGCTTGGAAGTATCCTTGTACTGGTCAATCAAAAGCTGGATGGTGGAAGCGAGGCTTTTCGACGAACGGGCGACATAAGGGTATTCGTCAATGGCAAGAATAATCCGTTCCTTTTCGGACAGCTTGAACACATACTCTAAAGCCGCCTGAAAAGACAAGAAAGAGGTTTCAGCCTCCATGCCGGTGTGGAAGCTTAGAATGCTCTTGCTGAAATTTTCGAGGTTCTGCTTGGCGTTGCTTTCAACGCCCATAAAATAGATGGCGTTTTTATCGTCAATGAACTGGCTGATCAGCGCCGTTTTGCCGACACGGCGGCGACCATAAATGACAACAAATTCAAACTTATCCGATTCGTATAACTTGTTCAGCGCCGCAAGTTCACGCTCTCTGCCGATAAACATGGATTACATCCTCCCATCTGCCGATAGATTCTCTGCGTATAGTATACCACAAAATCAAAATTAGTCAAGTATGATTCGGTAAATCACACTTGACTAATTTCTTTCTCGCTTTTTCTGTTGTTACGCAAAAATCAAGTCGGCACAAACGGTTTCTGCCACCCGATTGCGGATATTGTTCATTTTCTGCACCCACTCCGTTGGATTCTCCACTTTCAGCTGTTCGGTTACGCCCTCACGCTCGGCGTATTCTTTGACTAGCCGAAGAAAAAGAGATTGTGCTTCTTCCTCAACATCTGCAAGGTGTGATTGAAGCTTGCCGGAAGTGAGCAGATTGTAGTACAGGATTTTGTGGTGCTGCTTCAGGTACTGCCTGCGGCGATGCGCCCACACGCCGACGGGGCGTTCTTCTTCGGGTGGTAAGGTCAGACTGGGCAGACAATAGTCGCCCTGCATGGTGTATGTGCCGCCCGTTTGTTCAAATATTGTTTTAGCCATAATAGATAACCTCCTTTGATACCATCATTGTACCAAAGGAGATTTCTGTTTGCGAATGTATGATTTTCAAAATGGCAGTTTAGCCCTCCAAGATACCTGCCCGTTCTTCGATCAGGCTTGCAAGGCGTTCCTGCAAAGACCCCGGCAACAGGGAGTTTTGGCACATGGCGAGGAACTTCTCTTTTTTCGCCATAAGCATGGCAATCATTTTCTCGGCAGAGCCTCGTGTCATGCCGCATTTCTCTGCAAATACCAGAAAATCCTTCCTACGGATATGTGTCTTTTTGCCGTTCATGGCAAGGGCGAACTGCTCCTTGTCCTCCGGCATGATAACATTGACCGGAAGCAGGTCGTATGCGGGAGAAAGCACGTATTTCCCGCTTCCTTCTTCGGTTTCAATGAGGGAGAAGTTCTTCAGGTGCATATCCGAATTGCCCACAAGAAACGAAAACACTAAGCGCAGATAGAGCTCGGTTATATCGAGTCCTTTGCGGGAGGAATACCGCTCGATGATTTTTGCACAGCGCTCATAAGAGCCCTTATACTTATCCTGCGTCAGGCGCAGATCAAGCTGACAGAAATCCTCCATCGCCAGCATCTGCATACAGTTTTTCGTAAATATGCGGTCTACTCTTTTTGTGATGTATGCCAGACTGTCTTTTTCCATGATGAGCGCATGAGGTACGGTGGAAATCCCAGCGGCGTCCGCCATACACATAACGAGGTGTTCAGCCTGCGGCAGCGCCTCAAATTCCGGAACCTGCGGCTTCAGGATATAGCCCGTAGGATAATTCACCAGCGTGAGCCTTGGAGTGTTTCCTTCGGAAAACAGATGCAGCGACAGTTTTTTCTGAACGCCGGGAACGGTATAGCCCTTGTTGGTGCTTTCGGCGGCAAGGGTTTCAAATGCGGCTTCATCAATGGCGATTTCGGGAAGCTCGGCTGTGCCGAAAAACCGCTTGATACAGCTTTTGTGCCAACCGGAATTCGTGTTTTCGGTGCGAAGCGGTTTCCCGCAGCATAAACAATTCATATACGCTCCTCCCTGATACTGACATTGCCGATTCCGTCCTTGCAAGCCACCAGCAGTAATCCGAACCTGTCTTTGACGTCTATTTTCCAGTTCCGGCTCACAACGCCGAGCAGCCACCCTTCTGGGATCAGTCCGTCAAAGAACGGGAACAGCGTTTTGGATGTATATGTTTTTTCAGAAAGCGGCAAAGTAAGGGATACGGGGCTTGCATCCTTCCGGATTAAATACTGCTCGTCATAGGAGAAGGAATACCCTTCGTCCGTTTCGTATAGCGCTCCGGCAAAAACGTTTCGAATATAAACATAGGCTGTTCGGAATGCGTCCATTATTTATCATCCTTTCTGCCAGGGACAGCTTCCATATCGAACATGGCAAGAGCGGTGTTGACCTTATCCATCCGGACCGTTTCTTTTCCCTGCTCCAGTTCTCGGATAAAGCGAAGTCCCAGCCCGCTGCGGGCGGCAAACTCCTCCTGCGTCAGTCCGGCGGCTCTTCGGTTTTCTTTGATAAATGCAGCAATCTTATTCACGGCACGATAGCCTCCTTTGCACAAACCCATGTATATTTTACACCCTAACGGGTATAAAGTCAAGCTGCCATTCATAATATTATACCCGATAAGGTGCAAATATATGCAAAAGAGTCTTAATACACCCTATCGGGTATAAAAACAAGCCTCGTCCAGAGCATTTTCCGGAAAGAGGCTTGCTTTTGTTTATTCGTTCAGATAGCTTTCAAACGGAGCGTCGTCGCTGCAAAAGGTATCGAAAATCATTTTTGCACCGAGGCGGAATCCTACAATGAAAGCATCGAGGCCGCTTTCACCCATCAACTCTCCGTATGCGTTGCAGAAATTGAGGAACAGCGCCTTATCTTCGCCGCTTAAACGCTCGGTCAGCTTTTCTTCCAGCTCGTTTATATCTTTTGAAACCTTAAGAGTATGACTGCCCTTTCGGTATCCTCTGGCCTGCGGATCAATATTTCCGTAGTACAGCTCTTCTAAAAAATTTGTCATTACTCAGCACCTCCTTCGCTGTCTGCCGTGTGCAGGTCACGGATTTTTCGCCAGCTTGAAAAGCCTTGCAGGGTGCGGATGTGCCACGGTGATTTGCGGGTGATGGTGCGAAAGTAGGTAGAGCAGAAGAACTCCACCAAATAAACCTTCGGAATGTGGTTGACATTGTTTTTCCGAAAAGACTTGATGTGCCCCTGATTGCACCAGTTGTTAATTGATGTTTTTCCGTAGCCGGTGATTTTTGAAACCGTCTGCGTAGTCAGCACATCGGGATAGCCGGAGAGCAGCTCGGTATAATACAGATGCAAATGCTCCCGCACGATTGGGGGAACCTGTTCCTCCATCTGAACAGTATAATCGCCTTTGTACCAGCCCGCCGGGGCGGAGTAGCTTTCGGGGAACACCTTGCGGTTTTCCAGATAGGCAATCACATCCTCCTTTTTGATTTTGTAGCAGCGTGTTTTCCTGCCCGTGTACTCGCAGGGAATTTTCCCGCTTTGTAGCAGGTACAGGGCGGTGGATTTGCTGATATGGCAAATGCGATACAGCTGATCCTTCGTGATCACATCGGGAACAGCGTCCCAGTTGACTGCGTTTTCTTTCATGACAATACACCTCATATCTTGATAAGCTTTGCCGGTATTCGAACTGTCCGTGTATTGCCTTTTGATTTTTGTTCTTTCCGTTCTTTCCGCAGTTCTTTCCAAAAGCGGAAAAATCGTGGATTGGAACCGATGGGCGATTCCTCAGTGTTTTCGGGCGATTTTTTCAAAAAGCCCAGATTTCATGCGGGTTTGCAAGCGTACAAGGCTGACTGAAACTGACAGGAGAAACCATGTAATTAACAGACGGCGATAAAACTCGAAATCAGGTAGCCTTCACGGGCTCGTGGGTTCGAATCCCACCGCTTCCGCCAGAATAGGAACATAAAAAAGATATGTTCCGCAAAAACCCCGATTTTATCGGGGTTTTTTTGCTGCCCAAACGCCGGGATTTCAAGATGCATATTCGTAGATATAAAACGGTTGTTTTTGCTTTGCGGATAGAATTGAACTCCCGTACAACAGAATAACTGCTTCAAACGGCAAACAAGTCACTAAAAACTTGTCTGCCGTTTTTGCGTTTAACTGCCCGAAGTTTTGCAAAAGACTTCGGGCTTTTTTCATTTCACGAAAAGGCGCTGATAAAATGTACTTTACTAATACCCCCGCCCTCAACAGTATGGAGGCGATCATGAAAAAACTGCCCTACGGCACACAGAAAGGCGGAGGTCGGTTTCGCAGATTGTATCAATACACCAAGAAAGACTGCGATTGCAGACTTTGTCTCTACTACAGAAAAAAGAATGGATGCATCTTGACGCTCTGTCCTGTGTTGGATATCCGGCTTGGATGCGGCGCAGCTACTATTGGCGATGCGGTAAAAGCTGTTTTCAAAGATGCCCAAAATACAGCATTCCAAAAACGCCTGTCACAAATATACCACCGAAAGGATGATGCAGAAATGATATTCCAAAACAACAGGCACAAGCAGATTTTTGAAGCCGAGCGATTATCTATGCGAAAGCCCGGTAAAAAGACTCTCGCTGTTTTGTATCTGCTGACTGCCGACCATACACTGTGGCTAAAAACAAAACACCTATTCACTCCAAACGGAAAAGTGGACTTAAAAAGCGTCCGTCTCGGAAATGTTTCCACAGACAGCTACGCCCTATGGAAAGCAGTTAAGGAACTGCAGACCGGCGAAAAACAAATATCGCTGTACGAGCTGGCGGACAACGAGATCGTCTCCGACAACGCCTTCCGTCTGATTGTGCAGGCAGCAAGCAATACCCGCAGGAAAAGAAACCGTATCCCCGTGCGGGAAACGCCTCCGGCGGTCAATCCATAACAGAGCCTGCTGAAGCGACAACAGCACAGGAGATAAACCACGCGGCACAACAGGTAAAAGCACCAAAGCCTGTGCGCACGGGATAAGGAGGTGTTCACTTGCCGTATTTTTCAAAGCTATATCAGACCGAGCTGCCGCATCGGGCGAAGCTCGTATATATCTACCTTCACGACAGGATGGATAAAGAGAAAAAAGCGTGGCCGGGTATCAAAACCATAGCCGCAGATTTGTCCCTGTCCCGCAGTACCGTCAAACGGGCTATAAAGGATTTGGAGAAAGCTGCCCTGATACAAAAAGAGCCGCACTACCGGGAAAACAGCAGTGCGACCTCCAATCGTTACTATCTGCTTTAGAAATTATATTTTTACGCCAAGGGAGAAGTCTGCCTGTTCGGGGTCCCCGCAAAGTCGTAATGACTTTGTGGGGAGAGGACGAGCAGCGAAGTGAGAGAGCTTTTGCCGTTTTACGGCGAAACGAACGATACGCAGCTTGCGAGGACAAAGTGAACCCAGCACCGGTTCACCGTGGACTCCCCTAACAACTCACTTTAAGAGAGATTACAGCAGAAGAGAAAAGGACAAGTTGATGGATTGTTTTCAAGAAAATATAAATATCTTTTTTTATGAGTTCATACAAATAATATTTTCACTTGACAAACTTTTTCTGCCCGTGTATAATAACAGTGTTATATAACATTGTTACACGGAGGCTGCCATGGAAGAAAAATCACCGGACACATTGAAAAAAATAGAACAGGCCGCCATGGAAGAATTTTCTGACAAGGGTTTCCTCGGCGCATCCCTGCGGCAGATCGTAAAAAAAGCCGGCGTTACCACCGGGGCGTTCTATGGCTATTTTTCCAGCAAAGAGGCTTTGTTTACCGCCATTGTGGAACCACACGCCGCCGCACTTATGGGAAGGTTTATGGAGGCCCAGACTTCCTTTGCTGAGTTGCCTGACGAGCAGCAGCCGGAGCATATGGGGGTGGAGTCCTCAGATTGCGTCCACTGGATGGTGGATTACATCTGCCAACACCGGGAGCCGGTAAAATTGTTGCTCTGCCGGTCAGAGGGCACCAGCTACGAGCACTTCGTCCACAATATGGTGGAGGTCGAAGTGGAGTGCACGATAAAATACATGGAAGTCCTCCGCCGCCTTGGGAGGGACATCCCGGAGCTGGATGAGCAGATGTGCCATATCATCGCCAGCGGGATGTTCAACGGCATCTTTGAGATCGTGGTACACGATATGCCAAGAGATCGGGCACTGCGCTATGTGGACCAGTTGCGGGACTTCTACACAGCCGGATGGCTGAAAATGATGGGGCAATAGCCACTATCTTTTTTTGCATAACGGTTAGTTGTTGCTAACTTTATGATATGATGACAAAACCCGAAAAGGAGGGTTCTTTTTGAAAGCAAAAAAACAAAGCAGCCTTGCCCGCATCCTGGGCTATGCGGGCGGGCACAAAAATCTCACCCTGCTGGGCTGTATTCTTTCCGCTCTGTCTGCAGTACTGGGGCTAATCCCTTATGTCTGCGTCTGGCTGGCTGCAAGAAATGTGCTGGAAGTCTGGCCGGGCCTTGACGGGGCATCTGATCTGGCCCGCTGGGGCTGGACGGCGGTATGGACAGCCATCGGCAGTATCGCCCTGTACTTTGCGGCGCTCATGTCTACCCATATCGCGGCTTTCCGCACGGCCCGGAACATCCGCCGCACTGCCATGGCCCATGTGCTGAAGCTGCCTCTGGGGTTCTTTACGGGGAATCAATCCGGGCGGCTCAGGAAGCTCATCGATGACAACGCCGGACTTACGGAGGATCTGCTGGCTCATAAGCTCCCCGATCTGGCAGGAACCGTGGTCACGCCTATCGCGGCCATCGTGATGCTGTTCCTATTTGACTGGAAAATGGGGCTGTTGTGCCTGATCACCATGGTGCTGGCCCTGCTATCCATGTGCTTGATGATGGGCGGTAAAAACGCCGGCTTTTTCCATCGTTATCAGCAGGAAATCGAACGCATGAGCGGCGAGGCGGTAGAGTATGTCCGGGGCATCCCGGTGGTAAAGATGTTCCAGCAGACGGTCTACTCTTTCAAGGCTTTTTACGCAGCCATCAAGGATTACAGCGAACTGGCCAGTCAGTATGCCATGAGCTGCCGTGTGGGGCAGACCTGTTTCCTGACATTTATCAATGGAGCCTTTGCCCTGCTGATCCCGGCGGCACTGCTGCTGGCATCCGGCGGGGACGTGCGCACGGTGCTTGTCAACTTTATCTTCTATGCCTTGTTCGCTCCCGCCTGCGGTCAGATGATCAACCGGATCATGTATATGAGCGAGGCTGTCATGGAAGCAGACGAAGCCGTGGGCCGTCTGGATGAAATCCTCGGCCAGAAACCCATGGAAGAATCAAAAGTACAGAAACATCCGGCAAATGCCGCCGTCTCTTTCGACCATGTGACCTTCACCTATCCCGGCGCTGACCGGTCTGCGCTGGAGGATGTGTCCTTCTCCGTCCAGCCCGGCCAGGTGACGGCGCTGGTAGGCCCCTCCGGAGGCGGAAAGACCACGGCCGCCAGCCTGATCCCCCGCTTTTGGGACGCAGACAGCGGCAGCGTTTCCATTGGCGGCGCCAATGTAAAGGAAATGGACACAGAAGACCTGATGAAGCAGGTAGCCTTTGTCTTTCAGGATACCCGGCTGTTTAAGGAGAGCCTTCTGGAAAATATCCGGGCCGCCCGGCCGGAGGCTTCCAGGGACGAGGTGCTGGCAGCCGCTCATGCCGCCCAGTGCGATGATATTTTGGAAAAGCTGCCCCAGGGTCTTGACACTGTGGTGGGAACAAAGGGCGTTTATCTATCCGGCGGCGAACAGCAGCGCATCGCCCTGGCCCGTGCCATGTTGAAAAATGCGCCCATTGTAGTGCTGGACGAGGCCACCGCTTTTGCCGACCCGGAAAATGAGCATCAGATTCAGAAGGCGTTTGAAGCGCTGACTCGGAACAAAACTGTGCTGATGATTGCCCACCGACTGTCCACGGTACAGGATGCGGATAACATCATCGTTCTAAGCGACGGGAAGATTGCCGAACAGGGAAATCACCGTGATCTGTTGCAGAAAAACGGCGTCTACGCCGCCATGTGGGCGGACTATCAGCGCAGCGCCCAATGGAAAGTGGGAAAGGAGGCAGCGGTATGACGAAGAAATTACAACACTTATTTGCGCTCAGTGAAAAAGGGGCAAAGGATCTGGTGAAAGCCGTTATCTGGTGTTTTATATGCAATGTGGCCCTCATGCTCCCTATCGGTGCAGTCCTGTTCACAGCGCAGCACCTTCTTGGCTGCCTGGAAAACGGCGGCAGCCCTATGGAGGGCTTCTGGATCTATGTGGGCTTTGCCCTGGCAGTCCTTGTCCTGTTGTTCATCCTCCATTGGTTTCAGTATGCCTCGCTGTATCTGGCAACCTATAAAGAGAGCGCCAACCGCCGGGTGAGCCTGGCGGAAACCCTGCGCCGGCTTCCATTATCCTTTTTCGGGAACCGGGACTTAAGCGACCTGACCTCTACCATGATCGCCGACTGCTCCAGTCTGGATCAGATGTTCTCCCACTATGTGCCCCAGTTGTTTGCCTCCATCGGCTCCACGCTGGTAATCGGTGTCGCCATGTTCCTGTGTGACTGGCGGATGGCGCTGGCTATCCTGTGGGTGGTGCCGGTGGCAATACTGCTGACGGCAGGAAGTAAGAAAATTCAGGATTCCTTTGGGACAAAAAATATTCTGAATAAGCGGGCGGTGGCCGACTGCATTCAGGAGGGGCTGGAGACCATCCGGGACATCAAAGCCTGCAGCCGCCAGGAAGCCTATATGGGGAAACTGGAAGAAAAGCTGGCTGACATGGAAAAGGGCTCCATCCATTCGGAGCTTGCCACCGGCGTGTTTGTTTGTTCCGCACAGGCGTTCCTTCGTCTGGGGCTGGCAACTACCATCCTGACCGGCGGGGCACTTCTGGCAGCCGGAGAGCTTTCCTTCCTCTACTTCTTGGGGTTCCTCTTTGCAGCCGCCCGGCTATATGACCCGCTTGGGTTGGTCTTGCAGAATATTGCCGCCACCTTCAACACCAAGCTGCAGATCGAACGGATGCGCTCCATTTTGGAACAGCCGGTGCAGGAAGGTACGCAAGAATTTACACCGCAAAATTATGACATCACCTTTGACCACGTTTCCTTTGCCTATCGGGAGGGGGACGGTGTGCTGGAGGATGTGAGCTTCACCGCCAAACAGGGAGAAGTGACCGCGCTCATCGGTCCTTCCGGTGGAGGAAAATCTACCGCCTGCAAGCTGGCTGCCCGGTTCTGGGACGTCACCGGCGGAAAGGTATCCCTGGGTGGAACGGACGTGTCCACGGTAGACCCGGAGACACTCCTGAGCTCTTACTCCATGGTATTCCAAGACGTGGTGCTGTTCCGGGATACGGTGATGGAGAATATCCGCCTGGGCCGCCGGGGCGCAACAGATGAGGAAGTCATGGCTGCTGCCAAGGCCGCCCGGTGCGATGAATTTATTCAGAAACTTCCCCAAGGCTATCAGACCATGATCGGAGAAAACGGCTCCACCCTCTCCGGCGGTGAACGCCAGCGGATTTCCATCGCCCGTGCCCTATTAAAAGACGCGCCTGTGATCCTTCTGGATGAAGCCACCGCCAGCCTGGATGTGGAGAACGAGAGCGCCGTGCAGGAAGCTCTCTCCCGTCTGCTCCAGGGCAAGACGGTGCTGGTCATCGCTCACCGAATGCGTACTGTGGCTGGTGCCGACCATATCGTAGTGCTGGAGGATGGTCATGTAGCTCAACAGGGAACTCCGGCAGAACTGATGGAACAGGGCGGTCTTTACCGCCGTATGGTGGAACTCCAAAGAGAAACAGCACAGTGGAAGCTGGGATAAAACTATGAACTACTATGATAGCAACACAGCTGATGATATTCATTTAAGATAATTCCTATCATGAGAAGCATTGTTTGTACAGCTATGTCGGTCCATAAAGTTCATCGGATCGGCATAGGCTGTACAATACTCTTTTTAATCGAATGTTATTTAGAAAAACCATATAACGATACGAAGAAAGTTTCACTTGACAAACCGGCGGAGACATGATATATTATTAGTAGTTAGAAAGAACTAACCAAAACTCCCTAAAGCCTGAAACTGTATATAGAAAAAAGATGCCGGTTCGCTGCTTCAAAGCGCGCAGGTTTGTTTTCGTATACATTGAATAACAGGAAGAGGGGATTTTTTTATGTCTGAAAATCTGAACGGCATCCAGATCCAGCTGCTCTTGTATTTTCTGGAGGCGGAGCCGAAAAAACGGACGGTGACCGACGCCGCCCGATATTTGAACAAACCGAAATCCACCCTGACGCATATCCTTGACAGCCTGGACGAACTGGCGCTGATGGAGCGCGTGGAGGGCAGAAAGTCGGTGCTGACCGCTGCGGGGAAAAGAACCGCGCAGGAGCTGCTGCATCAGCGGAAAATCCTGGAGCAGTATATGCAGTACCAGGATATCCCACCCGCACAAATCAAAGAAAATGCCCTGCGGGCACTGTCGGCGGGCTTTTCCGATGAGTTTATGGCGCGCCTTGCCGAGCAGGAGGGACGGATGCGTCTCAAGGAGATTTTTGCCGGGCACCGTGACTTCCACGGCGGCGAAATCTGCAATCACCTCAAGGACGGCAGCTATTACTTCCCGTTCATCATTTACCGGGAGCAGATCAAAAACCACAACAACCTCTCCATGGCAAACAAAGGGTTTGAAAACCCCTGCGAGCTGATCGTAAAGGACCACGAGGGACTGGTGTATCTGGCGGTGAAAACCGTGTCCGCCGAATCCATGTCCAGCGGCAAAAAGATGGAGGGCCGGGTCAACAAGATGCAGTACCTGTACGACGGCGAGTTCCGGGACGGCGGGATCGACGGGCGGTATGTATATTTTCCGGTGACGGCGCTGAACTTCATCGCCATGGGGAAAGGCCGGGATACCTTGCTGCACGGCAGCGTATGCCTGAAAATGCAGTGCAGCGTGGGGGATATGCACATGCCGGAAAGCACGGCGATTTTTACCATGTTTATCCACTGAAACAGGGCTGTCAAGGGCAAAATAAAAATTTTTTGAACCAGGTTTGGTACAAGTGCGGTTTTTCTTTTGCCATGCGGCTTTCAAGGCTTTTTCAGGCCGAAAAACGGCTGTTTGAACCAGGTTTGGTACAGAAATTCGATTGACAAGGAAAAGTCAACTGATTATACTGAAACTGCTTTAGGGAAGTTGCGGAATAAATTGGAAAAGAAAAACCGCTTTATGAAGCAGAAAAATCCAACTATTTACGCGCTGAGGGAGAAAGCTGGAAACAACAGCGCCCTTCGGGACAAAGAAAGGCTTTTGAGATATGGGGCATCTCCATAGGACAAAGCCAAAAAAGAACAGGTAAAGCAGGCTGCCTCAAAAAACTCCGGAAGGAGTATTTTTTCGGAGGTTTAGTTAGTTCTTGCTAACTTCTTGTAGGCGCCTCCTGCACAAAAGGAATATACCGGGAGGGCGAGTTCGCAGCTCGGCCTCCTGACCAGAAACAATAGAAGGAGGAGCAATGAGCCGTATCAAGGATTCGCCGTAGAAACGGCAAAAATTTTTTATCAGACGGTTAGAAATCGCTAACCGACATACTCCCTTTCAGGGAGAAAACAACGAATGGAGGTTTTGTAAAAATGACAACGACAAAACAATCCGCCTTCAAGCGAGGATTGGCGGCGGTTCTTGCCCTGACTATGGTATTCAGTCTCGGCTTATCTCAGGCATTTTCTTTTCAAGTGAATGCGGCATCCTCACGGACGTCAGGAACTCCTGTCCGGCAGCTTGATGTACCGGTGGAAGACGGTGTATATTACGCCGATATCGAACTGATGAATGCAACACGGGAAGCAGCTTCCATGGGGAATACGGCTCTTCGCGGCAGCAGCAGCTATGAAGCGAAACAAACCGGTGATACCGATTACCGTCCGTTGATCGTTGTGAAAGACGGCAAGGCGACCGCTATTTTAGAGTATATGCCAATGGGGTATCTGATGTTTTACGGATTCCTTCTGGAACTCAATTCTGTAAACACGACGCTTTTCAACCTGTCCCCTGTTGTTGAAAGCAGTACTTTTACTCCGGCGACTGTTCTTGCGGAGCATCGGACCACAACAGGCGAGGTTGTTTTCGATCAGTTCAATGACCCGGATTCCGCTTATGCAATTGACGGCAGCAACGCAGATGCCCATACCAGACCCGCCGGCTATGGGCATGATGAGATCCTGATGGATGTGACCAATCAAGCCTATCCGCATATTGTCACTGCGGATGCGACCCCAATCATGATCGGGGATGGAGATGTTCCTGAATCGGCAGAAGAGTACACTTGGGATCACGCTGCCTATGTTTCCGTATTCGTACCTGTGATGTTCAGTATTTCTCCTTCTACTGGCGAGCAGTACGCCCGGCTTCAGGTGGATTGGACCAGTCTGGAAAAAGTAGAAAATCCGGAAAATAATGTTCAGTACCAGTTATATCTTGCGACACAGATCGAAAAAGGAAATTATACGGATGCTTCCTATCAGGCGCTGCAGGACGTGATCGCAGAAACCGAAGAAACGCTTTCCAATGTCTGGCCTTCCCAAAATATTGAAGTATCTACCGGCATGCCGCCCGTCCCTGTTCTGTCCTTAAAGCAATTTACGGATGAAGAAAATGCCGCTATGGCTGCAAAGCTGATTGAAGCGATAAATGCTCTGGAAGAAAAGGGAGATAAATCCTCTTTGGATGCTTTGATTGCTGAAGCGGAAGCTAAAGAAGAAACTGCGTATACGCCCAATAGTTGGAATGCTTTCCAAGAAAAACTGACGGCTGCCAAAGAAGTGCAAAATAATCAAGATGCCGGTGTGACGCAGGTTACCGCCGCGGTCAATGAATTGACTGCCGCAATGGAGGGACTGATTGCCCGCGCCGACTTGAGCAGCCTGAATCAACTGTTGGATGAGGTAGGAGAGCTTCAGGAAAGTGCCTATACAGAAGAGTCCTGGCGGGCACTGCAAACGGCAATTACTGAGGCAAAAGAAGCTGCCGCAGATCCAAACGTCTCCCAAAACACAATCGACACTTTGAGAACAGCTTTGGAAAATGCTGTGAATAGTCTGATTCCCAGCGGTGTTTTGGACAAAAACAACCTGGAAGACGGCGTATACTCGGTTTACGGTGAGATGATCAAGACTAACCGTCAGGAAAAGTCCATGAGCAACGATGCCATCAACCATACCATTAAACTGACAGTAGAAGACGGTAAATATTATCTGACAATGGATTTCCACGGCCTGGCCTATCTCAACAAATTCGGCTATCTGGCGGAACTGTCCTATTATGACAATGGCTATACCTACGGCCAGTACGGCGCTGTTGATGGCACCCCGGTTCCCGCCACTGTCCTTTCTACCCAGAAGAACGCCGACGGCAGCGATGTATACGATGAGTTCAACCAGGCGGGCGGCTCCTATGAAGGCAAGCTGTACCCAGACCAGATCAAGTTCCCGCTGGTAGCGGACGCCCTGGCAGATAAAGACGGCTATGTACCGCTGCACGTATTCGTGCCGGTCATGGAGGATATTTCCGCAGGTACCGGCGATCAGGATGTACTTCTGAAGCTTGACTGGTCCACTCTGAAGGAAACAACGGAAGATGACCCGGCATTTGAGCCGGAAGAGCCGGTGGAGCAGTCCCCGGCAGTGGACTTCACCGATTCCGCCACGGGCGTAAAGGTGAATGCCGACAAGGGCGTGTTTGACGAAGGCGTGCAGATCGTGGTTTCGGAAATCACCAAAGGCGCCGACTATGACAACGCGGTTTCTTCCCTCAGCGACGTGGGCAAAAAATTCAAGCTCTATGATGTGAAATTTTTGGATGCGGACGGCAATGAAGTAACTCCCAACGGCACGGTGAGCATCAGTTTCCCGATTGCGGCAGGCTATGATTCCGCGAATCTGGCAGTCTATCGTTTGGACGATAGCGGCAAGGTGCTGGTAAGAGGCACGGTGGAAAACGGTTATTACACGGTTATCACCAAGACCGCCGGGACCTATGTGCTTGTGGAAAAAGGCAGCACCATCACCGATGCGGAAAACACGGCCAACATCCCCCAGACCGGCAACGACTCCAACGTGGCGGTGTTTGCTCTGCTGGCCTTGGCCGCTGCGGGCATGATGGGTGTTACTCTGGTGACCAGAAAGCGCAAGTCCAACGAAGCCTAAACAAAGGAGAAACAATATGACAAATACTGCATCAAAGCTCAAGCGGGCGCTGTGCAGTATGGTGGTGATGCTCGCCCTTGTGGCGGGCATTACTTCTATACCGGCATTAGCAGCATCTAACGGTGTTTATACCGCAACCGCAACCTCCCACTACAAGCATCCGACCACCGGAAAAATCGAGGATTCCGGCGGCGAGGGCTCGTATGTGCTGGGTCAGTCCATGACCGAAAGCGCCTTGAACAAGGCTGCTCTGGTTGAAGTGGATCAGCAGGGTAATACCTTTGTTACCGTGCGGCTCAACCTTATGGACAATATCCAGAATCCGCAGTTTCAGGTGGACGGCAGCCGGAACGGGAATTTTTCATCGGTTTCTGCTACAGTCATGCAGGAGGATTTTACCAACAATACCACCGACTTCCGGATGCAGGTACCCAGCGAAAACGCCATCATCCGCTGCAATATGTACGTCATCCCCATGGGACGGGACGTGATCTTCTACATCACGGTTGGGAACCTCCAGTCCGGCTCCGGTGATTTCGTCACCAGCGTAAAGGTGGAACAGCCTGCACAGGAACCCGATCCGGAGCAGTCTGACACCAGTGCATCTGCTGTCCAAACGCCCGCTTCCAGTACGTCGGACAGCCAAATGTCTTCCTCCACACCGGAGACTTCTTCCAGCGATACCGGCAGCGCATCTTCCGATGAAGACGAAGACGCGGTAATGGGTCTCGAAGAGTTCGACGCTTCCGGCAACAAGGTGAGCGATACTTCCACCGAAACGGAGCAGGACAGCAGCACCGGCAATCCGGTGATCTGGTGGGTCATCGGTGGCATTGTGATTGTTGCCATTGCGGGCGGCTGTGTGTGGTACTTCTGCTTCTTCAGAAGGGGTAAGAACCCCTTTCAGAAAAAGTAAGGGAAGGTGCGGGCAATGAAACTCAAAAAAATCCTATCCCTTGTTTTAGCCGGTGTGATGGCGCTATCCGTCACCGGCTGCGTCAACCAGCACCCGGAGGAAACATCCAGCACAAATGAAAGCAGCGAAATCCGCTTGGTGGCTACTTCCCCGGCGGTAGCGCAGATCTGCAACCGGTTAAATCTCGACCTGGTAGGCATCTGCCAGTCCACCAGCGATCTGCCGGAGCGGTACGACGGCGTTACCACCGTGGGCATGGCCATGAACCCGGATTTGGAAATCATTAAATCTCTTGACCCGGACTACATCCTGTCGCCGGCAACTCTGCAAAACGACCTGCAGCCCAAATATGCCTCCATCGGCGTCAGCTCCCTGTTTCTGAACCTCAAAAGCGTGGAGGGGATGTACGCCTCCATCGAAGGCTTAGGTAAAAAATTCGGCCGGGAGGAAGAAGCGGCTGTCATGCTGGAGGAATTCGATTCCTTTATGACGGAATTTGCAGAAAAAAACGCCGGTAAGGAATCCCCCAAGGTACTGGTGCTCATGGGCCTGCCCGGTTCGTATATCATCGCAACCGATAACAGCTATGTAGGCAGCCTGGTCAAGCTGGCAGGCGGCACGAACGTCTACGGTGATGGGGACGGGCAGGAATTCCTGTTCGCTAACACCGAGGATATGAAAACCAAGGAGCCGGACGTGATCCTTCGGGCAGCCCACGGCCTGCCGGATGAGGCAAGGAAGATGTTTGCGGAGGAATTTTCTACCAATGACATCTGGCAACACTTCAAAGCAGTACAGGAGGGCCGAGTGTACGACCTGGATTCCGACCTGTTCAATATGAGCGCCAACTTCAGCTATGAAGAAGCGCTGAAAGCGCTGCAGCCCATGCTTTACGGCGAGGAATAGCCTTGAAAAAAACACAAAGCGGCCGGGCTTTTCCTGTCGGGGGAATCCCGGCTGTTTTTCCAAAAGGAGATTTTGCTTATGGTAAGCAACCGAAAGAAAATCCTCTCCTTTGTGATTACTGCTCTGGGGCTGCTGGCGCTTTTCCTGGTCGCCGTCAACACCGGCAGCCTGAAGGTGACGCCCCTGGAGCTGTTCAAAGGACTCTTTATTGAATACAACGAAAACGTGGCGACCATTTACGACCTGCGGTTTCCCCGCATTCTCATCGCCATCTTCGGCGGCGCGGCGACCGCCGTATCCGGCGTGCTGCTGCAGGCTGTGATGAAAAATCCGCTGGCCGACCCCGGCATCATCGGCGTCAGTTCTGGTGCAAGCCTGACGGCGGTGCTCATTACCGCCTTTTTCCCGACCCTCTACTTTTTCACGCCCCTGTTTGCCTTCCTGGGCGGGATGGTCGCTTTCCTGCTGGTGTACTCCCTTTCGTGGAAGGGCGGCCTTTCGCCTTTGCGCATCATTCTCGTGGGCGTAGCGGTCAACGCCATGTTTACGGGGCTCATGAGCGCATTCAACTCCGGCACAGGGAGCAATTATTCGGGCGTCGCCAGCATTGTCAATGCCAACATCACCATGAAAACATGGGACGATTTCCAGACGCTGTTACTCTATGTGGTCATTGGGCTTATCGCCTCCGTCTTTGTGCTGGGACAGTGCAACCTGCTGGCACTGGAGGATAAAACGGCGCGGAGCCTTGGCGTGAACGTCACCCGCAGCCGGATCATCATTTCGGTGATTGCGGTTTTGCTGGCAAGCATTTCCACCGCCATCATTGGCCCCATCAGCTTTTTGGGGCTCATCGTCCCCCATATCGCAAGACTGCTGGTGGGAAGCAATCATAAAGTGCTGGTGCCCTATTCCATCCTGCTGGGAGCATTCACCCTGCTGCTGGCGGACACCCTGGGACGGACCATTGCCGCGCCTTATGAGATCAGCGCAGCCATCATCATGTCGGTGGTAGGCGGCCCGTTCTTTATCCTGCTGTTGAGGAGGTCGAAGCAAAGCTATGGACAATAACGTGTTTACCGTCAAAAACCTTTCCTTTGCCTACGGCAAACAGCAGGTGCTGAAGAATCTCGACCTGGAGCTTCACGAAGGGAAAATCACCACCCTCATCGGCGCCAACGGCTGCGGAAAGAGCACACTGTTCAATTTGATGACCAAAAACCTCCGTCCGGACGAGGGCGAAATTTTCCTGCGGGAAGAAAATATTGCCGGCATGAAATTAAAAGATTTCGCCAGGGAGGTTTCCATCGTCCACCAGTACAACACCGCTCCGGTGGATCTGAGCGTGGAAAAACTGGTGGGGTACGGAAGAACGCCCTACCACACGATGGGGCTTTCATCCGACCCCAAAGAAGATGAGGAAAAAATCCGCCGTGCCATGGAGATCACCCATACATACAAGCATAGGGATAAACCGGTATCCGAGCTTTCCGGCGGACAAAAACAGCGGGTGTGGATCGCCATGGCTCTGGCCCAGGATACGAAGGTGCTGTTCCTGGACGAACCAACCACCTATCTGGATATCCGGTACCAGCTGCAAATTCTAAAACTCATCCGGCAGTTAAACCGGGAGTTCGGCATCACCATCGTCATGGTGCTCCACGACATTAACCAGTCGCTGTATTACAGCGATGAGATCGTCGCCATGAAGGATGGCAGGATGATCGCCCACGGCCTGCCGGAGGAAATCATCTCCGGGGAGCTGGTGCAGGAGGTTTATGATGTGAATCTGGATATCCGCACCGTGGACGGTAAGCCGTTTGTCATTCCAGTGTAAATATCAGGAAGGAGATGCCTGCGTGAAACTCAGACGTACCACAGAAGATTATCTGAAAACCATCTATATCCTCTCCAAAACCGGGGAGGTTCACGGCGCTGCGATTGCCGAACGGCTGGGCGTCTCCCGACCAACCGTTTCCATTTCCCTGAAAGCGCTGAAACAGGAAGGATACATCACTCAGGATGACAGCAGTGCTGTCCGGCTGACGGAAACAGGATTAGAAATCGCAAGAGCCACCTACGAGCGGCACCAGACTTTTCAATCTTTGCTGGAAAATCTGGGTGTGGACGGGAAAACGGCCGCGGCAGACGCCTGCCTCATGGAGCACGCCGTCAGCCCGAAAAGCTACGAGGCCATCAAGGGGCTGGCCAAAAGAAAGAAGGCGGACGGGGATGAATGATGCGATGCAGTCTCTGGGATACGGCCTATTGGCCGTCCTGTTTTCAGCGGCCATCCTTGCGCTATGCGCGGTCATCAAAAAGGCTGCAAAAAATTTTTTAAAGGGCGGACGAAACCATGATGATCAACAAACGGCTCATCGGCACGGTAGCTGAGAGCAGAAAATACATCGCCGGGAACGTCGTATTGCAGTGGTGCTCCCTGGCGGCGAACATCGCCATGATGTTCAGCATTACAAACCTGTTTGCCGGGCTTTACTACGGCAATACCAGTTCCCATACCCTGTGGGCGACGGCGGCCGTGGTCGTTCTGGCTCTGGTGATACGCTTTCTTTGCACCACTGGGGCCAGCCGGATGAGCTACCTTTCCTCCAAAGCGGTCAAGAAAACCCTGCGGGAGAAAATCTATGAAAAGCTGCTGCGGCTGGGCGCCTCCTACAACGAACAGGTAAAAACCAGCGAAGTGGTGCAGGTGGCGGTGGAAGGCGTGGATCAGCTGGAAACCTACTTCGGCGCCTACCTGCCCCAGTTTTTCTACGCCATGCTGGCTCCGCTGACCCTGTTCGCAGTGCTCTGCTTTGTAAATGTACCGGCGGCTGTTGTGCTGCTCATTTGCGTGCCACTGATTCCCATAGCCATTGCCGCAGTGCAGACCTGGGCAAAAAAGCTGCTCTCCAAATACTGGGGGCAGTACACGGCGCTGGGGGATACCTTCCTTGAAAATTTACAGGGGCTGACGACCCTCAAAATCTATCAGGCGGACGAGTTCAAAAACAAAGAGATGAACGCGGAGGCCGAGAAATTCCGCAAAATCACCATGAAGGTACTCACCATGCAGCTTAACTCTATTACCATCATGGATTTGATTGCATACGGCGGGGCGGCGCTGGGGGTCATCATGGCGGTGACGCAGTATATGGGTAACCACGTATCGTTAGCCGGCTGCCTGCTGATCATCCTGCTGGCAGCGGATTTCTTCCTACCCATGCGGCAGTTGGGCAGCTTTTTCCACATCGCCATGAACGGCATGGCCGCCAGCGACAAAATCTTCCGCCTGCTGGATCTTCCGGAACACAAACAGGAGGTTTCCGAGAGCTTTCCATTACAGCATGACATCGTCTGCTCCGGCCTGCAGTTTTCCTATGAGCCGGACCGGGAAATCCTGCATGGTGTGGATTTACGGTTCCCCCAGGGCAGCTTCACGGCTCTGGTTGGGGAAAGCGGCTGTGGAAAATCGACAGCGGCTTCTATTCTGATGGGACGGAACAAGGGATATACCGGCTCGGTCACCATCGGCGGCGTGGAACTGCGGGAAGTGAACGAAAGCTCTCTGCTGCGGAATATCACCTATGTCAGCCATCAGAGCTATCTGTTCAAGGGTACGGTGCGGGATAACCTGCTCATGGGTAAGCCTTCCGCGTCCGATGACGAGCTGTGGGCGGTGCTGGAACGGGTGAACCTTGCCGGATTCCTGAAAGCGGAGCAGGGGCTGGATACTCACCTGCTCGAAAAGGCGGAGAACCTTTCCGGCGGGCAATGTCAGCGGCTGGCGCTGGCACGGGCGCTCTTACACGACAGCCCGGTCTATATCTTTGACGAGGCCACCTCCAACATTGATGTGGAAAGCGAAAACGACATCATGGCAGAAATCCACCGGCTGGCAAGGGGCAAGACGGTGATCCTCATTTCTCATCGGCTGGCGAATGTGGCGCAGGCCGATAACATTTATGTGCTGGACAGCGGGAATATCGCCGAACACGGCAGCCATAAAGAATTACTGCAAAATCATGGGCTGTACGAACGCTTATGGAACGCCCAGCAGGCGCTGGAAAACTACGCAAAGGACGGTGACACAGAATGAAAAGACGAAGCGGCTTTCAGGTTATGGCCCGTCTTATCGGGCTGGTGAAACCCTTGACCGGCTTTATGCTCCTGGCTGTCCTTATGGGACTCGTGGGCCATCTCTGCGCCGCCTTTATCACCATCTTCGGCGGGTATGCGGTGCTGGAGGCGCTGCGGTTCGATACTCCCTTCACCCTGACCGCCCTGTTTGTCTGTGTGGTGGTGTTTGCCATCGTGCGGGGATTCCTGCGGTATGCGGAACAGGCCTGCAACCACTTTATCGCCTTTAAATTATTAGCGCTTCTGCGTGATAAGGTGTTCCATGCGCTGCGGCGGCTCTGCCCTGCCAAGCTGGAGGGCCGGGACAAGGGCGACTTGATTTCGGTCATCACCTCCGACATTGAACTGCTGGAGGTCTTCTACGCCCATACCATCTCCCCGGCGGCCATAGCGTTCTTGTTTACGATTATCATGTGCCTGTTTATCGGCTCCTTTCACTGGCTGCTGGGTCTCATCGCGCTGGCGGCGTATCTCGTGGTTGGAATCGTCATTCCCCTTGCCACCTCCAAGTTCAGCAGGGACGATGGAATGAAGCTCCGTACCAAATCCGGGGAGCTTTCCGGCTTTGTGCTGGACAGCCTGCGTGGGCTTTCGGAAACCCTGCAATATGGGCAGGGCAAAAAGCGGCTGGCACAGATGAATGAAAAAACCGATGCACTTGCCAAAGACGAGGAACGGATGAAACGCACCTCCGGCCGCAATTCGGCAGTAACCAACACGGTGGTGCTGGCTTTTGACCTTGTGATGCTGTTTGTTTCCGCCTTGCTCTGCCAAAGCGGAGCGGTAGGCTTTGACGGGGTGTTGATCCCCACCATCGCCCTCTTTTCTTCCTTTGGCCCTGTTATCGCCTTGGCGGCGCTGGGAAGCACTCTGCAGAACACCTTTGCGGCGGGCAACCGGGTGCTGGACATCCTGGACGAAACCCCAGTCGTGGAGGAAGTGACCGGAAGGCCGGAAATCGCTTTCACGGGCGCGGCGGCGGAGCAGGTCACCTTTTCCTATGGGAACGAAACCATCCTTTCGGACGTATCGGTGGAGATACCGGAACACAGCGTGATCGGCATTGTGGGACGCAGCGGCAGCGGCAAATCCACTCTGCTCAAGCTGCTCATGCGGTTCTGGGATGTGCAGAAAGGCAGCGTAACGCTTTCCGGCACAAGGGTTGCGGATATCGATACGAACAATCTGCGGGAGATGGAGAGCTTCGTCACCCAGGAGACCCACCTGTTCCACGACAGCATTAAAAACAACCTGCGGATTGCAAAGCTCACGGCAACGGACGAGGAGATCGAGGCCGCCTGCAAAAAGGCGTCGGTGCATGATTTCATTCTAACGCTGCCGCAGGGCTATGATACCCCGGTGGGCGAACTGGGCGACACCTTATCCGGCGGGGAGCGGCAGCGGCTGGGGCTGGCAAGAGCTTTCCTGCACGATGCGCCCTTCCTGCTGCTGGACGAACCCACCAGCAATCTGGACAGCTTAAACGAAGCGGTTATCTTAAAATCCCTCCACGAAGAACGAGAGGGAAAAACGGTGATGCTGGTTTCCCACCGCCAGTCAACCATGCGGATTGCGGACACCGTCTATTCCGTCGAGCACGGGAGAATGAGTTAAAGAAAGAGGTAGATCGATGAAACTGAAACGGCTGATATTTTTGATTTTGGGATTTCTTTGTCTGGGGCTTGGGTGCATCGGCGTGGCGCTGCCTATCCTGCCCACGGTGCCTTTTTTTCTGCTGACGGTATTTTTCTTTGCCAACTCCTCCCAGAAGCTCCACGACTGGTTTGTAAGCACCAAGCTGTATAAGAAGCACCTCGAATCATTCGTTAAGAAAAAGGGCATGACGGTGCAGACCAAACTCGGCATCATCATCCCGGTGACGCTGGTAATGGGAATCGGCTTCTTCATGATGATGCGGGCCGGCGTAATCGTACCCAGCGTGATCCTCGCCATCGTCTGGGTCTGCCATATCGTTTATTTTGTATTTGGGGTGAAGACCATACGAAAAGGAGAAATCAAGAAAACAAGGGAAAAGATTTTTGCAAAGGGTTTCTATAAAGATAATGGTCAATAAAAACAGGGCGTTATATATCTTCAAATATTTGTGGGACCACACCGATGAGGAGCATCCTGCCACCACGGTGGATATCATAGCATATCTCGCTTCCCTGGGCATCTCCACTACCCGCAAGACGGTGGCAGAGGACGCTGCCGAGCTGCAAAACAGCGGCTTTGATGTGGTCTGCAACCGTAGCCGCCAGAACGAATACTTCATCGGGACAAGGCATCTGGAGCTTGCCGAGCTGAAGCTGCTGGTGGACGCGGTGCAGGCAGCAAGGTTTATCTCCCCCAAAAAGAGCCGTGAGCTGATCGGAAAGGTGACGGGACTTATAAACCCCCATCAGGGAGAGAGCCTCAGGCGCAGCCTCTTTGTGGACGGCAAGGTAAAAACAGGCAACGAGGCCGTCTATTATGCCGTGGATATCCTGCATACGGCGATCCAGCAGCAGAAAACCGTCATGTTCAAATATATCGAATACACCCCATAGAAGAAAAAGCGGTACAAGCACGGCGGACGTGTGTATGTCCTCTCTCCTTACGATATGGTCTGGAACAGCGACGCCTACTATGTGTGCGGCTACTCCAAGAGCCACGGCAAGGTGGTCACCTTCCGGGTAGACCGCATGTGCCGCCCGGAACTGTCAGAGAGCGTCTTCTGCCCAAGGTCGGAGGGCTATGACATAGGCAAGTACTGCCGCCGTGTCTTCTCTATGTACGACGGTGCGGACTGCACCGTGGAGTTGAAATGTGAAAATAGCCTCATGGACGATATCGTAGATCGTTTCGGGGAGCAGGTACAGACGGGACGGTATGACAGCAGCCATTTCACCGCCCGCGTACAGGTATCGGTCAGCCCTACCTTTTACGCTGGGGTGTTCACCTACGGCGGGCAGATCGAAATTCTGTCGCCCGAACCGGTAAGACGGGAGTACGCACAGCAACTGCAGGCTGCCTTAAAACAAGCGAAATAGCAGGAGCAAAAGTCGGGATGGGTTCTGAAACGCCCATCCCGATTTGACTTTTCCAAAACCTATTGAAGCGGATGGGACAAACTGGTATAATATACCTATCCCGAACGCTTTGTTCGGATATGAGAAAAGGAGGTGCCGCCATGCGCTGCAAGAGCGAAGAAACAATGGAGCAGATCAAAAACGCTGTGGAGGAATTTTATTTTTCCCATTACCGATCCCTTTCTATCGGCGAGCTTGCCGCAGAGGTAGGCTACGCGAAAAGCACTGTACACAGCTACCTTTGGGAGATGGATAGGCGCGGGCTGCTCTCCTACAACGGCAAGACTGCTGAAACCGCCGTGACGCGGAAGGCGAATGCGGAGGTTGTCCTCACCCCGGTGTTGGGTGGCATCTCCTGCGGACAGCCGGAATACGTGGAAGAAGACTTTGAAGCGTATGTGGCACTGCCCACGGCGCTGTTCGGCAGCGGAGAATTTTTCTGCTGTGCGCCGCTACCAGCAAAGACGGCAAAAACAGGTATGAATATCATTATGATCACAACGGTTTGCGTACCGGGAAAACAATGTATTCAAAAGAAACCTACACCACCGTTATGCAGGATGAATCCGGGAACGATGTAACTGTATCAAAAGAACAGTTTGTCAAAGCAGCCACGATAGAGTACATTTGGTCGGGTGGCATATTAGTAGGCTATAAAACAACTGCATTCGACGCTGTAAAAGATGAAAACAACAATTATGTTTTTGATGAATTTGGGAATATCCAAACTGAGGCAAATAACATTATTCTTGTGAAACCAATCTACAATAAAACCAATGAAATTGTTGGCGTAAGCTGCTGTTCGGATGATAGCAGTAACTCATCCTCTGAAACATTTTATTTTGCAAAAGATGCGCAGGGTAATATTATGGAGGGAATCCTAATGAAAAAACAGATTTCTATATTTTTAACTTTTTTGCTTGTGTGCTCGGTGCTTATGACGGGATTTACTGCGCAGGCGGAACAAACACAGGAGAAGCGTGCACTGCGCGGATTTATCGACGGCATTACGCAGCTTGTGCGGGAATATGATGCAAATAAAGATTTTGCGGTATCCGAGCCGAAAAAGGCAGATATCGCGCAGGCCTTTTCTGCAACGCAAAATGATTTTGCCGCATCGGCTTCCACGCAAAATACAGAAGAAAATTCGGGGGACAGTACCGACCCCGCCTACACCTTGCAGGATTTCCAGACTGCGCGCTTAATTGTCCGCGCCGACGGAAATTTTGACGATTTCGGCGCATTGGAAAATGTCAGCGGCTTCGAGGACTTTCATATTCTTCAATATGAAAGTCCCGAAGCGGCTATGGAAGCCTATGAAAATCTGCAAGTAGAAAAAAATATAACAGAAGTTAATCTTGATTTGGTTTGTACCTATTGCGGATATGAAAGCACGCCGGAGGATCCGGATATTATCACAAAAGATGAATTTTTAAATGATTGGAGCCGAGACAGAACGCAGTCCAAAAGATTGCAGGAATATCTTGCGGAAGCAGATATCCCCATGAAAGAAATCATCGTCGGCGTTGTGGACTCAGGTATAGATTATACGCATGAAATCTTTGAGGGTCGCGTAGAACGAACATATTTTAATGTATCTTCTTCCGGAAACGCAGATGATGAAATGGATGATGAAATATCTTATCACGGAACGACTGTCAGCAGTGTTATTGTAAATAATTCGCCGAAAAACGTAAAGGTGGCTGTATACAAAGTCGGCGATAATGATAGTATGACCGTTACTGCAATTGGTGCCGGACTTTTAGCGGCAATTGAAAAATGTGATGTTATCAACACAAGTCTTTCATCTTTGAGTGATATATCACTAATCACAGAAATTGTACTGAAAGCGTACTCTAAAAATATTCCGGTATTTGCCGCGGTAGGCAACAGCAGTTTTACAGAAACAAGTCCTGTGCCGGCAAATGTACCGGAATGCATTGCTGTATCTGCTACTGATTTTAACAATACAATAGCATTTATGAATACTAAAACCCCAAACTCTGATGTTTCCGCTCCCGGAGAGAATGTAGCAGTAGCAATTCCGGGCGATCGATATGTCAGATTTTCGGGTACATCTTATTCGACCCCTTGCGCTGCTGCTTTAGGTGCGATTTTAAAATCGGTTACCCCTGAAATAACGGTTGATGAGATAGATGCCCAATTAAAAGAAACATCATTTGATGCTAAACGGTGTAACGAACGCCAATCGTCACAGGGCGGTTTTATGGATAATTACCATTCTCTGTGGGACGGCGTTGGGATGATTCAGTTTTGCAATGCTCTCGGACTGGAAAAGCTTACCGTACCTGAGATTCATTTAGAGGATAAAGTCTATATCGGCGAACAAACCTGCACAATCACTTGCCCGGATGAAAAAGCGATTGTTTTATACACCACGGACGGTACATATCCTGCTTTTGAAAATGCCGATGTATATACAGAGCCGTTTCAGATTACACAACGCACTCGTATCCGTGCGGTTGCATACTATGCGGACGGGGGATATTACAGCGATGAAGTCGAGACAACGCCACGCATTCAGTATACAGACAGCGATGAGAATTTCGCAATCAGTAATGACGGTATCATTACAAAATACAACGGGAATATCTCCGACCTATATGTCCCCGAAACAATAAACGGGATTACAGTAACGGGATTTGATAAGGGTGCATTTAATACTGTAATCGGGCTTACACTTCCTAAAACCGTTACGGAAATACCTGCAAGTGCTTTTTCAACAAATTCCATAATAGAATTTGTTCGCGGCGAAGGTATTGTTACTGTCAAATCGAGTGCTTTCTCGCAGTCCAATATTATGTATGTCGAATTCCCTGCTGCCGAATATATACAAGCCTATGCTTTTTATGCTGCTTCAAAGTTTTGCAGCGGCTATTTCCCCAATGTTGAAATCATTGAAGGAGATGCCTTTTCGTATTCTAGAATCATATCATTTTACGGCCCGGAGGTACAAGAAATTGATGATGGTGCTTTCGGCCAATGTTCAAGACTGGAAAAGGTGTATTTCCCGCAATGCACAATAATCAATGTACTTTGGGGTCCGGCAAATGGTGTATTCGACTCCTGCTCTCGGTTAGTAAGTGTAGAAATGCCGCTTATTACCAATTTAACTTTTGCTGCATTTAATAATACTTCAATATCAAAAGCTGATTTTCCTTTTATAAAAACAATAGAAGAAAAAGCGTTTTATAATTGCTTTGAATTAGAGTATATAAATATGACGGCGCTTCTTACTGTTCCCAAACAGGCTTTTGGAAGTGATTCATTCTCGTTATTTAATAAATACACAAAGCTTCGTAGTTTCCGTTTGGACAGTGTAACGCAAATTGAACAGGATGCTTTTGGAAAACATCCGACTGCTCGCATAGAGCTTTCACATCTGGAATCGGCAAAAAGCCTGCCTCAGACGGAAGGCTGTATCATTACTATGCCCTCGACATTCAAAGAATGCACCGAAGATACGGTCGGCAGGAACTACAAGGTCTACGGCACAAAGGGTACATATGCAGAGGAATGGGCAAATGCGAACGGACACGAATTCATTGAGATTTCGCAGGAAACCGCTCTCTTGCAGGATGTGCCGATGGAATATACCGATGAAACGCAGGTGCTCTGCCCCGATGTCATCGGCTTTAACCGCACCTATCAGTGGTACGGCAGTTTCACGGCGGACAACACCGCGGGCGAGCCTATCGAGGGTGCGACCGAAAAGGCATTTGACCCTGCCGATTATCCTGCCTATCCCTATTACTATTGCATCGTTACCAGTACAGATATTGGCTTTGAACCTGTGGAAATTCGCACTGGCGTGACGGCAAATAAGGTGGCTTCCGCCGACTACACGGCATATAACCAAGCCGTCGCCGAAGCCAATGCGATTAACCGTGCGCTGTATCAAGACCTAACCGCTCTTGATGCCGCACTTTCTGTAGATGTCAGCGGGCTTACGGCTTCGGAACAAGCGACTGTAGACGCGCAAACTGCCGCCATTATCGACGCGCTGGAGTCTCTGCAATATAAGCCGGCGGATTATTCGAACGTCGAGAGCGCAAAAGCGAAAATTCCGACAGATTTGTCGACCTATACGGATGACAGCCGAAAGGAACTGCAAGCTGCCTTGGATGCAGTCGATTACAGTTTGAATATCACCGAACAAGCGCAGGCGGATGCTTACGCCGAAGCCATTATTATCGCGCTTGACGGTTTGAAACGAAAGCCAACCGAACCGGTAACGCCGGAAAAGCCAGCAAATCCCGAATCAACGACAGGCGCCAATCCGTCTGCCGATTCGTCTGCTGACGCATCGCGCCCGCAAGCCCCGGAAATTCCTCAAACGGGTGTAAACGACGCGCAAGTCGCCGGCGCGGCTTTTGTAATTCTTCTCAGCTTGCTTGCTCTATACAGTAAGCGGCGGGAGAAAACAAATTTTTAAGCGACACGCAGTTTGAGAAATTATTGCTTGCGCCTTTACAGCACAGCGAATGAAAAGAACGGCACGCAGAAAACGGCCTGCCCAACCCGCCAAAGTTGCTTTTGAATAGAATTTGTTGAATACTCTCCATATCCCCCCCCAAGGGGGATATGGAGGTTTTTGTTATGGAACAACAGCACGAATCGACAAAACAGGTTTTAAACCGGCTTTCGCGCGCGATTGGGCACTTGGAAGCCGTGCGGCATATGGTGGAGGAGGGCAGGGACTGCCCGGAAGTTTTGGTGCAGCTCGCCGCCGTGAAATCCGCAATCAACAACACCGGTAAGCTGATTTTAAAAGACCATATAAGACATTGCGTTGCCGAAGCGATGCAAAACGGCGACCGAGACGCGCTCGACGCGCTGTCGGACGCGATTGACCGCTTTGTGAAATGAGGAGGACAATGGAAAAGGCACAGAAAAACGAGTAAGGTAAATGATTGACTTTTATAAGAGAGTAGAACATAATAGATTAGCGAAAGGAGGGGGGATATAGTTGAATCTCAAAACGAATATGCTAATTGCAAACGGAAAAATCATCACTCCGGATGTAGTATTCTGCAAAAACAATCCGTCGACACGGCAGTATGATGTCCAGTTTAAAAACGGGAAAACATATCACTATAATTATTGCAATCTTCGTTGGTTAAAAGACCCCAAAGTACTTAATCCAGCATTATATAAATTATATCGAAATGGCCGGGAACTATTTTCGGTTGAAGCAATTTATGTTTTTTCTGAACAGGATAATAAATATTGGCATGTTTGCTTTGAAAATGGATTAGAACGAGATTATTTTTCAACGGATCTCGTTGTTGAAACATCGTGTTTTTCTGATGAAGTTTCTAAAAATGTTTTTGAATATTTAAAGCAGATTGCAGACTTGGTAAGCTTGCGTACAGAAGACGGGACAAAACTGCTGTCACAGCAGTATGAAAAAATTGATTTTATTTCTAAAGACAAAGCTATTGCACCTTATTTAAACACACAGGAATATGTAAATCCACAAGTGTTACCGGTCATACCTATTTTTCCGTTTGGCTGCAATGCGAGCCAATACAAAGCCGTTAAAGCGGCGCTTGAAAACAAAATTAGTATCATTGAAGGCCCGCCGGGCACCGGGAAAACACAAACCATTCTCAATATAATTGCCAATCTTTTGGTTTCTCATAAGACCGTGCAAGTGGTGTCCAGCAACAATTCAGCAACTAAAAATATTTTGGAAAAACTTGCTTTGCCAAAATACGGAATGGATTTTATCGTGGCACCTCTCGGCAGTTCCTTGAATAAAGCCACTTTCATAGAGAATCAAACAGGAGAATACCCCGATTTATCAGCGTGGAAAGACGATTCTATTGATTTAGCGGAATTTTTACAAACGCTTCAGAAGCAATCTGAAAAACTGCAAATTGTTTTTAAAATGCAAGAACAGCTTGCTTTGTGTAAGCAGGAATTGGATGTATTAGAAACAGAAATAAAACATTTTAATTTGTATTTGGGTGAAAGCGATATTGCTATCGAGCAATTCCGGATTCCTAAGCGCTTTTCCGCAAAGCAAATTATGGATTTGTGGCAGATATTGCAGCCGTTTTCAGAATCAGAGAAACAGCTTTCTTTGCTCTTACGGTTGAAATTATATTTGTTGGGAATTCGCAACTGGGATTTATATAAGAAAAAAGCGAACGATATTATTTCGGTTTTTCAAAAGCTGTATTATAAGCAAAGGCAAAGTGAATTGACCAATGAAATCGCACATATACAACAAGAATTGTCCGAAATACATGCGGACACGCTTTTAAAAGATTTTACAGAGCAATCCATGCGCTATTTAAAAAGCGAATTGTATCATAAATATGGGGGCCGCTCTAAACGCAAAATATTTGAGCAAAAAGATTTTTATGTTCACGACCGTGAAATTCAACAAGAATATCCGGCGGTTCTTAGCGCCGCTTTTTCATCTCGCAGCAGCCTTTGTACAAGCACTTCTTTTGATTATGTTATTATGGACGAAGCTTCTCAAGTGGATGTGGTCACCGGCGCGTTGGCGCTGTCAAGTGCAAAAAAAGCTGTGATTGTCGGCGATAGACGACAGCTGCCGAATGTTGTAAAAGGCTATACAGAAAAACGGGCCGACGCGATTTTTCAATCTTATCAGCTTCCGGAAAGTTACAGCTATGCGCACAAAAGCTTTTTGCAATCTGTTTGTGAGCTTTTGCCGGAAGCCCCTGTTACGCTGTTGCGGGAACATTACCGCTGCCACCCTAAAATCATAAACTTTTGCAATCAAAAATTTTACAACGGCGAACTTGTTATTATGACGGAGGATCACGGGGAAAAAGACGTGTTAACGGCAATTAAAACCGTTTGCGGCGAGCATAAAAGGGGACACATGAACCAGCGCCAAGTTGATGTTGTGTGTCAAGAAGTTTTGCCAAAGTTAACCACGGCACCCGAAGAAATCGGCGTGATTGCGCCTTATAATCAGCAAGTGCATTCTCTGAAAGATGCCATTCCTGATTCTCAAATCGAGGTGGCAACGGTTCACAAATTTCAAGGCAGGGAAAAAGATGCCGTTGTCCTTACAACCGTGGACGATGAAGTTACAGAATTTTCGGATAATCCGTACTTGTTGAACGTAGCTGTGTCACGTGCAAAAAAACAGCTTTTTCTTGTGACCTCCGGGAACGAACAACCTGTTGACAGTAATATCCGGGATTTGATTTCCTATATGGAATACAACAATTTTTCTGTCACAGAAAGCAAATTGTATTCTGTGTTTGATTATTTATACAATCACTATACAGAAAGCCGTATGCAATATCTAAAAAAGCATCGGCGAATTTCCGAATATGATTCAGAGAATTTGATGTATGCATTGCTTTGTGATACGATACAGGAACAGGGATATACACAAGTCGGAATCGTTTGTCACGTCCCACTCAGAATGGTGATACGCGACCCGAAGCTGTTGGACGAAACGTTGTGCCGATATGCCTTACACCCGGCAACACATATAGATTTTCTGTTATACAATCGGGTTAGCAAACAGCCGGTTTTAGCTGTGGAAGTTGACGGATATGCTTTTCACAAAGCGGGAACAGCACAGGCCGAACGCGACAAAATGAAAAACCATATTTTAGAGTTATATCACATACCCTTGCTTCGATTTACAACCAACGGAAGCGGAGAAAAAGAAAAATTGATTCAGAAATTAAATGCGTTGCTCCAAAAGCCACAAAAGCATGTGGATATCTAAATCAACCGGGCGCTTTTTAGAGCCCGGTTTTTCTCTTGACCTAAATAACATTCCCCGTTCCCATTTTCCCACTTTTGTGGTACTATATTGCAAGGCGCCGCGCGCCGCGGCAAACGAACAGAAAACAAGAGGAACTCGTTTTGATGATGAACTGCAACCAAAATCCGAAGCAAATTCGAATACATTGTGCCACGCCGGCGGATATCCCCGCGTGGCTCACGCTTGTGTTAAGCGTGGCGGCGGAATTTCCTGGCTTTCAGCTCGAGGAATACAAAGCCGCACTCGAAGAAAATATTGCCCGAAACAGCGCGCTGTTTGCCGAAATAGACGGCGCAATGGCGGGTGTGTTGCTGTTCTCTTATGAAGACCGCGAACTTTTATTTTTGGCGGTGCTGCCGAAATACCGCCGTTTCGGTGTGGCGTCTGCGCTGATTTCTCGAATGCTTTTGAAATTGCCGGCGGGCGACGTCACTCTAACAACCTTCTGCGAAGAAGACAAAAACGGCGAAGCGGCACGGGCGCTTTATCAGAAATTCGGGTTTGTGCCGGCAGAAATCTGCCGGGAATTTGACTACCCGGCACAGCGGTTTGTTTTGCCGGAAGCAAAGCGCGCCGCCGAGCTTCAAACAGGAGGCGAGGGCGCATGAACCGGGATTTGACCAAAGGCCCCGTTTTGCGCACGATGCTGCGCTTTTCGCTGCCGATGATTTTGGGCAATTTATTGCAGCAGTGCTATAACCTTGCCGATACTTGGGTTGTCGGTCGGTATCTTGGCAGCAACGCACTTGCGGCAGTCGGCTCGTCGTTTACGCTGATGACCTTTTTGACCTCGATTTTGCTCGGACTTTGTATGGGCAGCGGCGCGGTGTTTTCCATTCGCTTCGGGCAAAAAGACACACGCGCCTTACAAGAAAGCGTGCGGACTTCGTTTTTGTTAATTTCTGTGCTGACGGTGATTTTAAATGTTCTCGCTTTTGTCTGTCTTGACGGGATTCGCATCTTTTTACAGGTTCCCGACGCCGTTTGGGGCTTAATGCGCGACTACTTAAAAATTATTTTCTGCGGCATTGCCGCCACGTTTCTTTATAACTTTTTCGCATCTTACCTGCGCGCGGTCGGCAATTCGGTTGTGCCGCTTTGGTTTTTGGCGGTGTCCGCCGCTTTGAATATCGGGCTTGACTTGTGGTTTGTAATCGGCCTTTCGCGCGGTGTCGGCGGCGCGGCGGAGGCAACTGTTCTTTCGCAGTATATCGCCGGTGTCGGGATTATGATTTATGCTGTTTTGCGTTGCCCGGAACTGCGCGCAAAAGAAAAATTCCGGCTTCGGCGGCGATGTCTTAAAGAAATTGCCGACTATTCCGTTTTGACCTGTGTGCAGCAGTCGGTAATGAATCTCGGCATTTTGATGGTGCAGGGGCTTGTCAACAGCTTCGGCGCGCCCATTATGGCGGCGTTTGCCGCGGCGGTCAAAATTGATGCGTTTGCCTATATGCCCGTGCAGGACTTCGGCAATGCGTTTTCCACCTTTACTGCGCAAAATTACGGCGCGGGGGAGAAAGAACGCCTACGCAAAGGGTTAAAGGATGCGTTAGCGGCGTCCGTGCTCTTCAGCCTTGCCGTTTCAGCGGTGGTCTTTATCTTTGCCCGCCCCTTAATGGGCTTGTTTGTCGATTCGGCGGAAACGCAGATTATCGCAGAGGGCGTTCGCTATTTGCGAATAGAGGGCGCGTTTTATTTCGGCATCGGCATATTGTTTTTGCTTTATGGGCTTTATAGAGCCGTCGGGCGGCCGGGCATGTCGGTCGTGCTCACCGTTCTTTCTTTGGGTACGCGTGTGGTGCTTGCCTATGCGCTTTCGGCGATTCCCGCGCTCGGCGTGGTCGGGATTTGGTGGTCCGTGCCCATCGGCTGGGCGCTTGCCGATATCGTAGGTATTTTGTATTACGTTTTCCGAAAAAAGAAATTGCTTTCGATTTCGTGAGTAGGAAATGTGCTCCGTTGAACAAGTAGATGCTTTGATTATAAGTACAACGCAATATGTAGCGTAGAAAGAAAAAGGAGGGGAAGTAAATGTATATGGAGGGGCGGTTTTTAAGAAAGAAATCGGCAAGCGTTTGGCGTATCATTATTGCACTTTGCGGTGTGTTGATAATTGGTCTGTTCTTTTTCATTTTGGTGGTTGACCCGGAAATTAGGGAGAGCAGAGAAGGCATTAGAACAGCTTCCATATTGATTCTGTTTGGTGGTTTGGATATTCTGCTTTCGATTTTAGCCTATTTATTTAACAGACACGCTTATCTGCATCTTTGCGGTGAACATATTTCCGCCCGGTATAGTTGGAATAAAAAGTTGTTTTGCTACTACTCGGAAATTGTATGGGTTGCATATAGTCCAACAACTTTAACAATCATGTTGAAAAGCGGGAAGATGCGCAACATTTATAATCTTGCTAATGCGGCAGCGATTTGCCGTGCCATTCGTAAACAGATTTATCGCCCCATGCAAGACGGTTTGGATGTTGTGAAGATGCGCCGTGAACTTGTAAGGGAACAGAAAAAACTCAAAAAGGAACTTTGGGTACTGGTAGCTATTTGTTTATTCGTGTCTTTAAATCTTTTGTTTAGTATATTTTGGACGGATGGAAAAGATATTTCAGCATTTTCGCCTGTCGAGCGAGGCTTTTTTATTTTGTTCACCGTTACAGAAGTCGCAGCTGTACTTGTTTTGTTTATTTGGACTGGTTTTACCGGAAAAAATGAAAAGCAATTTAAACGGCGAAAAGATGCGCTCCGACGGGCGGTTTTAATGACAACACCCGTTTTGCCCGGCAATCTAACGGGTTGCTACATTGACGGCAATAATCGGTTCCGCATAACGCTTTACGGTTTTCCGAACAGCGAACAAGTATATTATTGCCAAGAGAATGTGAATTCGGAATATCAACTGAAAAGCGTCTATCAGTCGGAAATATTTGAGAACGAAGAAGAATTGTTACCGTTGACTGATTTGTTGATTCGCGTACCTGAACCGCCGTCAAGTGAAGAATAAAAGCATAGAAAAAGGCGTGTATCCGTTTTGGATACACGCTTTTTTCTCGTGTTTAACCCCTCAAGGCTTAATAGCGACTTTCATCACGCCGTCCGCGCGGCTTTCAAACAGCCGATAGGCTTCTTCAATCTCTTTTAAAGGATAAGTGTGGGTAATCAGCGGGGTGGTGTCAATCTTGCCGTCGGCGATGAGCCGTAAAATTTCTTCGCAGTCACAGCCGTCCACGCCGCCGGTTTTGAAGATTAGGTTTTTGCCGTACATGTCAGGCAGTGGCAAGGTCTGCGGCTTGTCATACAGCGCGACGATAGTCGCAATCGCGTTCGGCCGCGCACATTCCCACGCCAGGCGAAAAGTCTCGTCTGTGCCCGCCACTTCAAGTACTCTGTCAGCGCCGCCGTGTGCGCTGTGTTCCTTTGTAAAGTCTAAAACCTTGTCAGGCGAAACAACCAACGCTTGCGGGTAATGTGCTTTTGTAAACGCGCGGCGTGCCTCGTCCTTTTCGCAAACGATGACACATTTCGGCTGCTTTTGCAAAACACAGGCGAGCGTACAAAGCCCCGTAGGTCCCGCGCCCAAAATCAAAACGGTGTCTTCGGGTTGAATGTCTGAAATGCGCGCCGCCCAAAACCCGGTCGCCAAAAGGTCGCCGGTGAAAAGCGCCTGTTCGTCGGTTACCGTGTCGGGGATTCGGTTTAACCCTTGGTTTGCGTAAGGCACGTGGACATATTCCGCCTGCCCGCCGTCTATCCGGCAACCAAGCGCCCAACCGCCGTTTTTGTCTGTGCAGTTGTTGACAAACCCGTGCTGACAGAAAAAGCATTCGCCGCAAAAGGTTTCCACGTTGACCGTTACGCGGTCACCGGGTTTTACGTTTGTGACCGCTGCGCCGACTTCTTCCACAACCCCGACCATTTCGTGCCCGACGGTAATCCCCGGCACGGCGCGCGGCACAGAGCCGTGTTTAATGTGCAGGTCGCTTGTGCAAATGCTCGCAAGCGTCACCCGAACAATCGCGTCCTGTGCGTCTTGCAGCTGCGGCTTCGGTTTTTTCAACAGGGCAAATTTTCCCGGCTGAATATAGGTATAGGCAAGCACTTAGGGTTCCCTCTTTCTGTAACGTATCGGTTGAAAATATGTTTTTTTGAATATAGCAGAAAAAAACAGATAAGTCAAACGATTGGAACAGGTGCGCGCGCATTTCGGGGAAAAACGGCGTGACAAGTAAAAGACAATGTGTTACAATAATATAAATTTCGATGGAACGGGGAAGTTTTGAAAATGCTTTACAAGGCATTCAGTGCCCCCCCGGCAAAGCTTTTTCAACGGAATAAATGGTTCGAAAGGAAGAAACCGATATGTTGTCCGCACAAAAGAAATCCAGAAACTATTTCATTGAACTGCTGCGCTTCTTTTTTGCCGTTTTGATTTTGTTATATCACGGGTTGGCGTTTCTGGCGCCCGACTCATCTTTTTTGCGCTGTACCAACGGTGCGGTTGCTGTAGAATTTTTCTTTATACTATCCGGATTTTTGATGGCGAATTCTGCTAAGAAAAAAATAGGGGATACTGCCAATATCGGAAAAGATTCTGTCGATTTCATCAAGAAAAAATATCTTTCCGTGTTTCCTTATCATTTGTTTTCCTATGTTTGTTCTTTTATAGTAGCTGTTATTCTCGGCAGCCTGACGGTGGTTGGAGCAGTAAAACTTTTTGTTAACTCTTTGCCCAACTTGTTTATGCTCGATATGGTGGGCCTGCCGTATACCATGGTTGCCGGCTACGTTTGGTTTGTTTCTGCTATGTTGATAGCGATGGCTGTTTTATATCCGATTTTGCGCCGCTGGTTCTCCGTGTTTACGAACATTATAGCGCCGGTGCTTGGCGTATTTTTGTTGGGCTGGCTTGCACAAACCTACGGCAGATTAACTTATATTTCATTTTGGACGGGGTTAACCTTTAAAGGTGTTTTACGAGCCGTTGCCGAAATTGCGTTTGGGTGTGCCGCTTTTGCGCTTTGCGAGCGGTTAAAAGAAAGAGATTTTACAAAATTCGGAAAACTTGTTTTATCTCTGTTGGAACTTTTCGGTTATGCAGCAACATTTGTTTATGCTTTTTCCAGAAAATCCGAAACCTTTTATTTTTATCTCGTGTTTTTCTTAACAGTATCTATTGCCGTTTCGTTCTCCGGCCAAACGCTGACAAGCCACCTGCGCAACAACAAATTGGTTTCTTTCCTCGGAAAGCTTTCTTTGCCGGTTTATCTCAATCAATATTATGTTTATTTAATGGTCGAGCGTTATACAAAACATTTAAACGGAAATGTCCGATTGTTGCTGTTTGCGGGCATCAGTCTCGTCATGGCGACAATTTGTCTTGTCCTCGTTGATTTTCTTCGTAAAAAAATCAATATCAGCAAGTTGCTGGTTCAAAAAACTGCGTAAAGCTCCGAACAACAAAACACCCCCGCCGCATAAAGCCGGCAGGGGTGTTTTTTTCTGTTACAGAACGTCTAAAAGACTGTCCGTGTTTTCCTGGGAATATTCTATCTCCGAAGAGTACATCCGCGCAAGTTCCGCGAGCATATCCACAGGAAACGGTTTGCCGTTTTTTGTTTTTTCAACGCAAAGCGCGAAAAGAATTTGACAGCTTAACGCGGCAAACCCCGCGCGCTTTTTTAAGTCCCTCGCGTCTTCGGCGTCCGGCAGGTATCGATAGAGGAAATAGACCGAAAGCTGTTCAAACGGCGTGTCCGGCAGCGCTTCCGGCGGATTTTGCAAAGGTGTTTTAATTTGGGCGAGTATCTCAAGTTCTTTGTCCCAATCTGCGCTTAAACGCTCGAGCGTTTTGTAAAATGCCGCCCAGCCCGAAAGACTTTTTTGCGCCGCTTTCGCGCCCGCGTAGTCTGAAATTTTTTGCAAACGCGCCGAAAACGGAAGGCTTCTGTCTTGTGCAATATCCATCAGCTTTTGCCGCGTGGAAAGAATCGTTTGCTCCCACTCTGAAAGCGGCTCGCTGCCGTCCTCTTCCACTAACACGACTTCTTCTGCTTTCTCTTTAAAACCCAAAACCTGCTTTGCGGCGGCTTCACAGCAAAGCCCGAGCCCGATTTCCGTACGGTCCGAAAAAAAGTTCCGAAACCGCGGGTGGTCGGTGCAAATTTGGCAAAGGCTTTCTTCGCCTAAATTCAAAATGATGTCGCAAAGATTTTGCTGGTTTAAAAACGGGCACCGCTCGTCTTTGGTGAGCTTAAAATGCGGCGTGTCAGTCCATTCAATGTTCGTCGAAAGCCGCCGCCCGAAATCGCCGCCTATCTGCCGGTAATCATCGAGCGCGTCCTCGTCAATATCAATTTCCCAGCCGATACAGCAGGAATGTTTGCAGTCGCCTGCGATACAATGAAAATTCTGAAAAACATTCAGCGTCGTTTGTGTCATATCGTTTCTCCGCGTTTTTTTCTATTGTATCACAGTTTGCGTTTCCCGAAAAGACGAAAAGCAAAAGGACCTCAGCCGCCCCGGCTTTTTCCGCAGCTGATTAAAAAGCCGATGCTCGCGGCAATAAAGTCGCGAAATTGGGAAATGGTTGCGGCGGCGGATTCCGGCACGCTGTCGCAGTTTCGCAAAATCAAAAGGAAGATAAGACAGACGCCGCCCACCGCCGAAAGAAATAAAATGCGAGATATGCGATAGTTCGGCTCGCCCGATGTCGTTTGCGCGCTGCCGGGGGTGAGCGTTTCGCCGGCGTCGCTCGTTTGAAAACCAATCGCATTTTGCGGCGCGTCTGCCGCTTTTTCGGAAGACACGAGCGTAACCGCCTTGCCGCCGGTTGCAGTCGTGCCGGAAGAAGCGCTTGCCGCCGGCGCACTTAAAAAATAGCCGAAAATTGCCGCGGCGGAGGTGCGCACAATAATGTCAATGGTGGTGCGCTCCTGCGAGACGCCTTGTTCGGAAAACAGCGAAACGCCCGCGTGAATTAAAAGCACCAGCAAAAACAGCATTAAAACAATATCCACCGGGCAAACGGAAGCAAAAAATTTGGTGCGGCGCAGTTTGTTCATAAAAATCCCTTTCTTCAAAAAAATGCTTTTGCTTCAGCATATGCATTTCCGTGACTTTTTGCGCCGTTTTGCACACTTTCGGGCATTTTGTGGATAATCGTAAAAACCACTTTTCGGGGCGCTTAAAATGTGCTACAATAGCCAAGCGCAAAGGGGGCGCCACAATCATTTTTTTCAGAAAAGAGGTCATTTTATGACAGTCGCCATTGTGTATCAAAGCGTGACCGGGAACACTGAGATGCTTGCAAACGCAATTCGGGAAGAAATGGAAAACGCGGGGGCCGAGGTCGTGTATTTCGGCGCACCGAAAGGGGATATAGAAGCGGATTTGTATTTCGTCGGCTCTTGGACCGATAAGGGAATGTGCACTTCGGAAATTGCCGAATTTCTCAAAACGCTTCAAAACAAAACCATCGTCTATTTTGCAACAGCCGGCTTCGGCGGCGCGAATACCTATTATTCCGCACTTGCCCAGCGGGTAAAAGAAATTTTGCCGGAGGGCACGAAAATGCGCGGGGCATTTTTCTGCCAGGGGAAAATGCCGATGTCCGTGCGCGAACGCTATGTGCAGATGATGACCGCCCACCCCGATGACAAAAAGTTGCAGGTGAGCATTAACAATTTTGACGCGGCGCTTTCCCACCCGGATGAAACCGACCTGCAAAATGCCCGCCGCTATGCGCGCGAGTGCCTGACCGACTAAACTAAACCGAAAAACCCGACCGCGTTCCGGAAAAGAACGCGGTCGGGTTTTATGTGTTGTTCTTTATTTTTGCAAATCTTCCACCACGCGAACAATGTCCTCATAAATGGCAAGCTTTGCGAAACGGTCATAATCGGTTTTGCTTTTGTTGATAATTACAAGGTTGTCGCCGCCGTAAAACCGAATGTAGGAAGCGGCGGGGTAGACAACAAGCGACGTGCCGATGACAAGCAGGGTGTCCGCCGCTTCAATGGCGTGAATAGCGCCTGTGACCACCTGTTCGTCGAGCGGTTCTTCATAAAGCACCACGTCCGGCTTTATCATGCCGCCGCATTTTTTACAATACGGAATACCATCACTTTCGCTTACAACGTCCACGCCGTATTCTGCGCCGCACTGCATACAGAAATTGCGCAAAACACTCCCGTGAATTTCATACACGCGGCTGCTGCCCGCCTTTTGGTGAAGTCCGTCAATGTTCTGCGTCACAACGCTTACGCGCTTGCCTTCCTTTTCGAGCGCGGCAAAATAGCGGTGCGCGGCGTTCGGCAGGGCGTCTGGGTAGAGCATTTTGGATTTGTAAAACTCGTAAAATTCTTTCGGGTGCCGCACAAAAAACGAATGGCTGATAATCTGTTCCGGCGGAATGTTCAGCCCGCTTTCCTGGTTATAAAGCCCGTCGGCGGAGCGGAAATCCGGAATGCCGGACGGCACGCTGATGCCCGCGCCCGTGAAGACGCACAAATTTTTGCTTGCCTTTAAAATTTCCCGAAGCGTCAAAATGTCCTCTTCATACATATTGCGCCCTCCCTTTATATTTTCTATCTAAATTATATAGCAATAAAAGAGCACTTGCAAAGCTTTTGTGAAAAACAAACATTGCTTTTTTGGAAAATTCTGTGTATACTTATTTCCCGACATGAAGACTGCCGCCGCGGAAGACCCCGGGCGGCATTTTTGCGGGCGAAAGGAGAAACCATGGAGAAAAATCCTTTGGGTGAAGTAAAAGTAGGAAAACTTTTGCGCGCTTATGCAATTCCGAGCGTCATTTCGATGCTTGTCGGCGCGCTTTATAATATCGTAGACCAGCTGTTTATCGGGCAAAGCGTCGGTATGCTCGGCAACGCCGCGACCAATGTCGCGTTTCCGTTAAGCACGCTTTGCACGGCGCTAGCCCTCTTGTTCGGCATCGGCAGTGCGGCGAATTTCAGCCTGCACCTCGGTGCCGGGAAAAAGGAAGAGGCGGCAAAATTCGTCGGCAACGGCGTTGTGCTGCTGCTTTCGGGCGGGGTTTTGATTTGCCTTTTGGTCACCGTCTTTTTGCGCCCGCTGATGCTCGCGTTCGGCGCAACGCCGGACGTGATTGAATATGCCGTGACCTATACCGGGATTACCGCGTTCGGCTTCCCGTTCCTGATTTTAACTTCCGGCGGAAGCGCCCTTTTGCGTGCCGACGGAAGCCCGCGCTATTCGATGGCTTGCACGCTGACCGGCGCGGTGCTCAACACGATTTTAGACCCGCTGTTTATTTTCGGCTTTGATATGGGCATGGCCGGCGCGGCGCTTGCCACCGTTATAGGACAAGTCGTTTCCGCCGTTATGGTGATTGTTTATTTATTCCGCTATAAAAGCGTGAAACTGCAAAAACAGCACTTCAAACCCTCCGCGCGGTATGCCGGCAAAATTGTTTCGCTCGGCATGTCCCATTTTTTCAACCAAATCGCCATGATGGTCGTGCAGATTGTGATGAACAACACCATGACCTATTACGGTGCGCAGTCGGTTTACGGCAGCGACATTCCGCTTGCCTGCTCCGGGATTATCGCGAAAGTCAGCATGATTTTCTTCTCGTTCGTCATCGGCATTTCCCAAGGCTTACAACCGATTGCGGGCTTTAATTACGGCGCGGGGAAATATGACCGCGTGCGCAAAACCCTGCGCTTGGCGCTGGGGTTCGGCACGGGGATTGCGGTCGTGTTCTTTTTGTGCTTCCAAATTTTTCCGCGGCAGATTATCGGGCTGTTCGGCGACGGCACGGAAGCCTATTTCCGTTTTGCCGAGCGCTATTTCCGCATTTATCTGTTCTTTGTGTTTTTAGATGCCCTGCAGCCGATTTGCTCGAACTTCTTTACTTCCATCGGCAAGGCGAAAAAGGGGATTTTGCTCTCCTTGACGCGGCAGGTGCTGTTCCTTTTGCCGCTGCTTGTGGTTTTGCCGATGCTGTTCGGCATCGACGGCGTTATGTACGCGGGCCCCGTGGCGGATTTCGTCGCCGCCGCGTTGTCGGCCGTTATGGTGCTTTTGGAATTCCGGCTGATGCGCCGGCAGGAGCTCGAACGCAAAACGAATGAAACCACAGCGGAATCATAATTACAAAAAACAACACCCCCGCAAGCGCATTTTGCACCGCGGGGGTTTGCTTTTTATGGATTGTTTTTACAGCTCCCGTTTTTGAAAAAGCTTAATCGACAGCGCCCACGAAGCGGCAAACAACACGAGGGCGCCGAAAAACACGGGTACACCGAATGAAAATGACTCCGGAAAGATAAATGCGCCGGTTTTGGTCTGTGCGCCGATAAGCCCGAACAGCGCGCCGAACACACAAAGCATCACAATATAGAAAATGCGTGCTTTTTCCGTCCCCAGTTTAAAAACGGCAGGGAGCAAAACCGTCGGCAGGCAAAGACCGAACGCCGCGAATACCAAAAAGGTTTGCACAGAATCCTCCCCCAACGGCATATCCAAAAAAGCCGAACGAACGGTGAATGCGACCGCCAAAAGCGCAAACCAACCGCACAATAAAAGCAGCGTGAAAACATATTTTTCAGAAACCAGTTTCGCGCGGGAAACAGGCAATAACGCGGAATAAGATTGCCACTTGTCGCGTTCTTCATAAGAAATGAGCGTCACCGGAAAAATGCCGGCGATTAAGCAGGGGAACAGGGAAAGGGAAATGTTGCTGCCGGAATAAAACAGCACCGCGAGAAATACGATACAAATGAGGAAAAACGGTTTTCCGATTTTGAAAAGCAGATAAGCGTCCTTTTTCAAAAGGCCTTTCATAACGTCTCCTCCCTTACCATATAGACAAACAAGTCTTCAATATTGCACGGCAAAAGCTGTGCGCCGCGCGGCGCAAATTCACGGCGCAGTAAAACTTCCGCGCCGTATTTCCCGACCTTCTTGCCGACCACCGCTTCTTTCGGGAGGGCGTCAAGTGTTTGCTCGGTGCATTGCAAAACGCCGTAGCTTTCCAAAAGCCGGTCTTTTTCTTCAAAAAGCAAAAGCTTGCCTTTGTGCAAAAACGCAATGTAATCACAAAGCTTTTCGAGGTCGCTTACAATGTGGGACGAAATTAAAATCGAGTGGGTTTCGTCCCTTGTGAAATCGGTGAGGATTTCCAAAACCTCCTCACGCGCGACGGGGTCCAAACCGCTGGTCGCCTCGTCTAAAATCAACAGCTTTGCGTCGTGTGCCAAAGCCGACGCGATACCCGCTTTCATTTTCATGCCCCGGGAATACGATTGAAACGGCTTGTCGTCCGGAACACCGAATTGCCGAAGCAGGGCGAAAAAGCGTTCCGAGTCCCAACGGGCGTAAGTATCTGAAAAAATACGGTCTAATTGCCGAGCGTTCAGTTGGGCGGGGAAGCCCACTTCGTCAAGCACCACGCCGATGTCGTTGCGCCGGCTGATAAACGCCGGCGTGTCAATATCGGTACCGAGCAATTCGACTTTGCCGCTGTCGCGTTCTAACAGTTTTAAAAGCAGGCGAATGGTGGTGCTTTTTCCCGCGCCGTTTTCGCCGATGAGCCCTAAAATGCACCCGGTCGGCAGCGTCAAATTCAAATTTTGCAGCTTGAATTTCGGATAGGCTTTTGTAAGATTTTCAATTTGAATGGCGTTTTCTGTCATTGTTCTTCCTCCGCGGCAAGCAGCCGGAACATATCGAAAAGCTCTTTCTCCTGCAAATTGCACGAGGCGGCAAGCTTTAAGATTTCACGCATATGGTTTTCAATGGCTTTCAGGTTTTCCTCCCGCAAAAGCTCGGTGTTTTTCGGCGCGACAAAACAGCCTTTGCCCGCGACGGTGTAAATAAATCCGCTGTTTTCCAGTTCATCGTAAGCGCGCTTGGTCGTAATCACGCTGATGCCGAGGTCTTTCGCAAGGCTGCGAATCGACGGCAGCGGCTCGTCTTCTTTCAGCGTCCCGCTGATGATTTGACTTTTGATTTGGCTGTAAATCTGGTCATAAATCGGGTCGCCGCTTTTGTTGTTAATAAAAATCTGCACGCTGTCCCTTCTCTCTGTTCAACTGTTCATATACAGTATATACAGTATGTACGCGTTTGTCAATAGCTGTTTTCAAAATTTTTGAAATGTGATATTGTCACGGAAAGTTTTTCGCGTTCTGCTTATAATAACGATGTAAAGAAAAAACAACACCGTCCCTTGCGGACGATTTCTGAAAGGAGAATTACAATGTCTGTATTACACATTACAAAAGAAAATTTCGAAAATGAGGTGCTCAAATCCGACCGCCCGGTGCTTTTGGACTTCTGGGCAAGCTGGTGCGGTCCGTGCCGCATGGTCTCGCCGATTATTGACGAGATCGCGGAGGAGACCACCGACAAGAAAGTCTGCAAAATCAACGTCGATGAACAGCCGGAGCTTGCACAGGCGTTTGGTGTTATGAGTATCCCGACGCTTGTCGTGATGAAAGACGGCGAAGTCGTCGGGCAAAGCGTCGGCGTAAAGTCGAAAGAAGCGATTTTGCACATGCTCAACGGCTGAGAACTTATTTTATAAAGCAAAACAGCGAAGCGGCGTCCGAAAACCGGGCACCGTTTTGCTTTTTTAGCACTCTAACGGCGAGAGTGCTAATAGTTTACAAATTGTTCACAAAATCATCGAAAAAAGATAACACATCGGGGTATAATAGGAAGTGTTGAAAGAAAGAACAGAACAACAAAGGAAGGTGAGTCCGATGTACTGTGACTCTTTCAAACGTTCGATTTCCTACTGACCCAAAAGCGAACGCAAATGCAAACCGGATCAGAAACACATTTTGAATCGGAGGCATTTATATGTTTGACTTAAGACCTTATAACCGCAAAAATATGATTTCTTCTTACAATCCGTTCCGTGAAATGGAAGAAATGGAACGCCGCTTCTTTGACGATCCGTTTGGCTTCTATGACGGCAAAGCGTTGGCAGAGTTCAAGACCGATATCATCGATAACGGCGACTCCTATGAACTGGACGCCGACCTGCCGGGCTTCGAAAAAGGCGACATCAAGCTGGACATCACCGGCGACGTCCTGACCATTCAGGCGGAACGCCATTCCGAACATGAGGAAAAGGATAAGAAGCAGAAATATGTCCGCTGCGAGCGTTCCTACGGGAGCTACTCAAGAGCGTTCGACATTTCGGGCGTGGACGCGGATAAGATTAAAGCGAAATATGAAGACGGTGTCCTGAAACTGACGCTGCCGAAGAAAGAAGAGCCGAAAGAGCAGTCCAGAAAACTGGAAATTGAATAAGCTCTGAAATAAAAGGACCCGGATGCGATAAGCATCCGGGTCCTTTTTTATGTATTTTGTTTTTATTTTTTATACCCTTTTTTGCGAAGCAGGTTGTCAATGCGGTCCGCAGGATTCAAAAGCTTGCTGACGGACATGTCGTGGTTAAGGGTGTCGATGATATAGGAAAGATATTTAGACATATCCACTTCACAATACCAGTCGCGCTGTAAAAGCTCCGGCGTGCGGTAAACCAAATTGGTGGTAAACACCTTGTTGAAAATACCGTCCTGATACGCCTTGTCGAAGCTGTCCAACCCTTCACAGAACAGACCAAACGCAGAGAAAATGAAAATGCGCGCAGCACCCAGTTCTTTAAGCTTGGAAGCAACTTCCAGCATGGACTCGCCGGAGGAAATCATGTCGTCCACAATCATAACGTCTTTGCCCGCCACATTGGAGCCGAGGAATTCGTGCTGCAAAATCGGGTTGCGGCCGTTGACCACTCTCGAATAATCGCGGCGTTTATAGAACATACCGAGTTCAATGCCCAAAACGGTGGAGTAATAAATACAACGGGACATACCGCCCTCATCCGGGGAAATGACCATCATATGGTCGTTGTCAAAGTGGAGGTCGTCCACGTGGTTGACGAGCGCTTTAATCATCTGATAAACCGGCTGGACGTTTTCAAAGCCTTTCAGCGGAATTGCGTTTTGCACACGCGCGTCGTGCGCGTCAAAGGTGATAATGTTGTCAACACCCATGTTGTTGCAAAGCTCCTGCAAAGCAATGGCGCAGTCAAGCGATTCACGGCTGGAACGCTTGTGCTGGCGGCCTTCGTAAAGCATCGGCATGATAATGGTGATGCGGTGTGCTTTACCGCCGATTGCCGAAATTGCACGTTTCAAGTTGGCGTAGTGCTCGTCGGGGCTCATGGGAACCGTCTTGCCGTACATCTGATAGGTAAGACCGTGGTTGAACATATCGGCGACAATGAAAATATCATAGCCGCGAACCGAGTCGGAAAGCGTACCCTTGCCCTCGCCGGTGCCGAAACGCGGAAAGGTCGCATTGATAAGATAGGTGTCGCGCTCATAGCCCGCGAACGCAATGCTGTTTTTATGCTCGCTTTGTTTCTGTGCGCGCCATTTCACAATGTAACGGTCAACTTTTTGCGCAAGCTCTTCACAGCCGGGCAGCGCCAAAATGCCGAGTGGACCATAGGGGATTGTGGTGAACTCTTGGGTGTAATCTGGCATATTTTTTCTTCCTCCGTGCAACGCTTTGATTTGATACCGTTCTCCCGGTATCTGCATTACTATATAATATTCTACTATTTTTTACGGCGTTTGCAAGGGCAAATGTTCAGAAAAAGGCCCGAATGTAAAATTTTAGTTAAATGCGTGGTCAACCGTAATCACACAGAAATATCTTTCGTCTATTTTGCTCAATTTTTCCGAAACACGCTCAATAAGCTCGTTGTCGCGAAGCGGGAAGTCCGGCGGGGCGACTACGTCAAAAATCAGGTTGGCGTGCGTCGGGCCGTCCACCACACGGAAATCGTGCATCGTCAGGCGGTTGTCGATTTCCGAAAGCACCTGCATGCAAAGGGCTTTCAGCGCGTTGATGCGCGCGTCGTCGACCACGACCGGGTCAATGTGAATGGAAATGAGCATACCGTATTTTTGGTGTATGTCACGTTCAATTAAGTCCACCGTGTCGTGGCTTTTCATAATGTCCACGTTGGCGGGCACTTCCGCGTGCGCCGAAGCAAAGCTTCTGCCGGGACCGTAATCGTGAATGATTAAATCATGGACACCGACAATGCCGTCATAGGACATAATCGTATTTTCGATTTCATCAAAAAATTCTTTTTTCGGGGGCTTGCCCAAAAGCAGAGCAATGGTGTCTTTCAAAATACCGATGCCTGACCAGAAAATGAACAGGGCAACCACAATGCCGAACCAGCCGTCAACCGGGACGCTGGAAAAGCGGGAAATCACCAGCGCCGCCAAAGCGACCGATGTCGCCGCCGTGTCGGAAAGGCTGTCCGCAACAACCGCTTTTGTCGCGGTGGATTCGATGCATTTGCCGAGCGAGCGGTTGAAAAACGCGAGCCAAAGCTTTGCGGCAATGGACACAAGCAAAATAATCAGCGCAACGTTGCTGTATGTAACGGGGCTGGGCTCGCGGATTTTCTCAATCGACGATTTCAAAAGCTCAAAGCCCATGAGCAAAATCAAAAACGAGACAATCAGCGCGGTGATGTATTCAATTCGTCCGTGGCCGTAGGGGTGGTCTTTGTCTGCCGGTTTTTTGGCGAGTTTAAAGCCTGCGAGCGTGATGATCGAAGAACCCGCGTCCGAAAGGTTGTTCACCGCGTCGGCGGAAATGGAAATACTGCCCGTAAGCGAGCCGACAAAGAATTTTGCTGTCGTTAAAAGCAGGTTGAGAATGATGCCCACAATCCCGCCGAGCTCGCCGTAAGCGGCGCGCACCGTCGGATTTTTCACGTCCTGATAGTTTTTAATAAAAAGTCGCGCAAGAAAAGTTGCCATGAACCTGTTAGCCTCCGTTTCTTCCCTCGGCGTCCTTTTTAAACAGGCTGGCGCCGTAGGTGAAAATGGATTCAATCATCGACGCAATCTCATCGGGCGTTTTGCCGTCCTCCGGGTGGTCTAACCAATAGCGAAGCACACCGACCGTGCCGGATTCAAAATAAGCATATACATATTCATAGTCCGGAATGCGGTCAATATGATAGGTTTCAATAATATCGTGCAAACATTTCTGCCGCAGAAATTCGCGCAGATTCAAAAGGAAGTTGATGTCGCCGTTGTCGCCGAGCAGCGCCGCGCAGATTTCACGGTTGGCATAAAGGAAGCTGCACACGTCCGAGAAAATTTTGTGCGGACGCGTGCCAAGGTCGGAAATGGTGTAATTGGAAAGGATGCGCTCGAACTCGTCGAACAGCTCTTTTTCAATTTGGTCGACCAAATCATAAATATCTTTATAATGTAAATAAAAGGTGCCGCGGTTGATGTCGATAAGTTCCGAAAGCTCACGCACGGTGATTTTTTTAATGCTTTTCTGCTTTAAAAGCTCGGTAAGACCTTGCCGCAGCAAGCGTTTGGTGCGTCGAACACGGCTGTCTAAATTGTTATCGTTCATGGTTTTTCCCTCTCTTTCAAAACCAAATTTTGTAATCAACAAGTGTTATTATAATATAAAATTGTTTATTATTCAACAATTCCAAAGAAAATAGTGATTTTTATTTCCGACGGAATTTTTCTTAAAATAAATTTTCGTCGTTTTCGCGAAGAAAATAGATTGACATTTCCCTTTTTTTATTGTAAATTATAGAAGTAACATTTTGAAGAGCCGAAAGGCCAGCGACTGAAAGGGGATTCGCAAATGTCTAAGAAAGTCAAAGAGCCGTCAACGCCCGAATCCAGAGCGGAGAAATTGGCGCACAAACAAATGCTCAGAAAGGCTTTTACCAGCACATTTTTTAAAGCGTTTGCAGTATGTCTTTCCATCCTGCTCGTTTATTCTATTGTTTATATCTCTCTTGTCAATCCGAGCAGATTGCAGATGAGCGCAGCAAACGGTAATAACACTGCGCAGAACGCGGTTGTTCCGAACAACAACACCGTTTCTTCCAACGGCAGTGCTTCGGCCGACGGCAGCAGCGACGCAGCTGCGACACCGACCGTTACGGAATTGACTGACACCAGCAGCCAAGCTGATATTCTTGCGTATTTCAATACCGCAATCAATAAGGTCAAGCCCAACGCCAAACAGATTACGCTCAACAGCGAAGTCAACAGAACCGCCGGCGGCATTTCCGGTAACCTTCCGGGCACGCTGACCAGCATGGCAGACGGCCTTATCGCCGACAACATGGGCCCGAAGGACCTTTCTTCTCTTGATCCCGGTTTGGTGAACGCGACCACGACAGATCAGAAAAACGCCATGTTCCCGGTTGAAAACGAAAGCTGGTCCAGCAAACTGACTGCGGACGACATTTCAAGCGCAACCTATACCGAAGCAGACGGCAAATACACCATCACCATTTTGGTGAAAGAAGATGCCCCGAGCACCGATACGGCGCACGGCACCGGCCACAACGGTAAAGTGTTCTCCGTTATTATGCCGTCTATCGTTACCGATAACGCCGGCCCGGCAGCTTCCTTGATTAAGGACGTTAAGACCGGTCACAAAGACGGTAAAATCGTTGTCACGGTTGACAAAGAGACCGGCAATGTGGAAACGGCTACCTATTACTTCGTTTGGACGCTTTCTCTGAAAGCGCTCGGTATGGAAGTTTCCATTCCCTTCGGTCTTGAAAAGAACTTTACCATTACTTGGTAAAATCCTTGCCTTTAATAACAGCCCCTGCAACACCGCGGGGGCTGTTTTTTTGCCGAAGCCTGCCAAAATATGACACGGCTTTATTGACTTTTTTGTTTGGAAATTATATACTATATTTACTATGAATTCTGAGGTGGTAAAAAATGGCTGAAAAGAAAACTGTTATGCTTACAGGCGCTTCCGGTCACATGGGCTTTGCCGGCTTTAAAGAACTGTTTGCAAAAAGAGATCAGTTTAACATCGTGGTTTTGCTGCGCGACAGCGAAAAGAACCACAACAAATTTGCGCCTTATATGGACGACCCGTCTTTCAAGGTCGTCTGGGGCGATCTCGGCAACTACGAAGACGTGCTTGCCGCGGTAACCGGCGCAGATTACATCCTGCACGTCGGCGGCATGGTTTCTCCCGCTGCGGACTGGAAACCGTACAGAACACAGAAAACCAACATCGGCGCTGCGCAGAACATCTGCAAAGCAGTTTTGGCACAGCCCGACCCCGACGCTGTTAAAGTTTGCTACATCGGCACGGTTGCTGAAACCGGCGACCGCAATTACCCGATTCACTGGGGCCGTTGCGGTGACCCGATTAAAATTTCCATTTACGACCACTACGCCGTTTCCAAGACCGTTGCGGAACGCGTATTCGTCGAAAGCGGTCTTAAAAACTGGGTTGTTATGCGTCAGTCCGGTATTTTGTACCCCAACATTCTGAAAAATATGGACCCGATTATGTTCCATGTGCCGATTAACGGCGTTTTGGAATGGTGCACGGTGGAAGATTCCGGCCGTTTGCTTTGCAACCTGGTTACCGAAGATGCCGCAGGCCACCTCGGTGGGGATTTCTGGAACCACTTCTTCAACATCGGTTCCGGTAAAGAATACAGAATCTCCAACTATGAATTTGAATGCTTGCTGCTCGGCACCCTCGGTCTTGCCGGCCCCGAAAAATTGTTTGAGCCCAACTGGTTTATCACCAAGAACTTCCACGGTCAGTTCTATGCGGACGGCGACAAGCTCGAAGACTTCCTGCACTTCCGCGAGAACCTGCCGGTTCAGGATTATTTCAACCGCCTTGCAGACCAGGTGGAATTCTATTTCAAAATTCCGCGTTATCTGCCGAAGGGTCTGGTTGCCGCTTGCGCAAAGCCGTTTATGAAGAAGATTGCTTCCACGCCTGACTTCGGCACACTCGACTGGGTCGCTACCAACAACCCGGCGCGTATGTCCGCTTACTTCGGCTCCAAAGAAGAGTGGGAACAAATCCCGAAGAAATGGGAAGATTTCGAAATCATCAAGTTCGACAAAGACAACTCTACGGCTGAACAGTTCAAACTGGATCACGGCTATGATGAGTCCAAACCCGAATCCGAACTTGACATTGAAGATATGAAACAGGCTGCGAAATTCCGCGGCGGCGAGTGCCTGTCTGACTCTATGACCAAAGGTGATATGGCAACCAAGCTGAAATGGAAATGCGGTCACTGCGGCGCTGAATTTGAAGCAAGCCCCGCGCTTATCCTCCTCGGCGGTCACTGGTGCCCCGAGTGCTATGTGCCCCAGAAGGCTTGGGATTACGATTCCATCGCCAAGACCAACCCCTTCTTCGCACAGGTTTGGTATCCGAACCACAGAAAAGACGAAAACAATCGTTACGAGTTCGACGCGCTGTTCCACATCAACGGCGTCAAATGGGACGATATCAAGCACTAATTATAAGAAACTACATAAAAACAGACCTTCCGTTTGGAAGGTCTGTTTTTTGTTTGCGTTTTATTTTTAAGTATTGTTTAAAAAATCAATCAGTGCCTGCGGGGTGCTGTCTTTTAGTTCCAGCGCCTCAATCGGCTCTATCATGTTTTCTAAATAATGTGCGTCCGAATTGCGCAAAAGATGCATGTTTTGAAGCAGCGGGTGCTTCTCCAAATATTGCGGCAAATAGGCTTTCGGCGTAAATTCCGCCGCGGTGAAGTTGAGTTCAGGATACAAAAACCCGAGCACCGACAAAACGCTGTAAGACGCGCGGTCCAAATGCGCCGGAAAACACGCGCCGCCGTAGCTTTTCACAAGCGGCGCCACGTCATCAATCGAAATGTCCGCCGCCGTGGTCAAAAGCAAGGGCTCATACCCTACAATCCCGTCGCCCTCGTCCATTTTGCATTGCTCGCCGAAAATTTCCGGCTGGTTTTGCACGTCCGGCATTTTTTCGTGCACATAGTCTGAAAACGCGGTCGCCGATTTTAAATCGGGGAACAAACATACACAGTGAATTTCCTCGGCGGTGCAAAGTTCCATACCGGGGACGACCGTCAGCCCGATGCTTTCCCCGACGCGCATCGCACTTTCGCAGTTGCCGCAGGTGTTGTGGTCGGTCAGCGCAATTATGTCAAACCCCAAAAGTTTTGCCATTTGCACAAGGTTGTAAGGCGTCATGTCGCCGTCGCCGCAAGGGGACAGGCAGGAGTGCAGGTGTAAATCCGCAAAGATTTTCATAAGGCATTTTGCAGCGCGCCGGCAAGGGTATAGGCGTTTTTGTCGCTTGCCAAAATGTTGACGCCCTGTTCCTCGGCTTTCTGCTTGGCGTTTTCGTCAAGTGTCGCGTTTTCACAAAGCACAATGCAGGCGCAGTCCGCCAAAACGCAAACCGCCACCGCGTTGACATTACCCATAACGGTAAACCAGCAGTCGCCGCTTTGCGCGCGGGACATAACCCAGCTTAATAAGTCGCCGCAATAGCCGCCGGTGATTTCACGGTTTAACTCTGCGCCTACCAGTATATTCAAATTTTGTTGCTCGGCAAATTCTTTTACGGTCATTTGTTACCTCCGGGGATTGGCGTTTGTTCTCAAAACGTCTGTATCAATGCTCGGATTCGTCCGGCTGTTCCGATTTTCTAAACGGCGCGGGAATCGGAATATAGTTGTTTTCGTCGGTCTTGTCGCGTGTGAAGAAAACACAGTCCTCAATCGAGCCTTTGCCGCGCACAATGTCCTCCGCCAAATCGCGGCAGGAGGGCGCACCGCAGGTGCCGCAGTCGAGCCCCGGCAGCATCGCCTCGATTTCGTTGAGCTTCTGCATTTTCTGCATCGCCACGCGAATGTCATCGTCTAATTTCAAAATATTAATAGGTTTAAGCGGCATATCCCAACGCATTTCCGGCGGGATTTCCTCTTTTTGCAAATGGTTGCAGGAAACCGGCAGGTATTTGCGAAGATTTTGAAGTCGCGCCTTTGCGACATATGGGTTTTCCACCGTCAGCGGTCCGCCGACGCACCCGCCGGCGCAGGCGTTGAGCTCAATGAAATCCAAATCGTTGAGCTTTTCGTCCTCTAATTCTTCGAGCACTTGAATCACGTTTTCAATGCCGTCCGCTGCCAAATATCGGTCGCGTAACAGCGCGGCGGATTCTCCGCCGGAAGAAGCCCAGCCGACGCCCATCAAGCCGGATTCACGGTAGGGCTGTAAATCGTCCAACTTATCCATTTGCCCGAGCAAAACCGGGTAAATGTCTTTAATGCCGAACACACCGCTGACCGCCGAACCGTGGTTGCAAATCGGCTGTTTAATCGCGGTAATTTTCGCCGTACACGGGGAAATGAAAAACACCCCGATGTCCTCGTCGGAAAGCCCGGTTTTTTCTTTGGCGCGCACGCGCGCCAGCCGCGCCGCCTCTTCCATCGGCGCGTTAAACTCCAATACGTTCGGAATCAGGTTCGGAAAGCGAACACGAATCAGGCGCACAATCGCCGGGCAGGCGGAAGAAATCACCGGCCGCACAATGTCGTCACGCTTCATATAAAGCCGTGTTGCTTCCGAAACCAGCTCCGCGCCGACCGAAACTTCAAACACATCATCAAAGCCCAGCCGCAAAAGCCCGTTGAGCACATAATCCACATCGTCCAAATTGTTGAACTGTCCGTAAAGCGTCGGGGCGGGGAGGGCAATGCGGTATTTATAGTCTAAAATCTCGTTAAACGAATATTTCTCGGCATATTTTGCGTGGTGCGGACAAATGCGGATACACTCGCCGCAGTCAATACAGCGCTCCGAAATAATATACGCTTTTCCCTGCCGCACGCGAATGGCGCCGGTGGGACAGCGCTTGATGCAGTTGGTACAGCCTTTGCATTTTTCCGCGTCCAGCCGCACCGAGTGGAAAAATTCTTCTGAATGCATATGTTACGCTCCGCAGTTAATAGACGTTTACGCTTAAATACATCGTCGTGCCCACGCCGACTTCGGTTTCAATGCGCATTTCGTCTGTGTATTTTTTAATGTTCGGCAATCCCATGCCCGCGCCGAAGCCCAGCGCGCGCACGTTGTCGGGCGCGGTGGAATACCCCTCCTGCATGGCGAGCGCCACGTCGGGAATGCCGGGACCGTGGTCGGTTAACACCATGCGGATTTGGTCAGGGTCAATGGAAACGTCAATTTGACCGCCGCCCGCGTGAATCACCATGTTGATTTCGCCCTCGTAAAGCGCAATGACCACGTTGCGGATAACAGAGGGGTCAAAGCCGAGCTTTTTAAGCTGGACTTTCACATTGCCGGAGGCCTCACCCGCGCGGGTGAAGTCGTCACCGGGTACGTCATAATGCAGTTCGATAAGACTCATCGTATCGCGCCCCCTCGAAGTCCTTTTTCATAAAGCATGCCGCAGGAAGCGAACATCGGCAGCTTCGTGGAAAGCAAAACGATTTCGCGCTCTTCTGCAAGCTGAATGATATTTTCGTCCGGGTGCTTGCCGCGCACAAAGACGATGCATTGCATATCCATCATTTCCGCCGTGCGCACGACCTGGGGGTTGACAAGCCCCGACAATAAAACCGCCTGTTCTTTGACATAGGCGAGCACGTCGCTCATCATATCGCTTCCGCAGGCGGAAAAGACCTCGCGGTCTAAAAATTCCGCGCCGCAAATGACTTCGGCGGACAGAATTTCCTGAATCTCTCGGACGGTCATACTTGTTACCTCCTGGATAAGTACATCGGATTTCTTTTTCATTATATCTAAAAATATAAAAGAGCACAAGCCGTTTTCCGTATAAAATCTATAAAACTTCGGAAAAATATAGCCGGATTTTTGAAAAAAATTGCCGGACGAGCGCTTTTGATTCTTCAGAAACGCAAATTTTGGCGGAAAATATTGTTTTTGCTCTTTTTCGGTGCTATAATCTTTTCGACTTATTTCTGGGGAGAAAAATCTATGAATATTGTAATCGTTGGCGACGGTAAGGTCGGCTCCGCTTTGACCGAGCACCTTTCCAAAGAGGGGCACAATGTCGTAATTATCGACAAAGACCCCAAAGTCGTCGAAGAAAAGGTTAATACTTACGACGTGATGGGCGTGTGCGGCAACGGCGCAAGCTATAATGTGCAAAAGGAAGCGGGTGTGGATAAAGCCCGCCTTTTAATCGCCGCCACGTCTTCGGATGAACTGAATATCCTTTGCTGTCTGGTGGCGAAGAAAATCGGCGCACACCACACGGTTGCCCGTGTGCGCAACCCCGAATATGCCCATCAACTCCATTTTTTTAAAGAGGAATTGGGCTTGAGCCTGATTGTAAATCCCGAATATGCCGCGGCGAACGAAATTGCGCGCGTGCTGCGCTATCCGACCGCAATCAATATGGAAAGCTTTGCGGGCGGCCGGGTCGACTTGGCAGAAATCAAAATCACCGACGGCAACCCGCTCGGCGGTGTGTGCGTACGCGATATTGACAATCGCTTTAAAGCGCATGTCTTGATTTGCGCGGTTCAGCGCGGCGACGACGTGTTTATTCCGAACGGCGATTTCAGGCTTCAAATCGGCGACCGGGTACACATTACCTCCGACCGCAACGAAATGGTCGCATTTATGAAAGAATTGCGCATTTACAAACACCGCACGAAAAACGTGCTGATTTCCGGCGGCGGGTTTAAGGTGGAGCGCTTAATGGTGCTTTGCAAAGCCGTGTTTTGCGAAATCCGCAAAGCGCTGAACGGCAAAGAGGTCGTCACCGTCAAAGCCGACGGCAAAACCGTGGACCGCAAAGAGGTTTACAACGTGCTTGCGTACCTCGGCGCATATGTCGTTGTGGTGTTTATCGGCGTGTTCTTGGTCTGTTTGGATAACGTGGATATGCCGGAAGCCATAAGCGCCGTGCTGACCTGCTTTAACAACGTCGGCCCCGCGTTCGGGCGGTTGAGCCCTACCGGTAACTTCAGCGTCCTTTCCGGCTTCTCCAAACTGGTTTTGTCGTTTTTAATGCTTGCCGGCCGCCTCGAAATTTACCCGATGCTGATTGTCTTTTACTATAAAGCGTGGAAACGCAGAAATTAAACTGAAAATCTAAGTTTTGAACGCCGCTCCCTTTTGGGGGCGGCGCTTTTTTTACCCTTTCGGCGCCATTTTCGGTGCAAACCGCGCAAAAAACAGCATTTTTTGGTAAATATTACCGAAAAGGGTACGAAACTTTATCTGTTTTATTCAAAAAAAGCCTTGCAATTCCCGTGAAAAAACATTATAATAGGAGCAAATAGGAGCGAAATCCCATTAAATAGGTGCAAATAGGTGAATGTTTGCACGGAGTCTTAAAGAAAGGTGGATGGGCGGCGTGTCCTTTTGGGGAAATTACCAGCACACATTAGACGCGAAAAACCGTCTGTTTATTCCGGCTAAGTTCCGCGAGGGGCTTGGCGATAGCTTCGTGCTGTATTCTCCGAAAAACGACAACTGCCTTTACGCCTATAACGTCGCGGAATGGGAGTCCATTTGCGCGGAGGTTATCGAAAGCGGCAACCTCGATATGCAGCGTTACATTTTCGACGATGCGATTTCCGTCGAGCCGGACAAGCAGGGCAGAATTACCATTAAAGCGGATTTCTGCAAGCGTGTGGGCTTAAAAAAAGACATTGTTGTCGCGGGTGTCGGCAAGCGCGTGGAAATTTGGGACGCGCAAAAACGCGAAGCGGCTATGCAGCGCGCGGTCGCGAGAGCCGATACTTATCCCGAAATCCACTTCTGACGGGGAGCGGGGTTTATGGAATTTACACACATTCCGGTTTTGTTTCACGAAACGCTGGATTCTTTGCAGATTCGTCCCGACGGTCTTTATGTGGATTGTACGGCGGGCGGCGGCGGTCACTCGAAAGCCATTGCCGAGCGCCTGACAACCGGCCGGCTGATTGCCATTGACCGTGACCCGGACGCGATTGCGATTTTACACGAACGGCTCGGGAATTACCCGCAAGTGCAAATCGTTCAAAATACTTACGATAATATACGTTCCGTTTTAAACGGGGAACGCGCCGACGGAATCTTAGCTGACCTTGGCGTAAGCTCTTATCAGCTGGATACGGCACAGCGCGGTTTTTCTTTTCATAAAGACGCCCCGCTCGATATGCGGATGAGCAAAGTCGGGCTTTCCGCCGCGGACGTGGTCAATACCTATTCCGAGCCGGAGTTGTACCGCGTAATTAAAGAATACGGCGAAGAACGGTACGCCGGCGCAATCGCACGCAACATTGTGCGCGTTCGTCAGAAAAAGCCGATTAAAACCACATTCGAGCTGATAGACGTTATTAAAATGTCGATGCCGCAAAAAGCGATGCGTGACACGCACCCCGCACGCCGCACGTTTCAGGCAATCCGCATTGAAGTCAACGGCGAACTTACCGGCCTTGACCGGGCGCTCGACGAAATGTTCGAAGCGCTGAAGGTCGGCGGCATTCTCTCGATTATCACGTTCCATTCACTGGAAGACCGAATGGTGAAACAACGTTTTCAAAGTTTCGCACAAGGGTGCACCTGCCCGAAAGATTTTCCGGTTTGTGTCTGCGGCAAAACGCCGCGCGCCGAAATTCTCATCAAAGGCAAAGCCCCTTCGAAAGAAGAACTGGAGCAAAACCCCCGGGCGCACAGCGCAAGGCTTCGAAGCGTCCGTAAAATTAAGGAAGATTAAAAGACCCGCATTTTCGGGCGGGCAAAGTGTATAGAAAGGAAAGCAATATGGCAAAAGCACAGAAGTACAGCGACGCGGATTTTGCCCGCTTCGAGTCGCCGGGTCCGGCGTACAACCGAAACGCGGCGAGAAAAATTGAAGAAGTACCGCCGCTGCGCCGACCGTCCGGCAAGCCGGATATGCATCTGGTGCAGAAAAAGAAAAAGACCGCGGCCGAAGCAAAGCGCGAAATGCAGCTTGCTTCCCGTAAGGCAGCGAAAATTCTGGCGATTTCCATTTTCCTGCTTTCTATGCTCGCCGCGCTGTTATACAGCCGCCTGCGTGTCGATGAACTCACGCGCGAAGTCAATACCGTGACTTCCCGACTCACGGAGGCGCAGGGCGAAAACGTGCGCCTTTCTATGAAACTCGACTCGATGATTTCACTGGAGCACGTGGAAGAGTATGCCGAAAACACGTTGGGCATGACCAAAGTCGAAGGCTACCAAATGGAATATATCGACCTTTCGGGCTCTGATAAAGTGGTGCTTTCCGGCGATAAGACACTGTCTGCTGACAACGAGACTTCACTGATAGAAAAACTCAAGGCATATCTCAACGTAGAATAAAATAGGTATAGAACGAGGGTTAAGGCGTTTCCTGCCTTAACTCTCGTTGCCGTATCATAATCAATGAAAATTTTGTCCGCAAATGCGTTTCGGGCAGGAAAAGGAGGACCGGTCATGCAGACAAGACCGTCAAAACGAATGGCGACCCGCGCGGCTTTGGCAATGGCGGGTTTGTCCCTTGCTTTTTTATACGGAATCGGCGCGCTGATTTACGCAGGCCTTATCAACGGCGAAGAAAATCGGCTGAAAGCGGAACGAAATCAGCTTTCCGACACGCAAATTGCCGCCGAACGCGGCACGATTTACGATTCCAACATGAACGTGCTTGCAAAAAGCGCTTCGGCGTGGCTTGTGTATATTAACCCCTCCCAAATTAAGGACGACACGCAAAAAGAACTGGTCGTGAACGGCTTAAGCCGGATTCTCGGCGTAGATGCGGATTCTGTGCGCACCAAAGCGGAAAAAACCAAAACCGGCTATCAAAAAATTGCCGGCGAAGTGGAAACCGACGTCAAAGAAGCGTTGGAAGCCTATATTGACGAACACAGCGACAACAAGCTGTCCACGATTATCGGCATCGACCCCGACACCAAACGCTATTACCCCTATTCATCGTTTGCATCCACGATTATCGGCTTTACCAATTCCGATGACCAGGGCGTCGGCGGAATTGAAATGCAGTATGACGACGATTTGACCGGCGTTTCCGGGCGTATCATTACGGCGAAAAACGCACAGCAGGGCTCGATGTCGAGCGATTACGAAACCACCTATGACGCGAAACCCGGCGAAAGCCTGGTTTTGACGATTGACGAGGTTATTCAGTATTATCTCGAGCAGGGGCTTGAGCAGGCGCTTGTGGATACCGGCGCAAAATACGCCTACGGCATTGTGATGGATACCGATACCGGCGCGATTCTCGGCATGACCAGCAAGCCGGACTTCGACCTCAACAACCCGCGGAAAATTTCCAACGCGGCGCTTTCCGAAACCATTGCCGCTATTACCGATGACACCCAGCGCGCCCAGGAGACCACCAACGCGCTCTATGCCCAATGGCGCAACCGCACGATAAGCGACACCTACGAACCCGGTTCGGTTTTCAAAACGGTTGTGGTTTCCGCCGCGCTCGAAGAGGGTGTTGTCGATTTGAACACGACTTACACCTGTACGGGCGGCATTCAGGTTGCCGACAACTACCAGCGCTGTTGGAAGCCGGGCGGTCACGGTCACGAAACCTTAACCCAGGGCTTAATGAATTCCTGTAACCCGTTTTTCATTACCATCGGTCAGGCGCTTGGTGAAGAACGCTTTTACAAATATTTTGAAGCATTCGGCTTCATCGAAAAAACCGGCATCGATTTGCCCGCCGAGGCAAAGCCGGTCGCCGGCAAAACCTATCACGCGTTGGAAAGCATGGGCATTTCCGAACTTTCCTCCAGCTCGTTCGGCCAGACGTTCCAGGTAAGCCCGATTCAAATGATTACCGCGGTCAATACGATTGCCAACGGCGGCAAATTGATGCAGCCTTATGTGGTTGACTCAAAACTCGACAGCGACGGCAACGTGGTTTATAAGACCACGCCGACCGTGAAGCGTCAGGTTATTTCCGAAAAGACCGCATCTACCGTCGCCGATATGATGGAACAGGTCGTTTCCATCGGTACCGGTAAAAACGCCTATGTCGCCGGCTATCACGTTGCCGGTAAGACGGGTACCAGTGAAAAAATCGGTATTGAAGGCGCTTATATCGCCTCGTTTTCGGGCTTTGCCCCGGCCGATAACCCGGAAATCTCGATTTTGATTGCGATTGACGAGCCGACCGGTGAACATGGCGGCGGCGCGGTTGCCGCACCGATTGCCGGTATGCTCTTGGAAAAAATCATGACCTATTTGAACGTCGAACCGCAGTATGAAGATGATGAACTTTCGAACATCTCTTCCGTGGCACCGTCCCTTGTCGGGAAATCGGTCGGCGACGCGAAAGTTTCGGCGGCGAAATTCACCGTGAAAGTCGTCGGCTCCGGCACAAAGGTCATTTCCCAGACCCCGGCGGCTGGTCAGCAGATGCGCACAGGCGGCGTTATCGTGGTCTACACCGAAGAAAATGCAGCGAAACAGACGGCGACCGTGCCGAACCTTTGCAATATGAGCATGTCACAGGCAAACAGCGCGGCGGTCAACGCCGGATTTAATATCCGTTTGTCCGGGACCACCAATTCCGGCGAGGTGCTTTCTTACAAGCAGAGCGTCAACGCCGGGGAAGAAGCGGAAATCGGCAGCGTAATTACCGTCTATTTCAAATCCAATGTAGATGTGCAGGACGGCTAAACCCCGTTCTATGTGTGGAAGAAAGGAAACCCACAGGAGGAAGCATTTTGAACATTGCAGAACTTTTAAAGGAAGTTAAATACAGCGGCTCATTTGAAGACAAAGCCGTTTTAGACGTCACCGACAATTCCCGCGCCGTGCGCGCAGGGAGCGTGTTCGTCTGTATCAAAGGCGCGCACTTCGACGGCCATTCCGTTGCCAAAGAGGCAGAAAACGACGGCGCGGTGCTGATTGTCGCCGAACACGATACCGGCGCGAAAAATCAAGTGCTTGTCGAAGACTCGAGAAGCGCGTATTCGCTCATTTGCGCGGCATTTTACGGCTGGCCGGCAAAACACCTGACTTTAATCGGCGTGACCGGCACGAACGGTAAAACCACAACCACCATGCTGTTAAAAGGTATTTTAGACAAAGCGGGAATCCGCTGCGGCCTTGTCGGCACTGTGCAGAATATGGTCGGGGAAAAGGCGCTTCCCGCGTCGCTCACCACCCCCGACTGCAAAGATTTGCAAAAGCTGTTCGCCGATATGGTCGAAGCGGGCTGCACCCACTGCGTCATGGAGGTTTCCTCCCAGGCGCTCGCGCAAAAACGCGTGGACGGCTGCCATTTTGCCGTTGCGCTGTTTACGAATTTAACGCAGGACCACCTCGATTATCACGGCACGTTTGAAAACTATCTTGCCGCGAAACGCACCTTGTTTACCAAGGCGGACGTCGCCGTGCTCAACACCGACGACCCGCACGCTTTGAAAATGACCGAAGGCCTGCCGGTGCGCACCGTGACGTTTTCCGTGCATCAGCCCGACAGCGACTACACCGCAAAAAACGTCATCTGCACGTCATCGAGCGTTCAATATGAACTGCTCGGCGGGGAAAATATCGGCAGAGTCAACGTCCGAATTCCCGGCCATTTCACCGTATACAATTCGATGGGCGCGGCGATTTGCGCGCTCCTTTTGGGGCTGGATTTTGAAACCGTGCTTCGGTTGCTCGCCGAGTCCAAAGGCGTGCCCGGGCGCGTCGAGGTTTTGGATACCCACACCGACTATACGGTGCTTATTGACTATGCCCATTCGCCGGACGGCCTTGAAAACGTCATTTCCTCTGTGCGCGAAACTACACCGAACCGCATTATCACCGTGTTTGGCTGCGGCGGCGACCGCGACAAAACCAAACGCCCGATTATGGGCAAAATCGTCGGCGACCTTTCCGATATTGCCGTTGTCACGTCCGACAACCCGCGTTCCGAAGACCCGCAGGCGATTATTGACGATATTTTGGTCGGCATGACAAATTGCAAAGCAAAAATCAAAGCCATTCCCGACCGCACCGAGGCGATTCGCTACGCGCTTTCTAAAGCGCGCGCGGGCGATGTGGTGCTGCTTGCCGGGAAAGGGCACGAAACTTACCAGATTTTAAATACCGGAAAAATTCATTACGACGAACGTGAAGTCGTCGAGAAAATACTGAAAGGCTGAAATCTATGACGCTCACGCTTCGGGAAATTGAAAAGGCAACCGGCGGCAAACTGAAAGGCGCCGACTGCACCGTTGCCGGCTTTACAATCGACAGCCGCGAAGTCCCAAACGAGGGGCTTTATATCGCAATTAAAGGCGACCGCTTTGACGGACACGATTTTTGTGCCGGCGCGGTGAAAAACGGCGCGTGCGCCGTCGTCTGCGAACGCGACCCCGGCGTGGAAGTGCCCTATGTCTTGGTGAAAAGCTGCCGGCAGGCACTTTTGGATATCGCCGGGTTTTACCGCAGCCGTTTTAAAAATTTGCGTGTGGTCGGGCTTACGGGCTCGGTCGGCAAAACCACGACCAAAGAAATGACTTGGGCGGTTTTGTCCACACGGTTTCAAACGCTGAAAACCGAGGGCAACCTCAATAATGAAATCGGAATGCCGAAAACCTTGTTCCGTCTGAAAGATGACACCGAAGCGGCGGTTATTGAAATGGGGATGAGCGCATTCGGCGAAATTTCGCGAATGACCAAATCCGCGCGCCCCGACGTCGGAATTATCACCAATATCGGCATGTCCCACATTGAGTTTTTAGGCTCGCGCGACGGGATTTTGAAAGCAAAAACCGAAATTTTGGAGGGCATGCCCGAAGGCGCACCGCTCGTGATAAACGGCGATGACGACAAACTGTGCGCCTATCAAAACCCCAAATACCGGCTTGTGTATTTCGCGATTGACAACCACAACGCCGACGTTTACGCGGATAATATCCGCGAGGAAAACGGTGAAACGGTGTTCACGGCGCATTTTGACGGTAAAACGCAAGAGGTCATGCTCCCGACCGTGGGAAAACACAATGTTTATGACGCGCTCGCCGCGTTCTGCGTGGGGTTGCTTTTCGAGATTGCGCCCGAACAAATCGCGGTGGGGCTTTCGACTTACACCCCCTCCGGCATGCGCCAACGCATTCGCAAAGTGCACGGCGTAACGGTCATGGAGGACTGTTACAACGCAAGTCCCGATTCGCAAAAAGCGGCTTTGCAGGTGCTCGCGTCACTGCCCGCCAAACGGAAAATCGCCGTGCTCGGCGATATGTTGGAACTCGGAAGCTTTACAAATGATGCCCATAAAGCGGTCGGCGCATTTGCCGCAAAGCAAAAAATTGACTTGCTTTTTTGTTTCGGCGAAGCGGCAAAACAGATTGCCGCAGGGGCAGGGGACAAAGTGAGATCCCGTTGCTTTGACACCCACGAAGCGCTCTTGCAGGCGCTTTTGGAAACACTTTCTGACGGCGACGCCGTTTTGTTTAAAGCCAGTCACTCCATGCATTTGGAGGAAGTGATTGAAAAACTCTATGAGGAGTGGAATGTGAAATGAATACTGTGGCGGCAATCCTGCTTGCAATCGGTGTAAGCTTTTTAATTTCTTTTTTGTTGGGCTTTGTGGTGATTCCGTTTCTTCGGAAACTGCACTTCGGCCAAACCATTCTTGAAATCGGCCCCGCGTGGCACAAATCCAAACAAGGCACGCCGACAATGGGCGGCTTTATGTTCATCATCAGCACAGTGGTTTCGTTTGCGGCTGTGATTTTGGGCGATTATCTGCTCGGTGGCAATTTGTTCGCGAGCGGTTCGTTTATCCCGGAATCGATTAAAGTAAAGCTTTTAAGCGGTATCATTATGGCACTGGGATTTGGCATCATCGGCTTTGCGGACGACTATATTAAAGTCGTCAAAAAACGCAATCTCGGGCTTACAATCACCCAAAAATCCGTTGCGCAAATCGTTTTGATGCTCGCTTATCTCGGATCTTTGTATATGTCCGGCAACACCTATATGTCGATTCCGTTTGTCGGCAACGTGGACCTCGGTTGGTTCTTTTGGTTCTTCGGTATGGCGGTCATTTACGCCACGGTAAACGCCGTTAACTTCACCGACGGTGTTGACGGCCTTTGCAGCTCTGTCACGTCCGTTGCGGCAATCGCTTTTATAATCGCCGCTGCCTTAAAAGGCCTATTCGGCGTCAGCATTTTGGCGGGCGCGCTGCTCGGCGGCTGCCTCGGCTATCTCATTTGGAACTGGAACCCGTCGAAAGTGATGATGGGCGACACAGGCTCTATGTTCTTGGGCGGTATGGTCGTTGCACTCGCTTACATGATTGACTGCCCGCTGATTATTCTTTGCTTCGGCATCATTTATGTGCTTGAAATGCTGTCTGATGTTTTGCAGATTGGTTATTTCAAGGCAACCCACGGCAAACGCATTTTCAAAATGGCGCCGATTCATCATCATTTTGAAATGTGCGGCTGGAAAGAAAAGAAAATTGTTATTGTATTTTCGTTTGTCAATCTTTTGGGCTGCGCCGTCGGCCTTGCGTTGTTTTATTACGGCGTAATCCGGTAATCCTATAACAAGAACTTTTACAATTTCCCGAAAGGAGGAAAGCGCTTTGACAACTGCCGCTGTGCAACGCAAAAAAGCGCCCGCTAAAAAACGTAATGATTTTTGGGCGCTCGGCAAAATCGACATTCCGTTTTTGCTGTTGGTCATTACCATTTTAACGATAGGGCTTGTCATGCTTTTCTCTGCAAGCTATACGTACGCTTATTATAACGAGGACGGCGACAGCACTTACTTTTTCAAACGCCAGCTGATTTTCGCCGTAGTGGGCGTTGTCGCCATGCTGCTCGTTTCCAAAGTGCGTTACGATTATTTTAAGCTGTTCGCCATTCCGGCGATTGCCGTTTCGTGGCTATTGCTCGTTATCGTTTTGTTCCTGCCTGCAACACAAGGCGGTTTCCACCGCTGGATTGACTTAAAAATCTTCACGTTTCAGCCCTCCGAAATCGCAAAATTGGCAATCATTTTGTTTTGCGCGTGGAGCATGGATAAAAACCATAAAAAGATTGTCGGCAAGCAGTTAAGCCCCTCTAAATTTGCGCACACGGTCAAAGAACTGTCCGGCGGAAAAATCGTGGTGTACGAATCGTTCGTCATGCTTTGTTTGTATGCGGGGATAATCGTCGTAACCGCGGGGCTTGTTTATCTTGAAAACCACCTGTCCGGCACGCTTCTGATTTTGGCAATCGGCGTCGTGATGATGTATCTCGGCGAAATCAAACGCCATTGGTTCGTGCTTATCGCGGTGCTCGCCGTTGTGGCGTTAATATTCTTTGTGTTAAACCCGGATTTATTGGAAAAATACGCCGGCGAACGCATTACGGCGTGGCTTGACAAGTCCTATGAGCCGCGCGGCGCACGTTGGCAGACCAACAACTCGCTGTATGCAATAGGCTCCGGCGGGCTGTTCGGCACGGGGCTCGGTAACTCCAAGCAAAAGCATTTGTATGTGTCCGAGCCGCAGAACGATTTTATTTTCGCAATCGTCTGTGAGGAACTCGGGCTCTTGCGTGCAATCGGGATTGTCATTTTGTTCGTGCTGCTTGTGCTTCGCGGCATTGCAATCGGGCTTCGCGCAAAAGACCGTTTCGGCGCGCTGCTTTCCATGGGCATCGTGTTCCAGGTCGGCCTGCAAACGGCTTTAAATATCGCCGTTGTGACCGACGCGCTGCCGAATACCGGCATCAGCCTTCCGTTCTTTAGTTACGGCGGCACGTCTTTGATGATGCTGCTGTTTGAAATGGGCGTGGTGCTTTCCGTTTCAAGATATTCAAGACTGGATAAAAACTAAGCCGAAAAGGAAAGGAATCCTATGAAAGTTGTATTTGCAGCCGGCGGAACCGGCGGACATATCAACCCCGCGCTTGCCGCGGCAGGGGAATTGCGCCGGCGCGAACCGGACGCGGAAATTCTGTTTATCGGCACGGCGGACCATATGGAGTCGCGGCTCGTACCCGCTGCCGGTTTTGATTTCAAAACCATCGCCATTGCCGGGTTTCAGCGAAAATTAACCCCGAAAAATATTGTGAAAAATATAAAAACCGTCCGTCTGCTGTTGGAATCCACTTCGGCAGTACGTAAAATTCTGACCGATTTTGCGCCCGACGTCGTTGTGGGCTTCGGTGGCTATGTCAGCGGCCCCGTGGTGCGGACTGCGGCCAAAATGAGAATTCACACCGCCATTCACGAACAAAATGCTTATCCGGGCGTGACCAATAAAGCGCTCGCCAAAGTGGCAGACGCCGTTATGCTCACGGTGCCTGCCGCCGCCGAGCATTTGAACTGTAAAAACGAGCCGGTAATTACGGGGCTTCCCGTGCGCCACGAAATTGTGGAAGCCGACCGTGATTTTTCCCGCGCCAAAATCGGCGTGCCCGAACATTCCATGATGATTCTTTCCATGGGCGGCAGCCTCGGCGCAAAGGCGGTCAATGAAGCGATGGTCGGCGTTATCGCCGCGCGCTGTGAAGAAAAAGATTTGTTCTTTATGCACGCGACCGGCAAATACGGCAAGTGGGTGCCCGATGCACTCGAAAAACAAGGCGTGCATTTAGAAAACGAGAAAAACGTTGTCATTCGCGAATACATAGACGATATGGACACCTGCCTTTCGGCGGCGGATTTGGTAATAGGCCGCGCGGGCGCGTCGTCGCTTTCGGAAATCGAAGCGACCGGCAAAGCGTCAGTTCTCATTCCCTCGCCGAATGTTGCGGAAAACCACCAATATCATAACGCTATGGCGCTTGTCCGCAACAATGCCGCGCGTATGATTGAAGAAAAAGATTTGACCGTAGACGCGCTCCTGTCGGTCATTGACGAGCTGAAAAACGACCGTGCGCTGTTAAAAACAATCGGTGAAAACGCACGGAAAATGGCGGTTATGGATTCCGCCAAGGTCATTTGTGATAAAATTTTGGAGCTCGCAAAATAAAGCCTTTGAACCGATATTCGGCATTCTGCATAGTATAAAGCGCAGAGGGTTTTCCTTTGGCTTTGACTGTAAGGGGTGCTGATTTTGGAAAAATTGATTATACACGGGCAAAAACGGCTGCACGGCGAAATCGAAGTGCACGGGTCAAAAAACAGCGCGCTGCCGATTCTCGCGGCCGCCGCACTCGTCAACGGGGTTTCGGAAATACATAATTGCCCAAAACTTACCGACATTGACGCGGCGATTCACATTTTGATGCATCTCGGCTGCCGTGTTTCGCGCAGCGGGCATACCGTTACTGTGGACGCTACCGCGATGAACAACTGGGAAGTGCCCGACGAGTTGATGCGCGAAATGCGTTCCTCCGTTGTGTTCCTCGGCGCCATTCTCGGGCGCACAGGTCACGCAAAGCTGACAACACCCGGCGGGTGCGAAATCGGGCTTCGGCCGATTGATTTGCACATTTCCGCTATGGAACAGCTCGGCGCCGTTTTGGAAGAGGACGCCGGAAAACTGGATTTTCACGCGCCGAACGGATTACAAGGCGCGCGCATCACGCTTTCGTTTCCCAGCGTGGGCGCTACCGAAAATATTATGATTGCCGCTGCGACCGCGAAAGGGCGCACGGTGATTACCAACGCGGCACGCGAGCCGGAAATCAGCGACCTTGCCGATTTCTTAAACGGCTGCGGCGCACACATTCACGGCGCGGGGGACAGCACGGTGATTATCGACGGCGTGCCGAAACTCAGCGGCACTTGCCACACAGTGATTCCCGACCGCATCGCCGCTTCCACTTATTTGCTTGCGGGCGCTGTCACGCAGGGCAAAATCTGCGTGCGCGACATCGTTCCGGCACACATCGGCGCACTTTTGCCCGTATTAAAAGAAGCCGGCTGCGACATTACCGCCAGCGGGCGTTGGGTGTGTTTGAGCGCACCGCCGCGGCTTCACCGTGTAAAAATGACGCGCACAATGCCTTATCCGGGCTTTCCGACCGATGTGCAGGCACCGCTTACCGCTATGCTGACGGTGGCGGACGGCACTTCCGTGATTATAGAAAATATTTTTGAAAGCCGCTATAAACACGCGGCGGAGCTTATTCGCTTCGGTGCGAAAATCAGCGTCGAGGGGCGAATGGAGGTCATTGAAGGCGTACCGTATTTGACGGGCGCTTCCGTGGTCGCGCCGGATTTGCGCGGCGGGTTTGCTTTAATACTTGCGGGGCTTGCGGCGCGCGGGGAAACCGTCGTCACAGGGCTCGAACATATTGACAGAGGATACGAAACGCCCGAAGCGATTTTGTGTGCGCTCGGGGCGGATGTGAAAAGGGTACAGGACAATGGAACAGCAAAGGAATACACAAAAGAACAATCGACAAAGACAGACGGGGAAACCGGCGTCCCGAAAGGCGGCAACAAGACAACCGGCACGCCGCAGCCCGCCACCGCAGTCCGGGAAACGACAGCCGAGTAACCGGGAACCGCTTTCCAACGACGAACGCCGGCGCATGCGCGCTCAGCGCGCCCGCCGCAAAAGAAGACGGCGCAATATCATTCTCGGCGTTTTGCTGACGGTGATTCTCCTGACCGTTGGAATCGTTTTGTCACTTACCGTATTTTTCAAAATTTCTGCGGTTACCGTGACCGGCGACGAGGTATACAGCACCGAACAGGTTGTGGAGGCGTCCGGCATTACACAGGGCGAAAATCTTTTCTTGCTGAAAAAAAGTGACACCGCGGCGCTGATTGAAAAAACGCTGCCCTATGTCGAAACGGCGGATATTTCCAAGAGCCTTTCCGGCACAATTACAATTCATATTACGGCTGCAAAGGCGGTCGCCGCACTTGACAATGGCGATTCCTTTACACTCTTAAACGCCTCCGGCAAGGTGCTGGAAGACGGCGTTGCGGCGTTAAATGACGGCGTAATGATTGTGCAGGCGAACGGTGTCAAATCGGCAGTTCCCGGCGAAATGGTAGCGTTCTCCACAGAGGAAGAACTTGCCGATATGACGACAACCTACGAAGCGCTGCAAGCCGCGGAAATCGCCGGTATTACAGAGCTTGACGTCCGTGACCACTTGAACATAAAAGCGGTTTATCAGGGCAGAATAACGCTGGAACTCGGCGCGGTCAGCTCGCTTCCCGACAAGACTTCGTTTATCAAAGCGACGCTTACGCGCAACGATGAAAGCGAACCGGAATTTGAGGGGACAATTGATTTTACGATTGACAAAAAGGCTTATGTCCGCCCGAAAGAAGAGACCACGGCACCCGTAACCGCGCCCGCGACAACGGCGGGAACAGCGGGCGAAACCACGACTGCAAGCCAATCTACTTCACAGGCTCCAACGACGACAACAGCGGCGGCTTAACGGTCTTTCTGTAAAGATAATTTACTTGTCGTGACAGGTAAAACAGCTTTTCTTTTTGAAAAAACCTGTTGAAATTCCGAAAAAACTATGCTACAATAGCCCAAATAGGTCTTTGGACCTTTTAATTATGTTGTGTGCAGGAAGATTTACATAGGAGGAAGTTGAAATCATGTCTTACGAATTGGATAACGATTTTCAGGAAGTCACCAAAATTAAAGTTATCGGCGTCGGCGGCGGCGGCGGAAACGCGGTCAACCGTATGGTTCAGGCGGGCTTAAAAGGCATCGACCTGATTGCCGTGAACACGGATAAACAGACCCTCGCTTTTTCGAAAGCGACCCAGAAAATTCAAATCGGCGAAAAGCTGACCAACGGCCAGGGCGCGGGCGCTAAACCCGAAATCGGCAAAAAAGCGGCGGAAGAAAGCCGCGACGCGATTATCGACGCGCTCAATGATACCCATATGGTCTTTATTACCGCGGGTATGGGCGGCGGCACCGGTACAGGTGCGGCACCGGTCATTGCGGAAATCGCCAAAGAAAAAGGCATTTTGACCGTCGGCATTGTGACAAAACCTTTTGCGTTTGAGGGCAAACTGCGTATGCAGCAGGCGGAAGCCGGTATTGCCGAGCTCGCGGGTCACGTCGATTCTCTGATTGTCATTCCGAATGAGCGTTTGAAACAGGTCTCTGACCAAAAAATCACGCTTCTCAATGCGTTTGAAATTGCGGACGATGTGCTTCGCTCCGGTGTGAAGAGCATTTCCGATTTGATTATTCATCCCGCGCTTATCAATTTGGACTTCGCCGATGTCACGGCGGTTATGAAAGACGCCGGCCACGCGCACATGGGCGTCGGCACCGCAACCGGCAAGGAAAAAGCGGAAGAAGCAGCGAAAAAGGCCATTTCCAGCCCGCTGCTTGAATCCACAATTGACGGCGCAAAGGGTATTATTATCAGCATTACCGCTTCCGAAGACATCGGTTTGGAAGATATCGACACCGCCGCAGGTATTGTCCGTGCGGCTGCCGATGAAGATGCCAACATCATCTTCGGTGTGGATTTGAAACCGGAAATGGAAGATACTATGACCGTTACCGTTATCGCGACCGGCTTCGGCAACGACGAAAACGGTATGCCCAAAAAGCCGAACAGCGCGTTTACGCTGGATACCGACAAAGAACTGGATGACATTTCCAGCACCAGCACCGGTTTTGACCCGGGCGACGATTATACAGACGTGCTCGACATTTTCAACGGCAGAAAATAAGCTTTTAAGAAACCAAAACGGGCGGCACCTTGTGTGTCGCCCGTTTTTTGTTTTGCTTATTCGGTTTCTATTCTTGTGAACGCTCCGCTTTTTAAAATATTCAGCAAATCGTCGTTGTTTTTTATCGGTGTTTCGGTTTGAATCCCGCCGCGCCCCTCGTCGCCGGTTTGGTGATAGTCCGACCCCGAAGTGCCGAGAAGATTGTGGAGCGTTGCCCATTGGTGCGCAATCTCGTTTCGCGAATTGTGGCGCACACAGGCGTTAAATACCTCCACACCGTCCAAAAAGGCCGGATTCACAATTTTCATATCGTTGCGAAACGGGTGCGCCTGAACGACCAAAAGCCCGTTTTTGTGTGCAAGTCTCGAAAAAGACGCCAACCGCATTTTCAAAAGGTCGCCGCTCTTTCGCAAAAAATCCTCCGTCACGCCATAGACCAGATAGTCGTTGATATTGCCTTTCTCGGCAAAGCGCAGCTCCATGCCTAGAAGAACATGAAGTCTGTCGCCGGCATAGGCTTTTGCGGCACGATAGCCTTTTAGGAAAATGTCGACTTTCTCGTCCCACGGCGCGTCCAATGCGTCTTTGGCTTCAAAAGTGCTTTCGCTTAAGTGGTCGGTGATGACCACGGTCTGATATCCGTTTTCAAGGTAGGCATCCACAAGCGTTTTTGCGCTGTTGTGCGCGCAGCGGCTGGTTTCGGCGGTGTGCGCGTGCAGTTCGGTCAAAAAGACCGGCATTTTATCATCTCCCGGGTGAGAATTTCGCGAATATTATACAACAACCATTGAATTGTGTCGATAATTTTTGCAAAATTCTGTCATTTCTACAATATTTTGAAATTGCTTTTTTAACTTCAATATATTATCATAGTATGCGTATACTTTTCTTTGAAATGTATGTGCTTTTACGATTTAGGAGGAAAGATTTATGGATTGTAATTGCAGCTGTGTACACAGCGATTTGTCGCTGATGGACGAGGTGCTCGACACCTACGCCGACACAAAAGGCAGTCTCATCACGATTTTACAGAAAGCCCAGGAAATCTACGGCTATCTGCCGATGGACGTTATCCGGCTGATTTCCGACCGCACCGGCGTTAAGCCGGCGAAAATTATGGGCGTTGCGACGTTTTACGCCCAGTTCCGTCTGCAGCCGGTCGGTAAATATTTGATTATGCTCTGCAAGGGCACGGCGTGCCACGTCAACGGTTCGGATTTGATCGAAAAGACCGTGACGGAAACGCTTGGCATCAAAGACGGCGAAACCACACCCGACGGGCTGTTCACGCTGAAAAACGTGGCATGTCTCGGCTGCTGCAGCCTTTCGCCGGTGATGATGATTAACGACGAAACTTACGGCAGACTCACGCCGCAAAAAACCAAAGAAATCCTCGCGCAGCTCGCCGAGGCGGCAAAGGAGGAAAAGGAACATGCCTAAAATTGTTGTCGGCGCAGGGAGCTGCGGTATCGCAGCCGGCGCCCAGAAAGTTTATGACGCGTTGCAAACCGAACTTGCCGGAAAAGACGGCGCAACGCTTTCGATTACGGGCTGTAACGGTATGTGCTTTTTAGAGCCTATCGTCGATTTATATGATGACCAAAATAGTCTGACAAGACTTGTCCGCGTCAAAGCGCAAGACGCCGAAGCGATTGTAGGGGCGGCTTTAAGCGGCGACCTTTCTGCGGTACAGGACCTTGTCATTTCCGACGAGGACGCCCAGTTTTTGGAAAAACAGACCCGAATTGCGCTTCGGCACTGCGGCGTAATCAACCCGGAAGACATTGACGACTATGAAAACACCGACGGCTATAAAGCAATTCGCAAAGCGCTTTTCGAGATGACACCGGAACAGGTGATTGAGGAAATTAAAATTTCCGGCCTTGCCGGGCGCGGCGGCGCAGGCTTCCCGACTTGGTTCAAGTGGAACGCGGCGCGTGCTTCCGAAGGCGACGAGAAATATTTAATCTGCAACGCGGACGAGGGCGACCCCGGCGCGTTTATGGACCGTGCCGTGATTGAAGGCGATCCCCATTCGCTTATAGAGGGTATGCTCATCGGTGCTTACGCGATAGGCGCGAAAGAAGCGATTGTCTATGTCCGCGCGGAATATCCGCTTGCGATTAAACGCTTGGAAAAGGCAATCCAACAGGCCGAAGAAAAAGGCTATCTCGGCGAAAACATATTCGGCAGCAATTTTTCCTGCAAAATTCGGATTAAGGCGGGCGCGGGCGCATTCGTCTGCGGCGAAGAAACCGCGTTGATTGAATCATTAGAGGGCAACCGCGGTATGCCCCGGCTGAAACCCCCGTTCCCCGCGCAGGAAGGCTATTGGCACAAGCCGTCGAACATTAACAACGTCGAAACCTTTGCCAATGTGGCTTGGATTTTAAACAACGGCGGCGCGGCGTTTGCCGCAATGGGTACCGAAGGCAGCAAAGGCACAAAGGTGTTTGCGCTGACCGGTAAAGTGCGCCGCGGCGGTCTTGTCGAAATCCCGATGGGCAAAACCCTGCGCGACGTCATTTTCGACATCGGCGGCGGAATCCGCGACGGCAAAGCGTTCAAAGCTGTGCAGATGGGCGGACCGTCCGGCGGTTGTATCCCCGCGGATTTGCTTGACACCGTCATTGACTATAAAGCGCTCGGCGCAACAGGTGCTATCATGGGCTCCGGCGGTATGGTCGTTATGGACGAAGGCACCTGCATGGTCGGCATGGCGAAATTCTTTTTGGATTTCACCGCGAAAGAATCCTGCGGCAAATGCGTCCATTGCCGCCTCGGCACAAAGCGTATGCTCGAAGTGCTCACCCGCATTGTAGAGGGTGAGGGGAAACCGGGCGACATTGAGCTTTTGGAAGAGCTTTGCTATTCCGTCAAAGACGGCGCGCTTTGCGGCCTCGGTCAAACCGCGCCCAACCCCGTGCTTACAACCCTTCGCTATTTCCGCGACGAGTTCGAAGCCCATATCAATGAAAAACGGTGTCCGGCCGGCGAATGCACGGCGCTGATTACCTATTCTATCAATCCTGAAAAATGCGTCGGCTGCACCAAATGTGCGCGCAACTGCCCGGTTCATGCGATTTCCGGCAGCGTCAAAGCGGTGCACAGCATTGACCCGTCCGTTTGCATCAAATGCGGCAAATGTGCGGAAAACTGCAGCTTCGGCGCAGTGGAGGTGCACTAATGAGCTTGATTCATATTACCATAGATGGGCATACCCTTGCCGTGGAAGAGGGGACATCGCTCCTTGCTGCGGCAACCCAAAACGGGCTGAATATCCCGCATCTTTGCTTTGACGAGCGCGTGGCGCTTTACGGCGCCTGCGGACTTTGCGTGGTCGAAGTCGAGGGTACGGCGAAACTGCTGCGCGCCTGCTCGACCAAAGCGACGGACGGCATGGTCGTCCACACCGACACCGAGCGCGTCACACGTGCGCGCAAAGTGGCGCTCGAACTTCTGCTTTCCGACCACGACGGCGATTGTAAAGCGCCCTGCACCAAAGCCTGTCCGGCAAATACCGACTGCCAGGGCTATGTCGCTTTGATTGCGAACGGCGAATACAACGAAGCCACGCGCGTGATTAAAGAGAAAATCCCGGTCCCCGCGTCTATCGGGCGCGTCTGCCCGCACCCGTGCGAATCCAGATGCCGCCGCCAGTTTGTCGACGAGCCGGTCTCTATTGCCGCGCTCAAAGGCTTTGCGGCCGATATGGATATGGCGAGCGTCAACCCTTACGTCCCGCCTGTTGAGCCGGATACCGGCAAAACCGTCGCTGTTGTGGGCGGCGGTCCCGGCGGACTGACTGCGGCTTATTTTCTGCGCCGCCAAGGGCACAGCGTTACCATTTTTGACGCGATGCCGAAAATGGGCGGTATGCTTCGTTACGGCATTCCCGAATACCGTCTGCCGAAAGCGATTTTGGACCGTGAAATCGACCAAATTGAAGCGATTGGCGTAAAGCTTTGCAACAACGTAAAAATTGGCAAAGATAAAACCCTTGAAGACTTGCGGAAAGACTATGACGCGGTGGTGCTTGCCGCCGGCGCGTGGAGCAGCAGCAAAATGCGCGTACCGGGTGAGGATATCCCCGGCGTTTTGGGCGGCATTGATTTCCTGCGCGCGGTTGCACTCGGGGAAGCGCCCGCAATCGGCAACGCCGTTGCCGTGGTCGGCGGCGGCAACACCGCCATGGACGCCTGCCGCACAGCGGTTCGTCTGGGCGCGAAAGATGTCTTTGTCATTTACCGCCGCACGCGTGCCGAAATGCCGGCCGAAGAAGCCGAAATTGTCGAGTCCGAGGAAGAGGGCGTGCAGTATCGCTTCTTAACTTCGCCGATTGAATTCACCGAAGAAAACGGTAAGGTGCGCGCGGTGCTTCAAAAAATGCGCCTCGGTGAGCCGGACGCAAGCGGTCGCCGCCGTCCCGAACCGATTGAAGGCGAAACCGAAACCCTCTTGTTAGATACCGTGATTATGGCAATCGGTCAGCACCCGGACCTTACCGGCTTTGAAAGCGTGGAAACGACGGCGCGCCACACCATTGCCGCCGACGAAGAAACCTTCCGCACGTCGCTTGACGGCGTGTTCGCGGTGGGTGATATGACCAACAAAGGCGCTTCTATCGCGATTGCCGCCATAGGCGAAGCGCAAAAAGCGTCTGTCATTGTGGACCGTTACCTTGCGGGCGAAGCGGCACGCTATAAAAAGCCGTTTTATGTGGAACGCGACCTGCCGCCGGAATTTTTCTCAAAATTCCCGAAAGCGCCGCGTGCCAAAATGCCCCAGCGCCCCGCCGAAGAACGCAAACACGACTTCGGCGAAGTTGCCCTCGGTTTTTCCGAGGAGGTCGCCAGAAAAGAAGCCATGCGCTGCCTCGAATGCGGCTGCCATGACTATTATGAATGTAAACTGATTGAATACGCGAACCAATATGATGTCAAACCCGAACGCTTTGCCGGCGAAAAGCACCGCCGCAACGAAGAAGACGTCAATTCGCTGATTTCCCGCAACACCGATAAATGTATTCTCTGCGGGCTTTGCGTGCGCGTCTGCGAAGAAGCGATGGGAAAGACCAATTTGGGGCTTATCGGGCGCGGCTTTGATACCATCGTCAGCCCCGAATTCTCCCTGCCGCTGGAAGAAAGCAGCTGTATGTTCTGCGGTCAGTGCGTGACCGTCTGCCCGACCGGCGCGCTTCGTGAAAAACAGCCGGTCAAAAAACGGATTACGCTCCCCGAAAACAGCGTGCAGTCCGTCTGCACCGGTTGTTCGGCGCTTTGCAAAACCGACGTCCGCTTTATCGGCAAAACCGTAACACGCGTTTTGCCCGCGGGCGAAAAAGGATTGCTTTGCAAGGCCGGTCGCTTCGGCATTTTTGAAGCCGCCGAAGAAAAACAGCCGATTTCCGACGAGGCGTTTGCCGCGATTCGCGCAAAACTTTCCGAATACGGCGACAGCACGGCGGTCGTGTTCGGTCCGACAGCATCTATGGAAGAAATGGCGTTTGCCAAAGCGCATTTCCAAGCGGTTTACGCAGACGTTACTGAAAAATCTGCCGCTTTTGCGGGTGCAAAGCTTTTGGAAATCCCGTCTGTCAAAGCGTACCGCGGCGAAAAAGCGGTCATTTTGGTCGATTGCAAACTGCCTGCCGATTTTGCGCCCGAATATACCGTGGCGCTTTCCCACGTCGAAGCGCAAAACGCAAGCGCCCAGGTGTTCACCGCACCGTTTACGGCCGAGGGCGGCACATATTTAAAAGCCGACGGCTCTGTGCGCACGGCGCAGGCGGCAATTAAGTCCGCGCTTCCGACTAAACTTTCCGCGCTCGCCGCGCTTTGCGGCGAAACCGTATCGCCGGAAGAAATGACGAAAGCGCTTAGAAAGACCTACTCGGTACTTGCAAATCCCAAAGATTCTGCTATAATCGAGACAGAACTTTTGCGAATCGGCGGCGGTTATTTCCAAAACCGCACAAGCGAGGAAATCGCGCGGTTCTGCGATAAGTTCTAATCCTATTTTCCGTTTACGGGTTTTCCGGCGTACCGCGCCGGAAATGAAAAGGGAACACGGTGCAAATCCGTGACAGCCCCCGCTACTGTAATGCCCACGTCCTGCCATTTTGCCACTGGGTCACCCCGGGAAGGCGGCAGCGGCGGTTTACGGCAAAGCCAGGAGACCTGCCCGCAAATGATGCAAAAATTCTTTCGGTGGGAGAGAAGTATGCAACGCAAAACTGGGGTAGAAACACTACCTTTCTTTTGTTTGTGCATCGGGCGAAGCTCTTCCAAAGCTTCGCCTTTTTTTGCCGGAAAGGAGGCCTTTTCAAAAAACAAAACAACCCGGATTTTCCGGCAAATCAACAAATGAAAGGAATTTGAGTTATGAAAAAAACAGGTTTAACCGTTCTTTCCGTCCTGCTCGTTTTGAGCCTTTTGACGGTATCCGTATTTGCGGCAGGCAGCACCGCCGAAAAACAAGGCCTTTGCGCTTGGCTGCAAAACGCTGACAACACCGGCTTTGATTATTCCGAAACCTCTTTTGCCGACGGCACAGTCGATTGGTCTGCATTTGCACTGGCGAGAAGTTTCGCCGACGTGCCCAAAGAATATCCGGCTTATATCAATGCCGTTGTGGAAAACACGTTTTCCTCGCTTTATCCGTCCGATTTTTCCCGTGTTACCTTGAGCGCCACAGCTTGCGGCCTTGACCCGCGCGCAGTCGGCGGTCACGATTTGCTTGCAGCGCTCTCTTCGGTGGATTACACCAAACAAACCTATTTAAGCAGCCTTGTTTTCCCGCTGATTGCGATGAATTTCTGCTCGGATTTCGGCTTCTCAGACGAAGTGAAAGCGGATATTGTCAAAACGATTTTGGCTTCTCAGCTTTCTGACGGCGGCTTCCCTTACAGCACGGAAGACTCCGGCTACGGCGTCACCTCCGACACCGACACCACCTCAATGGCGGTGCAAGCCCTCGCACCGTATTATAAAACCGACGACGCGGTGCGCGCGGCGGTGGATAAAGCGCTCGACTACCTTTTGACCCAACAGTTTGACGACGGCTCTTTCGGCTATACGGCTTGGGGCTCGAAAAGCGGTGAATCCACCGCGCAGGTGATTCTTGCGCTGTGCGCACTCGGGATTGACCCGACCGACGCGCGCTTTGTCAAAAACGGCAAAACACCCGTGGACGCGCTGAAAACCTATATCGGTGAAAACGGCGGCGCATGGTATCTCGATTACCAGAGCGGCAAGCCCGTTGAAAATGCGCTTTCTACCTATCAGGTGTTGATGGGGCTTGAAGCTTACGACCGCTTTGTTTCCGGCGCACCGTCCATTTACACCTACGATGAAAAGCCGCAGGCTCCCGAAACCACTAAACCCACCACCACGCCGGAAACGACTGCTCCGCAGACCACCGAGCCCGCGACCGAGAACAAAGAGAATGTCGAAATTCCGAAAACCGGCGCGGCAACCGTCCCCGTCGGCGCGGCAGTTCTGCTGCTCGGTGCGGCGGCAACCGTTTTTTTTGTAAAAAAAGATGAACGCTAAAAAACTTCTTATTTGCTTTTTAACCCTTTGCCTTCTGCTTTGTGCCTGCGGCAAAACTGCGCCGGCGCAAGGGGAGAGGACGGGCAGTGAATCCCAAACAGAGCAAACTACCGGCGTGGGCGAAACTTCGTCCGCGCCGGCGGCGTTGCCGACGAATGCCGCGACGAATACGCAAACGCCGTCCGGCAGCGCGCAACCGACAAAGGGGAGCGCGGGAAATGCCGGGAACAGCGGCGCTTCGAGCGGCTCCGGTTCTAAAACGTCCGGCAACTCTGCCGCAAACGCGCAAAAGACGCCTGTCGCAACGGCGACACAGCCGCAAAAGCAAAACACGATTTCCCTTTCGATTACCTGCAAAAACGCAATCAACAACGGCATTTTAGATGACCCCAATTACGCGGGCGTCCTGCCGGAAAACGGCGTGATTTTTTCGTCCGACGCTGTAAAAATCGAGTCGGGTGACACGGTGATGCAGGTCGTGAAATCCACGCTTAAAGCCAACAAAATTGTGTATCAAATCGCCTCCGACGGCTATATCAAAAGCATTTCGGGGCTCGGCGAATTTGACTGCGGCGCGCAAAGCGGCTGGCTTTATAAGGTCAACGGCGTGAGCCCCGGTATTTCCACGCGGTACTATACTTTAAAACCCGGTGACCGGGTGGAGCTTATCTACACCTGCAAACAGGGGGATGTTTCATGAAAACGGACCGTTCCTTCTTTTATCGGCTGAAAACCGCCACGCTGCTCGTTCTTCTTTTGGCGGTTTCGCTTGTCACCATGCTGCGGGTGCACCCCGTAGTATCTTTGCTTTCCGCATGTTCGGGTGCGCTTTCTCTTCTGCTTTACGGCGGCAGAGGGGAATTGCGCGCCCTTTTGCGCTTTTGTCTTCCGGTGGGGCTTTTGCTTATTTTGTTTAACCTTGCGTTCAACCGCAACGGCGTAACCGTTCTGTTTTATATCGGCGACGCGGCGGTGACGCTTGAATCGATTTTATATGCCCTCTTTACCGCATTCGCCTTTTACGGCGCGGTGCTTTGGTTCTCGTTTTTCTGCGCCTTTTTAGACAGCGACCGGGTTTATCGGCTGTTTGCCCGCTTTTCAAAAGGGCTTGCCGTTATCTTTTCGCTGTCATTGGCGCTCGTGCCGAAAATTTTAGAAAAATACGAAGAAATCAAGCTTCAAGAACGCGCTGAAACCGATAAAAAACATCGCTTCACGCAAAACATTTTACAGCTTTCCGCCCTGTTTTCGTGGGTGCTTGAAGATTCGTTTGAAACCGCGGTTTCGATGAAAGCCCGCGGCGCGCTGTTAAAAGAAAAACGGCAAACCCAAAAGCAAAAGGTGACTGTTGCGGACATATTGCTTTGGATTTTATCTATCGCTTGCATAGCACTCATGTTCTTTTCATCGCCGATGCTTGCGGAAATTTACCCGAAATTCCGAGAAGAAGCCTATTTTCAAAACAGCATTTCGTATTTGCCGCTGTTTTTATTGTATTTTTCCCCGGTTATTTTTAAAATTTGGGAGGTGACAAAGTGGAAGCTTATCGCGCGAAAAATTTGAATTTTACTTATGCGGGCTGTGAAAAACCCGCGCTGCAACATATAGATTTCTCCGTAAACGAAGGCGATTTTGTGCTGTTGTTCGGTGCTTCGGGGAGCGGCAAAACCACGCTTTTGCGCCTTTTAAAACAGGAAATCGCCCCCGCCGGTCACCTTTCGGGGGAATTGACTTATTTGGGCACTTCTGTTCGCGATGTGCCTTATAAAACGTCCGTCGCCGAAATCGGCTACACCGCGCAAAATCCCGACACCCAACAAGTTTCGGAATTTGTCTGCAACGAGCTTCGCTTCCTTTTGGAAAACTTAGGCGTTTCCGAAGCGGAAATCAATCTGCGCGTGGCGGAAACCGTCACTTTTTTCGGAACGGAGGATTTGTATTCCCGCTGCATCAGCACGCTTTCCGGCGGCGAAAAGCAAATTGTCAATTTACAGGCGGTGTTTGTGTCCAATCCGCGGGTGCTGCTGCTCGACGAACCGCTTTCTCAACTCGACCCGTTTTCCTGCGGGCGGTTTGTGGAATTGCTCGGCCGCATCAGCCGCGAGCTCGGCGTGACGGTATTTGTCGCCGAGCATAATATCCAGCCGATTTTGCCGCTTGTCACAAAGGTGCTGTATTTGGAAAGCGGCGCTTGCACCGCGTTTGACAGCGCTAACCGATTTTTAGAGGCTCAACCGTCCGCCTCGCCCGTGACGGCAATTCCGGCGGCTTTGGGGCTTTCGATCACGGCGCCTGTCCCGAAAACCATTCCCGCGTGCCGCGAACTTATAAAAACCCTGCCGTCGCTTCCCACTCCCGCGTTAAAAACAGAAACGGAAAAACAGGAAGTCGCCCTCCGACTTTCCGATGTTTCTTTTCGCTATGGGCGCGACGAAAAAGACGTGTTAAACGGCGTGTCACTCGACTTGCGGCGCGGCGAAATCTTTTCGGTCGTCGGCGCGAACGGCTCGGGGAAAACGACCCTTTTGAAAGTCCTTTCGGGGGCCTGCAAACCGTATGCCGGCAAGCGAAAAGCGGAAGTCGCGCTTCGCGTGGCAAGCGTGCCGCAAAATCCGCAAGCCTGCTTCTCGTTTGACACGGTGCTTGAAGTATTGCAGTTTGCGGCGGACCCGCCCGCCCCGAAAGCGCTGTTTCAGGCGCTCAATTCCAAAACGCCGGCGGAAAATATAAAACCGCTCGAAAGCGTAAAAACCGTGGCGGAAAAACTCGACCTTTCCGATGTGCTTTTATCGAACCCCTTTGATTTGAGCAGCGGCCAGCAGCAGCGCGTCGCCATTGCCCGCGCACTTTTGCAGTCGCCGGACGTCTTGCTGTTTGACGAAGCGACCAAAGGGCTCGACAGCGACCGAAAAAAGACCCTCAGCCGGCTTTTGAACGACTTAAAAGAGCAGGGGAAAGCGGTTTTGCTCGTGACGCATGATTTGGATTTTGCCGCCGAGGTCTCCGACCGCTGTGCGCTCCTGTTTGACGGCAAGCTTGCGCTTACAGCAGACAACCGAGCGTTTTTTACCCAAAGTACAGTCTACACCTCCACTGTGGCGCGCGCCTTTTCTTTTGTTCCGGGGGAAACCCGACCGGTTTCGATGCGGGAGGTGCAAAATGACTAAAACGAAAGGCTTTTTCACACTCGCGCGCATGGTATCCGTCTCCGTGATGACCGCCTTTGCCGTGTTCGGGCGTATCGCGTTCGCCGCGATTCCGAACTTTAAACCGACTACTGCTATTGTCATTCTGTCGGGGCTTGCGTTCGGTCCGGCAACCGGATTTTTGACCGGCGCGCTTTCGGCACTTCTCTCCAATTTTTACTTCGGACAAGGCCTTTGGACGCCCGTGCAAATGCTTGCCTGGGGGCTTATCGGGCTTTTGTCCGGTTTGTTAACAAACTGTAAATTCATGAACAAACTCTGGAAAATCGCGGCTTTCGGCTTGTTCTCGGCTTTGCTTTATGGTATTATGTTAGATACATGGCACGTGCTTTTTTTCGTAAAAAGCTATACGTTAGAGGCCCTACTTGCCACTGCCGGCGCTTCGGCATTGTTTAATTTTTCCCACGCGCTGTCTACGGTGTTGTTCCTTGTGTTTTTGGCAATGCCGTTTTTGCGCCGTGCGAAGCGTATCCGGCTGAAATATATGGATTTAGAAGGATAGAGTATGTTAATCTCCGAACAGTTAAAGGCAAAAGTGCAAACCACCTCGTTTGAGGTCTTCCCGCCGAAAAACAACGCGGCTTACGCGCCCGTAGAAGCGGCGGTAGACCGTCTTTCCGAATTCCGCCCGGATTTTATAAGCGTTACCTACGGCGCGGGCGGCGGCACTTCGGTAAACACCCCGAAAATCGCGTCCCATATTCAAAACGATTTGAAAATTCCCGCGCTCGCGCACTTGACCTGCGCGTCCTCCACCAAAGCGCAGATTCACGAAATTGTGCTGGATTTGAAAGCCCGCGGGATTCAAAACATTTTGGCTTTGCGCGGCGATTTGCCCGAAAATTATCAGCCGGACAATGACCACTACCGCTACGCCGGCGAGCTTGTCACGGCAATTCGCGAAATCGGCGGTTTTTCGGTCGGCGCGGCGTGTTACCCCGAGGGGCACGTCGAGTCTGAAAGCGCCGAAGCGGATTTGCGCCATTTAAAAGAAAAAGTGGACTGCGGCGCGGACTTTTTAATCACCCAAATGTTTTTCGACAACAGCGCGCTTTACAGCTTTTTATATCGCGCGCTAAAAATCGGGATTGACGTGCCTGTTATCGCGGGGATTATGCCCGTGATTAACCAAAAACAAATCCGCCGTTCCTGTGCGCTTTCCGGCACAACCTTGCCGTCGCGTTTCAAGGCGATGATTGATAAATTTTACGACAACCCCGAAGCCTTGCAGCAGGCGGGCATCGCCTATGCAACCGAGCAGATTATCGACCTTATCTCGAACGGCGTCAACGGGATTCATATTTACACAATGAACCGCCCCGAGGTCGCCGGCGCGATTATGTCGAATCTCTCGTCGATTTTGTAATCGTATGTTCGGCTACGTCAAAGTTTGTAAACCGGAATTAAAAGTCCGGGAATACGAAGAATATAAAGCGGTTTATTGCACGCTTTGCCGCGTCATCGGTAAAGAATACGGGCAAACTTCCCGTGCGCTGTTAAACTATGACGCGACTTTTTATATTTTGCTTTGCGACTGCGCCGAAAGCGGCGAGGCCCCGCAATATCAAAAAGGGCGGTGCCGCTTTAATCCGGCAAAAATCTGCAATTATCAGGAAAACACCGGCGAAAGCTATTCCCGCGCAGCGGCGCTCACCGTGATTTTGTCTTATCACAAGCTGCTCGACACGCTGCACGACAGTCGGTTTTTCAAAAGAGCCGCGGCCGCTGTTTTTTATCCGATTCTTCGCGTAAAATATAAAAAGGCGAAAGCGAAATACCCAGAGTTCGCCGAAATCGCCGAAACGGCGATGTGCCGTCAAAGCGATTTGGAAGCGGAAAATTGCGCTTCCACCGACAAGGCGGCGGACCCGTCCGCACAGGCGCTCGCCGATTTGTTTTCGCTTTATATTAAAGACCCGACGCAAAAGCGCGTGGTCGCGCGAACGGCATATTGCCTCGGTCGGTGGGTGTATTTGATGGACGCCTACGACGATATGCGCAAAGATTTAAAATCCGGCGCTTACAATCCGTTCTTGTTAAAATATAATGTAACAGACGAACCGGCGCTCAAGAGTAACGAACTGCACGAAGCAATTTTGCGCTCGTTGCATATGTCCGCTAATGAAGCGGCAATCAGTTTTGATTTATTAGACGGCACGGTGCACCGAAACGTGCTGGAAAATATACTTTATGACGGGCTGGAGGCGCAGTGTGCCGCCGTCCGCCGGGCTTACACAGAGGTGAAACAAGAACATGTCTGACCCTTACGCATTTTTAGGCGTTGACCGCAACGCAACCGATGAACAAATTAAAGACGCTTACCGTGCGCTGGCGCGGAAATATCAGGACGACAGCTACGCGGCGGGTCCTTTAAAAGATGTTGCCGCCCAAAAAATGCGCGAGCTTGACGAGGCGTATGACGCGATTATGAATGAGCGCCGCGGGCAGGGAAACGCTTCCGGCAAAAGCCAGTATCGCGGTTATACCAATTACGGCAACGCTTCTTATGACGCATACAGCTACGGCGGTTCGCAGTTTTCCGATATTCGCGCGAAAATCAACGCCGGTCGAATCGACGACGCCGAAACCATTTTAGACGGTATTCCGCCCGCCCAGCGCAGCGCGGAGTGGTATTTCTTAAAAGGTCAGATTCAACAGCGCCGCGGCTGGTTCGACGAAGCTTATAAAAATTATTCGTCCGCCTGTCAAATGGACCCGGGCAACCGGGAATATGCGGCGGCGTTTAACGCGCTCAACCAAAGCGCGCGCGGCGGTTACCGCGAGACCCGCGGGGGCGGCTGCAGCGCTTGCGATATTTGTTCGTCTTTGCTTTGTGCCGACTGCTGCTGTGAATGCATGGGCGGCGATTTAATTCCGGGTTGCTGAGCTTATGCAGAATTCATCTTACCGAAATTCCGCAAAAACGGCGCTCGGCGGGATTGTCGCCGCGCTGTCCGTCACATTGATGTTTTTGACCTCCGTCATTCCGACACTCACCTATGCGCTGCCTGCCGCGGCGGGCATCCTGCTCGTTCTTATGGTGGTTGACGTCGACAAAAAATGGGCGTTCGGGGTCTACGCCACCGTGAGCATTTTGTCCCTTTTGGTGCTTCCCGACAAAGAAGCTGCGGTGATGTATGTCTTTTTCTTCGGGCATTACCCGATTTTAAAAGCGATTTTAGAGGGTCGTTTGCACGGCGTTTTGCTTTGGGTGCTCAAATTTTTGGCGTTTAATGTTTCGGTCGTGCTCGCTTACTGCGTGATTGTTTTTGTATTTCAGCTGCCGATTGAAGAAATGGAAGACTACGGCAAATGGGCAGTTTTCGGGCTTTTGGGCCTTGGCAACGTCGTGTTTGTGATTTATGACGTTGCGCTTTCGCGCCTTGTCACCCTTTATATGCTCAAATGGCGAAAAGCGTTTCGCAAAATCATGCGATTTTAAAAACAGGTGCATTTTTTGCGCCTGTTTTTTTCGGATTCTCTTTTCAAAGCGGTCCGATTGTGTTAAAATAAGGAAAATCCATAGGAGGCGTGTAAAATTATGATCAGTCGTGAAAGAGTAGAAGCGATTTTAAAAGAAGCCGGTGTTTTGCAGGAGGGGCATTTCCTTTTGACCTCCGGCAGACATTCCAACCGTTATTTGCAGTGTGCAAAAATTTTCAGAAATACAAAATACAGCGAAGAACTGTGCGCGGCGCTTGCCGAAAAATATAAAGACGCGGGCGTGCAGGTTGTCATCGGTCCCGCAATGGGCGCCGTGCAAATGGCTTATGAAGTCAGCCGCGCTTTGCAGTGTGAAAACTTCTTCACCGAGCGCGACGAAAACGGCAAAATGGCGCTTCGCCGCGGCTTTGCCGTGGAACCGGGCGAAAAGGTATTAATCGTTGAAGACGTCGTGACAACCGGCGGTTCCGTCAAAGAAGTGATTGACCTCGTCCGCGCGGCGGGCGGCGACGTTGTCGGCGTCGGCTCGATTGTGGACCGCACCGGCGGCAAAATTGATTTCGGCGTACCGTTTAAAGCGGTCTATTCCGCCGACGTGACCTCCTGGGAAAAAGAGGACTGCCCGCTTTGCAAAGAGGGGAAACTCGAACTTGTCAAACCCGGCAGCCGTAAGGTAAAATAAGCCCTATGCAGGAAAAACAAAGCCATGCGCACGGCGGCCACCGGGCGCGGCTGAAAGCGCGATTTGTGCGCGAGGGGCTTTCGTCGTTTGAAGACCACAATGCGTTGGAACTGCTGTTATTTTACGCAATTCCGCAGCGCGACACCAACGAATTGGCGCACCGGCTGATTTCTGAATTCGGTTCGCTTTCGGGCGTTTTGGACGCGAGCGTGGAAGCGCTGATGCGTGTGGACGGCGTCGGCGAAAATACCGCGGTGCTTTTGCATATGCTCCCCGGTATGTTCGCAAAATATGAACAGGACAAAGTCCGAACGGACGCACTCGTGCTCAATTCTGCGCAGAAAGCAGGGGAATATCTTGTTTCCCTGTTTGTCGGGAAAACCACCGAAACGCTCATCGCCGTTTGCATGAACCACAAATGCAAAGTGACCAATACCGTGGTTATTTCCGAGGGTACGCCCGACAGCACGCAAATCAACTTGCGCAAAATTGCCGAAGCGGCAATGCATTCGGGCGCGTCCACGGTTATTTTGGCGCACAATCACCCCGCCGGCGTCGCGGCGCCGTCTGCCGCCGACATAGAGGCAACGCGCCATATCATAATGACTTTGCGAAGCCTTGGTATCACCGTAAACGACCATTTTATTGTCGCCGGAAAAGATTGGTTTTCTATGGCGACCAACAGCAAATTAAAGCGCATGTTCGGCGCTTGACAAAAAGAATCTGCGGCGGCGCTGCGGATTCTTTTTCACTTTTCGCATATCCTGTAAACAGGTGGTTTTCTGTGCGCAAAACACGGGAAATCGGTTGACAAAGCGCGCAAAACGCGGTATAGTATCAAAGAACAAATGTTCTAAAATCGTGTATTTTCGGAGTCTCTCGTATGGAAGAACAAAGATTTAAACTGCACGCGCCCTATAAGCCCACCGGCGACCAGCCGCAGGCGATTGAAGCGTTAAGCGAGGGCGTTGAAAAAGGCTATAAAGAACAAACGCTGCTCGGCGTAACCGGTTCGGGAAAGACATTTACTATGGCCAATATTATTGAAAAGGTCCAGCGCCCGACGCTTGTGTTGGCGCACAATAAAACCCTGGCGGCGCAGCTTTGCTCTGAGTTTAAAGAGTTTTTCCCCGAAAACGCAGTGGAATATTTCGTCTCTTATTATGATTATTACCAGCCCGAAGCTTATATCCCGACGACCGATACCTATATTGAAAAAGATTCCGCCATCAATGATGAAATCGATAAACTGCGCCACTCGGCGACCTCCGCGCTGTCGGAACGGCGCGACGTCATCATCGTGGCGAGCGTGTCGTGCATTTATACTTTAGGTGACCCGATTGATTACCGCAACATGGTGATTTCCCTGCGGCAGGGGATGCAAAAAGACCGCGACGAGCTTTTGCGAAAGCTTGTGGAAATCCAATACGAGCGCAACGATATTAACTTCGTGCGTAACAAATTCCGCGTGCGCGGCGACGTGGTGGAAATCTTCCCCGTGTATTCGAACGACACCGCCATTCGCGTCGAGTTTTTCGGCGATGAAATTGACCGTATTTGTGAAATCAACGCCCTAACGGGGCAGGTGAAAAACGTCGTGTCCCACGTCGCCATTTACCCGGCGTCGCACTATGTCGTCTCGCCGGACAAGCTCGAAAAGGCGATTGAAGAAATTTTGGCGGAAATGGAAGAGCGCGTGGCGTATTTCACCAAAGAGGGCAAGCTTTTAGAAGCCCAGCGCATCCGTCAGCGCACCGAATACGATATGGAAATGCTCCGCGAAACCGGCTTTTGTAAGGGAATTGAAAACTATTCCCGCGTGATGTCCGGCCGCGCGCCCGGCTCTGCGCCCTTTACGCTTTTAGATTATTTCCCAAAAGATTTCCTGTTGTTTGTCGACGAATCCCACGTCACACTCCCGCAAGTGCGTGGCATGTACGGCGGCGATCGTTCGAGAAAGGAATCTCTTGTGGATTTCGGCTTCCGGCTGCCGTCTGCGTTCGATAACCGACCGCTGACCTTTGACGAGTTTTACGCGCGCGTCGGGCAAAAGATATTTGTCAGCGCCACGCCCGGCGACTTTGAACGCGAAAAGAGCGTCCAAATCGTCGAACAGGTGATTCGCCCCACCGGGCTTTTGGACCCGGAAATCTTCGTCCGCCCGACAGAAGGGCAAATCGAAGACCTCATTTCAGAAATCCGCCTGCGTACTGAAAAAGGCGAGCGCGTGCTCGTCACAACACTGACGAAAAAAATGGCGGAAAATTTAACCGACTTTTTAGACAGTCACGACGTCAAAGTTCGCTATATGCATTACGACATCGATACGATTGAGCGTATGGAAATCATCCGCGATTTGCGGCTCGGCGAATTTGACGTGCTCGTCGGCATTAACCTTTTGCGTGAGGGGCTCGACATTCCCGAAGTTTCCCTCGTCGCCATTCTCGACGCGGACAAAGAAGGTTTCCTGCGTTCTGAAACATCTCTTGTGCAGACCATCGGCCGCGCCGCGCGAAACGCCCACGGCGAAGTCATTATGTATGCCGACAGTGTCACGCCGTCTATGGAGCGCGCCATTGAAGAAACCGTCCGCCGCCGCGAAAAGCAGATGCGGTATAACGAGGAACACGGCATTATTCCGAAAACCATTCAAAAAGACGTGCGCGAGATTTTAGAAATTTCTTCTCATTCCGACGACAAGAAACCCAGAAAGCGCCTGAGCGAACGCGAACGCCAGGAAATGATTGTAAAACTGACAGCGGAAATGAAAGCCGCTTCCAAGCTATTGGAATTTGAGCACGCCGCCATGCTTCGCGACAGAATCAAAGAGCTCAAAGAAAGGAAACGCTGATGGCAAGCAAAGATATTATTATTAAAGGTGCGCGCGAGCACAATTTGAAAAATATAGACGTCCGAATCCCGCGCGACAAGCTGGTGGTGCTCACCGGGCTTTCGGGCTCGGGGAAGTCGTCTCTTGCGTTTGACACGATTTACGCCGAGGGTCAGCGCCGCTATGTCGAGTCGCTGTCGTCTTATGCGCGCCAGTTCTTAGGGCAAATGGAAAAACCGAACGTCGATTCGATTGACGGGCTTTCCCCGGCAATTTCCATTGACCAGAAAACCACCTCCAAAAACCCGCGTTCCACCGTCGGAACGGTGACGGAAATTTACGACTATCTGCGCCTTTTGTATGCGCGCGTCGGGATTCCGCATTGCCCGATTTGCGGGCGGGAAATCATCCGCCAGTCGGTCGACAGCATCGTGGACCGTGTGCTTTCAATGGAAAAGGGCACGAAAGTCCAGATTATGGCGCCGGTTGTCCGCGGGCGGAAAGGCGAACACCAGAAAGAGCTGGACGCGGCGCGCCGGTCGGGGTTTGTGCGTGTGCGCGTAGACGGCAATCTTTATGATTTGTCGGAAGAAATCAAATTGGAAAAAAATAACAAACACAATATCGAGGTTGTGGTGGACCGCTTGGTGATTGCGCCGGAAATCCGCAGCCGCTTGGCGGATTCGATTGAAACCGCCACCGCGCTTACAAACGGCACGGTGATTGTCAATGTGCTCGGCGGCGAAGATTTGCTGTTCTCCCAGAATTACGCCTGCCCCGAACACGACATTTCCGTCGATGAACTGACGCCGCGGATGTTCTCGTTCAACAATCCGTTCGGCGCGTGCGAAACCTGTACAGGGCTCGGCGTGTTCTTAAAAGTCGACCCCGATTTGATTATCCCCAACAAAAAACTTTCGATTCGTGACGGCGCAATCCGCGCGAGCGGCTGGTCGAACGCCGAGGGCGGCACGATTGCCCAAATGTATTACGAAGCGCTCGGCAAAAAATACGGCTTTACGCTCGACACGCCGATTTGCGACTTTTCCAAAAAAGCGCTCGATGCGCTGCTCTACGGCACCAAAGGGCAAAAACTTAAAATGGTGCGAAAAAACGTCTATGGCACCGGCAGTTACGACGCACCGTTTGAGGGCATCGTCAACAATATGGAGCGCCGCTATAAAGAGTCTACAAGCGACTGGGCGCGCTGGGAAATTGAACAGGTGATGAAAGCCTGCGATTGCCCGGACTGTCACGGCGCGCGTTTAAAGCCGGTGTCCCTCGGCGTTACAGTCGGCGGGATAAATATTTACGACTTTACCAAAATGTCGATTACCAAAGAGCTCGCCTTTTTGGATACGTTAAAATTGTCTCCGCGCGAACAGTTAATCGCCGAACAGATTTTGAAAGAAATCCGAAGCCGCTTACAGTTCCTTGTGAGCGTTGGGCTCGAATACCTGACCCTTGCGCGTTCTTCCGGCACACTGTCCGGCGGCGAAAGCCAGCGTATCCGCCTTGCAACGCAAATCGGCTCGTCGTTAATGGGCGTTTTGTATATCCTTGACGAACCGAGCATCGGGCTTCATCAGCGCGACAACGAAAAACTGCTCGGCACGTTAAAACACCTGCGCGACCTCGGCAATACGCTGATTGTCGTCGAGCATGACGAAGACACCATGTACGCCGCCGACTATATCGTGGACATCGGCCCCGGCGCCGGCGTGCACGGCGGCAACGTGGTCTGCGCCGGAACGGTCGAGGACATCAAAGCCTGCCCGGATTCTATTACAGGGCAGTATTTAAGCGGCAAACGCAAAATCCTTGTGCCCGAAAAACGGCGCCCCGGCAACGGCAAAGAATTGGTCGTGCGCAAGGCGGCGGAAAACAACTTAAAAAATATTGACGTCCATTTCCCGTTGGGCAAATTCATCGCCGTCACCGGCGTTTCCGGTTCCGGCAAATCGTCGCTGGTCAACGAAATTCTCTACAAACGTCTTGCCAACGAATTAAACGGCGCGAAAAAACCGATGGGCAAGCACAAGGATATTTTAGGGCTTGAAAACCTCGACAAGGTTGTCGATATTGACCAGTCGCCCATTGGCCGCACCCCGCGTTCCAACCCCGCGACTTACACCGGCGTGTTTACCGACATTCGCAACCTGTTCGCCCAAACGCAGGACGCAAAAATGCGCGGCTTTTCGCCGAGCCGGTTCTCGTTCAACGTCAAAGGCGGGCGCTGCGAAGCCTGTCAGGGCGACGGCATTGTGAAAATCGAAATGCATTTCCTTGCCGATATTTACGTCCCCTGCGACGTCTGTAAGGGCGCGCGCTTCAACCGCGAAACGCTCGAGGTCAAATACAAAGGCAAGTCGATTTACGATGTGCTCGAAATGACCGTCGAAGAGGCAATGCAGTTTTTTGAGCCGATTCCGAAAATCTACCGCAAGCTGAAAACGATTTATGACGTGGGTTTGGGCTACGTCAAACTCGGTCAGCCGGCAACCACGCTTTCCGGCGGCGAAGCACAGCGCGTAAAGCTCTCGACCGAGCTTTCCCGCCGCGCAACAGGCCGCACGATTTATATTTTGGACGAGCCGACTACCGGCCTGCACACCGCCGACGTGCACCGCCTGATTGACGTTTTGCAAAAACTCGTGGACGGCGGCAATACCGTGGTCGTGATTGAGCACAATCTCGACGTGATTAAGGTTGCCGACCATATTATTGACTTGGGTCCCGAGGGCGGCGACAACGGTGGTACGATTGTCGCCGAAGGCACGCCTGAAGAAGTTGCCAAGTGTAAAAAATCCTACACCGGCCGCTATTTAAAGCCCTTGTTGGAGAAAAAATAAATATAAAAACAAAAAGCGCACCCCGGAAGAGCCGAAGCTCTAACCGGGGTGCTATTGTGTGGGTGGGAGTGGGTAAATTTAGTTGATTTCCGTTTTGAGCGTTTCCACAATCGTGTCTTTTTTGACTTTCGAGGTCGCGTACCACATCGACATGCCGACAATGAGGAACACCGCAAGCGTCACGCCGAGGTAAACGCGCCAGTCGGGGTAAAACGCAATGTCAAACGAGCCGGCGACCAAAATCCGCTGCATGAAATACGAGCAAAGAAGCCCAAGCGGCAGCCCGAAAACGAGCGCTTTTAAACCGTAAAACAGGCTTTCAAAACGAAGCATGCGGTTAAAGCCCTTCGGCGTCACGCCGACCGATTTAAGCATGGCAAATTCCTTGCGCCGCAAGTCGATGCTTGTCGAAACCGTGTTGAAAATGTTGGCGACGGAAATCAGCGCCATCAGCGTGATAAAGCCGTATAAGAACACCTGCATAATCAGCGTTGTGGAATTCATCATTTCTATGGAGCTTACCATATCCATAACGCCGCTGTCGGCGTAGTTGCCGTTTTCCAAAATGTCTTGTACATCTTCGGAAAACGCTTCGTGCTGGGTGGTTTCAAACCCAATCATATAACCCCCTGTAAGATTTGCCGCACTGACCGGCGCAAACGCCATAACATATACCGGCGCGGCCAAATTATAGACATAGCTGGTGTCGCGGTAGGGGACCAGCGCACCGACGGTGTAACCGGTCAGCGGGTCATTTGCATCTTTCGTCGAAGAAAACGTCGTGCCGATGATGCTGTCCGAAAAGATTTTCGCCGCGGAACTCGTGTGCTCCATGCAGTTCATCACAACCATCGAGTTCCCCTTATAAAACGGCTTAGGATTGATGCCGTTTTCTTCGCACATCGCGTTAAAATCGTTGTCGTCTACATAGCAAAGATAAAGCGGGAAGCCGCCCTCTTCGCTCGAGAACATACGGTCATAACCGTTGACAAAGTTGTCTTTCGCCGTGGTAAGTCCCATGCCGTAAGTCGCGTTGACGCTGTACATTTTGTCGAAATTGCCGAGTGCGGAAACCTCTTCGCGGAAACGGTCGGTATCCTGCAAATCTACATAGGCATAGACCTGATAAGGATTTTGCGCCGAAAGTCTGGTCACTTCCGAGAACATGTCACAGAACGAATAAACCGACAAAAACAACACAATCGAAAGCGCCAAAGAGCTTGTAATAATGCGGGATTTTCGCCCGTTGCGCTTCATGTTTTTATAAGCGAGTTCACCTTCATAACCGAAAATTTTACGGACGAGAATCGGGGAGCGAAGCTTCTTTGCCTTCACGCGCACGTCGGTGTTTTGCCGCAGGGCGTCAATGGGCGTCGTGCGGGAGGCGCGCCGCGCCGGAATATAGGCGGAAATCGCAATGGTAATGATGCTCAAAAGTGCAATCACCGGGATAATCCACCACGGGAACGAAAGCGTAAAGCTCGTGTTTTCATAGTTCAAGCCGGATTTTGCAAACACCGGGTCTAACACGCGGAACGTGACCGCCATGCCGCCGATACCGGCCAAAAACCCGAGCGGAATGCCGAACGCGCCGAGCACAGCGCCCTCAAAATACACCGAACGTCGTTTCTGCGCTTTGGTTGCGCCGACCGACGCGAGCATGCCGAGATACCGTGAACGCTCCGAAACCGAAATGCCGAACGCGTTGTAAATGAGCATGACCGAAGCGATGATGATAATCGCCATAATCACACTGCTGAAAGAGAGCAGGGTAACCATTGTCGCGTCGCTTTCCAACACAATGTAGTTGTAGCGAAACAGCTCAACATGTAGGTTGTAATCGGGCGCAATACCGGCTTTTGTCAGCGCATTTTTCAAAATATCCAGTGTGCCGCGGTCAAGCGTTTTGGCGGTCAGATAAACGTCACCGCCGCTTTGCTCCGCTTGACTAAGTCCGCGAAAGAGAACCGCGCTGCCGCTCGGAAAGTTGCTTTTTTCTGCAATGCCGACCAAGGTGTAAGAAGCCGGACCGCCGCTTTCAAAGGTTTCGCCCACGGCGTAGCTGCCGGTAATCTGCTGCAAAGCCCCGGTCGTGTCTTTTACAACACGGCGCCCGAGTTCCACCCGAACCGTGTCGCCGATTTGCCACGAAAGCCCGTTTTTATCCAAAAATTCGCGGGTCACGACAATTTCGTTTTCATTTGCCGGCAGTTTGCCTTGGTAGCTTGCGGTAAACATCGCGCTGAAATAATCGCGGTTGCCCGCCAAAATATCTCCGACGCTGACAGAAGCTTTTTTGCCCGAATCCACGCGAACAGCGGCTTGGTTGCCGAGTTCCAGCGTTTTGCAAACGCCGACATATTGCAAATCTTCGTTTTGCTCGAGCTTTTCAATTTGTCCCGCGTCTGCGTTTTCCAGTTCTATGTGCCAGTTGCCGCCGGTGTACGCTTCGCTTTGCGCGAAAACGTGGATAAGCGACGTCACCGAAACACAGGTCGCCGTAATCATCGCCACGGAAATAATGATACCGATAATGGTAACAACCGTCCGCTTTTTGTTTTCTTTTAAGTGCCGCAAGGTCAGCTTATTGATGATGTTCATTATGCGCGCACCTCGTCTCTGGCGATTCTGCCGTCCTCGACCGAAATAATGCGGTCGGCGGAAAGCGCAATGCGCTCGTCATGTGTGATGATGACGACGGTTTGGTTGCTTTCGCGGTTAAACCGCCGCAAAAGCGCAATAATCTCGCGGCTATTCTCGCTGTCCAAGTTGCCGGTCGGCTCGTCGGCGAGCACCAACGCCGGGTTGTTGACCAGCGCACGCCCAATCGAAACACGCTGCTGCTGACCGCCGGAAAGCTGGTTCGGCAGGTGCTTCAGCCGTTCGCTGAGGCCTAAAGTCGCAACGAGCGCACGGATTTGCTGTTTGTCGGGCTTGCGGCCGTCCAAAAGCAGGGGAAGCGTCAGGTTTTCTTCCACGGTCAAAATGGGCAGCAGGTTATAAAATTGATAAATCAGCCCGATTTGCCGCCGGCGAAAAATCGCGAGCGCGGTTTCGTCCAATTTGCTGATGTCCGTGCCGCCGATTTGCACGCTGCCGGAGGTCGGCGTGTCCACACCGCCTAAAATATGCAGTAAGGTGGATTTGCCCGAACCTGACGGGCCGACAATCGCCACAAACTGCCCTTGCGGAATGCTGAACGATACATTATCGAGCGCGCGGACCTCTGTGTCACCTTTGCCGTAGATTTTGGTTAAGTTTTCGACTTTTACAATTTCCATAGTGTTTTTTCTCCTTTCGATGCCCTAACAATATCAAACCAATCTTACAGCTCGGTGAAAATCCGATAACAGTTTTGTCACACAATGGTTTTATAAAATTTGATGCAAAATTCCGTACCGACGCCCTCGCGGCTTTCCACCTCGATTTCACCGTGTTCGCGGCCGAAAATCGTTTTGGAAAGCGCAAGCCCTATTCCTACACTGTCCGACGAAGCATTTTTGCCGTGATAGAACCGCTCGAAAATGTGCGGCAGTTCGTCTTTCGGAATCCCGCAGCCGTCGTCGGTGATGCGCAAAACGTCATAAATCGTCGTTTGCTCGGTGGAAAGCGTCAGAACGCCGCCGTCCTCCATGTGCTCGAGACAATTTTTCAAAATATTGCCGACAGCCTCCGCACTCCAGTTTTCGTCCCCCGTAAAAACAAAATCTTTTACGCCGCCTTGTAAAATTCTGATATTGCGAAGCTCCGCTGTAATCAAAAACGGAGCAAGTGCCTTTTCGAGCACCGACGCAATGTGCACCGGTTCTTCTCGGAATTCCGCCGTACCCGCGTCAAGTTTTGAGATTTTTAAAAGCGTAATAATCAGCCAGTTCATTTTTTCGGTCTGGCTTTCAATCACGCTCGTGAACTTTTCCCGATTTTCGGGGTCGGTTTCGGTTTTCAATAAATCGCACATCATCGTAATGGAGGTCAGCGGGGTTTTTAATTGGTGCGAAATATCGGCAAGCGACTCCGACAAATAGGTTTTATCTTTCCGAAGCGCGTCATTCTGCGAATTTAGAAGCAGCATGATTTTATACAGGTTATTTTTAAGAATGGAAAGCTCGCCCTCGGCGTTGTCGGGCACGTCCAGCCGAAACACCCCGGCGCACACGTCCGAAAGATAGTTGTTTAAGCGCTCAATGTCCCGGTAGCGCCGGCGGGTGTAGGCAATATAAATGCCGACGGAAATCCCACCCGCTAAAAGACAAAGCCCCGCCGCCGGGAGACTAAAAAAGGCACAAAGCGCGGCAAACACAAGTGTAACGCCGCACACGAGCAAAACGGAATTTTTAAAATCCTTGTTAATCATTTTCTATCACATACCCCATGCCGCGGACCGTCCGAATAATCGACGGGTTTTCCGGCTCGTCCTCGATTTTGTCGCGCAGGCGTTTAATATAGACGGTCAGCGTGTTGTCGTTGACAAAGTCGCCCGCCACGTCCCAAATATTTTCCAAAAGCGCGGTGCGGGAAAGAATATGCCCGCGGTTGTTTAAAAGAATCAGCAAAAGCCGGTATTCCATAGCGGTCAAAATAATTTCCTTGCCGTCTTTAAACACTTTGGCTTCGCCGGTGCGGATTTCCAAGTTTTTAATCCGCACACACCCGTCCGGGTTGTCGATTTTGCAGCGCCGCAAAACGCTTTTCATGCGCGCGAGCAGTTCTTTGATGCGAAACGGTTTGGAAATATAGTCGTCCGCGCCCAGTTCCAGCCCCATAACCACGTTGACCTCGTCGTCATAGGCGGTCAAGAATAAAACCGGCGCGTCGGTCTTTTGCCGAATCGCCTTGCAAACGTCATAGCCGCTGCCGTCCGGCAAGGTCAAATCCAAAATATATAAGGAAAACGCCTTTTCTTCGACCAACTTCAAAGCCTCCGAGACCGTCTTGGTCAGGGTTGTTTTATATCCTTCGTTTTCCAGCGCATAAGAAAGCCCCATGCCGATCGCCGCGTCGTCCTCTAAAAGAAAAACTTCCATGTGCGCACCTCCTTTATAATGGTATTGTACCACAGGGCGAAGCGTCCTTCCATTACAAAACTGTAATAAATAAAAAAGCCCCCGCCCGCCGAAACCGACGGACAGGGGAGAAAACAAAAAGGGAGATTTTAACGATAGTCTTTTCGTTCGTTTAAGAACTTCTTTTCTTCGGGTAATAAATCCAAACCGATCGTGCCGCCCGGATTCATCAGATAATCAGGGTCAAAGTATTCTTTGAGCACTTTGAACACGCCGTATTCCTTTTCACCGATATAGCCTTCCAGCCACGGGGCAAACATTTTGCCGATGCCGTGGTGGTGCGAAATCGCCGCGCCGGATTTCTGAATGGCGTCCAAAATCGTGGTGTGATAGCGTTTGAATTCCGCCGCATCGTTCATTTTGGTGATGAAAATGAAATAGAGGTTTGCGCCCTGCGGGTAGCAGTGGGACATGTGCGTGGTAACCACGGTGTTCGGCAGCGCGTGGCAGACCTTGCGCACGTCGCGGTGCACCTGCGCCATATTCGACCAGTTGACCGTGCACTCGAGCGTGTCAGTGATGACGCTGAAATCCATCAGCGTGTCGCGCAGATACGGGTCGTTGAAGCGTCCTTTTTCCCAGCTCTTGGTGACGTAGCCGGTCATCGGCATCGCGCCGTATTTGCGGGCGATTCTTGCAATGTTTTTCGCGACATTTTTGGAAAAGCCTTTTTCACCGTCGGTAAAGCCTAAGAACATGCAGCGCTCGTTGTCTTTGTAGCCGAATTTGTCCAAAATCGGTTCGAGCGGCGTTTCGTCAACGTTGTAAAGTTTTAACATCAGGTGGGTTTCTTCCGGGTCGGAAAGCCGGAACACCGAGGAATAGCCGCATTCACACTGCATCATTTCCCGCGCGGCGTCCATGGCGATTTCCCAGTTTTTGAACATATAGGAAAAGCGCTTGCGGTTTTCGGGCATCCAGCGGAACACGCGCAGGGTGACTTCCGTGAGTACGCCGAACGTGCCTTCGGAGCCCATCATGATTTGGTTTAAGTTCGGACCGGTCGCTTCGCGCGGATAATGGCTTGTGACAATGCGCCCAATCGGCGTCGCGTATTTCTGCGAAAGCACAATGTCGGTAATCGTGCCGTAATAGGTGCTGTTTTGCCCCGCGCCACGCGTGACCGTCCAACCGCCGACGCTGCTGTATTCAAACGACTGCGGGAAATGACCGCAGGTGTAGGCGCGCTTCGCCCCGAACAGGGAAGGCGCGTTTTGGAGCGTTTCTTCAAGCTTCGGCCCGGAAATACCTGCCTGCACGGTAATCGTCTGGTCGGTTTCGTTGAAGCTGATGACTTTATTGAAGCGTTTGCGCATGTCGAGCGTCATACCGCCCTTGACCGCTTCCATGCCGCGGGTGACCGAACTGCCGCCGCCGTAGACATACAGCGGGATTTTGTTTTTAACTGCATAGGCGACGAGTTGTTCCACCTGTTCGGTTGTGTCGGGGTAAACGACCACGTCCGGCAGGTTTTCAATCTGTTTGTGGCGAAGCCGCAAAAGGTCATAGCCCGTGCAGCCGTAAGCAACGGCCAAACGCGGGTAATCTTCGGTCGTGACAAAATCGTCGCCGACAATTTTTTTGAGCGCTTCGACGTGTTTTGGGTCGATTTTAGAAGGGTAGTCGGAAAGGTCCACCTTGTCAAAGCCGATGTCGTCTGTGTAATCCTTAAAATCGTCGTCGGTCATTTTAAAGGTTTCTTTCATCAGCTTATAAAGCGACTCTTTGGGGTATTTGAAAAACTCCGGGTCGCCCCAGCGGAAAATCGAACGGTAACTGCCTTCGGGCGCGGGGGTTAATACCCATTTCGGTTCAAAGCCTTTATACGGTTTGTTGCTCATTCAATATCTCTCCTTTTTGTGATTTTGATAATTCTTCGATAAATCGGCTCCAACCTGCCGAAAATCTTTCTGTAAGCGCCGTGATATAAGTCCATATAGGTTTCGTGCTCTTTTTCCCGCGGAGAAAATACATCGGTTTCGTGCACCATATGTTTTATCGCTTCGTCATAGCTTTCAAAAATGCCTTTTGCCACAAACGCCACCATCGACGCGCCGATGGAGCACGCCTCGTGCGTCTGAATCCGCTTAACCGGAAGCCCGAACACATCGGCGGTGATTTGACAGACCACATCGCTTCGCGCGCCGCCGCCCGCAACAAACACCTCGTCGATTTGAAGCCCCGAGCGTTTTTCCATAACCCGCATGGAGTGGAACAGCTCAAAGGTGATGCCCTCAATAATCGCACGATATAAATGGAAGTGGGTGTGATAGTCGGCGAAACCGATTACCGCGCCGCGCGAGGTCGGGTTGATAATCCCGGGCGTCCAGTAGGGCTGTAATAACAATCCCTCACAGCCCGGCGGGAGCTTTTCTATGTATTTGTCTAAAAGCTGTTCGGGTGCGCAGTGCTCTTTTTCGGCGTCTATGCGCTCCTGCGTGCCGAATTCCCGCACAAACCAGGAAAGCAGCCAGAAACCGCGGTAAATCTCAATTTCCGGGTTGAACATGTCGTTTAAAACCGCGGGGTAGGCGGGCATGTGCTTTTGCGGCTCGAAATATTTTTTGACCGCCATTTGAATGGTTGCCGTCGTGCCGAACGAAAGCGCGGCTTTGTTTGACTGCACCACGGAAAGCCCCAGCGTTTCACAGCCTTTGTCGGAACCCGTGGCGAAAAGCGGCAGCCCCTCCGGTACGCCGGAACGCTCGGAAAACGCCTTGGTGATATGCCCGATAACTTCCCCGGATTTCACAAGCCGGCAAAGCTTTTCATTCGGCACATCGCAAATGCATTTCGTCAGGCTGCGGTTTGTTTTCCAAACGCGGTGTTTGTAGTCAAACGGAATGTGCCCGACCATGTTCGCTTCCGAGTCCGCCAAAACGCCGGTCAGCTTGTAGTTGAGATAGGTGGGCAGCATCACGAACTTGGCGGTTTTTTTCCAAAGGTCCGGCTGATTTTGCTGAATCCAGTTGGAGGCGGTCGCCCGATATAAAATCTTTGTGGTGTCTTCCACCCCGGCAATTTTAAAGATCCATTTTTTATAGAAGGGGAATGGGTCGTTAAACTCCGCCTGCCGTTTGTCGAGCCAAAGGATAATGTCGCGAAGCGGCTGGTTGTTCTCGTCCAAACAAAGCACCGTGTCGCGAATGACCGTTACGGTGACGCCGATAATGTCCGAGAGCACTTCTTTATTTCGCGAGCAAACCGTCTTGCCGGCTTCGCAAATGCGGTCATAATAAAAATCCGGCCGCTGTTCCGCCCAACCGGGCTTGCGCGAATAATAAGGCTCGTCATATTTGAGTTGGCAAATGTCCTGAAAACTGCCGTCCGGCTTTACCAAAAGACAGCGCGCGCTTTGTGTGCCGATGTCAAAAGTCAGCACAAGTGGCGTTCCCATAAGCAATTCCCCCTCTACGCTTTTGCTTCGCGAAGCAGGTCGCTTGTCGCAATAATGTCTGCGCCAAGCCCCAGTACATTCTCAATAATCACATCGCCGCGCCCCACGCGGGTGTCGACTTTTACTTTGTTGATTTCACGCATTACATCAAAAATGCGGTTTTTCGGAATTTCCGCAGAGACCCGAACGGGGAGCACCGGCGCATCTTTAAAAGTCGTGCGCACCGTGGTGCAAATGGTGCGCGTGGGGTTCGTAAGTTCCGACTTCGCAAACTGTTCGCCGCGTTTGCAGCTGTTTCCCGAAACCTTGATTTCTTCGCCGTCTTTTTCCACCTGCATGGTGCATCCGCGCGGGCAGACAATACAAACCAGTTTACGCATTTCCCGTCACCTCGATGTCCAGTTCCGCTTTGGAATTTTCCGTTATCGGATATTTTGAAAAATCAATGACCAGTTTTTCCATTTCCGGCGGGCGCAGGAACGGGTATTTCTTGGAAAGCACCGTTTCCCCGTCGATTTTCAAGTGCAAAGTGCATTTGTCTAAAATCTCACGGCTTCGGAAATAGACCGTGGTTTTCGAGTTGTCCTCATTTAAGTTGAGCCTTTGCGGCACGGCGTAAAGCAACGCGCCGGAACTTTCCAACGGCACCGTTTTTCGTGTGCTTTCTTTATAATGCGCGGCGTTTTCGCCGGCAAGCTCGCCGCTTTCCGAAACATAATCGACCAAATCGTTGACGTGCAGCGCGTTCCCGCAAGAGAAAATCCCGTCCACAGTAGTCATCAGCTGTCCGTCACAGACAGGGCCTTTGGTTTTGGGGTCAAGTTTTACGCCGAGCGATTCGGCAAGCTCGTTTTCGGGGATTAGCCCCACCGAAAGAATCAGCGCGTCACATTCCACAATCTGCTCTGTTCCTGCAAGCGGGCGCATTTTGTCGTCCACTTCGGCAATTTCCACCGCCGTTAAGCGGTCCACGCCGAACACCCGTGTGACCGTGTGGGAAAGGTAAAGCGGAATGTTGTAATCGTGCAAACACTGGTGAATGTTGCGCGTAAGGCCCGAGGGGGTGGGCTTCGCTTCATAAACCCCGACCACCTCGGCGCCCTCTAAAGTCAGGCGGCGCGCCATGATAAGCCCGATGTCGCCGCTGCCGAGAATGACGCATTTTTTGGTCGGCAGCTCGCCGAGCAAATTGGTAAAATGCTGCGCCGTGCCCGCGGTAAATACGCCGGAAGGGCGTGTGCCGTGAATAGACACTTGCTTTGCGGTGCGTTCGCGGCAGCCGGTCGCAAGCACAAGCGCACGCGCCAAAACCGTCTCCACGCCGTCACGGTTGACTAAAGACACATGAAAGCCGTCCGGCTTTTTCTCGATTCGGGTCACAAAGGTAAGCGTCAGCGCGTCGATGCCGGCTTTGTGAAATTCATCAATAAACCGTTCGGCATATTCCGGCCCCGAAAGCTTTTCCTGAAACCGAACAAGCCCGAACCCGTCGTGAATACATTGCTTTAAAATGCCGCCGAGCCTTGCTTCGCGTTCTACAAGAAGCGTTTTTGCGCCGTTTTTGTGTGCGGAGATCGCCGCGGCAAGTCCCGCCGGACCGCCGCCGATAACAACTACATCATATCGAAGCATCTTTGCGTCTCCTTTCGGTTATTTGGTTCTGCCGAACGTAATCATGGAATCTTCGGCGGATTTTTTCACTTCATTTAACGGAACGCCCAAAAAGTCGGCGATAATTTGCGTTACCAGCGGCGAACAGAACCCGCCCTGGCAGCGACCCATGCCGGGACGCACGCGCTTTTTCACGCCGTCCACCGTGGGCACACAAATGGGGGAGCGCAGTGCGTCTAAAATTTCGCCTTTGCTCACTTCCTCACAGCGGCAGACAATTACGCCGTAATCCGGGTTTTCCCGGATTTTCGCGGCGCGCTGTTCGTCCGTCATTTCCCGAAGCACCGGCACGCCGTGACGAATGGGGGAGAAGTCCTTGTTTTCTTCCACCGGTTTTTCTTCGGAAAGCGCCTTTACCGCCATGTCGGCAATGTCCAACGCCACCGCCGGCGCGGTTGTCAGTCCCGGCGACTGAATGCCGGCGCAGTGAATCAGGTTTTTGGTTTTGCGACCCGGCTCAATGATGAAATCCTCTTCAAAGGTCGGGGCGCGCACGCCGGTGAAATAGGTGATGATGTCGCGCTCGGAAAGCTTCGGCATCGTCTTTTTCTGTTTCTTAAATACATTTTTAATGCTTTCACGATGCGTTTCGGTGTTTTCCTTTTCATAGGTCTCAATCGCGTCAGGACCTACCAACAAATTATCATGCACCGTGTGCAAAATTCCGCCGCCTTTCGAGTGCGCCTTGTTGGCGGTCAGTTCTTTAATCGAAGCAATGGAGTGCATAAACGCACCCGCTTTTTTGTCGAGAATCGAATTCGTCCCGCGGCGCGGGTGAATCGAGAAAAACCGGTCGCCCGCCATTTCGGCAACGTCTTCTGAGAACACACCCGCCGCGTTGACAACAAGCCGCGGATAAAGCGTGCCGCGGTTGGTTTCGACGCTTTGAATTTTACCGTCTGCTACTTCCATAGAAACCACCGCCGTGTTGAGCGCAACTTCGGCGCCGTTCTGCACTGCGTTCTCCGCGTAGGCAATCGTCAGCCCATAAGGGCAGACACATCCCGAAGAGGGGTTGGAAATCGCAAATTTAAAATCCTTTGCAAAGTTTGGCTCGCGGCGTTTTAGCTCCGCGCCGGAAATCAGCTTCGTGTCCGAAATCCCGTCATGCTTTTTACGATAAAGGCAGTAAAGCGCGACCAAGGGCTTTGCCCATCCTTTGGTAAAGCAGACATATTGCCCGACGCGCTTGAAAGGTACGTCCAGTTCTTTACAGACCTGCTCATACATTTCATTGCCTTTTCTTATGTAATAATGTTTTTTCGAGCCTTTGGAAAGGTCAATCCCGGGATGGACTTCGCCGTCGTTGCGCCCCGAAGCCTGCAGCGCGAGGTCGGCTTCCTTTTCGACCAAAAGCACGTCTAATTTATAACGGGTGAGTTCCCGCGCAATGGTTACGCCGGAAATGCCGCCGCCGATAATCAATACGTCGGGCGTTCTGCCGTCCAGCGCTTTGTCGCGAAGTTTCGGCATGCGCATCGGCTGTTCCTTAACTTCGTCACACGTAAGGTCGTTGACCACGTGTACCGTGCTGTATTTTTCCGCCGCCGTCTGACAGGCAACCACGACTTCCTGCCACGTTTTTACGCGCCCGGAAAGCACAATGCAGCCGTCCGCAAGCTCGGCGCGCACCGCGCCGCCGAAACGGGCAGACAGTTTTTTGTTCGTCTTATTAAGATTCACGCGGCATCCTTCCTTTCGCCACAAAGTCGGCTGATTGACCGACTCTTTCTAATGGAAATCATACTATATTCCGTTTTGTTTGTCAATACGATATAAAAATTTGAAAACAATAAAAAATTTTTTATAAAAATTATGCACTTTCCTGAAAAAATAGTAGACATTCGACGGGTGAAATGCTAATATATTGGCAAATTCTTCGCAAAAAAGGGGAAGCTTATGGCAGCGCCGAGAAAAGAAAATATAAAAGACATTGTGTTAAACGCGACCACTGCGCTTTTGGAAAACCATTCTTTTGCCGAAATTTCGCTTGCGGAAATTGCGAAAGCGGCGGGGATTTCCAAAGGCACACTTTATTATCACTACAAAACCAAAAGTGAAATTTTCTTCGACCTTGCCGACCGCTATCTTTGCACACAGTGGGATGACTTTATCCGCTGGACCGAAAACAAGGAAAAAGACACCTCGATTCAGCGGCTCGTGAAATATGTTATCGAGCGCAACACCGTTTTCGCGGGGCTTCGGCTTCACCTCTTCTGCGAAGCGCAAATCGGCGACGAAGCGCTGCGGGAAAAGCTTGTCAAGCGCTACGATGACTTTCAAAAACTAATCAGCGAAAAGATTGCCGAACGAACCGACCTGCCGGCGGATTTCCTCACATGGCTTATCCTGCTTGCTTCCGACGGAATTGTCGTTCAGGAAGTTTTGCGCAACGAAAAGTTTGACAAAGACGCGTTTATCACAGCGTCCGCCGGGTATTTAAAGCAGTTTAACCGCTCGTTTACAAACGACAATCCGAAAGATGCGCACGCTTGAATTTATGCACTCGCGCATTTCCTTTTTGAAAGAAAATATATGCAAAAAATAAAAACCGCTTAGTAAAAGCTAAGCGGTTTTTTGCTCTATAACAAATGCGCAGAAAAATGCAAGGGGGTTATTTGTAGATTTTCCGTTCGAATTTTTGTGGAACATCACGATTTTTGAATTTTCTGCGCTAATTTGTCTAAAAAAAGCTTTTTTCAGTTGAAGAAATTCGTGTGTTGTGTTAAACTTGATATATTATATAAAAATACGGGAGGCAGACTTATGAGTCTTGTGGAGAAAGCAAAAGCCGGTTTGTCCAAAGTCCGGACTTACTGGAAAACACCGCCGCTCGGGCGGTATATGCCGTTTCGTGAAATTGCGGCATATGCCGGCGGCGGCATCGGCGCGTACTTTGTTATTACACTTGGTACCGCCTGCATTTTGGGAACCGGTAACACGCTGATTTCCAGCACGCTCGGCGTCGACGCAACCGATATGTATATCATGTACGTCATCGCCGTTCTCGTCAACATACCGCTTACCGGCATTCGCGCCAACATCATCGACAACACGCGAAACAAAGCCGGTAAATACCGCCCCTATATTGTCAGCATGGCAATCCCGACCGCGATCATATGTACCCTAATGGTCTGGTTCCCATATGACAAGCTCGGCGCGCTCGTCGGCGAGGGGATGTGGTTCGGTGAAACCCGGGCTTATGTTGCAAAATGTGCGCTAATCTTGATTTTTGACCTGATTTTGCACTTCTTCTATTATTTCTTCTATGACGGCTATGAAAACCTCATTCATGTGCTTTCTCCCAACACGCAAGAGCGCGCGGACGCATCTGCCGTCAAAAGCATTGTGTATTCGTTGGCGCCCTCGATTGTCAGCCTTTTAACCCCGATTATTGCGCAAAACATTTTCCAGACCAACACAACCGATGTTCGTGTTTACAGATTCCTCTATCCGATTCTCGGCGTGGTCGGCATTTTGCTTTGCATTGTTGTTTACAAATACACCGAAGAAAAAATCGTCCAGGCGCGCACCCACGTTATTCAGATTAAATTCTCCGACGCGCTTCGGGAAGTGGCGAAAAACAAATATTTCTGGATTATCTCGCTTGCCTCGTGGATCGGCTTCTTAGAGTCCGCATACGCCAACATTTTGTTCTGGCTTTACAACTACGGCGGCGCGTGCAGCGGTAATGTTTACAGTATTATTATTACCGTTTACGGCAACGCTTCTTTGTGGGGCATGCTGCTCGCACCGTTCTGTATCCGCCGCTGGGGCAAAAAGGCGGTTTTGGTCGCCACCAACATTTTCAACATACTTTTTATTTTGATGATGCTGCCGATTACGACCGAAATCAGCGGCGCGACCATTTGGCTTGTTATGGGCTGCCTTTACCTCAACGCCTTTATGGGCGCGTTCATGCACATTTTGAACCCGGCGATTCAGGCGGATATCCGTGACTATCAGCAATACAGAACCGGCGAGCGCATCGACGGTATGTTCTCTGCGGTTTCCACCATCGGTTCGGTCATTGCGCTTGTCACTTCCTCGGTGCTGCCGGTTATTTACGAGCGCGGCGGTATCAACAAGGAAACGGCGGCGGTTGTCACCTCGAACCCCGCGGTTTTGAATCGGATGCTCGGCGACGGCAAAACCGTCGGTCAGATTTTGAGCGAACAGCTTGCCAACGGGCAGGATAACTACTCTAACGCCTATTCCGCCCTTTACGACCCGGATATCTTGCTTCACTTGCTGCAAGTGCTGATTGTCGTTTCGGCGGTCGGCGCACTGTTAAACGTTTTGCCGTTCCTTTGGTATGATTTCAATGAGCGCAAACAGAAGTCTGTTGTCCGCGTTTTGAAAGTCCGCGCGCTGTTTGAAGATTACGGCAACGGCGTTCTCGATAACGGCCGGTTGGTCGAAGCGATTGACATTATCCGTCAGGCGAAAACCATGGCTGTTATGCCGAAAAAAGAACTCAGCAAAGACATTTATAAAAAGGCACAGGGCAAAGCCGCCAAAAAAGCGGCGAAAAAAGAATATTACGACACGCGCGACTATAACGACGAAGTCGAAATTGCGAAGTTTGTCTGCGATGAACTCGATAAATTCTCCACGCCGCTGTTCCAGTATAAATTGAGCGTCTACCGCAAAGTTTACGCCGCAGGCTTGCAGGGCGTTTACAATGCCGATATGAACGCGATTAAACAGAAACTTGCCGACGCAAGAGCTCTGCCGCGTACCACGAAAGCGGAAAAAGAACTGCGCAGCTTCGCGATTGAAGAAGCCAGAATCGAAAAACGGTCCCGCAAGACGATTGACAAATATTTTAAAGACCCTGCCGAATTTGTCCAGCCGGATTTTGCGGTGCTTGAAGGCTTCTATGAAAAAGAAGACAACTGCGACGAACAGCTTAAAGCGATGTATGCAGAACTTCGCATTGCCAAGAAAGCGAATGACCGCGCTCGCGTCGAAACGCTGAAAGAGAATATCAAAGAAACTTCAGCCGTTCGCAAAGCGGCGCGCGCAGACAGCAAAGCCGAAATGGAAAAACACGCCTATTTCAGCCGCGCTGCAAAGCCTTATCTCGATGCGGAAAAGCTGATTAAACAGGAAGAAAATTATCAGCACTTAGACGAAATTACCGCCATGTATGACGAAGCGAAAGCCAGCTATGAACAAGAGCTTGCCGAAGCCGAAGAACAAAGAAAACGTTTGGAAGCGGAAGAAAAGGCCTATGCCGAAAAGCTGAAAGCGGAAAAAGCGGCGAAGAAGCAAAAGAAAAAATAAACTGTAAAAAGAACGCGCGGGCGCTTTAATTAGCGCCCGCGTACTTTTATACCCTTTGAACCCTTGAAAAAATTACCATTTTGTGCTATAATCCAATTTCTAAGGGAGAATCGCATCAAATTTTGGCAGAAATGAGGGACAAACTTGGAAAATGCGTGTCAGATAAAACTGAATCCGGTCAAGTTTACCGATTTTCGGCTGTGCTATTGCGGCTATGAGGAGTGTGAACCCGGCCACAGTTTCGGCCCGGCGGTCAAAAGCCATTATGTGCTGCACTATGTGTTAAGCGGTAAAGGTGTTTTCCGGTTGAACAACCAGTTATATACCGTTTCCAAAGGCGAAGCGTTTTTAATTCCGCCCGATGTGCGTGCCTTTTACGCCGCCGACAACGACGACCCGTGGGTTTACCTTTGGGTGGGGTTTGACGGCGACAGCGCCGAAGCGTATTTGAAAGAAATGAAGCTGCTCGGTGCGAAAAAGCCGGTTTTCACTTTGACCAAAGGGATTGAATTAAAGCAAATCGTCATGGAAATGCTCAAGCACAACACCGCGGGGATTGAAAACGAATTTGCCCTCCAGGGGCTTTTGTGCAAGTTCTTTTCGATTGTCTGTTCGGAAGTGACCCGCCGCGGCAGAAAGGCCGAGGATGACAGCAAACAAAATTATTACATACGCAAGGCGATTGAGTATATTCGCGACAATTATTCCAACGGCGTTAACGTCTCCGATGTTTCGGAATATGTCGGCTTAAACCGCAGCTACCTGTTTACGCTGTTTCAGGACCATCTCGGGATTTCCCCGCAGAAATATTTGAGCAACTTCCGTCTCGAGCGCGCCTGTGAACTTTTGAAAGCGACGAATTACTCGATTGAAGATATTTCCTATTCCTGCGGCTACCGTGACCCCTTGGTGTTTTCCAAGGCGTTTAAAAAGCTGTATGGCGTTTCCCCGCTGAAATATCGTAAAGAGTGCTAAACACATTATAGCAATAAAAAATCAGACCCCCGTTCCGAAAGAACGGGGGTCTTGTGTTTTTTCTTTATTTTAAAAGCGCCGCCATGTCCTTCGGCATCGGCGCGGTGATTTCCAAACCTTCGCCGGTTACGGGGTGGGTGAAACGGACTTTTTCGCAGTGGAGCGCCTGGTGCGAAAGCCGCGTGTCCGTGCTGCCGTACATTGTGTCGCCGACCAGCGGTGCGCCGAGATAAGCGAAATGCACGCGAATTTGGTGTGTGCGTCCGGTTTCGGGTCGAACGCGCAACAGCGTGACCGCGCCGTCCGTTTTCAGTGCCTCCCAGTTGGTCACGGCATGCTCGCCGCCTTCTCCGACCGCGCGCAGTGTCTTTCCGGGGTCCGGGCGAATAATCGGCGCGTCGATAACACCGCTGCCCGAAAACACACCGCTCGCCACGGCCAAATATTCTTTGTGAATTTGCCCGGCAAGCCGCGCGGCGCAGTATTTGTTGCGCGCACAAATCACCACGCCCGAAGTGCCTTTGTCGAGCCGCCCGACCGCGCGAAACACCGCGGGACAGCCTTTTTCGGTGAGATAATAGGCGAGCGCGTTCGAAAGCGCATCGCCCTGGTGGTTATGCGTTTCGTGCATGGCAAGACCGGCAGGTTTGTTAATTAAAATCAAGTCGTCGTCTTCAAATAAAATATCCAACGGCATTTTGACCGGCGCCGAAACCGAAATGCTGTCGTCGTCCGGAATGAGCAGTGCCAGCCGGTCGCCGGCGTGCAGCAAATCTATGGTGCGGATGTGCGCGCCGTTTACGGTAATGCCCGCTTTGTCGCGTTTTAAAACGCAAAGCATACGGTAAGAGACCTTCGCTTCGTTTTTCAAAAATTCCTTGACCTTTTTGCCCTCGTAACTTTCGGGAATTTGAAATTCCAGTCTGCGCGCCATCTCGTCACCTCGTTTCTTTTTGTAATCTCTTGCATTATAGCACGATTTTGTGTAAAATAATATCAGAAATTTTAAAGGGGGAAAGACGATGCAGCTTTTGCTTTTGATTATACATGACCCGAAACAAATGGAAACAATTTTGGTGCGTATGATGGAAGCGGGGATTCGCGGCGGTTCGCTTGTCGAGTGCGAAGGCGTTTTACAGGCGATCGGCGCAAGCCGCGGGGAAAAGCCACCGGTGTTCAGCTCTCTTCGTCAATATTTAAACCCCGACAGCGAGCGGAAAAATAAAATGCTGCTGTCCGCCATGTCCGCCGAAGAAATCGGGAAAGCCCACGAAATCGTCGAAGAGGTCACCGGCGGGCTCGACAAAGCCAATACCGGTATTTTCTTAAGTTTGCCGATTGGGTTTTCCGACGGCGTGCGGTAACCTGCAAAATTCATAAAAACCAATCGTTCAGAAACTCGTGTTTGTCAAAAACGCGGGTTTCTTTTTGTGAAGAAAAAGCGTATAATACCGTCGGAAATGAAAAAGGGAAGATGAAACTATGGAAGCCTATACAATTTTTAAAAGTCTTTGTATCATTATCGTCGCGGCAAAGCTGTTCGGGATTGTCGCGCGAAAAATCAAAGTGCCGCAGGTCGTCGGTGAAATCATTGCCGGTCTTGTAATCGGTCCGAGCGTTTTGGGGCTTGTGGACCAAAGCGATTTTTTATCGCAGGTCGCCGAAATCGGCGTCGTGCTTTTGATGTTTACCGCGGGTCTCGGCACAAACCTTCACGATTTGATGCGCACCGGCCTTAAGGCATTCGCCATAGCCTGTGCCGGCGTGTTGGTTCCGCTTGTGGGCGGCACGATTTTGTATATGGCAATTTACGGCTTTTCGCCGTGGGGTTCGCCCGATTTTTACCGTGCGGTGTTTATCGGCGTGATTATGACCGCCACCTCCGTGAGCATCACCGTCCAGGCGCTGAAAGAACTCGGCAAGCTTTCCACCGAAGTGGGCACAACCATTTTGAGCGCCGCGATTATCGACGATGTGCTTGGGATTATTGTCCTGACCTTTGTCATCGGCATGGCGGGCGGCGAGGTGCAGCCGGTTTCCGTGCTTTTAAAAACCGTCCTCTTTTTCGTGTTTGCCTTTGTGGTCGGCTTTATTATTTACAAGGTGTTCCGCTGGGGCGACAAGCGTTGGCCGCACACCCGCCGCATTCCGATTATGGGCCTTGCCCTGTGTCTTGGAATGGCATATGTTGCGGAACGCTATTTCGGCATTGCCGACATCACCGGCGCTTATGTCGCGGGCATCATTTTGTGCAGCATCCACGACTCCAATTACATCGCCGAAAAAATGGACATCGAATCCTATATGCTGTTCGGTCCGGTATTTTTCGCAAGTATCGGCTTAAAAACCACGCTCGATACGGTTTCCGGCGAATTGATTTTGTTCGCAGTCGGCTTTATTATAGTCGCGCTTGTTTGCAAGATAATCGGGTGTTCTTTCATGGCGAAACTTTGCCGCTTTAACTGGGGCGATTCACTTAAAATCGGTGTCGGCATGATGACACGCGGCGAAGTCGCGCTGATTGTCGCGCAAAAAGGGCTGTCGAGCGGCATTATCTCTTCCGCCTATTTCACCCCGGTCATTTTGCTGATTTTGATTTCATCGATTGTAACACCCATTTTCTTAAAATTACTGTTCACGCGCGGGGAAAAACAAGACACCCCGAAAACAGCCAAAGCGCAATAAAAAATAAAAAGCAGCAGGAAAGTTTCCACGCTGCTTTTTATTTGTGTTTCCCGCGCCGCACGCGATTTTTGCTTGTCTAAATTGCCGTTTTTAAAGCCATAGCAGTCGAAAGGATTGCTATGGCTTACTTTTTTCGCCTTTTTGAACATTTTTATGGTCATATACAACAGTTGTCGTAAAAAGTCGGAAAGATTTTTGTGATTTTTCACAGAATTTTACACTTTTTTTTTCAATCCAAAGTCATTGAAAAACAGGTTTGAAAGTGCTATAAATATAGAATATATTTATAGGGAAAGGTGTGTTTTCTGGAATTTATGGCACTGGTCACAATGAAAGAACTGCTGGACCGGGCAGAGGAGCAGGGGGTTGCCGTCGGCGCGTTCTCCGTCGGCAATATGGAAATGGTTATGGGCGCGGTAAAAGCGGCCGAAGAACTGGAAACGCCGATTATTTTGCAAATTGCTGAGGTGCGCTTGCCGCATTCTCCGCTGGAACTGATGGGGCCGATGATGCTTGCCGCCGCCGAAAACGCAGCGGTAGACATCGCGGTGCATTTGGACCACGGGCTTCACCCCGAAACCGTTGCAAAGGCTTTAGACATCGGCTTTACGTCCGTTATGTTTGACGGCTCACAGCTGCCGCTTGAAAAAAATATAGAAATCGTCAAAAATATTGTCCATCTCGCAAGCGACTACGACGCCACAGTCGAAGCGGAGCTCGGCGTGGTCGGCGGTAACGAGGGCGAGGGGAAAGCGCACGAGGTTTTGTGCACGAACCCTGCCGACGCCGTTCGGTTCTGTGACGAAACCGGTATTGACGCGCTCGCCGTCGCCATAGGCAATGCCCACGGCAATTATCCGGTCTTGCCGTCACTTCGGTTTGACGTGCTCGAAGAAATTCACAAAGCGGTCCGCGTGCCGCTCGTGCTGCACGGGGGAACGGGCATCACCGCCGAAATGTTCAGGCAGTGTATTTCTTTGGGCGTTCGCAAAATCAACATCGCCACCGCCTCGTTTGACAGCCTCGCGCAATACGCAAAAGCATATTGCGATAATAAACCGGAAAAGCCCAACTATTTTGAACTTTCCGCCTGTGAAGTCGAAGGCGTCTATCAAAACGTTAAAAAACACATTGAAATATTTAATATGAAGTGAGGGAGCGCCATATGCAGTACATACAATTTGACCAAAGCAAACCTTATGATTTAATTTTGCTCGGCCGCGTGGCGGTCGATTTTAACCCGGTCGATTATTATTGCCCGTTAAACGAAAGCACAACCTTTAAACGCTATCTCGGCGGTTCGCCCGCCAATATCGCGGTGGGTCTTGCAAGGCTCGGCAAGAAAATCGGCTTTTTTGCGCGTGTGTCTGACGACCAGCTCGGCACCTTTGTCACCGACTTTTTTGAGAATGAGGGGATTGACACTTCCCACATCAAGCGCTGCACAAACGGTGAAAAAATCGGTCTGACCTTTACCGAAATCAAATCCGAAACCGAAAGCTCTATTTTAATGTACCGCAACGAAGCGGCCGATTTGAAACTCGATGTCGCCGACATTGACGAAGACTATTTGAAACAGGCGAAAGCACTTTTGATTTCCGGCACGGCGCTTGCCGAAAGCCCGTCGCGCGAAGCGGCGCTTAAAGCGGTGGCGCTTGCCAAACGCAATAACGTGCCGATTATTTTCGACATTGACTACCGCGCCTACAACTGGAAAAACAAAGACGAAATCGCGATTTATTATTCCGCGGTCGCAAAAGAAGCGGACGTCATTTTAGGCTCGCGCGAGGAATATGACCTTACGCAAAGCTTAATAAAACCCGGCATGACCGACGCCGAAACCGCCGCACTGTGGCACGGTTACAACGCGAAAATCGTCATCATCAAACACGGCAAGGACGGCTCCACCGCCTACACCAACGACGGCGAAAGCTATTCGATTAAGCCGTTCCCGGTGAAGCTCTTGAAATCTTTCGGCGGCGGCGACGGTTACGCTTCCGCGTTCCTCTATGGCCTGTTTGAGGGTTTCGATATGATGGACGCGCTCGAATTCGGTTCGGCTTCCGCGGCGATGCTGGTTGCGTCCCATGCCTGCTCGCAGGATATGCCCACCGTGGATGCGGTCAAGGAATTCATCCGAAAAGAAAAGGAAGAATACGGCGAAATGGTCGCGCGCGGCTGATTTTGCCTTTTTGCAACAGTATGTTTTTGGAGATGAAGCTTTATGTATGATAACCCGGCTTATAATGCAAAGAACGAAAAAATCCTTTGTGAAATGGGCGGCAAAAACGCCGAAATGCTGATGGACATTCGCGTCAAGCTTTTGTCCGCCGGCGAAAGCGTTACGATTTGCGACGCGGCGAACGAAACCGCCGTGATGCTCCTTGCGGGGGAAGTGAAATTCGCGTTCGACGGCAAAGAAGAAGCCGCAAAACGGCAAAGCCCGTTTGCCGAAAAGCCCTATTGCCTGCATTTTTCCAAAGGGTTGCAGGTGAAAGTGACTGCGCTCGAAGACAGCCGCATTTTAATTCAGCAAACCGATAATGATAACGACTTCGGCTTTGTTTGGTATACGCCTGCGGACTGTATGCTCCAGGAATTCGGCAAAGCGCAGTGGAACGGCACCGCCCACCGCCAGGTGCTCACGGTGTTTGACTATGAGTCCGCGCCCTATTCCAATATGGTGCTCGGCGAAGTGTTTCACAAGCCCGGCTGTTGGTCGAGCTACCCGCCGCATTATCACCCCCAGCCGGAACTCTACTATTATGAGTTCGACAAGCCCCAGGGCTTCGGCGTCGGTTTTAACGGCGACGAGTGCTATAAGGTCGAAAACGGCGGCTGCCTTTCAATTACCCCGATGAAAACCCACCAACAGGTCGCGGCGCCCGGCTATTCCATGTATTACGTCTGGATGATTCGCCATTTGGACGGCGACCCGTGGCGCAAGACCCGGATTGACGCGCCGGAACACAAGTGGCTTTTAGACGCCGAATAAGGAGGAACCCAAATGCCATATATGACCACCGCACAAGCCCTTGTGCGCTTTTTAGATAACCAGTATGTCTCTTTCGACGGCAAAGAAACCAAATTCGTGGAGGGCATCTTCACCATTTTCGGCCACGGTATCGTCTGCGGCCTCGGCGAAGCGCTCGACTCGAACCGCGGGGGACTGACGGTTTTCCAGGGCAAAAATGAACAGGGCATGGCGCACGCCGCTGCCGCCTTTGCAAAGCAGAATAACCGCCGCAAAATCATTGCCTGTTCCTCTTCTATCGGTCCGGGCGCTGCCAATATGATTACCGCGGCGGCAACCGCAACGGTCAACCAAATTCCGTTGCTTTTGTTCCCGGCGGATGCGTTTTCCACCCGCCAGCCCGACCCCGTGCTTCAGCAGTTTGAACAGGTGAACTCCCTTGCGACAACCACCAACGACGCTTACAAAGCCGTTTGCCGCTATTGGGACAGAATCGCCCGTCCCGAACAGTTGATGAGCGCCATGCTCAACGCGATGCGCGTGCTGACCGATACGTCGAGTACCGGCGCGGTCTGCATTTCCCTGCCGCAGGACGTTGAGGGCGAAAGCTATGACTTCCCCGAAGAATTTTTGAAAAAACGTGTCCATAAAATCACCCGTATCGCCCCGAGCGCAGAAGAGGTCTCGGACCTTGCCGAAATTTTAGCGGGCGCGAAAAAACCGCTGGTCATTTGCGGCGGCGGCGTGCGGTATTCGGAAGCGGGCGAAGTGCTCGAAAACTTCTGCCACACATTTAACATTCCGTTTGCCGAAACCCAAAGCGGCAAAACCGCCTGCCTTTCCTCTGACGAATACAACCTCGGCGGGCTTGGTGTCACCGGCAACTCCGCCGGCAACGACATCGCGAAAGAAGCCGACGTTATTTTGGGTGTCGGCACACGCTTTTCCGATTTCACAACCGGCTCAAAATCCCTGTTCCGCGCAGACGCCAAGGTACTGACGATTAACACCTCCCGCTTTGACGCTTATAAGCTCGGCGCGGTGAAACTGGTCTGCGACGCAAAACTCGGAATTCTTGCTTTACATAATGCGCTTGAAGCGCGCGATTATCGTTCCGGCTACACCACCGAAATCAAAGCCGCCAAAGACGGCTGGGAAAAGGAAATGCAGTTCTTAGCGGACTATGCTTACAATAAAGATTTCAAGCCGCTCATTGCCGCGGGCGACCCGCGCACCATTCCCGAATTTGCAGAGCGCTTCGGCACGATTACCCAAACGGCGGCGGTCGCAAAAGTGCGTGAGCTGATTCCGGCTGACGCAATTTGTGTGGGCGCGGCAGGCTCGCTTCCGGGCGACCTTCAAAGAATGTGGACCTCCGACAGCCGCTATTCTTACAATATGGAATACGGCTATTCCTGCATGGGTTATGAAATCGCCGGCGCGTTCGGCTCGAAGCTCGCTTCTCCCAAAAAAGAAGTATACGCGATGTGCGGCGACGGCAGCTATCTGATGCTCCATTCCGAGCTTGTGACCTCGATTCAGGAGCACAAAAAAATCAATGTTCTCTTGTTTGACAACAGCGGTTTCGGCTGTATCAATAATCTGGAAATGTCCAACGGCATCGGCAACCTTGCCACGGAGTTCCGTTTCCGCGACGAAAACGGCAATTTGCTCGGCGACCTTGTCCCGATTGATTTTGCCAAGGCGGCGAGCGGCTACGGGGTAAAGACCTATACGGCGCGGACCATGGAAGAGCTCGAAGCGGCGCTTTTAGACAGCCAAAAGCAAACGGTGTCTACGCTTATCGACATCAAGGTTTTGCCGAAATCCATGACCGACGGTTACGGTGCGTGGTGGAACGTCGGCGTGGCGAGCACCTCTCAAAACGAAGCGGTGCGCGCGGCGTATTCCCAGAAACAAGAAAACTTAGAGAAAGCGAGAAAATACTGATGTTAGACAGAAACAAAGTCAAACTCGGCATTGCGCCGATTGCGTGGACCAACGACGATATGCCGGACCTCGGCGCGGAAAATACCTTTGAACAGTGCATTTCCGAAATGGCGCTGGCGGGATTTACCGGCTGTGAGGTGGGCAACAAATACCCGAAAGATGTCGTCGTTTTGAAAAAAGCGCTCGATTTGCGCGGCATGCAAATCTGCAACGCGTGGTTTTCCACGTTCTTAACGACAAAGCCCTATGAAGAGACCGAACGCGATTTTATCCGCCATATCACGTTCTTAAAGGAAATGGGCGCGAAGGTCGTCGGTGTTTCCGAGCAGGGCCATTCCATTCAGGGCACGGACAAATCCATTTTCCGCGATAAATACGTGATGAACGACGAAGAGTGGGATTTGCTTTGCACCGGGCTTAATAAACTCGGCAAAGTGGCAAAGGATATGGGCATTTCGCTTTGCTTCCACCACCATATGGGCACCGTCGTCCAGACTGCGGCGGAAATCGACCGCATGATGGAAAACACCGACCCAGAGCTTTTCGGGCTTCTGTTTGACTCGGGACATCTCGCTTACTGCGGCGAAGATTATATGGCGGTTCTCAAAAAATACGCCGACCGGATAAAGCACGTCCACTTGAAAGACATTCGCCCCGAAGTGATTGAAAAGGTCAAGGCGGAAAATCTGAGTTTCTTAGACGGCGTGCGTTTGGGCACATTCACCGTGCCCGGCGACGGCGCAATCGACTTTAAGCCGATTTTTGACGTGCTCGAAGAAACCGGCTATGAAGGTTATGTCTTGGTTGAAGCCGAACAGGACCCCGCCAAAGCGAACCCGTTTGAATATGCGCTCAAAGCCCGGCAGTATATCGCCGAGGTTTCGGGGCTTTAATACAGGGAAAAATATTGAAGGAGTAAATCTATGGCAGTCGAAAAATTACAGTATTTTGTAAACGGTCAGTTCAAGGATTCCAAAACGGATACCTGGTATGACCTGCACAATCCGAGCACCGGCGAAGTCACCGGACAGGCGCCTTGCTGCACCAACGATGAGGTGTTGGAAGCTATCGCGGCGGCAAAAGCGGCTTACCCGGGCTGGCGCGCAGTTCCGGCAATCAAGCGCGCACAGATTCTCTACAAAATCCGCGATTTGATTATGGAAAACATGGAAGAACTCACCATGAGCGTCGCGAAAGAAAACGGTAAGGTTTGGAACGAAGCGGAAGGCGATGTCTTGAAAGCCAAAGAGGGGACAGAGCTCGCCACGCAAGTGCCGTCTTTGATGATGGGCGAAAGCATGATGGACGCGTCCACCGGCTATGATACCGTCAAATATCGTGAACCCATCGGCGTTTTCGCGGGCATCGTGCCGGTCAACTTCCCGGCGATGATTCCGTTCGGCTGGATGGCGCCCACCTGCATTGCCTGCGGCAATACGATGGTGCTCAAAGCCGCGTCGCTTACGCCGAAAACCGCTATGCTGTTCGCGAAAATTTATAAAGAAGCGGGCGTGCCTGACGGCGTTATCAACGTCGTGACCTGCTCGCGCAACGAAATCAATACCATTTTGGACCACCCCGACGTCAAAGGCATTACCTTCGTCGGCTCGACGCCGGTCGGCTTAAAAATTTATCAGCGTGCCGCTGCGGCGGGCAAACGCTGCCAGGCGCTTTGCCAGGCGAAAAACCACGCGCTGGTTATGGCGGACGCCGCGCTCGAAAGAACCGTTGCCGGCGTCATTAACTCCGCTTACGGCTGCGCCGGTCAGCGCTGCATGGCGCTTTCCTGCTGTGTGGTTGAAGAAGCGATTGCCGACAAATTCGTCGCAGAGCTGAAAAAACAGGCTTCTAAAATTAAAGTCGGCCCGTCGTGGGATAAAACCTCGAAACTCGGCCCGATTACCTATGAAAAGCACTATAAAGAAGTCCTTGCCGACATCGACAAAGGCGTCGCCGAGGGCGCAGAATTGGTGCTCGATGGCAGAAACTATAAAGTCGAAGGCTATGAAAACGGCTATTTCGTAGGCCCCACCATTTTCGACCATGTTACCGAAGACATGACCATCGGCCGCGACGAGGTGTTCGGCCCGGTGCTTTGCATCAAACGCTGCAAGGACTTCAAAGAGGGTCTTGCGATTATGAACGCGAACCCCTACGCCAACGGCTCGGTCATTTATACCCAGAGCGGCTATTTTGCGCGTGAATTTGCACGCCACACCGACGGCGGTCAGGTCGGCATCAATGTCGGCATTCCCGTGCCGGTCGGCTTCTTCCCGTTCTCGGGCCACAAACAGTCGTTCTTCGGCGATTTGCATTGCCTCGGCAAAGACGCATATCGCTTCTTCACCGAAAGCAAGGCCGTCACAACCCATTGGTTTGACGAAGAAGAAAAAACCACGACCGAAGTTTCCACTTGGGACGGCACCATCTAATCGCTTAAACGTATTTACAGGAGGAAATCTATGTTAAATATCGGCATCATCGGCGCCGGCCGAATCGGCAAGGTGCATTTGGAATCCATTTCCTATCATGTCAAAAACGCGACGGTCAAAGCTGTGGCGGACCCCTTTATGAACGACGAGACCAAGGCGTTTATCGAAAGCTTCGGGGTAGAGAAAATCTATACCGATTATCAGAAGATTTTAGACGACCCCGAAATCGACGCGGTGCTCGTCTGCTCTTCAACCGATACCCACGCCGACATTTCCATTGCCGCCATAAATGCCGGCAAACACGTGTTCTGCGAAAAGCCGGTCGACCACTCCGTCGCCAAGATTCAGGCGGTCGCCGACGCGCTCGCAAAACACCCCGAAATCAAATTTCAGGTCGGCTTTAACCGCCGCTTTGACCACAACTTTGCCGCTATCCGCAAAGCCTACGACGCGGGCAAAATCGGCGAAGCGCACATTCTGAAAATCACTTCGCGCGACCCCGAACCGCCGAACCCGGCTTATATCAAAGTTTCCGGCGGCATCTTTCTCGATATGACCATTCACGATTTTGATATGGCGTGCTTCTTAACCAACAGCGATGTCGAGGAACTCTACGTCAATTCCGCGGTGCTCGTCGACCCCGCAATCGGCGAACAGGGCGACGTCGATACCGCGATTATCACGATGAAAATGGCAAACGGCGCTTTGGCAGTGATTGACAATTCCCGCCGCGCGGCTTACGGTTACGACCAGCGCGCCGAGCTGTTCGGCTCAAAAGGCATGGTCGCAACGTCCAACGACACGCTGTCCTCCGCCGTCATTTCCGACGAAAACGGTGTGACCGGCGAAAAACCGCTGTTCTTTTTCTTGGAGCGCTATATGGCGTCGTTCTCCGAAGAAATGCGGCAGTTTGTCGACGCGTGCGAAAACAATACCGAAGTGCCGGTCGGCATCCACGCCGGTATGCAGTCTGTGAAAATCGGCCTCGCCGCCAAAAAGAGCGTTGCCGAACACAGACCGGTCAAGCTTTCTGAAATTCAGTAATATTGATTTAAAAAACTCCGCGAATTGTTTTCGCGGAGTTTTGCTTTTTTCAAAAATACATACAAGTTTTCCAATTTGTGTAAAAAAAGACGGTAAACACTTGATTTTACAGGAAAAATACACTATTATTATTAAGTATTTGCCAATAGGCGACAAGGAGGAGAAGATATGAAAGAAGAAAACAGAAAATACGCCGAAGAAGCCTATTCCATCGTCCGTCACGCGGCGGAAAAAATCGGCTCTCGCCTGCCGGGCTCCGACGGTGAAAGAAAATTTGCAGACTACATGGGCGACAAGCTCAAAGAAATCGGCATCACCCCGACAAGAGAAGAATTTGCGGTTTCGCCGCGCGCGTCCATCGGCGGCATTCCTTATGCCGGTTGGTTTGGCGTTGCGATGAGCGCGCTCGTCTACTTCGCACTCGGCATCAACTCGCTTTGGTTCGGCATGGCGCTCGCCGGCATTTGCTGTCTTTTGTGGCTTGTTTTGAGCGTATTTTTATATAAACCCTGGTTCGATATGTTCTTTAAACAGGAGATTTCCCAAAATACATACGGCGAACTTGTGCCGGAAGACGGCAAATATGATTACACAATCATTTTGTCCGGCCACACCGATACAAGTTGGAACTGGCGTCACTCCGAACATGCGTATAAATATCGCGACAAGCCGATTCTCGGCATTCTTGCAACCTACGGCAAGGTCGGCTTCGGCGCAATTTGCGTGTTATTCTTAATCGGCGCTTCCATAGCGATTGCAACCGTCATCGGCGGCTGCTACATGAACGCCAACTGGGCGCTTGAAACTTACTATTCCGCCTCTTTCCAAAACTTCCTGCTTGCAATGCACTTCTTACCGATTGTCACCGCAATCGGCAGCGCGTTTGTCGTCATGTGGGGCGACCCGAACGACCGCAACGCTTCCCGCGGCGCAATGGATAACGCGACCGGCTGCGCTTTGAGCTATGCCGTGATTAAATATTTCAAGGAAAATCCCGACAAAATGCCGAAAAACTGCCGCATTATTGATTTCAACTGCGGTTCCGAAGAAGCGGGCCTTCGCGGCTCCATGGCGTTTGCCGAAGAGCACAAAAACGACGAAATGCTCAAAAACGCATGGAATATCAACATCGACTCCGTTGCTGACGAAGAGTATTTTGAAGTTGTTATCAAAGACGACTGGCAGTTTACCCGTTTCGACAAAGATATGGAGCAGATGTTCAAAGATACGTTTAATGAACTCGGCATTGTCAGCAAAACCGGCGGCTGCATTCACAACCCCGTCGGCGGCTGCGACAGCACCCCGATGACCAAGGCGGGTGTCAAATCCGTCACCTTCGCGGCGCAAAACCCGGTGCTTACGTACTATTATCACACCTGGCGCGATACGCATGAGCGTTTCTCGATGGAAACCGTCGGCGACGGCTTCGACGTGGTGCTCGGCGTGATTGAAAAAATCGCGGCGTTCCAAGAAAAGAACGGCTACAACGGCCCGCAGAAATAAAAAATCCTACACAATAAAAAAAGGCCCGGCTGCTTTTGCAGTCGGGTTTCTTTTTTGCCTCTATTTTATTCTTCCGAAAAATCAGCAGACCAGCTAAATGAAAAACTTTTCCCGGCGGGGAGCGTTTCAATCCCGCGCTTTTTCGAAAAATCTTCGACTTTTTCATAGCTGTCGTTGATGCCGTGCCACGGCTCAATGCAGACAAACGGCGCGTTCGGCTTTGCCCAAATCGCAAGAAAAGGCACGTCGCCGAACGTGAAATGCACTTTGGTGCGGCTTTTTTCGCAGTTCAGCGTGACCGACTTCGATTGCACACCCTCAAAAATCAGCGCGTCTTTGTCAAACAGATGCTCGGTGATTGTCAGCGTGTCGCTGTTTTCCAAAATCAAATCTTTTTCACCGGTGATGACCGAATCGTGGTCGATGCGCTCACTATAAAGTGTTTCCGGCTTTTCAAACACCAGCTTGTCGCCGACGGCGCAGTTAAAAGCCGGGTGCGCACCCAGCGAAAAATACATCGTGCAGTCGTTGGTGTTTTTCACCGTGTGCGTCACGGTCAGGCGGTTGCCGTCAAGTGAAAAGGTGATATACAGTTCATAGCGATAAGGGTAGTGGAGAAGCGTGTCCTCATTTTCTTTCTGCAAAAAGACCAGTTTGTCGTCCGTTTGCTCGACACACTGAAACGCACGGTGCCGCGCAAGCCCGTGGCGGATAATTTCATAGGTTTTTCCGCCTATTACACATCGGTCGTTTAAAAGCTTTCCGATAATCGGGAACAAAATCGGCGATTGCCCGTTCCAAATTGCAGGGTTTCCCTGCCAAAGAAACTCGTGCCCGGTCTTTTGTGACTTTATGCTCGAAAGCACCGCGCCGAAATCTTCCACCTCAATTTTTAAATCTGTATTTTGCATTGCAGCGCGCATACGCATCCTCCTTTACGTTTCCACTAAATCATAGCACCAAATGTGGCGTGCGTCTATCTTTTTTTACGAAAAAAAACAAGATATTGTGGTTTCTTATTGACAGGAGCCCGTGAAGGGTGTAAATTTATATAAAATAGAAAAACGGGGGAGATATTATGTCGAAAAAACAAAAAGTAGCTGTCGGCGACGCCGGCATCTACGACGCCAGAACCTTAGGCGTTCCGAAAATGCTGGTTCTCGGGTTCCAGCACATGTTCGCTATGTTCGGCGCAACCGTGCTCGTTCCGCTGCTTACCGGCCTCGACGTCGCCACAACACTTTTGATGGCGGGCCTCGGAACGTTGCTGTTCCACGTGATTACCGGTATGAAGGTGCCTGCCTTCCTCGGCTCGTCCTTCGCGTTCCTCGGCGGTTATGCCGCTGTGGCGCCTATGCTTGAAGACGGAAGCGCAAACAAAGAAATGCTTCCTTATGCGTGCTTGGGCGTTGCGGTTGCCGGCCTTGTCTACCTTGTGCTTGCGGTGTTAATCAAAATTGTGGGCGTTCACAAGGTTATGCGCTTTTTCCCGCCCGTTGTTACCGGGCCTATCATCATCGCCATCGGTTTGGGCCTTTCGGGTTCGGCCGTTGACAACTGCTCGGCGAACTGGCCGCTTGCCATTATCGCTTTGGCGATTGTAATTGTCTTTAACATCTGGGGCAAAGGCATGTTGAAAATCATTCCCATTTTGCTCGGCGTTCTCGGTTCTTATGCCGTCGCGCTCATCGTCGGCAACGGCTTCGGCGTTGAGGGTTGGGCAATCGACTTTTCGGCCGTGGCAGACGCCGCTTGGATCGGTCTTCCCGTGCACAAAAGCAACACGATTTTTGCCATTGACTGGACTCAGCACAGTCTGATCATCAGCTCGATTATCGCCATTGTACCCATTTCGCTTGCGACTATGATGGAACACATCGGCGATATTTCCGCCATCAGCGCGACAACCGAAAGAAACTTCATTAAAGACCCCGGCCTGCACAGAACGCTTACCGGCGACGGTCTTGCAACCACTTTCTCCGCGATTTTCGGCGGCCCCGCAAACACCACTTATGGTGAAAACACCGGCGTTCTTGCGCTTTCCAAAGTGTATGACCCCAGAGTGATCCGACTTGCGGCGCTTTTTGCAATCATCCTTTCCTTCTCGCCCAAATTCGCGGCTATTGTCAGCTCCATTCCCACGGCGATTATCGGCGGTATCTCCTTCGTGCTTTACGGTATGATTTCCGCAATCGGTGTCCGCAACGTGGTTGAATCCAAAGTGGACTTCACAAAGAGCCGCAACTTGATTATTGCTGCCGTGATTTTGGTTTCCGCACTGGGTCTCGGTACTGCGGCGACGTTCTCAATCGGTTCGGTTACCATTTCGCTCTCCGCGCTTGCGGTTGCCTCCATTGCAGGCATTGTTCTCAACGCCATTCTTCCCGGCAAGGATTATGACTTTTCCGAGGACGAGCCCAAAGATACGGGCGTTAACTTCTCCGTCGGCGCGAACTCCAAACGCCAGGAAAAAGAAACAAAAGAAGAGCAGGACGTGAAAGCGAAAGAAGCCAAAGAGAAAAAGGCAGAAGAAAAAACCGCAGAATAATTTCAGCGTTTCAGAAAACAAAGCGGGTGTCCAAACGGGCACTCGCTTTTTTCATCACTTTTTAATAAAATGTCGATTTCGGTCGTTAGAAAGGCATTGACAAACGGGCGACGCCCATTTTATAATACTTCCGAAAATCGTCAAAGAATTTTAAACACAGAGGTGCTTTTTTCTTGCTCGGCTATATCGTTTCCGCCGTTACGGCTTATCTTTTGGGCTCGTTGAGCTTCGGCATTATTTTTTCAAAGCTCAAATATAAAAAAGACATTCGTGATTACGGCTCGAACAACGCCGGCATGACCAATATGCTTCGCACCTTCGGCAAAGGCGCGGCGGCGCTCGTGTTTTTGTTTGATACGCTTAAGGGCGCGGCGGCGGTCTTAATTGCCAAATATCTGCTCTGCTTTTCAAGCGACCCCATCGTTTGCGCTTATACCGCAATGGTGTTCGTCGTGCTCGGGCATCTGTTCCCGCTGTATTTCGGTTTCCGCGGCGGCAAGGGCGTTGCAACCTCGCTCGGTGCGGCGACTGCACTCGCGCCGATAACCTTTCCGCTTGTGATGATTCCGTTTTTGCTGATTTTGCTGATCGGTCGAATGGTCTCGCTCGCGTCCGTGATTTGCGGTTTTCTCTTGCCGGTTGTGACGTTTTGCATTTATTATTTCAAAGGCGAACCGACCCTTGTGCCGACGGTCGCCACCGCGATTTTAACCCTTTTGGTGCTGTTTATGCACCGCACAAACCTTGTGCGCATCGCTCACGGGGAGGAAAGAAAAATCGGCGCCGACAAAGTAAATGTCGAAGCCGAAAGCGAAGAAAAAGAGATTAAATAAAAATAAAATAATAAAAGCAAAAAGCAATCAAAACGTGCAAAAGTATTTCGAGCGGCAAGCCGACCATGAATTTCTTCTTTTTGGTTTTGTGATGAATACATTTCATTGTCAAATACATGGCCGCCGCGCCGCCGACAATACCGAGACTTAAAAGAGTCCTTTCCGGGACTCTTCTTTTTTTGCGCTTTGCCGCCCATTTGTCATAAACAGTCATAATTATGCTGACCGCTGAAATAAGTATAAACCAGATAAAAAAGACAAGACCTTCCATGGAATCACCGTTTGTATTGTAGGGGATTTCTTACGGAATGTCAAACGCAAAGGAGAACGCAATGAAACGAATTCTTTTGTGCGCGCTGGTTTTGCTTGTGGCGGCGGGCGTGCTGGTTGTAAAACTGCAAAACAGGGGAGATAGAGAAGCGGAAACGAACCCGCCGCAAACCGAAACGGGGCAGTCTGTCCTGTCACCGAAAGACGAAATCCGCGCGGTTTGGGTCAATTATAACGAGCTTTCAATGAAAGTACAAAACGGCGGCACGAAAGCGCAGTTTACCGAAAAAGCGAAAAAAATCACAACCGATATTGCTTCCGCGGGGCTTAACACCGTGATTGTGCACGTCCGCCCGTTCTGTGATGCGTTTTATCCGTCCGAGCTGTTTCCGTGGACGTCCTATCTGACCGGCACGCAAGGAAAGGCGGTCGATTACGACCCTTTGCAAATTTTTATCGACTGCGCAAAAGCCTGCAATCTTTCCGTGCAGGCGTGGATAAACCCTTACCGCGTGCTGCTTTCTCGTGACGAAAGTAAGTTAGCCCAAAACAATCCCGCACGCAAATTTTTAGATGCGGGAAAGTCCGAAAATCTGCTTCTTACCGACACCGGCATCTATTTAAACCCCGCGAGCAGCGAAGCGCAGGCGCTGATTATCGACGGCGTGCGTGAAATCGTAAAGAATTACGACATAGACGCCATTCATATGGACGACTATTTTTATCCGACCACTGACCCGGCGGTCGACAGCGCCTCTTACGCCGCCTATCAAAAGGCAGGCGGTAAGCTGTCGCTTTCAGACTGGCGGCGGGAAAACGTCAGCGTGTTTGTAAGCGGGCTTTACGCCGCAATTAAAGCGATAAAACCCGAAGTCCAATTGGTGATAAGCCCCGGCGGCAATATCGACCACAATTACAACAACCTCTATGCCGACGTGGCGCGCTGGGCGCGGGAGCCCGGCTTCTGCGACGTGCTGATGCCGCAGCTGTATTACGGCTTTTTAAATGAGAAACTGCCGTTTGAAGATACCGCACGCGAATGGGCCTCACTTGTTACCACACAGAACGTGGAACTTTGCTTCGGGTTGGCGTTTTACAAAAGCGGCAAAGAAGACCAATACGCCGGAAGCGGCAAACAAGAGTGGATAGAGCATTCCGACATTATCGCCCGCCAGGTTGCCTTTTGCCGCACCTTGTCACCTTATAACGGCTTTGCGCTTTACACCTATTCGAGCATCTTTTCCGGCAATCTCGCGTCGCAGCCTCAAAAAGAATGGGAAAATCTAAAACCGTTGCTTACAAAATGACCGCCGCACGTTTTTTATAGAAAATTTTTTGCACCGGCATTTTTGCCGGTGCTTTTTTGTGCAGAAAGGGGGAGGGGCAACCAAAAGCATTACCCAAAACTTGCCTTTTTGACACCGCTTGACAAGAAAGCCACGAATATGCTATATTTAGCACAGCTATTTAGTTTTTCTGTTTAGTTTTAATATTTAGTGATACAAAGTATAAAAGCAAAGGGGGATAGCAGAGCTTTGGAAAGCAATTATGTGCAGCAATTTAAAAAAGGCACGCTGGAAATGCTCCTTTTGTGCCTGATTGCCCGCAAAGAGACCTATGGCTATGAAATTATCAACGCGCTAAACGACAACAGCGCGGCGGTGTTCGGCTACGCGCGGGAGGGCACGGTTTACCCGATTTTGTATCGTTTGGAAGCATCCGGGCTTATTCGCTGCCGGTCCGTTCCGGCAAAAACCAACGGCGGCAGCAAAAAATACTATTCCTTAACCGAAAAGGGGAAAGAACTCCTGCCGGAGCTTCTCTCGTTTTGGAACCGCTATACCCTTTGTGTGGACGGCTTTATTGCAAGCTGCGCCCCGCCGGCTGAAAAACAAGGAGAGACAAACCATGTTACATAACACAAAACGAATTTTTACAGTTGCTATTCTGACGATTTGCCTTTCGCTCGTATTTTTCGGGTGCGCCCAAACGACCACGGACACAAACCCTACGATTGACGTGACCACACCCTATACCTACACTTCCGTGTGGCCCGACAACGAATATACCGAAACGATTTTTCCGCCCGAGGGCGCGACAGTCGTTTCCGTGCGCGACTTTTCTTCGTCCGGCCGCTATGAAATCCATTTGACCGATATTACAAGGGACGCGGCGGACGCTTATGTGCAAAAGCTAACAGACAGCGGCTTTGCTTCCGTTGCCGACAGTAAGAATGATGTCTCGGCGGGCGTGCTTTTACAGAAAGGCAACACAACTTTGAGCATCGCTTATTCCGGCGACAACCTCACTTTGCTGATTACGCTCGCCGGGGAAACGGGAACAGAACAATAAGCCAGCTTGGTTGCTTTGGAAAATTGTAGCTTCCTGTGAAATATGGTAGAAATATCGAGAATTATTATGTTACAATGTAAACAGCGGTGTTCTGTTTCATATGAACGCCGCAGAAAGGAAAACAGGTGAAGTATTTGAAACTCAAAAAGATATTCGGCGTTTTTCTCACATGTACGCTGCTGTTTGTCGTCTGTATGCTGCCCGCGGCGGCGGGCAATATGATCGGGCGGGTGGATACAGCGTCAAGCCCCCTGCGGGTGCGTACGGGACCGGGCACTACCCACGACCCTGTTTATTCCAACAACGTGCTGGTGCAAATTCCAAAAGGCGATTACATAACGATTTTGGATACGGTTCCCTGTGACGACAGCTCAGCCTCCTCCAACCCGATTTGGTATTATATGACCGCTAAGTTTAACGGCGCGACCGTGAAAGGCTACGTCTCCGCAACTTACGTCACGATTATTGATGACGGCAGCGAAGAGGGCGGTGGGCAAGAGCCCGGCGTTGACGAAGGGCAGGTTCCCGGCGGCACAGCGGACCTTTCTGAAGTGCCCGATATTTATAAACCGTATCTTGCCGGTATCATGGTGCGTCACCCGAACTGGAAGTTTGAATTTTTCTATACGGGGCTCGATTGGAACACCGTAATCAAAAATGAAACCACGCTCGGCAGAAGTCTGACTTCGCGTACGCGCGACGGCTACCGCTCCAAAATGCTCGGCGCTTACAATCCGGCAACCGGTGAGTATATCGCGCAGGACGGTTCTTCTTGGTTCCAGGCGGCAGACGAGGTTGTCGAATATTACATGGACCCTCGAAATTCTATGACAGACGCGCGTATTTTCCAGTTTGAACGGCTTTCCTATGAAGCGGGCGTGCAAACCCTTTCGGGCATTCAAAACATTTTAAAAGGCTCGTTTATGGAAACCGCCACAATTTTAACCGATGACGGCCGGCGCGTTACTTACGCCCAGGCGATTATGGAAGCCGCGCAGACGAGTGGCGCGAGCCCTTACCATTTGGCGGCACGTATCATTCAGGAAGTCGGGCGAAGCGGCAGCGGTTCTACAAGCGGCACCTATGTCGGCAAAGACGGTACGTCATATGCAGGCTATTATAACTTTTATAACATCGGCGCTTCTTCGAGCGCAGACCCGATTGCAACCGGTCTTAGCTGGGCAAAAGGCGGCACAACTTATAACCGCCCGTGGACAAGCCCCTATAAGTCGATTGTCGGCGGCGCGCAGTATATCGCCCGCAATTACATCAACGAGGGGCAGGACACCCAGTACCTGCAAAAGTTCGATGTCGAAAGCGAATACAACGGGCTTTATTGGCACCAGTATATGACCAATATCGAAGCGGCTTACAGCGAGTCAAACACCATGTATAAAAACTATGTGCAAAGCGGGCTTTTGGAGTCGGAAATCATCTTTAAAATCCCGGTTTACAACAATATGCCTGTTGTTTGCCATCTGCCCGATTTTGCAACCGGCGACGTGCGGGGCAACCGGCGCGGCGACGCGAACGATGACGGCAGCGTCTCGGCGGCGGATTACGCCATAGTAAAAGATGCGGCAGTCGAGTTTGATTACATCGCGACCGACGGCAATACCTTTATTGCCCGCGATGTCAACGACGACGGTGCGATTGATGCGTTCGACGCGGCGGAACTGGATTTGATCATTCACGGTCTTAAATAAGCAAAACAGAAAGCAGGGGACAGGTAAATGTTCCCTGCTTTTTTCTTTCTCCGAAAATGCGTTGCATTCTTAAAGGGAAAGGGGTAAAATAAAAAAGAACTTGTTTGTAAAGGAGAGGACAGCCGTGTCCAAAATTTATAAAAGCTTAACCGAGCTTATCGGCGGCACGCCGCTTTTGGAGCTTACGCAGTTTGAAAAAGATTATCAGCTCGAAGCGACAATGCTTGCCAAGCTCGAATATTTCAACCCCGCGGGAAGCGTCAAAGACCGCGTTGCAAAGTCCATTTTAGACGACGCCGAACAGTCCGGCAAATTGAAACCCGGCGGCACGATTATCGAGCCGACCTCCGGCAATACCGGCATCGGCCTTGCGGCAGTTGCGGCGGCGCGCGGCTATAAGTTGATTATCACCATGCCCGAAACGATGAGCGTGGAACGCCGGATGCTGATGAAAGCCTACGGCGCGGAATTGGTGCTCACCGACGGCAAAAAAGGGATGTCGGGTGCGATTGAAAAAGCGGATGAACTCCACCGCGAAATCCCCGGCAGCCTTATTGCCGGGCAGTTTACGAACCCCGCAAACCCCAAAGCCCATTTTGAAACTACGGGCCCCGAAATTTACGAGGATACCGACGGCAAAGTCGATATTTTCGTCGCCGGTGTCGGCACGGGCGGCACGGTTTCGGGCGTGGGTAAATATCTTAAATCCAAAAATCCCGACGTCAAAGTTGTGGCGGTTGAACCGGCAACGTCCCCGGTGCTTACGAAGGGTAAAAGCGGCGCGCACGGCATTCAGGGCATCGGCGCGGGCTTTGTGCCCGATACACTCGACACTTCCGTTTATGACGAAGTCATCGCCGTGGAAGACGCGGACGCTTATAAATTCAGCCGCGCGGTGACTGCTTCTGACGGGCTTTTGGTCGGCATTTCCGCCGGTGCGGCGCTTTGCGCCGGCGTCCAGCTTGCCCGCCGCCCGGAAAATAAAGGCAAAACAATTGTCGTTCTGCTGCCCGACAGCGGCGAACGCTATCTTTCCACCCCGCTGTTTGCCGAATAATTTTTTCGCCTATAAAAGCAAAAAGCCACTCCGAAAAGAGTGGCTTTTTTATATTTGCCTTTTGATTAGGTGTTTTCGACAATAATGCTTTCGACAACGCTTGCCACGTCTTCGCACGCGTCACAAGCCTTTTCAAAATCCTCGTAAATTTCACGCCATGCGATAATGGTGACGGGGTCTTTTTCCTCGGTCATCAGCCGGCGCATATTGCGGCTGTACATTTCGTCGCCGACTTCTTCCAAGTGGTTGATTTCAATAATCAAATCGCGCAGGTTTTTGGACTTTTTGAAGTTCTCAAGTTCTGCGAGCATGGTCTGCAAAGCGTGGGTGCACTGAATTAAAATGTTGGCAAATTCCACCACGTCGTCGCGCAAAACCGTGATATTATTGATATACATCTGCATCAAAATGTCTTCGATTGCGTCCGTTACTTCATCAATGTTTTGGCTCAAACGGAAAATATCATCGCGCTCAATCGGGGTGATAAATGCGCGGACAAGTTCCGAGGTCATCTCGTGCTTTTTCGCGTCGCCGCGGTGCTCGATTTCATGAAGCTTGCGTTTTTGCAAGTCCAGCTCTTCGGGGTTAAAATCCAAAAGCACGCTTTTCAAAAATTCCGACGCCTCGTGCGAAATTGCAATGCTTTCTTTAAAATTTTTATAAAAGAAATTCTCCTGTTTTCTGGCCATTTTCAAAACATCCTCTCTTTAAAATACACGGATAAACAGCTTCGCAATCAAATATCCGATAATCCCGCAACCGGGGAAGGTGAGCACCCAGGTGAGCACCATTTCTTTTACAACCCCTAAGTTAATAGCTGACAAACGCTTGGTCGCGCCGACACCCATAATCGCCGTTGTTTTGGTGTGTGTGGTGCTGACGGGAATGCCGAACAGCGACGAGATAAGCAGGCAAAACGCCGCGGCAATATCCGCCGAAAAGCCCTGATATTTTTCGAGTTTTACCATGTCCATGCCGACCGCTTTAATGATTTTGTAGCCGCCGACTGACGTGCCCACAGACATCACAATGGAGACAAGCAGCATCATCCAAATGGGCGGGGTTACCGCCACCGCGGAATCACTGCCGTTGACAAGGAATACCCCCAAAATCAAAACGCCCATGAATTTCTGACCGTCCTGCGCGCCGTGCATGAACGACATCGCCGCGCCGCCGAAAATCTGCGCCCCGCGAAAAAAGCCCGCGGTCTTTCTGCGGTCGGCGTTGCGAAAGAAAAACGCGGTGAGCTTTGTAAACACATAACCGCTGACAAAGCCCAAAACGGTCGAAAGCACAAGACCGTAAAGCACCTTGACCCATTCGCCGCCGTTGATGCCGTCGAAGCCGTTGTGCATGGCGATTGCCGCGCCGGAAAGCCCGGCAATCAGCGCGTGGCTTTCGCTTGTGGGAATCCCGAAAAACCAGGCCGCCACCGCCCAAATGATAATGGCGACCAGCGCCGCACAAAGCGCCACAACGGCCTCGTGTGTGTTGGTGCCGAAATCTACCATGTTTTTAATGGTCATGGCAACGGTCGAGTTAATAAGCGTCATCACAAAAACGCCGAAAAAGTTAAATACTGCGGACATCAAAACTGCGGCACGCGGCGGCATTGCGCGCGTGGCAACACAGGTTGCAATGGCGTTCGGCGCGTCGGTCCAACCGTTGACGAAAATGACGCCGAGCGTAAAAAGGACCGTCGCAAACAAAACGGGGCTTGCGAACAGCTGGTCAATAAACCAGGTGAATTGAAAGTCCAAATATTTCCCGCCTTTCTAAAAACATCTTTCCCCAAAAACTTCTGTTTTCAAAATGCTTTCAAAACCGAAAGTGCTCCTATTGTAACAAGAATTGGAAATCTTGACAAGAGAAGTTTGTAAAAAAAGCGAAAATGAGGGGATTTTTCCCAAAATAATAACATTCTACAAAAAAATGTTGTTTATCTCTTAAAAATGCAGTATAATGAATACAATTTGTATAAGGGAGAGATGACATGGAAACTGTAATCGAGTTTTTACAGCCCCTGTTTGGCAACGTAGCCAATTTGTCAGACTTTAAACTGATTATTATGTGGGTAATCGGCGGGATTTTGATTTATCTTGCCGTCAAAAAGGACATGGAGCCTACGTTGCTTTTGCCGATGGGCTTCGGTGCCATTTTGGTCAACCTGCCGATGTCCGGCGTTGTCAACCAGATTTATGACGGCGTGGAAGAAATCGGCGTAATTGATTTGTTGTTCAATTCCGGTATTTCCAACGAGCTGTTCCCGTTGCTTTTGTTTATCGGTATCGGCGCAATGATTGACTTCGGGCCGCTGCTTTCCAACCCCAAGCTGATGCTTTTCGGCGCGGCGGCGCAGTTCGGTATCTTCTTTACTTTGAGCATGGCGGCGCTGTTCGGCTTTGACTTAAAAGATGCGGCTTCTATCGCGATTATCGGCGCGGCGGACGGCCCGACCTCGATTTTCGTTGCGAACTACTTTGAATCCAACTACCTCGGCGCAATTATCGTTGCCGCTTATTCCTACATGGCGTTGGTGCCCATTGTTCAGCCGCCGGTTATCAAGCTGCTGACGACCAAAAAAGAGCGCCTTATCCGTATGCCTTACGAACAGAAAGAAGTTTCCAAACTTACCCGTATTCTGTTCCCGATTTTCGTTTCCATCATTACCGGCATTGTGGCGCCCCGTGCGGTCGCGCTTATCGGCTTCTTAATGTTCGGTAACTTAATTCGTGAATGCGGCGTGCTCAATTCGCTTTCCGAAACCGCACAGAAAGTCCTCGCTAACCTGATTACGCTGCTGCTCGGCATCACCATTGCCGCGCGTATGCAGGCGGAAGCGTTCCTCAACCCGCAGACTTTGCTGATTCTCGCTCTCGGCCTTATCGCGTTCATCTTCGACACCGCCGGCGGCGTGATTTTCGCAAAATTCTTAAACCTGTTCCTCAAAAAGAAAATCAACCCGATGATCGGTGCTTCCGGTATTTCCGCGTTCCCGATGTCCGCGCGTGTGGTGCACAAAATGGGCCTTGCGGAAGACAAACAGAACTTCCTTTTGATGCACTCTATCGGTGTTAACGTCTCCGGTCAGATTGCTTCCGTTATCGCGGGCGGTCTGATTCTGAATCTGATTGCGAGGTAAAGAATATGGAAATTAACGTAGAGCTGTTTTTACAAACCCTGCCCATTATGCTCAAAGGCATGGTCGGTATTTTTGCCGTGACCGGCGTTATTATTCTCGGCATCTATCTGCTGAATAAGCTGTCCGCTGTCAACTTTAAAAAGAAAAAGGACGACACCGAGCCGAAAGAATAATCTTTTTAAAAAATTCCGCTCGTTCAAAAAAGAACGGGCGGTTTCTTTTATCAAAAAACCGCCTGAAACCGGTCGGCTTCAAGCGGCTTTTTTATAAATTATAGATTACAGAATAACGTCCTGCGGCATACCGTTTTCTTCGCGGGATTTGTCGGCAAGGTACACGCAAAGGTGACCGGCGACCGAGTCGAAAATCGAAGTGCAGGCAAGGCTCGGTTTTTCACCGCGGATAAATTTCACGAAATCTTCGGCGAGCCGTTCGTCGCCGCCGCCGTGTCCGCCGTAAGCGCCTACCATGTCGCCCGTGACGCGCAAATCAACCTCTTCCACAGTTTTTTCGTCCGTCTTGGTCGGGTGGATTTTGGAAACGAAGAATTTGGATTCTTCAAAATCCCCGTAAATTTCGCCTTTTGTGCCGACAATGTGAATGCGGCGCAAAGGCTTCGAAGAGCCGCCGACCATGTTGTGCGTGCCGGTGGCGCCGCTCGCAAAGTTGATGAGCACCGACTGGTGGTCTACAACGTTGTTGTCGCATTTGTAAATGCATTTGCCGTAGTTGCTGTCGCCTTTTAAAAGGTTGATGCGGTCTTCATCGGTCGGGTTTTCAATGCCCTCCAATTTGTCCCAAATGTAAAACGCCCAACGGTCCGGTTGGTCCAAATACAGACGTTTGGCGGAATAGCGGCAGGTGTCGACAAGCGGGCAGTCCACAAGGCAGCGCGTACCGGCTTCTTTCGGCGCGTTTTCGGGTTTGAACTGGAATTTGCTGCCGAAGCTGCAAATGCGCACAGGCTTTGTTTCCGACATCATCCACATCATCATGTCAAGGTCGTGGCAGCATTTCGCAAGTAGCATCGACGTGTGGCAAACGTCGGAGTTTGCCCATTTGCCGCGCACATACGAGGTGGAAAGGTGGTGATAGCTGACGTGCTCGCTGGTCTGAATGTTGATAATGTCGCCGATTTCGCCCGCGGCAACACGTTCTTTAATCGAAAGATAAAACGGCGTGTAGCGAAGCACATGGCAAATCATGACTTTGTTGCCGTTTTCGCGTACACAGTCAACAAGTTCGCGCATTTCTTTTTCGTTGGTCGCAAACGGCTTTTCCAACAGCATGTCATAGCCCTTTTTCAAAAGCGGAATCGAGGTTTCAATGTGCTGGTGGTCCATCGTGCCGTTGATAATGGTATCGGCGAATTTCGGCACGCGCGAAAGTGCGTCTGCGTCTTCAAAGCAGTTCTCTTCCGGGAACCCAAACATGTCCATCGCCTTTTTCCGGCGAATGGGGTCGGGGTCAGCAACGCCGACGATTTTGAGCATTTCGGGATTGGTCAGCGCAAGTTTCGAATACACAAACGCGCGGTGACCGGCGCCCACAATAATGGCGGTAACGGGTTTTTGTTCCATGATCTTCATCTCCGCAATAAAAATCGAAAGAATTATACACCCGCCGACCTCAAAAAACAAGAGCCGGCGGGCAATTTTTCTCTGAACAAATGCCTATAAAAAGCAAATAAATCAGTCAACGCTGACCTTAATGCACAATGGCAAATGGGTGTTTAACAGGCTGTCGTCCAAAGTGAAACGAAACGCCTTTTCGTCTTGCGTCCACGAAATTTTCCCCGGGTGCCCGAGCACTTCGACGTTTTGAATCGTGTAGCGAATGCCGCCCTCGCTTGCCGCGCGCAGCGCTTTCACCGCGTTTATTTTATGGGGCGTTTCGCTCATTAAGAATATGTAAATCGCGCCGGTTTTATAGGTGAAGCGATAATCCTTTTTGCTGTATTTTATATTTTCGTTAAACGAGCCGGCTTTTTTCTTCTTGCCTTCATACCAAACGTTGTAGGGGAGCGCGTCGTAAATCGCTTCGCCGTTATCTGCAAGCCACTTGCCGATCGAAAGCAAAACGTCTTTTTCCTCTTCGCAAATGGTGCCGTCCGACTTCGGCCCGACGTTAAGCATATAACAGCCGTTTTTCGAAACGACGTCAATTAAGTTTGTCAAAATTTTGTAAGGCGTTTTGAAACGGTTGCCCTCGGTGTAACCCCAGCTGTTTTTCGCAATTGAAGTGTCCGTCTGCCATAAAACAGGGGAAACGTCTTCAATTTGCCCGCGCTCTACGTCAAATATCGCGCAGCCCTTCATTACGGAGCCGACTTTGTAAAACACGACGACTTCCTCGTTCCATTCCACGCCGCGGTTATAATAATAGGCTAAGAATTTCTTTAAATAGGGTTTAAACTGCGGCTTGTTAATCCACCAGTCAAAATAGACCGCGCGCGGGCGCAGGCGGTCGACCATTTCGCAAGCGGAAGCAAGCCAGTCGCGGCACCAGTCTTCGGACGGTTCACAGTTCTCAAAATCCGAGGGCTTGCCGCTCGCCGGCAGCGCCGCCGGACCGTATAAATCCGGGTAAAGCCCCTTTGCGACTTCCGAATCCGGGCAGTTTTTCCGCGCGCCGTTTAAAAAGAAGAAATGCTCCGCGCGGTGATTGGAACAGAAAAAGCCGAGCCCGTGCCGGTCGCACGCCTCGTGGAGCTCCGCGAGAAAATCCCGGTGCGGCGTCAAATCCGCCATGTTCCAGCGGTTTAATTCCGATTTATACATTTTCACGCCGTCGTGGTGCTCGGCAACGGGCATTATGTATTTCGCGCCGCTTTTTTCGAACAGCTCGACCCATTCGTCTGCGTCAAATGCAGTCGGGTTAAACTGCTCAACGATTTGGCGGTAATCCGCGTTTTTGCCGTATGTCTTAATGCGGTGAAACCAGCTTTTTGTGCCTTTCAAATACATCTGCCGCGGGTACCATTCGCTCTCCGTTGCCGGAAGAGCATATACGCCCCAGTGAATAAACAACCCGAACCGCCCCTTGCGGTACCAAGAGGGAATTTGAAACGCCGAAAGGCTTTCCCAGTTGTCTTGGAAAGGACCTTTCTTTATGACCTCGTCCACCTTTTTTAAATATTCTGCGACTGTTACCATTTGCACCGCTCCTTGCTTGAAAATATAGGGTGTTGCTTTGCTATCCCGCCGCTTTCTGTGGCGGTTATCTGATTCCCATTATACTGAAAAAGCGACGCATTTCAATATATAATTATAGATTTCTAAAACGCACCGCAAAACTTTTTCCGCCTAAATCCGAAATCCCATTCCCTGTGTCGCTTCAAAACGGCAACGCCCCCGAATTCCAAACAAGCGGTTGAAAAAGAAAGCCCGTTCTGTTATAATAAATTTTCGAAAACTGCATATATGCCCCCTTAGTTAAATGGATATAATAAACCCCTCCTAAGGGTTAGTTGAGGGTTCGATTCCCCCAGGGGGTGCCAGAAAAGCGGACAGCATAAAGCTGTCCGCTTTTTGTGTTAAATGAAGATAAGAACCTCACCCGTTACCAAAATCAAAGATTTTGAACGGGTGCCCGAGGACCTTATTACTTATTTTGCTCGTAATAAGAACCATGCCGCTTGCAGCATTTTCAGATGTATTCTAACAGAGTATTGAAGTGAAAGCAGTGTCTGATAAAATTAAATTCATATAGTTAAATATTGCTGTTCGGCACGTCATCACAGCGATGATTCGTACTTGCTTGCAAAGAAAAACGACGATTGTAAAAAAGAGGTTGCCTATGCTTCAAAATGCACTTATAGCCTGTTTCCAAGATACCATGAAGTTAGCCAATTCTGAACCGTTGGCAGATGCGACAAAGAACGCATGCGCTTCCAATAGGGTTTACGAAGCAAATTTTGTTTCAAGAGCAAGAGTGTGCGAAGATTGTGCAGAAATCACAGTGGAAGGTGACACAACTTTTGCGGCTGCAAAAAAATATATTTCATTCGGAAAAACAGCAGTTTTAAATTTTGCCAACCCGGTGAATCCCGGCGGCGGTGTGCAAAACGGTGCTGCGGCTCAGGAAGAATGCCTTTGCCGCAGCAGCAATCTGTATCCCTGCTTGTGCTGTGACAATGTTTTCCCGGGATTTTATCAATATCACAGAACGTTGCAGGATACATATTATTCCGATCGATTGATTTACACGAAAAATGTTACCGTGTTTAAAGATGACCGAGATGTTCCACTGATTATGCCGGAAAAAGACTGGTTTCAAGTGGATGTGATAACCTGTGCCGCACCTTATATGGGACGTCAGAAATATATCAATCAGCGTGTTCTGCATTCTGTTTTTAAAAGCAGAATTAAAAATATTTTTGAAGCAGCAGCGGATAACGGTGTTCAGGTTCTGATTTTAGGCGCGTTCGGCTGCGGGGCTTTTAAAAATCCGGCAAATGTTGTGGCACAAGCATTTTATGAGGTGATTCAGGAAAATGCTTATTTCAAAACGTTCAAACGAATTGTTTTCGCCATAAAAGGCGACAGCCGCCGCGGAAATCAAAATTTATTTGCCTTTCGAAAGGCTTTTAAGAAAACGGGCTTAACCGTCAACGCGCCTGATTATTGCTTGCCGAAAATCGATTTGCCAAACGGAAAAAGCATTCCGGAAGTTACGGTTAGCGGGTGTAAAGAATCCGCAATGACAACCATTGATGATGTCAAAAGAAATATAGCAAACGGTGGGGGTTATTTTATCGATGATTCTTTTGAAAAAGAGAAAAGAGAAACGATTTATAAAAAGCAAAGAGCGTTTTTGCAGTGGCAATACCATAACCCATATTTCGGGAAGCAATTTTCTGTTTTGGGAGATTCCGTAAGCACTTTGGCAGGCTATAATCCGAAAGATTATAGCGTGTTTTACAAAGATAATGTCTGTGACAAGGCAAATGTCAGAGATATGGATGACACATGGTGGGGAAAAGTCCTTGCGTTTTTCCACGGGGAATTGCTTGTCAATAATTCTTGGTCTGGCAGCCGGGTGACACAACTGCCCGACAGCAACACCCTTTTCCCGTCAGGCTGTTCAGAGGAAAGAACCGGCGGACTTCATATTAAAAATGTTTTTCCGGATGTTATTCTTGTGTATCTTGGAATGAACGATTGGGCAAACGGCGTTCCGTTGGGAAATGAAATCACCGAAAACAGCGCGGAAGCTGAGAATTTGTGCGAATTTGCCCCGGCGTATCGCCGAATGATCAAGAATCTGCAAAGTCATTACCCCAAGGCTGAAATATGGTGTTGTACCCTTTGCACAACCGTTATTTCGTCTAACCCGTCTTTTGAATTTCCCTATGCTTACGGGGGAACGCATATTGCACAATATAATGAAATAATTAAGAAAACAGCAGTGCAAAATAATTGTAAAATTATTGACTTATATGATTTTGGTCAACCGTGTGATACTGTTGACGGGTCTCATCCGAACGCCGGCGGCATGCAAACGTTGGCGACGGCCATCAGCAGAAGTTTGGGCGGAACCGATGTTGAGCTGTTTTTGGATTGCCAAAACGGTTGTCAAAACTTTTCTTCCCTCGAGCAGGACGCGGATTCTAAACGCATTTGCGCGCATTGCGGTAAGTCGGTTGATAAAAATAACAACTTCTGCCCGTATTGCGGAAAAGCTTTGTCCCCAAATACAGAACTTGATATTTGCCCACACTGTCATCAGCGTGCCTTGAAACACACGGCGTCTTCTGACTATTGTATTCATTGTAATTTTGAGGCCCGAAAGTTTGTGTCCCCTTTCATTTGGGACCCGGTATGTATGAATACAGAGAACATCAGTTATTTTTCGGTGTCTTTCGGTTCTTTGCCTGTGATAAATATAGCTTATGACGGCGAAAAATTAACCGTATGCAACCGGATAAACCCCAAAGACGGCAGTCAGTCTTTCCCGGATGGCTTATTTGACGAGCGAACGGTGCCATTAACCCAAAAGCAAATAACCGAAATTAACCGATATATTCAAACCATAGATTTTACCAAATGGAAGACAGAAGAAAATATTCAAACGAATTATCAGAAAGGCGCAGCCGGATTTTTCGTATCAGAATCATTTTTTTGCAGATTTCAAAACGGGCACGAGTTTCAATGTTTGTGCCCCACAACAAAGGACTTTTACAGTTTGACGGAATTTTTGAAAAGCTTTTGCGACAGCAGTTGGTTTGACCTACACGTCGAACGGGAAAAAGCAGAGTCCGAGCCTGCAAAACATGACGCGGATTACGGTTATGAGCCGGGAGATCTCAATATAACACGTCCTCTTTATAATTGTACGCTCAAGCTTTTTGCCGCCTCTCAGGATAAAGAGTTGGTGTTCCAGCAAGACGTTGTAAGCGTCGGTAAGGAAAGCGATTGTGATATTCGTTTGGATTCTGCCTATGTTTCTAGACGCCACGCAAAATTTTACTTTGAAAATTCAGGTTGGTACATAGCTGATGTAGGGTCTAAAAACGGCGTATGGCTGAATGGTAAAAAACTGACCCCTAAAACAAAATATTACCTTTTTTCTGATGATGAAATTGATATTGCACACGAGGAATTGTTTGTTTTTTACAAAGTCCCCAAAGGTACAGAATCGCTGACGGAAACGCAGCAAGCGGAATATATTGACAGAGCTATTTCGGATTGGAAAAAAGAAGAGGATAACGACAAACAAGCAGTCCTTTTGCAGTTGATTGTAGATTTGCTTTTGCATTGCCCGATGTTCATTCCGGTATCTATGGACATGGAAGCCATGCTTCAAGCTATCGACATAGAACATTTGGAAATCGGCAAGGTTCAGACTTTGAAGAATGATGTCAAGATGAAAATATCTACTTTGTATACAGGCGAAGAAGAACTGATTCCGATTTTCACAACCCGAGATGAACTGGAAAAGGGGCCCGCTACGTCCGTCCTTCATATGTATCCGCGTGATTATTGGCCGAAACTTGCCGCCATGCATAAAAATGTCATCATCAACGCTTTTGGAGATAATTACTTTGTGATTGCCACCGCACTTATCGATAAGGTGATTATCCCGCTGCTCTCCCAAAAGCAAGAGGTTTCGGCGCCCGAAAAACCCGAAACTTTTGTCCCGAAAGAGGGAATGATCATCGGCGGCAAATATGAACTGATAAAGCAAGTCGGAGAAGGCGCTTTTACAAAAACATTTATGGCGGTGGATAAAACGCTTAATAAAGTATGGGCTGCCAAAATTTGCGCCAAACGCAATGTTTCCGGGGGTATTATCCACGCAATGATCAATGAAGCGCGCTTGCTGCACAAGCTCGATCATCCGGCTATACCGCGTATCGCGGATATTCTTGACGAGAATGAATACCTTTGCATTCTTGAGAGCTATATTGCGGGCACAACACTGGAAAACATTGTAAAGACTTTTGGCGCGCAGCCGCAAGAGAAAGTGGTGGAATGGGCAAAACAACTCTGTGATGTACTCGGATATTTGCACACGCAAACGCCGCCGTTGATATACAGAGATGTTAAGCCGGCCAATATTGTTTTGCAGCCGGACGGCAATATTGTTCTTATAGATTTCGGTATTATGAGGACATATAAGCCGGGCCAACTTGCCGATACGATGGCGTTAGGTACGAAAGGGTATGCTGCGCCCGAACAATTCGGTGCAAGGCAAACCGATGCAAGGACCGATATATTCGGGTTAGGGATGACGATGCATCATCTTTTAACCGGGGTTGACCCGAAAGTAACAAACGGCCAAACCTTACCGATACGACAATACAACCCTGCGCTTTCCAGAAGACTGGAGCATATTGTTAAAAAATGTATAGCGCTTGACCCCGAGCACAGGTACCCAAGCATGCAGAAGCTATATTCTGCGCTTGCCGCAATGCATTAAATCGGTTTAGAAAATAAATATTTTTCTGCTGAATTCGCGAATTTTTCATCCGCTTCTTGCCAAACCCACACACAGATGATAGAATAAAACCAAATGAAGGGAAAAGAGGGACTTTCTGTGCGACTTCGTTCTTTTGTCAAAGTGGTAACCAACGAAAACCTGCTTTGTCTGTTCTCGTTTGTTTCCGCAGTGTCGGCGTTTTTATTCTATGCCTGCCGCGCGAACTATGTGTTTATCGACACAACCGTGTTTCAGGGGCTTTCGGCGCTTCTATTTGCGCTGATGGTTTTCATTGCGCTGTTGCTGCTCACGCTTTATGAACTGCGCGTTCACGAAGTGCGGCGCAAAGACGCTTTGCTTTATGAGAAAAAAGGCTTCGCGGCGTTGTGCGCGCTCGCGCTTCTCGCTTCGGTCGGCTTCTTGATTGGCGTGCTTGTCAATCTGATTACCGCCGGGGTTGAAACCGCGCCGGTCATTTTCCGCATGGCAAGAAAGAGTTTCCCGTATTTTGCCGCGGCGGTCGTGATTGTGTTCCTCTTGGCGATTTACCCGAATATTCGAAAAGTCGGCGTCAAAAAAACGCTGGCGGTGCTCGTGGCAGCGGGCGTGGTGCTCTCGTCCTTCTTTACACTCGTGCCGCTTTCTCCTTATAAAATCACGTCTGCCCCTATGGTGATTGATTCGGGCAGCGACTATTATTCCGTCGTATTTGCCACCAACAAAACCGGCACGGGCTATGTGGAATACACCTACAACGGCGAACCCGTCAAACTGTATGACGAAGCCGCCGGAAGAATCAAAGGCGACAGCACAATTCATACCGTCCGTGTGCCGAAAGCGGAACTCGACGGCAACAGCTACCGCGTCGGCTCGGTGCGCGTTTTGGAAGCTTATAGCTACGGCAGCCGGCTCGGCAAAGAAGTGAAATCCGAAAGCTATGCGTTTTCCGCGCCGAGCGGCGAAAATCAAACGTGGCTGAGCGTGTCTGACTGGCACACAAGACTTGAAAAGGCATATGAGGCTGTGTCTTACGCGGGCGATTACGACGGCGTGATTTTGCTCGGCGACGCGGTGCCGGGGCTGATGTTTGAAGAAGAAATCCGTGAATATATCGTGGAATTCGGCGGCAATCTTTGCGGCGGCACCGTGCCGGTCGTCTATATCCGCGGCAACCACGAAACCCGCGGCGAATACGCCGAAAAACTGCCGGATTATCTCGGCATGGACAGTTTTTATTTCACCGCCGACTACGGCGATTATCGCTTTATTGTGTTGGACAGCGGCGAAGATAAACAAGACGACCACCCCGAATACGGCGGTATGGTGAACTACGCGGCGTATCGGCAAGATATGGTGGACTGGCTCGCCGCGCTTCCTGAAAGCGACAAAACCACCGTCGCGCTGGTGCACTCCGGGGATGTCTGCATTGAAGAAAACTTGCACGAAAGTGCCTATGCGTCGCTTAAAAATCTCGGCGTCCGGCAGATTATCTGCGGCCATGAGCACACCTGCGAATTTTTCGAGCAGGAGGGCTTGAATATCTTTGTCGACGGCGGTCATACGGGCGACGGCTTTGTCGCAAGCAAGCTGACGTTCTCGCCTGACGGTTTGCTGCTTGAGGCTTGGAATGATTCCGGCGACAAGGTGTTTGAGAAAACAACTGAGATTTAATTGAAAAAACAACCGCCTTTCCCCAAAAGAAGGGGAGAGGCGGTCTTTTTATATTCGGGAAATATTCGGCTCTTTTACAGTGCGTCCGGGGCGAAAACCTCACGCATTTCCTGCATTCTGCCGCAGCTGAATTTCCCTTCTGGGCATTTGTCTACAAAACAGCTCGGCCCATAGAACGAGAAAATTTCCGGCGCGGCTTTGCGAAGAAGCTTTAAAGCGTCAATTGCGTGTGCGCGGATTTCCCACTGGGCTCTTGTGCAGGTGCGAAGCCGCAGGAACAAAAGCAGCTCGCGCGCGTTCATCGTCGAAACAATGTCAATCACGTTGCCGCTTAACTGGTAATACACCAAATCCGTCTCCGGAACGCCTAAAGCTTTCATTGCTTCATATTCTGCGGCATTTTCCTCGAAAGCCGCCTTGTATTTTTCCAAAAGTTCCGGTTTGTCTTTTAATACCGGGGGGATAAGATAGCGCGTGCGGTCGGTGTGCGTGAGTTCCGGCACCGAAAGTCCCTGCATTCTGTGGCGCGTGAAATGCGTCACGCCCGAAAGCGAAACGCCGTTATAACGAAGCGAGAAATTGACCGCTTCCAACGCGCGCGGACGGTCACAGTCTAACACCGCGCGAACAGTCTTTTTTACAAGTTCCGGGTCGCAAAGCAGCTTGTCCGCGTCGCTCGTAGAAAGTCCCGCTTCCGTAATCAGCGCAGTTCTTGCAACGCATTTTGCCGCGTCCGGCGTGGCGGAAAGCAGCTCGACCGCGTTTTCGCTCACCGTGTTTTGCGGAAAATCGATAAACGAAAGGTCGGGCGTGTCGTTTGTGCCCTGGCAGCGCTCCTCAAACCCGCGTAAAATGCCCGGGGTGCGTTCTTTCGCTTGTTCGAGGAGCATTTCGCCGAGCTTTCGGATTTCCGGATATTTGCTCCCGCGCCCGTAAAGCATGGCTTTTAAAATATGTAAAAATTCCCGACCGTTGACGCTGCAAAAGAAATTGCTGAATAAGCAGTAGGGCAAAAGGAAGCGCGCGTCTTCTTTCGCAACGCCGTTTTCGGTAAATTCCGAATAGAGCGCAAACTGCTTTGCCATGTGGTCTTTATAACGCTTTGTAAGCGCCGGGTCGGAAAAATCCGGCACATAAAAGCCCGCGTCCGAAAAATCCACATACCGGCGGGATTTCACGGTAAACGAAGCGAGACGAAATTCAATGATGAATTGTTCGACAACCGCCGAAACATTCTGAAATGCCAAATTAAAATAGGTGTGCTCGACAACGGAATTGTGCCCCGAGCGCGTCACCTTGTCAATCAGGTTGGCGTTTTTCTCATCGTCCTGGCTTTTCGCCCAAATGCTGAGCGCCGTGCCCTCCTGGGTGGAAACGCGCCCGCCCGCGGCCGTGACCTTTTCGCCGCAGTCGGAAAGTCCGATAATCAGCGCGCCGCTGGTTTGAAAATCCGAAATATCCATGCTATTGGCTCCTTACAGGTGATTTTGTTCATTTTACCACAAAATACCGAAAATCGCAATTTATTTGTTACACAATTTTAATTTTCAAATTGCCGTTTGGGCGTTGTAAAATAGGAAAAAATTTGTTATACTATCCATGTATGCGTAGGACCTTATCGTGCGCGAAATGCTGTTTGTGTGGGAGGAATTTTTTGTGGACAAGCGCCTGATTGTGATTGACGGCCTCGACGGCAGTGGAAAATCCACCCAAATCGGGCTTTTAAAAGCCAGGCTGCAAGCTATGCAGGTGCCGCTTCGGCAGATTAAATTGCCGGATTACGACGACCCCTCCAGCACGCTCGTGCGCATGTATTTAAACGGCGACTTCGGAAGCCACCCGCAGGACGTCAATGTCTATGCCGCTTCTTCGTTTTACGCCGTGGACCGTTACGCTTCCTATCGCCGCCACTGGAAAGACGACTATCTTTCCGGCACATTGATTTTGGCGGACCGCTACACCACTTCCAACGCAATTCACCAAGGTGTCAAGCTTCCGCCGGAACAATGGGACGATTATTTTGACTGGCTGTTTGATTATGAATACAATAAACTCGGGTTACCAAGACCCGACTGCGTGATTTTTCTCGATATGCCGGTCGAAATTTCCCAAAAGCTGATGTCCGCGCGCTACGGCGGGGTAGAGGCGAAAAAAGATGTCCACGAAGCGGACGTGCAGTATCTCGAAGACTGCCGTAAAGCGGCGCTGTATGCCGCGAAAGCACTCGGCTGGCATGTGATTGCCTGCTCCGAAAACGGCGAACCGCTTCCTGTGGAGACGATTCACGAAAAAATCTTTTCCGTGGTGCAAAAAGAATTAAAATTATAAGGTGACATTTTGTGTTAGAATTTAAAAAGCCGGAATTGCAAGATAAAGCTTGGGTTGCCCCGATTATGCGCGAAGCGAATGAGCTTGCTTGCGAATATTGCTTCGGCAACCTCTATATGTGGTCAAGCGTTTATAAAAATTCGATTGCGCGCTACGGCAATCTGTTTTTGGCGCGTGACGGGGGCGAACGCCCGATGTATTTGTTTCCGTGCGGCAACGGCAGCAAAAAAGCCGCTGTCGAAGAATTGATGCGCTGCGCCGCAAACGACGGGGTGCCCTTGAAAATGTATTCCCTCACGCCCAAAAAGGTGCGCGAACTCGAAACACTTTTCCCCGGGCAGTTTGATTACTTTCCGATGCGCGAATATTTTGACTATATCTATCTTTCGCAAGATTTGATTACGCTCGCGGGGCGGAAATACCACGCGAAACGCAACCACCTTTCTTACTTTAAAAAGACCTTTCAGTGGCAATACGAACCGCTGACCGAAAAAAATATTGCCGACTGCCTTTCGATGAATGACAGCTGGGAAGAGAAAAATCTTGAGAAAAACCCGGAAGAAATCGGCAATGAACGTATTGCGATTACCCGCGGGCTCGACAAATTTTTCGAACTCGGCTTTACCGGCGGCGTTTTGCGTGTGGACGGTCAGGTGGTGGCTTACACCTTCGGCGAACCGCTTAGTGACAAGGTGTTTTGCACTCACGTGGAAAAGGCGTTTGCCGATATGCGCGGCGGTTACCCGGCAATCAATCAGATGTTTGCCGAAAACGCGCTGTCGTCTTATAAGCTTATCAACCGCGAAGAGGATACCGGAAGCGAGGGCCTTCGCAAAGCCAAAGAATCCTATTATCCCGCCGTTCTGCTCCCGAAATACCGGGCGGTTTATAAAGGGTGATTTTTTCAATGCAGTGCCGTTTGGCGACAACCGAAGATAAGAGAGCGCTTTATGCGCTTTGGCAAAATACGTTCGGCGACGAGCCGGCAGTGATTGACCGCTTCTTTCAATGTGTCACACCAAACGAAATTGTCGTCTGCGGCGAAAACGGCAGCCCGGTTTCCGCTTTATATATGCCGCGCGTCGAACTTCGCTGCGGCAAAAAAACGCTTTCGGCGGCTTACATTTACGCCGCCGCGACCGATACCGCTTACCGCGGCAGGGGGCTTATGACTTATCTTTTACAGTTTGCCGCGGAAAACGCACAGCGGCAAAGTTTAGAAGGGCTTTATTTGGTCCCTGCGGAGCGGACTTTGTTTGATTATTACGGCGCGCGCGGATTTGTTACCGCCTTTTTTAAAAAACTTGTGCAATATTCGAGAAGTGAATTAAAAGCGCTTTGCGAAAATCCCGCAACTGCGCTTCCCGCGAGTGCATTGCAGTTTTTTAAAACCCGCGAACAAGCGCTTCAGGAGATTTGGCACCCCGCTTATTCGCAAACGATTTTAGATTTTTCTCTGTTTTTAAATAAACAGTATGGTTCTGAAACCTTGTTGACCGACTGCGGCTATGCGGTCTATGAAACGGAAGAAAACGCCGTACAGGTCACGGATTTTTGTTGCGAAGAAGGCAAAGAAGCGGCGCTTTTGGGCGCACTGCTTCAAAAAACCGACGCGGCAAAGTTCGCGTTTTCTATGCCGGTGCCGCGGCAGATTGGCTCTATGCCCGGAAAAATCGTACCCGCCGGTATGTGGCGGCCGCTTTCAAAATCCGCGAAACAAACCGAAATACAAAACGGCTATATCGGCATCACTTTAGGCTGAAAGGAAGTTTTCTATATGATTTATGTGTTTTTAGCAAACGGCTTTGAAGAAATCGAAGCGCTCACCCCGGTCGATGTCCTGCGTCGCGCGGGGCTTACCGTGCAAACGGTCGGCATCGGCGAAAAAGTGGTGACCAGTTCTCATAAAGTCCCGGTCACGGCAGATATTACCGACGCTGAAATGGACCTCAACGGCGATTTGCAGGCCGTGATTTTGCCCGGCGGCATGCCCGGCACCAAAAATCTGGACGCAAGCGAAGCCGTAACGCGCGCGCTCGAATTTGCAAAAGCAAATGACTTGTTTATTTGTGCGATTTGCGCGGCACCTTCTGTGTTAGGGCACAAAGGCTTGCTTGCCGGCAAAGAAGCAATTTGCTTCCCCGGGTTTGAATCAGAACTTACCGGCGCCACACTTTCCGAAAAATTCGTCTGCCGTGACGGCAAAGTGATTACCGGCAAAGGCATGGGCGTTGCAACCGAATTTGCACTTGAAATTGCTTCCGCGCTCGCCGGTGATGAAGCCGCCGAAAAAGTCCGCGCGGCGATTCAGTTCCCGAGATGACCGATAAGATTTACACCGAAAAAAACGATTTGCGCGCTTTTTTTAAAGCGTTTCGCACGTCGCTTTCAAAAGAAGAAAAGACAAGGCTTGATAGACGAATTGCCGAACGCTTTTTAACGCTCCCGCAATACCGCGAAGCGAAAACCGTGCTTTTTTATGTTTCGCTGCCGTTAGAAATCAACACCTTTTCTTTAATGGAGCAAGCGTTTTCTGACGGCAAAACCGTTGCCGCGCCGCGCTGTGTGCCCGGTACGCGGGAAATGGAGTTTTACATTCTTCAAAGTATTCAAGACCTTGCGCCCGGCGCGTTCGGTGTGTCGGAGCCAAAGGTGGAATCTTGCGAAAAATTGACCGATTTGTCTTGTGGCCTTTGCATCGTTCCCGCGCTCGGCTTTGCGCGCGACGGCTATCGCTTAGGCTACGGAAAAGGCTATTACGACCGGTTTTTAGCGCGCTTTTTAGGGGACACGGCGGGACTTGTTTATGACGCGTGTTTGAAAGACCGCTTGCCCCACGACAAGTTCGATTGCCGCGTTCAACAAATTGTAACCGAAAACCAAATTATAAAGATAGACTGAAACCAAAAGAAAGGAGGCCTCCCGCATGCATGACGACGATTTGAGAAACTTTTTTGACGAAGACGCCTACAAAGAATTGCTAGACACCTACGCCGAAGAGGACAGCCGCAAGGAACGCGAGCGCGTTCGCCGCGAACAGCAGGCGAAAGCGCCGAGCGCCCAGCCGTCCCGCAAAACGCCGCCCGCCAAAAAAGCGCCGACAGGCAGAAGCGCACAGCCGCCGCGTGAGCACACACGCCCCGCGCCTGTTTCTCACCATACCCCGCGGCCTGCCCCTTCGCCGAAACACGACGAACCGCAGCCCGTGCGCAAAACGGAAGGCTTTAAATTGGAAATTAAGGGGCTTGACGAGGAGTTTAACACCCCGCCGTCACAAAAACGCACACCGACGCCCCACCCGACTTACTTCACGCCGAAGCCGCAGCAAAACGCACCGGCCGCCGGTCACAAACATGCGCACGCGCAGTCAAAAGCCGGTGCATTTTCGGGCTTTTCGGAAATTATCAAAAAACGCAATAAAGTCGAAGAACCCGCCGAAGAAGCATTTGTCGAAGAAACAGTTGCGCCGAGCGCGAGCGGTGCCGTGATTGCCAAAAAGCGGCCCGTAAAGCTCGACTGGAACACAATAAAAGCGTTTTTCCTCAAAAATAAAACGGCTTGGATTGTGGTGCTTGTCTGCGTGGTTTCGGCAATCCTTCTTTCTATTTATACAATCAGCTGTATCAACGACGTTTTGGCAATCAACCGCGACAGCGAAACGGTTGTCGCGGTCAATATTCCGGCGGATGCCGACACCAAAACCGTTTTGAAAATTTTACAGGATAATGACCTGATTGAGCACCGTCATTTCTGCCGTGTGGTCGCAAAGGTTATGAAATTCAAAGACGACAACTATTTGACCGGCATTTATTATGTCACCGCCTCTATGGGCGTTGAAAAAATGCTCAGCACCTTCAAAGTCGCGCCGACAACCGGCGAAACGGTCACGCTGACGTTCCCCGAGGGCTACACGGTTGACCAGATTGTCGAGAAGCTTGACAAATACGAGGTCTGTGACTCCGCCGTCATGTATCAGACGATGAAAGAAGTTGATTTCAGCGGTGAGTATTCCTTTATTAAGGAAGAAGACAACAAAGACGAGCGTTATCATCTGCTCGAAGGTTATCTCTATCCGGACACCTACGAGTTTTATGTCGGTGAAAATCCGTCCAGCGTTATTCGCAAGTTCTTAAACAACTTCCAGAAAAAGTGGACCGACGAATACGCAAAACAGGCGGAAAAACTCAATATGTCTGTGGACGATGTTGTTACGCTCGCGTCAATTATTCAGAAAGAAGCTTACGGCGCCGACCAGTCGCCGCTGGTGTCGTCGGTGCTTCATAACCGCTTGAACAATTCGAGTTTGTACCCATCGCTCCAATGCGATTCCACAACGGAATATATCAACGAAAACATTGCGAAAAACGTGACTGACGCCGCGCAGCTTGCGAACTACACGAACCTTTACAGCTCCTATAAATGCGAAGGGCTTCCCGTCGGCTCTATTTGTAACCCGGGCGACGACGCTATAAAAGCCGCGCTTTACCCGGAAGACACCAACTATTATTTCTTCGCGCATGACGTCAATAAGAAGCTGTATCTTGCGCGCAATGACTCGGAACGCCGCTCTAATAACATTGCGATTTTGAACGTCAACAGCGAAGCGGAGAAAAAGAGCGGGAACTAAGCTGTTACCCTAAAGGACGAAATTTTATGATGCAAAAACCGGAATTGTTGTGTCCCGCCGGAGACGAAGAACGCCTGCTTGCGGCGCTCTACTTCGGCGCGGATGCCGTCTATCTCGGCGCAACGCAGTTCGGGATGCGCGCCGGACCGAAAAACTTTACGATGGACGCGCTGCAAAAAGCCGTCGATTTGGCCCACAAACAGGGCGTGAAAGTGTATTTAACCTGTAACACCCTGCCGCGCAACGATGAAATTGAAACCATGCCCGACTTTTTAAAAGCCGCAGAGGCCGCCGGGGTAGATGCGCTGATTGTCGCCGACCTCGGCGTGCTGAAGCTTTGCAAAACGCACGTGCCGAACTTGCCCATGCACATTTCCACGCAGGCGGGCATCGTGAATTTTGAAACCGCGCGCATGTTTTATGAGCTCGGCGCAAAACGCGTGGTGACGGCAAGAGAACTGCGCCTTTCCGAAATCGCAGAAATTCGTGCGAAAACGCCGAAAGATTTGGAAATCGAATGCTTTGTCCACGGTGCAATGTGCGTTTCCTTTTCGGGGCGCTGCCTGTTGTCCAATTACCTGACCGGCCGCGACGCCAACCGCGGCGCCTGCGCCCAGCCGTGCCGCTGGTCTTACGCGCTGATGGAACAAACGCGAAAAGGGGAGTATTTCCCCATTGACGAAGACGAGACCGGTACTTACATCTTGAATTCCAAAGATATGTGTATGTTAGAGCATATCCCGGAACTCGTCGAGGCGGGCGTGGACAGCTTTAAAATTGAGGGGCGCGCAAAGTCTGCTTATTATACCGCGATTGTGACAAACGCCTACCGCGCCGCGATTGACGGTTATCTAAAAAATCCTTCGCCGGATTATAAACCCGAAAAATGGATTTGCGAAGAACCTTATAAAGTGAGCTTCCGTGATTACTGTACGGGGTTTTATTTTGACGACCCGAAAACCGAAGCCAACATAAGCCTTGCGGGCGGTTACCGCCGCATTTGGGACGTCATGGGCGTGGTGCAGGAAAGCGACGGCAAATTTTTAACGGTGGCACAGCGCAATAAATTCTGCGTGGGCGACACGCTTGAACTATTGGAAAAAGGGAAATGTCCGAAAACTTTTACCGTTTCTGAAATGTTTTTGCCGGACGGCACACCGATTAACGCCGCGCCGCACCCGATGATGATATTGAAAATCCCGTGTGCGCTTTCTGTGCCCGCGGGCAGTCTTCTGCGAAAGCAGGCCGAAAATGGATAACCGATTTCTTTTAGACCTTTGTGAAAAAATCGAATTGCCGCCCGACGCGCGTCGTGCTGCGCTTCGGGCGCTTTCTCAATATGCGCCCCTTTTAAAAAAGACTGTAAATTTACCGGAGCAAAAAGCGATTGCGCTTTGCAAACACCGTCTGTTTCGAAACCGAAAATCGGGCGCGGCGTTTTGCCTCGCATTTTGTCTCCTGCGCGCAGGAAAGGCATATGCGCTTTATAAGGAAAAGCAAATTCCAGACACCGTGTTTTATGATACAATGCGCGACATCACCGTTTGGGCGCGCACTGCGAAGCAAAGCGAAAACATTAACGGACTTATAGAAATCGGCTGGCTGCGGCAGTCGTTATATCTCCATATGTTCCGCGTCGGTCGCCTGCAATATCAGTTCGGTAAGGTCGATTTCCGCGCGCTTCACATCCCGCCGCAATCTCAAAAACAAATCCCGTTTTCTCAAGGCGACCGCGTGCTGTTTATCCATATCCCCGAAGACGGCAAGCTGGATTTTGACCTTTGCACTTCGTCTGTTTTTGCGGCGCGTAAATTCTTTGAAACCTATTTTCCGCAATATCATTTTGCGGGCTTTGCCTGTGAAAGCTGGCTGTTAGATGAAAATAACCGACGCTTTATGCGTGCAGGCAGCAATATTTTGCGCTTTTTTGATTTGTTTGACGGCGTGGTCGAGACATTGCCGAAAAATCACGAGCTGCTGCGCCGGCTGTGGCATGAAAAGCGCGCATCCAAACGCAAAACCGCAAACTTGCCCGAAAATACCGATTTACAGCGCCGCGCCAAAGCTTATCTTTTGGCGGGCGGCACAACGCACAACGGTTTCGGCTATCTTTTAAAATAAAAATACGGTTTAAAAACAGCACCTCTGTTTCATACTAAACAGAGGTGTTTTTTTATGCAAAAACGAGTGGTCGCGTTATTCTTTCTATTTTCTATGGCGTTTGGGCTTTTGTGTCTGCGGATTGTCGAACTCAACGACAACACGGCGGTAACAGATGCCGCGGCGACCAAAAGCAGTTTAACGGCAATGGTCAGCGAGACCCGCGGCAATATTTATGACTGCAAAATGCGGCCGCTTGTCAACGAAGAAACGGAACTGTATGTCGCCATTAAACCCACGCTGTCCGCGCTGAATGCCGCAAGCGCCGTAATCGGCGACACCGACAAAGACGCGCTGTTTGAAACCGTGACCGCCGGCAAAATCGCCCTTGCACCCGCCACAGGCACCTTGGAAACCGACGAAGCCAAAACCGTGACCGCTGTGCGGCGTTACCGCGACGCGGGGCTTGCGGTGCATTTAATCGGCTATGTCAACGGCGACGGTGAGGGCGTCAGCGGAATTGAAAAATACTATGACACGATTTTGAAAAATGCGTCCGGCACGCTGAAAGCCACTTATCCCGTCGACGCGCTCGGGCACATATTAGAGGGCGGGGAAATTTCGTTTGTTGCCGAAAACTATCATTCGCCCGCGGGGGTCATGCTGACGCTCGACCGCGATATCCAAACGATTGCGCAGGAAGCGCTTGAAAAATTTGAAATCGATGTCGGCGCGGTGGTGGTGCTTGACGCGAACACCGCGGAAATCCGCGCCATGGCCAGCGTGCCTGCTTTTAACCAAAATCACCCGGAAGAAAGCTTGAATGCTGAAAATGCACCGTTTGTCAACCGCGCAATCACGCCGTATTCTGTTGGCTCCGTCTTTAAAGCGGTTGTCGCGGCCGCTGCCATTGAAAAGGGGATTGACACCGATTTTTCCTACACCTGTTCGGGAAGCTACACAATCGGTGAAACCGTGTTTAACTGCCACAACCGTTCGGGGCACGGCACGCAGAACATGGGCGAAGCCATGGTGAATTCCTGCAACCCTTATTTTATCGAGTTAGCGCTCGAGACAGGTGCGGAGAACGTTTGCGCAATGGGTGAAAATTTGGGACTCGGCGCACAGATTGAACTTGCCGACGGCTTTTACACCGAAACCGGGATTATGCCCGACAAAAGCTCGATTGCGTCGAAGCAAGACCTTGCCAATTTGGCGTTCGGGCAAGGGCAGCTGCTTGCGTCGCCTTTGCAAATGGCGGCGGTGTATGCGGCGATTGCGAACGACGGCATTTACCGCGCCCCCAGTCTGATGCAGGCGATTGTCGATGCTTCCGGCGAAGAAGTCCAGCGAGCATTCCTGCCGGTGTCGCGGCGCGCGATGTCCAAATCGACCGCCGAAACCGTCGGGGAACTTTTACACGATACCGTGGAAAACGGCAGCGGCAAAAAAGCAAAGCCTGCGTCCTGCTCGGCGGCGGGCAAAACCGGAACGGCGCAAAGCGGCTGGATAAACGATGACGGCACCGAGGTCACCCAGTCGTGGTATTGCGGCTATTTCCCTTATGAAGACCCGCAATATGTCGTGACCGTGTTGAAAGAAAACGGCGAGGGCGGCTCGGTGGATTGCGCGCCGGTTTTTGCTTATATTGCCGATGAAATCCTGAAATTGTCTTGATTTTGGAAGAAATTGGAAGATTTTGTGAAATATTTTGAAAGAAATTGAAAGAAAATGCTTGACTTTGCGCAAAAAGCGTGCTATATTCAAGGCAGAACAAAGCAAAAACGCGCATAAGTTTAAGAAAGGGGGAACGTCGGGATGTTGACCGAGGAACGGCAAAATGCCATTTTGAGAGAGTTGAAAGAAAAAGGCGCCGTCACCGTGACCGGCCTTTCGGCGGAACTCGGGATTTCGGAATCCACCGTCCGCCGGGATTTGCAGGGGCTCGCGGCGGTCGGAAAACTGCACAAGGTGCACGGCGGCGCGACCGCGCTGGAAGTGCAAAATTTTGCTTCCGACGAAGACGACGTTCCCACCAAGGCGACGAAAAACATTTCCGAAAAAGAGCGGATTGCCAAATACGCCGCCGGGCTGATTGACGACAGCGATTTTGTTTTTCTCGACGCCGGAACGACGACCGAAAAAATGATAGATTATCTCGACAGCAAATTAAAAGCTTCGTTTGTAACCAACGGCATTGTCCACGCGAAAAAGCTGATTTCCAAAGGATTACGCGCTTATATCATCGGCGGTCAGTTAAAGCTTTCCACCGAAGCGGTTATCGGCGCTGTGGCCGTCAACAATTTGAAACAATACAATTTCACCAAATCGTTTATGGGTGCCAACGGCATCACCGTTTCCCAAGGTTTCACAACGCCCGATACCGAAGAGGGGCTTTTGAAAGCGGAAGCGGTCAACCGTTCTTATATGTCTTACGTGCTTGCGGACCATTCCAAATTCAACCGGGTGTTTTCCGTGACCTTTGCGCCGGTTGAAAAGGCGTGTATCATCACCGACAGCCTGCCGAATCCGGAATTTCGCAAACATACTGTTGTAAAGGAGGTTGAAGCATGATTTATACTGTTACCTTCAACCCGGCGCTCGACTATGTCGTGCGAATGGATTCCCTCATACCGGGTGAGGTAAACCGAACGGCACAGGAAGAAATCTTTTTCGGCGGTAAAGGAATCAATGTTTCCACCGTTCTCAACGAGCTCGGCGAAGAAAGCGTCGCGCTCGGCTTTATCGCCGGCTTTACGGGCGACGCGCTCGCCGCAGGGGTCGGGCACTTAGGCGTGCAGACCGATTTCATCAAATTGCCGAAAGGCAATACGCGCATCAACGTGAAAATCAAAGCGGCGAAAGAAACCGAGATTAACGCCGGCGGTCCGCCGATTCCGAAAGAAGCGTTTGAAGCGCTTGTTCAAAAGCTCGACCGCCTGAAAGAAGGCGACGTGCTTTGCCTTTCCGGCAGCATACCGAAGTCGCTCGAGCAAAACACATACGAGGTGTTGCTCGAACATCTTTCGGGCAGGGGCATCCGCTTTGTGGTGGACGCAACCGGCGACCTGCTTTTGAATGTTTTAAAATATCATCCGTTTTTGATTAAACCCAATCACCACGAGCTCGGCGAAATGTTAGGAAAAACGCTTGCAAATGACCGGGAAATCGAAGACGGCGCGCGGGAACTGCAAAAACGCGGCGCGCGAAACGTTTTGGTCTCGATGGCGGGCGACGGCGCAATGCTTTTGACGGAAACCGGCGAATCCCACCGAATCGGCGTGGTGGACGGAACCGTCCGCAACTCCGTCGGCGCGGGCGACTCGATGGTCGCCGGATTTATCGCGGGATACTTGCAAAAGCAAGATTATCTTTATGCTTTACAGCTCGGCTCCGCCTGCGGCAGCGCAACGGCGTTTTCCGACGGGCTTTGTAAAAAAGAAACCATTTATGCATTGCTTGCACAATTACAATAATTCAGAAAGGGGAGCACACCATGCGAATTATCGATTTGCTCAAAAAAGAAGCCGTGGTGCTCGGCACTTCGGCGGCGTCCAAGGATGAAGCGATTAACAAGTTAATCAGCCTGCACGAAAAAGCGGGCAATCTGACAGACGTCGAACAGTACAAAAAGGACATTCTTGCGCGCGAGGCGCAAGGCACAACCGCCATCGGCGAGGGCGTTGCCGTTCCGCACGCGAAAAGCACGGCGGTCAAAGCCCCGGCGCTTGCGGCGATTACCGTCCCCGACGGTGTCGATTATGACGCGCCCGACGGCAAACCGGCAAAACTTTTGTTTATGATTGCCGCAACAACCGACGGCAACGTCCATTTGGAAATTCTTTCAAGACTGATGGTTATGCTCATGGAGCCGGCGTTCGCCGAAAGCTTGATGCAGGCGAAAGACACTGAGGAATTTCTCCGTTTAATTGATGAAAAAGAAACCGAGAAATATCCCGTTGACGCCGACGCCGAAGCGAAAGAACAGCCGAAGCCCGAGAAAAAAGAAGGCTATCAGATTTTGGCGGTTACCGCCTGCCCGACCGGCATTGCCCACACCTACATGGCGGCGGAAGCGCTGGAGAAAAAAGCGGCGGAAATGGGTGTTTCGATTAAAGTCGAAACCAACGGCTCCGGCGGCGCGAAAAACGTGCTGACCGACAGCGAAATCGAAGCGGCGCAGGGTATTATCATCGCCGCCGACAAAAATGTCGAAATGGCGCGCTTTGACGGTAAACCGGTTTTGAGCGTCAAGGTTTCCGACGGCATTCACAAACCCGAAGAACTGATTCAAAAAGTCCAAAACGGCGAAGCGCCGATTTATCACCATTCCGGTGAAAAAGCGGAAAAATCCACCGGCGAAAAAGAATCGTTTGGTCGCCGCATTTATAAAGACTTGATGAACGGCGTTTCCAATATGCTTCCGTTCGTTACCGGCGGCGGTATTTTGATCGCACTTGCGTTCCTGTTCGATGATTATTCAATTGACCCGTCCAATTTCGGTATGAACACCCCGTTTGCGGCGTTCTTAAAGACCGTCGGTAACACGGCGTTCGGGTTCATGCTTCCGATTTTAGCGGGCTTTATCGCGAAAAGTATTGCAGACCGGCCCGGCCTTGTCGTCGGTTTCGTCGGCGGTGCGATTGCAAACCTCGGCATTTCCTTTACCAACATGGATTCGTCCACGGCCGTTTCCGCCGGTTTCCTCGGCGCGCTGATTGCAGGTTTTGCAGCCGGCTACCTTGTCAAAGGGCTCGAAAAACTTTGCGATTATCTGCCGAAGAGCTTTGAGGGGATTAAACCCGTGCTCATTTATCCGTTGGTCGGCGTGTTCCTGATCGGCGTCGTCATGTTCGCCATTAACCCGGTGGTCTCGGCAATCAACTCTGCAATTACCAACTTCTTGAACTCCATGGGCGACGCCAGCAAAATCGTGCTCGGCTGCATCCTCGGCGGCATGATGAGCGTAGACATGGGCGGTCCTATCAACAAGGCGGCTTATGTGTTCGGCACGGCGGCAATTGCCAACGGCAACTTCGACATTATGGCGGCGGTCATGGTCGGCGGTATGATTCCGCCCCTGGTTATCGCGCTTTGCGCCACGTTCTTCAGAAAGAAATTCACCGCGTCCGACCGCAAATCGGCTTATGTCAACTATATTATGGGTCTCTGCTTCATCTCCGAGGGCGCAATTCCCTTTGCTGCGGCTGACCCGCTGCGCGTCATTCCGTCGTGCATTGTCGGTTCTGCAGTCGCAGGCGGCCTTTCCATGGCGTTCGGGTGCACGCTTCGCGCACCGCACGGCGGCATCTTCGTGTTCCCCGTGGTCGAACATGTCGGCGGCTATCTCGTAGCACTGGTCGTCGGCTCCGTGGTCGGCATGCTGCTCTTGGCACTGCTTAAGAAAAATGTGAAGGAGGAAGCCTGAAATGGTATCCGAAAAATTAACTGTCACCAATCAAATGGGCTTTCATATGCGCCCTGCCAATGTCTTTGTTTCCGCAATGGCAAAATATAAAAGCGAAGTGCTGATTGAATTCAACGGAAAAGAAGTTAACGGCAAAAGTATCATGAATATTATGGCTGCATGCATCAAGTGCGGCTCCGAGATTGAAATCCGCTGCATCGGCGAAGATGAAGCCGACGCGCTCAAAGAAGCGGTCGAGCTTGTCAAAAGCGGTCTCGGCGACGAAAACTGACGCTTGCAAAGAGAGGGAAACAGCATGATTTATAAGGGTATTGCGGGCGCCGACGGCATCGGCATCGGCCAAGTGCTTATTATTAAAGAAGCGAGCCTCGACTATTCCCACGTGCAATTTTCCGGCAAAGAGCAGGAAAAGAAACGCCTGCAAGATGCGATAGCAACATTTTGTCAAAAGACAGAAGCGCTTCGTGAAAAGGTGGAAAAAGACGTCGGGGAAAAACAGGCGGAAATTTTAAGCGGGCAGATTATGATGATTCAAGACCCGTTTATGGCGTCCCAAATGCAAGATTTTATTGACAACGGTCAGTGCGCCGAGGCGGCGCTCGACGCCGTGTGCAATATGTATATTGAAATGTTTTCCTCTGTGGAAGACGATTTAACCAACCAGCGCGCAACCGATATCCGCGACCTGCGCACGCGTCTGATGAAAATTTTGCTCGGGCAGGAAGATATCGATTTGCGCACAGTAGAACCCGGAACGGTGCTTGTGGCGGCGGATTTCACGCCGTCCATGACCGCCGGCATTCAAAAAGACAATATCGCGGGCATCGTCACCCAAACCGGCTCGAAAACGTCCCATTCCGCCATTTTGGCGCGGGCGTTGGAAATTCCCGCCGTTATGAGCGTGGAAAACGCCTGCACGAACTTGAAAAACGGCGAAACCGTCATTGTTGACGGCGGCCGCGGCGAGGTCATTACCGACGCCGAACCGGGTGTGCTCGAAGCATATCGTGCAAAACAAATCAACGAACAGCACGAAAAACAGGCGCTTCGTTCGCTTCTCGGCAAACGCACCGAAACGGCGGACGGCAAAGTGCTCGCGGTGTATTCCAATATCGGCAAACCCGCCGACGCCGGCGCAGTTTTAGACAACGACGGTGAGGGCGTGGGGCTGTTCCGCACCGAATTCCTGTTCATGGACCGCGACACCTGCCCGACGGAGGACGAACAGTTCGCCGCCTATAAGCAGGTCGCCGAAAAAATGAAGGGGAAAGAGGTCCTTATCCGTACGCTGGATGTCGGCGGCGACAAGGAAATTGCGTATCTCCACATGGATAAAGAAGAAAACCCGTTTTTGGGTCATCGCGCAATCCGCTATTGCCTAGACACCCCCGATATTTTCGAAACCCAGCTGCGCGCGCTGCTGCGAGCTTCTGCTTACGGCAAGATTAAAATTATGCTGCCGCTGGTTACAACGGTCACCGAAGTGCGCCGCGCCAAAGAAATTCTCGAACGGCTGAAAGCCAAGCTTAAAGAAGAGAATATTCCGTTTAACGAAAATATCCCGGTCGGCGTGATGATTGAAACGCCGTCTGCGGCGGTCATTGCCGACATACTCGCAAAAGAATCGGATTTCTTCAGCATCGGCACCAACGACTTAACCCAGTATACCATGGCGGTGGACCGCGGCAACAGTAAAGTCGCGCCGTTGTATAGCCCCTTAAATCCGTCCGTTTTGCGGCTTATCCGCAACACGATTGCCGCGGCGAACAACGCGGGTATCCCGGTCGGCATGTGCGGCGAAGCGGCATCTGACCCGCTGATGATTCCGCTGCTGATTGCATTCGGTTTGACAGAATTTTCCGTAACACCGTCGGCGGTGCTCAAAACGCGCAAAACAATTTCGCTTTGGTCTGTGCCCGAGGCGCAGAAACTCACCGAAGACGTCATGCAGGCGCCGAACGCCGAAAGCGTCAAAGCGATTTTGGAAGCGCAGCAGAAAAAATAAACCTTTGTTTTTCTTCCGTGTTAAGCGGGGCGGCAAAAACCGTCCCGCTTTTTTGTGGCATTTTTTTGCAAAATATGCTATGATAATACCAATAAAAAGAAAGGAGAACGCCTATGAAAGTGCTTGCAACGGATTTTGACGGCACACTGTTTCGCGACCGCACGATTACCCCGGCGGATTTAAACGCGATCCAGCGGTTTCGCCGCGCGGGCAACCGTTTCGGGATTGTGACCGGCAGGCACTATTGCAGCATTTTAGAGGAAGTGCAGAAAAACAATGTCCCGCTCGATTTTCTCATCTGCTGTACCGGCGGGATTTTAACCGACGGCGTGTTTCATCTCCTTTCCGAACACCGCGCGCCCTCGGCGGCGCTTCGTCCGCTGTTGGAAGTGACAAAAGATTTTAACGGCATGTATTTTTGCCTTTCGCGCTATGAAAAACGTCTGTGGTTTTCGACCGGCGTGCCGGCGCCTTACGACGGCGTTGCGCTTTTGCCCGACAGCGCGCTCGATACAATCGACGGATTCCACGAAATGGGCACGCGTTTTGAAACGGAAGAGATTGCCCAAAATTATACAGATACTTTAAACCGCGAATACAGCCACCTTGTCACGGCGCACCGCAACGGTATTTATGTCGACGTTTGCGCGCCGCATACCGGCAAAGTGAGCGGGCTTTATGAAATGCTCGGGCTTTTGGGCGTTCCTCCGCAAAACCTTACGGTCGCGGGCGACAATTTAAACGACCTCGAAATGATTCGCGAATTCTCTTCGTTTGCCGTCTCGTCCGGCCGCGCGGAATTAAAGGCAGAAGCGAATTTTGTCGCGCCGGACATCGCCGCAATTGTCTCACACCTTTTGTGAGCGTTGCAAACGGCTTCTGATTGTGCTACAATACTTTCTGTTTTGAAAAATTTCAAGTAAAGGGTTATGTTATGATTGCCATTATCGACTACGGCGCGGGAAACCTGCAAAGCGTCAAAAAGGCGCTCGATTATCTCGGCGAGCCGAATTTGATTACCGCGAAATCGTCTGAAATCGAAGCGGCGGACGCATTGGTCCTGCCGGGCGTGGGCTCGTTCGGCGACGCAATGCAAAGCCTTTCGGATTCCGGGCTTTTAGAGACGGTTCGCGCGGCGGCGCTTTCCGATACACCGTTTTTAGGCATTTGCTTAGGGCTTCAGTTGTTGTTCCCAGAAAGCGAAGAATCGAAAGGCGTCAAGGGCCTCGGCGTGCTGCCGGGTAAAATTATAAAATTCCCGGGCGATATGGGGCTTAAAATCCCGCAAATCGGCTGGAATTCCATAAACATTCGCGAGGGCTGCAAGCTTTATGCCGGCGTGCCGCAAAACGCCTATGTCTATTTTGTCCATTCTTATTATTTGCAGGCTGCAGACCCCGAGGTCGTCGCCGCAACGGCAGAGTACGGCGTGACATTTCACGTGTCTGTTGCCGACGAAGCGCACCGCCTGTATGCAACCCAGTTCCACCCCGAGAAAAGCGGCGCGGTGGGACTTCGGATTTTACGAAATTTTGCCGCCATGCAGAAAGGAAGAGGCTGATGTACGCAAAACGAATCATTCCTTGTCTGGATGTCAAAAACGGCAGAGTCGTCAAGGGCGTCAATTTCGTCAATCTGCGCGACGCGGGCGACCCGGTGGAGTGCGCCGTGGAATATGATAAAAAGGGCGCCGACGAATTGGTGCTTTTGGATATTACCGCAACCAACGAAGACCGCGGCACAATGATTGATATTGTTTCCCGCGTGGCGAACTCGATTTTCATTCCGTTCACTGTGGGCGGCGGAATTCGCACCACTGAGGATTTCAAAGAATTGCTGCGCGCGGGCGCCGACAAAATTTCTGTCAACTCCGCCGCGGTGCGCAACCCCGATTTGATTAACGAAGCCGCTTATAAATTCGGCAGCCAGTGCGTTGTGTGCGCCATAGACGCAAAACGCCGCGAACAAGGCAGCTGGGAGGTCTATTTAAACGGCGGACGCCTGCCGACCGGCATCGACGCCGTGACTTGGGCGCAGGAAGCGGTCTCGCGCGGGGCGGGGGAAATTCTTTTGACCAGTATGGATTGCGACGGCAAGAAAACCGGTTACGATTTGGAGCTTACCCGCGCGGTGTCCGAGCGTGTCGGCGTGCCGGTGATTGCGTCCGGCGGCGCAGGGGCGTTGGAACATTTTTATGACGCGCTCACCGTCGGAAAAGCGGACGCGGTTTTGGCGGCATCGCTTTTCCATTTCAATGAAATTCCGATTGAAACCTTAAAAGCCTATCTTTCGGAAAGAGGCATTCCCGTTCGCCCGGTGGCGGAATAAAATTTTTAAAATTGAAAATCAGCCGAAGCCCAAAGCTGTTCTTTCGGGTTTCGGCTTGTGTTTTGTTTAAAATATCCGCAAGCGGCAATACTAATTGCAATGAACTTTTTGGGGGAATTGCAATGAAAGCTGTTCTTTTGGCGGGCGGATTCGGAACGCGTCTGCGCCCGATGACCTGCACACACCCGAAACCGCTTGTGAAACTCCTCGGAAAGCCGGTGCTTTCCTACATCCTCGACTGGCTGCACCAAAACCGCGCGGATGACGTTTCGTTAACGCTTGCCTATTTGCCGGAAAGCATTGAAGCCTATCTTGAAACGCGCCCCGAAAACGGCATGCAGTTTCACTGTTTCCGTGAAGAAACCCCGCTCGGCACGGCGGGGAGCGTCAAAGCCGCGGTGCCGAAGGCAACGGAGCCTTTGCTCATCGTCAGCGGCGACGGCGTTTGCGATTTTGATTTACAGGAAGCGATGCGCTTTCACCGTGAAACTGGCGCGCAGGTGACAATCCTTTGCAAAAAAGTAGACGACCCGCGAAGCTACGGGTTGGTTTATGCCGACGAGAACGGTCGGGTCACGGGCTTTTGCGAAAAACCGGATTGGAACGCTGTTTCTACGGACCTTGCAAATACGGGCATTTACATTTTAGACCCGGAAGTGCTTTCTGAAATCCCGACAGGCGAAGCCTTTGATTTTTCCAAAGACTTGTTCCCGAAACTTTTGGAAAAACAATATCGACTGTCTGCCTTTTGCGCCGAGGGGTATTGGTGCGACATCGGCGATTTTTCGGCTTATCTTTCCTGTCAGCGCGATATTTTGGCGGGCAAGCTGCGTCCGCCGGTGCCTGCCCTTGCCGACGGCATTTTCGCAAAACAGGCGCTGCCCGCGGGGCAATATGATTTGGTGCCGCCTGTCTATATCGGCAAAAATGTAAGCATCGGCGACGGCGCGGTGATAGGCCCCAACGCCGTTTTGTGCGACGGTTGTTTTGTCGGGCAGCGCGCCAAAATTCACGACAGCGTCCTGCTGCCGTCAAGCGTTTTGCAGGACGGTGCCGGCATGAACGGCGCCGTGCTTTGTGAAAACGCGGTATTAGAATGCGGCGCCGAACTGTTTGAAGACAGCGTTGTCGGCGCGGGGAGCGTTGTCGGGAAACACGTTTCTGTCGGGCCGCACGTGAAAATCTGGCCGAAAAAACGCATTGAAGACGGTATGCGCGTTTCCGGCAACATCAAATACGGCAGCCCGCAGGCAGGGCTTTTTTCGGAAAGCGGGATTTGCAGCGCACAGGGGATGCCTTTGGACGCAGTTGCCTGCGCAAAATTCGGGTTGGCGCTTGCGCAAAGCAGCGTCGGCAGCCGTGTGGGGCTTGCCACCGACGGCAAACCTGCAAGCCGCGCCGCTTATCATATTTTGGCGGGCACTTTGACCGCGCAGGGGAGCAGCGTCTGGAATTTCGGTGACGGATTTTTATCTGAGCTTTATTTCTTCACCGCGTTTTGCAACCTGCCGGCGGGTGTGTTCATTTGTGAAAAATACGGCAAAATCCAAATCCGCCTTTGCTGTGCCGGGGGCTTGCCGCTGCCGCGCGGCGTACGGCGCGAAATTGAAAGCTGTTACCAAAACGGCGACTTTTCCCGCACTGCGCTTTCCGCCTGCAAGGAAATTTCCGATATGACAAGCCTCGAATCCATGTATTTGCGCGAGCTGTCGCGGGAGGCGGGTGTGCCGCTTCACAACCAGTCGGTGCGCGTGCTTTGCCACAACGAGAAAATTCATATGTTGTTGGAGGATTGCCTGTTCCGGCTTGAAGCGGCGGACGGCGACGAAATTACGCTGAAAATCAACAATTCGGGTACGGCGGTTTCCGCCTTTCACCGCGAATGTGGTTGGGTGCCGTTTGATAAGCTTTTGGCGCTTTGCTGCCAGGCGGATTTTGCCGAGGGGCACGACGTCGCATTGCGTACCGACGCGCCTTATGTGCTCACAACGCTTGCCGGCGCTTACGGAAGACGGGTGCTTCGCTATTTGGAAATCCCCGCCGACGACGCCGACAAAGACGCGCGTACGTTAGCGCTTAGCCAGCTTTACGCGCGCGACGCCTTGTTTTTAAGCTTGCGGCTATTAGGAATCCTGCAAAAAACCGGCAAAAGTCTGCCAACGCTTCTTCACGACCTGCCGGGCTTTTCGGTGCGGCGCAAGGTGGTCCCGATTGATTTCCCGCCCACAAAGCTTTTAGAGGTTTTACACGCCGAAAACGCCGAACCTTTGCGCGAGGGCGTGGCGCTCCACACCGCGCGCGGTCATGTGTTTTTAATGCCTATGCCTTCGGGGAAAAGCCTTCGGATTTTGGCGGAGGCAAACGATTACGAAACCTCCCGCGAGCTTTGCGGCGAAATGGAGGAAAGACTCAGAAATCATTGACACAAGCGCAAAATAATAGTATCATATTATAATCGGAATATAGGCTTAAAGAGAATAAAAGCCGAAAATTTATTCCTTTCTGTTTTGGAACTTTTACCTGCTTTCCGGACGTTGAAAGCAGGCTACATAATATATCTTTTTAAATTTTACAAGGAGTAATTGCATGGCAAAACAAAATAATAACCAGCCGAAAAGCTCCGCGCCGAAAACGGCCTCAAAGGGCAGAAAACCGAGCGCTGCGGGCAAAAATAAGGCTACGCAAAAATCAAAATCACAACCGAAAAAGAAGCCGGAATCGAAAGAATTGATGCAGGGTATCAGCAATTCTCCGGCGGGGCAAAAGCAAAAACGTTATTATAAAAACGCCGCGGCCGCCGCGCGCAAACCGGCGGGCAAAAAGCGAAAAAAAGCAACGCCGCCGTTAAAGATTGCTTTCTTGGGCGGCCTTAACGAAGTCGGCAAAAATATGACGCTTTATGCGTGCAACGGCGACATGCTGCTGGTCGATTGCGGGCTTTCGTTCCCCGACCCGGAAATGTTCGGCATTGACCTCGTTATCCCTGATTTTACTTATGTTTTGGAAAATGCCGACAAAGTCAAAGGCATTCTGATTACCCACGGCCACGAGGACCACATCGGCGGCCTTGCTTATCTTTTGAAAAATCTGAACATTCCGGTTTATTCCACACGCCTGACTATCGGTCTTATCGAAGGGAAACTGCGTGAGCACAAAATTTTAGACCGGTGCGATTTGCACGTCATTAAACCCGGCGACAAAGTCAAACTCGGCTGTTTCGAAACCGAGTTTATCCACGTCAACCACTCGATTCCCGACGCGGTGGCGCTTGCGATTCGTTCCCCCGCGGGGCTCGTGGTGCAAACCGGCGACTTTAAAATCGACACAACGCCGATCGACGGCGGCGTAATTGACTTGGCGCGCCTGTCCGCGCTCGGCGAAGAGGGCGTGCTCTGCCTGCTTTCCGACTCGACCAACGCCGTGAAACCCGGCTTTACCGAAAGCGAGCGTAAGGTCGGCGAAACCTTTGACGTCCAATTCAGAAAAGCGGGCAACCGCCGCTTAATTGTCGCGACCTTTGCTTCCAATATCCACCGCGTCCAACAGATTATCAATGTGGCGGAAAAACTCGGGCGAAAAGTCGCGCTTTCCGGGCGAAGCCTTGAAAATGTGGTGTCCGTCGCGGCGGAACTCGGCTATATCCGTGTGCCGGAGGGCATTTTAATTCCGCTCGACAGCATCAACCGCTATCCGCCGGAAAAATTGGTGTTAATTACCACCGGCAGCCAGGGCGAGCCGATGTCCGCGCTTTACAGAATGGCGTTCTCCGAACACCGCCGCGTGGAAATCTGCCCGAATGATTATGTCATCATTTCCGCCACACCCATTCCCGGCAACGAAAAAATGGTCGGCAGGGTTGTGGATGAACTTTTAAAACTCGGCGCGGAAGTCGTCTATGAAAAAATGTATGACGTCCACGTTTCCGGCCACGCTTGCCAAGAAGAGCTCAAACTGATGATGAGCCTTGTCAAGCCGAAATTCTTTATGCCGGTCCACGGCGAGCAAAAGCACCTGCAAAAGCACGCGGGGCTGGCGCTTACCATGGGGATTCCGAAAGAAAATATCTTAATTGCCGACAACGGCAAGGAAGTCGAAATTACACAGGATAAAATCCGCATTTCCGGCGAAGTGCCGGCGGGGAAAGTCTTTGTTGACGGTATCGGCGTCGGCGACGTCGGCGCGGTCGTGCTGCGCGACCGTACCCGCTTGGCGCAGGACGGCATTATTATCATCGCTTGTACGATTGAAAAAGAGACCTGCACGGTGGTTTCCGGGCCGGACGTCGTCACAAGAGGCTTTGTTTATGTGCGCGAATCCGAACAGCTTATGGAAGAGTCGCGCCGCCTTTGCGAAAGCGTGCTTGCCGACTGTATGTATGAACACGTCCGCGACTTCTCGGAAATCCGCAACCGTCTGCGCGATGAGATTTCCCATTTGACTTATAACCGCACCAAACGCACACCTATGATTCTTCCGATTATTATGGAGGTGTAATCCTTGAAACCGGGGCTGATGATTCGGACTTATCCGCTGTCCTTTACGCTGATTCTTTTGTCGCTTGCTTTTTGCGTCGTGACCGTAGTTTTTAATCCTATGGCCGCGCTCATTGAGTTTTGCGTTTTATTGGTTTTGTGCGGGATAGCGTTTCTCAAAGCCCAACGTGATTTCAAGCGGATTCGCCGCACGGTTTTGGCGCTCAACGACGGCATGTCGGCAGAGGAAAATTCCAATTTGAACAATTATCCGCTGCCGGTCGCCGTGTTTGACGCCGCGGACAGAATCGTTTGGTATAACCGCAGCTTTCAGCAACAGGTGCTTCCCGGCGTTCAAGCCAAAAACGGTGACATTAAACAATTTACCGGCGGGCTCGGTATCGCCGAAATCCGAGAAAAGCCGAAGTTTGATGCCAAGGTCGGCAAAAATGAATATACCGTGTATTTCAGCCACATTGAAGCGTCCGGCAAACAGTCTTATGCGCTGACCTATGCCGAAAACACCGTCCTGAAAAAGACGGCGCGCGCGTTTGAAATGTCCCGCCCGGCGGTGGCGTTGATTGTCACCGACAGCGCCGACGAGATTTACCGTTCCTATAAAGAAAGCGAGTTTGCACAAATCACAAGCGCCGTCGAACAGATTACCGAAAGCTGGTTTTCTCCTTATTCCTGTATTTTCCGAAAACTCGGAAGCGGTCGTTTTTTGGCAGTCATGCCCGAAAGCGAACTGCAGAAAATGATTGCGGCGAAATTCCGCGTCATGGAACAGGTCCGCGCTTATACATATAACGGCGCGAAAGTGGGGATAACGCTTTCCATCGGTGTCGGTCGGGGCGAAGATTTGCCCGATGCCGAAAATAACGCACGCCAGGCGCTCGACATGGCGCTCGGGCGCGGCGGCGACCAAACGGTGCTGAAAAGCAATCAGGAAGCTTACCGCTTTTTCGGCGGGGTTTCCAAAGGCGTGGAAAAACGCACCAAAGTCCGCACGCGCGTGGTCGCGTCCGCTATGGAAGAGCTGATTCGCAACGCCGATAACGTGCTGATTATGGGGCACAAATTTTCTGACCTCGACTGTATCGGCGCGGCAATCGGTATGCTCAAAGCGGCAAACGATTTCGGCAAAGAAGCGCGGATTGTCACGTCCGAAAAAACAAGTCTTGCAACGCCTTTAATGGATTATGTCGAAAACGAAACCGGCGAAAATATCTTTGTCCGCCCGGAATTTGCCGAGCGCTTGATTTCCGAACACACACTGCTCATCATTGTCGACACGCACAAAGCAAGCTTTGTGGAAGCGCCGGAAATTTATGAAAAAGCGCCGTCGGTTATTGTCATTGACCACCACCGCAAAACGGTCGATTATATTCAAAACGCCGTGATTTTTTATCACGAGCCGCACGCGTCGTCCACCAGTGAAATGGTGACCGAGCTTTTGCAGTATATGGGCAAAAAGCCGATTGTCACAACGCTCGAAGCCAACGCTTTAATGGCGGGTATTATGCTCGACACCAAAGAATTTGTTTTGCGCACGGGCGTTCGCACCTTTGAAGCGGCGGCATACCTTCGCTCCCGCGGGGCGGATACCGTTACGGTCAAACGCTTCTTTAACAGCAGTATGGAAAATAAAAAACTGCGCGGGCAAGTGGTTTTGAACGCGCAAAGCTACCGCAAATGCGCCATTGCCGTGGCGGATATACACGCAAAAGATATCCGGATTATTTCCGCCCAGGCGGCTGACGAACTTTTGACCGTCAGCGATGTCGACGCGTCTTTCGTGCTGTTTGAAACCGATACAACCGCCAACATTTCCGCACGCTCAATGGGCAAAATCAACGTCCAACTGATTATGGAAGCCCTTGGCGGCGGCGGGCATCAAACCATGGCGGCGGTGCAGCTTGCCGACACCACTTTAGGTGAGGCGCGTGAAAAGCTGATGCAGGCGATTGATGAATATTTTGAAAATCAATAAACAAACCCTACAAAACGGGAGGTAAATACCATGGAAGTTATTTTGAAAAAAGATGTGAAAGGTCTCGGCAAAGCCGGGGAAAAAGTGAAAGCGTCCGACGGGTACGCGCGCAATTTCCTGTTCCCGAAAGGCTACGCCGTTGAAGCGAACGCCCAGACGCTGACCGAGTTTAAAAACAGCGAAGCGTCCAAACAACATAAAATCGATATGGAAATCGCCGCCGCAAAAGATGCCCAGGCGAAATTGCAGGGCAAAACCGTCCGTCTGACCGCAAAAGCCGGTCAAAACGGAAGACTTTTCGGCTCGATTACCGCGAAAGATATCGCGCAAGCAATCGGGCAGCAGCTTTCTGTTTCCGTAGACAAGCGCAAGCTGTCCGTTGCGGATATTAAGAATTTCGGCACCTATTCCGTCGAAGTCAAGCTGTATCAGAATATCACCGCCACGTTAAGCGTTGAGGTGGGCGAATAAGCGTAAATCTTACCGGAGGGTGCAAGAATGGATGACCTGCTTTTTGAGCAAATACAGGAGCCTTACAGCATGGAAGCCGAGCAGGCGCTGCTCGGCGCCGTGCTGATGAATCCGGCGTGCTATACCCGCGTTTCGGGCATCGTGCGGCCGGAAAGCTTTTATATTCCGCAGCACAAGGCGATTTTTGCCGCCATTGCCAATTTGGATTATTTAAACCAAAAAATCGACCCGCTGTTGGTGCTCGAAGAACTCAAACAAAACGGCACTTATGACGAGGCGGCAGGCAAAAATTATCTGGCGCAGTTGGCGCAAAGCGTGCCGAGCGTAGAAAATGTCGAGTCCTACGCCCGGATTATCAAAGAAAAATATTATCTGCGAACGCTTATGGAAGCGGCGGAAGAAATGCTCAAAAACGCCGCCAACGAAGAACTTTCGGCGGACACAATCATGGACGCCGCCGAGCAGAAAATCTACAATATCCGCCAAGGCAATAAAGAAAACGAACCGGTGCGCCTTTCCGATATTCTGCGCGACGAAGTGTATGATAATTTGCAAAAAATCACTTCGCCCGAAACCGCCGAAGAAAGCAAAGGCATTCCCACCGGGTTTTCGCTTTTGGATAAATACATGACCGGCCTTAACAAATCCGACTTGATTTTAATCGGTGCGCGCCCGGCAATGGGTAAAACGAGCTTCGCTTTAAATATCGCGCGCAACATCGCCGTGAAAGCCAAGAAAAAAGTTGTGTTCTTTTCGTTGGAAATGGGGCGTGAGCAGTTGGCGCAGCGTGTTCTTTCCACCGAAGCGCGCGTGGAAAGCCAAAAAATGCGCACCGGCGAGCTTACCGACGACGACTGGTCGCGTATCGGGCAGGCAACGCTCGCGTTAAACGATGCCGAATTGTATTTTGACGATACTTCCACCATCACCGTGCCGGAAATGAAAGCCCGCGTGCGCAAAATGCGCGATGTGGACTGCGTGATTATCGACTATTTACAGCTGATGACCGGCACCAAACGCACCGAAAGCCGTGTGCAGGAGGTTTCGGAAATCACCAGAAGCTTAAAGCTGATGGCGAAAGATTTGAAAATTCCCGTGATTACCTGTTCCCAGCTTTCGCGTTCGACCGAGGGCCGCGGCAAATCCCACAAGCCCCAGCTTTCCGACTTGCGTGAATCCGGCTCTATTGAGCAGGACGCCGACATCGTGCTGATGCTTTACAGAGAATCTTATTACGATGAAGATAAGAACGAAACCGTCGTCACCGACGAAAGCAAGGCGCAGGTCATTATCGCCAAAAACCGCCACGGCGGCACGGGCGAAGTCGACCTGCACTGGAACGGCAACTATACGCTGTTCTCCACGCCGGAGTTGTATCACGATGCGTGACGCGGTGCTGTCCTATATTCAGCAATATAATATGCTTTCTTCCGGCGACCGCGTTGTCGTCGGTCTTTCCGGCGGCGCGGATTCTGTGTGCCTTTGCCATGTGCTTTGGTCGCTTCGCGAAAGTCTTTCTATTCAGCTTTGCGCATTGCACGTAAACCACGGCATTCGCGGGGAGGAAGCCGACCGCGACGAGCGGTTTTGCAAAGCATTTTGCGAAAACTTACAAATTCCGTTTGAAGCGGTGCATATAGACGTCCCGGCGGAAAGCCGAAAGTCCGGCGAGGGCTTGGAAGCCTGCGGGCGAAGACTTCGCTATGACGCTTTGCAAAAAGCGGCAGGGGAGCGCGGCAAAATCGCGACCGCCCACACCGCGAACGACAACGCCGAAACGGTGCTTTTGCATTTGACGCGCGGCACCGGGCTTCAGGGGCTTTGCGGGATTTTGCCGGTGCGCGAAAATATCATTCGCCCGCTTTTGGGCATGACCCGTAAAGACGTGGAAGCGTATTGTAAACACGAAAATCTCGATTTTGTCACCGACAGCACCAATCTTTCTGCCGATTACGCGCGAAACCGCGTGCGTTTGGAAGTCCTGCCGGTGCTTGAAACGCTCAATCCGTCCGTCGTCGATGCTTTTTCGCGCATGACCGAAAGCGTGCAGGCGGACGCCGCTTTTTTGTCGGATTACGCTTTCGAGAAATACAAAGAACTCAAAACCGACGGCGCAATTTCCGTCTCCCGTCTGCTTATGCTTCCGAAAAGCGTGCAGGCGCGGGTTTTAAAACAAGCCTTTTGCGATTTTGGCGGAAAAGACCTTTCCGCATTTCATTTAGAGCAACTGCTTTCGGTCTGCCGAAACGGCGGACGGACCGTCCTGCCGGGCAAAATCGTTGCCCGCCGTCGGGCGGACAGGCTCGAGTTTTTAAAAGATTTTCCAAAGCCGGCGCCTTGGGAAATTCCCCTTAAAATGCCTTTATCGGAAGAAACTGTCAAGATTCCGTCAGGGCATTTGCAAATTCAGAAAATAGAACAAAAAGATTTACAAAATCTTCACAAAGAGCTATTGGCGAATGCAGTGGATTGTGCTAAAATAAAAGGCAATTTGGTGCTTCGCAGCAGACGCCCCGGTGACCGCTTTGAAAGCGCGGCGCGCGGCGTCGGCAAAACCTTGAAAAAATGGTATAACGAATCCTCTGTCGCGCCTGAACTGCGCGAGCGCTTTGCGGTGCTCGCCTGCAAAGACAAAGTTGTTTGGACCGAAGCGCTCGGGACTGCGGCACCGTTTTTACCCGATACAAATACCGAGTCAGCGTATTTACTGACTGTGCGAAGTGAAGGAGAAAACCATGCAGAATGAAAACCGAATGCACGAAGATGTCGAACGCGTCCTGCTTTCCGAAGAACAACTGCGGGAGATTGTGTCCCGCATCGGCGCGCAAATCAGCGCGGACTACAAAGACCGCGGCAGCAAACTGATTTTGGTCAGCGTCCTCAAAGGTTCGGTGGTGTTTATGGCGGATTTGATGCGCGCCATCACCATTCCCTGTTGTATCGATTTTATGTCGGTTTCAAGCTACGGCTCCGGCACAACCTCTTCCGGCGTTGTCAAAATTATTAAGGATTTAGACACCAACGTTGTCGAGGGTGCGGACTTATTGCTTGTCGAAGATATTTTTGACAGCGGAAAAACCCTGTCCTATTTAAAAGAAATGCTTTCCGCAAGAAAACCGGCGAGCATTCGTCTTTGCACGCTTTTAGATAAACCCGACCGCCGCGTCGTGGATTTACAGGCGGACTATGTCGGCGCCGTAATCCCGGACGCATTTGTCGTGGGGTACGGGCTTGATTACGATGAACAATACAGAAATCTGCCCTATGTCGGGGTGTTAAAGCCTGCCGTTTACGGCGGGGAAGAATAAACCCGAAAGCCATAAGGAGTGAATCATCCGTTGAGAAAAATTGATTGGAGAGCCGTCCTGCCGTATATTGTGATTCCGCTGGCGTTTGTGCTGGTGATTTCTCTGTATGCGCTGCGCGGCAATACGACCAAAACCAAAACCGCCTATTATGATATGGTCGCGAAATTCGAGAACAACCAGGTTACCGAATATCAGCTGAACCTCACAAGCGGCGTGTTGGAATATAAGGTCACCGGTGATGACACGTTGTATGAATACACCGTGCCGAACGTCAGCTTGTTTGTCGACGACGTCCACGACCTCGTGATGCAGTATAACCGCGAGCACCCCGACGCGCCGATTAAAGCGGATTATAAATCCGGCTCGCCGAATTCCTGGTGGGTAAGCCTTTTGCCGACTGCGGCGATTACGATTGTCATTCTCATTTTGATGTTCGTTATGTTCCGCAAAATGAACCAGTCGGTCCAAAACGAAAACAACCGCGCGCTTTCTTTCGGTAAGGCGCGCGTGAAAAAAGGCGGCGACGATAAACGCAAAACCACGTTTGCCGATGTCGCCGGCGCGGACGAGGAAAAAGAAGAACTGCAAGAAATCGTCGAATTCCTCAAAAATCCCCAGGCGTTCAACGCTTTGGGCGCGCGAATTCCGAAAGGCGTGCTGCTTGTCGGCCCGCCCGGTACCGGTAAAACCCTGCTTGCGCGTGCGGTTGCCGGCGAAGCGGATGTTCCGTTCTTCTCGATTTCCGGTTCTGATTTCGTTGAAATGTATGTCGGTGTCGGCGCTTCGCGTGTCCGCGATTTGTTCGACCAGGCAAAGAAAAACGCCCCCTCGATTATCTTCATTGATGAAATCGACGCCGTCGGCCGCCACAGAGGCGCCGGCATGGGCGGCGGTCACGATGAACGCGAACAGACGCTTAACCAGTTGCTTGTGGAAATGGACGGTTTCGGCGCCAACGAAGGCGTCATCATCATCGCGGCTACCAACCGCCCCGATATTCTCGACCCCGCGCTGTTGCGTCCCGGTCGTTTTGACCGCCAGGTCACCGTCAGCTATCCCGATATCCGCGGGCGTGAAGATATTTTGAAAGTCCACGCCAAAGGCAAGCCCTTAGGTCCCGACGTAGACCTCGGTTCAATTGCCGGCGCAACCGTCGGCTTCACCGGCGCGGACCTCGAAAACCTGCTGAACGAAGCGGCGTTGCTTGCGGCGCGCAGAAAGAAAAAAGCGATTACCATGGCGGAAATCGAAGAAGCCACGATGAAAGTGCTTGTCGGTACGGAAAAGAAATCCCACCGCATCACTGAGCGCGACAAAAAGATTACCGCTTACCACGAGGCCGGTCACGCCGTTTCCTCTTATTATCTGGAACACAAAGACCCCGTTACGCACATTTCCATTGTACCGCGCGGCATGGCGGGCGGCTTCACGATGTATCAGCCCGAAAAAGACGAAATGCATTTGATGCGCTCGAGAATGCTTGATGACATCGTCGGTCTTTTGGGCGGGCGTGTTGCCGAAAACTTGATTTTCCACGACATTTCCACCGGTGCTTCCAACGACATTGAACGCGCTTCCGAAATCGCGCGGAAAATGGTTACCAAATACGGCATGAGCGAAAAACTCGGCCCGATTGCCTTCGGCAAAGACAACGACGAAGTGTTTATCGGCCGCGATTATAACCACCTCCGCAACTATTCCGAAGCGGTTGCTTCCGAAATCGACGAAGAAGTCGAGCGGATTATTCTCGACGCCTACAAGCGCACGGAAGCCATTCTCACCGAGCATATGGATAAACTCCACGTCGTCGCGAAAGCCCTTGTGGAACGTGAAAAGATTGACGCTGACGAGTTCTATGCGTTGATGGACGGCAAAGAGCTCCCGCCGCTGAAAGCGAAGAAAGAAGATGCGCCGAAAGCGGATGACGAAGCGCAAAACGGCGAACAGCCGAAAGACGCGGCAGGGGAGGAAACTCCCACAGAAACTCCTTCTGAAACGCCGGAAGAATCCGAAGCCCCCGCGCAAAGTGAAGAGGCAAAAAAGGAGAACGCCGAAACCCCCGACGAACCTTCCGAAAGCCCTTCTGAAAAATAAAACAAAAGCACGGCGCTGACTTTGGCGCCGTGCTGATTTTATACCGAAAAATAGACCGATTTTCGGGCGCTTTTTGGTCAGAAGATAGACTTTGTTTTGGTTTAGCGCTTGACTGTATTAAAGTGTTGACTTTTGTCGGGAATAGGATTAAAATATACCCAATGTTTATATTAGCGAAAGTATGCAGGAGATCGTTATGAAGTTAAATGGTTCTGATATTATTGCCGAAGTGCTCATCGAGCACGGCGTGGACACGGTGTTCGGGTATCCGGGCGGCGCGGTGTTAAATATCTATGACGCGCTGTATAAATACCGTGATAAAATTCATCATATTTTGACCGCGCACGAACAAGGCGCCTCCCATGCGGCGGACGGTTACGCGCGCGCAACGGGCAAAACCGGCGTGGTCATTGCAACAAGCGGCCCCGGCGCGACCAATTTGGTTACCGGTATCGCCACGGCGTATATGGATTCCGTCCCGATGGTTGCGATTACCGGCAACGTCGGCACGTCGCTGATCGGTCGTGACGCGTTCCAGGAAGTCTACATAACCGGTATTACCATGCCGATTACCAAACACAATTTCATGGTGCAGGATATTTCCGAGCTCGCCGACATTTTGCGTGAGGCGTTCCGTATTGCGAATTCCGGCAGAAAAGGGCCGGTGCTGGTCGATATTCCGAAAGATGTCACCGCCGCGATTACCGATTTCGAGCCGGAAACCCCGAAACCGATTGAAGACAATACCGTTTTGATTCCCGAAAAATTAGAGGAAGCGGCAAAATACATCAACGCCGCACACCGTCCGGTGATTGAAATCGGCGGCGGCGTCGTTTCGTCGGAAGCTTCCTACCTTGTGCGCGAACTGGTCGAAAAAGCCGGCATTCCCGCCTGCCACACGTTAATGGCGGCCGGCGTGCTCGGTTACAGCGAACCGCTCAACTACGGCTTGGTCGGTATGCACGGCAGCTACGTTACAAATAAGGCGATTGACGAGGCGGATTGCCTGCTTGCCATCGGCACGCGCTTCTCCGACCGCGTCGCGCTGAATACCGACCGCTTTGCCAATAAAGCCAAGGTCATTCAAATCGATATTGACCAAAGCGAAATCAATAAAAACGTCATGGTCGACACCTACCTCACCGGCGACATCAAGACGATTTTGACCGCGCTCATGCCGCTGATTAAGCCCGCAGAGCACAAAGATTGGCTTGCTACGCTTGACGAATATAAGAAAGACGATTATGTCCCTGTGGACAGTTCCGACCATATTACGCCTCACCAACTTGTGCGCGCCATTTGCGAAGATACCGACAAAGACACAATTTATGTCACCGACGTTGGTCAGCATCAAATGTGGGCGGCGCAATATTTGGAGCACACAGCCGCGCATCACTTCTTGACAAGCGGGGGACTTGGCACAATGGGTTACGGCTACGGCGCCGCAATTGGTGCGCAGGTGGCCTGCCCCGACAAGCGCGTGGTCCATATCACCGGCGACGGTTCGTTCCATATGAATATGAACGAAGCCTGCACGGCGGTCAGCTACAACCTCCCGATTATCACCGTAATTTTCGATAACCGCGTGCTCGGCATGGTGCGCCAGTGGCAGACCTGCTTCTACGGCAAACGCTATTCCCAGACCGACCCCGAACGTAAAACCGATTTTGTCAAAGTGATTGAGGGCTTCGGCGGAAAAGGTTTCCACGTTAAAACCTTGGACGAATTCAAAAAAGCTTACAAGCTCGCCCAAAAAGAAAACGGCCCGGTTTGGATTGCCTGCGACATCGGCAAAGATGAACGCGTGCTTCCGATGATTCCGGCGGGCAAAACCGTGGACGATATTTTGGTTGCCCCGAATTGCGACACTTGCCCGAAACAGTGCTATAAAAAGAAATAACAACTAAAAAGGGAACTGCCGAAAGCAGTTCCTTTTTTTAGTCCCCTTTGACGGTTCGAAGTAAAGTAACCGGCTTTTTCAGCCGGTTACTTTTTTATTTTTATCCCTAAAATCACGTCCGCCGAAACATTGTAAAATTCGCAAAGTTTAATCAGATCGTCTACTTGCAGCTTTGCACGCCGCTTTTCATATTTGCTGTAAGCGCTTTGCTGAATTCCCAGAATGTTCGCCACCTCTTTTTGCTTAATATCCCGATCAATTCTTAGGTTTGTCAATCGGTCGATATAGTCCATATAATCACCTCAAGATGATTATATATAGTCTTATTCAGACTATTGACAAAAAGTCTTATTTAGACTATTATTGGACTGTATGTAACTTTATTATCTTTAATCGGGGGGTAAAAAATGGCAAAAATTGCCGAAATTATAAAATATGAAGGGGATAACAGTACCTTTGTTTGGAAACATCCCTGCGAAGACTTTAACACTACAACTCAACTCATTGTTCATGAAAGCCAAGAAGCAATATTCTTTATGAACGGGCAAGCACTCGATCTGTTCGGTCCCGGAAGATATACGCTGGAAACGCAAAATATTCCTTTACTTAGGAAATTTGCCAATATTCCTACCGGTGGGAAAACGCCTTTTCATTGCGAAGTTTACTTTATCAATAAAACAGAGCAAATGGCAATTCGTTGGGGAACAGACAGTAAAGTGCAATACATAGAGCCAACATATAAATTTCCGCTGTCGATAGGCGCCTCCGGCGAAATGGCGTTAAGTGTGAATGATTCCAGAAAGCTGCTTATAAAACTTGTGGGCACGGAAACGGTGCTTGAACGGAATCAGCTTGTCGCTTTTTTCCGTGCTTTCTTAATGACGCGGGTAAAAACCTACATTGCGCAAGAAATGAAAACAAGCGCCATCAATATTTTTGAAATTGATGAAAATTTAGAGAATTTCTCTAAAGCGCTGCAAAACCGTTTGTGCCAAGATTTCGACGAATACGGTGTAACTTTAAATCGGTTCTTTGTTACTACGATTGTAAAACCGGATGGCGATTCACAATATGAAAAATTTAAAGAACTGCACTTCCGCCAATATGCTGATATCGCAGAAGCAAAACTGAAACAGCAGACGGATATTATTCACGCGCAAACTGAAGCGCAGAAAACCGTTATAGATTCACAGGCACAGGCGACCAAACGTGCTCAAGAGGGATATACCTATCAACAAGAACGCGGATTTGATGTTGCGCAGACGGCTGCAGGCAACGAAGCGGTCGGTGAATTTGCCAACATGGGAATTGGTCTCGGAATGATAAGCGGCGTGAGTGGTACTGTCGGCGGTATAGTCGGTGGCGCTGTCAATGACGCTTTTGCCGGTATGAGTGTTCCGCCGCAAACAACAGCGCAACAACCGAATGCCTTTTGCGACAACTGCGGTGCAGCGCTGACGCCGGGTGTGGCCTTCTGCGATGAATGCGGCGCTCCGCAAACTTCCCCCGACGTTTGCAGCAAATGCGGTTTTAAGTTTATCAAACCCGGAAAATTCTGCCCGAAATGCGGTGCTAAAAGAGAGGGTTGACCATGAAGAAAAATATAAAAAAAGCCTACACGGCTTTGGGGATTGCCTTTATCGTTTTTAATGTTATCGCTTTCGTTGTTCCGACGGTTAAAACGACAACCTTTTGGATTGCTTATGCATTCACGATTGTTGCTTTTGCTTTACAGGTCGCCGTTTGGAACACAGCTTTCAAAGCGGATGATGCGTTAAAAAGTAAATTTCTCGGTATTCCGATTATTTATGTCGGAATTTTATATCTTGTTTTACAAGTAATTGCATTTGCCGTGTTTTTTGCATTCCCCGCAATACCGTCTTGGATCGCGGTGATTGCATGTGTTGTGTTTTTAGGCCTTTCTGCAATCTGTCTAATCGGGGCCGATGCCGCAAAAAATGAAATCAAACGTGTGGAAGAAAAAGTTAATCAAAAGGTTTTCTATATTCGACAGTTGCAAACAGATGTGGAAATACTTGCCGAACAAGAGCAAAATCCCGAAACCAAAGCGGCGCTTACAAAACTCGCAGAAAAAATTCGTTACAGTGACCCGATGAGCCGCGAAACTCTTGCCGATATAGAGGCAGAAATCAAAGAAAAAGTGTTCAAACTTAAAACGGCCGAACATAAATCGGACCTGATTACAGAGCTCGATTTGCTTTTAACCGAGCGGAATAAAAAGCAAAATTATCAAAATAAATTTGGAGGAGTAGGAAAATGAAACAACTTACTTGTGAAATGTGCGGTAGTACTGATTTAATGAAACAAGAGGGTGTCTTCGTATGTCAATCTTGCGGCTGTAAATATTCTGTAGAAGAAGCAAAGAAAATGATGATTGAAGGAATTGTTGATGTTCAAGGCACAGTAAGGGTAGATGCTTCAGATAAAGTAAAGAACCTATATATAATGGCAAGGCGTGCAAAAGATGATAATAATGCAGAATTAGCGTCGAAATATTACGAAATGATTACATTTGAAAACCCAAATGATTGGGAAGCATTATTTTATTTTAATTACTTTAAAGCTAGACAAACCAATTTGCAAAATATGAGGAATTCAGTGATTCGCTTTGCTAATTCATTAGACAGTGTATTCGATTTGATTGACAAGAGCGACAAAACGTCAGACGAAAAATGGAATCTTGCAAAAGAAATAATTACAAAAATAGATAGTCTTTGTGAGTCCTATATCTATTGGGCAAAATCTCACTATAGAAAATTTTCACAATTAAATAACTCTATTTCAGATCTCCAAGATCGAACATATGCTGTTGCCGAGCTTCAAAAAAACATGGCAGATCTTTTAGAAAAATATTTTGCCGAAAATTCGACACAAGTAGTGATCTCCTATTTGAAATCATATGTTAAAAACTATTTATTGCTCGATACTATAAGAAAAGAATTTGTCAATATAACATTACGATTTTACTCAAACGAGCTAATAGCGGCAGAAAAAAGAATAAAAGAATTAGATCCGAGTTATGTGCCGTTAATCAATGCAAATACTCAAAGAAACTCTGCATCAGATCAAAATTCAAATCATCCTGTCGCCACTAAAGGTAAAAGTGATACAGGAGCAAAAGTAGGTGCTGTTATTGGAGGAATTATTGGAGCTATAATAGGAATTTGGCTTTGTAATCTTACTATGGACACAATAAGAACACCTATTGGTCGCTTGAATAATCCTCCTCAAAACGATGGGTTTGTAATGATTATTGCTTTTGGTGCTCCCGCTTTACTGGGCGCTTTTATAGGAGCGCTCATTGGTAGCACTATAGCTGATAAAAAGAAATAAATATTATAGAGGGGATAATATATGCTTATCGAAAAAGAAAACGCACAAAATGAACAATATATTTTTCAGCATAATAATGGTCGCTTTAGTGAGGTAATAACCTACAGGAAACACTTGATTAACAAAATTAAGGCCGATCCACATGCACAAGAAAACATGGCGATTCAAACCTTTCCTTCCGAAAGCGTAACCAGCGAAAAATTTGAAATATTTATACGGATTACAGAGGCGGCGGGATATACAATTTATAAAGCGGTAAAACTATAAAAATGTTAATTGTTATATAAAATTCGATGGACTGGCATAACTTTATGTCCATCGGATTTTATATTTTATAATTTGTTTTTGATTAAGAAATTTGAAACTTTTCCGATGCTTGGTATTAGCTATATATAAATTATGTTATTATTTCAGCAAGGTAAGTGGTTGTCTTCCCGATTATCCAAAGGAACATATTTTAACTGTCATGAAATTATATAATATTAATAATTTTAAACTGTTAAATCATTCGATTAATAAAAAACAGACGTTTAATAAATACAATTAAAGAAAACCAGGCCTCTGACAGGAATCAGAAGACTGGTTTTTTGTATCCCATTCGATTTTTCTCAAAACCCACCACCGTTTTTCGGTGGTGGGTTTTATGTTAGCTAAATTATGCAGCTTAGTTATTAACCAGCTTATCTTTTTCGTCGTTCCAGCTATACAGCTTTCTGACTTCTTCGCCGACTTTCTCCGACGGATGCTCGGAAGCAAGTTTGCGCATCGCTTTGAAGTGAACCTGACGGCCGGCGGGGGACATGTCAAGCAGGAACTCTTTCGCGAAAGTACCGTCCTGAATGTCGGAAAGGATTTTCTTCATCGCTTTCTTGGTGTCCTCGGTGATGATCTTCGGACCGGTGACATAGTCGCCGTATTCTGCGGTGTTGGAAATGGAGTAACGCATGCCTGCGAAACCGCTCTGATAGATAAGGTCAACAATCAGCTTCATTTCGTGAATGCACTCGAAGTAAGCGTTTCTCGGGTCATAACCTGCTTCGCAAAGGGTCTCGAAGCCCGCCTGCATCAGTGCGCAAACGCCGCCGCAAAGAACAGCCTGTTCACCGAACAAGTCGGTTTCGGTTTCGGTTCTGAACGTGGTTTCCAAAACACCGGCTCTTGCGCCGCCGATTGCCAAGGAATAAGCAAGCGCCAAATCAAGCGCTTTGCCGGTTGCGTCCTGCTGAACAGCAACAAGGCACGGAACGCCTTTGCCCGCCTGATATTCGGAACGAACGGTGTGGCCGGGGCCTTTCGGCGCGATCATGGTAACGTCAACATCTTTCGGGGGAACGATGCAGCCGAAGTGAATGTTGAAGCCGTGTGCGAACATCAGCATGTTGCCGGGTTCCAGGTTCGGCTCAATGTCCTTTTTATACATATCTGCCTGCAGCTCATCGTTAATCAAAATCATGATGATGTCTGCTTTTTTCGCAGCTTCCGCCGCGGTGTAAACTTCAAAGCCCTGCGCTTCTGCTTTTGCCCAGGATTTGCTGCCTTCATAAAGACCGATGATAACTTTGCAGCCCGAATCTCTTGCGTTCAGAGCGTGTGCGTGACCTTGGCTGCCGTAACCAATCACGGCAATGGTCTTCCCGTCGAGCAAAGACAGGTTGCAGTCTTCTTGATAAAACATTCTTGCTTGTGCCATGATGAAATCCTCCTTAAAATATGAACCTTTAAGTTGTATGACATTAAAGGTTTGTTGTCATACAACCATTATAGCAACTAATTTTCGGTTGTCAATACTTTTTTGAAATTTTCAGAAAGAAATTTTTTCGTGCTGCACGGCGTGGTGCAAATGAATGGTCACCGCGCTTTTAATGGCCTCGCCGTCGCGCTTTTTCAAAAAGTCCATAATCAAAATATGGTCTTTGTAAGCGTCCTCGGCAATCACGTCCAAATTGTAGTTGAGCGCAAAGGTTTGTTCAATCGTTTGGGTGAGGGTAGGCATAAACTGGCTTAAAAAATCGTTGTGCGCCGCTTTGATAATCGCGCCGTGAAATGCGCTTTCCGAAGCAATGCGGTCTTTGCCCTGCGGGTTGAGCTTTACCTGTCGCTGGCATTCTTCGCCGAGCGCCAAAATCTGCTCAATTTCTTTGTCCGTCGCACGCTTGCAGGCAAGCGCGGCGGCTTGCGGCTCAAAAATCAGACGCGTTTCGTAAAGGTCGCGCAAGGTCACTTTCATTTTGAAAAGCTCCTGCACGTCCATGCTGCTGTCCGTGTATTGGTCGAACTGGTCGGCGACAAAGGTACCGCGCCCGCGTTTGACAACCAAAAGCCCTTCGGAAATCAAAATCCGGATTGCTTCGCGCAATGTCGTCCGGCTGATGCCGAGCGTTTCCGACAGCTCGTTTTCATTGGGCAGCTTTTCACCGTATTGATATCTTTTTTCTTCCAAAATTTGCGCTCTCAGCGTCTCGGCGGTGCGCTGAGAAAGATTTTCTTTTTGCATAAAAATGCCTCGATTTCTGTAAACTTGCCTTTTTTACTATACAATAACTTTTCAAAAAATGCAAAGCAAACTTTTTAAATTTTTCCGCTTCGCTTTCCGACAGCTTTTCGCAAAGGGGATTGAAAAGCGAAAAAAATTGTTATAAAATAAGAGCATCAGATTGGAGGAAACGCTATGAATTTACGTAGTAAAAATGTTTTAAACGGCGTCGAACGTGCGCCGAACCGCAGCCTGTTTTATGCAATGGGCTATACCAAAGAAGAACTGGAACGGCCGCTTATCGGCGTGGTTTCCGCCCACAGCGAAATCGTGCCCGGCCATTTCCATCTTGATAAAATCACCGAAGCGGTAAAAGCCGGCGTCCGCATGGCGGGCGGCACACCGATTATGGTGCCGGCAATCGGCGTCTGCGACGGCATTGCCATGGGTCATGTCGGCATGAAATATTCTTTGCCGTCCCGTGAACTGATTGCCGACAGCGTCGAAACCATGGCGATGGCGCACGGCTTTGACGGCCTTGTGCTTGTGCCGAACTGCGACAAAATCGTGCCCGGCATGCTGCTCGGCGCATTGCGCATCAATATCCCGACGGTTGTTTGCTCCGGCGGCCCGATGATGTCCGGTCTTGTCGACGGCGTCGAAACCTCGCTTTCCAAAATGTTTGAAGCGGTCGGCGCGCGAAAAGCGGGACTCATTGACGACGAAAAGCTTTGCGAATTTGAAAACAACACCTGCCCGGGCTGCGGCTCGTGCTCCGGTATGTATACTGCCAACAGCATGAACTGCCTTTGCGAATCTTTAGGCATCGCGCTGCCCGGCAACGGCACCATTCCCGCGGTGCACGCCGGCAGAATGCAGCTTGCGAAGCGCGCGGGCATGGCGATTATGCACCTTGTTGAAAACGACATCAAGGCGCGCGACATCGTCAACGAAAAATCCCTGCGCAACGCGCTTGCCTGTGATATGGCGCTCGGCTGCTCGTCGAACTCGGTTTTGCATTTGCTTGCAATCGCGAAAGAAGCGGGCTGCCCGATGGATTTACATACCTTTAACGAAATGAGCGCAAAAGTGCCGAACCTTTGCCACTTGGCGCCCGCAGGTCCCACCCATATGCACGACCTCAACAACGCCGGCGGCGTACCGGCTGTGCAGGCGGAACTTGCGAAGAAAGGCCTTTTGGATTTGAGCCTGATGACCGTCACCGGCAAAACCGTCGGCGAAAATATCCAAGGCGCTTACATCAAAAATACCGATGCGATTCGCCCGATTGACAATCCTTACAGCGAAACCGGCGGCATCGCCATTTTGTGGGGCAATATCGCGAAAGACGGCTGTGTCGTCAAACGCAGCGCCGTCGCGCCCGAAATGCTGGTGCACACAGGCCCCGCCCGCGTGTTTGACAGCGAGGACGAAGCGATTGACGCGATTTACAACGGCAGAATCAAAGACGGCGACGTCGTCGTTATCCGTTACGAAGGCCCGGTCGGCGGCCCCGGTATGCGTGAAATGCTCAACCCGACTTCTGCGCTTGCCGGCATGAAGCTTGACAAGACCGTGGCGCTCATAACCGACGGCCGGTTCTCCGGCGCGTCCCGCGGCGCTTCTATCGGTCACGTCGCGCCTGAAGCTGCCTGCGGCGGCGAAATCGGACTTGTCGAAGAAGGGGACATCATCGACATTGATATTCCCAACGCTTCGGTCAACGTCCGTGTTTCCGACGAAGAAATGGAAAAACGCAGAGCCGCCTATGTTCCGCACGAGCCGAAAGTCAAATCCGGCTGGCTTGCGCGCTATATGCAAATGGTCTCTTCCGCCAAAGACGGCGCGGTTATGAAGATTTAAGGCTTCTGATTACGAATCATTCAAAAAAGAACCCCCGATACAGTTTCTGCTGTATCGGGGGTTTTGCTTTGAATCAGCTTAATTCAAACATACCGTTATAAAGCCTATAATACATGCCTTTTTGTCGGAGCAAATCTTCGTGGTCGCCGCGTTCGACGATTTCGCCGTGCTCGAGCACCATAATTGCGTTGGCGTTGCGAACGGTCGAAAGCCTGTGGGCAATGACGAACACCGTCCTGCCTTCCATAAGGGAGTCCATGCCTTTTTCAATCAGCGCTTCGGTACGCGTGTCAATCGAAGAGGTCGCTTCGTCCAAAATCAGCACCGGCGGGTCGGCGACTGCCGCGCGCGCAATGGCAAGTAATTGCCGCTGCCCCTGCGAAAGGTTCGCGCCGTCTGAAGTCACCATCGTGTTGTAACCGTTCGGAAGTCTGCGGATAAACGAATCCGCATTCGCGATTTTCGCGGCTTTTTCAATTTCTTCCTGCGTTGCGTCAAGTTTTCCGAACCGAATGTTGTCGGCTATCGTGCCCGTAAACAGGTGCGTGTCTTGCAACACAATGCCTAACGAATGGCGCAGGTCGTCTTTTTTGATGTCGCGCACATCAATGCCGTCATACAAAATCCGCCCGCCCTGCACGTCATAAAAGCGGTTAATCAGGTTTGTAATCGTCGTTTTGCCCGCGCCCGTTGACCCGACAAAGGCAATTTTTTGCCCGGGCTTTGCGTAAAGGGTAATGTCTTGCAGCACCGTCTTTTTTGCGTTGTAACCGAATTTGACGTGTTCAAACCGCACGTCGCCGCACAGGGGAACGAGCGTGCCGTCCGGCTTTTTCCACGCCCAGCGCCCGGTCTTTTTGTCGCTGACGCAAAGCTTGCCGTCGCGGGTTTCCGCGTGGACGAGCGTCACTTCGCCGTCGTCGACTTCCGGCGTTTGCCGCATGGCGTCAAACACACGTTCCGCGCCCGCGAGCGCCGCTAAAAGGAAGTTGCTTTGCTGGGTGAATTGGTTAATCGGCGCGGCGGATTGCCGCACAAATACAAGGTAGCTTGCAAGGCTGCCGACATCGGTCATGCCTTTAAGTGCCATAATGCCGCCTAAAATCGCTACAATCGCATAGTTGACATAAGAAATGCTGACAACGGCAGGGACCATCGTCGCTGCGTACCCTTGCGCGCCCGTGCCGGCTTTGCGCAGCGCTTCGTTTTTCTCGCGGAACGCTTCGAGGTTGTCGCCCTCGCGGTTAAAGACCTTAACGACCTTTTGCCCGTTGACCATTTCTTCAATGTAGCCGTCCAGTCCGCCGAGCACTTTCTGCTGACGGGCGTAATACGCCTTGCTGCGCTTGCCGCTGAAACGGATATATAAAAACATAATCACATAGCAAACCGCTACAACCAACGTCAGCCGCCAGTTTAAAATGAACAACAGCACCAGTGTGCCGGAAATTTGAATAAAGCTTTGAATCACCATGGCAAAGCTGTTGTTGAGCGCATCGGAAATGGTGTCCACGTCGTTGGTGAAATAGCTCATCACGTCGCCGTGTTGGCGCGAGTCAAAGAATTTGAGCGGTAATGTTTGCATGTGGGCAAATAAATCGCGGCGAATGTCAAACAATACCTTCTGCGCCACGCGCACCATCGTTTGCGTGTAGCCGTAAGAACAGGCAACGCCGACCGCGTAAATCACGGCAGTTAATATCACGCCGGAAAGCAGCGTGCGCAAGTCGCCGTCTGCCAAATTGTTGACCACCGGGCGAATCATGTAGGTGCCCAACAGGTTCGCAAGCGCGCTGACGGTGACCAAAACCGCAACTGCCAAAAGCAAAAACTTGTGCCGCCCCATGTAAGAAAGCAGGGAACCTAAAGTAAACCGCAGATTTTGCGGCTTTTTACCGCTGATTGCTCTCGCTGCCATCGTCAACGCCTCCTTTCATTTGCGAAGCGTAAATTTCCTTGTAAATCGGGTCGCTTGCCAAAAGCGACTTGTGCGTGCCGACGGCGTGCACCTTGCCGTCGTCTAAAATAATAATTTTATCCGTCCCCATGACCGAGGTCACGCGTTGGGCAATCACGATTTTTGTGACATCGGGAAGCGCTTTCAGCGCGGCGCGAATTTTGCTTTCGGTCGCGGTGTCGACAGCGCTTGTCGAGTCGTCAAAAATTAAGACTTTCGGATTTTTCAAAAGCGTGCGCGCAATGCAAAGGCGCTGTTTTTGCCCGCCGGAAAAATTTACGCCGCCCTGACCCATGTCGGTGTCTAACCCTTTGGGCATCGTCTCTAAAAATTCGTCGGCACAGGCGGCTTTGCACGCTGCCCAAAGCGTCTTGTCAGAGGCTTCTTTGTTGCCCCACAAAAGGTTTTCGCGTACCGTGCCGGAAAACAATACGTTCTTTTGCAAAACAATCCCGACCGCGTCGCGCAGCGCATGCAGGTCATAGTTTCGCACGTCTTCGCCGCCGACACGCACACAGCCGTCCGTTGCGTCATAAAGGCGCGGAATCAACTGCACAAGCGTGCTTTTTGCGGCACCCGTCGCGCCGAGAATGCCGACCGTTTCGCCGGCTTTTATATGCAGCGTCACGCCGCTAAGCGCATATTCCGCCGCGTCCGCTTTGTATTTAAACGACACATTTTCAAAATCCACGCTGCCGTCTTTTACGTTCTTTACGGCATTTTCAGGGGAGGTGAGCGCAATCGGCTCGTCTAACACTTCGCAAATGCGGTGCGCGCTTGCAAGCGAACGGGTCAAAAGCAAAAAGACGTTGGAAATGAGCATGACCGAGTTCATGACCTGCAAAACATAGCTTAAAAAGCCGGTCAGTTCGCCGACTTGTAAGGTGCTTTTTAAAATCATGTCACCGCCGAACCACATCAAAAGCACAATCGTGACATACATGATAAGCTGTAAGGTCGGCAGGTTGAGCACGGCGTATTGAAAGGTCTTTTGGCTCGTGTTCATCAGCGTCGCGTTGACTTCGCCGAATTTTTCTTCTTCATATTCGCCGCGGACGAATGCCTTGACCGCGCGAATGGCGGTCAAACCCTCTTCTACAACGTTGTTGAGTTTATCGACCGCTTTTTGCAATACCGAATACATCGGCGCAATTTTCCGAACGATAAAAAACAGCGTAATGCCGAGAATCGGCGCGCAGACTACAAAGACAAACGCAAGCTTCGCGTTCATCCAAAACGCCAGGAAAATCCCCATGATAATCATAACGGGGCTTCGCATCAGCGGGCGGAAGCCGCCGTTGATTGCATTTTGCAAAACCGTGACGTCGGTCGTCATGCGCGTGACAAGCGAGGACGTCTCAAAACGGTCCAGGTTTGAAAAGGCATACTCTTGAATACGCGTGTATTGTGCGTCACGCACATTTGCGCCGAAGCCATAAGCCGCCCGCGCGGCGAAGCGGGCATATAAAAGCCCGGTAATCAGCGACAGCAGCGCGCAGACGCCCATTTGCGCCCCTTTATAGAAAATATAGGACATGTCTTTCTGCATCACGCCGGTGTCGATAAGGTCGGCCATCAAAACCGGAATCAGCAGTTCAAAAAACGATTCGCAAACCACCAACAGCCCGCCGATGACAATATCCTTTTTATATTTGCCGAAATAAGTAAACAGACGTTTTAAGTCTTGCATAGCGGTTCCTCCTGTTCGGCGGCGCGCAGATTTTGATAAGCGCGCTTTAAAAAGTCTGAAAACAGGGCAATTTCTTCTTCGGAAAAGCCTTGAAGCATTTTCTCTTCTTCTTTTTCGCAATAAAGCTTCCATTCCTGCTGTGCGTTTCGCCCGCGTTCGGTCAGCTCAATGCGGTCAGAGCGCCGGCAGGTTTCGTCCGGCTCGCGCGTGACAAATCCGCCTTTTTCCAAAACGTCCAGCATTCTCGAAACCGCGGCGGGGTCAATTTCAAAATAATCGGCAATCTCTTTCGGCCGGCAAGGCCCGTGGCTTGAAAGAAACCGTAAGAGCTTCGGCTGCCCCGTGCCGAGCCCCAGTTCGCGAAGACAAGGGCGAAGATAGCTTCGCTGGGCGTGCATGGCACGATACAACAGCATATGAAAGGTATTTTCCATACATGCAAACTCCTTTGTTGACAAGTCAACTGTTGATAGGTCAATTATAGCACGCAACCGCGCGCGGTCAAGAGGGAAAAGGCACTTTCGGCAGAGTTGTGGAAAAAGCCCCGTTCACCGCACCTTTCTTGTGCATTTTTTCACTTTTGAAATTGAAAAGCACAGATAAAAAACCGGCCTCCCGTTTTTACGGGAAGCCGGTCTCTTTTTTTAAAACGGATTATGCTTTTTTCATGGGTTTCATGGTGAACGCATAAGCATATTCTCTGCCGCCGTGGAGAATGTACGGCTCGCGGACGTGCGCGTCACCGGGCATATCACCGCCGACGCCGAGCTGCGCCAAATCGAAGTTAAAGGTTGTGAAATCCTTGTGGCGAAGTTCGTGGATGTGCGTCGCGCGTTCCAGCTCATCCTGCGTGTAGTGCCACGCCGAGAACTGCAGCGGTACGCCGACTTCCGCGTCGAAGCGGAGCCCGTTGCCGTCTTTGTCGGTGATTTCCACATAGCGCACATCGGTGCGGTTGCCGTTTTCCTGCGGACGCATGTAGTGGTGCTCGAGGTCCGTCACGGTGGACTCATAAATGCCGATTGCCGCGCCGGTCTTGCGGTCGCAATAGGTTTCCTGCGGACCGCGGCCATACCACTTGACATATTCAAAGTCACCCGGAAGCGCCATTTGTGTGCCGAAGCGCGTCAGCGTGTGTCTGGGCGTGCCTTTTGCGAAAATGCGAAGCGCGCCGTCGGGGTAAACGGTGATTTCCGAAAGCACATTGCTCATGCCGCTGATGTTCCATTGCGTGGTCACACAAATGCTGCCGTCCGCCTTGCTTTCCACCGACTGAATGTTGCCGCGCGCGCCGTTGGTGGCTCTCTGCCACGCGTAATACGGGTGGAACGGAATTAAGAACGGCACAAAGTTCGTGTTGGAAAGGTCGTTGTCAGTGACAGCGCGGAACAGGTTCGGCCGCACGGGGGAGTGGAGCATTTCTTTGCCGTCATACACGAGCGAAATAATCTGCCCGCCGGCAATGCGTACCGAGAAGTTGCTGCCCGAAACCGCCGCACTGTTGACGCCTTGCGTTACGGTCAGCGGCTCGCCCAAATGGGTTTCGGTTTTCGGCTCGGCTTCTTGCAAAATGAACTGGTCAAAGCTTTGCACATAGCCCGCCTCGCACCAGCGTTTCGCGGTTTTGTTGCAATAGGAAACGGTCAGCACGATTTCTTTGCCTTTGGGGAATTTGTCTTTGGAATAGGGGATGACGAAATCGGTTTCCGAAAGCGGTGCGGCGTTGAGCTCAGGCAATACGCCGCTTTCAATCGGTTCGCCTTCGGTTTCCACCGTCCAGCGGATTTCCATATCGGAAAGGTCCGTAAACAGGTGTTTGTTTTTAATCGTATAGGTTTGCGACTGCGCGTCTTTTTCCACCGTCTTAATTTCCGAATAAACTTTTTTCACTTCGTAATAAGAGGGGTGGGGTTTGCGGTCGGCGCTGATAATGCCGTTTGCGCAGAAATAGGTGTTGCTGCCGGTCATTGCTGTCGTGTTCGGCAGCTGTAACGGGCGGCGCGGCTCGGCTTTTTCAAAGTCCGTGCCGTAAAGCCAGTGGTCGCCCTCCGGCGTTTTCAGACGAAGCGACTGGTCCACAAAGTCCCAAATATAGCCGCCGCACATGTGGTCGTGCGCCTCGAAATCGTCCATATATTCCTGGAAGTTGCCGAGGCTGTTTTCCATCGCGTGCGCATATTCGCAAAGAAGCACCGGTTTTGTGTAGGCTTCTTTCGGAATCGGCTTGGAATCCGCCGCAAGCTGGTTTGCAATGTTGTCGTAAAGCGTAATGGTGATCGGCTCTTTGTTGCAAAGCTTATCCATCGTGTCTTTGAGCGGATACATTCTCGAAATGACATCGCTCTTGGTTAAGTCAAAGTCACCCTCATAATGGAACGGACGGGTTTTGTCCAGTTCCAGCGCCGCTTCTTTCATTTTGGTGAAGTTCGAGCCGTCGCCTGCTTCGTTGCCGAGCGACCACATGAAAATGCAGGGGTGGTTGCGGTCGCGAAGCACCATGCGCTGCATTTTATCCACAACTGCGTTCGTCCAAACCGGGTTGCTCCCGGGAACGCCCTTGCGGCGCACGCCGTGGCTTTCCATGTCGCATTCGTCCATCACATAGAACCCGTATTCGTCGCACAACTCATAGAAAAACGGGTCGTCGGGGTAGTGCGAAGTGCGAATGGAATTGATATTTGCACGTTTCATCAAATCGAAATCCTGATAATAGCGCTCTTTCGGCACCGCCCAACCGTGGTCGGGATCAAAGTCGTGGCGGTTTACCCCGCGCAGAAGCATCGGCTGCCCGTTAAAGAGAATCTGCTCGCCGACGATCTGCACTTTGCGGAAGCCGAAGCGAATCGCCTTATAGGTCTTTTTGCCGTCTGCGTCCAAAGTCAAAAGCAGCGTGTAAAGCACCGGTGTTTCCGCAGACCACTTCTTCGGATTTTTCACGGTTTTGCGCAAATTCACCGTCGTGCTGCCGTTCGGCGCGGCGGTAAATTCCAAATCGCCGAGCTTGCTCTTTTTGCCGTCGGGGTCCACGATTTCCGCCGTAACTTTGGCGGGCTTTTCGGCGTCTTCATAGTTATGTACCGTGACTTCGACGTTGGTGTCGCTGTCCGTATAAGTTTCGTCCAAATCCGTCGTCACGAAGAAATCGCGAAGGCAGACTTTTTCTTCACAATAGAGGAACACTTCGCGGTAAATGCCGCAAAGCCACCACATGTCCTGGTCTTCAATATAGGTCGCGTCGCTGTAACGGTAAACCTTGACGCAAACCAGGTTTTCGCCGCTTTGAATATATTTCGTCACGTTGAATTCGTGGGGCGTCATCGAGTTTTGCGAATAGCCGACAAATTCCCCGTTGACGTAAAGTTCCATTGCGGATTTGACTGCACCGAAGTGCAGGAAAATTTCTTTGCCCTCAAAATTCTTCGGCAGGGTAAATACGCGGCGGTAATGCCCGATTTCCTGCATGTCGTGGTCAATCGTCGGGATTTTGCTTTTGGTTCTTGAAATCGCGCGGGGGAATGTGCTCGCGTAATAATAGGGGACGCTTCCGGTCTTTTCCGTCTGCCAAACGGACGGCACGCGAATGGTGCGCCAAGCCGAATCGTCAAAGTGCGGATAATAAAAATCGGTCGGTTCGCCTTTTAACCCTCTTTGCCAGTGGAATTTCCAGTCGCCGTTGAGCGTCATTTTGGAATCCGGCGTTTCACGCGCGACGGCCTTTTTCGCCGTGTCATAAGAAAAGGCGATAACGTGCCCGTCTTCTTTGTTGCGCTTGATAACCGCCGGGTTTTCCCAGTCGTATTTTTTCTCCAGCATAGTTTTTCCTCTCTTTTTTTATTCCGAAACAAGCGCTTCGGAAAAGTCTATTATATTATATACGAAAAAAGCGGCCGGCACAAGCATTTTCGCTGTGCAAACCGCTTTTTTATCAAGTATGCCGAAAAGATGGTGAAAATCTTGTTACTTTCCCTCAGAATAGGCGAGGTAATCAATGAACTGCCGCGCCGTTCTGGGACTCCTGCCGCCGTTGCGCAGTGCGTGTGCCTCCGCGCGGCGGATCAGCTCTTCTTCGGGCATTTCGATCCCGCGCTGTTTGGCAAGGTCACAGACAATCGAGCAATACAGCGACTTGTCGGGGCGTGAGAACGTCACTTTCAAACCGAAGCGCGCCGAAAGGCTGGTCATTTCCTGAATCGTGTCCTGCAAGTGCAGGTCGTCGCCTTCGCGGTCCGAGAAATTCTCTTTGATTAAGTGCCGACGGTTGGAGGTCGCGTAAATGGCTATGTTCTGACTTCTGCCCGAAACGCTTCCCTCTAAAATCGCTTTGAGCGCGCCGAAATCGTTGTCGTTGCTCGCAAAGCTCAAGTCGTCAATGAAAATGATGAATTTCAGCGGATTTTTCGCGAGCGCGTCCATAATATCCGGCAGGAAAAATAACTCGTGCTTTTTGACTTCAATCAAACGAAGCCCGTCGTCTTTAAATTCATTGGCAATGGCTTTTACCGTGCTGCTCTTGCCGCTGCCCGCGTCGCCGTAAAGCAAAACGTTGTTGCACGGGCTTCCTTTTAACAGTGCTTTCGTGTTGTCAATGACGCGGCTGCGTTCAAGTTCATAGCCAGAAAAATCCGAAAGCCGCTGTTCGTCCGGGTGCTTGACGGGGGTGATTTTTCCGTCTTTTAAACAGAACATATGGTATTTCGCAAAAATCCCGTAGCCGTGTTCGCCGATGTGTTCCACGCGGTCAGCATAAATCTTTTTGAAATCGGAATTATCCGTCACAAAAGCGGGCAGGGGGGTGTCCGAGCGCACAAACGCCCGAATATCCTCCGGCGTAACGGTGCCGAACGCCTGCAAAACGTCCAGTTCCTGTTCGACCGCCGCGCGGTAGCTGTCTGTGAGCTTGTGTTCGCCGGCACGCAGAATATAGGCGTTTTCGTCGTCCAATACCAAATTGAGCACATACTCGGTCAGATTGTCGGTTGTCTGAAACAGCGCCCCGATAAAATCCGCCGCACGGTTGACGCGCTGGTCCTCCGACGCGTTCTGCGCTTCGCACAGGTCAAGAAAACGGCTGACGACCGCGTCCGAAAGCAGTGTGCGGAACACCACAAGCGAATGCAGCCGTCGTTTTAACTGGGATAAATCCTTCATTTTGAACATCTCCGGGAAAAAATAGAAAATCCGGCAAAATACCCGGTAAAAAATGCCGGAAATACCTTGACAGATAGACTTGACAGGTTTATAATACTAAACTGCTATTAAAATGGTGATATATACCTTATAGATTTTGAAGCATATGTAGTCTAACACAAAAAATGCTGAAAATCAACCCCGAAATCTGCCATTTCTTATAGTAATCTCCAAGTCTTTTTAAGGCTTTGTTGAACAAATATAGAACGGAGAGTGATAAGCCCTATGGTGAATGTCAAACCTGTAAAACTCGGAAGAAATACCCGTATGAGCTTCTCGAAGATCAATGAGGTTATGCAAATGCCCAACCTTATCGAAATTCAGAAGAATTCATACCAATGGTTTCTCAACGAGGGCCTGAAAGAAGTGTTCCGCGATGTCGCCGACATTACGGACTATTCCGGCAACCTTGTGTTGAGCTTCGTCGGTTACAGAATGGATGACACCCCGAAATACACAGTAAAAGAGTGCAAGGAACGTGATGTTACCTATGCGGCGCCTTTGCGCGTCACCGCTCGGCTGCTGAATAAGGAAACGGGCGAAATCAAAGAAAACGAAGTGTACATGGGCGACTTCCCGCTGATGACAGACAGCGGTACGTTCGTCATTAACGGTGCGGAGCGCGTGATTATCTCTCAGCTGGTCCGTTCGCCGAGCGTCTATTATGGTATGACGCACGACAAGACCGGTAAGGAGCTCTATTCCACCACGGTCATTCCGAACCGCGGCGCCTGGCTCGAATATGAAACCGATCAGAACGATTTGTTTTATGTCCGCATCGACAAAAACCGCAAAATCTACATTACCACATTTATCCGTGCTCTGGGCTTGAGCACCAACCAGGAAATCCTCGATTTTTTCGGCTATGACGAAAGAATCAAGGCAACCCTCGAAAAGGATACCACCATCAACACCGAACAGGCGCTTATCGAAGTTTATAAACGTCTTCGTCCGGGCGAACCGCCGACACTCGAGACCGCGCAGGCGCACCTCGACGGCTTGTTTTTTGACTCCCACCGTTATGACCTTTCCCGCGTGGGCCGATACAAATATAATAAAAAGCTCGGCATCTCCGGCCGAATCGCCGGCTTCCGCGCAAAAGAACCGGTGATCAGCAACCTTACGGGCGAAGTCCTCGCCGACGAAGGGGAAATGATTACGAAAGAGCTTGCCTACCGCATTGAGCAGGAGGGCGTCAACGTCGTTATCCTCGACAACGAGGGCGACGAAGTCAAAGTGTTCTCCAACGGCATGGTCGACATCGGCGAATATGTCCCGATGCTTACGGAAGACGAGCTCGAAGAAATCGGCATCAACGAAAAAGTCCGCTTTGAAGTGCTCCGCGAAGTCCTTGACAAATGCGGCGACGACAAAGATTTGCTTTTGGAAGAACTGGCGGCGCGCTGCGACGACCTGATTCCGAAGCACATCACGATTGACGACATTTTCGCGTCGATTAACTATTTGAACTGCATCGCGCACGGCGTCGGCACCACCGACGACATCGACCACCTCGGCAACCGCCGTATCCGTTCCGTCGGCGAATTGCTTCAAAATCAGTTCCGTATCGGCTTCTCCCGTATGGAGCGCGTGGTCAAAGAGCGCATGACTTTGCAGGCGCAGGAACCCGATAAGGTCACGCCCGCGGCGCTTATAAACATCCGCCCGGTTATGGCGGCTATTAAAGAGTTCTTCGGTTCTTCGCCGCTGTCCCAGTTCATGGACCAGACCAACCCCCTTGCAGAACTTACCCATAAGAGAAGACTTTCCGCCCTCGGCCCCGGCGGTCTTTCCCGTGACCGCGCCGGATTCGAAGTCCGTGACGTTCATTACAGCCACTACGGCCGTATGTGCCCGATTGAGACGCCCGAAGGTCCGAACATCGGTTTGATTTCTTACCTTGCAACTTTCGCAAGAATCAACAAATACGGCTTCATTGAAGCGCCGTTCCGCCGCATCGACAAGAAAACCGGCGTGGTGCTCGACGAAGTTACCTATATGACCGCCGACGTAGAAGACAACTACATGGTTGCCCAGGCGAACGAGCCGCTCGATGAAAACGGCCGTTTCGTCCGCAAAAAGGTCAATGCCCGTTTCCGTGACGAGTTCATGGAAATCGAAGCTTCCGAAGCGGATTACATGGACGTTTCGCCGAAAATGGTCGTGTCCGTCGCAACGGCAATGATTCCGTTCCTTGAAAACGACGACGCGAACCGTGCTTTGATGGGCTCGAACATGCAGCGCCAGGCTGTTCCGCTTTTAAAAACCGAATCCCCGATTGTCGGTACCGGTATGGAATATAAGGCCGCGGTTGACTCCGGCACGGTCGTGCTTGCTAAGCGCGCCGGTAAAGTCACCAAGGTCAGCGCCGATCTCGTGGAAATCACGACCGAAGACGGCTCTGTGGACCGCTATGAACTGATTAAGTTTATGCGTTCCAACCAAGGTACATGCATCAACCAGCGCCCGATCGTGGACGAAGGCCAGACCGTGGAAGCGAACGAAGTTATCGCCGACGGTCCCGCAACCTCCAACGGTGAAATCTCCCTCGGTAAAAACGCCCTCATCGGCTTTATGACCTGGGAAGGTTACAACTACGAAGATGCGGTTCTGATTAACGAAAAATTGGTCCGCAACGACGTATATACTTCTATCCATATTGAAGAATACGAACTCGAGTCCCGCGACACCAAACTCGGGCCGGAAGAAATCACCCGCGATATTCCGAATGTCGGTGAAGATGCGCTTGCAAACCTCGATGAAGACGGTATCATCCGCGTCGGCGCTGAAGTCCACTCCGGTGATATTTTGGTCGGTAAGGTTACCCCGAAAGGCGAGACCGAGCTTACCGCCGAAGAAAGACTTTTGCGTGCCATCTTCGGTGAAAAAGCACGTGAGGTTCGTGACACCTCCCTGCGCGTGCCGCACGGCGAATACGGTATCGTGGTCGACGTCGAAGTGTTCACAAGAGAAAACAGCGACGAGTTAAGCCCCGGTGTCAACAAGGTTGTCCGTTGCTATATCGCGCAGAAACGTAAGATTTCCGTCGGCGATAAAATGGCGGGCCGTCACGGTAACAAGGGCGTTGTTTCCCGCATTTTGCCGCAGGAAGATATGCCGTTCTTGGATGACGGTACACCGCTGGACATCGTGCTCAATCCCTTGGGCGTTCCGTCCCGTATGAATATCGGACAGGTTCTCGAAGTGCACTTGGGCTTTGCTTACAGAAAGCTCGGCCAAAAGATTGCAACACCGGTTTTCGACGGCGCGCATGAAGCGGATATCCGCGAAGCGCTCAAAGAAGCCGGCTACCGTGAAGACGGTAAGTCCATTTTGACCGACGGCCGCACAGGTCTCAAGTTCGATAACCCCGTCACCGTTGGTGTTATGTACTTCTTGAAGCTGCACCACCTGGTTGACGATAAGATCCACGCAAGAAGCACAGGTCCTTACTCCTTAGTCACGCAGCAGCCCCTCGGCGGTAAAGCCCAGTTCGGCGGTCAGCGTTTCGGTGAAATGGAAGTTTGGGCGCTGGAAGCTTACGGCGCGGCTTACACCCTGCAGGAAATTTTGACCGTCAAGTCCGACGATGTCGTCGGCCGTGTCAAGACCTATGAATCCATTGTGAAGGGTCTCAACGTTCCGAAGCCCGGTATCCCCGAGTCCTTCAAGGTTTTGATTAAAGAACTCCAGTCCCTTGCGCTGGATGTCAAAGTGCTTGACAAAGACGGGGAAGAAATTGACCTGCGCCAGTCCTTTGATGATGAAATCAATGATGTCGGCACCGTAATCAGCGAGCCGGAACACAACGAAAATGTTGTGAACGACGTTTCGCTCGACGACGGTTATGTGCCCGATGAAGACGCCGAAGCCCAGCTTGGCGACGACGCCTACAACGAATATCTGAACGACGACGATTTGTTCGGCGACGACGAAGATATGAACGACGAAGAATTTTAAACACTGACCGACATCCGTTTTCAGAATTTTAGGAAGAAGGTATTTGATAGATGGAAAATATTACGTTTGAATCAATCAAAATCGGTCTTGCGTCGCCGGAAAAGATTCGTGAGTGGTCTTACGGCGAAGTCAAGAAACCGGAAACCATAAACTACCGCACCTTAAAACCCGAGCGCGACGGCCTGTTCTGCGAACGCATTTTCGGGCCGCAGAAAGACTGGGAATGCCACTGCGGCAAATATAAGCGCATTCGCTATAAAGGCAAGATTTGCGAACGTTGCGGCGTTGAAATCACCAAATCCAAAGTCCGCCGCGAAAGAATGGGCCACATTGAGCTCGTCGCGCCGGTTTCCCACATTTGGTATTTCAAGGGTATCCCGTCGAGAATGGGCCTGATTTTGGACATCTCTCCGCGTGACCTTGAAAAGGTGCTGTATTTCGCAAAATACATTGTCACCGATCCCGGCGACACGGAACTGACCAAAATGCAGATTCTCTCCGAAAAAGAGTATCTGGATATGCGTGAAAAATATGAGGACGATTTCAAAGCCGGCATGGGTGCTGAAGCGATTAAAACTTTGCTTCAGGAAATCGACGTCGACGCGCTTTGCAAAGAACTGCGCGAAGAGCTCGAAGAAGCGTCCGGTCAGAAAAAGACCCGTATTTTAAAGCGTTTGGAAGTTGCCGAAGCGTTTAAACAGTCCGGCAACCGCCCCGAATGGATGATTTTAGACGTTATTCCGGTTATTCCGCCGGATATCCGCCCGATGGTGCAGCTCGACGGCGGTCGTTTCGCGACTTCCGACTTAAACGACCTGTACCGCCGCGTGATTAACCGTAACAACCGTCTGAAACGGCTTTTGGAACTCAATGCGCCGGAAATCATCGTCCGCAACGAAAAAAGAATGCTCCAGGAAGCGGTCGACGCCCTGATTGATAACGGCCGCCGCGGCAGACCGGTCACCGGCCCCAACAACCGCGCGCTGAAATCCCTTTCCGATATGCTGAAAGGTAAACAGGGTCGTTTCCGTCAGAATCTTCTCGGTAAACGTGTTGACTACTCCGGCCGTTCGGTTATCGTCGTCGGCCCGGAACTGAAAATTTACCAGTGCGGTCTTCCCAAAGAAATGGCGTTGGAACTGTTCAAACCGTTTGTTATGAAGCGTTTGGTCGAAACCGGCGTCGCCGGCAACATCAAATCGGCAAGAAAAATGGTGGAACGCTCCAAGACCGAAGTTTGGGATGCCCTTGAAATCGTCATTAAAGACCATCCTGTTATGCTGAACCGTGCACCTACCTTGCACAGACTGGGTATCCAGGCGTTTGAGCCGGTGCTCGTGGAAGGCAGAGCGATTAAGCTCCACCCGTTGTGCTGCACGGCGTTCAACGCGGACTTCGACGGCGACCAGATGGCTGTCCACGTGCCGCTTTCCGCCGAAGCGCAGGCAGAAGCAAGACTTCTGATGCTCGCGGCAAACAACCTGTTGAAACCCTCTGACGGGAAACCCGTTGCGGTGCCGACGCAGGATATGATCCTCGGTTCTTACTACCTGACCATGGATAAAGACGACGACCCGGGTAACGGCAAATCGTTCACAAGCTTCGACGAAGCGGTCATGGCTTATGACGAAGGCTATATCGGTCTGCACTCCAAAATTAAGGTCCGTATGACGAAGGAAATCAACGGCGAAAAGAAGACCCAGCTTGTCGACACCACGCTCGGCAAAATCATCTTCAACAACCCGATTCCGCAGGACCTCGGCTTCGTCGACAGAACCAACCCCGACAATGCGTTCAAACTGGAAGTTGACTTCCTGGTCAACAAGAAAACGCTCGGGCAGATCATTGACAAGTGCATTAAAGTTCACGGCGTAAGCATCGCCGCGGAAATGCTGGATAAAATTAAGGCACAGGGTTATAAGTACTCCACCAAGAGCGGTATCACCGTCGCTGTCTGCGACGCGACAATCCCGCCGCAGAAGCAGGAACTCTTGCAGAAAGCGGAAGAACGCGTCGATGCGATTACCGCCAACTACAAGATGGGTCTTATGAGCAACAACGAGCGTTCCAAATCCGTTATCAAGGTTTGGGAAGAGTGCACCAACAAGGTTGCACAGGGCTTGAAAGAAAACCTCGGCAAAGAGAACCCCATTTACATGATGGTCGACTCCGGTGCCCGTGGTTCGGAAAGCCAGCTTCGTCAGCTCGCCGGTATGCGCGGCCTTATCGCCAACACAGCCGGTAAAACCATCGAAGTCCCGATTCGTGCGAACTACCGCGAGGGCTTGAATGTTCTCGAATACTTCATTTCTTCGCGCGGTGCGCGTAAAGGCTTGGCCGATACCGCACTTCGTACCGCTGACTCGGGTTACTTGACCAGACGTCTGGTCGACGTTTCCCAGGATGTTATCATCCGTGAGGAAGACTGCCACTGCCACGACGGTATCGAAGTTTACGATATCACCGAAGGCAAGGAAATGATTGAAACCTTGAAAGAGCGTCTGACCGGCCGTTATCTGCTGGAAGACTTCGTCGACGAAAAGACCGGCGAACTGATTATGTCGAAAGACCATATGATGTCGGACGAAGACGCCGCCAAGGTTGCCGATATTGTCAACGCTCGTGAAAATCCCGAAGATCGCAAGATCAAGATTCGTTCGCTGCTGACCTGCGAAAGTGAACACGGCGTCTGCATTAAGTGCTACGGCTCGAACCTGGCAACCGGCGAACCGGTTACCGTCGGTGAAGCGGTCGGCATCATCGCCGCCCAGTCTATCGGCGAACCCGGTACACAGCTTACGATGCGTACCTTCCATACCGGCGGTATCGCATCCAGCCAGGATATCACACAGGGTCTTCCCCGTGTTGAAGAGTTGTTTGAAGCCAGAAAGCCCAAGACGCTCGCGATTCTTTCCGAAATCGACGGCCGCATTTCGTTCCGCGAAATCAAAAAGAACGAGCACATTGTGGTTACCAACGACGAAACCGCAGAGGAAAAGAGCTATCTGATTCCTTACGGCTTCCGCAAACGTTTCAACAGCGAAACCGACGCAGACGGCAACCCGGTTTATGTGACCAAAGGTACCGCGCTGACCGAAGGTTCCCCGAACCCCCACGATATTCTCGCCATCAGCGGTGTCCATGCGGTGCATGACTACCTGATTAAGGAAGTCCAGAGAACCTACCGTATGCAGGGTGTTGATATCAACGATAAGCATATCGAAGTTATCGTTCGTCAGATGATGCGCAAGCTCAAAGTTGACGAACCCGGTTCCACTTCGCTTCTGCCGGGCGCGACCGTTGAGAAGTTCGACTTCCAGCGCGCCAACGCCGAAGCAAAGCAGAAAGCGGAAGAGGAGGGCACCGAATTTGTCGCCGCCACCTGCGAACCGGTCCTGCTCGGTATCACCAAAGCTTCACTTGCTACGGATTCGTTCCTGTCCGCCGCATCCTTCCAGGAAACCACGCGTGTTCTGACCGATGCCGCAATCAAGGGCAAGACCGATCCGCTGATCGGCCTGAAAGAAAACGTCATCATCGGTAAACTGCTGCCGTCCGGCACAGGCATGAGGTGCTACAGCGAAGTAGAGATTGAGCCTGTTGCACAGGAAGCGGGCACCGCCGAAGACGTCACCGCGTAAGTTTTTTCTCACAAATACTTGACAAGCTAAGGTTTTAGGTGCTAAAATCTTAGCTTGTGTGAGCAAAACAAACATCTTTTTTGAGAGGGATGTTTGCTTTGCTGACACATTGTGTCTATTTTTGTGTCAGAATTTTTAAAAAAGGAGGAAAAAGACTTGCCAACATTTAATCAGCTTGTTCGCAACGGAAGACAGACACTTGAGAAAAAATCGAAGGCTCCGGCTCTCGGTAAAGGTCTCAACTCGAAAAAGAACGTGATGACTGATAATGCTTCCCCGCAGAAGAGAGGCGTTTGCACCGTCGTCAAGACCGATACCCCCAAGAAGCCGAACTCCGCGCTTCGTAAACTCGCCAGAGTGCGTCTTACGAACGGAATTGAAGTTTCCGCTTACATTCCGGGCGTAGGTCACAACCTTCAGGAACACAGCGTTGTCCTGATTCGCGGCGGCCGTGTTAAAGATCTTCCCGGTGTCCGTTACCACATCATCCGCGGTACGTTGGATACCCAGGGCGTCAACGGCAGAATGCAGGCCCGTTCCAAATACGGTGCTAAGCGTCCGAAAGCTGCCAAGAAATAAGGTTTAAGCCTTAATGAAATCGACAGAATCTACTTGCAAAGGTTTTCCTGTGCAGGGTTATATATAAATGTATTATATGGCCTTTTGCATGGGCACCACGGGGTTTTGTCACCGAGTACCTATGATATCATTATTATGAAGGAGGGAAGCGTCGTGCCAAGAAGAGGCCAGATCGCAAAACGTGATGTTTTGCCGGATCCGCTTTACAATTCCAAGCTTGTAACCAGGCTTATCAACAGCGTCATGCTCGACGGTAAGAAGGGTGTCGCCCAGAAAATCGTCTATGACGCTTTCAACATCATCGCTGAGCAGACGGGCAAAGAACCGTTAGAGGTTTTTGAAAACGCGATGGAAAATGTTATGCCCGTTCTCGAGGTTAAAGCTCGCCGTGTCGGCGGTGCTACCTATCAGGTCCCGATCGAAGTTCGTCCCGAGAGAAGAGAAACCCTCGGCCTTCGCTGGATCACCCTTTACGCACGTCAGCGTTCCGAGCGCACAATGAAAGAGCGCCTTGCGAACGAGATTATGGATGCTGTGAACCAGACCGGTTCCGCATACAAGAAGCGTGAAGACACACACAAAATGGCCGAAGCCAACAAGGCTTTCGCCCATTTCAGATGGTAATTGTTTCCGGTATTTTAGGAGGATGTTATGCCAAGAAAGGTATCTCTTGAAAAAACAAGAAATATTGGTATTATGGCGCACATCGACGCCGGTAAAACAACCACCACAGAGCGTATTCTGTTTTACACGGGTGTAAACCACAAAATCGGTGAAACCCACGACGGCGATGCGACCATGGACTGGATGGAGCAGGAGCAGGAGAGAGGTATTACCATTACCTCTGCTGCGACTACTTGCTTCTGGAAAGACCATCGTATCAATATTATCGACACCCCCGGCCACGTTGACTTCACCGTTGAAGTGCAGCGTTCCCTGCGTGTTTTGGACGGTTCCGTAACCGTTCTTTGCGCAAAGGGCGGTGTTGAACCGCAGTCTGAGACCGTTTGGCGTCAGGCTGACGAATATCATGTTCCGCGCATGATTTATGTCAACAAAATGGACATCATGGGCGCGGACTTCTACCGCGTGTTAGACATGGTAAACGAGCGTTTCCACTGCAACGCGGTTCCGATTCAGCTGCCGATCGGCTGTGAGGACACATTCAAGGGCATTGTCGACTTGGTCGAAATGGACGCAGAAGTCTATTACGACGACCTCGGTAAAGATGTCCGCCGTGAGCCGATTCCGGACGACATGAAAGAACTGGCGGAGAAATACCGTACCCAGCTTATTGAGCATGTTGCCGAACAGGATGACGAGCTCATGGAAAAATACTTCAACGGCGAAGAACTGACTGTTGAAGAAATCAAAAGAACCATTCGTAAATCTACCATCGCCAACAGCATGGTGCCGATCACCTGCGGTACTTCTTACCGCAACAAGGGTGTTCAGCCGCTGCTTGATGCTATCGTAGATTACATGCCCGCCCCGACCGACGTTGAGGCAATTAAGGGCGTCAACCCCGATACAGACGAAGAGGAAGATCGTCACTCTTCCGACGACGAGCCGTTCTCCGCGCTCGCGTTCAAGATTGCTACCGACCCCTATGTCGGTAAGATTTGCTTCTTCCGTGTGTATTCCGGTACTGTCGAAGCCGGTTCAAGCGTGTACAACTCCGTCAAAGACACCCGTGAAAGAATGGGCCGTATTTTGCAGATGCACGCCAATCACCGTGAAGACATCGAAGTTTGCTACGCGGGTGATATCGCCGCCGCTGTCGGTTTGAAAAATACCACAACGGGCGATACGCTCTGCGACGAGAAACACCCGATTGTTCTTGAATCCATGAACTTCCCGGATCCCGTTATCCGCGTTGCTATCGAACCCAAGACCAAAGCCGGTCAGGAAAAGATGGGCATCGGTCTTGCGAAGCTGGCGGAAGAAGACCCGACCTTCAAGTGCTATACCGATGAAGAAACCGGCCAGACGATTATCGCCGGTATGGGCGAGCTGCACCTGGAAATCATCGTCGACAGACTGATGCGTGAATTCAAGGTCGAAGCCAACGTCGGTAAGCCGCAGGTTGCTTACCGCGAAACCATCCGCAAGCCCGCGTCCTCCGATACGAAGTACGCGCGTCAGTCCGGTGGTAAAGGTCAGTACGGTCACGTTAAAATCAACATCGAGCCCAACCCCGACAAGGGCTACGAATTTGTCAACAATATCGTCGGCGGTGCGATTCCGAAGGAATACATCGGGCCGATCGATGCAGGTATTCAGGGCGCTATGCAGTCCGGCGTACTTGCGGGCTATTCCGTAGTCGATGTTAAGGTTACGCTGTACGACGGTTCTTATCATGAAGTCGACTCCTCGGAAATGGCGTTCAAGATTGCCGCTTCCATGGCGTTCAAAGATGCCGCGAAGAAAGCCGACCCCGTGCTTCTCGAGCCGATTATGAAAGTCGTTGTCATCGTTCCCGAAGAATATATGGGCGACGTTATCGGCGATCTGAACTCCCGTCGTGGTGAAATCCAGGGCTTTGAAGACAGAACCGGCGTTAAGCAGATCAATGCGCACGTCCCGCTGTCTGAAATGTTCGGTTACGCAACCGACCTTCGTTCCAAGACCCAGGGCCGCGGCCAGTACGTCATGGAACCCGACGGTTATAAAGAAGTCCCGAAGTCGATCGCGGAAAAAATCATTGCCGACAGAACGAAGAAGGACTAATTTTTTAAAAACACTTGAAATTTTACCGGTTTATTGGTAAAATAACTGCACATAGTGCAATTTTATTATTTTGCATTTATCAAAGGAGGAACAATCCAATGGCAAAGGAAAAATTCGAAAGAACCAAACCCCACGTAAACATTGGTACCATTGGTCACGTTGACCACGGTAAAACCACGCTTACTGCGGCTATCACCAAGACGCTCGCTATGAAGGGCTATGCCAAATTCGAAGCATATGACATGATCGATAAGGCTCCCGAAGAGAGAGAACGCGGCATCACCATCAACACCGCTCACGTTGAGTATGAGACCGACAAACGTCACTATGCTCACGTTGACTGCCCCGGCCACGCC